>Ga0222427_100123_pt1 | contig 201164 bp, 176 predicted proteins | sample 2B20Ametagenome_FD_182890 | JGI IMG/M metagenome (GOLD analysis project Ga0222427, IMG submission 182890) | Enriched microbial communities from leaf-cutter ant dump, University of Wisconsin, Madison, United States - 2B20A (version 2) | ecosystem: Environmental > Terrestrial > Nest > Insects...
GCGTGGCTTCCTCGACCGCGATCTCGTCGAACGGGTTCATCGACATCTTCACGTTCGCGATATCCACGCCCGTTTGATCCGACTTCACGCGCACCTTGACGTTGTAGTCAACCACGCGCTTGACTGGTACCAGAACCTTCATCCAGCAGCCTCCTAGCTATGATTAATCGGCCGGCTGACGCCGGCCCCGCATTGCACAATTTATTGATTCTACAACTTTGCCAGCGCCCGCACGTGGGCGACGGCGCTGCGCCCCAGGGCCGATAAGTTGTAACCGCCTTCCAGCATGCTGACGATGCGCCCCCGCGCGTGGCGCTCGGCGACCCCGGTCACGCACTCGGTGATCCAGGCGTAATCGGCCTCGACCAGCCCCATCTGGCCCATGTCGTCTTCGCGATGGGCGTCGAACCCGGCGGAAATCAGGATGAGTTCGGGCGCGTGCGCCTCGAGGCGCGGCAGCCAGACATCTTGCACCAGCTCGCGCACCGCGGCGCCGTCGGTATAGGCCGGCACCGGCACGTTGGCCATGTTGGCGGCCGGATGCTCGGTGCCGCTGTTGGGAAAGAACGGATGCTGGAAGAAACTGCACATCAGCACCCGCTCGTCGCCCGCGAAGGCCTCTTCGGTGCCGTTGCCATGGTGCACGTCGAAATCGACGATGGCCAGGCGCCGCACGCCGTGCGCATGCATCGCATGCTGCGCCGCAATAGCGATATTGTTCAGGAAACAGAACCCCATGGCCTGGCCGCGGCGCGCATGGTGGCCGGGCGGACGCACCGCGCAGAAGGCATTGGCGGCCTGCCCGCCCATGACCGCGTCGACCGCGGCAATGCCCGCGCCGGCTGCATGCAGCGCAGCCTCGCAGGTGTGCGGGTTCATCAGCGTATCGGGGTCGATGGTGAAGTAGCCCTCGGCGGGCGAATGGGCCAGCAGGCTGTCGAGATAGCTGGCCGTATGCACGCGCAGAATGGCCTGGCGCGAAGCGGCGGGCGCTTCGTGCTCGGCCAGGAACGGTGCCAGGCCGCTGACCAGCAGCTGGTCGGAAATGGCATCCAGCCTCTGCGGGCTTTCGGGATGCCAGCTGCCCATTTCATGCAGCCTGCACGACGGGTGGGTAAGATACATGGTCTCCATAAGGAAGATTATGTTCATCTGTCGGCGATTCCTGCAAATCGGCACGATTTCCCTGGTACTGGCCGGTTGTGCAAGCGCTCCTGCATCCGGGCCGCCATCGGCCCGGCCTTCCTCCGAACCCTCTGACGGCAACACGCCGATCCGCATCGGCCCGGCCCGGCCGCCCGGCGAACCACCGGCGGCATCAACCTCCACCGGGGCGCTGCGCCCCGAAGCCCGCAGCTACGCCGAACAGTTGGCCGCCGAGCGCGGCCTGCCGCTGGACCCCATCGTGGCCGCGCTGCAGGATTCCCGTTACAACGCCACGGTGGCGCGGCTGATCGCCCCGTCGCCGCCCGGCCGCAAAGTGTGGCGCAGCTGGATCACCTACCGGGCCCGTTTTGTCGAGCCCAAACGCATCAAGTGGGGCGTGCAGTTCTGGGAAGAGAATCAGACTTTGCTGAACCAGGCCGCGCAGCGCTACGGGGTGCCGGCCTCGATCATCGCGTCCATCATCGGCGTCGAAACCCTGTATGGCCGCAACATGGGCAGCTTCCGCGTGCTGGATGCCCTGGCCACGCTGGCGTTCGACTACCCCGACCCGGCCAGGCCCGAGCGCGCCGAGATGTTCCGCGGGCAGTTGGGCGACTTCATCACGCTTGCCCTGCAAGACAAGCTGGCGCTCGACGCCAGGGGGTCTTACGCCGGCGCCATCGGCATGCCGCAGTTCATGCCCGGCAGTATCAAGCGCTACGCGGTCGACGGCGACCACGACGGCCATATCGACCTGGCCAACAGCGTGGCCGACTCGGTGATGTCAGTAGGAAATTTTCTGGTTGAACACGGCTGGCAGCGCGGCTTGCCAGTATTTGCCCCGGTCATCCTGCCGCCCGATCCGTCGGCGCTGGCTTCGGGCGGCCTGCAGCCCACGCAGACCTGGGCCAGCCTGCAGGCCGCGGGCGCGCGGCTGGCGCCCGGCGCGCGCAGCGATGGCTGGCTGGACCGCCCGCTGGGCGTGGTGGACCTGGAAGAAGAAGCGCGCGGCACGGTGCAATACCGCACGGCCACCCCCAACTTTTTTGCCCTGACGCAATACAACCGCAGCTATTTCTACGCCACCGCGGTAGCCGACCTGGCAGCTGCGCTGCAGGCCCGCACGGGCCGCTAAGCGCGACCCATGCGCGGCGCTAGCGGGTTTCGTTGAACACGCCGGTCGACAGGTAGCGGTCGCCGCGGTCGCAGACGATGAACACGATGGTGGCGTTCTCGGCGCGCTCGGCCACCCGCAATGCCGCCACCAGCGCCCCCGCCGATGAAATGCCGCCGAAAATGCCTTCTTCGGCGGCCAGCCGGCGCGCCATGGTTTCGGCTTCGGCCTGGGCAATGGATTCATAGCCGTCGACCAGGCTGCGATCGAAAATGCTGGGCATGTATGCCTCGGGCCATTTGCGGATGCCCGGGATCTGCGAGCCCTCGGCCGGCTGCGCCCCGATCACCTGCACATTGGCGTTGCGCGACTTCAGGTACGTGGACACGCCCATGATGGTGCCCGTGGTGCCCATGGCACTGACGAAATGGCTGACGCGGCCCCCGGTCTGCGTCCAGATCTCGGGGCCGGTGCCTTCGATGTGGGCGCGCGGGTTGTCGGGGTTGCTGAACTGGTCCAGCACCTTGCCCTTGCCTTCGGCCTGCATCGACGTGGCCAGGTCGCGCGCGTATTCCATGCCGCCTTTGCTGGCCGGCGTCAGGATGAGCTCGGCGCCGTAGGCAGCCATGGCGGCGCGGCGTTCGACCGACAGGTTGTCGGGCATGATCAGCACCATGCGATAACCGCGCATGGCGGCCGTCATGGCCAGCGCGATGCCGGTATTGCCGCTGGTGGCTTCGATAAGGGTATCGCCGGGTTTGATCTCGCCGCGCTCTTCGGCGCGCAGGATCATCGACAGCGCCGGCCGGTCTTTGACCGAACCGGCAGGGTTGTTGCCTTCCAGTTTGGCCAGGATGACGTTGCCCCGTGCCTGGCCGGCCGCGCCGGGAATGCGCTGCAGGCGGACCAGCGGCGTATTGCCGACAGTTTGTTCGATGGTGGGATAAGTAGAGGTAGTCATGCGCCCGATCATAACCGCTGGCGCGGCAGCGCGGCACCAAAGCCGCGCTCGCGCCAGGGATACCGCGGCCCTGCCTTTCAGGGGGCTGAAAGCCCGGGCAGCGACGGCGCGAATTGCGGCGTGGCGACACTGCCGGGCGTCAGCACCGGCACGCCGGCGCCCGCCGTCAGCCCGGCCGACCGCAGGCTGCCCAGGCGCTTGCGGCCGATGCCCCGCACGCGGTCCGACAAGTCTTCCAGCGATTCGAACGGACCGGCGCGCTCGCGTTCCTGCACAATGATTTGCGCGGTGCGCGGCCCTACTCCGTGCAGCGCCTCGAGCTGTTCGGCCGAGGCCGCATTGACATCCAGCGACTGGGCCGGCATGGCCGCCAGGCCCAACCCACCGGCAACGGCCATGCAGCCCACCGTGCGAACCAGTGGCCAGCGTGCCGGCGCGACGCCGGCCCGGCCCGGCTGGCGCGGGCCGACCAGCGGCCACTGCGGCGCCGGGCGAAAAGTGGAACGCGGCAGCGCCGGCAAGGGCGCAGCCACCGTATCGTGCAGGAAAGGATTCATGGTGGGCTCCGTACAAGACCGGCGGATCGGTCGATCCGCCTGGCCCACCATGATGCGGCCCGCGCCGCGCGCCTTGGCCGCGCGTGAACGGAAAAGTCAGCCGCGGGAACTACGCAGCGGGCCTCAGGCCTTGCGCGCGCGCCAGTAACGCACGTATTCGGCCACGCCGGTCTGCACGTCGCGCATGGACGCCGTGAAGCCCGCGGCGCGCAACTGCGCCACGTCGGCCTGGGTATAGCTTTGATAGCGGCCCTTCAGGTCATCGGGAAACGGGATATAGCGCACCAGCCCCTGCTCGACCAGCTTGTCCAGCGGCAGAGCGGCTTCACCGCGCTCCTCGCGCAGCGTATTGACCACGGCCGCGGCCACATCGTTGAACGGCTGAGCGCGGCCCGTGCCGCAATTGAAGATGCCCGACGTGGCGGGGTTGTCGAGAAAATGCAGATTGACCGCCACCACGTCTTCAACCGAAATGAAGTCGCGGCTCTGGCCGCCGTCGGCGTAGCCGTCCCAGCCCGCGAACAGCCGCACGTGGCCTTCGGCCAGGAATTGGTTCATGTTATGGAACGCCACCGAGGCCATGCGGCCCTTGTGCTGCTCGTGCGGGCCGTACACGTTGAAGTAGCGCAGCCCCACCACCTGGGCGGTGAGCCCGTTCATGCGGGTCCGCAGCACCTGGTCGAACAGCAGCTTGGAATAGCCGTACACGTTCAGCGGCCGCTCGTTGGCCGGGTCTTCGACATACACCGACGAGCCGCCGTACACGGCGGCCGACGAGGCATACAGAAACGGGATGCCGTGCGCCTGGCAATACTCGAACAGTTCCAGCGTGACCCGGTAATTGTTGTCGAGCATGTAGCGGCCGTTGCGCTCGGTGGTGTCCGAGCAAGCGCCCTGGTGCAGCACGGCGCGCACCGGCGGCAGCGAGTCGGCCAGTACGCGGCGGCGGAATTCGTCTTTGTCGAGATAGTCGGCGATCTGGCAGTCGACCAGGTTGAGGAACTTGTCGCCCTCGGTCAGGTCGTCGACCGCGATGATGTCCCGGATGCCGCGGCGGTTCAGGCCGCGCACCAGGTTGCTGCCGATGAAGCCGGCGGCGCCTGTGACGACGATCATGTGGATTCTCCAAGTTCTGCGGCGGTAACGACCGAGGTGCCCAGCTTGCCGACGACGATGCCGCCGGCGCGGTTGGCCCAGCCCATGGCGTCGGCCCAGGACTGGCCGATAGCCCGCATGGCGGCCAGCGTGGCCAGCACCGTGTCGCCGGCGCCGGACACGTCGAACACTTCGTGCGCCTGGGCGTCGACATGCTCGCGGCCCGCCGCGGTAAAAAGCGTCATGCCCTGCTCGGACCGCGTGATCAGCAGGGCTTCGAGGTCGAGATCGGCGCGCAGCCGCTGGGCGCGTTCGGTGAGTTGCGATTCGGAACTCCAGCGGCCCACGGCCTGCTGCATTTCGGAACGGTTGGGGGTAACCAGGGTGGCGCCGCGATAGCGGGCGTAGTCGTCGCCCTTGGGGTCGACCAGCACGGGCACACCGGCCGCGCGCGCCTGCGCGATCAGGGACTCGACCCGGTCGAGCGCGCCCTTGGCGTAATCGGACAGCACCACCACATCGTGGTTGGCCAGGTGGCGCGCCACGCGGGCGTCGAGATCGTCGAGTGCGGCGGTGGCGGGGTGCTGTTCGAAATCGACGCGCAACAACTGCTGCTGGCGGCCCAGCACGCGCATTTTCAGGGTGGTGGGGTGCTCGGCATCGGCGGCCAGATCGGCCTGCACGCCGGCCTGCGCGGCCATCCGGGTAATGCTGTCGCCGGCCTCGTCGGCACCCACGATGCCCACCAGCGTGGCCTGTCCGCCCAGCGCGACGACATTGCGCGCCACGTTGGCCGCGCCGCCCAGGCGGTCTTCGCGGCGCGCCACCCGCACCACGGGAACCGGCGCCTCGGGCGAGATGCGGTCGACCTCGCCGAACCAGTAGCGGTCCAGCATGACATCGCCCACGACAAGCACGCGGCTGTGCGCAATGGCCTCGGCGGGAAATGGCTTCATTCGAGTTCTTCCAGGCGGCGCGGCGCGTAGGTTTCCCAGGCATTGCAGCCTGGACATTGCCAATAATACCGCCGCGCCTGGAAGCCGCAATTGCGGCAGGCGTAGCGGTCGAGACGCTGCGTATGCTTGTGGATCAGGCTGCGCAGCAGGCTGAGGTCGGCGCCGCGCACCGGGCCCTGTTCTTGCGGCGCGCCGTTGCTGCTGCCCAGCTCGGCCTCGAGCAGGCGGTCGAGCCCCAGCAGCGAGGGGTGGTGCCGCAGCGCGCCGCGGGCGAACGCCCAGGCGGGCGCGGCGCCCTGCTGCACCCGCAGTTCGCGGAACACCACGTTGAACAGGTCCAGCGACGGGTGCTGCGCGTACTGCTTCTGCAGCAGTTCCAGGCCTTCGGCGGCCTGGTCGGCAGCGCGGTAGCTGGCCAGCAGCTGCTCGGCCACCAGCCCGGCGAACTCAGGCGCGTCGGCCAGGATGGATTCCAGGTACAGGCGCTCGCGCTTCGGGTCTTGCTCGAGCTGCGCCAGGCGCGCGCGCAGCATGGCGGTGCGCACCTTGGCGGGCTTGCCGGCCGGTTCGCCCTGCCTGGCGGCATGGTCGGCGGCATCGAGCGCGGCATGCGCCGCGTCGGCATTGAACGGCTTGGCGGCAAGGGCCGACTGGGCCTGTTCGCAGTAATAATGCACGATCTGCGGCACGGGCTCGTCGACCAGGCCGTGCAGCGTCTTGACGGCCTCGATGGCGCGCGGCCAGTCGTGCTCGGATTCGTAGATGCGGATCAGCGAACGCAGCGCCGGCAGCGCGTAGCGGGTGTCTTTCAATTGCTCGAAGGCGCTTTCGGCGCGGTCGAGCATGCCGGCCTTGAGGAAGTCGTGCGCCAGTTCGTGCTGGGCATGCTCGCGCTCGGCCTCGGGCAGGTCGGAACGGCTGAGCAGGCTCTGGTGCACGCGGATGGCGCGCTCCATTTCGCCGCGGCGGCGGAACAGGCTGCCCAGCGCGAAGTGCAGTTCGGTGGTTTCGGGATCGAGCTTGGCGACCTCGACGAAGGCGTCGATGGCGCGGTCGGGCTGCTCGTTAAGCAGGAAGTTCAGGCCGCGGAAGTACGAATCGGGCAAGGTGCGCGTTTCACGCAGCATCTGCCGGAAATCGAAGCGCGCCGCCAGCCAGCCCAGTGCGAACAGCACGGGCACGAAAATAAGCCACCAAGGTTCAAAATCCACGCTGCGAGCTCTATACCGGTTGCAGAAAAAGCACGATGGAGCCGCTTACAGCGGCGACATGGGGGCAATGGCCTCGGGCGCGACCACCGGCTGCGCGCCATTGGCGGCGGCCTGCAGGTGCTCGACTTCGCGGCGCAGGCGCACGGCCTCGCGCCGGCGGCGCATGGCGGCCGGCACGGTCAGCAGCAGGCCGAACAGGGTCCCCAGCACGAAGGCGGCCAGCATGACCACGATGAGGGGCACGTCCTGCACGACATAGTCGGCATAGAACTTCACCACTACGGGGTCGGTGTTCTTCAGGGCGAACATCAGCACCGCAATGAATACGAGCAATCGCAGGGCCCAGACTAAGTAGCGCATGACGCATGCTCCAGGAGGGGAGGTTCGAGATGTTCAATTGTAAGCGGAAGCCGGGCTGGCCCGGCAGCAAAAACAAAGCCCCTTGATCGTTCAAGGGGCTTTGCCATCGGACGCCGGCCAAGGGGCCTTGCCAGCGTGCTACATGGCGTGCAGGCCAAGCAGCGTCTGGGGCTGGTCCGGCGCATCATCGTCGGCCTGCGCATCGGACAGGCCGCCGGCCAGGTCGACCCGCTCGCGCAGCTCTTTGCCGGCCTTGAAATGCGGCACCTGCTTGCCAGGCACCAGCACCTGTTCGCCCGACTTCGGATTGCGCCCGACGCGGGGCGAACGCTGCGACAGCGAAAAGCTGCCAAAACCGCGGATCTCGATGCGCTGACCCGAGGCCAGGGCCTGGGTCATTGCCTCGAGCATAGCTTTGACAGCGTCATCGGTGTCGCGGGCGGCCAGCTGGGGATAGCGGGCCGCCAGTGCGGCGATCAGCTCCGACTTGGTCACTATCAGCCGTCGTTGCGCTGTTGATCCAGCTTGGCCTTGAGCAGCGCGCCCAGGTTGGTGGTACCCGAGGAGGCGCTGGCTTCGGACATGCGCTGGATGGTGTCGGCGGTTTCGGCGTTGTCTCGGGCCTTGATCGACAGCTGGATCGAACGCGTCTTGCGGTCGATGTTGACGATCATGGCTTCGATGTTTTCGCCGGCTTTCAGCACGGTGGTGGCGTCTTCGACGCGGCCCGACGAGATTTCGGAAGCGCGCAGATAGCCTTCGACATCGACCGACAGCGTGACGACCGCGCCCTTGGGCTCGACCGACTTGATCACGCCCGGCACCACGGCGCCCTTGTCGTAGGTGGCAACGAAGTTGTTGAAGGGGTCGCCTTCCAGCTGCTTGATGCCCAGCGAGATGCGTTCCTTGTCGGTATCGATGCCCAGCACCACGGCTTCGATTTCGTCGCCCTTCTTGAAGTTGCGCACGGCTTCTTCACCCGACTCGGCCCAGGACAGGTCGGACAGGTGCACCAGGCCGTCGATGCCGCCGGGCAGGCCGACGAACACGCCGAAGTCGGTGATCGACTTGATGGCGCCGCGGACCTTGTCGCCGCGCTTGAAGTTGGTGGCGAACTCTTCCCAGGGGTTCTGGCGGCACTGCTTCATGCCCAGCGAGATGCGGCGACGGTCTTCGTCGATTTCCAGGACCATGACTTCGACTTCTTCGCCCAGGGTAACGACCTTGCGCGGATCGACGTTCTTGTTGGTCCAGTCCATTTCGGAGACGTGCACCAGGCCTTCGATACCGGCTTCCACTTCGACGAACGCGCCGTAGTCGGTCAGGTTGGTAACCTTGCCGAACAGGCGGGTGCCTTGCGGATAGCGGCGGGCCAGGCCCACCCACGGATCTTCGCCCAGTTGCTTGACGCCCAGCGAGACGCGGCTCTTTTCCTGGTCGAACTTGAGAACCTTGGCTTCGACTTCCTGGCCCACTTGCAGGACTTCGGAAGGATGGCGCACACGGCGCCAGGCCATGTCGGTGATGTGCAGCAGGCCGTCGATGCCGCCCAGGTCGACGAACGCGCCGTAGTCGGTGATGTTCTTGACCACGCCCTTGACCACGGCACCTTCGTGCAGGGTTTCGAGCAGCTTCTGGCGCTCTTCGCCCATGCTGGCTTCCAGCACCTGGCGGCGCGACAGCACGACGTTGTTGCGCTTGCGGTCGAGCTTGATGACCTTGAATTCGAGGGTCTTGCCTTCGTACGGGGTGGTGTCCTTGACGGGACGCAGGTCGACCAGCGAGCCCGGCAGGAACGCGCGGATGCCGTTGGTCATGACGGTGAGGCCGCCCTTGACCTTGCCGGTGATGGTGCCAGTGACCAGTTCGCCGTTTTCGAGGGCTTTTTCCAGTTGCAGCCAGGCCGACAGGCGCTTGGCGCGGTCACGCGACAGGATGGTGTCGCCGTAGCCGTTTTCCAGGGAATCGATGGCCACCGAGACGAAATCGCCGGGTTGCACTTCGAGCTCGCCCTGGTCGTTCAGGAACTCTTCCAGGGGGATCAGCGCTTCGGACTTCAGGCCGGCGTTGACGACGACGAAGTTGTGGTCGACGCGCACGACTTCGGCGCTGATGACTTCGCCGGACTTCATGTCCTGGCTCTTGAGGCTTTCTGCGAAGAGGTCGGCGAAGCTTTCGCCGCCGGTGGCGGGGGTGGAAACGGAAGACATGGGGTTGAAATCCATTAGGCCGGAATGGCCGTTAAAAACACACCGAAGCGGATTGCCCGCGACAGTGGAGTGAATGAACCTGCCAGGGCCCAAAGCCCCGGGCGCCAGCCCGGAACTACGAACCGCCGCCAGGGACGGAAACTTTCCAGAAATCGAGTACTGCCTGCACCGTTTGCTCGATGGTCAGGTTGGACGAATCGAGCACGTGCGCATCGGCCGCTGGCACCAGCGGCGCCGCGCTGCGCTGCGTATCGCGCGCATCGCGTTCGCGCATATCGCGCAAAAGGTCGGATAGCTTAGCAGAAATTCCCTTTTCGATCAACTGCTTACAGCGTCTTTCGGCACGCGCTTCGACGTCGGCCACCAGGAATACCTTCAGGGCGGCATCCGGAAACACTACCGTGCCCATGTCGCGGCCGTCGGCCACCAGCCCGGGCGGCACGCGAAACGCCCGCTGGCGCTCGAGCAGGGCTTGCCGCACGGCCGGGTAGGCGGCGATGCGCGAGGCGAAATTGCCGACGCGCTCCTGGCGGATGGCCTCGCCGACTTCCGCGCCTTCCAGGTAGATGTGCCGGCCCTCGAAACGGGTGTCCAGGCCGCGCGCCACGCCGGCCACGCCGGCCTCGTCCTCAGCCGCCAGGCTGCGGGTCAGGGCCGCCAGCGCGGTCAGCCGGTACAGGGCTCCGCTATCGAGTACCGCCCAGCCCAGCGCCTTCGCCACCCGGTGGGCGACCGTGCCCTTGCCCGAGGCGGTGGGGCCGTCGATGGCAATAACCGGAACAGCAACGCCGGCGGAAGATGCGGAATCAGTCGTCATGTCGGTCGGGGGCGCCGGACACCAGCCCGGCATAGACGTCGAAGTAATCGGGGAAAGTCTTGCTGACGCAGCCCGGGTCAAGGATGCGCACGGCGGCCGGCCCGAAGGCGGCCAGCGAGAAGCACATGGCCATGCGGTGGTCGTCGTAGGTGCCGATATGAGCGTCATGCCAGCCGTCTTGCGGCGGCGGTGTGATGCGCAGCCAGTCAGGGCCGGATTCCACGCCCGCACCCAGTTTGGCCAGCTCGGTGTGCATGGCGTGGATGCGGTCGGTTTCCTTGACGCGCCAGCTGCCGATGTTGCGCAGGCGGCACGGGCCGTCGGCGTACAGCGCCAGCGCGGCCGCCGTCATGGCAGCATCGGGGATCAGGTTGAAATCGGTGTCGAACGCCTTCAGCCGGCCGCCCTGGTCGACCCGCACGCCGCGTGCCTCGATCCAGCCGGGGCCGTAGTCGATCTGCGCGCCCATGTCGGCCAGGGTGCGGGCGAAGGCCACATCGCCCTGGATGCTGTCGGCGCCCACCCCGGCAACCCGCACCGGGCCGCCCCCGATGGCGCCCAGCGCCAGGAAATACGAGGCCGACGAGGCATCGCCCTCGACCGCGATGGCGCCCGGACTGCGATAGGCCGCGCCGGGCTCGATGGTGAAACTGCGCCAGCCGTCGCGCCGCACCTGCACGCCATAGCGCGCCATCAGGTTGAGGGTGATCTCGATATAGGGCTTGGAAATCAGCTCGCCGGCCACCTCGATGACCACCGGCCGGTCGCTGCCCTGCGCCAGCACGGGCGCGGCCAGCAGCAGCGCGGTCAGGAACTGGCTGGACACGGCGCCCTGCACGCGCGCCGGCGCCGCGGCCTGGATCCGGCCGGCACCGATGGCCAGCGGCGGATAGCCCGCCTGGCCCTGGTAATCGATGTTTGCGCCCCACTGCCGCAGCGCGTCGACCAGGTCGCCGATGGGGCGCTCGTGCATGCGTGGCACGCCCGACAGGCGGTACTGTCCGCCCATCAGGGCCAGCGCCGCGGTCAGCGGCCGGAATGCGGTGCCGGCATTGCCCAGGAACAGGTCGGCCTGCTGCACGGGAAAGCGGCCGGCGCCGGTGACGCTGACGCGGCCCGCGCCGGCCTCGGCCAGTTCCACGCCCAGCTGGCGCAGCGCGGCCAGCATCACGCGGGTGTCGTCGGAATCGAGCAGGCCCGATATGTCGGTGCGCCCGCCAGCCAGGGCGGCCAGCAGCAGCACCCGGTTGGAAATACTTTTGGAGCCCGGCAGGGCGACCCGGCCGCGCGCCTGCCTGGCGCGGGGCAGATCGAGATAGGGCTGTCCGGTCATGGCAGAACTACTCCTTGCGCCAGTCGCGGCGCGCCTGGGAGGCGCGCGCCAGCAGCGCTTCGAGCGCGGCGCCGTCGCCATCGGCCATGGCGCGCTCGGCCTGGTCCAGCACGGCGCGCACCGCCGCCAGTTCGGTGCGCAGCGCAGCGCGGTTGGACAGGAAGATATCGCGCCACATCTCGGGCGATCCGGCCGCGATGCGGGTGAAATCGCGGAACCCCGTGCCGGCCAGGGCCAGCCGCGCAGCCGCGTTGTCGGCGGCGGCCACCTGGGCCATGTACGCCGCCGCAAGCAAGTGCGGCATATGGCTGACCGAAGCCAGCACCTGGTCGTGCGCGTCGGCATCCATGTCGATGACGTGCGCGCCACAAGCCTGCCACAAGTCGCGCACGCACGCGACCCCGGCCGGGGCATTCTCGGGCAAGGGCGTAAGGATGACGGTGCAATGCCGGTACAGGCCGGCGTCGGCCGCATCGGGCCCGCTGCGCTCGGCGCCGGCGATCGGATGGCCCGGCACGAACTGGCCGACGCGCTCGCCCAGCGCGGCGCGCGCGGCCGCCACGACTTCGGCCTTGGTGCTGCCGGCATCGGTCAGTACGGTACGGGGATTCAAATGCGGCCGCAGCTGGGCCAGCAGCGCCCCCAGCCCGCCCACCGGCGTGGCCAGCAGAATGACGTCGGCCTGCGCGGCGGCCTCTTGCGGCGTGGCCGCGGCGTCGATCAGGCCCAGTTCGCAGGCCCGCGCCAGCGATTGCGCATTGCGCCCCACACCCAGCACGCGCCCCACCCGCCCCGCCTGGCGCAGCGCCAGCGCGGCCGAACCGCCGATCAGGCCGACGCCCACCACCGCCAGGACAGGAATCAGGGGGCCATCGGCCCCCTGCGTCGCGCTGCCGGCCGGCGGGCGCGTCATGCGGCCAGGACTTCCGTCAGCGCGGCAATGAACCGCTGGTTTTCTTCGGGCAGGCCGATGGTGACGCGCAGCCATTCGGGCAGGCCGTCGCCCGCCACCGGCCGCACGATCACGCCGCGCTTGAGCAGTTCGAGGTTGACGCGCTGGGCGTCGCCCACATGCACCAGCACGAAATTGCCGTAGCTGGGCACATAGCGCCGCGACAGGCTTTCAAATGCCGCGCACAACTGCTGCTTGCCCGCCTTGTTCAGCTGGTACGAGCGCGCCAGGTAATCGGCGTCGCCCAGCGCCGCGATGGCGGCGGCCTGGGCCAGCGTGTTCACGTTGAACGGCTGGCGCACGCGATTGAGCAGGTCAGTAAGCGCCGGCTGCGCCACGGCGTAGCCCACGCGCAGCCCGGCCAGCCCATAGGCCTTGGAGAACGTGCGCGAGACGATCAGGTTGGGATACTGCCGCACCAGGGCCACGCTGTCGAAGCGCAGCTCGGGATCCAGGTATTCGTTGTAGGCCTCGTCCAGCACCACCGTGACGCGGTCGCCATGGGCGGCGTGCACACGCTGCAGGAAGGCCGCCACCTCGGCGCCCGGCACGAAGGTGCCGGTGGGGTTGTTGGGGTTGGCGACGAACACCAGGCGGGTGTCGTCGGCGATGGCCTCGAACATGGCGTCGAGGTCGTGGCCGTAATCGCGCGCGGGCACCTGGATGTGGCGCGCGCCGCGCGCCTGGGTGGCCAGGCGGTAGACCGCGAACGAATGCTGCGCGTACACCGCCGACGTGCCCGGCTCGAGCAGCGCCAGCGCGGCGATTTCCAGGATGTCGTTCGAACCGTTGCCCAGCGTGATCCAGCCCATGGGCACGCCGTAGCGCTCGGCCAGCGCAGCCTTCAGGTCGAAGCCGTTGGGGTCGGGATAGCGCGCCAGCGTGCCGGCCGCCGCGGCCAGCGCGCGATGCGCCGATTCGGGCATGCCCAGCGGGTTCTCGTTGGAAGCCAGCTTGACGATGCCGGCGGGGTCCAGCCCGAACTCGCGGGCCAGCTCTTCGATGGGCTTGCCGGCCTGGTAAGGGGCTATGGCGCTGACGTGGGCGGGAGCGGTCAACGGCTTGATGGCGGTAGTCATGACGGTGCGCGTAGGCGTGGAAGATTTACTGCGCCGGGTACGAACCCAGCACCTTGATGAAAGCAACCTGTTCCTGCAGATCGGCCAGCGCGCGGGCGACCTGGGGATCGTCGCGGTGCCCCAGCACATCGACGTAGAAATAGTATTCCCACTGCCCGGTGCGGGCCGGCCGCGATTCGAAGCGAGTCATGGACACGCCATTGGCGGCCAGCGGCGCCAGCATGTCGTAGACCGCGCCGGCGCGGTTGGGCACGGCCAGGATCAGGCTGGTCTTGTCCTTGCCGCTGGGCAGCGGCTGGATGTCGCCCACCGCCAGGAAGCGCGTGCGGTTGTTGGGGTCGTCTTGTATGCCGGCGGCCACCACCTGCAGGTTCCAGGCGGGCGCGGCGCTTTCGCCGGCAATGGCGGCAATGGCCGGGTTGCCGGCCGCCACGCGCGCCGCCTCGGAATTGCTGGCCTCGGCGACCCGGTCCAGACCGGGATAATGGCGGTTCAGCCAGGCCTGACATTGGGCCAGCGCCTGCGGATGCGCGGCGACGGTGGTCACGCCGTCCATCGAGCCCGATTGCGTCATCAGGCAGTGGCGGATGTCGAGCGAGCGCTCGCCCAGGATTTTCAGCGGGGTATTGAGCAGCAGGTCGAGGTTGCGGTTGACCGCGCCTTCGGTGGAGTTTTCCACCGGCACCATGCCCACGTCGGCCTGCCCGGCCTCGACGGCGCGAAACACCTCGTCGAAAGACGGACAGGGCAGCGGCTGCACCGAACGGCCAAAATGCTCGAAGGCCGCCTGCTCGGAAAACGAACCTTGCGGCCCCAGGTAAGCCACGGTCATGCCACGCTCGAGGCCGCGGCAGGCCGAGATGATTTCCGTCCAGACCGAGGCCACCGCATCGCTCGGAAAGGGCCCCGGGTTCAGCTGCTGCAGGCGGCGGATGACCTCGGCCTCGCGTTCGGGGCGCAGCACCGGGCCGTCGGCCGCGGCGGCGTGCTTGACCTCGCCCACGTCGAGCGCGGCGCGGGCGCGCTGCGACAGCAGGTCGAGAATCTGCGCGTCCAGGGCGTCGATGCGCTCGCGCAGCGGCTTGAGCTTGTCTTGCAGGGAATCAGCCATAGCGGCGCTCGAAGTCTTGCAGGTAATCGACCAGCGCGCGCACGCCATCCAGCGGCATGGCGTTGTAGATGGAAGCGCGCATGCCGCCCACGCTTTTATGGCCCTTGAGCTGCATCAGCCCGGCGGCCTCGGCGCCCTGCAGGAAGGCGTCGTTGAGCGATTCGTCGCGCAGCACGAACGGCACGTTCATGCGCGAGCGCACCGGCGGGTGCACCAGGTTGCGATAGAAATCGGTACCGTCCAGGTAGCCGTACAGCAGCTCGGCCTTGGCGCGGTTGGCGGCTTCCATGCCGGCCACCCCGCCCTGCGCCTTCACCCACTTGAAGACCAGGCCGGCGATATAAATGGCGAACGCGGGCGGCGTGTTGTAGCGCGAATGCTCGGCCGCCACATTGGCGTAGTCGAAGGCCGACGGACAGATCGGCAGGGCCTTGCCGATGAGGTCGCGTCGCGCCACCACCATGGTGACGCCGGCCGGGCCGGCGTTTTTCTGGGCGCCGGCGAACAGCAGGCCGGCCCGCGTGACATCCATGGGACGCGACAAGAAGTGCGACGAGGCGTCCACCACCAGCGGCACGTCGGGCGCGCCCAGCGCGGCCAGGTCGGGCCAGTCGGTGAACTCGACGCCGTGGATGGTTTCATTGCTGCACAGGTGCAGATAGGCCGCCTCGGGACGGACATTCCAGGTATCCGCCGGGGGCACCCAGGTCCAGGGCGCCTGCTCGCGGCCGTTGATGCCGGTTGCCGAGCCGGCGCTGGCGGCCACGTGTGCGTCGCCGTAGCGCCCGGCCTCTTTGTGCGAACGAGTGGACCAGTGGCCGGTCAGTACAAAATCGGCCGCCGGATGGCCGCGCCGGCCGATCAGGTTCATGGGCACGATGGCGTTTTCGCCCAGCCCACCACCCTGCATGAACATCACCGCATAGTCGGCCGGCACGCCCAGCAGGTCGCGCAGGTCGGCTTCGGCCTGGTCGCAGATCTGCACGAAGTGCTTGCCGCGATGGCTCATTTCCATCACGGACATGCCGCTGCCGTTCCAGTCCAGCATTTCGGCGGCGGCCTGCCGCAGCACCGCTTCGGGCAAGGCCGACGGGCCCGCCGAGAAGTTCCAGGGACGGGCCATTATTGCTCCGTAGGTTCGGTCGGTTCGGGCGAAGCGCCGGATTCGCCGCCTTCGGCGTCCATAGCTTCGGATTCTTCGTCGTCGGCGTCGGCGTCGCTTTCGACCACGCGGCGCACGCCCGACAGGCTACTGCCGTCGTCGACGCTGATCAGCGTGACGCCCTGCGTGGCGCGGCCCATTTCGCGGATTTCGCTGACGCGGGTGCGCACGAGCACGCCACCGGTGGTGATGAGCATGATTTCATCCGACGGCATCACCAGCACGGCGCCTACCACCTTGCCGTTGCGCGACGAAGTCTGGATGGCGATCATGCCCTTGGTGCCGCGGCCGTGGCGGGTGTATTCGGCGATGGAGGTGCGCTTGCCGTAGCCGTTTTCGGTGGCGGTAAGCACGCTTTGCGATTCGTCGCCGGCCACCAGCAGCGCGATGACGGTCTGGTTGTCTTCGAGCGTCATGCCGCGCACGCCGCGGGCGTTGCGGCCCATGGGGCGCACGTCGTTTTCGTCGAAGCGCACCGCCTTGCCGGCATCGGAGAACAGCATGACATCGTGCTTGCCGTCGGTAAGATCGGCACCGATAAGGTAATCGCCCTCATCGAGGCCCACGGCGATAATGCCGGCCTTGCGCGGGTTGGAGAAGTCGGACAGCGGGGTCTTCTTGACAGTGCCGCGCGAGGTGGCCATGAAGACGTAGTTGTCTTCGCTGAATTCCTTGACCGGCAGCACCACCGTGATTTTCTCACCGTCGGCCAGCGGGAACATATTGACGATGGGCCGGCCGCGCGAGCCGCGCGTACCTTGCGGAACTTCCCAGACTTTCAGCCAGTACACCCGGCCGCGGTCGGAGAAGCACAGCAGGTAGTTGTGCGTGTTGGCGATAAAGAGCTGGTCGATCCAGTCGTTTTCTTTCATGGCCGTGGCCTGCTTGCCGCGCCCGCCGCGCTTCTGCGAGCGGTATTCGGACAGCGGCTGGCTCTTGATATAGCCGGCGTGCGACAGGGTGACCACCATGTCGGTGGGCGTGATCAGGTCTTCGGTGTCGAGCTCGGTGGCGTTGAACTCGATCTCGGCGCGGCGCGTGTCCTTGGCGCCGGTAGAGAACTCGGCCTTGATGGCCTGCAGTTCTTCGCCAATGATGGTGGTGATGCGTTCCGGCTTGGCCAGGATATCGAGCAGGTCGGCAATGGTGGCCATCACGTCTTTGTATTCGCCGACGATCTTGTCCTGCTCGAGCCCGGTCAGGCGCTGCAGGCGCATGTTCAGGATTTCCTGCGCCTGGGTTTCGCTCAGGCGGTACAGGCCGTCGCCCTGCAGGCCGAAGCTTTCGTGCAGGTCGTCGGGGCGGAACGCCGCGCGCCCGCCCACGGCGTCGAGGTCGGAACGCGACAACATTTCGCGCACCAGGGAAGAATCCCACGAACGCGCCATCAGTTCCTGGCGCGCCACCGGCGGCGTGGGCGCGGCCTTGATGATGGCGATGAAGTCGTCGATATTGGCCAGCGCTACCGCCAGGCCTTCCAGCACGTGGCCGCGTTCGCGCGCCTTGCGCAGCTGGAACACGGTGCGGCGCGTGACTACTTCGCGGCGGTGCTGCAGGAAGTAATGGATCAGCTGCTTCAGGTTCAGCAGGCGCGGCTGGCCGTCGACCAGCGCCACCAGGTTCATCCCGAAGGTGTCCTGCAGCTGGGTGTTCTTGTACAGATTGTTGAGGATGACCTCGGGCACTTCGCCGCGCTTGAGCTCGATGACCAGGCGCATGCCGTCTTTGTCGGACTCGTCGCGGATATCGGAGATACCTTCGATCTTCTTCTCGTTGACCAGCTCGGCAATGCGCTCTTGCAGCGTTTTCTTGTTGACCTGGTAGGGAATGGCGTCGACCACGATGGCCTGCCGGTTGCCCTTTTCCATGTCTTCGAAGTGCGTCTTGGCGCGCATGACCACGCGGCCGCGACCCGTACGATAGCCTTCGCGCACGCCGGACATGCCGTAGATGATGCCCCCGGTGGGGAAATCGGGCGCCGGGATGATCTCGATGAGTTCGTCGACCGTGCACTCGGGATTGCGCAGGCAGTACAGGCAGCCGTCGACCACTTCCTGCAGGTTGTGCGGCGGGATATTGGTGGCCATGCCCACGGCGATGCCCGAGCTGCCGTTGACCAGCAGATTGGGCAGGCGCGAAGGCAACAGCAGCGGTTCTTGTTCGCTGCCGTCGTAGTTGGGGCCGAAATCGACGGTTTCCTGGTCGATGTCGGCCAGCAGTTCATGGGCGATCTTGGCCAGGCGCACTTCGGTGTAGCGCATGGCCGCGGCGCTGTCGCCGTCGATCGAGCCGAAGTTGCCCTGGCCGTCGACCAGCATATAGCGCATGGAGAAATCTTGCGCCATGCGCACAATGGTGTCGTACACCGATTGGTCGCCATGGGGGTGGTACTTACCGATGACGTCGCCAACGATGCGGGCCGACTTCTTGTAGGCGCGATTCCAGTCGTTGTTGAGTTCGTGCATGGCATAGAGCACGCGCCGGTGCACCGGCTTGAGGCCGTCGCGCACATCTGGCAGCGCCCGCCCCACGATCACGCTCATGGCGTAATCCAGGTAGCTGCGGCGCATCTCTTCTTCCAGCGATACCGGAAGCGTCTCCTTGGCGAAGGAATCCATATATATAGCGACTGAATCGAGTAAGAGGAAACCCGGGCCGGGTAAACAGGAAATTCTATCATCCGATTGTCAGATAGCTTCCCAGGCGCCTCCCCCGAGCGCCGCCGGGGCCGACCGGATGACGCGATTGCCGCCCTGTTGCCAAAAACCAACATCCCTGTGGCACACAGGGAAGAAAAGATCATATCCAGCACCAATGCGGCTTTCGAGGGAAGCCAAAGGTCATCAAATGCCTTAAGATTGTTTCCAGCACGCAGGAGACCCAGTAGCGATCCTTTGAACCTTTTCTGGGCGTTGCTATACTGGCCCCGTTTTCCTGATATGCGGCGGGGGTTCGCTGCGAGTCACTTATCCAGCTTCAAGCTCAACGAGGAGAAACATGAACAAACCCTCCAAATTCGCTCTGGCGCTCGCCTTCGCCGCCGTTACGGCCTCTGGTGCAGCTTCCGCGCAAACCGTGGACAACTGGCGCAACCCGTTCGGCGACGTGTGGATGAACGGCACGAATGAACTGTGCTGGCGCGATGCCTTCTGGACCCCGGCGACCGGCATCCCCGGCTGCGACGGCGTGCCGGTTGCTCAGGCGCCCGCCAAGCCGACGCCGATGGCCACCAAGGTTGTCTTCAACGCCGACACGTTCTTCGACTTCGACAAGTCGACGCTGAAGCCGGAAGGCCGCCAGCTGCTGGATCAAGTTGCCCAGCAAGCCCAGGGCATCGACCTCGAAACCATCATCGCCGTCGGCCACACCGACTCGATCGGTACCGAAAAATACAACCAGGGCCTGTCCGAGCGCCGTGCCGCTTCGGTCAAGGCCTACCTGGTCAGCAAGGGTGTCGACCCCAACCGCATCTACACGGAAGGCAAGGGCGAACTGCAGCCCGTCGCTTCCAACAAGACGCGTGAAGGCCGTGCCCAGAACCGCCGCGTTGAAATCGAAGTCGTGGGTAGCCGCCGTTAATCGACGCGCTAGCCGCTACAATGAAGGGCCTCGCACTGCGAGGCCCTTTTTTTCATCCCGGCGCGGCCGCGCCCTGTTGCCCATGACAACCCAAACCCCTGCATCCGCCCGCCCCGGCGTGAACGCCGACCAGGCCGAGCTGGACAAGTTCGCGGCCCTGGCCGCCCGCTGGTGGGACCCCGAAAGCGAGTTCAAGCCCCTGCACGCCATCAATCCGTTGCGCCTGGACTGGATCCAGGAATGCGCCGGCAGCCTGGCGGGCAAGACCGTGCTGGATGTCGGCTGCGGCGGCGGCATCCTGTCCGAAAGCATGGCGGTGGCCGGCGCCCGGGTCACCGGCATCGACCTGGCCGAACGGTCCCTGAAAATCGCCCGCCTGCACGGCCTGGAATCGGGCGTGCAAGTGGAATACCGTGCCGTGCCCGTCGAAGAACTGGCCACCGAACAACCCGGGCGCTACGACATCGTGACCTGCATGGAAATGCTAGAGCACGTGCCCGATCCGGGCTCGGTCGTGCGCGCCTGCGCGGCCCTGGCCAAACCCGGCGGCTGGGTGTTCTTTTCCACCCTGAACCGCAACGCCAGGTCGTTCCTGTACGCCATCATCGGCGCCGAGTACGTGCTGCGCCTGCTGCCGCGCGGCACCCACAGCCACGACCAGTTCATCAAGCCCAGCGAACTGGCCGCCTCGGCGCGCCAGGCCGGCCTGCAGCCCGCCGGCATGCGCGGCATGGAATACAACCCCATCACCCAGGTGTACAGCCTGTCCGGCGACACTTCCGTGAACTACCTGATGTCTACCCGCAAATGAGCGCGCTTATCCTGTTCGACTTCGACGGCACCCTGGCCGACACCGCCCCCGACCTGGCCGCCGCGGCGAACCGCCAGCGCACCCGGCGCGGCCTGGAACCCCTGCCCTATGAAACGCTGCGCCCGGTGGCTTCGCAAGGCGCGCGCGGGCTGCTGCGCATTGCGCTGGGCCTGCTGCCCGACCACCCCGACTACGAAGCCGCCCGACTGCAGTTCCTGGAAGACTACGCGGCCGGCTCCACCGTACACAGCCGCCTGTTTCCCGGCATTGCCGCCCTGCTCGATAACATCCGCGCCCGCGGGCTGGCCTGGGGCATCGTCACCAACAAGGTCACCCACCTGACCCTGCCCATCGTCGAATTCCTGGGGCTGACCCGCCACAGCGCGGTACTGGTGTGCGGCGACACCACCGAGCACGCCAAGCCGCACCCGGCGCCGCTGCTGCACGCCGCGCGCGAGGCCGGCTACGCCACCGACCGCTGCGTGTACGTGGGCGACGACCTGCGCGACATCCAGGCTGCCCATGCCGCCGGCATGCCGGCGGTGGCGGCGGCCTACGGCTACCTGGGACAAGACGAAAACATCACGACCTGGGCTGCCGACGCCTGCGCCACCACGCCGGACGAACTGTGGGGCGCCATCGAGCCCCTGCTGCCGCGCGACCCGCGCTGATCCCCACGGCGCCCGGCCCGGCCGGGCGCCCTGCCACGGCCACTGTTCGCTTGACGCGAACAGTCATGCCGAATTTTCCCTCTTTATCCGACTGACGGGCTGCCGTACATTGCATGCCTGATGCACTGTTCTTGCCGCTCCGGCCCGCCGTCCTCTCTCTCTCGCGGCGTGGCCCGGTTCGCGGCGCACTGCCCGGCCCCGCCGGCTGCACTCCAACCCATTGTCTCTTGTCCGCTCATTGCGCGCGGCGCCGCCGCGCCGCGCACCGGGAATCTCATGCTGTTGCCCATACTGCTGCTTTCCACGGCCGGTTTCACCGTCCTGACGACAGAGTTCCTGATCGTCGGCCTGCTGCCGCCGCTGGCGCGCGACCTGCACGTGTCAGTGTCCCAGGCCGGCCTGCTGGTGACACTGTTCGCCTTCACCGTGGCGGCCACGGGCCCGCTACTGACCGCGCTGATGACCAACGTCGACCGCAAGCGGCTGTTCATCGGCGTGCTGGCGCTGTTCGGCGCATCGAACGCGATGGCGGCGCTGGCGCCCAATATCGGCATCATGGCGCTGGCGCGCTTCATCCCGGCCCTGGCGCTGCCGGTATTCTGGTCACTGGCCAGCGCCACGGCCGTCGAACTGGCCGGTCCGGCCCGCGCCGGCCGGGCTATCTCGATGGTAGCGTTCGGCATCGTGGCGGCCACGGTGTTCGGCATTCCGATTGGCGTGCTGATCTCTGACGCGTTCGGCTGGCGCGCCGCCTTTGGCGTGCTGGCGGTAGTGGCCTTCGCCAAGGCGCTGCTGCTGTGGGCCTTCTTCCCGCGCCCGCCCCGCCATGCCCAGGACATCAGGCTGGCCACCCAGCTGCGCATCCTGCGCGATCCCCGGGTGGTGGGCCACGTGCTGCTGTCGCTGCTGGTGTTCACCGGCATGTTCACCGCCTACACCTACCTGGCCGACATGCTGGAGCGCCTGGCGGGATTCAATGGCCAATGGGTCGGTTGGTCGATGATGGCGTTTGGCGCCATCGGCCTGGTCGGCAACTGGGCCGGCGGCCGCCTGGCCGACCGCAGCGCGCTGGGCGCCACCCTGCTGTTCTCGGCGCTGATGGCGGCCGGCCTGGCGGTGCTGGGGCCGGTGATGCGCACGCCCGTGCTACTGGCCGTGGCGCTGGGCACCTGGGGCATCGCCCAGGCCGCCCTGTTCATCGTGTGCCACGTGCGCGTGATGAAATCGGCCCCCAAGGCGCCCGCCTTCGCGGCATCGCTGAATATTTCCGGCGCCAATACCGGTATCGGCATCGGCGCGATCGTGGGCGGCTATGTCATCGACCACCACGGCCTGGCGTCGCTGGGCCTGGCCGCGGCCGGCATCGTGCTGGCCGCGATCGCGCTGGGCACGCTGCTGGCAACAACGCGCCCGCGGGTACAGGCTCTGCCGCGGCAGCCTTGCGCCAACGCCTGAACACATCGACGTGCCGGGGCCTATTCAGAGTACAATAGAACTACTTGGGGCCGATCCGGATTCGACGTGGGTCGCGAAACAACTCAGGGCATGCCGAGCACCAGTAAGCTCGTTAATCCACTGGAACACTACAAACGCCAACGACGAGCGTTTCGCTCTCGCCGCTTAAGCGGTGAGCCGCTGCACTGATCTGTCCTTGGGTCAGGCGGGGGAAGGCAACTTCCCAGGGGGCAACCCCGAACCGCAGCAGCGACATTTACAAGGAATCGGTCTGCGCCGGGGTCACACGGTTCAGGCTTAAACTACGTGAATCGCCCTGGTCCGGCCTGTCGGTTGGCTAAGTCCAGGGTTAAAACCAAATAGGCCGACTACGCATGTAGAACTGGTTGCGGAGGGCTTGCGGACGGGGGTTCAATTCCCCCCGGCTCCACCAATTCAACGCCAAGCGATAGATTCGCTTGGCGTTTTTCTTTGGTTTCCCGCTTTCTACGGATGCTCTGATGGGACCATAAGCCTTGCTAGGCCCCCAACATTTCCCAATGTTTCCACCCTCATCAAGCGCTCGTACAATTGCTTAACCCGCTCAGCTTCTAGCACCCTCCTTCCACAATCGGAAAATTTCTCCCATATCTCATCATCTGACATGGGGTTTTCTATACCTCGGCCAACGAGATCATCGACACGGCGCGTGAACACTCGGCCGTCATGCATCGTCACGCTGACTTCCGCGCCGAATTGCTTGGATGAATCAACAGGCATGTCTGGATGAGGTTCGACACGAGTCATTTCAAGCAACCGCAGCACTCGTGGATCCTTATAGGCGTCGCCTTCGAAATGCTCCAGCCGCACAGCGCCGTCCAGCAACGCCCGGGACACCGCATATTGCACACTGAATTTCGCGTTCAGCGGTGTCTGCGGATGCGGATTGTTAGTGTGCGCCAAACGACGAGGGTGTGGACGGATAAGAATGGACGCAATATTCCCCGCCTGTACGCCATACTGATGCACAAGCGACAAAGCCATAGATATTGCTGGATGTGTGCTGCCACAACAAGGGAATTGCTTGAGCCCCATTTCCGGGTTTTCTATTTCCAGCGTTGCACCCCAATTCTCAAAAATACGCTCGGCATCATAATTTCCCTCACCGTTGAAAACCTGAAGAAATCCTTGCTTATGCTCGAAAGCAGCAAGATTGGCACCATATTCATGTTCGGCGAGCATAACGGCAAGTAAGCCGTTGCGACAACATTGGCCGACATGCAGAGGCTTTACCATCGTACCGAAATTTGCCTTCAGGCCCGCTGCCATCGAAGTGGCAATCGCCAAGGCCATTGCCGTATGCTGTTCATCCAGCCCCAATAGATGGCTGACAGAGGCGACTGTTCCGAAAATGCCCAATGTCGCGGTTGGATGCCAGCCTTTGTCGTAATGATAGAAATTCACGCCACGAGCAATACGTATTTCGGTTTCAAGACCTATGACATAGGCTGCGATCAGATCTTTGCCGGAACATTCATGCGTTTCGGCGATCGCCCACAGTGGCGCCCACAACGGCACCGACTGATGCCCACCGAACGGCTTACTGAAATCGTCGTAATCCAGAGCATGTGACGCGGTGCCATTCAACAGTGCTGCCTCGAGTGCTCCGACCCGTTGGCGGGTACCCAGCACAAGACAAGGGCCATTCGCATCGGAAACCCCAAGCGTCTCACGCAGTAGGCGAGAACAGGGTTCGATTGAACCCGCAAGCGTGACACCAATGGTATCTACCAGCGCAGTACGCGCCGCCGTTAACGCACGTGGCGTCACTCGACGATATTGAAAATCCGATATCCGGCTCGCCAATCGCTGGGCGATGGTCAAATCGGCATCATCGCGCCGCTCCGCCCACTCCCTACTCATGATTCTCCGTCTCCAGTAATAGCAGGCGCCATTCGCATGCCTGAACTCGGCGCTACACGTTGTCTATCCCGTCGCGCAACATGCCCCACCGAACCGTCGTGCGTCGCTCTACAGGCCGCAGGAGGCACCTGTCTATTAGCAGCCAAGCAATACCGATCGTCAGCATTCCCACCACAATACGAGCGGACTGGAAATATTGCTGAGCGTTATAGATCGCATAACCGATGCCGTTAGTACCCGCAATCATTTCCCCTCCGACCAACGAACGAAATCCGAATGCGATACCAAGCCTTATGCCTGTCATTAAATTCGGCAACGTAGCGGGAAATATCACGTGCCAGATCAACTGGCTACGACGCGCCCCAAGCGTCTGGGAAGCCTCGAGCAACACCGGTTGAAGAGTGCGGATTCCCGTCAACAAGTTATGCAGCATGGGAAAAAACACTGACATCATGATGATGAACGTGACCGCCCCCTGCCCCAAACCAAACCACAGAATTGCAAAGGGAATCCACGCCAAACCTGGAATCGCCTGGATCAGATTGACTAATGGATCGAAAAAATCGCGGCTACGCCGGCTCAGACCCATCAGATAACCGATGGGCAACGCAATAGCTGTTCCCACCAGAAACCCGAGCAACAAGCTGCCAAGGCTGGTGGCTAGATCGGAAAGCAACTGTCCTGAACGTAGATCGACGACGAACGCGGACATGACATCCAACGGTGATGGAAATAAAGTACGCGGCCAAATATTCAATGAGCAAACCAGCTGCCAAACCGCAGTGGCTGCTAGGAATGGAAACAGCTCGCGCGCGCCTCTCCACCCCCAGCTCTGCCTGGACGAAAGCGTGTCGGAATCTGTCATCATGTGCTATGCTCCGTCGGAGTACCACGTTGTCCATGTATGAGCTCGGTCAACTTCTCCTGGTACTGCACGAATGTCGGATGCGACACGATTTCGGACCAAGTTCTGGGTCGAGGAAAATCAATTCGTAGCTCCTCCACCAGCCGACTGGGAGAGCCGAACAACACAACGATGCGATCGGACAAGAAAATTGCCTCTTCGATCGAGTGTGTGACAAATAGAACCGTCGTACCCTCACTGGCCGTCAGGGCGGCCAAATCTTCCTGTAATTTTCGCCGCGTCATCGCATCCACCGCAGCAAAAGGCTCGTCCATCAGCAATATTTTTGGATTATTGGCGAGTGCTCGGGCAACCGCCGCCCGTTGACGCATCCCACCGGACAATTGATGTGGATACTTATCTTCACTGCCGCTCAAACCGACAAGATCCATGAAGTAGCGCGCTTTGCTCTCAACCTCATGTCTGGGCAAACCCTTCAGGCTCAGACCGAATCCGACATTATTCAATGTCGTTTTCCACGGTAACAGCGCATATTCCTGGAAGACCATGCCACGATCGGCCCCTGGTCGACTGACCGTCTGACCTTCTACTTTGACCACGCCCGAAGCGGGCCTGCTTAGCCCGGCGATTAGTCGCAGCAAGCTGGATTTTCCGCAACCAGACGGACCAATTACCGACACGAACTCCCGACGCGCGATGTCAAGAGAAACATCTTGAAAGGCGACCACTGAAGATCCGCTCCGGCCGTTGAAGCGTTGCGTGAGTTGGTCCGCCTCCAGAATGGGATCCCCAGCCACCTTCATTGCAATAACTCCGGACGAGAAGTTTTCAGCGCCCGACCGATGCGTAATGCCGGATCCAAGTACGATTCGACCTTGATCGAATCCGAGACGACTCCTTCTGACGCCAGATACTTCACCGTCCGCTCCGCTGACTGCAAGGTGAAGTCGTCGATGATCGGGTTGAAGTCGTAGTAGCTGAAAGCAATCTTCACAAGCCGAGGTTCGGCTTTGATGAATTTCGCCACAATGTCGGCAGACTCATCGAGGTGATGACGTATGTAGTGCTCGGCTTCCCACATAGCTTCGACGGCGCTCTGGATTTTGTCAGGATGTGCCTGCGCCCATTTGTCGGCAATAGAAAAAAAACCACCTCCCTGAACGTATTCACCCATGCGGGCCAATATTTTCCCATCGTCACCGATTTGCTCCTGGGCAAGTGTCAAGAACGGCTCGATACCGACCATAGCATCGACCGACCCCTGCAGCAGCATCGGCCCCATATTCGAAAGGTTGGCGTTTACACGCTGGACGGCGTTTCCGGGCAACCCTACCGACAACAGCACTTGCGACAACGCCTGAGCCAGCGCGGTGCCATTAGTCACCGCAACGCGTTTTCCTTTCAGATCCTCGAAACGATTGATATCCGCATCCTTACGCACCAACAGGCCAAAAGCATCGCCTCCTTTGGCATACATCGCGTAAGCCGTGAATGGCAGCCTAGTGCCCCAAGCCACAATGGTCGACTCGATGCCGCCTCCAGACCAATCTACTTGATTCGACGCCAGCGCCTGGCTGGCCTGCACCCCGGTCGCAATGGGAATCACCTCAACATCAAAGCCATATTTCTTGAAAATCCCCTTCTCCGCTCCAACGATCAGCGCTGCAGTTGAAGCGGTGGTGATCACACCGCAACGCACCTTGGTCAGATCCTGTGCGACTGTCCGCGCAGGTATGCCGCCGAACACCAATAAACTTGCCATCAACACCCCCCGTCCCCATACCGCGAGTACCTGGCCAATGAGCGTGGCAATGCCCATCGAAATTTTCGTAATCATTTTTTCGTCTCCCCTGGTAATCAAGCCGTCAGGCCAAACTGACTGCGCACCCGATCCAAGACCTCGCGTGGTGGAGTCTGAAACGGTGAAGTGTGATGTTGGCTCTTTTCGAGACCGCACGATTGATGCAGGCTACCCAGCATTTCTGCCATCTTCAACCCGCACCCAGTGGAATCCACGACTGGTACGGCGGTGTTCGGTACGCGGGAAAATCCGTGCTTGAGTAGCGCAGGGCCAAAGAACTGACCGCCGGCGATGATGACATCTGCACCATCGTCAATACATTCTTTGGCAGCCTTCTCCAACAAAGTGAGAAACTGATCACTGCTTCCCTCAACGCACTGCACCGCAGATTCGTACAGTATTGCCAACGGCAGAAACTCCCGCACCGGACGGTGCGCTATTGCATGACCCTCAGCGCCGTTGAGCCGCATGCCACGATAGGCCAGATGCCCATATCCCTCAACTGTCAGGTAGGCGTACTTGGCTCCCAACGTGCTGGCGACCATCATGGAAGCCTCCCCTGTTCCGGCGATAGGGATAACAGCCGCTTCTCGAGCAGGATGCAGACCCGGATCCCAGTTCGGTCCAATCATGGCGACATCAAAACCGTCGCGTTCTGCATCCAGGATGTCAGAGATCATTTGCGCATCGTTAATCATGCCAATATAAGCAGACCGCAACATGAATGTCGTCTTACGCATCCAGCCTAGAGTTACCTGCGTTCCGGGATGAACAAGCGCATTCGCGTAAGCCATCGTGGCCTGGTGCACGATTTCACCCAATTCGGGACGATTCTTGTCTCCCGGAAGCTCCTTGCCACGCCCGGCCGCCCAATACAGCCGCAGTTTTTTTCCTGCTGTCGGGGTAACTGTTGCACTCGATTCTCCCATTTTTGTCTCCTGTTTTTAGTCTGAACGTATCGGTTTCAACCATATGTAATACCCTGTAGAGCTCGCAATGTCCGTTCCCATTCCGCCTCACTCGGCGCCTTGAAAAGACCCGCTTCGCTTTTGGACAAACCCACCAGTGTCTGCAGGGATCGCAATATCTGCAGCATCTTGAGCCCGGCCGCTACGTTATCGACAACAGGCATCCCTTGTTCGGTCATGAATCGATAGCCAAGATGATCCAATACCGCACCGAACAACTGGCATCCACACAAAATTATGTCCGCGCCGTCTCGTGCAAACTCCCGAGCCAACGCATCGAACCCTGACAGGAACTGATCGCCGTCGCCATCGACGGCTCGCGAATAGCCCAAATAAAAATCCTGCCACGACCCAGGTAGTGCACGGACAGGACGATGCGGCAACAATCGATCGCGGCAGCCATAGCGCGAAGCATTGTCTTGAATCAAGTTGGCATACGCCTGGTCGGTATCGGCGCCGGAAATTGTGATGATCCCCGCCTTCCGTCCCAGAAATCCACTCAGCGCCAGCACCGATTCGATTGACCCAACCACTGGAATCCTGCATACGCTGCGTGCCGGTTCCACCGCCGGATCAATCGACGCGGCCATGAGAATACCGTCCAGCCCCTCTCGCTCGCAGGCCTTGGCGTCTTCAACAAGCGCCAACGTATTGACCACTGCGCGAAACGGTTGAGTTGTCAGTGTGGGATCTTGTGTAAAACGCAGTTCGACACGGTCACCGGCTCCCACCACCCGGTTGGCATACTCCTCGATAATGCGCCATAGACGCTCCGGATCTTCGACACGTCCATTCGTATCCCGAGTCAACACCAGTTGCCAGGCAAAACGCATTGCAATCTCCTTGAGGGTCAACGCTGTGCGAATGATTCAGTAATGCAACGCCAAGCCAGGCCTTGGCCAAGGCACCGCCATCACTTGTCCGTAACCCGACAGCGTAATGAATGCGACTTTTCTATCTTCGCCACCAAAACAAATATTGGTGCAATACGTCTCGGGCGCGTCGTGAAACTCGATCAGCTTTCCGTCCGGGGAAATTACGCTGATCCCGCCGCGCACCAACGTGGCAACGCAAATATTTCCGGATGCTTCGAGCGCCATAGAGTCGAATCGCTGATACCCAGACAGACCATGTACTAGGCGACCACCATTGGGCGACGGCCAGGGCTCCACCCCCACTTCTCCCTCACCAATGATCGGATAGGCCCACAACCGGCTGGTCTCTGTCTCGCTCACATACAAGGTCTTGCCGTCTGCAGACAGCCCCACACCGTTAGGGGTCATGATGGGAAAAATTACCTGCTTGATCAGGCTACCGTCGGCCCGAGCGTAGAAAATCGCTCCGCGGTCCATGACCCTGCCATAAACCTTTCCCATGTCGGTAAACCAGAATCCTCCATGCGCGTCGAACACAATATCGTTGGGGCCACGTAGCGTGATCTCGGTCGTGCTCGTATAGAGCGTTTCGACCTTTCCTGATCCCAGATCGACTCGCTGTATCGATCCACCGGTATAGTCTTGTGCGATACCGGTCGGCCGCGTGAACCCGGCTTGCGTCTGCCAGGAAAATCCACCGCAATTGCAGACATAGCAGCATCCATCCGGCCCAATCGCCGCGCCGTTTGGTCCTCCACCCAATTTTGCGATACGCGTCACACCGCCGTCGGAAGCGATACGCGTCAACGTTGCACCCGCCACTTCGACGACCAGTACGCTGCCATCGGGCATAGCAATCGGCCCTTCCGGAAACATCAGTCCTTCTGCAATGATTTTGCCTTGAAGCTTCATGTCTCTACCTCCGAGATAGAATCATTCATGTCGCACATATCGTGCATGTCATGTTTTGGCGGAAAACGGATCGCGTGCTTCGTTAGAAAAATCGATCATGACATTTTTAGGAGTGGTGAACTCAGCCAACCCTTCTTCACCCCGCTCGCGGCCAAAGCCGCTGGATTTTCTACCACCAAACGGCGCCTGCGAAGCGACCATGCGATAGGTATTCACCCAGACAACACCGGAATTCATGGCGTAGATCATCCGCATTGCCCGGCTCAAGTCCTGAGTCCAGACGCCCGCTGCCAGGCCATATGATGTGTTGTTGGCAATCTCGACGGCCTGCTCCTCCGTCTCAAACGGGATCACTGCCAGAATCGGGCCGAATATTTCATGTTGGGCGATCTCCATATCGTTGCTGACGTCCGCGAAAATGGTCGGCTCGATGAACAGACCATGCTTTAAATGCGGTGCAGTCGGCCGGCCACCGCCGGTTATCAGCCGCGCCCCACTGTCGCGGGCTCGTTCGATCGACTGCATGATCCGATCAAACTGCGGCTGATTAGCCATCGTGCCCATTTCTGTTGCCGGATCGGATGGATCCCCCATCACGATGCCTTGAGCACGACGCGTCAACTCGGCGACGACCTTGTCATACACACCGCGCTGTACCAGCAGGCGCGAGCCCGCGATGCAGGTCTGCCCGCCCGCTGCAAAAATGCCGGCGAGCGCGCCAACAATGGCGCGCGGCAAATCAGCATCCTCGAACACTATATTTGGCGACTTCCCTCCCAACTCCAAAATACAAGGAATCAGATTACGCGCCGCTGCCGCCGCCACCTCCCGCCCTGCAGCTGGACTACCCGTAAAGCTGATTTTGTCAAAGCCTTGTGCAGAAGAAACAGCTTTTCCCACCCGATCGTCACCGGTTACCACATTGATCACACCAGGAGGGAAGCCTGCTTCCTCAACCATGCGACAGAATTCAAGAGTGCTGGCCGACGCGTGTTCAGACGGTTTGAGCACCACACAATTACCCGCCGCTAGCGCCGCGGGCAACTTGTTCGAGAGCAACGCGATAGGAGAATTCCAAGCGGTAATCAAACCCACCACACCATACGGCTCACGCATGGTGAAATCGAATACTTCTGGGGAATCCAACGGAACCACGGCGCCGCGCAACTTGTCGGCATAACCAGCGAAGTACCGCAACTGGCGCGCTGCAAACCGCACCTGTGCTGCCGTCTCACGAATCACTTTCCCATTGTCCATGGTTTCGATCCGACTCAATGCAACATGGTCGCGCTCAACGATATCGGCCAGCTTGAGCATCAGCTTGGCTCGCTGCATGCCAGGCAAACGCCCCCACCCTGCCTTGAACGCGCGACGCGCGGCGGCTATGGCCTGATTGACATCATCATCACTCGCCTGAGGGATAGAAGCCCAAGGTTGTTGGGTATAGGGATCCAGGCTATCGAAACGCTCGCCGCTAGATGCCTCGATCCAGTTTCCATTCACATACATATGGTATGACTTGAGCATGATGCTTCCTCAAAAGGTATGCGGAACGGGTCAACTTGTCGTCTTTGCGTAGACGCCTGCGCTGCGGCCGGAAAGCCGACCGAACACTGCCCCCGACATCAACCCCGTACCTCCCGGATAATTGTTGTAGAACAGCCCTCCCACCAACTCACCCGCAGCATAGAGGCCAGGGATGGAGCGGTCGGTCGTGTCTTGTACTTCACCCGCTGTATTAATGTGCAATCCACCGAACGTGAATGTGATTCCGCAGGTGACAATAAACCCAACATAAGGCCCCTGATCAATCGGCAGAGCCCAGTTTGATTTAGGCGGCGTAATGCCGACGGTTTTCACACCATCCAGAATCGAAGGGTTGTATTCCCCCGGCTGGCAAGCGGCATTGAACTCGGCAACCGTTTTGACCAACGCCGCAGGGACGATCGAGAGTTTGACGGCGAGCTCTTCGATCGTGGCAGCCTCGACCTTGGTGACTTCGCGGATTCGGTACTCATCCCGCACCATAGTGATCGTCTTGGCATCGAATATCTGAACTGCAGTCCGCTGAGGTTGCTTCATTACCTCGTGGCCGTATTTGGCGTAAGTATGGTTGCGATAATCCGCTCCCTCATCGATGAAGCGCTCGCCGTTCAGATTGACGACGATGCCAATGGGATAGGAATGCTTCTGAAAGTTATCCAGGATTCTGCGGTCGCCGAATGCAGGAGCACTGATATCCCATTGCACCGCGTGGGCACCGGACCAACCGCCATACGCTTCGGCGCCTATGTCCAGTGCCGCACGTATCCCGTCCCCCGTGTTATGTCGCGTTCCCCGCACCCGACACAGCTCCCAGCCCGGACCCAGATAGCGAGTACGCATTTCAGGATTCGCCTCGAATCCGCCGCATGCTAGCACCACAGCCTTGGCGGTGATTTCCTCGTAACCTCGCGGTCCTTTCACGCGTACGCCCCGAATGGCGCCAGACGGGTGTTGCAGTAGATCACGCAAGCCCGTGTCATATCGCACCGCTACGCCGACTTTAGCAGCGGCTTTGAACAGCGAATCCACCAGCCCCCAGCCACCACCAACCGCTTCGATATTGACCCCACCATAAAAATGATGCTTGCCATCGACCAGATAAGACTGGCGCCCGAACATCGGAATAAAGCGAATCCCATGGGTGCGCATCCAGCCGATGGTTTCGCGCGAGTGGCCAATCAACAATTCGGCAAGTTCCTCATTGCTTAGACCGTCGGTTACCGACATCAAATCCTCTAGAAACCGTTCGCGAGAAAGCGGGGGAATGACAATTTGTGCCGCCTCTTCCTCAGAAAGATCCATCAGAACGTCACAACGCAGATCCTCGATGCCATCGTGCACAAAACGAAATCCCCCCGCAGTAAAGGTGGAATTTCCGCCTCGTTCCGCCTCGCTAGCCTTCTCAATTACCAACACTTTGGCCCCTTGCTCGGATGCCGACAACGCTGCGCACATCGCCGCGTTGCCCGCTCCCACCACGATCACATCGAACTCTTGTTGGTTTGCCATTTACCTCTCCATACTTCCTCTGGTTTAAACATTCATTGTCGTAGTACGTCATGCGGACGCACCAACAGTGATATACGCATCCAGCTCTCGCTCTAATTGCGGCAAAATCTCGAACAGATCCGCAACGATGCCATAGTCGGCGACACTGAAAATGGGCGCTTCGGGATCTTTGTTCACCGCTACGATGCACTTTGAATCTTTCATGCCAGCCAAATGCTGGATAGCACCCGAAATGCCGATAGCGATATACAAATCAGGCGCCACGCACTTACCTGTTTGACCAACCTGGCAATCGTTCGAAACATAGCCAGCATCAACCGCCGCCCGCGAAGCACCTATGGCCGCGCCCAATTTGTCCGCAATCGGATCAAGCAACTTGAAATTGCAACTCGACCCCATGCCACGCCCACCCGAGACGATCACGCGGGCCCCAAGCAGTTGCGGGCGCTCGGAGGCGCTGGACGTTCTGCTAGACAATCGGACACGCGCATCCGGTGCACCTGCATCAACCTGCTCTATGTCAGCCGAGCCGGCGGTATCACGTTCTTGTGCAGGAAAAAATGCCGACGGCCTTACGGTCAACACGCGAATCGAATCATTACAACGCACTCGAATAACGACATTTCCCGCATAGATAGACCGTACGAAGGTTGCCTCATCTTCAATAGACATCACATCGGATACCTGACCGACATCCAACAACGCAGCGACCCGAGGTGTCACAGCACGACCAAATGCGGTAGCGCCGCCGACGACGTGTGTGCAGCCGTGCTCGCGAACCAATCGGGTTGCGAGCCTCGCCATGTCTTCTGGCATATGCAGTACCGCAGCGCCAGCCCGCGCCACCAACACTCGCGTCACGCCTCGCAGCGTGGCCAACTGGACAGCAGCACACTCCGCCTGTTCGTCGGCCACAACCGCCACGATATCGCCCAATTGCGCGGCCGCCGAGACCATGGCCAATGTGGTCGGAGTCGGTATGCCAGCAAGATGCTCCGCCAGCAGAAGAACCTGCCTCATCCCTCTCCCCCTAAGCAACGATCAGATACATTAACGAGACGAGGCTTTAGATCACGCGCGCCTCGTGCTTTAGCAGTTCCAGTAGTTCATGCACAGAAAAAACCATTTTTCCGCTACGCCGCTGCGTTGGCTCCATCCACGCCAGAACATCCATACGCTTGGTAAGGTCCAAGCCGAATGTCTCTGCGGCCACGATGTCGATGTTTTTTTTCTTGGCCTTGATCACGGCTGGTAAGGAGGCGTAACGAGGTTCGTTCAAGCGCAGATCTGCAGTGATCACCGCCGGCAAATCCAGCTCTAGTGTTTCCGTTCCGTCGTCAGTCTCGCGTGTCACGGTTGCCATGCGCGCCGATGGGTTCAGGCATATCGACGACGCTTGGGTAGCCTGCGGCCAATCAAGCAGCGCTGCCAACATTTGCCCCGTCTGGCCGGCATCATCGTCAATGGCCTGCTTTCCCATGACGATCAGATCGGTTTGTTCGCGCCGTGCAATTTCATGCAAGCATTTAGCCACCGCAAGTGGCTCGAGCGAGATGTCGGAGACAACCACTAAACCGCGGTCAGCCCCCATCGCCAATGCGGTACGCACCACTTCTCGACAGGCTTCCGGCCCCACGGATACGACCAAGACGTCCTCGATCAGACCCGCTTCTTTCATACGCACCGCGGCTTCCACCGCAATTTCGCAGAAAGGGTTGATGCTCATTTTCAACCCATCGAGCGCGACACCTGCGCCATCCCCGCGGACACGAGGGGTGATATTCGCATCTAGCACTCTTTTTACCGGCACTAGTATTCGCATGTCTGCTTCCATCAGAATCGAAAAATTCTTATGTGTACCTTTGTATTTTATTGAATACCTTAAGAATAGTCAATAAAATATTACGTGCCGGAGAAACAGGGTATAAAAGCGTGAGTACAATGAACGACACTTAAATACACCGGTTTTTCCTCACTGATTTGTGGCAGCAAAACACGAAAATCATGCGTAAATCTGGACAGAAGACTGAACCCGCGCCATTGCAGAACGACCACGATGCCTCCCTGCCACGCAGCGAGCATGCTTACCGCTATCTTCGAACTGCCATCCGGGCGGGGCGCCTGAAACCAGGCGATAGGCTACGAGAGGCGGATCTGGCCGCGGCCATTGGGCTGAGCCGCACACCGATCCGCGAAGCCCTGGCCCGCTTGGAATCAGAACGTTTAATCGTGAATGACTCTTCACGCGGCCTGGTTGTGACAGAACTCGACTACAGCTCGATCAACGAACTGTATTTCATGCGCGAAGTCCTCGAAGGCACGGCAGCAAGACTGGCGGCGCAGCATGCCTCCGAAGTCGAAATCTCGATACTAGAAGATATGTGTGCGCAATACGGAGCGGCGATCGGCGACGACGATGAAAGCTTGTCGACAAAGAACCGCCAGTTCCATGACATGCTGTGCCAATGTGCTCACAACCGATACCTTGTCAACACTATCAACATGCTGCATGAATCGCTGTCGCTACTGGGCAATAGCACCCTTGGGCAATTAGAGCGCGCGCAACAGACACGCACCGAACACGAAGCCGTGTTGCAGGCGATCCGAGACCGCGATCCTGCGCTCGCCGAACAGACTATGCGAAATCACATCCGCACCTCACAGAAATTCCGCATGAAACTCATCTTTGCACGGCGCCAGTAGCCCGCACGGCATCTGCGAGGCTGGCCGACTACGACTTGTTCATTTTGTCGAAGAAATCCAGCATCGCAACCACGTCCTGACCACGATAGCCACTCGCCAATGCAACCGACATTAATTCACGCACCATCGAGGCGGCGGGCGTTGGACGATTCAGCGAGCGCGCCAGTTCAACGCCTAAGGCGACGTCTTTCTCGCCCAGCTCCATTTTGAACCCAGGCTTGAAGTCGCCGGCAATGGCTTTGGGAAAGCGCTTCAATAAATGATGTGATCGCCCGCCGGATTGAGACAATACGCTGAACAACAACTCCGGCTCTACCCCGGCAGCCTTGCCTAACGCGAAAGCTTCAGCGGCCACCACGATATTGCCCATCGACATCATGTTGTTGATCAGTTTGACCGTCTTGCCGGTGCCAATGTCACCCGTATAGTGATAGGAAGCGCTCAATGCTTCCAGCACATCTCGAGCTGCTGCGATGTCATCCGGATCACCTCCCGTCATGATCACCAAAGTACCATTGGCAGATTCCACCGGACCTCCGCTTACCGGCGCATCAATCATGCGCACTCCCCGACTGCGTGCCTCGACAGCGATATCGCGCATGGTTCCCGGATCGATCGAACTAAGCTCGATGCCGATAGCGCCCTCGTCGGCTTGCGCCAGGATACCTTTTTCTCCCAACCAGGCTTGCCTGGCAATCGGCGAATTCGGCAAGCTGCTCAGAATCAGCTGGCGCCCACTCACTGCGGCAGCCAAGTCGGCAGTAACCAGAACCCCTAGTTTGCTTGCACTGTCACGACTTTGTGGACTAACGTCGCAGCCGAGCACATCAAACCCCTGCGCCACCAGCCGACTGGCCATGCCTGCGCCCATCTGCCCAACACCAATGAATGCAATTTTCCCAGCCATAACCAATCTCCTTTCTTAACGCGGGGGTCAATGGTTAGGCTGAATGCCCGCATCCTTGACCACCTTGGACCACTTTGCATCTTCTGAGGCAATGAATTTGGCAAAATCCGCCGGGCTGTCGCTGATGCTTACTTCGATTGCCGCTGCAACCATAGCCTGCTTAATCGTGTCCAGCTTTACCACTTCGCTCAACGCATGATGTAGCGTTTCAAGAGTGCCCTGCGGCGTACCCGCGGGAGCCATAATCCCAGTCCAATTGATCCCCAATATCGATGGGTAACCTTGCTCCCCAGAGGTAGGCAACTGGGGCAAAAACTCCGAACGTTTAGTATTGGCGATGGTAATCCCGCGCAATCGGCCGGACTGGATCTGTCCAAATAGCGCTGGCAAATCAACGAAAGTACCGTCCACATGGCCGCCCAACGTGTCCGTCACCGCGAATCCAGCCGATTTGAACGGTACATGCACGATGCGCCCTTCGGATGCCGTGCGTAACAACTCGATGGTCATATGTGGCAATCCCCCTGTACCCGACGAGCCAATTGTCACTTGGCGCTTTGCGGATAGCGCTATCAATTCTTTGAGATTGGTTGCAGGAACATCAGTATTGACCGCGAGAACTTCGGGAGTGATCCCCATCAACGTAATAGGAGCAAAGTCCTTTGTCGGCTCGTAACGCGCGATATTGCTGGTATGTGGTACGACAACAATTGGGCTTGCTGTGGTCACCAGCAGGGTATAACCATCTGGCGCCGACTTGGCGACGTGTTGCACAGCGATTGTGCCGGACCCTCCGACACGATCTTCAACGACGACCGGTACCCCGAGCGCTTCGCTCAGGGGAGGGGCAATTGCCCGTGCCAAAATATCTGTCGTGCCGCCAGGGCCGAACGCACTGACTAATACGATAGGTTTGTTCGGAAAGTCGGCGGCTAATGTACGGCCGAATGGCAGGGACGCCATTACACCCGCAATCACCGTCGTCAGCAATGCTCTACGGAAATTCGTACTCATACGGATCGACATCATTTTTTCCTTTGGTGAAAACAATGAAAACCGGCGCGAATCTCTTATATGGCACCCAGCACCAGTAAATGGGCAGAATCGCTTATGCCGGGCAGCGACCAGCACGCATCAAGCAAATCCTGCGTCCGACGCTTTCCTAGCACGGGACCAACCAACCCTTGAAATTTCTCCTGCAATTGCAGATCCGTCATCGGGTGGGTCTGACTGCCGATCGCGTTCTCGGTGAAATGCTCGATCACCTCGCCATCACACAAGTGGACGGCAATCCCAGCTTGGTTTTCCGTCAGTTCTGGATCGGCAGTCGCATGCGAGCGCTCCTGGAGCGCTCGTACACGCGGATCCATGATGCACTCCAACTCGCCCTCAGCCACGCCCGCTGCACCGCGTACAAACGCAGCAGCCACCCAATGGAACAGACTAACCTGCGCCGCGAAGACGTTAGTAGGCAACTTGCGCCAACACAAACTCAGTGCCTTGGGATGCACACGCAACTCAATGCGCTCGATCCGATCACTGGAAATTTTTGCCTTTCCCAAGATGTGCATACATGCATCCAAAGATGCATGTATCACGAATCCACAAGGAAAAGGCTTATATGCATTGTTGAGAAATTCAAAACGCTCGCCCAACTCCGCTTCTATTGTCTGGATATCGGCTTGGCCCGTTAGTACCTGCAACAATCCGTTGTGGCCATCGATCGACCCTTCCGATGCCGTAAATCCGGCGCGAGCCATATAGGCCGACATCAATCCACTCTGCGCTGCAAAGCCAGGAATGCAGGTCATCGCCATACTGCCGTGGCTGGCGCGGCAACCACTAGCCTGCATCGCAGCCAAACCCATCGCGTCACTTTGCTGCCTTCGAGTCAACCGCAGCAGTCGCCCAACCGCGGCCGCCGCCCCGATACCACCGGAGAGACCCGTTATGAACCAGCCAGGATGACCGCCATTTGCCGTGATCGCACAACTGACCCGACATTCGATTTCCATACCGACAGCCAACGCGGCAAGCAATTGCGAGCCGGCTACCGGCTGCCCTTCACCAGCCAACACGTGCGCCACTGCCAGCAACGCAGCCGCAACCGGGCCAGTAGGATGCGCCGTAGTGGCAAAGTGGGTATCGTCGAACGTCTGTGCAGTGGAGCTCAGTGCACCAAGCAATGCCGCCGCCGAGGGGACTACGCGTTCGGAACGCCCCAGCAGCAGGACCGTTCCGCCTGGGTACAGGGCTTGCATGCCAGCCAATGCCACTGCCATAGCCTCTGTACGCGAACCGCCTATAGCACAAGCAGTCCAATTAAGCCATGCTCGAGTTACTTCGCGCCGTACAGGTTCTGACAATGCTGCCCATTCCGTTGCCTCTGCGAACGCTACCAAGCTACGCACGATCGACTTCGACTCCGGATTCATTTCAATGCACCCGAGTGCATTGCCGATGCGCGCATCATCATAGGGAAGATAGTCAACATTTTGCCTCCCGGCGATTCTTTGGTTAGAACGCGTTGTTATTGGTTATTAGAAAAATAAGTATCTATTTGAGTTTTCAACCAAATAAATTCATTTGTGTACGTTCGTATTTTATAGAACACATTAGAGTTGTCAACATCAGATTGAGGGTTTGCTAGCTGCCGTTGGCAGCCGTGCTCAAGACACAGAGACTGCTCTTTCCGCCAGAGGCGTGACAGGAGTGGCGCAATTAACGGTTCTCTCAACAGAGCCACGAAAACCGGGTCATTGGACAGTTTGAGGCCGCGAGAGCGATACAGCGCCAGCACAGTCGCTCGCAACCAATCGATGCGCCATATCCCTGCTGATGCGAGCTTTGACCGCGAAGCTGCATACGCTTCAGCGCGTCTGCTTGGCAGCAGGTCCTTGCAGTGCCTGATTCAGTGGGTTGGCCGCGCGTTGATCATCCAGCTAACGCGGACGTCCGAGCCTGGGTTCGCTGTGTAGCCCCGCTAGTCTTTGCTCAAGACACCGGGCTCGCCAATTGCGCACCGTCGGTTGCGATACGCCCAGATGCGAACCAATCGCTCCAGGCAACGCGACATCAGCAGCTATCAATACGATGCGGGCACGCTGCGCAACGGGCTGGGCAGTGCGCCCCGAGCGCACTGCCTTCTCAAGCTCTCGGCGTTGCTCGACACTCAACTCCAGATAGTCGGATACATAGACATAGCCATGCATCCGCACCCTCTGGAACAACCGTTCCCGCTCGGCGCATTCGGGCGCGCCGGCCAACAGCCTGGATGGCAATGCAGTTAGCTCGTCCCAGTTGTAGCCGAAGATCGATTGGGCTTGCAGGTTTCCATACACAATGCGTGAATCCTTTCCAACATCACGTGTCAGCAGGCCAAAAGGCGCATGATGATAGAGACATTCCATTGCGAAATGTGCAGAAATATCGGCTGGAAGCAATGCCTCGCCTACAACGTGCAAATGGCTTTCTGTGAGCAGTCAGGGAAAATCGGGGACTGTACGAAGAGTCACGAGAGTCAACTTGCACCAGACAGCATCAATCCAGCCATGACGGAAAAAGCCACGGCGGGGAAATCTGCTGGAATTGCTGAAGGCGCACAGGTGCGGTGACCTTGCAGATCATGCATTATTGCAACTTAACGCGGATGAGCCATGATTCAGCTATTGGCATGGGTTATGAGCGGGCATTCTCCCCTGTCCTTAGCGCCTTGGTTTTTCCGCCACCGTCTCCAGCGCGCGCATTTCTTCCAGCACCACCTTCAGCACCGCCCGCGACGCATTCGATAAAGGGTGCTTGCGCGTGGAGTCGACGAACGCGCTCTGCCGCAGGACGGGGTCTTTGATGGACGCCATGGCCAGCGTGCCCGCGCGTATTTCGTCAGCCACCGCATGGAAAGGCAGCAGGCTGTATACGTCGCAATTGAGCACGACTTCCCTGATCAGCGTGCCGCTGGTGGCTTCGAGCACCACGTTCAGCTTCAGGCCGCGGCGGCTGCAGACTTCGTCCAGGTACGAACGCATGCCGTTGGGCCGGGCCGGCAGCACCAGGGGCACCCGCGCCATCGCGCCCAGCCGGACCGGCTGCCTGGCCAGGGCAAGCGCGCCCGCCCGGCCCACCAGGTATAGCGGCGCGCTGAAGACGGCTTCGCGCGCCTGGCGCTGCATGGGCCGGTACCGGTTGAAGATGCCGATATCGGCGCGGCCGTCGGCCAGCATGTTCTCGACTTCGCCGCTGTAGGCCTCGACAGCCTTCAGGCGGATATCCGGATAGGCGGCCAGCAGGCGTTTCAGCACGCGGCTCATGAGCGGGCGCGACAGCCCCGGCAGCACGCCGATCGTGACGCTGCCCGTCGGCTGATTACGCCGGGCCAGCACGTCGTCCACCAACTGGCCCGCGGCCTGCAGCATGGCGTGCGCGCGCGGCAGGATGGATTGCCCGATTTCGGTCAGCGACACGCCGCGCCCGGTGCGATGGAACAGCCGGCAGCCCAGCAGGGACTCCAGTTGCGACACTTGCCGGCTGAGGGCCGACTGCGCGATGCCCAGCGCGCTGGCCGCGCTGCTGAGGCTGCCGTATTCGGCGGCGACGACGAAGCAGCGGATGTTTCTCAGGTCCAGCATCGGACTATCTAAATCATGCATGGCTGATATCCATGATATGCGGGTTCCGGCGTGCCGTCCGGCTACCTATACTCGGTGGAACGATTATTCCACTGAAGCGATTGCCATGCTTGATGCGCACGATCCCTCTACATTCCAGGGGCCCCTGAAAGGCCTGCGGGTGCTCGATCTGTCCACCGTGTACGCGGGCCCATTCGCGGCGACCATGCTGGGTGACCTGGGCGCCGACGTGCTGAAGGTGGAACTGCCCGGCGTGGGCGATTCGCTGCGCAGCCTGCCGCCGTACAAGGACGGCGTGCCCCTGTGGTGGAAGGTGACCAACCGCAACAAGCGCGGCATCACCATCGACCTGCGCCGCCCGGAAGGCCGTGAACTGCTGGGCCGGCTGCTGCCGGACTACGATGTGCTGGTCGAGAACTTCCGGCCGGGCAAGCTGGACGGCTGGGACATCACCAAGGACTGGATGCACGGGATCAATCCCGACTTGACCATTCTGCGCGTTACCGGATTCGGCCAGAGCGGCCCTTACAGCCACCGCCCCGGCTTCGCGCGGGTGTTCGAAGCCATGACCGGCTTCACCAATATCTGCGGCGAGGCCGACGGCCCGCCGCTGCACCTGGGCTTTCCTATTGCGGATGCGGTGGCCGGGCTGTTCGGCGCTGTCGGCGTGCTGGCCGCCCTGTACCAGCGCCACGCGGGGGGCGCGGCGAAAGGCGAGGAAATCGACTGCTCGCTGATGGAGTCCATGTTCCGGATCATGGAGTTCCTGCCCATCGAATACGACCAGCTGGGCATCGTGCGGCAGCGTTCTGGCAGTTTCAGCCAGTACGCCGCGCCGGGCAACATCTACAAGACGCGCGATGGCAAATGGGCGTCGATTGCCGCATCCACCCAGAGTATCTACGAACGCTTCTGCCGCGCCTTGGGCCGGGCGGACCTGATCGCCGACGAGCGCTTCCTGGCCAATCCCGGACGCGTGGCAAACCGGCAGGCGCTCGACGCCATCATCCGGGACGAGATCGCCAGGCACACGCTGGATGAGCTGAGCGCCAGGCTGGACGAGAACGAAGTCGGGTTCAGCCCTATCTACGACATCGCCGACATCTTCGCGGACCCGCACTTCGCCGCCCGCAAGGCCCTGGTGGACGTGCCGGACGGCGAGCTGGGCAGCGTGCGCATGCAGAGTGTGGCGCCGGTGTTCATGAATTCGCCCGGGGCGGTGCGGCATGCCGGCCCTTCTATCGGACAACACAATGACGACGTGCTGCAGGCGCTGGGACTGCGTCATGAAGAGATCGCATCGCTGCAAAAAGCGGGCGTGATTTGATACGAGCCACGATTGGCCGACAAAAACAGGAGACAGGAAAATGAAGATGCTTGCCAAGTGGATGGCGGCCGCCATGCTGGCCGTTGGCGCCGCGTCGCCCGCATGGGCGGCCTACCCCGACAAACCCGTGACCATGATCATCGGATATCCGCCGGGCCAGGCAACGGACATCGTAGGCCGCCTGGTGGCGGAAAAACTGGCACAGAAACTGGGCCAGCCGTTCATCGTGGAAAACAAGCCCGGCCAGGGCGCCAGCCTGGCGCTGGCCCAGCTGACCAAGGCCAGGCCCGATGGCTACACCATGGTGCTGTCCGCCACCGCGGCCTATGTCACCAATCCGCACCTGTACAAATCGGTCGGCTACGACACGCTGAAGGACTTTACGCCCATCGGCACCCTGATCGATTTTCCACTGCTGATGGTGGCCCGCCCCGATGCGCCGTTCGACGACTTCCCGGGCTTCCTGAAGTATGCCAAGGCCCATCCCGGCGAACTGGATCACACCTCGTCTGGCAGCGGCACGCTGTCGCACCTGGGCATGGAGCTATTGCAGCGGGAAACAGGCACCAAACTGGTCCACGTGCCCTACAAGGGCAGCGCGCGCGCCATGACGGATATCGCCGCCGGCAACGTGGACGTCGGCATCGAGACCGTGACGGTGACCAAGCCTTTCATCGAGTCGGGCCGTTTGAAGCTGCTGGCCGTGACCGTGCCGGAACGACTGAAACTGTTTCCGGACACGCCCACGCTGGACGAACTGGGCGTCAAGGGCTTCGACGTGGCTGCCTGGCTTGGCATGGTGTTTCCCGCCGGCACGCCCGATGCGTACGTCAAGACCATCAACAGCCAATTACAGGCCATTCTGCGCGACCCGGAAGTTGCCGCGAAGCTGGAATCGCTGGGCGCCCTGCCGCGGCCTTCGACTCCCGAAGCATTTGCCGACCTGCTGAAACGCGAATACGCGACCTGGGGTGAAATCGTGAAGCAATCCGGGGCGAAGGTGGATTAGGCGGCGGCCAGGGCCTTGGGCTGGCCCGTCTTCCCGGCGTTCAATGCCATATTTTCCGCCTGGCGGTGAAAACTCGCCTGCCCCGTCTTGAGGGTGGCAATGGCCGTTACTAGACTTCTCCTCATATTCGTGAGGAGACAACCATGTTCAAGCGCAAGACAGCGTTCAAGCTGCTGGGGATACTGGCCGCGGCGGCCATAGGGGCGGCTGCCCACGCCGGGCCGTATCCGGAAAAGCCCATCAATGTGATAGTGCCCTTCCCGCCCGGAGGGCCTGTGGATACCCTGACGCGGATTCTCTCCAAATCGATGAGCGCTTCCCTGGGCCAGCAGATCATCATTGAAAACAAACCCGGCGCCGGCGGTTCGATTGGCGCATCCCAGGTCGCGCGCTCGGCGAAAGACGGCTACACATTGCTGATGACGGCAAGCTCTTTCGCCATGGATCCCGCCATCCGCTCGAACCTGCCGTTCGATCCGCAGAAAGACATGCACGGGGTCGTCAACGTGGCCAGCGGCCCCGTTGTGCTGCTGGTAAAGAAGCAGCTGCCCGTCGATTCATTTCCGCAGTTTATGCAATTGCTGCGCAAAGAGCCCGGCAAGCTGTCCTACGCCTCGACCGGCATCGGCACGGTCAACCACTTTGCCGGCGAACTGCTGAAGGATGCCGCCAAAGTGGACGCCTTGCACGTGCCGTACAACGGCGCGGCTCCCGCCACCCAGGCCATCGTGGCCGGAGAGGTCGATTTTTTCTTCAACAACGTTCTGTCGTCTGTTCCCCTGGTGGCCGCAGACAAGGTGAAAGCCCTGGCTGTCACCAGCGCACAGCGCTGGCCGGCGTTTCCGGATGTGCCGACCTTGAAAGAGTCTGGCGTGCCGGTGGAAATCTCGTCCTGGTATGGCTACTTTGCCCCCGCGGGAACCCCCGACGCGGTGATGGAAAAATTCGCCGCTGAAGTGAACAAGGCCCTGGAAGATCCCGAGGTCAAGGCGCAGATTGAACGCCTGGGCCTGAAGATCGAAGGGGCCGGGCCGGATGAGTTCCAGGCCTACGTAGGCAAGGAAATCGCAAAGTGGACGGCCGTCGCAAAAAGCGCCGGCATCCAGCCCCAGTAACGCAATAACCAAGGACCTCGAATGCCTTACTTCGAACGCAAAGGCCAGCCCGCGCTTCATTACCTGGTCGACGACTACACCGACCCCTGGAAAAACGCGCCGACCCTGATACTGCAGCACGGGTTCGGCCGGTCTGCCGAGCTCTGGTATCCCTGGGTGCCTTACCTGTCGCGGCATTTCCGGGTTGTACGCCCCGATTTGCGCGGCCTGGGGAAATCATCCCGGGACTTTGATCTGTCTACCGGCATGACTGTGCCCGACATGGTCTCTGACCTGGCGGCGCTGGTGGAACATGTCGCGGGCGGCAAGGCAGTGCATTATTGCGGGGAATCGCTGGGCGGCATGCTGGGCGTAGCGCTGTCGGTCGATCACCCGGAGAAAGTCCGCACGCTGTCTTTGATTGCGGCGCCGTTGCGCATTTCAGCTGCCACGCAAAAAACATTCGCATGCGGGCGGGCAAGCTGGCAAGCCGCCATTGAAGAGCTCGGCACCCAGGCCTGGGCTCATGAGATCAATGGCAGCCTTCGCTTTCCGGCCGAGGCCGACCAGGGAATGCAGAACTGGTATGCCGACATGATGGGCAAGACCCATAAGGAATCTCTGATCGCCCTGTCCCGCATGGCCGCCACGGCGGATATCGAACCGCTGCTGGAAAAAGTGTCCGTGCCCACGCTCGGACTCTATCCCATTGCAGGAACGATCACGGGCTCCGACGAAGAGGTCATCAAGGCTAAAATCCCCGGCATCAAGTATGTTGGGCTTCCGAGCAAGTACCACGCCATTCAATTCCTGATGGCCAGGGCCTGCGCGGAAGAAGTTCTTCATTTCGCCTGCCAGCACGACGGAGTCGCTGCGCACGAGTAACCCCTTGGCAGCAGGCCTGTTAGGCCAGGATGGTATGGCCCCCGATACCTTGTCCCCCCCCCGGCATGACGACTCCGAACACCGCGGCGTTTCCCGGGCTGTCGCCATCCTGAGAACGATCGCCGCCAGCCAGGAAAACGGCCTTCGGACGTCGGAAATCAGCAGCGAGCTGAACCTGAGCTATAGCGCGACGCGCCGCCTGCTGCATGCCCTGGTGGCTGAGCAGGCGGTCGAGGTGGCTCCGGACGGAAAACGATACCGCATCGGCCGGGAAATCACGCTGCTCGGACTGGCCCGGACGCACCACTCTGATCTGGTCAGATTCGCGCTGCCGCCGATGCGGCAGCTTGTCTGCGACTTTCGAGAGACCGTCTACCTGACGGTGCGCAGCCACGCGGATTCTGTGTGCATACGCAGAGAGGTGGGGACTTCCGAGTGCAAAGTGCTGTCCATCAGCGAAGGGTCGCGCCGCCCCCTGGGAACGGTTATCGGCAGTATTGCCTACCTGGCCGCGCTTCATCCGGCGGAGTGCCGGAACATCATCGCCGCGAACCACGCGCGGTATCCGCATTGGGGCATCAATGCCAGGCTGGTGAGCGAGCGCGTGAAATTCGCCCGCCAGCACGGCTACGCCTATGCAGACAAAGGGTTGCGGCCCGGCACGCGCTCTTTGGCTGCGGTAATTCGCGATGAAAGGGGGAATCCATGCGGCGCCCTCAGCATTGCCGCGGTCTCGAAGGTGATGGACACTGTGAACATCAGCGCCATGTCGGCGGCCCTGATCCACGAAGCCGGCCTGATCGGCGAGGCAATTTCCCGCCAGGCGCATTGATGGGATGCCTTGCGGGCAAACGACCGCAGCCTTGCCGCTATCGAGGCAAGTCGTTCAGTTCGTAGCTGGTGCTGCGCCTGGTCGATAGCGCGATGGAGGATGGCCAGAAACCAGGCCAGCCACTCGGTGACGTCCATCGCCCCCTTCTGAGTGCGTTCCAGGATGTCGTAGTAGGCGGTGCGCTCGCGCTGGATCTGCGCCGACAGGCTGTAGAAGCGCTGCGGGTCGCCGTCGGCCCGTGCCAGCAGCAAATCGCCGGTGGCGCGGGCGATACGGCCGTTGCCGTCGTCAAACGGATGCAGGGTGATGAACCACAGATGGCCGGGGCCGGCCTTGAGCAGCGGCACTTCGAAATGCGCGCGCTGACGGCCGACAGCGCCGGACACCACCTGCGTCGGGCCGCTGGCATCGTCACGCCAACCACCGACCTTGATTCTGGCAAGGCCCGGGTAACCGCCGGGAAATAATGCGGCATGCCAGCGGAACAAACGCTCTTGCGTGACCGGCGCATAGCAATTGGCGGTGGCATCGAGCGCCATCTCGACCACGCCATCTACGTGGTGGTCGGCCGGAGCCTGGGCGCCGATGTCCACGCCCAGGCGGCGCGCGATGCTCGAACGCACGGGCTCGGCATTGAGTTGCTCGCCTTCGATCTCGCTGATCTTGACCACGTCGTCAGTAAGTGCCGCCAGGCTCGCTTGCCCGCGCAGCGCCATGCTGACGTCGGCCAGCGGCCTGGCCAGAACTGCCAGATCAAAGCGCCAATCTGGCCGGAGGCCTGCCAGATGTATGTGTAATCACCGCTGTTCATGCAGTGATTAGAGCCTCAATCTCCGCAAACATAAGGTTTCTCCGCATAAAATGCGGAGAAACCAGTCACTATTCGCCGCACGCGCGGCCCGGGCCGCTCAATTCGCCCGCGACAGGTCGATACGGTAGATCGCCCGGCCTTCGCCGGACCCGTCGTCGGCGGCCGCCAGGGCAATCCCCGTCAGCCCGGCCGCCTGCGCCACGCCCAGGGCATCCTTGCCCGACTTGAACAGCACGGCGCCAGCCACGTGCGTGGGGGTGAACCGCCAGCTGCGCGCGGCGCCGTTGGCGGCGCGGGTGATGCCCGGATTTTCCTTGATGTAGTTGATCACCACGTCGCGGTTCGCATCGGGCGAGGCATAGACGATGTCGAAGGCCTTGCCTTCACCCAGGATGTAGCGCGCGCTGCTTTCGGCGCGATAGTTGTTGGTGGCGACGATGAAATCCCGCCCATCCACTGCCGCGCCGCGATAGGCCAGGTTCTTGATGCGGCTGCCCGGCGGCTGGGTGACATCGATCTCGTACTGCAGGTCGGGAGTGGTGAACATGTCGAAGTTGTACCCGGCGAAGGCGGATTGGCCGGCGGGCACCTGGCCGGTCGCGGTGTCCTTGATCAGCCACTGGTCCTGAGTTGACGCGGGGTCGATCTGGTTGAAACGCAAGGCGGCATTCTCGAGCCACAGTTTGAGTTCCGCGCCGGTGACCTTTACCGCGTATACGGTATTGGGGTACAGGTACAGGTCCGCGGCGTGGTAGATGGCCAGGGGGCCGGCGGCCACGTCAGTGTAGTCGCCGCCGCCCTGGAATCCGGCCTTGAACGGCGCGCTGATCGACAGCACCGGCAAGCCCGCGTACTGCGGCAGGTTGGCCGAAACATAATCGCTGACGTAGGCCTGCTGGGCCTGGTTGACCAGCTGAATCGCCCCCGGGTCGCCCACATCGGCGAACAGCGTGCTCATGCGGAAGTCGGAACTGCCGATGGGCGTCTTGACGTATTCGACGGCGGCTTCATGCTGGGTCTGCACCGACGCCGCCACGGCCGCGTCGGCCTCGACATACTGGATATTGCCATCGGCATCGGCAGCCTGGATGTTGCGCAGCTCAACCTGGGTTTGCGCGGTATCCACCTGCCAGGCCTTGCCGTCCCATTGCAGCGTGTAGTCGATCACGCCCAGCGCCTTGCCCCACGAACTGGCCATCACCGCGGGCACGCCGTGCACGGTGCCCGCGGCGTTGTCGACGCCGTCGTAGGTGTAGGCGGGGTGGTCGCCGCTATCGGGAAACACGCCATGCTGGTGCCCCATGACCAGCCCGTCGATGCCGGCAACCTGCGCGACATACAGGCCGGGGTTTTCCATGTCGGGGGAATAGGCGGCGTCGCTCATGCCGCCATGCAGCAGCACGAAGACCAGGTCCGCGCCCTGGGCGCGGGCCTGGGCGACGTAGCTTGCCGCGGCTTCGCGCCCGCCGCTTACCGTCACTTTGCCTTCCAGGTAGCGCTTGTCCCAATTCATGATGCCGGGCGTGGTCAGGCCGACCAGGCCGATCTTGATAGGCAGGGTGACCGGGTCGCCGTCTTCTTGGGTGGCGCTGATTTCCCGGTCCAGAATCACATAAGGGGGCAGCAGCGTCTGGCCGCTGGCCACGCTGGCGACGTTGGCCAGCGTTATCGAAAAACCCGGGCCCGCGCATTTCAGGGCGGGGTCCACGCCCTCGACGTCCAGGCCGCCGCCCAGCACCTGGTTGAGGAACGGCAGGCCGTAATTGAATTCATGGTTGCCCAGCGTGCCGGCGTCGAATTTCAGCACCGCCATGGCCTTGTACACGGACGACTGGCTGGTGCACGGGATGGGCGCGACCTGGGCTTCGTAGTCGGCCAGCGCCGTGCCCTGGATAGTATCGCCGTTGTCCACCAGCAGCGTGTTGGGAAATTCCCGGCGCGCGGCGCGTATCAGCGTGGCGGTGCGTTCGAATCCGTAGCTGGGATCGTCGGCCAGCTTGAAGTAGTCATAGCTGCGCACGTTGAAATGCAGGTCGGTGGTGGCCAGCAGGGCCAAGTTCGCGACCGCGCTCTCCTGCTGCGCCGACGGTGGCGCGCCGTCGTCGTCGGAATCGTCGCTGTTGCTGCAGGCAGTAAGGGATACGGCCAGAGCCAGGGCAAGCATCACCCGCGGAACAGACTTGCGAGTGTCGAACAACGGCGCGCGCACGGACATCGGAAACTCCTTATAGGTCAAGGGAGGCGTTGCCGAGTATCGGGGGCGTTGCTGACGGCGCTGTGACGGCTTGAGGCTGGCTGCGGAAAGTGTGTATCAGGATGCAAGAAAGGCCCGCGCGCCCTCTGCGGCGACCACGCCGCTGGCCATGCATGCGGTCAGCAGATAGCCGCCGGTGGGCGCTTCCCAGTCCAGCATTTCGCCGGCGCAGAAAACACCGGGCGCGGCCTTGAGCATCAGTGCGCCGTCGGCGGCTTCCAGGCGCACGCCGCCCGCGCTGCTGATGGCTTCGTCGATGGGACGCGCGCGCAGCAGGCGCAGCGGCAGCGCCTTGATGCGGCGGGCCAGCAGTTCCATGTCGTGCCAGGCCTGCGCTGGCGCGCATTCGCGCAGCAGCGCGGCCTTGACGCCCTTGAGCCCGAGCCGGCTTTGCAGATGGCTGGCCATGGAACGCGCGCCGCGCGGATGCGATACCTGCGCCAGCACGCGCCCGGCAGGCAGGTCGGGCAGCAGGTCGACCCAGGCGATCGTTGCGCCGTGCGCCTCGATGGCGTCGCGCAAGCCGGCCGACAAGGCATAGACCAGGCTGCCTTCGATGCCCGATTCGGTCAGCACGAACTCGCCGCGCCGCCAGGAACCGGGCGCGCCGCCATCGTCCAGCGCCATGGCGGCCGACTTGACCGGCATGCCGGCGCAACGCTCGCGCAGGTGCGCGCTCCAGTCGGCCTGGAAGCCGCAATTGGCGGGCCGCAGCGGCGCCACGTCTACGCCGTGGGCCTGCAAGCCCGCGGCCCATGCGCCATCGGAACCCAGCCGGGCCCAGCTGGCGCCGCCCAGGGCCAGTATGGCAGCGTCGGCTTGTACGGCCAGCGCGCCCTGCGGCGTCTGGAAATGCAGCGCCTGCGGGCCGATGTCCGCATCCGCGGCCCAGCCGTTCCAGTGATGCCGCATGTGAAAGCGCACGCCCGCGGCACGCAGCCGCGACAGCCAGGCGCGCAATAGCGGCGCGGCTTTCATTTCACGGGGAAATACGCGGCCCGACGAACCGACGAAGGTGTCGACACCCAGTCCGTGCGCCCACTCGCGCAAGGCCGGGGCATCGAGGCGGCCGAGCCAGCCGGCCACGGCCGCGCTGCGCGCGCCATAGCGCTGATTGAAGCGCTCGGCCGGCTCGCTGTGGGTAAGGTTCAGCCCGCCGCGGCCGGCCAGCAGGAACTTGCGCCCCACCGACGGCATGCTGTCGTAGAGGTCGGCCGGTATGCCGTGCCGCGCGAGGATTTCGGCCGCCATCAGGCCGGCCGGGCCGCCGCCGATGATGGCGACGCGGACGGCGGCAGAGGACACGGACGGAGCGGAATCGGGCATGGGCGAAAAAAAGCGGAAGGCGCGCGCTGCGATTGTCGCATGGCGCACCGCCCTGCCCGGCTTGCTATGCCCGCCCCGCGCCAGGCCGGTTGATGGCCAGTAGATGCCTGACCACCGGGGGCTGCGCGCCGCGATGGAAGCGCAGCACCTCGGTCTGGACATCGGCGTCGGCCCGGGAAACCCGATGGTGCTGGCGCAGGTGCTCGGCCCAGGATTCGACCTGGAACCATTCCAGCATGACATGCTCGTCGGCCGCGTCTTCGGTGACACCCCAGTTGTAGGCGCCATCGCGCCGCCGTTCAGCCGACAGCCGCGCCAACGCCCGCAGGAAATCCGGCCGGTCCGCGGGCGCGACCTGATATTCGATGAGTATCATCACAGGCCCCCGGTCGTGCTCGACCGGAGCCGCCGTCAAGGGTTCTGGCCAGTGATTGGACGGCACCAGGTCGGCCTCGCCGCGCGGCAGCTTGACCCGGTGCGCAGCGGCGCCGACCAGCACCAGGCCGGCGGCGCCTGCCAGCAGGGTGGCCGGCACCCCCACCGCTTCGGCTACCGCGCCCCAGCCGAGGCTGCCCGCGGCCATGGCGCCGTTGAACACCGTCAGGTACACGGCCAGCGAGCGCCCCCGCACCCAGTTCGGCAGAATGGCCTGCGCCACGCCGTTGAGCGTGGTCAGCGCGGTAATCCAGGCCGCGCCCAGCACCAGCAGGCCGGCTACCGCGGCCCACTGCGGCGGGGCGAACGACAGGAAGGCCATGACGGCTGCCGTGATCAGCGCCGCGCCCAGCAGCAGGCCGTCGGCGCTGAGGCGGTCGCGCAGCTTCGGCATGAAGATGGCGCCGCCGATCGCGCCCAGGCCCACTGCCCCCAGCAGGATGCCGTAGAAGCCGGCGCCGCCGCCCAGCAGGTTGCGCGCCACCAGCGGCAGCAGCGCCCACACGGAACTGGCCAGCGCAAAGAACAGGAACGCGCGCGCCAGCACGATGTGCAGTTCGCGGCTGGCGCGCGCATAGCGCAGCCCGGCGCGGAAAGCGCCGGCAAAACGCTCGGACAGCTCGTCCTGCGCAGCGGCCGGCCGGCGCCACCACAACAGCGCCGCCACCACGAAGACATAACTGATGACGTCCACGCCATAGGTGAACGCGGCGCCCAGGCCGGCCAGCACCACCCCGCCCAGGGCGGGTCCGACGGCGCGCGCGATATTGATGCCCAGCGAATTGAGCGCGACGGCGCTCTTGAGATCTTTCTTGTCGACCAGTTCGGGCACGATGGCCTGCCAGGTCGGCCCCATCAATGCCGCGCCGATGCCGCCCAGGAAGGTCAAGGCCACCAGCGAGGCCACCGATTGCAAGCCCGCGGCCGACAACAGCATCAGGGTGACGCTGGTGCCGGCCAGCGGGATCTGGATGCCGATGAGAAACTTGCGGCGGTCCAGAATGTCGGACAGCACGCCGGCGGGAATGGCCAGCAGGAAGACCGGCAGCGTGGCGGCCGCCTGCACCAGCGCAACGGCGGCCGGCGATGGCGACAGGTCGGTCATCAGCCAGGCACTGGCGACATCGCGGATGAAGCTGCCGGTGTTGCCGATGACGGTGGCCACCCACAGCACGGCAAAAACCGTCTGGCGCAGCGGCGCGAAACCGCCCGCGGAAGCGGCGGCCGGCACGGATTCGTGTGTGGTCACGGTGCTTGCTCCGTCAGACCCAGCAAGAGCATCCCAGGGCGCCGAAGAAGCCCTGCAGGTCCGATACCGGCGCCCGCACGGCCCAGGCACGCGCATGGTCGTGGCCGTGCAGGCCGCAGGCGCTGGCGCAGCCGCAGGACGCCATGGCCTGGTAGCGCGGATACAGCGAGTTCCTGCCGGCGCCGTCCGGCTCGCCCCACGCGCCGTAGCCCTTGAAGAGCCGGGTGGGCGACCAGTCGGGCATGGCGGGCGGCAGCGGGTTGTCGTCCAGCGCCGCGAAATCGCCCTCGCCATAGACCACGCGCCCCCCCACGACAGTAAGGTGCGAGGTCAGGAACGAGATCTCGTCCTCGGGCACGCCGAAATAGTCTTTGCTGGGCACGATGAAGTCGGCCAGCTGGCCCGCCGAGATGCGGCCCCGCCGGCCTTCTTCGTTCGAGAACCAGGCCACGTTTTCGGTCCACATGCGCAGTGCCGTCTCGCGGTCGAGCAGGTTGCGCTGCGGATAGAGCCGCAGGCCGCCCAGTGTCTTGCCGGTAACCAGCCACGCCAGCGACACCCAGGGGTTATAGGAAGCCACGCGCGTGGCATCGGTGCCGGCCGACACCTTGACGCCCCGCTCCAGGATGCGCTTGACGGGCGGCGTCGCCTCGGCGGCCTTGGCTCCGTAGCGCTCGACAAAGTACTCGCCCTGGTAGGCCATGCGGTGCTGCACGGCGATGCCGCCGCCCAGCGCCGCGATGCGGTCGATGGATTTGTCCGAAATGGTTTCGGCGTGGTCGAAAAACCAGTTGATACCGGCCAGCGGCGTGTCGCGGTCGACCTTCTCGAATACGTCGAGCGCGCGCGAGATCGTTTCGTCGTATGTGGCGTGCAGGCGCCAGGGCCATTTGTTCTGCGCCAGCACGCGCACCACCTCTTCGAGCTCGTCCTCCATCTGCGGCGGCATATCGGGGCGCTCGACGCGGAAGTCTTCGAAATCGGCCGCCGAATACACCAGCATTTCTCCGGCGCCGTTATGGCGGAAGTAATCGTCGCCCTGCTTGTACTTGACCGAGGACGTCCAGTTCAGGAAGTCCTGTTTTTCCTGTCTGGGTTTCTGCGTGAACAGGTTGTAGGCCAGGCGCACGGTGATCTGGCCGGCATCGGCCAGCTTCTGGATGACCTCGTAGTCTTCCGGGTAGTTCTGGAAGCCGCCGCCGGCATCGATAACGCCGGTTACGCCCAGGCGGTTCAGTTCGCGCATGAAGTGGCGCGTGGAATTGATCTGATAGTCGAGCGGCAGCTTCGGCCCCCTGGCCAGGGTGGCGTAGAGAATGGTGGCATTGGGCCGGGCCAGCAGCAGGCCCGTGGGGTTGCCGTCGGCATCGCGGGCGATCTGGCCGCCCGGCGGCTCGGGGGTGTCTTTGGTATAGCCCACGGCGCGCAGCGCCGCCGCGTTGAGCAGCGCGCGGTCATACAGGTGCAGCAGGAAGACCGGCGTATCGGGCGCGATGGCGTTGATTTCATCGAGCGTGGGCAGGCGTTTCTCGGCAAACTGGTGTTCGGTAAAGCCGCCGACCACGCGCACCCACTGGGGCGCCGGCGTCATGGCCACCTGGCGCCGCAGCATGTCCAGCGCATCGGCCAGCGAGCGCACGCCGTCCCAGCGCAGTTCCATGTTGTAGTTCAGCCCGCCGCGCACCACGTGGGTATGGTTGTCGAACAGGCCCGGCAGCACGCGCCGGCGCTTCAAGTCGACGACCCGGGTGCCCTGGCCCGCCAGGGGCATGACTTCTTCATCGCTGCCCACGGCAACGAACTTGCCGGCCTTGACCGCCACCGCGCCGGCCACCGGCCTGGCGGGATCCAGCGTGGTGATCTGGCCATTGTGGAAAATGACATCGGGACGGGAATCGGACACGATGAATGCTCCTTTCACAGGGCGGGCTAGGAAGGCTTGCGCCCGTCGGGCCGGGCAGACGCCTGCCGGCCGGGCAACTGGCCCAGCACGTGGCTGGTGGCCTGCGTCTTGTCGCAGGCGGCGCTGAAGGCCGTGCCGTTCAGCAGCTGCCGGCCCACCGGGATCACCTGCTCGCCGACCAGGATGCCCAGCAGCCCGACCAGTGCTACCAGCGGCGGCGCCGGCGAGCGCACGTTCAGCACGCTGTAGATAATGCCGACCAGCAGGCCGGCGCCCAGAGACAGGACATAGAGTTTCATATGTGGCCTCGCTTGCCGGCCGCCGGGCAGGCGGCTACTTGGCCGGGTTGGGGCCGATGCGCTCGCCGTGCTGCACGCGTTCAGGCGCCTTGTGCACCATCGTGTAGGCGTAGTCCACACCCATACCGTAGGCGCCGGAGTGTTCCTTGACGATCTGCATGACCGCGTCGTAGGTCTCGCGGCGCGCCCAGTCGCGCTGCCATTCCAGCAGCACCTGCTGCCAGGTCACCGGCACGATGCCGGCCTGGACCATGCGGTCGATCGCGTACTTGTGCGCTTCGGCCGAGGTGCCGCCGGACGCGTCGGTAACCATGTAGATTTCGTAGCCGCCTTCCAGTGCGGCGCACAGTGCGAAGGTGGTGTTGCAGACTTCGGTCCACAGGCCCGACACAATGACTTTCTTGCGGCCGTTGGCGGCCAGCGCGTCGCGCACATTCTGGTCATCCCAGGAATTCATCGAGGTGCGTTCGAGGATCTTGTGCTCGGGGAAGACGGCCAGCAGTTCGGGATAGGTGTGGCCCGAGAAGCTCTCGGTCTCGACCGTGGTGAGGGTGGCCGGGATGTTGAACGCCTTGGCGGCCTTGGCCAGGCCGACCACGTTGTTCTTCAAGACCTGGCGGTCGATCGACTGCACGCCGAAGGCCATTTGCGGCTGCTGGTCGATGAAGATGATCTGGCTGTTCTGCGGCGTCAGGACTTCAAGGTATTTCGACATGGCAATGCTCCCTTCAGTGATGGGTGAAACGCGGCGCGATATGCATGGCGGCCCGCGCCAGAAATGTTGTTGTGCGTGCCAGTTTAGGAGGCGTGCGCCGCGAACAGAATGGCAGAAATGGAATTCCATTCTTTCTTGTATTGCGATCGCGAATGCGGGGTTTGCCCGGCTTTGACAGTAGAATCAATCGGCCACGATCGATTCCATTACTGCCATGAACAAGCTGCCCGACCTGGAAGCCTGGGCCATCTTCGCCAAGGTGGCCGACACGGGGTCGTTCGCCCGCGCCGCCAGCGAGCTTGCCCTGTCACAGGCCACTGTTTCCAAGGCGGTCACCCGCCTGGAGGCGCGCATGAAGACCATGCTGCTGCACCGCACCTCGCGCCGCATGTCCCTCACCGACAGCGGGCTGGCCGCGCTGGAGCGGGCGACGCGCATCCTGGAAGAAGGCGAGATGGTGGAAGCCGAACTGGCCGAGCAGTCGGCCAGCCTGCGCGGCCCGGTGCGGATGGCGGCGCCGATGTCGTTCGGGCTTTCGCACCTGGCGCCCGCCCTGCTGCCGTTCATGGAAACCTATCCCGAGATCAGCCTGGACATTGAGTTCAGCGACGAGCTGGTCGACCTGGTTGCGCACCGCTGCGACCTGGCCCTGCGCATCTCGAGCCTGGCCGATTCCAGCCTGCTGGCCCGGCGCCTGTGCAGCGTGCGCATTCTGCTGGTTGGGGCGCCGGCCTATTTCGAGCGCCACGGCCGGCCCCGGCATCCACGCGAGCTGGCCGGACATCGCGCGCTGCAATATGCCTATTCGCGCGGCGGCCCGGGCTGGCGCTTCCGGCACGAACGGCATGGCGAACACACCCAGGCGGTGGAACCGTCGCTGCGGGCCAACAACGCCGAGGCGCTGACGCACGCCCTGCTGGCCGGGCTGGGACTAGCGCTGCAGCCCGAATTCCTGGCCTGGCAGGACATCCAGGCGGGCCGGCTGGAAACGGTGATGGACGACTGGCAGGTCGAGCCCATCGCGCTGCACATCCTGACCCCGCCCGGACGCCGGCGGCCCGCGCGGGTGCAGGCCTTTATCGACTATCTGGCCGAATGCTTCGCCAGCCAGCCCTGGGCCCGCGGCGAAGAATGGGGTACGGGGAAATGACCGGAAGCCTGGCGGCCCCGGCGTGAGCGCGCCGGCCGGACGCTACCGCAGGCGCGTCGATGACGTAATGCCCAGGTACACCATCTTGGAATACGGGCACATCAATTCGGTTTCTTCGACGAGCTCTTTGGCCGTGCCGGGGTCGAGCCCCGGCAGGGAAATTTCCAGGTCGGCCGTGATGCAGAACCGCCCGTCGGTCGGGTCGCGCGCGAACGACACCGTGCAGTAAAGGGCGAAGTCTTCGGGCAGCATGACGCCGCGCTTGATGGCGATGAGCACCAGGGCCCCATGGAAACATGCGGCATAGCCGGCCGCGAACAATTGCTCGGGATTCGTGCCGCCGCCCTCGCCGCCGAGCGCCGCCGGCAGCCGCAGCGAAATATCCAGCTCGCCATCGTCCGAGCGCGCATGGCCCGAGGCTCGGCCGTGGCCGGCGGCGCCCCCGGTCAGCGTCACGGTGGTGGTGTAGAGCGGCAGAATTTCGGTGCCGTCGTAGGGATCCAGAGTCGAGACCGGCGGAATGGCGGGCGTCATGATGTGATTACCTCGGTTGCTTACCGGCAGGTGACGTCTTCCGACTGGAAAGTGGCCACTCAGCGCGCCCCATGGCGGCCAGCCGTGCATAGGCCCGGTGCAGCAGCGCCGTCAGCTCGGCGATCGAATCCTGCGGAGAGAACAGTCGTACCTGGATACCGTTTGAATCGTGCATGATGCTCAGCCCTGCAAAGCAGCCCGGACCAAAACCCGGATTTTCATCATAATGGGAGCTCTTGCCAAGCAGCGAGGCACCGACCATGACGACAGATGCACACATCGAATCCACGACCATCGGCCAGCTGCCGGGCTGGCGCGTGCGCACGCCGCACGGCAGCGCGCTGGTGGCGCAGCAAGGGGCGCAATTGCTCAGTTATACGCCGGCCGGCGGCCGGCCGCTGGTATGGCTTTCGGAACAGGCCCGCCTGGCACCCGGCACAGCGACGCGCGGCGGCGTGCCGGTGTGCTGGCCGTGGTTTGCGGTATACGACCGCAACCCGCAAGCGGTGCGCGACAGTGTGGCGGCACCGCCCGGGGCGGCATCGCACGGCTGGGTGCGCCAGGCCGACTGGCAACTGGCGGGCCAACATGCTGAAGCCGGCGCCGCCGCGCTGGAATTCACGTTTACGGCTGGCCCGGGCCATGCTCCGGGCTGGCGGCACCATGCCCTGCTGGCCCTGGGCATGCGCTTCGGCCAAGACATCACACTGACCCTGTCGGTGCGCAACCTGGGCGCCCAGCCCTTCACCACGGCCCTGGCTCTGCACACTTATCTGGCCATTTCCGACAGCCGGCGCGTCGAGATCCACGGCCTGCAGGGCTGTGATTACCTGGACATGGCCGGGGGCTGGGCCCGCCATCGCCAGGCCGGCCCGATTGCGCTCGACGGCGAAACCGACCGCCTCTACCTGAACACCCTGGCGCCCGTCACGGTGCACGACCCGGGCTGGAACCGCAAGGTGCGGCTGCAGGCCACCGGCTCGCGTTCGACGGTAGTGTGGAATCCCGGCCCGGCCAAGGCAGCGCGCCTGGATGATTTCGCCGATGACGAATGGCAGCGCATGGTCTGCGTGGAAACCGCGCGGGTATTGGATGACGCGCTGGCCGTCGAGCCTGGTGAAACCGCCACTGTCGCCGTGACGATCGACGCGCGGCCGTGATGTCGGCCCGCGTCACACGCGGGCCGGCGTATCAGCGCTTCACCGCGCGGAGCGCGACCGACCCGAGATGAAAGCCGGTGCTGCCCGATCCAGGTGTCTGGCTCCGCACGTGCCAGACACCGAAGCTTGCCCAGGCTGTCTCAATAGCAAGGTGTCTGGCACCCTGGCGGGAGCCAGACACCTTGGCGACAGCAGCGCTTCGGGGGGCTTTCACTTCAGTGTTTGGCGGGGAAATCGCTCGGCCACTTCATGGGAACGGGCTGGTCGCCGGGTTCGTTCATTGCTTGCTCCTGGAATGAGCCGCCGCTGCGGCCACCCCATTTTGTAACTCGATGTTGCCACCACTGATTCAGTTCATCAGCAGGCAATAATCCCCGCATTCCAGGCGATTACCCTGGCCCGCAACCGCTGGCCGACCCGCAGGCGGGTGGGCGCGACCGCGTGAATATGATCAAATCACACGCCTGATATAGAAAAAGAGCGCTGCCTGGCGGCGCCAGAGACCGCCGATGAATGCGCGCATCCGCTTTCCAGCCATGCTATTGCTTGCCTGTATGGCCGCCGCAACGGCCCGTGCCGGGCAGGTGCAGGTGGCCGTCGCGGCCAACGTCGCGGCGCCGATCCGCCTGATCGCCGACGACTTCCAGCGCAAGACCGGCAACGTCGTGGTGCTTTCCGCGGCCCCCACCAGCCAGCTGTATACCCAGATCGCGCAAGGCGCCCGCTACGATGTCTTCGTGGCCGGCAACGACGTGCTGCCGGCCCGCCTGGAAGCTGCCCGCAAGGCCGTGCCCGGCACACGCTATACCTATGCCACGCGCGTGCTGGCACTGTGGTCGCCGCGAGAAGGCTACGTCGACGCGCAGGGCGAAGTGCTGAAAGACAACCAGTTCCAGCGCCTGTCGATCGCCAGCCCCAACCTGCTGCCCTATGGCCGCCCAGCCATGCAGGTGCTCGATCGGCTGGGGCTGCGCGGCGAGGTCACCGGCAAACTGGTCGAGCGCCGCAATACGGCAGACACGCTGCGCTTTCTGTCGGGCGGCAACAGCGACCTGGGCTTTGTGACGCTGTCGCACATCTACAAGAACAGCCGTATCGAACGCGGCTCGGCATGGATCGTACCGACCTCGCTGTACGACCCGATCCGCCAGGATGCGGTCTTGCTGGAAACCGGCAAGGAAAACCTGGCGGCGCGCTCGTTCCTGTTCTACCTGAAAGGCCCGAAGGTAGGGCAGATCATGCGTTCATACGGGTTTCACCGCTAGAACCGCAGGCCCTCGATGACCTGGTAGGCGCCCAGCGCCGCCAAGCTGGCCATGAAGCACAGCCGGAATGTCCGCGGCGACAGCATGCGGCGCAGGCGCTGGCCGGCGGCCATGCCCAGCAGCGCTGGCGCCAGCATCGCGAACGAAGCCCCCGCCGCGCCCGCGCCATAGCTGCCGTTGAGCCACAGCCCGGCGGCCAGGGCCATCGTGGACACTGTGAACGACACGCCCATGGCCTGAATCAACGCGTCTTTCTCCAGCGCCAGCGACTGCAGGTACGGTACCGCCGGCACGACGAACACGCCCGTGAGCGCGGTGATGACGCCGGTCAGCAGCCCCACGCTCGGGCCCAGCCATGCCTGGCCGCGCGCCGGCAGCGCCGGCGGCGTGCCGAACAGCCCCCAGGCCGCGTATGCAAGCAGAGCTGCGCCCAGCGCCACCGCTCCCCAGGCGCCGGCCGGCGCCCCGAACAGGGCGGCGCCGGCCAGGGTGCCGGCGCAGATTCCCAGTTGCATAGGGCCGATGCGCTGCAGCAACGGCGCCAGTGTGTGCACAGGCCGCGCCTGCCACAGGTTGGTGACCAGCGAAGGCACCACCAGCAAGGCGGCCGCCTGCGCCGGCGCCATGAACAGCGCCAGCAAGGCCATGGAAATGGTGGGCAGGCCCATACCCACCACGCCCTTGGCCAGGCCGGCCAGCAGGAACACGGCCGCCACGGTGGCCAGCAGGCCGGGCGTCAGGCCCGGCAGGGAATCGAACAGGTACATGGACATTTAGCTTTTGGCTAAGGCATAGGCAGTCATGCCCGGCCGGAATGCTGATCAGAATGAAAACAGCCCTATTCTTGCCTGTTGTTGGCCATTTCCCAATGCGGATGTATCGTATGCAGCCTCAGGTCTTTCCTGATGCTGGCGTGCTAGCATCGATGCATGCGCTTCGATTTGACCGACCTGCGCCTGTTCCTGCGCATCCACGAGACCGGCTCCATTACTGGCGGCGCGCAGCGCACGCACATGACGCTGGCCTCAGCCAGCGAGCGCGTGCGCGGCATGGAAGACACCCTGGGTGTGCCCCTGCTGGTGCGCGAGCGCCGCGGGGTGCGCGTCACCGCCGCCGGCCGCACCTTGCTGCACCACGCCCGCGCCGTGCTCCAGCAGGTCGAGCGCATGCATGGCGAGCTGGATCAATACGGCCATGGCATCAGGGGCCACGTCAGGCTGCTGTGCAACACGGCCGCGCTGAGCGAATACTTGCCCGATGTGCTGTGCAGTTTCCTGGCCCGCCACCCGCGCATCTCGGTGGATGTCGAAGAGCGGCTCAGCGCCGACATCGCCGATGCCATGCGCGCCGGCGCGGCCGATATCGGCATCCTGGCCGATTCCGCTGGCCTGCAAGGCCTGGAAACGCATCCGTTCCGCCATGATCCGCTGGTGCTGGTGGTGGCGCGCGGCCATGCGCTGGCGCAATCGGCCAGCGTAGGGCTGGCCGAAATCGCGGCCCATGATTTCATCGGCCTGGCCGAAGGCAGCGCCCTGCAGGACCACATTGCCCAGCATGCGCGGCGCGCCGGCACGCCGCTGAACTACCGGGTGCGGCTGCGCAGTTTCGACGCCATCTGCCGCCTGGCGGGCGGCGGCATAGGCATCGGCATCGTGCCGCGCGCCGCAGCGCGGCGCTGCGCGCGCGCCACCGGCATCAAGGTGGTGGCGCTCGATGCGCCATGGGCGAACCGCAACCTGCTGCTGTGCGTGCGGCGCGCCGAAGACCTGCCCGCCTATGCCCTGCAGATGCTGTGGCACCTGCAGAACGCCGCGCAGCCGGCGCAACGGAAATGATCGCCGCGTCGCCAGGTGTCTGACTCCCGCAGGGTGTCAGACACCGAAGTGTGCCGCGATTGTCTCAATAGCACGGTGTCTGACACCCTGCGGGAGTCAGACACCTGGGATCCCTGAGACCATTGCCATTACTCGGGCCACGGCGGCTGCGCGAAGTGGCCGGCCAGGAAATCGACCAGCGCGCGCACGCGCGGCGGCACGTGGCGCCGCGTGGGATACACGGCGTAGATGCCCAGTTCGGCGCAGCGGTACTGCGGCAGCAGTTCCACCAAGGTGCCCGCCCGCAAGGCGTCGCCAACCAGGAAGGTCGGCTGCAAGATGATGCCCAGATGCGCCAGCGCGGCTTCCATACAGGTGTCGCCGTTGTTGGCGCGCATGACGGGCTGGACGCGCACGCTGACTTCGCCCTCGCGGCCGTGGAAATGCCATTCATCGCGGCCGGCCCAGTAGCTGTAGGCGATGGCGGCATGCATGGCCAGTTCTTTGGGGTGCGCGGGCTCGCCGCGCGCCTGAATGTAGCCGGGGCTGGCGCACAGCACCATGCGCGTGGAAGCCAGGTGGCGGCTGACCAGCGTGGAATCGGCCAACTGCGAGATGCGCACGGCCACGTCGTAGCCTTCGTCAACCAGATCGACCAGGCGGTCGGCCAGGGTGATGTCCAGTATCAGCTTGGGGTGCTGGGCCTTGAAGGCGGCCCACAGGCAAGCCAGGTGGCGCACGCCGAAAGTCAGCGGCGCGTTCACGCGCAGCAGCCCGCCGACTTCGCCGCTGCGGCTGTTGACTTCGGTTTCGGCGTCTTCGACTTCGGCCAGCAGCACCTTGCAGCGTTCATAGAACAACTGCCCTTCTTCGGTCAGGGACTGCCTGCGCGTGGTCCGCTGCATCAGGCGCACGCCCAGCCGGGCTTCCAGTTCAGTCACGTGGCGCGAGACGCCCGCCTTGGACATGCGCAGCGCCTCGGCGGCCTTCACGAAGCTGCCCGCCTCGACCACGGCGATGAATACGCGCATTTCTTCGAATCGGTCCATATTAATCACCATCCTGGAACAATGTATCCACAAATGGCCTATTTATCTCGATTCGTTAGGCAATTACAGTCTAGTGAACGGCCAGCCCCATTGCGGCCCGCCCTAACGGAGATTTTGTGCCATGCAAGCCCAGCCTACTCTTTTCGTGTCCCACGGCGCGCCCACTTTTGCCCTGGAACCCGGCCGCGCCGGGCCGCTGCTGGCGGCCGTGGGGCGGCGCCGGCCGGCGCCGGCCGCGGTACTGATCGTATCGCCGCACTGGATGACCCGCGGCCTGGCTGTCACGGCGGCCGCCCGGCCGCAGACCATTCATGATTTCGGCGGATTTCCGGCGCCGCTGTATGCGCTGCAATACCCTGCCCCCGGCGACCCCGCTCTGGCGGCACGCGTGGCGGCGCTGCTGGGCCAGGCCGGCCACCAGGTGGCGCTGGATACGCAGCGCGGCCTGGACCACGGCGCCTGGGTGCCCATGCTGCACATGTTTCCCGCGCACGACGTGCCGGTGGTGCAGTTGTCTCTGCCGGCAGCCCTGGATCCGGCGCAGGCCTGGGAACTGGGGCGCAGCCTGGCGCCGCTGTCGGGCGAAGGCGTGCTGATCGTGGGCTCGGGCAGCCTGACCCACAACCTGTATGAATTCCGCCAGCGCGACGGCGCCGATGAGCCTTATGTGCGGGCCTTTGCCGGCTGGGCCCGTGCGGCGGTGCGCGCGCGCGACCGCCAGGCCCTGGAAGGCTATCTGGACGCCGCCCCGCAGGCGCGCCGGGCGCACCCCACGGCCGAGCACTACCTGCCGCTGCTGATCGCCGCCGGCGCCGCGGCGCCCGGGTACGACGTGGAAGTGCTGGATGGCGGCATCAGTCATGGCGTGCTGTCGATGGATGCCTACGTGTTCAACGCGCCGGCGGCGCATTGACGCTGGCGGGCGGATCGGCGGCGTTCTGGCGCAGCCATTGCAGCGACTTCTGCCCCGCCCGGCCATCGGCGGTGAAGCCGGCTTCGCGCTGCACGGCCTGCAGCGCCTCGCGCGTGCGCGCGCCGATCAGGCCGTCGGGTTCACCGATGTCGTATCCGCGCGCGATCAACAGCGACTGCAGTTCGCGCCGTTCGGCCCGCGACAGGCCCGGATCGTCGGTGGGCCAGGCCTGCACGAACGGGCCGGCGCCGCGCAGCCGGTCGGATAAATGCGCGATGGCCAGCGCGTAGCTCTCGGCCGCGTTGTACGAGTACACCGCATCGAAATTGCGCGTAACCAGGAAGGCCGGCCCCCGCGGGCCGGCCGGCAACAGCAGGCCGGCCTGCATGTCGCCGGCCGGCAAGGGCTTGCCGTCGGCGCGCTTGATGCCCTGCGCGGCCCAGGCCGACATGGGGCGCTTGTTGCGGCGGCCCGCATTGCTGGTGTCCAGGCCTGCCGGCAGGGTCACTTCGAAGCCCCAGGGCAGGTCCGGCTTCCAGCCCGCCCGCTTCAGGAAATTGGCCGTCGAGGCCAGCGCGTCGGGCACGCTGTCGACCAGGTCGCGGCGCCCGTCGCCGTCGAAATCCACCGCCAGGCGCAGATAGGTGGACGGCATGAACTGCGTCTGGCCGAAGGCGCCGGCCCACGATCCGTTCAGGCGCTCGGGCCGCACGTGCTCTTGCTGGATGATTTTCAGCGTGGCGAAGAACTCGCCGCGGAAATAGCTTTGGCGGCGCCCGAAGCAGGACAGCGTCGACAGCGAAGTCAGCAGCGGCCGCCCGCCGAGTTTCTTGCCGAAATTGCTTTCCACGCCCCACACCGCCACGACCGTGGCCGGGTCGACGCCGAACTGCGCCTGCGCGCGGGCCAGCTCGGCGTGCCACTGCCGCAGCGCCTGCCGGCCGTCGGCGATGCGCTCGTCATCGACCAGCGCGGCCAGGTAGTCCCAGATGGGGGTCTTGAATTCGGGCTGCGCGTCCAGCGAGGCGATCACGCTCATGTCGGGCGCCAGGTCCCGGGTATAGGTGTCGAATGTGCCGGCGGACACGCCTTGCCCGGCCGCCTGGCCGCGCAACTGCGCCAGGCAACTGGCGTATGCGGCGGGGTCGGCGGCCGCATCGGGGGCCGGCGCGGCGCACACGCCGCCCGCCAGCATGGCCAGGCACAGCAGGGTAAGAGAGTATCGGGAGATCATGGCGTCGATTCTATAGGCAGGCGCGAACCCGCGCCGCCCGCCTGCGCCGCCCCGTGGTATCGCGCTGTAACCGCGCGCCGCCTTAAGGCTGCTGCAAGGCCTGCAACTCGGCCTCGTCAAAGCCGGCCTGGCGCCGCGCCGCCAGGTTGAACGGGCCGCGCAGCTTGGGGGCCCCATAGCGGCGCGCCAGTTCGGCATAGCACACCAGCGGATCCAGGCCGCGCTGCGCACACAGGTGGCGAAACCAGCGGTTGCCGATGGCCACATGGCCGATCTCGTCGCGCAGGATGATGTCCAGGATGGCCGCGCCGGCGGCGTCGCCCGCGCCGGCCAGCTTGTCGCGGATCAGCGGCGAGGCATCCAGGCCGCGTGCCTCGAGCGTGCGCGGCACCAAGGCCAGGCGGGCCAGCAGGTCGCCGCGGGTTTTCTCGGCCATTTCCCACAGCCCGTTGTGGGCCGGGAAATCGCCGTAGGCATGGCCCAGGGTGCCCAGGTGGCCATTCAGCAACTCGAAGTGATAGGCCTCTTCGCGCGCCACCTGCAACCAGTCGCGGTAATACTGGGGCGGCATCGCGTCATAGCGCCACACCGCGTCCAGCGCCAGGTTGACCGCGTTGAACTCGATATGCGCCAGCGCATGCAGCAGGGCGGCCCGCCCTTCGGGCGATTGCACCGAACGCTGCCTGACCTGGGCCGGCGGCACCAGCGGCGGGGCGTCGGGCCGCCCCGGCAAGCCGGCGGGCGCATCCAGCCGTGCATCGGCGTCGACGGGCGCGGCCTCGCCGATGGCGCGCACGGCGGCCAGCTTGTCGGGCCAGGCGCGCGCGGCCAGCGCGGCCAGCGCCTGCCGGCGCGCGGAATCGGGAAAGGCGGTAGTGATCATGCCCGGGGTCTGTTGACACGGAAAAAGCGCCGCGCGCCGGCCGGGTATCGGGCGGCGGCACGGCGGCGGCACAGCCCAGACTTTATCATTGCACCATGAGCCTCCCTGCCCGCCTTGCCATCGAAACCTCGCTGTCCCGGGTGGACGCATGCCAATGGAACGCGCTGGCAGGCACGCAGCCGTTCGTGCGCCATGAATTCCTGGCGGCGCTGCATGACACCGGCTGTGCAGCGCCCGACACCGGCTGGGCCCCGTACTACCTGGTGCTGCGGCGCGCCGGCCAGCTGGCCGGCGCCGTGCCGCTGTACCTGAAAGGACATTCGCGCGGCGAGTACGTGTTCGACTATGCCTGGGCCGATGCCTTCGAACGCCACGGCCTGCGCTATTACCCCAAACTGCTGGCCGCGGTGCCCTTCACCCCGGTGGGCGGGCCGCGCCTGCTGGCCGCCAACCGCGACGACCGCCTGGAACTGGCGCGCAGCCTGATCGAGCTGGCGCAGGGCCTGAAGGTGTCGTCGCTGCATATCCTGTTTCCCGGCGAAGACGACCTGGCGGCGCTGCGCCAGGCCGGCTACCTGGTGCGCGAAGGCGTGCAGTTCCACTGGCGCAACGCCGGCTACGCCGGCCTGGATGCCTTCCTGGCGGAACTGAATCACGACAAGCGCAAGAAAATCCGCCAGGACCGCAAGAAGGTGCAGGCCGCCGGCGTCGAATTCCGCTGGCTCAGCGGCGCGCAGATCGACGCCGAAGCGCTGGCGTTCTTCTACCGCTGCTACCGTCACACTTACTTCGCCCACGGCAACCCGCCCTATCTCAGCGCGGATTTCTTCCAGCGCCTGCATGCCGGCCTGCCGGACGCGCTGGTGCTGATCCTGGCGCTGCGCAACGGCGAGCCCATCGCTGCTGCGCTGAACATGCGGGGCGGCGACACCCTGTACGGCCGCTATTGGGGCGCCCTGGATTTCGTGCCGGGCCTGCATTTCGAGACCTGCTATCTGCAGTCCATCGACTACTGCATCCAGCATGGCCTGGCATGCTTCGAAGGCGGCGCGCAGGGCGAGCACAAGATGGCGCGCGGCCTGCTGCCCACCCCCACGTGGTCGGCGCACTGGATCGCCGACCGGCGTTTCGCGGCGGCGATCGAAGATTTCCTGGAACGCGAGACCGAAGCCGTGGATGGCTACCTGGGCGAACTCGAAGCCCACACGCCGTTCCGGCGCCCTTACAAAAAGTGATCGAGCAGGCGGCGGCTGTGCCGGTCCAGCGCCGCCGTGTCGCGCACCAGGTAATGGATGCCGTGGCTGTCTGAAATCAGCAGCATCTGGCCGGCCAGGCGGCGGATGTCTTCTTCGCCTTTCAGCGTGAACTCGGTAGGGCCGCGATCGGTATGCACCTGCCACACCGATGGCGTGGCGAATGCCGACACAGCCTGGATGTGCTGGATTTCCGGCATGAATTCGCGGCTGGCCAGCGCTTCTTCGACCTGCTGGCGCGCGCGCGGCGGCAAGTCTTCCAGAGTGTCGAACCAGGCCAGTTCATGGCCGTCGGCGTCGATGATAGACACGCCCTGCGCCGGGGCGCTGACCGGAAACGCACGCACGGCCTGCACGCCCTCGTGCGCCAGGCCGTCTGCGGACACATACACCAGCCGGCCCAGGGCATTGCGGTAAAGATCGAAAGCGAGAAGCGTCATGGCAGGCTCGCAAGAGGTTCAGTCGCGGGACGCATCGTCATCGTCATCGCCGCTGTCGCGCAGGCCGGCCTCGCCGGACCGCGCCTGCGCCTGGTACAGGCGATAGTACGCGCCCTGGCGCGCCATCAGCGCCTCGTGCCGGCCCTGTTCGACAACGCGTCCGTGGTCCAGCACGACCAGCCGGTCGGCGCGGCGCAGCGTGCTCAGGCGATGGGCGATGGCGATGGTGGTGCGCCCGCGCACCAGGTTGTCGAGCGCTTTCTGGATTTCTTTTTCGGTGGCAGTGTCCACCGACGAGGTCGCTTCGTCCAGGATCAGGATGCGCGGATCGATCAGCAGCGCGCGCGCGATCGAGATACGCTGGCGTTCGCCGCCCGACAGGGCCTGCCCGCGTTCGCCGACCAGCGAGTCGTAGCCGTGCGGCAGGCGCAGGATGAATTCATGGGCGTGGGCCGCGCGGGCCGCGGCCACGATCTCGGCGCGCGTGGCCTGCGGCCGGCCATAGGCGATGTTCTCGGCGATGGTGCCGAAGAACAGGAACGGCTCTTGCAGCACCAGGCCGATATGGCGGCGGTGGTCGGCGATGCGCAGGTTGCGGATATCGACGCCGTCGACCAGGATCGCGCCTTCGGACACATCGTAGAAGCGGCAGATCAGGTTGATCAGCGTGCTCTTGCCAGAGCCGCTGTGGCCCACCAGGCCGATCATTTCGCCGGGCGCGATGGCCAGGTCGAGCCCCTGGATGACCGAGCGGTTGCCGTAGCGGAACGCCACGCTGCGCAGCTCGATGCGGCCCGCCACCTGTTCGAGGCGCGCGGGCGCCTCGGGCTCGGGCACGCTGGAGACATGGTCGAGGATGTCGAAAATGCGCTTGGCGCCGGCGGCGGCTTTTTGCGTCACCGACACGATGCGGCTCATTGAGTCCAGGCGCGTGTAGAACCGGCCGATATAGGCCAGGAAAGCCGCCAGCACGCCCACCGTGATCTGCTTGTTGGCCACTTGCCAGATGCCGAACACCCATACCACCAGCAGGCCGATTTCGGTCAGCAGCGTCACCGTGGGCGAAAACAGCGACCACAGGCTGTTGACGCGGTCGTTGACTTCCAGATTGCGGTTGTTGGCCGTGCGGAAGCGCTGCACTTCGCGCTGTTCCTGCGCGAAAGCCTTCACCACGCGTATGCCCGGGATGGTGTCGGCCAGCACATTGGTGATGTCGGCCCAGATGCGGTCGACTTTTTCGAAGCCATGGCGCAGCCGGTCGCGCACCGCGTGGATCATCCACACGATGAATGGCAGCGGCGCCAGCGTGACCAGCGCCAGCCATGGATTGATGGACACCAGGATGGCCGCCGTCATGGCGATCATCAAGACATCGGTGGCGAAATCGAGCAGGTGCAGCGACAGGAAAATGCAGATGCGGTCGGTTTCGCTGCCGATGCGCGAGATCAGGTCGCCGGTGCGCTTGCCGCCGAAGTACTGCAGCGACAGCTGCTGCAGGTGTTCGTAGGTGCCGGTGCGCAGGTCGGCGCCGATGCGCTCGCTGACCCAGGCCAGAATGTAGGTGCGTGCCCAGCCCAGCCCCCATGCCAGCACCGCGGAAGCCAGCAGGCCGCCCAGGTATAGGCGCACCAGCGCATAATCGATGGGCGCGCCGTTCTGGAACGGGATCAGCACGTCGTCCATCAGGGGCATGGTCAGGTATGGCGGCACCAGCGTGGCGGCGGTGGCCAGCAGGGTCAGCACGAAACCGGCCAGCAGCGCGCCGCGATAGGGCCGGGCAAAGCGCCACAGGCGCAGCAGCGCCCAGGTCGAAGGGGGCTGAGCCGGCGCCTGCGCGCAAACCGGGCAGTCGGCCTGCCCGGCCGGCAGCGGCAGGTGACAAGTGGAACAAGCGGGCGCGCCATCCTGCCGGCCGGCCTGCAGGGCTTCGAATCTGGCCAGCAGGCGCAGGGCGGTGGCATTGCGGGCCAGGGTGAAGCGCCAGGCGGCCAGGCGCACCGGGCCGTCGCACAGTTCGAGCGCCGCGGCGCCGGCGTGGTCGTGCAGGGCCAGGCGCAGCCCGGGCGCGCAGGCCCAGTCGCGCCACTGCCCGTCGTCGGGCGAACGCGCCAGCAGGCGCCGGTCGGTCAGGACGAGCAGCCCCGGCCGGAAGGCCAGGCGCGCGTCCAGGTCGGTTTCCAGCCATGCCAGGATGGCTTCGCCGGGCGCGAGGCGGGACTGCATCGCGTCGTGCCGGGCGGCCGGAGCCTGCCCGGGAACGCCGGGAAGAAGCTGCTTTTTAGTCATGGATGGCGATCCGCCATGGCCGGGTTGTCGGCCGGGCCGAACGTGTCCCTTCCGTACAACAACGCGAGTTTATCGGCGTGAAAAGGCGGCGTATAGTAGCAGCCGATTTCCGCAATTTCCATCCTAGGAATCCACCCGCCCACGCATCGGCCCCGCTTCCTGCCCGACATCCCCGCCCGCCATCCCCCGGGGTTTCCTGTCCGCCGACGCGCCTACTCCCACCCAAACATGAAAGACAAAGACATTGAATTTCTCGATGTCGTGGCTTTGCGCGGCCCGAACATTTGGACCTACCGCCCGGTGCTTGAAGCCTGGGTCGATATCGGCGCCCTGGAAGATTATCCGTCCAACACCATTCCGGGGCTCTACGAACGGCTGTCCACCTGGCTGCCCGGCCTGATCGAACACCGCTGCAGCCCCGGCGTGCGCGGCGGCTTCCTGCAGCGCCTGCGCGAAGGCACCTGGCCCGGCCATATCCTGGAACACGTCACGCTCGAACTGCAGACCCTGGCGGGCCTGCCCGGCGGTTTCGGCAAGGCGCGCGAGACCTCCACGCGTGGGGTCTACAAGGTCGTGGTGCGGGCCTGGCAGGAACAGGTGGCCCGCGCCGCACTGGAAGAAGCGCGCGAACTGGTCATGGCGGCCATCCAGGACCGCCCGTTCGACGTGCCGCGCAGTGTCGGCCGGCTGCACGACCTGGTGGATACGCACTGCCTGGGGCCCAGCACGGCGTGCATCGCCGATGCCGCCGACGACCGCGACATCCCCTGCATCCGGCTGTTCGAAGGCAACCTGGTGCAGTTCGGCTATGGCGCGCGCCAGCGCCGCATCTGGACCGCCGAAACCGACCGCACCAGCGCCATCGCCGAGGGCATCTCGCGCGATAAAGACCTGACCAAGGCGCTGCTGTCGGAATGCGGCGTGCCGGTGCCCGAAGGCCGCCAGGTCGACAGCCCCGAAGACGCCTGGGAGGCCGCGCAGGACATCGGCCTGCCGGTAGTGGTGAAACCCTGCGACGGCAACCACGGCCGGGGCGTGTTCACCAACCTGGCCAGCCAGGCCGAAGTGCTGTCGGCCTACGCCGTGGCGGTCGAAGAAGGCAGCGGCGTGCTGGTCGAACGCTTCGTGCCGGGCAATGAACATCGCCTGCTGGTGGTGGGCGACCGCCTGGTCGCGGCAGCGGCCGGCGAGCCGGCCTGGATCACCGGCGACGGCGAGCACACCGTGTCCAGCCTGGTCGAACGGCAGATCAACAGCGATCCGCGCCGCGGCCGCACCGAAAACCATCCGTTGAACATCGTGCGCCTGGATTCCGCGGCGCGCCTGGAACTGGCGCGCCAATCGCTGTCGGCCGACAGCGTACCCGCAGCGGGCCGGCGCGTGCTGATCCAGCGCAGCGGCAACGTGGCCTTCGACGTCACCGACCGCGTGCACCCCGATACCGCGGCCACCGTGGCGCTGGCTGCGAAGATCGTGGGCCTGGACGTGGCCGGCGTGGACCTGGTGGCCGAAGACATCTCGCAGCCGCTGGACGGGCAGCGCGGCGCCATCGTCGAAGTGAACGCCGGGCCGGGCCTGCTGATGCACCTGAAACCGGCCGATGGCCCGCCGCGCCCGGTGGGCCGCGCCATTGTCGACCACCTGTTTCCAGCCGGCGACGACGGCCGCATCCCGGTAGTGGGCATCACCGGCACCAATGGCAAGACCGTGGTCGCGCGCCTGGTGGCGCGCCTGCTGGCGCTGTCCGGCCGGCACACCGGGCTGACCTGCAGCGAAGGCCTGTACCTGGGCTCGCGGCTGGTACAGGCCGGCGACCGCGCCGACTGGGCCAGTGGCCGGCGGCTGCTGATGAACCGCAGCGTCGAGGCCGCGGTCATCGAGAACGACAGCGGTGTCATCCTGGGCCAGGGCCTGGCCTACGACCGCTGCCAGGTCGGCGTGGTCACCAACATCGATCAGGGCGACCACCTGGGCGATTTCGACATCCAGGACACCGATCGCCTGGTCGACGTGTTCCGCACTCAGGTCGACGTGGTGCTGCCGGGCGGCGCGGCCGTGCTCAATGCGCGCGATCCGCGCGTGGCCGGCATGGCGCCGCTGTGCGACGGCGACGTGGTGTTTTTCGGCATCGACCCCGCCCTGCCGGCCATCGCCGGCCAGCTCGCGCGAGGCCGGCGGGCGGTGTTCCTGCGCGGCGGCTCGATCGTGCTGGCCGAGGGCCGCAACGAGACCCTGCTGGCCGACATCGCCGCCGTCCCGCTGACCCACGGCGCACGGGTCGAATTCCAGGTCGAGAATGTGCTGGCGGCCGTCGGCACCGCCTGGGCGCTGGGCATCCCCGAGCCCATCATCCGCGCCGGCATCGAGGCCTTCGACATCGACCAGGCCGACGCCCCCTGGCAATTCACCCTGTTCGAGCGCGGCGGCGCCACGGTCGTGGTTGACGACGTGCACAACGCCTCGGCGCTGCGGGCGCTGCTCGATGCCGCGGCCCGCTTCCCGGCCAGCCGCCGCTGCGCCGTCTACGCGGCCGGGGCCGACCGCCGCGACGCCGACCTGATCGAACAAGGCCGCCTGCTGGCCGGCGCCTTCGACCGCGTGGTGCTTTACGACGACGCCACGGTGTCCAGCCGGCGTCCGCCCGGCCAGGCCCGCGCGCTGCTGCGCCAGGGCCTGGCGCAGGGCCCGCGGCCGGTTGAAGTGCGCGATGAGCCCGACCACGCCCGCGCCATCGGCCTGGCGCTCGACCCCATCCGCGCCGGCGATTTCGTGCTGCTGCAGTCCGACGAAGCCTATTCCGGCCCCACCATCGACCGCGTGCGCCGCTGGATCCAACAATAAAGCCCCAGGACCCCTGCCCATGGAAGTCTCCCGTATCCGAGCGCTGCGCGGCCCCAATCTCTGGAGCCGCAACACCGCGATCGAAGCCATCGTCACCTGCCATGACGCCGAGTGCGCCATCGACGAGCACCTGCCCGAACTCGAGGCCCGCCTGCGCGCGCGCTTTCCGCAGGTCGGCAGGCTGCGGCCCGACGGCCAGCAGGAAGCGCTATCGATCGCGCACGTGCTGCAGGTAAGCGCGCTGGCGCTGCAGGCGCACGCCGGCTGCCCGGTGGCCTTTGGCCGCACCGCCGCCGCCATCGAGCCCGGCGTGTTCCAGGTCGTGGTGGAATACAGCGAAGAAGCCGTGGGCCGGCTGGCTGTCGAACAGGCCGCGCAACTGATCGACGCGGCGCTGGCCGATGCGCCGTTCGACCTGGCCGGCGCGCTGGCGCGCCTGCGCGAGCTCGACGAAGACCTGCGCCTGGGCCCCAGCACCGCGTCCATCGTCAACGCCGCCGTGGCCCGCAACATTCCCTTCCGCCGCCTTACCCAGGGCAGCATGGTGCAATTCGGCTGGGGCTGCCGCCAGCGCCGCATCCAGGCGGCCGAAACCGATGCCACCAGCGCCATTGCCGAATCCATCGCACAAGACAAAGACCTGACCAAGATGCTGCTCGATGCGGCCGGCGTGCCGGTGCCGCTGGGCCGCTCGGTATCGGACCCGCAAGCCGCCTGGGATGCCGCCCGCGAGCTGGGCGGGCCGGTAGTGCTCAAGCCGCGCGACGGCAGCCAGGGGCGCGGCGTGGCGGTCAACGTCGATACGCGCGAGCAGGTCATGGCCGCCTACCAGGCGGCCGCCGACATCAGCGGCGCAGTCATTGTCGAACGCTATATTCCCGGCCACGATTTCCGCCTGCTGGTCGTGGGCGACAGCCTGGTGGCCGCGGCGCGGCGCGATCCCCCGCAAGTCACCGGCGACGGGCGCCACACCGTCCGCGAACTGGTCGAGCAGGTCAATGCCGACCCGCTGCGCGGCGATGGCCACGCCACCTCGCTGACCAAGATCCGCTTCGACGATATCGCGCTGGCCACGCTCAAGAAACAGGGCCTGGACGCCGACTCGGTGCCCGCGGCGGGCATGCTGGTGGCGCTGCGCCACAATGCCAACCTGAGCACCGGCGGGTCCGCCACTGATGTCACCGATGAGGTGCACCCTGAACTGGCGGCGCGCGCGGTGACCGCGGCCCGCATGGCGGGGCTGGATATCTGCGGCGTGGACGTGGTGGCCGAAACCGTGCACTTGCCGCTCGAAGAGCAGCACGGCGGGGTAGTCGAGGTCAATGCGGCGCCGGGACTGCGCATGCACCTGAATCCTTCGTTCGGCAAGGGCCGCGCGGTGGGCGAGGCGATTGTTTCCAGCATGTTCGCCGACGGCGACGACGGCCGCATCCCGGTGGTGGCGGTAGCCGGCACCAACGGCAAGACCACCACCGTGCGGCTGACCGCGCATCTGCTGGCCGGCACTGGCCGGTGCGTCGGCATGACCAACTCCGACGGTGTCTATATCGGCACGCGCAGTATCGACAGCGGCGACTGCAGCGGCCCGCGCAGCGCGCGCCGCGTGCTGGCGCATCCGGGCGTGGACGCGGCGGTGTTCGAGACCGCGCGCGGCGGCATCCTGCGCGAGGGCCTGGCGTTCGACCGCTGCGACGTGGCCATTGTCACCAACCTGGGCATGGGCGACCACCTGGGTCTGGGCTACATCAGCACGGTCGAAGACCTGGCCGTGGTCAAGCGCGTCATCGTGCAGTACGTACACGCCGGCGGCACCGCGGTGCTGAACGCCGCCGATCCCATCGTGGCCGACATGGCTCCGGCCTGCCCGGGCGCCGTGGCGTTCTTCTCCAGCGACCCCGCGCATCCGCTCATCGGCACGCACCGCGCGCAAGGCCATCGCGTGGTGTACCGCGACGGTCCGGCCGTCGTGGCGGCGCAGGGCGACACCGAAACCCGCATTGCCCTGGCCGATATCCCGCTCACCCACAACGGCGCCATCGCCTTCCAGATCGACAATGCCATGGCGGCCATTGCCGCGGCCTGGTCGCTGGGCGTCGAGTGGCCCGTGATCCGCCAGGGCCTGGCCAGCTTCGTCAGCGATGCGCAGACCGTGCCCGGGCGCTTCAACATGTTCGACTACCGGGGCGCCACGGTCATCGCCGACTACGGCCACAACCCCGACGCCATCCAGGCGCTGGTGCAGGCCGTCGAGGCGCTGCCGGCGCAGCGGCGCAGCGTGGTCATCAGCGGCGCGGGCGACCGGCGCGACGACGACCTGCGCCGCCAGACCGAGATCCTGGGCGGCGCCTTCGACACGGTGGTGCTATACGAAGACCAATGCCAGCGCGGCCGCGCCGACGGCGAGGTGCTGGCCCTGCTGCGGCAGGGCCTGGCTGGCGCGCGGCGCGCCCGCCACGTGCAAGAGATCCACGGCGAATTCCTGGCCATCGATACGGCGCTGGCCGGCCTGGCGCCGGGCGACCTGTGCCTGGTGCTGGTGGATCAAGTAGAAGCGGCGCTGGCGCATCTGGAGCAGCGCGTCGCGGCTGCCTGAGCCCGTGCGGTGGCGCCGCGCAGCCATGCGCGCGCCATCGCGCATGGCCGGTTACCCCGGCCCGTCAAAGCGGCTCAAAACTTTACTGAACTGTAACTCCGCTTGCAGCATCAACCCTGCTTTACGCGGCCGCGAGCGCGCCTGCGCCACGGCTTACATTTGCCTACAGCCGCGTTTGACACCCCGGGTTGCCCCTCGTACGGTGGTAACACGCTCATCAACCAGGATGAACCCGTTTGATCCGAGGAGAACCCACATGCTGTATTACGCCGCTGTTTTCTTCGTCATCGCCATCATCGCCGCAGTACTGGGCTTCGGCGGCATCGCCGCCGGCGCCGCGGGCATCGCCAAGATTCTGTTCTTCGTGTTTCTGATTCTGGCCCTGCTGTCGATCCTGAGCGGTGCCTTCCGGAAAAAATAGGCGCGAGCGGCGGACCATTCCGCCGCGCCGCCCTGCCACCCCGCAATACAAGGAGAGCCTCATGACACTGCGCAAACTGGCCGTTGCCACCTCCGTGGGCGCCGGCATACTGCTTGGCGCGGCGGCCCAGGCCGCCGAAAGCGAAGCGCCCAAGCAGTCGATGGGCGAGTATGCCTCGGACGCGGTCATCACCACCAAGGTCAAAGCGGCCTTCGTGGCCGATGAAACGCTCAGCGCGCTGGACATCGCCGTCGAGACCACCGGCGGCACGGTCACCCTGACGGGCACCGTCGGCACCGAGGCCGAAGTCGAACAGGCCGCCCGCGTGGCCCGCGATGTCGAAGGCGTGAAACAGGTGCAGAACGAGATCAAGGTCGACCCGACCAAGGCCACGCCGGACTGACGGCCCCCGGGGCCCGCATCAGGCCTGGGGCGGCGGGATGCGCACCGTGCCGCGGCCCAGTTCGATGACCTGGCCTCCGACCCGGATCGCGCCATCGCGCGCCACATCCAGGTACAGGCGGCAGGGCCGCGACACCTGGCTGCCCTGCCTGACTTCGATGCGAGCCGGCAGCGCCTTGCCGCGCGCCGCCAGCCAGCCGCCCAGGTTGGCGCAGGCCGAGCCGGTGCCCGGATCTTCGGCCACACCGCCCCCCTCTTTCGTGAAGAAGTACCGCGCCTGCACCACCTGCCGGCCATCGCGCCCGGGCGCCGGATCGAACGCGAATACATAGGCGGTCTTGCGCCCCAGGCTGCTGGGCTGCCAGCGATGCAGCTGCGTGCTGTCGGGCTGCGCGCGCTGCACGGCTTCGACGGATTTCAGCGGCACCAGCAATTGATCGGCGCCGGTGTCGACCCACATCGGCGCATCCAGCAGATCATCGGCGCACAGGCCCAGCTGGCCGGCAATTTCACCCGCCGGCAGCGCCGGCGCGGCTGTCCTGGGCGCACCGGCCACGGGGGCTGTCAGTGTCCAGGTATCACCCTGCGCCTCTACCGGCACGAGGCCTGCGGCGAATTCCAGCGTCAGCCTGTCGCCGGCCGCGGCCAGCTCGCGCACCACGTGCGCGGTGCCCAGCGTAGGGTGGCCCGCGAAGCGCATTTCATAGCCGGGGGTAAAGATGCGCACGCGCGCGTCGGCCTGCGTGGCCGGCAGGATGAAAGTGGTTTCAGACAGATTGAACTGCCGCGCCAGGTCGAGCATGGCCTGGCCGTCCAGCCCGCGCGCATCTTCGAACACGCACAGCGGATTGCCGCCGAACGTGGTGTCGGCAAAGACATTGAGCAGGCGGAAAGCGTAAGTGTGCATGGCGGCGCGGCGGCGTTCGAAGGGAACGCCGATGATAGCGCGCCGCCTGCTACCACACGGCGAAGAACAGCACCCAGGCCGTGCAGAACGGCGCCAGGCCGGCGGCCATCAGCAGCCACGCCGCCAGCTTGCGCGGCCACACCACCGCGCGCTGGGCCAGCAGACGCCAGCCCAGCCGCAGCGACCAGGCCACGGCCAGCGTCAACAGCGTGAAGCGGACCGGATCGGCCCAGCCGGTGTCGACGCCTTCATGCCCCAGCAGGGTGACGGTGGTGGCCGACAGGCCCAGGAACACGCCGATGCCGGCCGCCGGGATCAGCGCCTGCGCCAGCTTGTGCAGGCCTGCCAGGCGTCCGCCCGGCAGGCGCGCGGGCGCGGCGCGGTCGGCGGCCCACAGCGCGGCAAAAGCGCCGCCGCCCACGACGACCGTGCTGCCCACCACGAACAGCAGGATGCCGGCGCCGTCCAGCCACGAGAAGCTGTCGTTCATTTCCGGGTAGTGGGTCAGGATGAACCAGGGCGCGTTGTCCATCAGGGGCCACAGGATGTCGCGCTCGACCAGCCAGGTGGCCGCCCATTGCTTCACTGTCACGAACCACGGGCTGGCGCTCCAGAGGAACGCGCCGATGGCGATGCCCATCAGCCCGAAGCAGATCAGGGCGGTCTGCCAGCCGTCGCCGGTGGCCACGTGCACGATTTCTTCTTCGGGCGAACGCGGCGTCAGGGCGATGGCCCCGCGGTAGTCGCTGCAGCGGCCGCACACATGGCAGTCACCCGCGCCTTTCATGTGGCGCAGCGGCACCAGCGGCGCGCAATTGACCGGTTCGATGCGGATGACCGGGTGCCGCCAGGCTTGTTCGTTGACCTTGAAATGCCAGGGGGCCAGCTTGGCCAGCAGGTTGAACACGCCATTGACCGGGCACAGGTACTTGCACCACACGCGCTTGCTGCGCCCGTAGCGCCACCCCACCACCATGGCGGCCATGGTGGAACCGCCCAGCACTGCCAGCACCGCCAGCGGATACTGGTACACGCTGACCAGCTGGCCGTACACGGTGGTCAGCGCGAACGCCACGAACGGCCAGCCGCCCCAGCGCATCCACTTCGGGATGGAGCGGCCCTGCCCGTGTTCGCTGGCCCATTCGGTCAGCATGCCTTCGGGGCACAACCAGCCGCACCAGGCGCGCCCCAGCAGCGGGATGGACACCAGCACGAACGGCCACCAGACGCCCCAGAATGCGAACTGCGCCACGATGGTCAGGTTGTTGAATACCGTGGCGGCATTGTCGGGCAGCGGCAGCAGCGGCGGAACGATCAGCAGGAACGCGTAGATGGCGACGATGCCCCACTGCAGCTTGCGCAGCAGCGAGGCATGGTCGCGCAGAAAATCGGCGAAGCGGGCGGCGGAGCGCCCGATTACGGCTGCCATGGATCAACCTTCAAATGCAAAGGGCCTGCTTCATGCGGGCACGGCTGCCCGGGCCGGCGGCCGGCCCGCCCTGCGCAACAGCGCCCATACTACTACCCAATACGCCAGCCACAACAACACCGACATCAAAGCGGGATAGGCGCGGTAGCCGGCGAAATCGGCCAGCACCTTGCCCAGGCCGCTGCTGTCGTCGAGCAGCCAGGAACTATCCCACAGCGGATCGACCAGCGTGGGCAGCACACCCAGCGATATCAGGCGGTCCAGGCCGCCCATCAGCAGGGCGCCGGCCAGCAGCAGCAACAGGATTTCGGTCAGGCGGAAGAAGCGCCGCCAGGTAATCAGCTTGCCGCCCAGCTGCAGCAGCCAGAAGGTCAGCAGCGCAATGGCGAAGCCGGCCACGCCGGCCAGCGCCAGCATGGCCATGCCGGCGCCCTGCCCGGCCGCCACGCTGCCATACAGGAACACCACCGTTTCACTGCCTTCGCGCGCCACGGCGATCATGACCAGCACCAGCAGGCCCCACCAGTTGTCGTGGGCCATCGAGGCGCTGGCCCCGGATTCGAGTTCGCCTTTCAGCGTGCGGCCGTGCTTTTTCATCCACACGACCATCTGCACCACCAGCGCGCACGCCACCAGCGACATGCCCGCCTGGAACCATTCCTGCCCCTCGTCGCTGAGCCACGACGAGACGCCCAGCAGCACCAGGGCCAGGGCCAGGGCCAGGGCCAGGCCGGCCGCCACGCCGCCCCACAGATAGGGCATGCCGCGGCGGCCTTCGGGGCTGACGCGCAGCCACGAAAACAGGATGCCCACGATCAGCAGGGCTTCGACGCTTTCGCGCCAGACGATGAAAAGTACCTGTTCCATGAATACCGCCGGATCAGTCCTTGGGAAGCACCACCAGCGTGCCGCGCACGTCCTGGTGGAAATCGTCGAAGAAGGGATATTCGCCCGGCCGCGAAATGGTGATCACCACGAACGACTTGACGCCGGGGCCCATCACTTTTTCTTTGCGCAAGGGAATGCTTTCGAACTCGACGGGCTCGTTGCTTTCGTTGACCAGCTCGATCTTGAAGCGCCCGGCCGGCACTTCCAGGCGGGCCGGCTCGAAGGTGCCGTCGGGCTTGAAGGTGAGTTTGAAGGTGGGCAGCTCGGCGCGGGCCACGTCCGGCAGCCCGGCGGACAAACCGGTGCACAGCGCCAGCGCGGCCAGCCAGGCAAGACGGCGGCGCACGATCAATACCCGCCCTTCTTGCCGGTGCCGGCGAAGACGAATTCATATTCGATATCGAAGGGCTCGAACCACGGACCCACGCCGGTTTCCTTGTCGATATGGCGGCCGAAATGGCTCATCTTGTCGGCCGTGGGCGGCATGACGGTGTACTTGAGCTTGTACTTGCCGGGGCCTTCGAGCTTGACGTTGTCGCCATAGTGCGGGCCGTCGTTGGCCACCATGGGCATGAACGTGCCTTTCTGCACGTTCTGGCTGCCGACCTTCTGGATTTCGAACTTGACGACCAGGTACGGCACCCACTCGCCTTCAGGAAATCCGGTCTTGTTGCCGGCCGTGGCATGGATGTCGGCCTCGAGGTGTACGTCGGAGTCTTTGGCGGGACGCATCATGCCGGGAGGGTCCATTTCGATGGGCTGCAGATAGACCGCGCCAATTTCCATGCCGCCCTTTTGCACCGGCTCGCCGATGGGGTATTCGACCGCCAGGGCGCTGCCCGACAGCGCCAGGCCAGCGGCCAGCGCCAAGACTTTTTTCAACATATGCGGAGCCTCGTTATACAGAATAGGAAAAACGGTTCTCAACTTAAACAAGAACCGTTTTCATTACTGTATCGTGAACGACCTGACAAGCTCCTGACATATCGCAAGCCGCAGTATTTCTTGCGCTGGCCCGCCCCCGTTTTCCAGCGGGCCCCCGCTCTCTTTTTATTTACGGCTGCCGCCACTGCCGCCCTGCGCCCCGCCGCCCGGCGTGAACGGGAAGGACGAGAACATGGCGCGGGTCTGGTCCTGCATCTGGTCTTGCATTTGCACGAACAGGTTTTTGCTCTGGTCGATATAGTTGTTCATCATGTTCTGCAGCATGGGGGTCTGCACGTTCATGAACTGCGCCCAGGCCTCGGGCCCGAACTGGCTGCCGTACAGCCCCTTGGACTGCTCGGCCATGCGCTGCTGGATTTCCATGAAGGCCTGGATGTTCTTTTCCAGGTACGAGCCCATGATGCCCTGCATGGCATGGCCGTAGAAGCGGATGATCTGCGACAGCATGGTCGACGAGAACATGGGCATGCCGCCGCTTTCTTCTTCAAGAATGATCTGCAGCAGGATGCTGCGGGTCAGGTCGTCGCCGCTCTTGGCATCGACCACCTGGAACTCTTCGCTGGCCAGCACCAATTGCTTGACGTCGGCCAAGGTGATGTAGGTGCTGGTCTGCGTATCGTACAGACGGCGATTGGGGTACTTTTTGATCAGGCGTAGGCTGGCGCCGGGTTGTGCTTGCGTCATTGGTTGTCCCCGAGATCGGGCGATCTCTTTTAACTTTGAAGTATTCCAAGTGTAAGCCGGAAAGGCTGCCTGGCGCCTTTCCGGCCGGTGGGTGAATCAGCCCATGTGCAGGCCGCCGTTAAGCGAAAAGTCGGCGCCCGTGGCAAAACCCGATTCATCCGAAGACAGCCACGATGTAATCGACGCGATTTCCTCGGGGGTGCCCAGGCGGCGCACCGGAATCGTGGCAACGATTTTCTCCAGCACGTCGGGCCGGATGGCGCGCACCATGTCGGTACCGATATACCCGGGCGACACGGTGTTCACCGTGACGCCCTTGCTGGCCACTTCTTGCGCCAGCGCCATGGTGAAGCCATGGATGCCGGCCTTGGCAGTGGAATAGTTGGTCTGCCCGAACTGCCCCTTTTGCCCATTGACCGAACTGATATTGACGATGCGGCCCCACTGGCGTTCGACCATGCCGTCGATGACCTGCTTGGTCACGTTGAACAGGCTGTTCAGGTTGGTGTCGATCACCGCGCGCCAGTCGTCGGCCGACATCTTGCGAAACAGGCCGTCGCGGGTGATGCCGGCATTGTTGACCAGCACATCGACCGGCCCCAGGTCGCGCGAAACGCGCTCGAACGCCGCCACGGTGGAGTCCCAGTCGGACACATTGCCCACCGACGCATAAAAGGTGTAGCCCTGCGCCGCCTGCTCATCGATCCATTGCTGGTAATTGCGGCTGGGACCGCAGCCGGCCACCACGCGAAAACCGTCTTTGGCAAGCCGGCGGCAGATTGCCGTGCCGATGCCGCCCATGCCGCCCGTAACGTATGCCAGTTTCCCGCTCATGTCCCTTCCTCCTGCGCGCTGGGCGCCTAAATGACTGCGTACTGCTGCGTACTGCCTGCCGGGCCGGCCCGCGAGGGCCGTTCAGGTTGCCCGAACTTTTACATAGCTGCCCGGCGCCGGTTGCAGCGGGCGGTGGTTCGCATTGCCCGGGCGCTTGGGGGCCTTGCGGCGCGCGCCGGCATGCCCGGCCAGCCAGCCCGACCAGTCGGGCCACCAGCTGCCGGGGTGTTCCTGCGCCTGCTCCAGCCAGGCGCCCGGGTCGCCCGGCAGCGCGGGGAGGCCGCTGGCCCAGTAGCTACGCTTGCCGGCGGCGGGCGGATTGATGACGCCCGCGATGTGCCCGGACGCGCCCAGCACGAACCGCTGCGGCCCGCGCAGCAATTGCGTGGACGCGTAGGCCGCGGTCCAGGGCACGATGTGGTCGTCGCGCGAGCCGTACAGGTAGGCCGGCATGTCCAGGCGTGTGAGATCCAGCCCCAGGCCGGCCGCCTGCGCGCGCCCCGGCACCTTGAGATTGTTCTCGAGGTAGGTGTTGCGGAAATACCAGGTGAAAAAAGGCCCGGGCAGGTTGGTGCTGTCGCCGTTCCAGAACAGCAGGTCGAAGGCCGGCGGCGTCTGGCCTTTCAGGTAGTTGCCCACCACGTAGTTCCAGACCAGCTCGTTGGGCCGCAGGAACGAGAACGTGGTGGCCAGGTCGCGCGCGGGCATCAGCCCGCCCTGCCCCAGCTGGCGGTCGCGCATCAGCGCGTGGGCCTCGTCGACGAATACCTGCAGCACGCCGGTGTCGTGGAAATCGAGCAACACCGTCAACAGCGTAAGCGAGGCGGCCGGACGCTGGCCGCGCGCCTGCGCCAGCGCCAGGGCCGACGCCAGCATGGTGCCGCCCACGCAGAATCCCAGTGCGTTGACCTGCGGCTGGCCGGAGATATCGCTGGCGACCTCCAGCGCCTTGAGCACGGCCTCGTCCAGGTATTGCGACCAGGTGGCGGTGTCGGCGCCGTCGTTGTCGGACGCCAGCGGGTTGCGCCACGACACCATGAACACCGTATGGCCCTGTTCGACCGCATAGCGCACCAGCGAATTGGCCGGCTGCAGGTCCAGGATGTAGTACTTGTTGATATTGGGCGGCACGATCACCAGCGGCCGCTCGTAGACGGTATCGGTTTGCGGCGAGTACTGGATCAGCTGGAACAGCCAGTTCTGGAAGACGACATGCCCGGGCGTGGTAGCCACGTTGCGGCCGATCTCGAACTGGCTTTCGTCGGTCTGGCTGATGCGCCCCTTGCGCAGATCGTTGGCCAGGTTGGCCAGCCCGTCGGTGAGCGCGCGCCCGGCCGTGTCGATGGCGGCCTGCTGGGCGTCGGGGTTGAACGCCAGGAAGTTGGACGGCGACAGCGCGTCGACCCACTGCATGACGGAAAAGCGCAGCCGGTTGCGCAGCGCCTCGCTGACTTGCGCGGCATCAACCATGCGCGACAGCGCGCGGGCCGACAGCAGGTAGGCGTGCGCCAGCAACGTGTGCTGGCTGCTGGCTGCCCAGGCCTGGCTGCGGAAGCGCCGGTCGGCGGGCGCGGCCAGCACGCCGCGCCGGGATTCATCGCAGACACGCAGCCAGTCGCGCGAGAACTCGGCCTGGATGTCTGCCAGGGCGTCCGGCGCCACGCTGACCGGAACGGGCCATGCAGAAGAAAGAGGGGCGTTCACTTCGACACCATATTATGGCCGGGTGCGGGCAACGACTGCGAGCTCGAACCCGGCGTTGATCACTGCGTGGACAGCCCGATGGTGCATGGCGGCATAGGGGCTGTCAATGCGGGTATACAAGGATACCCGGCCGGCATGACACAACACTGGCGGGCCGATGCGGCGGTGCCGCGCAACGGCCCTATTCGCGCCAGGCCAGCAGGGCCATGCGGCCCGTGACGCCGTCGCGCCGGTACGAGAAAAAACGCGCCGGGTCCGACACGGTGCACAGGCCGCAGGCCTGTGCATCTTGCACGCCGGCGCGCTGCAGCCGCAGCAGCGCCAGGGCCGGCAGGTCGGCCAGCCATTTGCCCGCCAGCCCGGGGCGCGGCGCGAAATGGGCCAGGGCCTGGGGGCCGAGGGCGGCGAAGGCCTCGCGCACGTCGTCTCCGACCTCGAACGCCTCCGGCCCGATGCCGGGCCCGACCCAGGCGCGCCAGCCGCGCGCATGGGGCGCCTTGGCGCGCAGGCGCTCGAGTGTGCGCTCGAGCACGCCGCCCGCCAGGCCGCGCCAGCCGGCGTGGGCCGCGCCTACCACGGTGCCGTCCAGGTCGGCCATCACCACCGGCAGGCAGTCGGCCACCATGATGGCCAGCACCCGCCCCGGCGCCGCGGTGACGCTGGCATCGGCGGCAGGCTCGTCGGGCAGGACGCCATCGGCATCGACCACATCGGCGCCATGCACCTGGCGCAGCCACAGGGGCTCGGACGGCGCCGCGGCGCGCACCCGCCGGCGGTTTTCGTACACGGTGCCGGGCTGGTCGCCGGCCCGCAGGCCGAGGTTGAGCGTGTCGTGCGGAGCCACGCCGGCGCCGCCGCCGCGCGTGGTGCAGAAATAGCGCACGCCCGGCCACTGCGGGCCGGTAATGACGGGCAGGCCGTGGATCATGAACTCCATTGCAGGGCTTCCTGTACCTGGCGCATGTCATCGGGCGGATCCGCGCGGAAGGCGGCCGCCCCGCCACCGCCCGGATCGTCGAAATGCAGGGCGCGCGCATGCAGCATCTGGCGCGTGGCGCCGGCCGTGGGCCGCCCGCCGTACAGGGTGTCGGCCAGCAGGGGGTGGCCCAGGCTAGCCAGGTGCACGCGGATCTGGTGGGTGCGGCCGGTTTCCAGGCGGCAGGCCACTTCGGTCACCGGCCCGCCCGGGGCCCGGCCCTGGCGCAGCGGCGCATAATGGGTAATGGCGGGCTTGGGCGCGATGGGCCTGTCGACGCTCATGCGCACCGGCACGCGCGCATCGCGGCCGATGGGGCGGTCGACCATCCCGGCGGCAGGCAGCCAGCCGTGCGCCAGCGCAATGTATTCGCGGCCCATGCTGCGCGCCTGCAGCTGGCGCACCAGGTGGGTCTGGGCCAGTTCGTTGCGGGCCACCACCATCAGGCCCGAGGTGTCTTTATCGAGCCGGTGCACGATGCCCGCGCGGGCCACGCGGGCCAGTTCGGGATAGCGGTGCAGCAGGCCGTTGAGCAGGGTGCCGTGCCAGTTGCCGGCGCCGGGATGGGTTACCAGCCCGGCGGGCTTGTCGACCACGATCCAGTCGGGGCTTTCGGCCACCACGGAAAAATCCACCGGCTCGGGGGTGAAGGCCAGGCTTTCGGGGGCCGGCTGTTCCCAGACGGCCAGCACGTCACCGGGGCCCACCACCTGGCGCACCTTGGCCGGCGCGCCATTGACCTGCACCCAGCCGGCTTCGATCCAGCCCTGCAGGCGGCTGCGGGAATGCCCGTCGAGCAGGGCGGCCAGGATTTTATCCAGGCGGTCGGCGCGCGTGCCCGCGGGCACGGTGATGAACTGGGGTTCGTCATCCGCCGCGAAGCCGGTGCCGGCATCGGCAACGGGGGCGTCTGTATGGGACATGAAGACAGATCATATAATTCAGCGTGCCATCCTAACACCAAGGACACTCATCTCGTGATTTTCCGCCCTGCCGCCCCCTTGAAACGCTCTCGCCGCGGATGGCCCCTGCGCGCGGCCATCGTGCTGTCTGTCGCCCTGGCTGCCGCGGGCTGCAGCGGAACTGACACAAAATATGACAAGACTGCCGGCTGGAGCGCCGAGCAGCTGTACGCCGACGCCAAGGCGGAAACCGCGGCGGGCGCCTGGAGCGAAGCGCGCGAACGCCTTACCGCCATCGAAAGCCGCTATCCGTTCGGCGTATATGCCCAGCAGGCCCTGATCGACCTGGCCTACGTCAACTGGAAAGACGGCGAAAACGAACAGGCGCTGGCCGCCATCGACCGCTTCCAGCAGATGTACCCCAATCACCCGGGCACCGATTACGTGCTGTACCTGAAGGGCCTGATCAACTTCACGCCGGCCAGCGCCTTCATGAGCAACCTTACCGGCCAGGATCCGGCCGAGCGCGACCCCAAGGGCCTGCGCGCGTCGTACGACGCCTTCAACGAACTGATCAAGCGCTATCCGGCCAGCAAGTACACGCCCGACGCCCAAGAGCGCGTCACGTGGCTGGTCAATGCCATTGCCATGAACGAAGTGTACGTGGCGCGCTACTACTACGAACGCGGCGCCTATGTGGCCGCGGCCAATCGCGCCCAGACGGTGATCACCGACTTCGAAGGCGTGCCCGCGGCCGAAGAGGCCCTGGTGATCATGGTGGCCTCGTACAACAAGCTCGGCATGACCGACCTGAAAAACGATGCCGAGCGCGTGCTGAAAACCAACTACCCCGACAGCACCATGACCGAACAGACGCTGCTCACCGACAAGAGCTGGTGGAATCCGTTCTCGTGGAAGTAGTCAGGCGCGCGCCGCCTGCAGGCGGCGCGCATAGAACGCCAGTACCTCGTTAAGGTCGCGTGTGCGTGAAAACGGCGGCAGCCCGCGCCACAGGCGCTTGCCATAGGGTTTTTCGACCAGCCTGGCATCGCCCACCATCAGCACGCCCCAGTCGCTTTCGGTGCGGATCAGCCGGCCCGCGCCCTGCTTCAGAGAAATTGCGGCCTCGGGCAACTGGTATTCGGCGAACGGATTGCCGCCGCGCACCCTGCAGGCCCGCAGACGCGCCTCGATGACAGGGTCGTCGGGCGGCGCGAACGGCAGCTTGTCGATCGCTACCAGCGTCAGCACATCGCCCGGCAGGTCGATACCTTCCCAGAAACTCGCGCTGCCCACCAGCACCGGGTGGTCGAGCTTGCAGAAACGTTCAAGCAAATCGCGCCGCGTCGCGTCGCCCTGCTTGAGCAGCGGCCATTCATGGCCCTGGTCATCGAACGCGTCGGCCAGCAGGCCGGCCACGCGGTCGACGGCGCGCAAGGTGGTACACAGCACCAGCGCCCCGCCCGGGCTGGCCTCGAGCAGCGGCATCAGCGTCTGCACAAAGCGTTCGGCAAAACGCGGCGACTGCGGTTCGGGCATGTCGCGCGGCACGAACAGCAGGCCCTGGCCGGTGTAGTCGAAGGGCGATTCCCAGCGCCCGGTGCGCGCATCGTCCAGCCCCAGCTGGCTGATGTAATGCTTGAAATCGCCATGCACCGACAAGGTGGCGGACGTCAGTATCCACGCCTGGCCGGGCTTGCGGAACCGCGAAAACGCCTGCGCCACCGACAGCGGCGCCGAATGCAGCCGCACGTGATGCTGGCCGTGCTCGACCCAGCGCACCGCGGGGCCGGCGTAGCCGGCGGCCGCCGCCAGGCCCTGCAGCACCGCCTGGGGCACGGCCGGGCCGTCGTCGGCGGGCTGTGTCAGGGCGTGGGTATCGCGGCCCCAGCCCTCGTCGTCTGGTGCTGCGGCCCCATCGCGGGCGGGCAGGGACCAGCGCGCCAGGCGCAATGAAATCTCGGCTCCGCCGCGCGCGGCGGCCGCCAGGTCAGGGTGTTTTTCGGCCACTGCGCCCAGCGCCCGCGTGGCCGCGTCGACGGCCTGGCGCAGCGCCGCCAGCGCAGCATCGAACAGTGCCGCGTCGGGCATGGCCTCGAATGTGGCCTTGCGCCCCGGCAACTGGTCCAGCGGCGCGCAGGCCAGGCGCAATTCGCGCGCGGCGGTCTCGACCTGCCGGCTGACCTCGCTCCATTTGGCGGCCTCGCGCGCGTAGGCCAGGCCGGCGGCCTCGAGCGCGCGGCCGAAATCCAGCAACTGGTGAGTGGATACGCTGCTGCCCAGGAAGCGCGTGGCGGTATCGGGCAATTGGTGGGCTTCGTCGAAGATCACCGTGTCGGCCTCGGGCAGCAGGTCGGTGACGCCCTCTTCGCGCAGCACCAGATCGGCCATGAACAGTGCATGGTTCACCACCACCACGTCGGCCTCCTGGGCCTGCCGGCGCGCTTTCAGCACGAAGCAGTCGCGGATGCGCGGGCAGTCCTGCCCCAGGCAGTTCTCGCGGGTGGACGTGACCCGCTGCCAGATGTCGGCGTCTTCGGGAATCTTGCCCAGGTCGGCGCGGTCGCCCGTCTTGGAAATGCCGGCGAATACCTGGATCTGCCGCAGCTGCGATATTTCGGTGCGCGACTTGAGCGCGCGTTCGTCGCCCTGCAGGCGGTCGAGGTGATAGTGGCACACGTAGTTGGCGCGCCCCTTGAGCAGGGCGGCGGTCACCGGCGCGGCCAGCGCCGCCCGCACGCGCGGCAGGTCGCGCGTGTAGAGCTGGTCTTGCAAGGTGCGCGTGCCGGTCGAGATGACCACCTTGCCGCCCGCCACGAATGCCGGCACCAGGTATGCCCAGGTCTTGCCGATGCCGGTACCGGCCTCGGCCACCAGCGTGGCGCGGTCGGTGATGGCGCGGCCGATGGCCTGTGCCAGCTCGACCTGGGCCGGCCGCGGCGTGTAGCCCGGTAGCGCCGCGGCCAGCGGGCCTTCGGCGGCGAAAAATTCGGAAATATCCAGGTCCAGCATCAAGGGAGCAGGCGGTGAAGTGGCCCAAATGATACCCCGGACGCTCGGCCTCGCCATGCCTAAAATAGCGCAGCGCCGGATGGCCCGGCGCCGCCTTATGGCAAAATCCGCCCCTTGTTTTCCCTTTGTCGCCGTATCCAGATGCCTGACACTTCCGCCCCCACGAGCACTGCGCCCAGCGTCGACCACGCCCGCATCCTTGCCCAGCTTGCCACCGAGCTCGGCAGCCGCCCGTCGCAAGTAGCCGCCGCCGTCGAACTGCTCGACGACGGCGCCACGGTGCCGTTCATTGCGCGCTACCGCAAAGAAGCCACCGGCGGCCTCGACGACACCGTGCTGCGCAACCTGGAAGTCCGCCTGGGCTACCTGCGCGAACTCGAAGAGCGGCGCGGCGCGATTCTCGAATCGATCACGCAGCAAGGCAAGCTGACGTCCGAACTGCAACAGGAAATTGCCGCGGCCGACACCAAACAGCGCCTGGAAGACTTGTACGCGCCGTACAAGCCCAAGCGCCGCACCCGCGCCCAGATCGCCCGCGAAGCCGGGCTGGAGCCCCTGGCCGACGCCATCCTGGCCGATCCGGCCTGCGATCCGGCCGCCGTGGCCGCGCAATACCTGAACCCCGAAGCCTCGATCAACGATGCCAAGGCCGCGCTGGACGGCGCGCGCGACATCCTGGCCGAACGCTACGCGGAAAACGCCGACCTGCTGGCCGATATGCGCGAGCACCTGTGGTCCACCGGCCTGTTGTATTCCAAAGTAGCCGAGGGCAAGGAAGCCGAGGGTGCCAATTTCCGCGACTGGTTCGATTTCAGCGAGCCGCTGCGCACCCTGCCCTCGCACCGCATCCTGGCGCTGCTGCGCGGACGCCAGCAGGGCGTGCTGGAAGTGCGCCTGGGCCTGGAAGCTGAACTCGAAGCCCAGACGCCGCATCCCTGCGTGGCGCGCATCGCCGGCTTCCTTAAACTGGGCAGCGGCCTGTTCGCGCTGGACGCCGCGCCGCGCGCGCGCTGGCTGGGCGAAGTGTGCCGCTGGACCTGGCGCGTGAAGCTGCTGATGGCGTTCGAAAGCGAACTGATCGGCCGCCTGCGCGAAAGCGGCGAAGCCGAGGCCATCCGCGTGTTCGCCGCCAACCTGAAAGACCTGCTGCTGGCCGCGCCGGCCGGCCCCAAAGCCGTGCTGGGCCTGGATCCCGGCATCCGCACCGGCTGCAAGGTGGCCGTCATTGACCGCACCGGCAAGGTGGTCGACACCGCCACCGTGTACCCGTTCGAGCCGCGCCGCGACCGCGAAGGCACCATCGCTACCCTGGCCGCGCTGGCGGCGCGCCACCAGGTCGAGCTGATCGCCATCGGCAACGGCACGGCCTCGCGCGAAAGCGAAAAACTGGTGGGCGACATGATGAGCCAGTTCCCCGACCTGAAACTCACCCGCGTCGTAGTGTCCGAAGCCGGCGCATCGGTGTATTCGGCCTCGGAGACCGCCGCGCTGGAATTCCCCGATCTCGATGTCACGCTGCGCGGCGCCGTGTCGATTGCCCGCCGCCTGCAGGACCCGCTGGCCGAACTGGTCAAGATCGACCCCAAGGCCATCGGCGTGGGACAGTACCAGCACGACGTCAACCAGCGCGAGCTGGCCCGCTCGCTCGACGCCGTGGTGGAAGACTGCGTGAACGCCGTGGGTGTGGATGTGAACACCGCTTCGGCGGCGCTGCTGGCGCGCGTGTCGGGCCTGAATTCGCTGCTGGCCAAGAACATTGTTTCGTGGCGCGACGAAAACGGCGCCTTTGCCACGCGCGAACTGCTGCGCAAGGTGCCGCGCTTCGGCGAAAAGGCCTTCGAGCAGGCGGCCGGCTTCCTGCGCATTCCCAATGGCGCAAACCCGCTGGATGCCTCGGCGGTGCACCCGGAAGCCTATCCGGTGGTGGAACGCATCGTCGCCAAGATCAAGGCCGACGTGCAGCAGATCATCGGCCAGCGCGAAGCGCTGAAAGGCGTGTCTCCGGCCGACTTCACCGATGAGCGCTTCGGCCTGCCCACGGTGCGCGACATTTTCGCCGAACTCGAGAAACCCGGCCGCGACCCGCGCCCCGAATTCAAGACGGCGCAGTTCAAAGACGGCGTGGAAACGCTCAACGACCTGTACCCCGGCATGGTGCTCGAAGGCGTGGTCACCAACGTGGCGAATTTCGGGGCCTTTGTCGATATCGGCGTGCACCAGGACGGCCTGGTGCACATTTCGGCACTGGCGGAAAAGTTCGTCAAAGATCCGCGCGACGTGGTGCGCGTGGGGCAGACGGTGACCGTCAAGGTGCTGGAAGTCGACGCGGCGCGCAAGCGCGTGGCGCTGACCATGCGGCTGAACGACACCGCGCAGCCGGCGCGCCGCGGCGGCGACGCTCCGCGCGGCACGGCCCGCCCGGCCGGCCGCCGCCCGCAGGCCGACGCCGGACGCGGCGCCGAGCCGCGCAACAGCGCCATGGCCGACGCCTTCGCCAAGCTCAAGCGCTAAGCTGCATATTGCAGGTGTTTGCAGGTATCTGGCTCCGCAGGTGCCAGATACCCATGGCACTACCTTAAGGCCAGTACCGTGATTTCCTGGCGATTGCCAGGTGTCTGGCTCCCGCCAGGGTGCCAGACACCGTGCTATTGAGACAAGCTGTGCACACTTCGGTGTCTGGCACCTGCGGAGCCAGACGCCTGGCCGGGCACGCCGCTTGCGCAACGCGACACCGCCGGCTGCCGCCAGCAAAGGCGCGGCCGGGCCGCGCTATGCCGCCAGCGGCAGGGCCGGCGGCCTGATGCCCAGTTGCCTGTCCAGCCAGTCCCAGCCGCGCGGCGTGACGCGGATCGTGCGCGAACGGGGGTCGCGGCGCAGCCATTCCTGTTCGCACATCACAGCCAGCAAGGCCACGCCCAGCGGGCCCGCCAGATGGTGGCGCCGTTCGGTGCAGTCCAGGCATTGGCGCGCCAGCCCGCGCCGCGTGGGAACCAGCGCGTCCACGTCGAGCCCGATGCCGGCAAACCAGGCCGTGCCGGCTTCTGTCACATCGAACTGTTTGTCGGGCGCGGCCGCCAGGTAGCCCTGGTCCTGCAGCGCCTGGGTCACTGCCACTCCCAACTGCCCGGCTAGGTGGTCGTAGCAGCGCCGGCAGAAGCGGAATTCGCGCGCCTGCGGGCTCAGCGCCGGGCGGCGCGCGGCCTGCGCCTCGGGCTGGATCACGGCCAGGCCTTCGAGCATTTGGGCGATGTGCGCACCCGCTAGGCGGTAATAGCGATGGCGCCCTTCGGTTTCCACCTCGAGCAGGCCGCCTTCCAGCATTTTGGCCAAATGCGCACTGGCCGTCTGCGCCGTCACGCCCGCGGCGCGCGCCAGTTCGCCGGCCGGCAGCGCGCGGCCGTCGAGCAGCGCCGCCAGCATCGCGGCGCGTGCGTGATCGGCCAACAAAAAAGCGGTGGCGGCAAAGCCGGGTTGGTAGGTCATGCAGCGCTCCCTGTCATGAGCTGGACTTTACCGGCATGTTAGCGCCGCGCGCTTCGACGGCGGACGAAGCATCGCGTGCCAGGATACGGGTTAATCCTTAAGCGCCCTGCCACAAAAAATACAAGCGCAGTGCGATAAATTAAGCGAAAATATCTAGTTGTATCAAAACAATAAAAACGGATTTCCCTGCCCCAGGGCATCCGCTTGTGGATGAAAACCGTGGTTCTGGCGATGGGCGCACGCGTCGGTCACGTCATGCCGTTTTCCCCCCGACTGCGCCGTTCCTGCCGGAGATTCTTTCGCCATGCGAAGCACTACCCTTGCGCTCGCCGCCAACGCGACGCAAACCCTCAACGACCAGAACGTCAGCCCCACGGCGGCATATGGCGACGTTACGCTGGGCCAGTATGCGCACTTGATCCTGGATGGCATACACGTGTCGTTCAAGCAGATCACGCTCGAACGCCTGGGCTCGCGCGTCATTGAGCTGGCCAATGGCGCCAGCCTGCATGTGGGCGCACTGGGCTTTGCCAGCATGGGCGCCAGCATCGTCTATCGCATCGGCGCGCAGTGCTCGATGGTGTTTGACGCCAGCCAGTGGGACCCGGAAGTGGTAGCCAATACAACCTTTGAATTCGCCAGCCAGGGCAGCGGAACGCTGAAGTACTTTCCGTTCATCAACCCAGAATGGCTGGACTGCCCCAACGTCACTGGCTACGTCGAAGGCGATACGCTGGAAATTGCCGGCCAGGGCAATATTCCCCGCTTCCAGGTGCAGGACGGCCGCATCGTGGCGGCCGGTGTGCGCTAGCCAGGCGGTTCAGCCCGTCAGCGAGGCCAGCGCCTGGCGCGCCTGCGACAGCAGCGCGTCGCGCTGCGCCGCGTCGGCGGCCTGGGGGCCTTGCGCCACGGCATCGCCGTCCAGCACGGCCGTATAGGCCAGGCCGTCGGCCTGCAGGAAGTCTTGCCCGCCCTGCGCCTGCAGGCGCTGCAGCAAAGCACCGGCTTCCTTCGGATTGGCGAAGCCGCGCGAACGCAGCAGTTCCTGGCCGTCGGCGCCCAGCAGGCGGAAACGGAATGTGCCGTCGTCGTCGCGGAAGCTGACGAAGCGCGCGGCCTTGCCGGCCTTCTTGGCTGCCGCCTTGCCGGAAGGCGCGGCGGAGGCGCGCAGGCCCACCGCCTGGCGCAGCTCTTCCATGAACGGAACGGCCAGCTTGCGCGCCTTTTGCGCGCCCGCCTGCAGAATGTCTTCGATGCGCCCAGGGTTGGCCATCAGTTCCTGGTAGCGCTCGCGCATCGGCGCGAGATCGCGCTCGAGACGATCGCACAGGGCCTGCTTGGCGTCGCCCCAGCCCATGCCGCCTTCGAGCTGCGCGCGGAATGCCGCCGACTCGGCGGGCGTGGCGAACGCGCGGTAGATGGTGTACAGGTGCGAGGCCTCGGCATCTTTGGATTCGCCCGGCTGGCGCGAATCGGTCACGATGCGCATCACCGCGGCGCGCAGCGCGGCGGCGCCGCCCTCGAACAGCGGGATGGTGTTGTTGTAGCTCTTGGACATCTTGCGCCCGTCCAGGCCCGGCAAGGTGGCCACTTCTTCTTCGATGACCACTTCGGGCAGCACGAAGTAGTCGCGCCCGTACAGGTGGTTGAAGCGCTGCGCGATATCGCGGGCCATTTCCAGGTGCTGGATCTGGTCGCGGCCCACCGGCACCTTGTGCGCGTTGAACATCAGGATGTCGGCGGCCATCAGGATCGGGTACGAGAACAGGCCCATGTTGATGCCGTCATCGGGATCGACGCCCTTGGCCGTGTTCTGATCTACCGAAGCCTTATAGGCATGCGCCCGGTTCATCAGGCCCTTGGCGGTCACGCAGGTCAGCAGCCAGCACAGCTCGGGAATCTCGGGAATATCCGATTGCCGGTAGAACGTGACGCGTTCGGGGTCCAGCCCGCCCGCCAGCCAGGTGGCGGCGATCTCGAGCCGCGAGCGCGCTACGCGGGCCGGATCGTCGCACTTGATCAGCGCATGGTAGTCGGCCATGAAATAGAACGCGTCGGTGCCGGACTGCGTGCTGGCGGTAATGGCCGGGCGGATGGCGCCGGCGTAGTTGCCGAGATGGGGGGTGCCGGACGTGGTGATGCCGGTAAGGACGCGGGTACTCATGGACGGGAACGACAGCGGTTTGCGGAGAAGACCGCAGTGTAGCGCGTCGCCGCGCGAGGGGCGCCGTGCCGCTTCACTCACATCCAGGCCAGCACGGGCGCGGCTGCGGCGCAAACGCCGCCGATCGCCAGGGCCGGGCCCGGACGGTAGCTGAGGAACCAGATCAGCAGCAGGCCCGCCAGGGTCAGGATGCCGATCCATTCGACGGTGCCGTAGCGCCATCCCCACACCGCCGCGCACGCCCACAGCGACAGGGCCAGCGCGGCCCAGCCGAATGCGCGCAGGGGCGCGCGGTGGCGGCGCGGCAGGGCGCGCTCGAAAACGGCTTCGTAGTGGCGGTCCATGCCCAGGCACAAAGCAGCGAAGCCTGCGTAGGCCAGGCAGAAGGCGGCGGTGCTCATCATGGGTTCACCTCGGGTTCCAGTGCCGCCGCCGGCCGCGCCGGCCGGGCCGGCTGCCGGACGGATTGCGCGCGTGGCCTGCGGGCCTTGCGCGCCATCCAGGCCAGCAAGGCGCCCGCGGCCAGCGCGGTCAGATCGAAGCCGGCCATGACCCAGTCGCCCGCAGGCAGCGACACGCCCAGGTGACGCGTAGTGGTCAGCGCGTTCAGCAGCGGCAGGGCCAGGGCCATGCCGGCGGCCAGCGCCAGCAGGTGGGGCCACATGCGCGCACGGAACAGGAACGCATATGCAAACGCCAGGCCCCATGCGATGAAGAAGGCGCGGGTTTCCCAGGCGGCGCGGCCGGCCAGTTCGGCGGGCAGCAGCCGGTTGGCCCAGAAATAGACAGCCAGGGCCACGCACAGGCCGGCGATGGCGCCTGCATTCAGCGCGTCGACCAGCCGCAGCGAGAACGCCTGCTGCGCGGCGGCGCCGGCCTTCTGGCGGCGCTTGGCCACCCACAGTGCCAGCCCCGTGCCCACCATCGCGGTGCCGGCCAGGCTGACCAGGAAATACAGCCAGCGCAGCAGCGGCTCGGCGAACAGGCCCAGGTGCAGGCCGATGATGGTGCCGGCCGTCACCATGGCCGCGCTGTCGGCGTCGTGGCGCGCCAGCAGCCTGCCATCGGTGCCGCCAAAGCGCAGGCTGGGCGCGGCGCGCCCGTAGGTAATGCGCTCATCAGGGGCGCGGCTGACCGACACCACCGCGCCGGACTTGCCGGGATTGGCCACCACCAGGCGGCCGGCACGGCCGCCCTGCCACTCGGCCTGGGCCTGCTCGACCACCCGCCTCAACGGCACCAGCGGCGCGGCATCCTTGCCTGCCGGGCCCGGGGCAAAGGCCGGGAACATATCGTTGGTGAACTGGCGCGGGTTGTCGTAGGCCGCCGAGATGCCGGCCGGCAGCAGCATGGCCATGAAGATCACCAGCCCGCTGAAAGTAATCATCAGGTGAAACGGCAGCCCCAGCACCGACAGCGCATTATGGCCGTCCATCCAGGCCCGCTGGCCGCCCTTGCCGGGCCTGAAAGTAAAGAAATCGGCAAAGATCTTCTTATGCGTGATCACCCCGCTGATGATGGCCACCAGCATGAACATGCCGGCAATGCTGGCCAGCCAGCGGCCCCACGGGAAGGCCATTTCCAGCTCGAAGTGAAAGCGGTACAGGAAGTCGCCGCCGCGCGTCTCGCGCGCCTTCAGTTCCTGCCCCGTGGCCGGGTCCAGCTTCACGCGCTTGAAGCCTCGCTCGCCTGGCGCAGGCCTGGGCACCTGGTACAGCACGCTCAGCAGCGGCTCGCGCGCGCCGGGCAGGCCGATAAACCAGCGCGACGCGTCAGGCGCGTGCTGCGCCAGGTAGCGCTGGGCCATATCGGCCGCCTGCGCGGCCGGCATGCCGGCCTGGCGCGTCGGCATCTCGGGCTGCATCCAGCGGGTGATCTCGGGGCGGAAAAACGCCAGCGTACCGGTCAGGAACATGGCGAACAGCAGCCAGCCGAACACCAGCCCTGCCCAGGTGTGCAGCCACGACATCGCCTGCCGCAGGCCTTCGCCCTGCGCCGGCCTGAGTTGCGCCGGCCTCATGCCATCCCCGCCGAGCGGCCCAGCCAGCACAGCGCCGCCAGCAGAGCCGCGGGCATCAGCATGCCGGCCCAGGCGCGCCAGGCGTTGCGGGTGGCGAACACCCAGGTCGCGCCTATGGCATAAACCACGAAGGCCGACAGCATGCCGGCGACTACGGCATCAGGCCGCGCCAGCGGCAGCCACACGGCCAGGCAGGCCGCGGTGGCCGACGCCAGGGCGTAGCCGCCCAACGCGGCCGCGCCTGCGCGCGAGGCCACGGCCCATCGATAACGTGCCAGACTGGCGCCGGGAACAGGTTTCACTGGGTGCTCGGTGCTGCAAATAATTTGAGAATTATAATCATTATTAATTCTATTACCAGCCCCGCCCTACGGGCGAGGCCGGCAACCTGCGGCATTACCAGCGGTAGCGCACCGCCGCCTTCACGGTGCGGTCGTAGCCGTACCAGCACCAGTTTTCATCGATGCACGACGCCACGTAGCGTTTGTCGAACAAGTTGGCCACGTTCAGGCTGACGTGCCAGCCTTTCAGGGCCGGCTGCCTGCGCCCCAGGTCATAATCCAGCCCCAGGTCGAACAGCGTGGCGCCGGGCACGCGGAACGTATTGCCGGAATCGCCCCAGGTCTCGCCCAGGTAGCGCACGCCCGCCCCCACGCCCAGGCCGGCCAGCGGCCCTTGCTGCAGTTCATAGCGCACCCAGGCCGATGCCTGGTGTTTGGGCACGGCCACCGGCTGGGTGCCCTTCAGGCTGACGCCGGCGCTGTTGGGGTTGTCCTTGGTATAGGCGTTGTGCATCCAGCTGTACGACGCGATCACGCTCAGGCCTTCGATAGGCTCGCTGCGGGCTTCGAGCTCCAGCCCGCGCGTGCGCACTTCGCCCGCCTGGATGTTGCAGCGGCCGCCGTTGCAGATATGCGAAGGGTCGGGGTCGGTGGTGGTGAGGTTCTTGCGGCGCAGATCGAACAGCGCCGCGGTCAGCAGCGTGCGCGAGCCGGGCGGCTCGTACTTCACGCCCAGTTCGTACTGCTCGCCCTCTATCGGGTCGAACGGCTGGTTGTTCCAGCCCGTGCCGCTTTGCGGCTCGAACGATTCCGAATAGCTGAAGTACGGCGCCACGCCATTGTCGAACAAGTACAGCAGGCCGGCCCGCCCCGTGAACGCCTGGGCGCGCTGCGGCGAGTGCGTGCGCACGCCGGTCGAGAGGTTGGTGGTGTCGGACATGGTACGCGCCCAATCGTAGCGGCCGCCCAGCAACACCGACAGGCGCCCCACCTTGATCTGATCCTGCAGGTACAGGCCGGTCTGGTACTGTTTCTGCGTCTGGTCGCTGGTGAACGGCGGCAGTTCATAACCCATGTCGTAGTCCGGGTTCCAGGTGTCCAGGTTGAAGTCGCTGACGCCCCAGCGCGACGCCGACTGCGTGTCGGTCTTGATGTGCTGGTAGTCGAAGCCCAGCAGCACTTTGTGGCTGAACGCCCCGGTTTCGAAATCGGCCTGCACGTTGTTGTCCAGCGTCAGCGCGTCGAATTGCACATCGGTGCCGATCATGCCGCGCATCAGGTAGCGGTACACGCCCGGGTCAGCCCAGGCACTGTTGTAGATGCTGCGGTATTCCGCGTCGGCGTGTACGTAGCGGAAGTTCTGGCTGGCCTTGAAGGTGTCGTTGAAGCGGTGGGTGAACTCGTAGCCCAGCGAATAATGCTTGCGGTCGCTGCGCTCGAACCCTTTGTCGCCATCGTAGAAGCTGCGCGAAAAGCGGCTGCCGTCGGGCAGTTCGTACACCGTGCCCATGGCCGGCAGCGAGCCGTAAGAGCCCATGTCGGGGTCATGCTGGAAGTGCGTCAGCACAGTCAGCTGCGTGTCGGCCGAAGGCTGGTAGCTGAATGACGGCGATATGTAATAGCGGCGCTCTTTGGTGTAGTGCTGCTGGCCGTCCGCCTTGTAGCCTGAGCCCACCACCCGGTACAGGAACTTGCCTTCCTCATCCAGGCGTCCGCCCACGTCGGCCATGCCGCGCAGCAGCGAATCGGTGCCGAACTCGACCCCGAGCTCATTGAGCTGTCCGTCGACCGGCCGCTTGCTGACCTGGTTGACCACGCCGCCCGGCCCGCCCTGGCCGTACAGCACCGAAGACGGTCCCTTCAGCACATCGACGCGTTCCAGCCGGTAAGCGTCGACCTGCGGCAGGGCGTCGCGGCCGCCGAATACGCGCAGGCCGTCCAGGTAGGTGGTGGCCGCAAAGCCGCGTATGGTGAACTGGTCCAGCCGCGTGGCCGTCGCGCCGCGCGTCTCCACCGCCACGCCCGGGGTATAGCGCAGTACCTGGTTCAGCGTATTGGCGCCCTGCTGCGCGATCTGGTCCTGCGTGATAACCGAGATCGACTGCGGAGTTTCCAACAGCGGCGTGTCGGTCTTGGTGGCCGACGCCGCCACCAGCGACACCACGCCGTAGGTCTGGCCCTTGCCGGTTTCGCCGCTGCCCTGCACCACCACCGGCGCCAGACTGACCGTGTCGCCCGCGGCCGGCAGGCGCCGCAGCACCCAGCCACCCTCGCCCGGCCGGGCCTCCAAACCCGTCCCCTGCAAAATGGTGTTGAACCCCTCGCCCACCGAATAGCTGCCCTGCAGTCCGGCCGCCGTCAAGCCGGCCACTAGGCGCGTGTCGAAAGAAATCAGCACGCCCGCCTGCCGCGCATAGGCGGTCAGTACCTCGCCCAGCGGCCCGGCCGGCACCGAGTAACTACGGGCGGCCGCAAGCGCCGCTTGTGCAAGCGCCACGGGTGGCACAGTCGCCAGCCCGGCGGCGGCCAGCGCCAGGGCCAGGACGGGCGCCGCGCCGCGGCTGCGGCGCGGCATGCCGCCAATGTGAACCGCGAGGAAAGGGGCAAGAAAGGACAAGACAGAAGCTCCTGCAAGAATTGAAGGTTTGCAGAAGCTATTCCGCACGAGCGCGGCCGACCTGCAGCCGCGCCGGCCGCCGAGTTGCAACAAATCAATTCAAACCGAACCGGCAGCCGCCACGCCGGCACTCTCGACCCGCACCCACCAGGGGCTCCAGCGAGTGATAGAGATGGGCAAGGTGTGCCGCAGCATGGCCAGGGCCAGGTCGGTGTCGTCCAGGGGAAACACGCCCGACACCGGCAGCCCGGCGACCTCGGCGCTGGCCGCCAATACTCCCGGACGATAACGGGCCAGCTGCGCCAGCACCGCATCCAGGCGGTCGCCATTGGCCACTAGCAGGCCGTCGGCCCAGGCGCCCCCGCCAGGCTCGGCCGGCTCCTCGCGCCAGGCGCCGTGCCGCCGCGACAGAGCGCTGCCCGCGCTCAGCAGGCGCGCCCCGCCATCGCGGCCCAGCACCTTCAAGCTGCCTTCATAGACATCAATGCGGGTATTGGCGGCGTCACGCAACAACGCGAAGCGCGCGTGCAGCGCCTCGACCCGGCTGCCGGCGGCCGACACCACCAGCGGCGCCATGCCGTCGGCATCGTGGATCAGGATGCCCATCTGGCCGCGCCACAGCGTCAATTGCCGTCGTCCGCCGCTCATCTCGGCCGACACCGCGGTGTCGCTGGCCAGGTCCATGCGAATATCGCCGGGCAGCAGCACGCGCCTGCGCTCGCCCACGCGCGTGCTGTAGTCAGACAGCAGCCGCTGCCAGGGAGTCCATTCGCGCACCGCCGCACCCGTACCGCCCAGCACCAGCGCGGCGGCCAGGCCCTTGAGCACGGCGCGCCGCGGGCGCGAGCGCGGCTGGCCGGCCAGGTGCGCATGCGCGAAATCGGCGGGAATCGCGCGCACCGCCCGGGCCAGGCCTTCCAGGCGCGACCAGGCGTTTTCGTGGCGCGGGTCGGCGGCCCGCCAGCGCATACAGGCCTGCGCTGCGGCGGCCCCACCCTCGCCCGACTGCAGCTTGACCCACCAGGCAATCGCCTCGCGCGCGACCGGATCGTCTTGCGGCATCGCTTCATTCCTCCAGGCAGGCATAGCAGGCGGCCAGCGCGCGCGTCATGTATTGCTGTACCGAACTCAGCGAAACGCCCAGCCGTTCGGCGATCTCGGCATAACCCAGCCCGTCGACCTGGGCCAGTACAAATGCCTGCCGCACCCTGTCGGGCAGGCCCGCCAGCATCCGGTCCAGCGCCGCGATCTGCTGCATGACTACGGTGCGCAACTCGGCCGACGGCTGCTGCGGCTCGGGCAGCGCCGCCAGATAGTCCAGGTACGCCTGTTCCAGGCTGGCGCGCCGGTAGTGGTCCAGCAGCAGGCCGTGGGCGATGGTGCGCAGGAACGGCCGCGCCTGCGCGGCATGCACCTGCTTGCGCCCCGCCATGACGCGCACGAAGACATCCTGGGCCAGGTCTTCCGCCCGGAAGGGGCTGCCCAGCTTGCCTCGCAGCCAGCGGAACAGCCAGGGCTGATGGTCGCGGTAGAGCACATCCACGGGCACCGGCGCGGGGGTGGCCGGCCCGCACGGCGTAGAAGTCTTCACGGCAAGCGGGGGAAGCGGAAAAGCGGAATAGTAATTGATAACCAATATTATTATCAATCACTGCGCCGGCCGCACCGCCCGCCCGCGGCGCGCGCGCTACAGTCCGGCCGTCAGGCGGCGCTCGGACTCCAGGTATTCGCGCGACTGCATTTCCAGGATGCGCGACACGGTGCGGTGGAATTCATTGGCCAGCGCGCCCTCGGTGTACAGCTCTTCAGGCTCGCATTCGGCCGACATGATCAGCTTGATCTTGTGGTCGTAGAACACGTCGATCAGCCAGGTGAAGCGGCGCGCCTCGGACGCCTGGCGCGGCCCCATGCGCGGCACATCCGACAGGATCACTGCGTGGAAGCGGCTGGCCAGCTCCAGGTAGTCGTTCTGCGAGCGCGGGCCGCCGCACAGCGTAGCAAAGTCGAACCACACCACCGACCCCGCCAGCGCCAGGGCGCGGATCTCGCGGTGCTCGATATGCAGCACCGGCTCCTGGGGCGGCGTATCGGCCAGCCGGTCGAAAGCGTCCTGCAGGGCGGCGCGCGCCTGTTCGCCCAGCGGCGTGTGATAGCACTGCACCTGTTCCAGCGAACGGCGGCGATAGTCGACGCCGGCGTCCACGTTCAGGATGTCCATGCGCTTCTGGATCAGCTCGATGGCAGGCAGGATGCGATCGCGATGCAGGCCGTCGGGGTACAGGGTAGACGGTTCGTAATTCGAGGTCATCACGAACGACGTGCCGTATTCGAACAGCTTGAGCAGCAAGCGGTACAGAATCATGGCGTCGGCCACGTCGGACACGTGGAACTCGTCGAAGCAGATCAGCCGGTAGCGCTTGGCCACCCGGCGCGCCACTTCGTCCAGCGGGTCTTGCATGCCCTTGACGCTTTCCAGCTCGCGGTGCACGCCGCGGATGAACTCATGAAAGTGCAGCCGCGTCTTGCGCACCACCGGCACGGTGGCGTAGAAAGCGTCCATCAGGAAGCTCTTGCCGCGCCCCACCCCGCCCCACAGGTACACGCCGCGCGGCACATCGGGCCGGTTCAGCAGCTTCTTCAGCGCATTCGAGCGCATGGCCTTGAAGCTGACCCAGTCGTCGTAATAGGCCTGCAGCCGGTCGACCGCCCGCTTCTGCGCCGCGTCGGATTGGTAGCCCCGCTCCGCCAGAGCCTGTTCGTAGTATTCGCGGACGTTCATGTCGCAGCAGCAAACCCAAAAAAAAGGCGGACTTGCCGCCTGGACTGTTTACAGAAGCATTGCCGGATCATTGCCAGGTGTCAGGCTCCGAAGGTGTCAGACACCGACGCGGGCACACAATCTTGCTTCAGCAAGAACATCTGCCCGCTTCGGTGTCAGGCACCCTGGCGGGAGCCTGACACCTGGCCGCAGCGGCCGCCTCAGAAATTCAGCGCGCGCTTGTCCACCGCCAGCGCCGCTTCCTTCACGGCCTCGGACAGCGTCGGGTGCGCATGGCAGATGCGCGCGATGTCTTCGGCCGCGCCGCGGAATTCCATGATGGTGACCGCTTCGGAAATCAGCTCGGAAGCCATCGGGCCCACAATGTGCACGCCCAGCACTTCGTCGGTCTTGGCGTCGGCGATGACCTTGGCAAAGCCCGTGGTGTCGCCCAGCGCGCGCGCGCGGCCGTTGGCCAGGAACGGGAAGCTGCCGGCCTTGTATTCGCGGCCTTCCTTCTTCAGCTGCTGCTCGGTCTTGCCCACCCAGGCAATCTCGGGCGAGGTATAGATGACCCACGGCACGGTATCGAAATTGACATGGCCACGCTGTCCGGCAATACGCTCGGCCACCGCCACGCCTTCTTCCTCGGCCTTGTGCGCCAGCATCGGGCCGCGCACCACATCGCCCACCGCCCACACATTGGGCAGGTTGGTCTTGCAATCGCCGTCCACCTCGACAAAGCCGCGCGCGTCCAGCTTCAGGCCCACGCCTTCGGCATTCAGGCCGCCGGTGTACGGCACGCGGCCGATCGAAACGATCAGCTTATCAACCACCAGCTTCTGCTCGCCGCCCTTGGCATCGGTGTAGGGCACCGTCACCTGCTTGGCCGTGGCCTTGATCTCGCCGATTTTCACGCCCATCTGGATATCCAGGCCCTGCTTGCCGAACGCCTTCAGGGCTTCCTTGGCCACCTGCTGGTCGGCCGCGGCCAGGAATTCCGGCATGGCTTCCAGAATGGTGACCTCGGCGCCCAGGCGGCGCCACACGCTGCCCATTTCCAGGCCGATCACGCCGGCGCCGATCACGCCCAGCTTCTTCGGCACGGCATCGATACTCAGCGCGCCGTCGTTGGACAGCACCACCTTTTCATCGAACGGCAGGCCCGGCAGCTCGCGCGCCGACGACCCGGTCGCCACGACCACGTGCTTGGCCACCAGCTCTTCTTCGGCCGTGCCGCTGACCTTGATGGCATAGCCGCCGTCGGCCTTGCCCGCAAAAGCGCCCTTGCCATGGAAGAACGTGACCTTGTTCTTCTTGAACAAATACAGAATACCGTCGTTGTTCTGCTTGACCACCGTATTCTTGCGGCCGATCAGCGTGTCCAGCTTCAGGCTGACACCCTTGACCTCGATGCCGTGCTCGGCAAAGTGGTGATTGGCCTGCTCGAAGTGCTCGGACGACTGCAGCAGCGCCTTGGACGGAATGCAGCCCACGTTGGTGCAAGTGCCGCCGGGCGCCGGGCCGCCCTGGCCGTTCTGCCAGGCGTCGATGCAGGCCACCGACATACCCAGTTGCGCAGCGCGAATGGCGGCAATGTACCCGCCGGGGCCGGCACCGATGACGACGACGTCAAATTGTTTGGACATAGTGTTCTCGAGAATGGGGAATTTGAGAAGGTCTTAGCGCCGGGCCGGGGCCTGTGGGCCTTGGCGTGGCGGGCCCGTTGAGGCCGCCGAGCGCTACCGAAGGAAGGCGGGGGGAATTCGGCCGGGCATGTCTGAGCGCCGCGCAGCGGCGCGAGTTTGCCCGGCCGCCCCGCCTGACGAGGTAGGCGAAGGGAAGTCTGGCCGCGCCCGCGGCCAGACCGGCCGACAGGGCCCGCCACGCCAAGGCCCACAGGCCCCGGCCCGGCGCGGCACAAGAACACATTCCCTTTCGCCCGCCAGGCAGCAAATTACAGATCCAGCAACAAGCGTTGCGGATCTTCCAGCGCGTCCTTCATGGCCACCAGGCCCAGCACCGCCTCGCGGCCGTCGATGATGCGATGGTCGTACGACAGCGCCAGGTAGTTCATCGGACGGATGACGATCTGGCCCTTTTCGACCACCGCCCGGTCCTTCGTGGCGTGCACGCCCAGAATGGCCGACTGCGGCGGGTTGATGATGGGCGTGGACAGCATCGAACCGAACACGCCGCCATTGGAAATCGAGAACGTGCCGCCCGTCATTTCTTCAATGCCCAGCTTGCCGTCGGCCGCGCGCTTGCCGAAATCGGCAATGGTCTTCTCGATCTCGGCGATCGACAGCTGGTCGGCATTGCGCAGAATCGGCACCACCAGGCCGCGCGGGCTGCCCACCGCGATACCGATATCGAAATAGCCGTGGTAGATGATGTCCTTGCCGTCGATCGAGGCATTGATCAGCGGGAACTTCTTCAGCGCGGCAACCGCGGCTTTCACGAAGAAAGACATGAAGCCCAGCTTGATGCCGTGCTCTTTCTCGAACTTCTCTTTGTACTTGTTGCGCAGGTCGATGACGGCCTGCATGTTGACCTCGTTGAACGTGGTCAGGATGGCGTTTTCCTGCTGCGACTGCAGCAGACGCTCGGCGATGCGGGCGCGCAGTCGGCTCATGGGCACGCGCTGCTCGGGGCGGCCGTCCAGCGACAGCGTGGCGGGCGCGGCCGGCGCGGCGGCGGCCTGGGCCGGCGCGGCGCTCGCCGCTTGCGCATCGGCCTTGGTGACACGGCCGTCACGGCCCGTGCCCGCCACCGTAGCGGCATCCACGCCCTTTTCCGACAGGATCTTCGAAGCGGCCGGCGAAGCCACGCCCGCCGAAGCGTTCGAGGCCGGCGCCGGCGCGGCGGCGGCCTGCTCGGCCTTGGGGGCCTCGGCCGGCGCCGCGGCCGCCTTGGCGGCCGTGTCGATCTTGGCGATCAGTTGCCCCGAAGTGACCGTGCTGCCGTCGCCTTCGACGATTTCGGCCAGCACGCCCGAAGCGGGCGCCGGCACTTCCAGCACGACCTTGTCGGTTTCGATTTCGATCAGGATTTCATCGGCCTCGACAGCAGCGCCCTTCTGTTTTTTCCAGGTAAGCAGGGTCGCTTCCGACACGGATTCGGACAATTGGGGAACAACGACGTCAGTAATAGCCATGGTAATGGGTTCCGTTGAATAGGGGTTCGATGTCGGCGGCGGACCTTACTTGGTCAGCATGAAGCCTTTGTACTTGGCGGCGAAAGCCTGTTCGATCAGGGCCTTTTGTTGCTCTTGGTGCTTGGCCAGATAGCCGACCGCAGGCGATGCGGAAGCCGGGCGGCCGGCGTAGCCGAGCTTCTGGCCTTCGGCCATGTTCTCGTACAAGTGATGCTGGACATAGAACCACGGCCCCTGGTTTTGCGGTTCGTCTTGCACCCAGACGACCTCGGTCGCCTGGCCGTACTTGCGCAGCTCGGTTTCGAACGACTTGTGGGCAAACGGGTACAGTTGCTCGACGCGCACGATGGCCACGTGGCTGGCCTCGCGCTCGCGGCGCGCATGGACCAGGTCGTAGTAAACCTTGCCCGAGCAGGCCAGCACGCGCTTGACCTTGGCGGGATCGATGGTTTCGTCGAGCTCGCCGATCACCGGGCGGAAGCTGCCGCCGGCCAGTTCGGTCAGGGGCGAACCGGCATCTTTGTTGCGCAGCAGCGACTTCGGCGTGAAGATCACCAGCGGCTTGCGGAACGGCCGGATCATCTGGCGGCGCAGCAGGTGGAAAATCTGCGAAGCCGTGGTGGGCTGCACCACCTGGATGTTGTTGTCGGCGCACAGCTGCAGGAAGCGCTCGATGCGGCCCGACGAGTGTTCCGGGCCCTGCCCTTCGTAGCCGTGCGGCAGCATCAGCGTCAGGCCCGACTGGCGGCCCCACTTGGCCTCGCCCGAGCTGATGAACTGGTCAATGACCACTTGCGCACCGTTGACGAAGTCGCCGAACTGCGCTTCCCAGATAGTCAGCGTGTTGGGTTCGGCGCTGGAATAACCGTATTCGAAGCCCAGCACCGCCTCTTCGGACAGCACCGAGTCGATCACCGTGAACGGCGCCTGGCCGTCGGACACGTTCTGCAGCGGCACGTAGGTGCCGTCGTTCCACCGTTCGCGGTTCTGGTCGTGCAGCACGGCATGGCGGTGCGTGAACGTGCCGCGGCCCGAGTCCTGGCCGGTGATGCGCACCGCATAGCCCGAGGCCACCAGGGTGGCGAAGGCCAGGTGCTCGCCCATGCCCCAGTCGAGGTTCAGCTCGCCCTTGGCCATGTTGCGGCGGTCGTTCAGCAGCTTGTTCACCAGCGGGTGCACGGTAAAGCCTTCGGGCACCGTGGTGATGCGTTCGCCGATGCGCTTGAGCTCGGCCAGCGGCACCGCGGTGTCGGCCTGGTCGGTCCATTTGGCACCCATGAAGGACGACCAGTCGATGGCGTACTTGCTCTTGTAGTCGGTGAGCACGGGCTCGATGGTGCGCTGGCCGTCTTCCATCAGCTGGCGGTAGTCTTTCACCAGTTGATCGCCTTCGCCCTCGGCCAGCACGCCCTGCGTGGTGAGCTTGTCGGCGTACAGCTTGCGCGTGCCGGGGTGGTGGCCGATGCTCTTGTACATGAGCGGCTGGGTCAGCGACGGGGTGTCCTGCTCGTTGTGGCCCAGCTTGCGGAAGCAGACGATGTCCAGCACCACGTCGTGGCTGAACTGCATGCGGTAGTCCAGCGCCAGCTTGGTGGCGAACACCACGGCTTCGGGGTCGTCGCCGTTGACGTGGAACACCGGGGCTTCGATCATCTTGACCACGTCGGTGCAATACAGCGTGGAACGCGAATCGCGCGGGTCGGACGTGGTGAAGCCGATCTGGTTGTTGATGACGATGTGCAGCGTGCCGCCCGTGCCGTAGCCGCGCGTTTGCGCCAGGTTCAGGGTTTCCATTACCACGCCCTGGCCGGCGAAGGCCGCGTCGCCGTGCACCAGCACCGGCAGCACCTGCTTGCCTTCGTGGTCGCCGCGGCGTTCCTGGCGGGCGCGCACGCTGCCCTCGACCACCGGGTTGACGATTTCCAGGTGCGACGGGTTGAACGCCAGCGACAAGTGCACCGGGCCGCCGCGCGTGGAAAGGTCGCTGGAGAAACCGTTGTGGTATTTCACGTCGCCGTCGGTCAGGCCTTCGGCGTGCTTGCCTTCGAACTCGGCGAACAGGTCGCCGGGCATCTTGCCCATGATGTTCACGAGCAGGTTGAGGCGGCCGCGGTGGGCCATGCCGACCACGATTTCTTGCACGCCGGACTCACCGGCGTGGTTCACCACTTCGTCCATCGAGGCGATGAAGCTTTCGCCGCCTTCCAGCGAAAAGCGCTTCTGGCCCACGTACTTGGTGTGCAGGAAGCGCTCGAGGCCTTCGGATTCGGTCAGCTGCTGCAGGATGTGGCGCTTTTCCTCGGCGCTGTAGGTGGCGGCGCCGAAGCTTTTTTCCAGGCGTTCCTGGATCCAGCGCTTGGCGGCCGGATCGGAAATGTGGGTGAATTCGGCACCGATGCTGCGGCAGTAGGTGTCGCGCAGCGCCTTCAGGATGTCGCGCAGCGTCATGGTGCTGGCGGTCGTGAAGTAGGTGTTGGTGGCCGAGTAGGTCTGGTCCAGGTCGGCTTCGGTCAGGCCGTAGAACGAGGGGTCCAGTTCGGGAATGGGCGGGCGTTCGCGGCGCTTGAGCGGATCGAGGTCGGCCCAGCGCGAGCCCAGCGAGCGGTAGGCGGCGATCAGCGACTGCACCGACACCTGCTTGCTGGCCATCGACAGGTCGGGCTGGCCCGACGACTGCTGCACGAAGCCATTGGTGCGGGCGCGCTGCGCGAACGACTGGACGATGGGCGCGTGCGCCTGGTCGCGGGTGGATTCCTGGCCGTCGGTGGCGGGCGCGTGCTGCAGCTGGTCGAAGTATTCGCGCCAGTTGTCGGGCACCGAGCCGGGATTGTCGAGATAGGATTCGTACAGTTCTTCGACGTAAGGGGCGTTGCCGCCGAACAAATACGAATTGGAAAGGGATTCTGATTCGGAAGACATATATTGCTTCACCTTGACGAGTGCTTCACTCGATACGATGCAGGAAAACCTTCCGCGACACGGGCTTCCCGTTTAGCGGATAGCAGGGGCAGAAGGCGCGTACAAGCCTTGAAAGCCGTATGGCCTGAAAGTATAACCCTTACGATTTACGCCTGTCTCGCCGCCGCGCCGCGGCGGGCCCTACCCCGGGGCATAGTGCCATTCCATGGCAGCATGGCCGGCGCAACATCTGCCATGATGCGCGCTACAAGCCGGCATTGCCCGGCATCGGCGCGGCCGGCGGCGCGCCGCCCTGTGACGCGAAAACCACGAACGGCCGTGCGGGCGCCGGCCCGGCCCCCGCTGCGGCATGGCCGGGCCCTAGGCGCGCACCGGGGCGGCGGCCAGGGTGCGGCGGTAGAACAGCACGGCCACCAGCGCGAATACCGCCAGCCCCAGCCACGAGGCGGCGGTGGCGAAGTTTTCGCCCGCCAGCGCCAGCGGCGCTTCTTCGCCCGCGGCGCCGATAATGGCCGCCATCAGCACGCCCACCAGGCTTTCGCCCACGATCAGGCCCGAGGCCAGCAGGGTGCCGCGCCGGTTGGGCAGTTCGGCATGCGTTTCGTAAGGCTGGCCGGCGCGGCGGGCCCGCCGGCGCAGCGCGCGTTCGAGCAGCCAGGGCAGCACCGCGCCCACCACCAGCGGCGCGCTGACTGTGGGCGGCAGGTAGATGCCAATGCCCACCGCCAGTACCGGCATGCGGGCGACGGCGCAAGTGCGTTTCAGGACCTGGTCGACCAGGATCAGCCCCAGCCCCGCCGCCATGCCGATCAGGATCATGGCCCAGTTCAGCTGGTGGGTGAAAATGCCGCGCGCGATGGCCAGCATCAGCGTGGCCTGGGGCGCCGACAGGGCGGCGGCGGGGTCCATGCCCGGACGCGGCAGCGCGTCGGCAAAGCCGTAGGCGTTGTACAGCAGTTCGAGTACCGGCGAGATCACGGCCGCGCCCACCACGCAGCCGATCAGCAGCGCCACCTGCTGGCGCCACGGGGTCGCCCCCACCAGCCAGCCGGTTTTCAGGTCTTGCAGGTTGTCGTTCGAGATCGAGGCCACCGCCACTACCGCCGAGGTGGTGAAGATGGCCAGGGCAATGGCCATCTGCACGCCGTCAGGGGTGCTCAGCAGCCCGCCGGCGCTTTCCAGCGCCAGCACCAGCAGCGACACCAGCACGATGGCCACGATGCCCACGCCCGAGATCGGGCTGGTGGACGAGCCCACCAGCCCGGCCATGTAGCCGCAGGCCGCCGCCACCAGGAAGCCGAAAATGAAGGCGAAGGCCACGGAATAGGCCACCAGCATGGCCACGCTGCCGGCCGTGACCGGCTCGGCGCGCAGGAACACGGCAAAGGTGGCCACCAGGATGGCCACCAGCACCAGCGTCACCAGTGAGATCCAGCGTGCCGGCAGGTCTTGCTCGGTGCGCGGCGCGCCGCCCTGGGCCGCCCGGCCGGCCGGGGTGAATGCCGCGAATGAGGTCTTGATGCCGCGCACCATGGGCATGAACAGCGTGGCCAGCGTCCAGATGGCGCCCACGCCGATCACGCCGGCGCCGATGAAGCGCACCTGCGAACTCCACAGGCCGGTGGCGTAGTCGGCCACCGACTGGCCCGCCGGCATGGTGCCCAGCGAGGTCAGCACCGGCACGGCCACGCCCCAGGCGATGACCAGCCCGGTCAGCATGGCCAGGCCGGCCACGATGCCGATCAGGTAGCCGGCGCCCAGCAGCGCCAGCGAAAACCCCATGGGCAGGCGGAACACGGCCGCGCCGATGGTGGGCCACAGGCTGACCCCGTCGCCCAGGATGCGCAGGCCGTTGCCGGCGAAGCTGACAGCGGCGGCCACGCCCGCGCCGCTGACGATGTCGGCCATGCCGGTGGCCGCGGGCCTGGCCGGTCCGGCCGGCTGGCTTCGCCGCTGCCGCTGCCCACCCGCAGGATCTCGGCCGCCGCCACCCCTTCGGGATACGGCAGGTCGCTCTGCACCACCATGATGTGGCGCAGCGGAATGGTGAACATCACCCCCAGCATGCCGCCGGCCGCACAGATGCCCAGCGTCTGCCAGAAAGGAAAACCCTGCCAGTGCCCCATCATGACCAGCGCCGGCAGGATGAAAATAATGGCCGACAAGGTGCCCGCGGCCGAGGCCTGCGTCTGCACCATGTTGTTTTCCAGGATGTTGGCGTTGTTGAACAGCCGCAGCACCGACATCGAGATCACCGCCGCCGGAATGGCCGACGAGAAGGTAAGCCCGACTTTCAGGCCCAGGAACACGTTCGACGCGGTGAACACCACCGTGATCAGGGCGCCGATGATCACCCCGCGCACGGTCAGTTCGGGCAGCGTGATCGAATCGGGAATGCGGGCGGGGTCGGTCATGGAATAGCAGCGGCTACAAGTAGGTCAACCTGCCGATTCTACGCCGCCTTCTTTGCTGGCGCCCTTCAGCCCAGCGGCAGCGCGGTCTGGTACTTGACCTGCTTCAGCGCGAACCCCGACCGGATATTGCGCACCCCCGGGATGCGCGACAGCCGGCTGACGACAAAGCGCTCCAGGCCCTGCATGTCGGGTACGACCACGCGCAGCAGGTAATCGGAATCGCCGCTCATCAAATAGCACTCCATCACTTCCGGGCATTCGGCCATGGCGTTCTGGAAGCGCTCGAGCTCAGGCTCGACCTGCTTCTCCAGGCTGACCTGGATGAACACATTCAGGCTCAGGCCCAGTTGCAGCGGGTCGGCCAGGGCGACGTAGCCGCGGATTACCCCGGCGGCCTCCAGCGCCTTGACCCGGGCCAGGCAGGGCGAGGGCGACAGATGCACGCGGCGCGCCAGTTCGACGTTGGTCAGGCTGGAGTCGGTCTGCAGGATGGCCAGGATGCGGCGGTCGGTGCTGTCCAGCGGAGTCGGCATATTTATCCAGTAAGAATCGACACAGCGGCACATTATGCCGTTGCTACGGCTTGCATGGCGCATTTTCGATCACTCATGCCTGGGCGAAAGCGATAGCATGGGCGCTTCACCGGAGACATTGCCGCCATGACCGACGCCGCGCCCCAAGACGCCGACCCCGCCGAAACCACCGAATGGCGCGAAGCCCTGCAGTCCCTGGCACAGGCGGCAGGCGTCCCGCGCGCGGCCTATGTGCTGGAGCAGCTGCTGGCCCAGGCGGCCGCGCTGGGCGTGCGTGCGGCTGGCCAGACGCGCAGCGCCTACCTGAACACCATCCCGCTGCGCGACGAACCGCCCTTCCCCGGCGACCTGGCCATCGAAGAGCGCATTGCCTCGATCAACCGCTGGAATGCCCTGGCCATGGTGGTGCGCGCCAACCAGGCGCACGGCGAGCTGGGCGGGCATATCGCCAGCTATGCCTCGGCCGCCGATCTGTTCGAAGTGGGCTTCAATCACTTTTTCCGCGGCCCGGGCAGCGGCGCCGCGGGCGATCTGGTCTACCTGCAGCCGCACTCGGCGCCTGGCGTCTACGCGCGCGCCTACCTGGAAGGATTCCTGGGTGAAGACGAGCTGGCTCACTTCCGCCAGGAAATCACCGCGCGCGCCCGCGGCCTGCGCGGCCTGTCGTCGTACCCGCATCCCTGGCTGATGCCGGATTTCTGGCAATTCCCCACCGGGTCGATGGGCATCGGGCCCATCAATGCCATTTACCAGGCGCGCTTCATGCGCTACCTGGAACATCGCTCGCTGGCGCAGCCTTCCGACCGCAAGGTCTGGGGTATTTTCGGCGACGGCGAAATGGACGAACCCGAGTCCATTGCCGCCCTGACGCTGGCCGCGCGGGAAAAACTCGACAATCTGGTGTTCGTCGTGAACTGCAATCTGCAGCGGCTGGACGGGCCGGTGCGCGGCAACGGCCGCATCATCGACGAGCTGGAAACCCTGTACGCGGGCGCCGGCTGGAACGTCATCAAGCTGGTCTGGGGCGGCGACTGGGATGCCCTGCTGGCGCGCGATGCGGGCGGCGCGCTGGCGCGCGCCTTTGTGCAGACCGTGGACGGCCAGTTCCAGACCTTCGCGGCCAACGATGGCGCCTACAACCGCGCCCACTTCTTCAACCAGAACCCCGAACTGGCCGCCCTGGTGGCCGACTGGTCGGACGAGGCCATCGACCGCCTGCGCCGCGGCGGGCACGACATCGTGAAGATCCATGCGGCCTACCACCGCGCCGTGCGGCACCGCGGCCAGCCCACGGTGATCCTGGCGCAGACCAAAAAGGGCTACGGCATGGGCGCGGCCGGCCAGGGCAAGATGACGACGCACCAGCAGAAAAAGCTGGACGACGAGGCCCTGCTGGCATTCCGCGACCGCTTCGCCCTGCCGATTTCCGATGCCGACTGCCTGGCCCTGAAGTTCTACAAGCCGGCCGCCGACAGCGCCGAACTGCGCTATCTCCAGGCGCGCCGGGCGGCGCTGGGCGGCCACCTGCCGCGCCGCCGCACCGAGGCGCCGCGCCTGTCCGCGCCGCCGGCCGCGCAGTGGGCCCGCTTCGCGCTGCAGGCCGACGGCAAGGAAATGTCATCCACCATGGCCATCGTGCGCATGCTGGGAGGCCTGCTCAAAGACGAAACGCTGGGCAGCCGCATCGTGCCCATCGTGGCCGACGAGGCGCGCACCTTCGGCATGGCCAACCTGTTCCGCCAGATCGGCATTTATTCCGCCCAGGGCCAGTTGTACGAACCCGAAGACATCGGCTCGGTGCTGTACTACCGCGAAGCGCTCGACGGGCAGATCCTGGAAGAAGGCATCACCGAAGCCGGCGCCATTTCTTCATGGACCGCGGCCGGCACCAGCTATTCGGTGAACGGCCTGCCCATGCTGCCGTTCTATATCTACTACTCGATGTTCGGCTTCCAGCGCATCGGCGACCTGATCTGGGCCGCCGCCGACCAGCGCGCGCGCGGCTTTCTGATCGGCGCCACCTCGGGCCGCACCACGCTGGGCGGCGAAGGCCTGCAGCACCAGGACGGCTCCAGCCACCTGGCGGCGGCGGCCGTGCCCAATTGCCGCGCCTACGATCCGGCCCATGCCTACGAGGTGGCGGTGATCCTGGAGCACGGCATGCGGCGCATGCTCGACGAACAGTGCGACGAGTTCTATTACCTGACCGTCACCAACGAAAACCTGCCCCAGCCCAGCCTGCCCGCCGACGACGCCCGCGAGGGCATCCTGCGCGGCATGCACCGCGTGCGCGCGGCGCAGGACACGGCGCAAGTGCGGCTGCTGGGCGCCGGCCCCATGCTGGGCGAGGCCCTGCAGGCGGCCGAACAGTTGCTGCGGCATGGCGTGCGGGCCGAGGTCTGGAGCGTGACCAGCTACTCGGAACTGTCCCGCGACGGCCGCGCCTGCGAGCGCGCGCGCGCCCTGGGCCTGGACACGCCGCCGGCCTGGGTCGAACAATGCCTGCCCGGCGATGCGCCGGTCGTGGCCGCCAGCGACTACGTGCGCGCCGTGCCCGAACAGATCCGCGCCTGGATCGCCGCCCCCTACCGCACCGTCGGTACCGACGGCTTCGGCCGCAGCGACACCCGGGCCCGGCTGCGCGACTTCTTCGAAGTCGGCGCCGACTGGATCGCGCTGCAGGCCCTGGACCTGCTGGCCGCCCAAGACCCCGGCATCGCGCCGGCCCGCCAGGCCCTGCGGGAAAAACTGGGCGCCGCCGCCCGCGTGGATCCCCCCTGGCTGAGCTGAGCGGTCTGGCAGGAGCCGGACGCCGCGGGACGGACCAAGAACGCAAACCCGCAAGCGCAATATCCACAGACCGCACGAAGCAAACCCGATTCATCAGCCCGCCACAAAGACCTTACGCTGCACCGCAGCAAACATCTACGGCTACTTTCTGTTGAAATAGACGCCTTCGCATTCTCGGGACGGGCCCTGGCGGCCCGTCTTCTACTTTGTCAGCCGTGCCGCAAGGCCTCTCATCAGCATGGACGAAACTCTTACCAAACTGGCGCTCGACTACCACGCCCACCCTACTCCCGGCAAAATCTCGGTAGTGCCCACCAAGACCCTGGCCAACCAGGACGACTTGTCGCTGGCATATTCGCCGGGCGTGGCCGCGGCCTGCATGGCCATTTTCGACCAGGGCGACGACGCGGCGTCGAAATACACCTCGCGGGCCAACCTGGTGGGCGTCATCACCAACGGCACCGCCGTGCTGGGGCTGGGCAACATCGGCCCGCTGGCCGCCAAGCCGGTCATGGAAGGCAAAGGCTGCCTGTTCAAGAAATTCGCCGGTATCGACGTGTTCGACATCGAACTGGCCGAGAACGACCCGGACAAACTGGTCGACATCATCGCCGCGCTCGAACCCACGCTGGGCGGCGTCAACCTGGAAGACATCAAGGCGCCCGAATGCTTCTACATTGAAAAGAAGCTGCGCGAGCGCATGAAGATCCCCGTCTTCCACGACGACCAGCACGGCACCGCCATCATCTCGTCGGCCGCCATCCTGAACGGCCTGAAAGTGGTCGGCAAGGACATCACCCAGGTCAGGCTGGCGGTATCGGGCGCGGGTGCCGCGGCCATTGCCTGCCTGGACCTGCTGGTGCACCTGGGCATCAAGCGCGAACACATCTATGTGGTGGATTCGCGCGGCGTCATCTGGGACGGCCGCGATGAAAACATGGAGCCCAACAAGAAGCGCTATGCCCAGAAAACCGACGCGCGCACCCTGGCCGACGTCGTGCGCGGCGCCGACGTGTTCCTGGGCTGCTCGACCGCCGGCGTGCTGACCGCCGACATGGTCAAGACCATGGCCGACCAGCCGCTGATCCTGGCGCTGGCCAACCCCGAGCCCGAGATCCTCCCCGAAGTGGCGCGCGCTGCGCGCCCCGACTGCATCATCGCCACCGGCCGGTCCGACTACCCGAACCAGGTCAACAACGTGCTGTGCTTCCCCTTCATCTTCCGCGGCGCCATGGATGCCGGCGCCACGCGCATCACCGAAGAAATGAAGCTGGCGTGCGTAAAGGCCATCGCCGAACTGGCCCAGGCCGAGCAGAACGATGAAGTCGCGCGCGCCTATGCCGGGCAGGAACTGTCGTTCGGCCCCGACTACATCATCCCCAAGCCCTTCGACCCGCGCCTGATCGTGCAGATCGCGCCGGCCGTGGCCCAGGCCGCCGCCGACTCCGGCGTGGCCGCGCGCCCCATCGAAGACATCGAGGCCTACCGCCAGAAACTGATGGGTTTCGTCTATCACTCGGGCCAATTGATGCGTCCGCTGTTCGCCCAGGCCAAGAAGGCGCCCAAGCGCGTCATCTACGCCGACGGCGAAGACGAACGCGTACTGCGCGCGGCGCAGACGGTCATCGACGAAAACCTGGCGCGTCCCATTCTGGTAGGCCGCCCTTCGGTCATCGAAATGCGCGTCCAGAAAGCCGGCCTGCGCCTGGTGGCCGGCCAGAACATCGAGATCGTCGATCCCGAAGACGACAGCCGCTTCAACGAAACCTGGAACGCCTATTACCAGCTCAAGGGCCGCGAGGGCGTCACGCCGGCCATCGCCAAGGCGATGATCCGCAAGCACAACACGCTGATCGGCGCGATGCTGCTGCGCCGCGGCGACGCCGATGCGTTGCTGTGCGGCGTGGCCAGCAAGTACGACAATCAGCTCAAGTACGTAGACGAGATCATCGGCCGCAAGCCCGGCCAGACCTATGCCGCGCTGAACGTGCTGATGCTGCCCGACCAGACACTGTTCATCGCCGACACGCATGTCAACGAAAACCCATCGGCCGAAGAAGTCGCCAGCATCACGGTGCAGGCCGCCGATGAAATGCTGCGTTTCGGCGTGGTGCCCAAGATCGCCCTGCTGTCGCACTCCAACTTCGGCAGCCGCATGACTGAGTCGTCGCTCAAGATGGCCGAGGCGCGCCGCCTGGTCGAAGAACGCGCGCCCGAGTTGGAAGTCGACGGCGAAATGCACGCCGATGCCGCGCTGTCGGAAAAAATCCGCGTGCTGGCCTACCCCGACAGCAAGCTGAAGGGGCCGGCCAACCTGCTGGTCATGCCGAACCTGGACACCGGCAACATCACCTACAACATGCTCAAGATGACCGGCAGCAACGGCATCGCCATGGGCCCCATCCTGCTGGGCGCGGCCCGTCCGGTGCACATCCTGACCACCAGCGCCACGGTGCGCCGCATCGTCAACATGACGGCGCTGGCAGTGGTGGACGCGCAGCAGGAAGCCGCCAGGCAGCGTTCCTGACCCCAAGGCGTCGCGGCGCGCTTGCGCAGGCGCATACCCAGGTGTCTGGCTCCCGCGCAGCGGGTGTCAGACACCGAAGTGAGCAAAGACGGCCTCAGTCCAGGTCGGGATGGCGGTCGGCCAGCTGCTGGCGGCGTTGCCGCAGCGCCTCGAGCTTTTCTTCCAGCGCCGCGATTTCGGCCTCGACATCGCCCAGCCGTTCTTCAATATGGTCGTAGGCCTGCTGCAGCAAGGCCTTGGCTTCGCGATGGCTGGACGCGCTGGGCGTATCACCGCGCAGCGGCCGGTTTGCCGTCTCGGGCAAGAAAAGCGAAGTCACCAGCCCGATCACGGATGCCACCATCAGATAAAACGCGGGCATCAGCAGGTTGTCCGTTTCCTGCACCAGCCAGGCGGCCACGGTCGGTGTCAGGCCGGCAATAATGATGGCAATATTGAACGAGCTTGCCAGCGCGCTGTAGCGAATGCGGGTGGGAAACAAGGCCGGCAGCGTCGAGGCCATCACGCCGGTCAGGCAGTTCAGCAGCACGGCGATGAACAGCAGCCCCAAGAAAATCAGGCCGGTATTGTCGCTGCCGATGAAGTGGAAGGCCGGCACTGACAGCACCAGCAGGCCCAGGCTGCCCGTCAGCAGAAAAGGCTTGCGTCCGACCTTATCGCTGAAAAACCCCACCACGGGCTGCACGAACAGCATCCCTATCATCACCACGACGATGATGAGCACCCCGTGTTCTTCGGAATAACCCAGGCTGCCGGACAGGTACGTGGGCATATAGGTCAACAGCATGTAATAGGTGATGTTGGTCACCAGCACCATACCCACGCAAACCAGCAGGGCCTTGCGGTATTTCGAGAAAATCTCCCGGAAGGACACGGCGGGCCGCTCCTGTACAGCGTCGCGGTCTTCTTTTTCCATTTTCTCCAGCTGCTGCGTGAAGGCGGGCGTTTCCTCGGCGGCGTGGCGCAGATACAGGCCCAGCAGCCCCAGCGGCCCGGCCACGAAGAACGGCATGCGCCAGCCCCAGTCCAGGAACGCCTGTTCCGCCAGAATGGTTTGCAACAGCACCACCAGCCCGGCGCCCAGCACGAAACCGGCGATGGAGCCGAAGTCGAGCCAGCTGCCCAGAAACCCGCGCCGCCGGTCGGGCGCATATTCGGCCACAAAAACGGCCGCCCCGGTGTATTCGCCGCCCACTGAAAACCCCTGAGCGAGTTTGCACAGCAGCAGCAAAATGGGGGCCCACAGCCCGATCGACCGGTATGAGGGGATCAGGCCGATGCAAAAGGTGCTGACCGCCATGATGATGATGGTCAGCGACAGGACTTTTTGCCGGCCGAAGCGGTCTCCCATGACGCCGAAAAAAACGCCCCCCAGCGGCCGGACCAGAAATGGCACCGAGAACGTGCCCAGCGCGGCAACAATCTGGACGGTGGGCGAAGCATCGGGAAAGAACACCTTGCCCAGCGCGAAGGCGACGAAGCCGTAGACCCCGAAGTCGAACCACTCCATCGCGTTGCCAAGCGCGGCGGCCGTCACGGCCTTCTTGAGCTTGGTATTGTCAATAACCGTGATATCGCCAATCTGCAATGGCCGGGCCTGCTGTGACGCTTCGGATGGTTGTGTCATGAATCGGCTTCCTATCGTTGCGCAAAAGAAAGGGCGTGTCAGTGGCCGGGCTGTCGGCCAACAGCGGGGCGCTTGACCGATTGCGGCCCGCCACCCTGGAATTCTACGTCTGGACAAACCGCTGTTGATGCGCGTCCAGGGTTGCCATGCGGTAATGGTACAAACTCACTACCCCGCCCACTGGAGCCGCCATGCTGCAAGACGCCCTGCTCGCCTGGTTTCATTACCTGGCCATTTTCGTACTTATCGTCATCATGACCGCCGAGGCCGTGCTGCTGCGCCCGGGCCTGCCGCCGGACACCGTCAGACGCCTGGCGCTGTACGACCGCCTGTACCTGGCCTCGGCCCTGGCGGTGCTGGCTACCGGGCTGCTGCGCCTGACACTGGGCGTGAAAGGCGTTGCCTTCTACATGGGCAACCCGTGGTTCCACGCCAAGATCGCGCTGTTCGTCATCATCGGCCTGTGTTCCATCCCGCCCACGCTGACCTTCCTGCGCTGGCAGAAGCAGGCGCGGCAACAGCCCGGCTACACCCCAGCCGACACAGACATCAAGCGCGCCCGCCGCTGGGTCATGCTGGAAACCCATCTGTTCGTGCTGCTGCCTCTGTTCGCCGCGCTGATGGCGCGCGGCATCGGCATGTAGGCTGCGGCGATCAGCCCGCGCGCCAGGGCCAGGGCAGCGCCGTGCCCACGCCCTCTTCCCGCGCGCGGCGGTACAGCATGCGCGCCACCGTCAGGTCCTGCAGCGCGATGCCGGTCATGTCGAACAGCGTGATGTCGTCCGGCCCCGCGCGGCCCGGCGCGGCGCCGTCCAGCACCGCCCCGATCTCGGTGCACAGGGTGTCCGGCGCCCACTGCAGTTCGCCGATCTGGCGCGACTGCGCCGCATCGTCGACAAATACCCGGGCCCGCGGCAGCAGCGCCTCGGGCAACTCGCGCTTGCCTCTGGTATCGGCGCCCACGGCGGTCACGTGCGTGCCGGGCCGCACGGCATCGGCGCTGAACAGCGTCCGGGCCCCCGGCGTAGCCGTGATCACCACATCGCTGCCGGCCACCACGGTATCGCCGTCGGCGCTGTGCAGCAGCTCGATCTGACCCTCGAAACGGGCCTCAAAGCCGGCATCCGGCTTGCCGTCCGCCGTCATGTAGCACACCCGGCGCAAGCCCGGCAGCGCGCGCAACGCAAAGCGCAGCTGGACCGCGGCCTGCACGCCCGAGCCGAACAACGCCAGCGAGGCGCTGTCGGGCCGCGCCAGCCGGGCCAGCCCCAGGCCGCCGGCCGCGCCGGTGCGCATGGTGGTGATGGCATTGCCGTCCAGCAGACAGGTTGGCCGCCCCGTCGCCGGGTCGAACAGCATGACCGTGGCCTGGTGCGGCTCGCCGCCGGCCCGGCGGTTGGCCGGCCAGAAGCCGGCGGCCTTGTAGCCCAGCAGGTCCTGGCTGGCCGCATCGCCCGCCTTGATGCCGAACACGCCGCCGGTATGCAGCCGCTCGCGGATCACCGGGAACACCCGCCCCTGCGCGCGGCTGTGCAACAGGAAGGCCTCGGCCACGGCTTCGGATACCTGTTCCATGCCCAGCAGCCTGTCCACGGCGTGCATGTCCAGAACCAGCAGCGTATCGTCTTCTGTCGTCGTCATGGCCTTTCCTTCACCAGCCGCGGAAGCGCGGCCAGCACGCGATCACCTCGGGCGAGGCGCCGCGCACCACCTGGTAGCTGTCGTGCTGCGCACCGGTGGCGCAGGCATGGTTGGGAAGAATGCGCAGGCGCGTGCCCAGCGGCAGCTGCGGCAGCGGCGCGTGTGTGCCCGGGCGGCGCATGACAATGCCCTGCTCCTGGTTGGTCTGCTTGAGCACCAGGCCGCCCAGCGGCCTGCCCTGCTCATCGCACACCACGCCATAGTACTGGTCGACCGGCTGGCCGGCGGTGCCGCGGTCACGCGACATCGCCATCCAGCCAGCGTCGACCAGAATCCAGTCTTTCTCGGGCTGGTGGCCGATCACCGTGGTCAGGACCGACAGCGCAATGTCGTCCTGCCGGCACACCCCCAGGCCGGCCATGAACAGATCGAAGAACACGAACACGCCGGCCCGCACCTCTGTCACGCCGTCCAGGTTCTCGGCGAACATGGCGGTCGGCGTCGACCCGACGCTGACCACCGGGCACGGCAGGCCGCCCGCGCGCAGCACCTGGGCGGCGTCCACCGCGGCGCGGCGCTCACGTTCGGCCATGGCGCGGATCGCGTTCTCGTCGGGCGAGCTGTACGATTCTCCGGCATGCGTCAGAACGCCGCGCAGCTGTGCGCCGCCCTGCTCCAGCGCGTGGCCGATAGCGCGCAGCAATTCGCCCTGGTCGGCCCGCACGCCGGCGCGATGGCCGTCGGAATCGATCTCGATCAGCGCCGGAATCGGCGCGCCGGCCGCGTGCGATCGCGCCGCCACGGCCTGCGCGCCGGCCACGCTGTCCACCACGACAGTCAGGTCGGCGCCATTGGCGCGCAGCGCCAGCACGCGGTCCAGCTTGGCGGGCGACACGCCCACCGCGTAAAGAATGTCCCGCACGCCGGCGCGCGCGAACTGCTCGGCCTCCTGCAGCGTCGAGACCGCGGCGGGCCCCTCGGGCGATTCCATCACCCGCCGCGCCACGTCGATCGACTTGGGCGTTTTCAGGTGGGGGCGCAGCGTCACTCCCAGGCGCGCCATGCGCGTCTTCAAGCGCTCGATGTTGGCCTGCATGCGCAGCTCATCCAGCAGCAGGCATGGCGTGTCCAGCCCTTCGAGGTTGGCGGCCGCGGCCGCCTTGTCGCTCGTCATCTCGTTTCTCCGGTGTAGCAGGAACTCTATTGGATCAGATCAGGTCCGCACCCGCGCGTGCGGCGCCCAGTCGGCCAGCGCGTCCAGAGGCACCACAGGCCGCGGCAGGTTACGGAAATCGAAACGGCTCAGCATAGGCGAGGTCAGCCCCGGCGCATCCACGTTATAGATGTGCCGCGGCGGGAAGAACTCGTCGAACGCGGCGCGGAAGTGGCCGCGCGATTTCACCACCACGGTGCGGGCGGCGGCGATATCCATGCCGAACATCTCGAAGAACATCGGCTCGTGGCATTGGTGCCGGTTGGTGATGACCACCACTCGCACGCCACCTACCTGCAGCAACGCGCTGGGGCCCAGGTTGAAGCTGCAGCCGGCCAGCTGGCCGCGCCGGCCCACGCCGCGGCCGCCATGCAGCTTCAGCACGGTGGCCGGCGCCGTATAGGTTTCGGAATACACCGTCGTCTCGTCGCGGTTGAAACGGGCCTCGAGCGACGCACCCTCGCCGGCAGCGTGGGCTTCGGCCGCCAAGGCGGGGTCGGTCACCACGCCCAGGATGGCGCCCTGTACGCCGCCTTCGATCAGGGCACGCAGCAAGAACGGCGTGTTGCCGCGCGCGCCGCCGCCGGGGTTGTCGGCCACATCGGCCAGCAGCACCGCGGGCGCGCCGGGCACCGAGCCGGCCCGGCGCGCCAGTTCAACCGCCTGCGGCAGGGGCACCAGCTCGGGCGTGAATGCCGCGCGCTCGCGCCATGCGTGCTCCGCCAGCGCATGCGCGGTGGCGCGCGCATAGTCGGCGTCGCCCTTGGTCGTCACCAGCACCGTCAGCCCGTTCTTGCTTGTGTCGCCATAGGCAAAACCGCCCACCACCGAAATATTCACCAGGCGCGGATCGTTCATGGCTTCGGCGGCCTGGATCATGTCCGCGTAGGGCCCGGTGCCGGGCGCCGTCAGCAATTGGGTCGGCGGCGCCACCACCGGCATGCGCACCTGCGCCACCGCGGGACGCAGGCCGTCCATCAGCGAGCCCAGCACATCGGCCGCCTCGGCGCCGCGCTCGGCCATGTCGGTATGGGGATTGCGGCGGTACGAAATCAGCACGTCCACCTCATCGACCATCCGGTCCGACACGTTCGCATGCAAGTCCACGGTGGCGACCACCGGCACATCGGGGCCCACAATGGCCCGCACGCGCTGGAACACCAGGCCGTCCGGGTCCTGCTCTTCGGTGGTGATGGCCGCGCCATGCTCGCACAGATAGACGGCGTCCAGCGGCAGCGCGGCGCGCAGGCCGCGTTCGAATTCCGCCAGCGTATCCAGGAAGAATCCATGCTCCACCGGCCCGCCGGATTCCGCGTTGGCGAACAGGATGGGCACTGGCGTCCAGGGCCCGCGCTGGTCCATGCGGCGCACGAAGGCGGGAATCTCCGGGGTCATGGCGGGCGCGGCGCTGCGGGCGTCGGCCAGCAGCGCAGCGCCCGCCAGATAGGCGCGCGATTCGAAATCGGCGCGCCCCGACACCGGCGCGAAACGGTTGGACTCGATGGCGAATCCCAGGATGGCAATGCGCGGCGTAGCGGGTGCGGCGGTCATGGCGGATGCGGCGGTCAGTTCTGTTTCTCGATGTGGGCGGCCTTGATCAGGTCGGCCCACTTTTTCTGCTCGGCGGCGATATAGCGTGCGAAATCCGCGCGGCCGCCTTCACCGGGCCGCGCGCTGAGCTTGCCCAGGTCTTCGCGCAGCGCGTCGCTGGCCAGCACCTGCTGCAGGGCCGCGGACAGCTTGTCCACGATGGCGTCGGGCGTGCCCTTGGGAAACACCAGGCCGCCCCATGACACATTCTCGTACCCCGGCAGCCCCGATTCCGCCAGCGTGGGCAGGTCGGGAAAGAACGGCACGCGCTCGGCGCTGGTGATGGCCAGCGCGCGCAGCTTGCCGCCCTGCACCAGCGGCCAGGCCACCGAGGCGTTGGTGAAGGAATAGTCGATGCGGCCGCCCGCCAGGTCCGACAGCGAAGCCGGGTCGCCGTTGTACGGCACGAACATCGTGTCGATGCCCGCCATGTGCTTGAACAGCTCGCCGCCCATGTGGCCGCTGCTGCCGATGCCGGCCGCGCCGTACGACAGCCCGCCGGGCTTGGACTTCGCCAGCGCGATCAGGTCCGCCACGCTCTTGACGGGCGAATCGGCGCCGACCACGAGCAGGTTATAGACGTTGAACATGCGGCCGACCACCGTGAAATCCTTGGCGGCGTCGTAGGGCAGCTTGTTGAACAGGGCGGGATTGACCGCCAGCGTGTTGATGTTGCCGTAGCCCAGCGTGTAGCCGTCGGGCTTGGCGCGCGCGATCTGCGCCATGCCGATGCCGCCGGCGGCGCCCGGCCGGTTCTCGACGACGAAGTTGGCGCCGGTGGCGTCGGACAGATGCTTCAGCACCAGGCGGGTCAGCACGTCAGCGGAACCGCCCGCGGCCGACGCCACAATGACTGTGACAGGCTTGGCGGGCCAGTCGGTGCCGGCAGCATGGGCGGAAGCCGCGCCGGCGGCGAACAGGAACAGCAGCAATGAAAGCAGACGTCGCAAGGTAGTCTCCATGAATGGGACGCCGACGGGCGGGCCCCAGGCATTATTGAAAGAATGGCCTGCGTCGAGTATGCGGCACCCGTCCGTGCTGGTGTTTAATAGCAGCTTAATATTTTATTAAGACAAAACTTAATATGCTGAGCAGCGACGACCTGCTTTTCTTCCTGGCGCTGGCGTCGGCCAACTCGCTGGCCGACGCGGCGCGCAAGCTGGATGTCACGCCCTCGGCGGTCACCCAGCGTCTCACCGGGCTGGAGCGCCGGCTGGGCATCGGCCTGGTCGACCGCTCGGGGCGGCGCATGGCGCTGACCGACGAAGGAGAACTGCTGGCCGAGCGGGCGCGCGGCATCTGCGCCGACCTGGGCGGGCTGGCCGACGCGCTGGCCAGCCGGCGCGGACAGGTGGCCGGCCACCTACGCGTGCTGGCGCCGCTGGGCTTCGGGCAGCGCTACGTTGCGCCGGCCATCGCACGCTTCCGGCGCCAGTGCCCCGAAGTCACCGCCACGCTGACCCTGTCCGACCGGCCGGGCAGCCTGGCCGCGCACACCTGGGACGTGCTGGTCCATATTGGCGAACTGCGCGACTCGGCGCTTGTCATGCACCGGCTGGCGCCCAACCGGCGGGTGCTGTGCGCCGCGCCCTCATACCTGAAGCGGCGCGGCGCGCCCGCCCACCCGGATGCCTTGCACGAACACGATTGCATCGCCCTGCGCGAGAACGACGAGGACGTCACATTGTGGCGCCTGCGCCATCACGACGGCGCCACGGCCACGGTACGCATCGATCCGGTGCTTGCCTGCAACGACGGCGGCGCGGCGCGCCACTGGGCCTTGGCGGGCATGGGCATCCTGGCGCGGTCCGAGTGGGACGTAGCCGACCTGCTGCGCCAGGGCCGGCTGGTCGAACTGCTGCCGGGCTGGCGGCTGCCCGACGCCGATATCGTGGCGCTGGTGGCGTCGCGCAAGGCCCGCTCCGCGCGCACCGAGCATTTTCTTCGGCACCTGCATGAACTCGGCGGCCGCGCGCCCTGGCTGCAGGCGGCCGGGTAGGCGCCAGACGGCACTGCCGCCGGTGTCCTGCGCGGCTCTCGAAGAGAGCTGCGCAGGACACCGGCGGCAGCGACACCACCCGGGTGCGCCGGCGGCCACCAGGCCGCGGCGCGGAAGGAATCAGCGCTTGGCCATGGGGGGCACGTCGCGCGTGACCGGGCCCGTGAACAGCTGGCGCGGACGGCCGATTTTGTAGTCGGGGTCGGACAGCATTTCGTTCCACTGGGCGATCCAGCCCACCGTGCGCGCCAGCGCGAAGATGGCGGTGAACAGCGAGGTCGGGATGCCGATGGCGCGTTGCACGATGCCCGAGTAGAAGTCGACGTTCGGGTACAGCTTGCGCTGCACGAAGTAGTCGTCTTCGAGGGCGATGCGTTCGAGTTCCATGGCCAGCTTGAACAGCGGGTCTTTTTCCAGGCCCAGCGACTGCAGCACTTCTTTGCAGGTTTCCTGCATCAGCTTGGCGCGCGGGTCGTAGTTCTTGTACACGCGGTGGCCAAAGCCCATCAGGCGCACGCCCGAGTTCTTGTCCTTGACCTTTTCCATGAACTCGCCAACCTTGGCCACGCCGCCGTTGGCTTGCAGTTCTTCGAGCATCTGCAGGCACGCCTCGTTGGCGCCGCCGTGGGCCGGACCCCACAGGCACGCCACGCCGGCCGAGATGGCCGCGAACGGGTTGGTGCCCGACGAGCCGCACAGACGCACGGTAGAGGTGGAAGCGTTCTGCTCGTGGTCGGCATGCAGGATGAAGATGCGGTCGAGCGCGCGCTCGACGACGTCATTGACCTTGTATTCTTCGCACGGCGTGGCGAACATCATGCGCAGGAAGTTGCCGGTGTACGACAGGTCGTTCTGCGGATAGATGAACGGCTGGCCCTGCGAATACTTGTACGCCATGGCCACCAGGGTGGGCATCTTGGCGATCAGGCGGATGGCCGAAATGTGGCGGTGCTGCGGGTTGGTGATGTCGGTGGAGTCGTGGTAGAACGCCGCCAGCGCGCCCACCAGGCCGGTCAGGACGGCCATGGGGTGGGCGTCGCGGCGGAAGCCGCGCAGCAGGAAATGCAGTTGCTCGTTCACCATCGTGTGGTGCGTTACCTGCGAATCGAAATCGGTTTTCTGGCCGGCATTGGGCAACTCGCCGTTCAGGATCAGGTAGCAGATATCGAGAAAGTCGCAATTGACGGCCAGCTGCTCGATGGGATAGCCGCGATACAGCAGTTCGCCCTTGTCGCCGTCGATGTACGTAATGGCCGATTCGCACGCCGCGGTCGACATGAAACCGGGGTCGAACGTGAACATGCCCGTCTGGCCGTACAGCTTGCGGATGTCGACGACGTCCGGGCCGACCGTGCCCTTGTACACGGGAAACTCGATAGGCTGGGAGCCGTCCGAGAACGATAGAGTGGCTTTTTTGTCAGACAGGTTCATCGCTATTTCCTCACAATTAATCAGAGCTCACGCATTTGTCCGATGATGGTGCGCAGCCGCGGCGTGTCGAGCGCCCCTTCGGGCTCTTTGCGCGCCAACAGCAGATCGAGCAGATCGTTGTCGCCCAGTTCGAAAAGCCGGGCAAGAGCGTCGACATCGCCATCGGTGAGCTGTGTTTCGTATGCGTCCAGGTACCGGGTAATGATCAGGTCGTTTTCGAGCAAGCCTCGGCGCGCCCGCCACCGCAGACGCGTCCGTTCGAGTTCAGTCAGGCTGCCCATATCGATCTCTGCACCGTTTAACTAGACCGTCCGGCGGACCATCAGTTCCTTGATCTTGCCAATTGCCTTGGTCGGATTCAGCCCCTTCGGACAGACATCGACGCAGTTCATGATGGTGTGGCAGCGGAACAGGCGATACGGGTCTTCCAGGTTGTCCAGGCGTTCGCCCGTAGCTTCGTCGCGACTGTCGGCCAGGAAGCGGTAAGCCTGGAGCAGGCCTGCGGGACCGACGAACTTGTCGGGGTTCCACCAGAACGACGGGCACGACGTCGAGCAGCAGGCGCACAGGATGCATTCGTACAGGCCGTCGAGCTCTTCGCGGGCCTCGGGCGACTGCAGGCGCTCGCGCTCGGGCGGCGGCGTGTCGTTGATCAGGTACGGACGGATCGAGTGGTACTGGTTGAAGAAGTGCGTCATGTCCACGATCAGGTCGCGGATCACGGGCAGGCCGGGCAGCGGCTTGAGCACGATGGGCTCTTTCAGCTCGCGCAGATTGGTGGTGCAGGCCAGGCCATTCTTGCCGTTGATGTTCATGGCGTCGGAGCCGCACACGCCTTCGCGGCACGAGCGGCGCAAGGCCAGGCTGTCATCGACGTCGTTCTTGATGCGGATGATCGCATCGAGCAGCATCTTGTCGGTAGGCTGGAGTTCGACTTCCAGCTTCTGCATGTACGGGCGCTCGTCCTTGTCCGGGTCGTAGCGGTAGATCTCGAATTTGACGATTCTCTTGGTGCTCATAACAGCATCCTGCTTAGAAAGTACGCGCCTTGGGCGGGAAGGACTCGACCGTCAGGGGCTTCATTTGAACGGGCTTGTAATCCAGGCGGCTGCCATCGGAATACCAGAGGGTGTGCTTCAGCCAGTTCACGTCGTCGCGGTCGGGGTGGTCGTCCAGTGCATGGGCGCCGCGACTTTCGTGGCGGTTGGCGGCCGACTTGACCGTGGCGCGCGCCACTTCGATCATGTTGGTCAGTTCCAGCGCTTCGATGCGGGCGGTGTTGAACACCTTGGACTTGTCCTTGAAATACACATGCTCGGCCTGCTTGGCCAGGTCTTCGATCTGGCCCACGCCTTCGTTCAGCAGGTCCAGCGTGCGGAACACGCCGCAGTGGCGCTGCATCGACACGCGGATGGCATTGGCGACGTCTTGCGTCTTTTCGCCCGAGGTGCGCGATTCCAGCTTGGCCACGCGCTCCATCGAGAAATCGACGGCTTCTTTGGGCACCGGCTGGTGCGCATGCTGGCGCTCGGGGTGCGAGGCCACGATGTGGTTGCCGGTGGCCCGGCCGAACACGATCAGGTCGAGCAGCGAGTTGGTGCCCAGGCGGTTGGCGCCGTGCACCGACACCGCCGCGCATTCGCCGATGGCGTACAGGCCGTTGACGACCTTGCTTTCGCCATTGACGTGCGTAAGCACCTGGCCGTGGTAGTTGGCCGGAATGCCGCCCATCTGGTAGTGGATGGTGGGCACGACCGGGATCGGTTCTTTGATGGGGTCGACGTTGCCGAACTTGATGGCGATTTCGCGGATCGACGGCAGGCGCTTGTTGATGACGTCGGCGCCCAGGTGGTCGAGCTTGAGCACCACGTAGCTGCCGTCGGGGCCGCAGCCGCGGCCTTCCTTGATTTCCTGGTCCATCGAGCGCGACACGAAGTCGCGCGGCGCCAGGTCTTTCAGGGTGGGCGCATAGCGCTCCATGAAGCGTTCGCCGTCTTTGTTCAGCAGAATGCCGCCTTCGCCGCGCACGCCTTCGGTGATCAGCACGCCCGCGCCGGCCACGCCGGTGGGGTGGAATTGCCAGAATTCCATGTCCTGCAGCGGAATGCCCGCGCGCGCCGCCATGCCCAGGCCGTCGCCGGTATTGATGAAGGCGTTGGTGGATGCCGCCCAGATGCGGCCCGCGCCTCCGGTGGCCAGCACCGTGGTCTTGGCTTCCAGGATGTAGATGTCGCCGGTTTCCATTTCGAGCGCGGTGACGCCGACCACATCGCCGGCTTCGTTGCGCAGCAGGTCCAGTGCCATCCACTCGACGAAGAACTGGGTGCGCGCCGCCACGTTGCGCTGGTACAGGGTGTGCAGCAGCGCGTGGCCGGTACGGTCGGCAGCCGCACAGGCGCGCTGCACGGGTTTTTCACCAAAGTTGGCGGTGTGTCCACCGAATGGACGCTGGTAGATCGTGCCGTCGGCGTTGCGGTCGAACGGCATGCCGAAATGCTCGAGTTCGTACACGGCGTTGGGCGCTTCGCGGCACATGAATTCGATGGCGTCCTGGTCGCCCAGCCAGTCCGACCCCTTCACGGTGTCGTACATGTGCCAGTACCAGTTGTCTTCGCTCATGTTGCCCAGCGAGGCGCTGACGCCGCCCTGGGCCGCCACGGTGTGCGAGCGCGTGGGGAAAACCTTGGACAGGACCGCCACCGACAGGCCCGCCTGGGCCAGTTGCAGCGAGCAGCGCATGCCGGCTCCGCCGGCGCCGACAACCACCACATCAAACTGGCGGCGCGGCAGGGAATTCATGACAGAGACCACGGCTTAGATACTCCAGAGGATTTGCGCGAAATAGACGACCGAACCGACCAGCCAGAGGACGGTCAGCACCTGCAGCAGCATGCGCACGCCTGCGGGCCTGACGTAATCCATCCAGATGTCGCGCACGCCGATCCAGGCGTGCCACGCCAGCGCAAAGAAGAACAGTGTGGCCAGGATCTGGCCCAGCGGAAGGGCATAGACGTGGAAGGTGAACAGCGCCTTCCAGTTTTCATACGAGAACGACGGCATGACCAGCATGCCGATGATGAGCACCAGGGTGTACACCGCCATGATGACGGCAGTAAGGCGCTGCGCGATGAAATCGACGACGCCGTAATGGGCGCCCACGACCAGGCGTGTGGGGCCATAGTTCTTGGTAGCGGCCATTTACAGAGCTCCGAACAATTTGAGGGCGAACACGAGGGTCAGCGCCAGGCTGACGCCGAAAACCACGCCGGCGCTTTTCTGGGCCGAGACCTTGCCGATGCCGATGTGCAGGTCCAGCACCAGGTAGCGGATGCCGGCGCAGAAGTGGTGCAGGTAGCCCCACACCAGAACCAGCAGCACCAGCTTCACCAGGGGGTTGCCCGCATATTGCGCCACCTGCGCATAGCTTTCCGGCGAGGCCACGCTGGCCGCGAACAGCGGCAGGATGACCAAGGGAAGACAGAGGAACAGCAGCGCGCCGCTGACGCGGTGCAGAATGGACAGCTTGCCCGCCAGGGGCAGGCGGTAGCGGGCAATTTGCGCAATGCCAATATTGCGGAACTGCGGACGTGGCTTGGCAGCGGTGTCGGACATGACGGCCTCGGTGTTACGGTGCTAGGGATTCGTGACAGCGAAATTGGATTCGCCCTTGCAGGCAAACGCGTTATTTTCGCCCAGAGAACGGGTTGGTATCAAATCGTAGGAAAAAAGCTCATCAATTCAGGCTATTGCGATAGTGGTATCGATCGGTGAGGTAGAGACCGCGGCGGATCTCTACCGGCCGATCGCCGTAGGTATACGACACGCGGTCGACCTGCAGCAGCGGCGCGCCGGGCTCGACGCCCAGCAGGCCGGCAATTTCGGCCGGGGCCGCGACGGCACGCAGCTTTTCGTCGGCGCGCACCATGCTGACGCCGAATTCGGTTTCGAACAGGCCGTACAGAGGCGCCTTGTTGGCCGCCAGCAATTCAAGAGTCAGGCTGCGGAACAGCAAACCGGGCAGCCAGATGTCGTCGATGACAGTGGGCCGGTGGTTCATGGACAACTGGCGGCGGATGGTGACCACCGTTTCGCCGGCGCGCAGTTCGAGCGCGCGGGCGATCTCGGCCGGCGCGCGCAGGCGCCGGCATTCGAGGATGCGGCTTTCGGCGCGCCCGCCCTCGCCTTCTTCGTCGGCGGCCAGGCGCAGGAAGCGGTAGCGCACGCGCGCCTCGTGGTGCGTGGCCACGAAGGTGCCCTTGCCCTGCCGGCGCAACAAGAGGTGTTCGGCGGCCAGTTCATCGACCGCCTTGCGCACCGTGCCCTGGCTGACCTGGAAACGGGCCGCCAGGTCGATTTCGCTGGGGATGAGTTCGCCGGGCTTCCATTCGCCGCGCTCGAGGCTCTGCACCAGCAGGCCCTTGATCTGGCGGTAAAGCGGGCTGAAAGCGGCCCCTTCGCCCGCCGTGCGGGCGGCGCGATGACGTGGTGCGGGATCGGGCCTGGGGTCTGCCATGGAAGTCGTTTATGTGCTTGTTCGGCGGCGCGGCCCGCGCGAAACGGCGCTGGCGCTGCCAGGGCGTCCGCGCTGCGGACGGGCGTACCGGGCAAACGTATCATTGTGGCATAACGCGGTTGGCGCTGTCCAATGTCTTATGTCTTATATAAGATATAAGAGCGATTGACGTATACGTAAATTCGATCTAGGATTCAACGCTATCTGCCGACTGTCCGGCGGCACGTCCCGGCGTGCCCAGCGATTACACTGATTGGCGAGATTTTTGTCTCACCGAACTCATTACGGAGAACCTTCATGTCCAAGCCCGCCATGCGTGTCGCCGTCACCGGCGCCGCCGGCCAAATCGGTTACGCCCTCCTGTTTCGCATCGCCTCGGGCGAGATGCTGGGCAAAGACCAGCCGGTCATTCTGCAACTGCTGGAAATCCCCGACGAAAAAGCGCAAAAGGCCCTGAAGGGCGTCATCATGGAACTGGATGACTGCGCCTTCCCGCTGCTGCAGGAAATCACCGCCCACAGCGATCCGCGCACCGCCTTCAAAGACGCCGATGTCGCCCTGCTGGTGGGCGCCCGCCCGCGCGGCCCCGGCATGGAACGCAAAGACCTGCTCAGCGTCAACGCCCAGATCTTCACGGCCCAGGGCAAGGCCCTGAACGACGTGGCCAGCCGCAACGTCAAGGTGCTGGTGGTGGGCAACCCCGCCAATACCAACGCCTACATCGCCATGAAGTCGGCGCCCGACCTGCCCGCCAAGAACTTCACCGCCATGCTGCGCCTGGACCACAACCGCGCGCTGTCGCAGTTGGCCGCCAAGTCCGGCAAGCCCGTGGCCGACATCGAAAAGCTGGTCGTGTGGGGCAACCATTCGCCCACCATGTACCCCGACTACCGCTTCGCCACCGTCGGCGGCCAGAGCCTGTCGCAGCTGATCAACGACGACGCCTGGAACCGCGACACGTTCATCCCCACCGTGGGCAAGCGCGGCGCCGCCATCATCGAAGCTCGCGGCCTGTCGTCGGCCGCCTCGGCCGCCAACGCCGCCATCGACCACGTGCGCGACTGGGTGCTGGGCAGCAACGGCAAGTGGGTCACCATGGGCATTCCGTCCGATGGCTCCTACGGCATCCCCGAAGGCATCATCTACGGCGTGCCGGTCACCACCGAAAACGGCGAATACAAGCGCATCGAAGGCCTGGAAATCGATGCCTTCTCGCGCGAACGCCTCGACTTCACGCTGAAAGAGCTGCTCGAAGAACGCGATGGCGTGAAAGACTTGTTGAAATAGCCCCCCCCGAAGCGCTGCGCGCTTCCCCCAGGGGGCGACGCTGCGGACCGGCGGAGCCGGATCCGCGCGTCCCCGCTTGTGGGGCGCCTGGTTCATGCGGCGTGGGTGCTGTGGCGCCGTTTGAACCATGGAAGTAATTCGCCGCTGTCGGGTTCTGGCCTGACAGCGGGGATGCGGCGCCAGCCGCCGCAATAAACCTGTGCCTTTGGTGCGGATCCGTCCGACTCCGAAAGACCCAGATTTATTGCGCCGCTCCGGGCCTCGCCTGGTATGCGATGCTTTCTGCTATATCAATCTGGCCTGGGCGCCCGAGCGAGCGTCCCGTGCCTTCCACGGAGACTCGCCCATGACCCGACCCGCCTCTCCCGGCGCCCTCTTCCGCCAGGCGCTGGCCGAAGAAAGTCCCCTGCAGATCATCGGCGCCATCAACGCCAACCATGCCCTGCTGGCCAAGCGCGCCGGATACCGCGCCATTTATCTGTCGGGCGGCGGCGTGGCGGCGGGTTCGCTGGGCCTGCCCGACCTGGGCATCAACACGCTCGACGACGTGCTGACCGACGTGCGCCGCATTACCGACGTGTGCGATGTGCCCCTGCTGGTCGACATCGACACCGGCTTCGGCCCGTCGGCGTTCAACATTGCGCGCACCGTGAAAAGCCTGATCAAGTTCGGCGCGGCCGCCTGCCACATCGAAGACCAGGTCGGCGCCAAGCGCTGCGGCCACCGGCCGGGCAAGGAAATCGTCAGCACCGAAGAAATGGCCGACCGCGTCAAGGCCGCCGCCGACGCGCGCACCGACTCCGACTTCTACCTGATCGCCCGCACCGACGCCATCGCCTCGCATGGCGTCGATGCCGCCATCGAGCGCGCGCTGGCCTGCGTGGAAGCCGGCGCCGACGCCATCTTCGCCGAAGCCGCCTACGACCTGCCCACCTACGACCGCTTCGCCAAGGCCGTCAAGGTGCCGGTGCTGGCCAACATTACCGAGTTCGGCAAGACGCCGTTGTTCTCGGTGGAAGAGCTGGGCAGCGTGGGCGTGGCCATGGTGCTGTACCCGCTGTCGGCCTTCCGCGCCATGAACAAGGCCGCCGAAAACGTCTACCAGGCCATCCGCCGCGACGGCCACCAGAAAAACGTGCTGGACACCATGCAGACCCGTGACGAACTCTACGACCGCATCGGCTATCACGCTTTCGAATCGCAGCTGGATGCGCTGTTCCAGCAGGGCAAAGGCAAGTAGGCCCGCATTCCTGTTTTTTGTTTACGCCCCATCTACGCCCCGACGGGCAAGGAGTCAGAGACATGAGCACCTCGCAAAAGAAGCCGGCCGCCAAGAAAACAAGTGCGCCCACCGAGGAAAAGGCCGGGTTCAAACCCAAGAAATCCGTGGCGCTGTCCGGCGTGGTGGCCGGCAACACGGCCCTGTGCACGGTCGGCCGCACCGGTAACGACCTGCACTACCGCGGCTATGACATCCTGGATTTCGCCGGCACCGCCGAGTTCGAAGAAATCGCCCACCTGCTGGTGCACGGCAAGCTGCCCACCAAGGCCGAACTGAAAGCCTACAAAGAAAAACTGCGCTCGATGCGCGGCCTGCCGGCCCAGCTGCAAGACGCCCTGGAATGCCTGCCCGCCGCCAGCCATCCGATGGACGTGATGCGCACGGCCGTATCGGTGCTGGGCTGCGTGCTGCCCGAAAAAGACGACCACAACATCCCCGACGCGCGCGACATCGCCGACCGCCTGATGGCCAACCTGGGCTCGGCGCTGCTGTACTGGTATCACTACAGCCACAACGGCCGTGTCATCGACGTGCAGACCGATGACGACAGCATCGGCGGTCACTTCCTGCACCTGCTGCACGGCAAGAAGCCGTCCGACGACTGGGTGCGAGCCATGCATACCTCGCTGATCCTGTACGCCGAGCATGAATTCAACGCGTCGACCTTCACCGGCCGCGTCATCGCCGGCACCGGTTCCGATATCTATTCGGCCATTACCGGCGCCATCGGCGCGCTGCGCGGGCCCAAGCACGGCGGCGCCAACGAAGTGGCCTTCGAAGTGCAGAAGCGCTACGACAGCCCCGACGAAGCCGAGGCCGATATCCGCCGCCGCGTCGAGGCCAGGGAAGTCATCATCGGCTTCGGCCATCCGGTCTACACGGTGTCCGACCCGCGCAACAAGGTCATCAAGGAAGTCGCGCACAAGCTGTCGAAGAAGGCCGGCAGCACCAAGATGTTTGACATCGCCGAACGCCTGGAAACCGTGATGTGGGACGTGAAGAAGATGTTCCCCAACCTGGACTGGTTCTCGGCCGTCAGCTATCACATGATGGGCGTGCCCACCGCCATGTTCACCCCGCTGTTCGTCATCGCACGCACGGCGGGCTGGTCGGCGCACATCATCGAACAGCGCGTCGACAACAAGATCATCCGCCCCACCGCCAACTACGTCGGGCCCGAAGACCAGAAATACGTGCCCCTGGAAAAGCGCAAATAAGCGCGCCGTCAGCAGGCACATGCAAAAAGCCTGGGCTCGCGCCCAGGCTTTTTTTTGGCTTGCCTGCGTCAGTGTTTCACCGCGCACCAAGCGACCCGCCCGGAATGAAAACAGGTGCGGCAGGATCGGGGACGCCGCGGATCCGGCTCCGCCAGTCCGCCAGCGTCGCCCCCCTGGGGGGGGAAGCGCGCAGCGCTTCGGGGGGCGGGCTATCTACCCCGGCACGCGCACCCAGCCTTCCATCAGCACGCGGGCGCTGCGCGACATGATGGCCTTGGTTACTGTCCATTCGCCGTCGACCTGGCGGGCCTGCGCGCCCACGCGCAGCGTGCCTGACGGGTGCCCGAAGCGCACACCGTCGCGTTCACCGCCCCCCGCGGCCAGGTTGACCAGGGTGCCGGGCACCGCGGCCGCCGTGGCGATGGCGACCGAGGCCGTACCCATCATGGCGTGGTGCAGCTTGCCCATCGACAGCGCCCGCACCAGCAGGTCGACATCGCCGGCGCCGATCCGCTTGCCGCTGGATGCGGTGTAATCGGCCGGCCCGGCCACGAAAGCCACCTTGGGGGTGTGCTGGCGGCCGGCGGCCTCTTCCAGCGAACCGATCAGGCCCATGCGCAGCGCGCCATGGGCGCGGATGGTTTCGAAGCGCGCCAGCGCGGCAGCGTCGCCGTTGATGTCGTCCTGCAACTCGGTACCGGTATAGCCCAGCGCCGCCGCTTCCAGAAAAATGGTGGGAATGCCGGAATTGATGAAAGTGGCCTTGAAAGTGCCCACGCCCGGCACTTCGAGTTCGTCGACCAGGTTGCCGGTGGGAAACATCGAGCCGCCCGCGTCTCCTTCGTCGGCCGGGTCCATGAATTCGATCTGCACCTCGGCGGCCGGAAAAGTGACGCCGTCGAGTTCGAAGTCGCCGGTTTCCTGCACGGCCCCGCCGGTCATGGGCACGTGGGCGATGATGGTCTTGCCGATATTGGCCTGCCAGATCCGCACGATGGCGATGCCGTCGTCGGGCACCCGCTGCGGGTCGACCAGGCCGTTGGCGATGGCGAAGGGGCCGACGGCGGCCGACAGGTTGCCGCAATTGCCGCTCCAGTCGACAAAAGGCTGGTCGATGGACACCTGGCCGAACAGGTAGTCGACGTCGTGGCCGGGCCGGCTGCTCTTGGCCAGGATGACCGTCTTGCTGGTGCTGGAAGTGGCCGCGCCCATGCCGTCGATCTGCTTGCCGTATGGGTCCGGGCTGCCGATCACGCGCAGCAGCAGCGCGTCGCGCTCGGGGCCGGGTACCTGGGCCGCCTGGGGCAGGTCGGCCAGTTTGAAGAACACGCCTTTGCTGGTGCCGCCGCGCATGTAGGTGGCGGGAATCCTGATCTGGGGGGCATGGGCCATGATGCTGTCCTGGAAAACGGAATATCGAAAAAACGCGGAGCGCCCGGCGGGCGCCCCGGCTGCCTGGAAAATCAGCTGGCGCGGCGGGCGGTTTGCGCAGACTCGGCTTCGAGGAAGTCTTGCGCAAAGCGCTGCAGCACGCCGCCGGCCTCGTAGATGGATACCTCTTCGGCCGTGTCCAGGCGGCAGGTGACGGGCACCTGCACCGTCTGCCCGTTGCGGCGGTGCACGACCAGCGTGAGGTCGGCGCGCGGCTGGCGCTCGCCCACCACGTCGTAGGTTTCTGTACCGTCGAGTTCGAGCGTGGCGCGGTTGGTGCCGGGCTTGAATTCCAGCGGCAGCACGCCCATGCCGAGCAGGTTGGTGCGGTGGATGCGCTCGAAGCCCTCGGCCACGATGACCTCGACGCCGGCCAGGCGCACGCCCTTGGCGGCCCAGTCGCGCGAAGAGCCCTGGCCGTAGTCGGCGCCCGCCACGATGATGAGCGGCTGCTTGCGCTGCATGTAGGTTTCGATGGCTTCCCACATGCGCATGACCTTGCCTTCGGGCTCGACGCGCGCCAGCGAACCCTGCCGCACGCTGCCGTCGTCGTTGCGCACCATTTCGTTGTACAGCTTGGGGTTGGCGAAGGTGGCGCGCTGCGCGGTCAGGTGGTCGCCGCGGTGAGTGGCGTACGAGTTGAAGTCTTCTTCGGGCAGGCCCATTTTGGCCAGGTATTCACCGGCCGCGCTGTCGGGCAGGATGGCGTTGGACGGTGAAAGATGGTCGGTGGTGATGTTGTCGCCCAGCACCGCCAGCGGGCGCATGCCGCGCATCGTGCGCTCGCCGGCCAGCGCGCCTTCCCAGTACGGCGGGCGCCGGATATACGTGCTGGCGGCGCGCCATTCGTACAGCGGGCTGGCGGCTTCGCGGCGCTGGTCGCGGATGCCGAACATGGGCTCGTAGACCTTGCGGAACTGTTCCGGCTTGACCGCGGCCTGCACCACCGCGTCGATTTCTTCGTCGCTGGGCCAGATATCTTTCAGGCGGATCGGCTTGCCGCTGGCGTCGGTGCCCAGCGCGTCCTGCTCGATGTCGAAGCGGATGGTGCCGGCGATGGCATAGGCCACCACCAGCGGCGGCGATGCCAGGAAGGCCTGCTTGGCGTATGGATGGATGCGCCCGTCGAAATTGCGGTTGCCCGACAGCACGGCGGTGGAATAGAGGTCTCGGTCGATGATTTCCTGCTGGATGGCCGGATCCAGCGCGCCCGACATGCCGTTGCAGGTAGTACAGGCGAACGCCACCACGCCGAAGCCCAGCTGTTCGAGTTCGGCGGTCAGGCCGGCTTCATCCAGGTACAGGGCCACGGTCTTGGAGCCGGGCGCCAGCGAGGTTTTCACCCAGGGCTTGCGGGCCAGGCCGGCACGGTTGGCGTTGCGCGCCAGCAAGCCCGCGGCGATGACGTTGCGGGGGTTGCTGGTGTTGGTGCAGCTGGTAATGGCGGCAATGATGACGGCGCCGTCGGGCATCAGGCCGGGCTGGACGTCGGCCGGGCCGGCGATGCCGCGCCCGGCCAGGTCGGCCACGGGCAGGCGGCGATGCGGGTTGGACGGGCCGGCCAGCGTGCGCACCACGCTGGACAGGTCGAACCGCAGCACGCGCTCGTATTGGGCGTTTTCCAGGGTGTCGGACCACAACCCGGCGGCGCGGGCGTAGGTTTCCACCAGCTTGACCTGCGCATCGTCGCGGCCGGTAAGCTTCAGGTATTCGATAGTCTGGCCGTCGATGGAGAACATCGCGGCGGTGGCGCCGTATTCGGGCGCCATGTTGGAAATGGTGGCGCGGTCGCCCAGCGTAAGGCTGGACGCGCCCGCGCCGAAGAATTCCAGGTAGGCGCCCACCACCCGTTCCTTGCGCAGGAATTCGGTCAGCGTCAGCACGATGTCGGTGGCGGTAATGCCGGGCTGGCGGCGGCCGGTGAGCTCGACGCCGACGATGTCCGGCAGCCGCATCCACGAGGCCCGGCCCAGCATCACGTTTTCGGCTTCCAGGCCGCCCACTCCCACGGCGATGACGCCCAGCGCGTCGACGTGCGGCGTGTGGCTGTCGGTGCCCACCAGCGTGTCCGGATAGGCCACGCCGTCTTGCGCGTGGATGACCGGCGACATGCGCTCGAGGTTGATCTGGTGCATGATGCCGTTGCCCGGCGGCACCACATCGACGTTGCGGAATGCCTGCCGCGTCCATTCGATGAAATGGAAGCGGTCTTCGTTGCGGCGGTCTTCGATGGCGCGGTTCTTCTGGAAGGCGTCGGGCTCGAAGCCGCCGTGCTCGACCGCCAGAGAGTGGTCGACGATCAGTTGCACCGGCACCTCCGGATTCACCTTGGCCGGGTCGCCGCCCTTGTCGGCAATGGCATCGCGCAGGCCGGCCAGATCCACCAGCGCGGTCTGGCCCAGAATGTCGTGGCACACCACGCGCGCCGGAAACCACGGAAAGTCGAGATCGCGGCGGCGTTCGACCAGTTGCCGCAGGGCGTCGTCGAGCAGCGCCGGGTCGCAGCGGCGCACCAGGTTCTCGGCCAGCACGCGCGACGTATAAGGCAAGCCATCGTAGGCGCCGGGCGCGATCGCCTCTACGGCGGCGCGCGCATCGAAGTAGTCCAGTCGGGTGCCCGGCAGGGGCTTGCGGTATTTTGTGTTCATGCCTCGGTGCGCGCCAGGTTGCCCTGCGCGATCTGGTGTTCAATGTTGAGACGCGATGCGCGGATGTGCCTGCGCATCAGGAGTTCCGCCAATTCCCCGTCGCCATCGGCGATGGCGTCGAGGATACGGTGATGCTCGGCATACGCCTGGCGGGGACGGTTGGGCGTGGCCGAATACTGGATGCGGTACATGCGGGCCAGTTGGTAGAGTTCGTCGCAGAGCAGGCGGATCAGCATCTGGTTGCCGCTGGCCTGGACGATGCGGTAGTGGAAATCGTAGTCGCCTTCTTGCAGGTAGTAGCCGCGCCCCGCCTGGAAGGCCTCGTCGCGCTCGTGCGCCTCGAGCACGCGGCGCAGCTCGCCGGCGGTGGCGGGCGTCATGCGCTCGGCGGCCAGGCGGCAGGCCATGCCTTCGAGGGACTCACGAATCTGGTACAGCTCGCACAATTCTTGCTGGCTAAGCGACACGACCCGCGCGCCCACGTGCGGCACGCGCACCAGCAGCCGCTGGCCTTCGAGCCGGTGGATGGCCTCGCGCAGCGGCCCGCGGCTGATGCCGTAGGTGCGCGCGAGTTCGGGCTCGGACATTTTGCTGCCGGGCGCGATTTCACCCTTGACGATGGCCGCCTGGATCTTGCGGAAAACGTGGTCCGACAGGGTTTCGGCCTCGCCTTCGGCAGCCACCGGCAGTATCAAGACTTTGGTGTCCATGTCGACAATATATGCGTGATGACTGGGGAAATTATAGCTATTTCGATATTTTCGGGCTAGATTGTCGACAATCAAACCGCCATCAGCTATTGGTGATTCACGCTGTGGCGCCGCGCACCGCCCCACGCGCCGCGCCGGCCCGATTCTTAGGAGCCTGCCATGTCCGCCCCTGTCTCGAACGTCCGTCCCGATCCGGACCAGGTCCTGGTCGATATCGTCGACTATGTCCTGGGCTACCAAATCGAAAGCGATCTGGCCTATGAAACTGCCCGCAACTGCCTGATCGACACCCTGGGCTGCGGCCTGGAAGCGCTGGAATACCCGGCCTGCCGCAAGCTGCTGGGCCCCATCGTGCCGGGCACCGTGGTGCCTCACGGCGCCAAGGTGCCCGGCACGCAGTTCCAGCTGGACCCGGTGCAGGCCGCGTTCAATATCGGCGCAATGATCCGCTGGCTGGATTTCAACGATACCTGGCTGGCCGCCGAATGGGGGCACCCCTCCGACAACCTGGGCGGTATCCTGGCCACGGCCGACTGGCTGTCGCGCAATGCCGTGGCGGCGGGCAAGGCGCCTCTGGCTATGCGTGACGTGCTTGCGGGCATGATCAAGGCGCACGAGATCCAGGGCTGCATTGCCCTGGAGAACTCGTTCAACAAGGTGGGCCTGGACCATGTGGTGCTGGTCAAGGTGGCCTCGGCCGCGGTGGTGGCGCATATGCTGGGCCTGAGCCGCGAAGAAATCATCAATGCCGTGTCGCTGGCCTGGGTCGACGGGCAGAGCCTGCGCACGTATCGCCATGCGCCCAACGCGGGTAGCCGCAAAAGCTGGGCCGCGGGCGACGCCACCAGCCGCGCGGTGCGCCTGGCGCTGATGGCGCGCACCGGCGAAATGGGCTACCCCTCGGTGCTGACCGCCAGGACCTGGGGGTTTTACGACGTACTGTTCAAGGGCCAGCCGTTCAAGTTCCAGCGGCCCTATGGCAGCTATGTCATGGAAAACGTGCTGTTCAAGATCTCGTTTCCGGCCGAATTCCATGCGCAGACTGCAGTGGAATGCGCCATGGACATCCACGGCCGGCTGCAGGCGGCCGGCAAGTCGGCGGCCGACATCAGGCAGATCACCATTCGCACGCACGAGGCCTGCATCCGCATCATCGACAAGCAGGGGCCGCTGAACAACCCGGCCGACCGCGACCATTGCATCCAGTACATGGTGGCGGTGCCGGTGCTGTTCGGGCGCCTGACGGCGGCCGACTATGAAGACGAGATCGCCCGCGATCCGCGCATCGACGCGCTGCGCGACAAGATTTCCTGCGTTGAAGATCCCGCGTTCACGCGCGACTATCACGACCCGGACAAGCGGTCGATCGCCAATGCGCTGACGGTGGAGTTCAACGATGGCACCCGGCTGGACGAGGTGGTCTGCGAATACCCCATCGGCCACAAGCGGCGCCGGCAGGAAGGCATCCCGCTGCTCGAAGCCAAGTTCCGCGCCAACCTGGCCCGCGTCTTCCCGGCCCGGCAGCAGGCGCGGATCCTGGCGGCATCGCTCGACCAGCAGACGCTCGAGGCCATGCCCGTCCATGAATATGTGGATTTGTACGTGATCTGAGATCCTGCCATCCTTGACTACAATGCAGCCATCACTACGCCGCATCGGACGCCCGCCATGCTCTGGGTCAAGGCCTTTCACATCGTTTTCATTGCGTCCTGGTTCGCCGGGCTGTTCTACCTGCCACGCCTGTACGTGAACCTGGCCCAGCAGCCCGATCCCGCCGTGCAGTCCTGTCTGGTCAGCATGGCGCGCCGCCTGTACCGCTTTACCACCATGCTGGCCATCATCGCCGTAGCGCTGGGCCTGTGGCTGTACGTGGGCTATGGCATCGGCATGGGGCCCGGCAACGGCTGGATGCATGCCAAGCTGCTCTTCGTGCTGCTCATCATCGGCTACCATCATGCCTGCGGCGTGATGCTGCGCAAATTCGAACAGGGCCGCAACACGCGCTCGCACAAGTTCTACCGCTGGTTCAACGAAGTTCCCGTCTTGCTGCTCGTGGCGGTGGTGCTGCTGGTAGTGCTCAAGCCCTTCTGACCCCTGCCCGGCCCCTGGCCCGGATTCGTATGTCCTCTGATGAACAAGACCGCCGCAAGACGCTGACGGTCAAGAAAACAGTGCGCGATGCCCATGCGGCCGAGCGCGGCAACAAGCGCGTACGCAGCGGCGCGCGGGCGCGGTCGGCCGCGCAAATGGAACTGGCGCGTGAAAAATCCGAACGGCGCCGGGCCGACCCCGCCCCGGCTGCCCCCGCCCCGGCGCCTGCCGAGCGGCCCCGGCGGCACGCCGAGCCGCAAAGCGAACAAGCGCAGGCCGAACAGCCGGCCGTGCGCCGCCGCATGCCGCGCGCCGCGCGCGCAGCCGAAACATTCGACGCCTTCGCCCCCTGCCCCCAGGGCCTGGAAGCCGCGCTGACCGCCGAAATGCAGGCCCTGGGTTTCGCCGATGCCCGCGCCGGCCGCGCGGGCTGCCACTTCAGCGCCGACTGGGCCGGCATGCAGCGCGCCAACCTGTACTCGCGGCTGGCCACGCGCATTCTGCTGCAAGTGGCCCATGCGGAAATCTCGCACGAAGACGACATTCTCGACCTGGCCCGCAGCGTGCCCTGGGAACGCTGGTTCGGCGCCGAGCAGACGCTGCGGGTGGATACCTCGGCCATCAAGAGCCCCGTGCAGAGCCTGCAGTACTGCAACCTGCGCGCCAAAGACGGCATCTGCGACCGCCTGCGCGACCTGGAAGGCGAGCGGCCCAGCATCGACACGGTACGGCCCGACGCGCGCGTGCACCTGTTCCTGACCGGCCACACCGCCACCCTTTACCTGGACACGTCGGGCGAATCGCTGTTCAAGCGCGGCTGGCGCCTGGACAAAGGCGAGGCGCCGCTGCGCGAAAACCTGGCCGCCGGCATGCTGGCGCTGGCCGGCTGGGACCCCGCCGCGGCGCTGCTGGATCCGTTCTGCGGCAGCGGCACCATCCTGATCGAGGCCGCCTGGATCGCGCTGGGCGTGCCGGCGGGCATTTCCCGCCCGTTCGGCTTCGAGCGGCTGCGCGGCCACGACGCCCGCCGCTGGCACGACCTGAAAGACGATGCGCGCGCGCGCATCCTGCCGGGCCTGGATGCCCCACTGGTAGGCTACGACCTGGATCCGCTGGCCATTGAATATGCACGCAACAACGCCGAGCGCGCCTGGCTGACCGTCGACACCATCCGTTTCGAAGTGGGCGACGCCCGCCAGGTGCCCGCGCCGGCCGGGCACGGCTGGATCGTTACCAATCCGCCCTACGGCGAACGCCTGCCGGCCGACGACGCCGACCTCTGGCGAGCCTGGTCGGCGCACCTGAAGCATGAATTCGCCGGCTGGCAGGTGCACGCCATTTCGAACGACCACGACCTGCCTAAGCGGCTGCGCCTGAAGCCGTTGCGCCGCACGCCGCTGTACAACGGCGCGCTGGACTGCCGCCTGTTCGGCTTCGAACTGGTGGCTGCCGGCTACCGCGAGCGGTCCGATCCCGCGTTGTAAAAAAGCTGCAACATGCCCCCCCTATTGTGGCGATCAAACCACAAGGCGCCGAATTAACCCATTATCGGCACCAGAAATACGCACGATGCACCAGGTGCTTGCATAAATTCAGGGTTAACCCTAAAATTCGGGTTAACCCGTAGCAGTTCACAATTTATGCAAGCCCTGGAATTATCGTGATCCACGTCAACCCCACCGTCCGACTGACCGACGAACTCGAGCGTCAGCTGATGCTGCAAGCCATCGAAGAACAATTCCGCCCCCGCCCCATGCGCGCACTGGCTTCGGGCCTGCGCAAGCTGGGCAAGGGCATCAAGTCCCTGGTCGCCCGCGAAGCCGCTGGCGCCAAGGCCGCGCACTCGGCCGCCTGAGGCCAGCCCGCGCAACGTACCGATTTCCCCTTGGGGGCTGCTACAGCCCCTTTTAAGACCCACCCGCAACGGTGGGTTTTTTTTGCCTTAATACGTGCCGAGGATGCGGGATAATACGCCCCCATGACCGACACCCCCGCCCCACTGACCCCCAGCCGGCTGCGCCGTTTTGCCTGCATGATGTACGAAGCCGTGCTGTTGTTTGGCGTGGTGTTCCTGGCCGGCTACCTGTTCGACACCCTGACCCAGAGCCGGCACGCGCTGATGCTGCGCCACGCCCGCCAGGCCTGGCTGTTCCTGGCCATCGGCGCCTACTTCGTGCTGTGCTGGCGCCGCAAGGGCCAGACGCTGCCCATGAAAACCTGGAACATCCGGCTAATCGACCGCGATGGCCGGCCGCCTTCAGTGCCGCGCCTGATGGCGCGCTACCTGCTGGCCTGGCCGCCCGTGCTGGCGGGGGCCGGCATTGTGGCCGCGGCTTCGGCTGCCACGGGCTGGAAGTCGGTCGACATGTTTATCGTAGCCGCGCCCTTCGCTATTTTCATCTGGTCGTGGTTCGACCGCGACGGCCAGTTCCTGCACGACCGGCTGCTGGGCACGCGCCTGCGCAACGCGCCGCCCCGCAAAGCCTGAGGCGGCAACAGGGACGCATCCGTCACAACACTGTCACCCTTCGTTCACGCCGGCGTCACGGCCGGATGGTTACATCCCTGGGCATGACGACAGCCCCGAGGAACGCCCACGTGAACGAAATCCGCCCTACTCATTGGCGCACACTCTGGATTTCCGACCTGCACCTGGGCACGAGCGGGTGCAAAGCGGACTTCCTGCTGGACTTCCTGGAACAGAACGAATCCGACACCCTGTACCTGGTGGGCGACATTGTCGATGGCTGGCAGTTGCGCAAGCATTGGCACTGGCCGCGCGCCCACAACGACGTGGTGCAGCGCATCCTGCGCAAGGCCCGCAACGGCACGCGGGTGGTGTTCGTGCCCGGCAACCACGATGAATTCGCGCGTGAATTCATCGGCTATGCCTTCGGCGACATCGAGATCCTGGACGAAGACGTGCACGTCACGGCGCGCGGGCAGCGGCTGCTGGTGCTGCATGGCGATCAGTTCGACGGCGTGATCCAGCACAGCAAATGGCTGGCCCACCTGGGCGACACTCTGTACCAGTCGGCCCTGTGGCTGAACCACCATTTCAACCGCCTGCGCCACCGCCTGGGCCTGCACTACTGGTCGCTGTCGCAGTATCTGAAACACAAGGTGAAGAACGCCGTGGCCTTCATTACCGATTTCGAGGAAGCCCTGGCCGGCGAAGCGCGGCGGCGGGGCCTGGACGGCGTGGTATGCGGCCACATCCACAAACCCGAAATGCGCGAGGTGGGCGGCGTACTGTACTGCAACGACGGCGATTGGGTGGAAAGCCTGTCGGCCCTGGCCGAATCGCACGACGGCCAGCTGGTGCTGGTGGACTGGGCCGCGCAGCATGCCCGGCGCGAGGCCGGGGCGGCCGCGGCGCGCAGTCGCCGGCCCCTGTCGCTGCCGGCGCTGCCTTCGGCCCTGCGCCGGCAGAACAAGCACCCGTAAAAACCCTTATACGTCCCCGTTAGCGGCACGGGAATGTTGCAGTTCGCGGCCCTCTAGGTCATGCTTGCACTTGGGGCATCCCGGCCCCAGGCGGCATTCCCAGGGGATAGTCGTCGGCGCGCTTACAACATAGGGCCATGAACGACCAATATCACGCGCTCTACCAATCATTCCGCTGGCTGGTGCCGACCCAATTCAATATTGCGGAAGCCTGCTGCCACCGCTGGGCGGCCAGCAGTTCCGACGCCCGCCGCATCGCCATCTATTACGAAGACGAAGCCGGCAACCGCGAAGTCTGGACCTACGCCCGCCTGGCCGAGGCGGCCAACCAGTTGGCCAACGGCCTGGTGAAGATGGGCGTCGAGCGCGGCGACCGGATCGGTGTGGTTTTGGGACAACGCCCGGAAACCGCCGTGGCGCACATGGCCATCTACAGCGTCGGCGCCGTGGTGGTGCCGCTGTCGTCGCTATTCGGCCCCGAGGCCCTGGAAACCCGCCTGCGCGACTCGGACGCCCGGGTGGCTATCGTCGACTACGCCTCCAGCGCCAATCTGCTGGCCATCAGCGACAACTGCCCCAACCTGCACCAGATCATCGGCATCGGCTTCGCCGACGAGCGCGTCCTGCCCTGGCGCAGCCTGCTGGCCCGCCAACCCGGCGAATTCAAGCGCGTGCCCACGCGCGCGTCCGACCCGGCCATCCTGCTGTATACCTCGGGCACTACCGGCGCCCCCAAGGGCGCCCTGCTGCCCCACAGCGTGCTGATCGGCAACCTGCCCGGCTTCGTGGCCTCGCAAGACTGGTTCCCCAAGCCCAGCGATGTGTTCTGGTCGCCGGCCGACTGGGCCTGGACCGGGGGCATGATGGACGCCCTGCTGCCCACCCTGTATTTCGGCCACCCCATCGTGGGCACGCGCGGGCGCTTCACGCCCGAACGGGCCTTCGAGCTGATGGAACGCTACCAGGTCACCAACACCTTCCTGTTCCCGACCGCGCTCAAGATGATGATGAAGGCCGTGCCCGAGCCGGCCAGCCGCTACCGGCTGGCCTTGCGTTCGGTCATGAGCGCCGGCGAAAGCGTAGGCGAAACGGTGTTTTCATGGTGCCAGACCGCGCTGGGCATCACGCCCAACGAGATGTTCGGCCAAACCGAAATGAACTACCTGGTGGGCAACAGCCACCAGCGCTGGCCGGCCCGGCCGGGCAGCATGGGACGCCCCTATCCGGGCCACCAGGTGGCGGTAATCGACGACGCGGGCCGACCGGTGGCGCCGGGCGAAACCGGTGAAATCGCCCTGAACCGGCTCGATATCCATGGGTTTCCCGATCCCATCCTGTTCCTGGGGTACTGGCGCAACGAAGCCGCCACCCAGGCCAAGTTCACCGGCGACTGGTGCCGCACCGGCGACCTGGCCAGTGTCGATGCCGACGGCTACCTGTGGTACGCGGGCCGCGCCGACGACGTGTTCAAGTCGGCCGGCTACCGTATCGGCCCCGGCGAGATCGAAAACTGCCTGCTGGGGCACGACGCCGTGGCCAACGCCGCGGTGGTGCCCAAACCCGACGCCGAACGCGGCGCGCTGGTCAAGGCGTACGTGGTGCTGACTCCCGAATACGCCGGCCACGACCACGCCCAGCTCATCCAGGCCCTGCAGAACCACGTGCGCGACCGCCTGGCGCCCTATGAATACCCGAAAGAAATCGAGTTCATCGACGAACTGCCCATGACCACCACCGGTAAAATCCAGCGCAGAGTGCTGCGCCAGCGCGAAGAAGCGCGGGCCGCCCCCCAGGCCTGATGACATACCGGAGACCGCTGCATGCCCATTTACCAGCTTGACGAACAAACGCCCGCCATCGATCCCAGCGCCTACGTTGCCGACAGCGCCGACATCATTGGCGACGTTACCCTGCAGGCCGGCGTCAGCATCTGGTCGCATGTGTCCATCCGCGGCGACAACGCGCCCATCGTCGTCCAGGCCGGCAGCAACATCCAGGAATCCAGCGTGCTGCACGTCGACGAAGGCTGTCCCCTGACCGTGGGCCCGGGCGTCACCGTCGGCCACCAGGCCATGCTGCACGGCTGCACCATCCATGAAGGCGCCCTGATCGGCATGCAGGCCATCGTGCTGAACAACGCCGTAGTGGGGCGCAACTGCCTGGTGGGCGCGGGTGCTATCGTTCCCGAAGGCCGGGTCATCCCCGACAATTCGCTGGTCATCGGCGTCGGCAAGGTGGTGCGCGAGCTCACGGCCGAAGAAATCGCCACCATGCACAAGAACACGCGCCACTACGAAACGCGCGCGCAGCATTACAAGCGGGCGCTCAAGCGCATCGGCTGACACGGCGGGGCCAGGTGATCGGCTAACATTCCCCCATGACCGATCAACTCAAGAAATACCTGTTCGAAGACCGCTCGGTGCGGGTCCAGGCCGTACGGCTGCACGATACCTGGCAGGCTGCCCAGGAAAACCACCAGTACCCGCCCGCCGTCCAGCGCCTGCTGGGCGAACTGATGGCAGCGGCAGCGCTGCTGGCGGCCAATATCAAGTTCGAAGGCTCGCTGCTGCTGCAGATCCAGGGCAGCGGGCCGATCACGCTGGTGGTGGTGGAATGCCAGTCGGACCTGAGCCTGCGCGCCACCGTGAAAATACGCGACGGCCACGAAGTGCCCGCCGACGGCGACATGCAAAGCCTGCTCAATCCCGACGGCCAGGGCCGCTTCATCGTGGTGCTGGACCCGCGCCGCAAGGTGCCGGGCCAGCAAACCTACCAGGGCATCGTGCCCCTGGAAGGCGACACCGTGGCGCAGGCCCTGCAGCACTACATGAAGGCGTCCGAACAGCTCGATACCCGCCTGTGGCTGCAGGCCGACACACAGCACGCCGCCGGCCTGCTGGTACAGCGCCTGCCCGACCAGGGTGGCGCGGCGCGCACCGAAAGCAGCGCCGACACGCTGGCGCGCGCCGTCATGCTGGCCGACACGCTCGAGCCCGACGAACTGGTGCGCACCGACATCGACACACTGATCCACCGGCTGTACTGGGAAGAAACCCTGGTCGCCTTCGAGCCCAGCCCGGTGCGCTGGCATTGCACGTGCACGCGCGAGCGCGTGTCTTCCATGCTGCGCACCCTGGGCGAACGCGAAGTCGAAGGCATTCTGGCCGAGCAGGGCAAGGTGCGCGTCACCTGTGATTTCTGCGGCAAGCCGTATGAATTCGATGCGGTCGACTGCTCGGGGCTGTTTGCCCCGGCCCGGCCAATGCCCGAACAGGACCCGCCCACCGTCCACTAGGACGCCGGCACCCCAGCGTAGTTGCCACAATCGACGGGGCCGGCATGGCGCGGGCACACTGCCGACCATGCGCCATCGTCCCATTCCACCCCGCTTGCGCCGGCCGCGCCGCAGCCGCGGCGCCACCCTGCTTGAATTCGCCATGGCCGCTCCGCCGCTGCTGCTACTGGGCGTGCTGGCGGCCGAAGCCGCGCACTGGCACCTGGCGCGGCAGCAGGCCTACGTGGCCCTGGTCGACGCCGCCCGCGCCGGCGCCACGCAGCACGGCCGGCCCGCGGCCATCGCCCACGCGTTTGAACAGGCCCTGCGGCCGCGCCACGCCCCGGCGGGCGGCGCCGCGGCGGGCATGGCGTCCTGGCGCATCGAGGTGCTGCAGCCCGGTGCCGCGGCGTTCCAGGCTCATGCCCGGCCTGGCCTGGCCGTGGCGGGCGCCGCCGGCCGCCGCGCCGTCAACAACGATTACCAGGCCGAGCAGCACACCGCGCGCGGCGCGGCGACCGGCGGCCCGACGATTTTCGATGCCAATACCCTGCACCTGCGCCTGACCGCCCTACACCGGCCGCTGGCGCCCTTGACCCGCGCGCTACTGCGGCAAGCGGGCCGGCCCACCGGCAGCTGCGCGCAGCGCGCCCTGCAGCGCGGGCTGCTGGCCCTGCGGCTGGAACTGCGTATCGAGATGCAGTCGCACCCGGTGGACTGGCATGCGCCGCCCGCCGCGCGGCAAGGGCCGGTGGTGTATGGAGCCTGGGATTGCGCCCGCGACGGGCCGTGAAAACCGCCCCGGCTCAGTGGCGCGGTGCCGCGGCCGGCTGGCCGGCGGCGCCGGGCGCCGGCTGGGGCACGGGCGTGCCGGGCGGCACGATCTGCACGAAGACTTCGCCTTCGCGCATCATGCCCAGTTCGCTGCGGGCCCGTTCTTCGATGGCGCCCACGCCGGTGGCGAGGTCGCGCACTTCGGCCTCGAGCGCCGCGTTGCGCGCGCGCAGGCCATCATTGGTTTCGTGTTGCGCGGCCACCTGGCGCTGCAGGTCCCATACTTTGAACCAGCCGCCTTTGCCCAGCCAGAGCGGATACTGGATCAGGCCCAGCAAGACGAGCAGCACCAGGAACAACAGGCGCATATGCGGACACCCTGAACGATTGCAGCCAACCGCAAGGGCCGGGCGCGGCGCGCCCGGCCGGCGTGGTTAACGCAGGTTGTAGAACGCGTCGAGACCCGGGTAAGAGGCCACTTCGGCCAGTTCTTCTTCGATGCGCAGCAGCTGGTTGTACTTGGCCATGCGGTCGGAACGCGACAGCGAACCGGTCTTGATCTGCATGGCATTGGTCGCCACGGCGATATCGGCAATGGTGGAATCTTCGGTTTCGCCCGAACGATGCGACACCACGGCGGTATAGCCGGCGCGCTTGGCCAATTCGATGGCGGCGAAGGTTTCGGTCAGGGTGCCGATCTGGTTGATCTTGATGAGGATCGAGTTGGCCACGCCCTTCTGGATGCCTTCTTTCAAGATACGCGTATTGGTGACGAACAGGTCGTCGCCCACCAGCTGCACCTTCTTGCCCAGCTGGTCGGTCAGCAGCTTCCAGCCATCCCAGTCGTTCTCGGCCATGCCGTCTTCGATGCTGATAATGGGGTACTTGTCGCACCAGGTGGCCAGCAGGTTGGCGAATTCCTGCGACGACAGCGACAGGCCGCCTTCGCCGGCCAGCGTGTACTTGCCGTCGCGGTAGAACTCGGAACTGGCGCAATCGAGGCCCAGGGCGATTTGCGAGCCCGGCTCGTAGCCGGCTTCGGCGATGGCCTTGAGGATGAGCTGGATGGCCGCTTCGTGGTTGGGCACGTTGGGCGCGAAACCGCCTTCGTCGCCCACGGCCGTGGACATGCCCTGGCCGTGAATCAGCTTCTTCAGCGCATGGAAGACTTCGGCGCCCCAGCGCAGGGCCTCGCGGAAGCTGGCGGCGCCCACCGGCAGGATCATCAGTTCTTGCAGGTCGAGCGTGTTGTTGGCATGCGCGCCGCCATTGATGACGTTCATCATGGGCACGGGCATGCTCATGGGGCCGCTGCCGCCGAAATAGCGGTACAGCGACAGGCCGGATTCGTCGGCCGCGGCGCGCGCCACCGCCATGCTGGCGGCCAGCAGCGCGTTGGCGCCCAGGCGTTCCTTGCTTTCGGTGCCGTCGAGTTCGATCAGGGTGCGGTCGACGAAGGTTTGCTCTTGCGCGTCGAGGCCCATCAAGGCTTCGGAGATTTCGGTGTTGAGGTTTTCAACGGCGCGCAGCACGCCCTTGCCCAGGTAGCGCGACTTGTCGCCGTCGCGCAGTTCGATGGCTTCGCGCTGGCCGGTGGAAGCGCCCGACGGCACGGCCGCGCGGCCCATGGCGCCGGATTCCAGCAACACGTCGCACTCGACGGTAGGATTGCCGCGCGAATCGAGAATTTCGCGGCCAATGATGTCGACGATTGCACTCATGATTTTTTGATTCCCTGAACGATAGACAGATTCAAGACGGCGGCATCAGTTCAGACGAACTGGTTTTCGATGAAGCCGTTGCGTTTGGTCACGCGGTCGAGTTCGACCAGCGATTCGAGCAGCGCGGGCATCAGGTCCAGCGGCACGGCGTTGGGGCCGTCGGACAAGGCGCAAGCCGGGTTGGGGTGGGTTTCCATGAACAGGCCCGACACCCCGACCGCCACCGCGGCGCGCGCCAGCACTGGCACGAATTCGCGCTGCCCGCCCGAGGACGTGCCCTGCCCGCCCGGCAACTGGACCGAGTGGGTGGCATCGAACACGACCGGACAGCCCGTTTCCCGCATGATAGCCAGCGAGCGCATGTCGGACACTAAGTTGTTGTATCCGAAAGAAGCGCCGCGCTCGCACACCAGGATGTTACTGCCGTCGCCGCCGGCCTCGATGGCGGCGTCGCGGGCCTTCTGGGCGACCTGCACCATGTCGTGCGGCGCCAGGAACTGGCCCTTCTTGATATTGACCGGCTTGAGCGACGCGGCGCAGGCCCGGATGAAGTCGGTTTGCCGGCACAGGAAAGCCGGCGTCTGCAGCATGTCGACCACGGCGGCCACCGGGGCGACCTGTTCGGTTTCGTGCACGTCGGTCAGGACGGGCACGCCCACCTGGGCGCGCACGTCGGCCAGGATTTTCAGGCCCTCGTCGATGCCCAGCCCGCGGAACGACTTGCCCGAGCTGCGGTTGGCCTTGTCGAACGAGCTTTTGTAGATGAAGGGAATGCCCAGCTTGCCGGTGATTTCCTTCAGGCGGCCGGCGGTATCGAAGGCCAGCTCGCGCGACTCGATGACGCACGGACCCGCTATCAGGAAAAACGGATGTTCCAGGCCGATGTCGAAACCGCAGGCTTTCATTCAGGCCTCCTTGCGGGCGTGATTGGCGATGGCCGCCTCGATGAAACTGGAGAACAGCGGATGGCCGTCGCGCGGCGTGGAAGTGAATTCGGGGTGGAACTGCACGCCCACGAACCAGGGGTGGTCGGGCAGTTCCATCATTTCGGGCAGGTTTTCAGTGGGCGTACGCGCACTGATGACCATGCCCGCTTCTTCCAGGCGGGGCACGTAGACGTTGTTGACTTCGTAGCGGTGGCGGTGGCGTTCGTTGACGTCGTCGCCGTAGATGGATTGCGCGCGGGTGCCTGGCTTGACGGGGCAGCGCTGTGCGCCCTTGCGCATGGTACCGCCCAGGTCGGAGCTGGCGTCGCGCTTTTCGACCTTGCCTTCGCGGTCCATCCATTCGGTGATAAGCGCCACCACCGGATGCGGGGCGGACGGATCGAATTCGGTGCTGTTGGCGCCTCCCAGGCCGGCGACATGGCGCGCGAACTCGATGACGGCCAGCTGCATGCCCAGGCAGATGCCCAGGTACGGCACGCCGTTTTCACGCGCATAGCGGATGGCGGCGATCTTGCCTTCGGTGCCGCGCTTGCCGAAGCCGCCCGGCACCAGGATGGCGTCGAGGTGCTTGAGCTGGTCGGTGCCGCGGGTTTCGATGTCTTCGGAATCGATGTATTCGATGTTGATCTTCGAGCGCGTGTGGATGCCGGCGTGCACCAGGGCTTCGGACAGCGACTTGTAGGATTCGGTGAGATCGACGTACTTGCCCACCATGCCGATGGTGAGCTGGTGCTTGGGATGCTCGAGGGCGTCGACCAGGTTGTCCCACATGGACAGGTCGGCCGGCGGCGGCGTCAGGCCCAGCGCTTCGCAGACGATGTTGTCGACGCCCTGCTTGTGCAGCATGGCGGGAATTTTGTAGATGGAATCGGCGTCCCAGACCGAAATGACCGCGTCCAGCGGCACATTGGAGAACATCGAGATCTTGGCGCGCTCGTCGTCGGGGATGGGGCGGTCGGCTCGGCACAGCAGCAGGTTGGGATAGATGCCGATTTCGCGCAGCTTCTGCACCGAGTGCTGGGTGGGCTTGGTCTTGAGTTCGCCGGCCGAAGCGATGAAGGGCACCAGGGTCAGGTGCACGAAGGCGGCGTTGTTGCGGCCCAGGCGCAGGCTCATCTGGCGGGCGGCTTCAAGGAACGGCAGCGATTCGATGTCGCCCACCGTGCCGCCGATTTCGACAATGGCCACGTCGGTGGCGCCGTTCCAGGCAGCGTCGGCGCCGCGCGCGACGAAGTCCTGGATTTCGTTGGTGATGTGCGGGATGACCTGCACCGTCTTGCCCAGATAGTCGCCGCGGCGCTCTTTGCGCAGCACCGATTCGTAGATCTGGCCGGTGGTGAAGTTGTTCACCTTGTGCATCTTGGCCGAGATGAAGCGCTCGTAGTGGCCCAGGTCCAGGTCGGTTTCGGCGCCGTCTTCCGTGACGAACACCTCGCCGTGCTGGAACGGGCTCATGGTGCCGGGATCGACGTTGATGTAGGGATCGAGCTTGAGCAGGGTGACTTGCAGACCGCGCGATTCGAGGATCGCGGCGAGGGACGCGGCGGCGATCCCTTTGCCCAGGGAAGACACCACACCGCCGGTGACAAATACGTATTTGGTCATCGTAATAGGCGCCCGGGACGAGCGAGCGCATGCGGGAAATTTGGATTATAGCCGGGCGTTAGGCCGATCAGGGGTTTTCCCTGATACCTGATCAAGTAACAATTTGAGGGGGCGGCGGGCATTCAGGCATGTTGCCAAGTGTCCGGCTCCCGTCAGGGTGCCGGACACCGTACGACTGGGATGGCCGTGGCTCGCAGCGGTGTCAGGCACCTGCGGGAGCCTGACACCTGAACCGAATTGTCCAACCCGCTATGCATGCCACCACCCGAATGGCGATCCGCCACGACGCCACAAGAACCTTACTCGCCCCCCAGCAACGGCCGAGTCCTCTCGTGCAGCCACTCCAGCGCCCGCCCGGCCACCAGCGGCGACAGCCGTTCCCGCACGGTCCGATGGTAGTCATCCAGCCAGGCGGCCTCGTCGGGCCGCAGCAGCGAGGCGTCGATGCAGCGGGTGTCAATGGGGCACAGGGTCAGGGTTTCGAAGCACATGAACTCGCCCAGTTCGCCCTCGAGCCAGCTGCGGTTGGCCACCAGGTTCTCGATGCGCACGCCCCAGCGTCCGGGGCGGTAGATGCCGGGTTCGTTCGAGGTGATCATGCCCGGCTCCATGGCCGTGTGAGGGCCGGGCGCCGCCCGGTAGGAAATGACCTGCGGCCCCTCGTGCACGTTCAGGAAATACCCCACCCCGTGGCCGGTGCCGTGACCGTATTCGGCCCCGCCCTGCCAGATGGGCGCGCGGGCGATGGCGTCGAGCATGGGCGACGGCGTGCCGCGCGGGAAGGCGGCGCGCGACAAGGCGATCATGCCCTTGAGCACCAGGGTGAAATCGACCTTCTGGTCGGCGCTGGGCTGGCCGACGGCCACCACGCGGGTGATGTCGGTAGTGCCGCCCAGGTACTGGCCGCCGGAATCGATCAGCAATAGCCCGTCGCCTTCGATGACGGCATGCGATTCGGCAGTGGCCCGGTAGTGCGGCATGGCGCCATTGGCGTTGAACCCGGCGATGGTGGCAAAGCTGGGGCACACATAGCCGGGGCGGCGCGCGCGGGCCGCCGTGATCTGCTCATCGATGGTCAGCTCGGTGACGGTATCGCGGCCCAGAGCGTCTTCGAACCAGGCGAAGAATTCGCACAGCGCGGCGCCATCGTGCGCCATGGCCTGGCGCACATGGGCCAGCTCGGCCTCGGATTTGCGCGACTTGAACAGCGTGCTGGGGTTGATGGCCTCGACGCGCGGCACCGATGGATCCATGGCATGGAACACTCCGCAGGTGACGCGGGCCGGGTCGATCAGCAGGGTCTGGTCGCGCTCGAGCGAGCCCAGGGCCTCGGCGGCCAGCCCGTAGGGCGCCACGTCGATACCGTCGGCCGCCAGGGCCGCGCGCAAGGCGGCGCCGATTTTGCCGTCGGCCACGAACAGCGTGGCATGGTCGAGGCCGACCAGGGCATGCGCCAGGAACACCGGGTTGTACGACACATCGGCGCCGCGCAGGTTGAACAGCCAGGCGATGTCGTCCAGGGTGGACACCAGGTGCACGTCGGCGCCGTGCGCCTGCATGGCCTGGCGCAGCCGGGCCAGCTTGTCGGCCCGCGAGACGCAGGCGTAGGGCGGTTCGTGCGCGTACACAGGCGCGTCGGGCAGGCCCGGGCGGGCGGGCCAGATCTCGGCCAGCGGGTCGGCCTGGATGTCCAGGCTGGCGCCAACCGGCGCCAGGGCCGCCGACAGCGCGCGGAAGGCGCCCAGGCCGAGCACCTGGCCGTCCACGCCCACCCGCTGCCCGGCCTGCATGTGCGCGGCCAGCCAGTCGATATGGCCCGGCGTGTTGGCCGCGGCGATTTTCATCAGCTGCACGCAGGTGCCGGCCAGTTGGGCCTCGGCCTGCACCCAATAGCGGCTGTCGACCCACAGGCCGGCGAACTCGGCGGTGACCACCAGGGTGCCCACCGAGCCGGTGAAGCCGCTGAGCCACTGGCGGCCCTGCCAGCGGGCAGGCAGATATTCGGACAGGTGAGGATCGGCGGACGGGACGATGCAGGCGTCCAGGCCGCGGCGGCGCATGGCCTGCCGCAACTGGGCAATGCGGGTATCGGTGGGGGGCATGAGTATCCTTAGCGCAGCATGGATGACATGGCCGACAGGCTGTTGAGCGTGCGGATGGCGGCCTGCATGCTGTCTACGGCAAAGCGCAGGGTCACGCCGTCCACACGCTCGAGCGTGGGCCACGTGCAGAACAGGTCGGCCAGCGCCGAACTCTGGGTCTGCAACCGGCATTCTATAGGCGCGGCGATGCGCCAGGGAACCGCGCCGGCGGCGCCGCGCACCGCGGCCTCGGCCGCGGCGGCGATGGCCTCGCGGGCGGCGGCCGGCGACAGCGTGGCCCCGCTGCCCTGCCCGTGCGCCACCTTGGTCTGCACCCACTGCGCGCGGGGAAACAGCGGGCGGGTCTCGGCGATGAAGACATCATCGCCGCTGGCCAGGATGACCGGCACGCCGAGCTCGCCGGCCAGCGCCCCGTACAGCCCCGCCTCGCCCAGCTCGGCGCCGTTGATGAACACGCGCGCGAAGGCAAAGCTGTTGATCGTGTGGGCCAGGATGCCGCGCGCCTGCGAGCGCGCGTGGTAGCCGACCAGGCAGACCGCGTCGCAGGGCTCTTCCAGCCCGCCCATCATGCCCAGGTAGCGCGGCTTACCCAGCACCAGGCGGGCGCGCGGGTCCAACGCGTCGGGCAGCAGGTTGCGAAAGCCGCCGTGCGAATCGTTGACCAGGACTTCATCGGCGCCGCCGGCGAAGGCGCCCTGGATGGCGGCATTGGCCTCGCCCGTCATCCAGGCGCGGGCCCGCTCGTACTCGCCGTTGCCGGCCCGGGTCTGCTCGGCATGGAACACGCCGGCCACGCCCTCGATGTCAGTGGAAATCAGGATCTTCATGAGTGTGTCACCAGGGTTGCAGCGGCCGCCTGCCGGGCCGCCTACAGTTCAGTGCGCGCCAGCCATTCGCGCCAGCGGGGCGCGGCTTCGCGGATGCAGATGCGGCGGCGGCCATCGCGCCCGCTGACCGATTCGGCATGCCACAGCGCTGCCACGATGGCCTGCTCGGCCGCCTCGGCCGCGGCTTCGAACAGCGGATCGATGCGGGTCTCGTGCAGCAGCGCCACGGCCGGCATGCCGCGCTCGGCCAGATGGGGAATGGTATAGGCCGTGGAAAATGCCAGTGCGATGTCGCCGCTGCCATGGCCGAACACCGATCCGGTGCGCGCCAGGCCGGCGCCGGCCCGCAGCGCCAGGCGGCGCAGCTGGCGGGCATCGAGCGGCGCGTCGGTGGCCAGCAGCAGGATGATCGAGCCCTGCTCGGGGCGCGCCGCCTCGGCGGCCTGGTTCTGGTCTTGCTGGCGGGCCAGTTCGCGGCCGAACGGCCGGCCGGCGATGGTCAGGCTGGGCAGGCGGCCGAAATTCGCCAGCACCAGCGCGCCCACGGTATGGCGCAGGCCCGGCTGGATGCCGGCGATGCGCGATGCCGAGCCGATGCCGCCCTTGAGCGAAAACGACGACATGCCGCGCCCCGCCCCCACCGAGCCCTGCGCGAAGCGGGCATCGGCGGCGGCCAGGGCCTGCGCATAGTGCGCTTCTTGCACGGCCAGCGCCTGGATGTCGTTCAGGTAGCCGTCATTGCATTCGAACACCAGCGGATTGACGGTAGGCCATTCGCGCCCGATGGCGGGGTTGCCGGCCACCGCGGCGCGGATCTGCGCATTGGCCACCGCGCCCACGCCGAACGTATTGGTCAGGGCCAGCGGGGTTTCCAGCACGCCCAGCTCGCGCACCTGAACCAGCCCGACACTTTTGCCGAAGCCGTTGAGCACCGCCGCGGCCGCCGGCACCTTGTCGCGGTAGACGTCGCCGGCGTGCGGGCGCACCACGGTAACGCCGGTCTGCAGCGAGCCCTGGGCCAGGGTGTGGTGCCCCACCGTAACTCCCTGCACATCGCTGATGGCGTCCAGCGGCCCCGCCGGCAGCGCGCCGATGCGGGGAAGAATCGAATTCGTATCCATCGGCGCAGGCTACAGGCGGTCGATCTTGGGGTCCAGGGCATCGCGCAAGGCGTCGCCCAGCAGATTGAAGGCCAGCACGGTCAGGAAAATGGCCAGGCTGGGAAACAGCGCCACGTGCGGCGCATTGACCATGTCGGCGCGCGCTTCGTTCAGCATCGCGCCCCATTCGGGCGTGGGCGGCTGCGCGCCCATGCCCAGGAACGACAGGCTGGCCGCCGTGATGATGGACGTGCCCACGCGCATGGTGAAGTACACCACGATGGAAGAAATCGTGCCGGGCAGGATATGCCGCAGCAGGATGGTCCAGTCGGACGCGCCGATGCTTTTGGTGGCCTCGATGTAGGTCAGGTGCTTCAGGGCCAGCGTGTTGCCGCGCACCAGGCGCGCGAAGGCCGGCACGCTGAACACCGACACCGCCACCACCACGTTGGTCATGCTGCTGCCCAGAATAGCCACCACGCCCAGCGCCAGCAAGATGCCCGGGAAGGCGAACAGCACGTCGGAAATGCGCATGGTGATGCGGTCCCACCAGCCTTCGTAGTAGCCGGCCAGCAGGCCTAACGTGCAGCCCACCAGCGCGCCCAGCAGCACCGACAGGAAGCCGGCCGCCAGCGAAATGCGCGCGCCCATCAGGATGCGGCTGAAGATGTCGCGGCCCAGCGGGTCGACGCCGAACCAGTGGGCCGCCGAGGGCCCGGTGTTGAGCATGTCGTAGTCGAAATAGTTTTCGGCGTCGTAGGGGCTGAGCCACGGCGCCAGCACGGCGATCAGCACCAGCAGCAGCACGAACACCAGGGCGCCCATGCCCACGTGCTGCTTGCGGAACTTGCGCCAGAACTCGCCCCACGGGGTGCGTACGTCGGTGCCGGTATGCACGGCGGTCGTTTGCGTCATGGCCGCCTCACTTGTAGCGAATGGTGGGGTTGATGAAACCGTAGAGCATGTCCACCACCAGGTTGATCAGGATGAATTCCAGCGAAAACAGCAGCACCAGCGCCTGGATGACAGGGTAGTCGCGCATGTTCACCGAATCGACCAGCAGCCGGCCCAGGCCGGGCCAGTTGAACACAGCCTCGACCACGATGGAGCCGCCCAGCAGAAAGCCGAACTGCAGGCCCATCATGGTCACTACCGGAATGAGCGCATTGCGCAGGCAGTGCTTGATGATGACAATGCGTTCGCGCAGGCCCTTGGCGCGCGCGGTGCGCACGAAGTCTTCCTGGATCACTTCCACGAACGAGGCGCGCGTGAAGCGCGCCATCACCGCGGCCACCGCCGCGCCCAGCGTGATGGACGGCAAGATGTAGTGCTGCCATGAATTGGCGCCCACGGTCGGCAGCCAGCCCAGGTCCACCGAAAATATCTGCATCAGCAGCATGCCCAGCGCAAAGGCCGGAAAAGAAATGCCTGACACAGCCAGGGTCATGCCCAGGCGGTCGGGCCAGCGGTTGCGGAACACCGCCGAGGTAATGCCGATGGCCATGCCGAACACCACCGACCAGGCCATACTGACCAGCGTCAGCAGCAGCGTGGGCATGAAGCGCTCGGCGATCTCCACCGACACCGGACGGCGCGTGCGGATGGACGTGCCCAGATCGCCCTGCACGATATTGGTGAAGAATCGCACGAACTGTTCGGGCAGCGGCTTGTCCAGCCCCAGCTCCTGGCGCACCAGCTGGACGGTTTCGAGGTCGGCATCCTGCCCCGCCGCCAGGCGCGCCGGGTCGCCGGGCAGCATGTGCACGAACAGGAACACCAGCACCGCCACGATCAGCAGGGTGGGCGCCAGGCCCAGCAAGCGCTTGAGGAAGTAATTCAGCATTTTTCAACCTGATCGGCGATGCGCGCGCCCGCGGCTGCCGGCGCGCGCATCGGCCGTGTTGCGGCCGTTGTGGTCCGCTTACTCGGAAAGCGAGATGTCGTCGGAATTGATGTTGCCGTCGGGCATCACATAGACGCCGTCGAGCTTCTTGCTGCGGGCATACAGCACTTTTTCAGTGACCAGCGCCGCCCACGGAGCATCCTTCCAGATCTGCTCTTGCGCTTCTTTGTAGAGCTGGGTTTTTTCCTTGTCGTCGACCGAACGCAGGGCCTTGGCGATGTCGGCGTCGACCACTTCGTTCTTGTAGTAGGCCGTGTTGTTCAGCTTGGGCGGGAAGGATTCCGAGGCCAGCAGCGGACGCAGGGCCCAGTCGGCCTCGCCGGTGGACGACGACCAGCCCGCGTAATACATGCGTACCGGGGCGGTGGCGGGATCCGGCGCGGACTGCACCAGTTCGGTGCGCTGGCCCACTTCCAGTGCCCGCACCTCGACTTTCACGCCGACCTGGCGCAGCTGCTGCTGCACGAACTGCAGCACCTTCTGGGTGGTGGTGTTGCTGTAGCCGCCCCACAGCACCGATTCAAAGCCGTTGGGATAGCCGGCCTCGGCCAGCAGCTGCTTAGCCTTCTTGGGGTCGTACGGCCACGGGTCCATCTTGTAGGCGTAGGTGACGCCCTGCGGCACGATGCCCTGGGCCGGGAAGGCGTAGCCGGCGAACGCCACCTTGGCCAGCGCCTCGCGGTTGATGGCATAGTTGATGGCCTGGCGCACCTTCACGTTGTCGAAGGGCTTGTGCTGCACGTTGAAGCTGATGTAGCGCGTGATGATGGAATCGCCGGTCAGCACGTCCAGCTTGTCGCTCTTTTTCAGCAGCGCGGCCTGCTCGTAGGGCAGCGTGTAGGCGAAATCGGCTTCGCCGGTCTGCAGCATGGCAGCGCGGGTGCTGTTTTCCAGCACCGGCTTCCAGGTGATGGTGTCGATCTTGGGATAGCCCTTCTTCCAGTAGCCGTCGAACTTCTTGCCGCGCACGTAATCGGTCTGCTTCCAGCCGTCGAACACGAAGGGGCCGGTGCCCACCGGGTGGAAGGCGATGTCCTTGCCGTATTTTTCCAGCGCGGCCGGCGAAATGATGGCTGCCGACGCGTGCGCCAGCGAGTTGATGAACGGCGCGAACGGCTCTTTCAGGGTAATGCGCAGGGTGCTGTCATCCACCGCCTCGACCTTGGCGATGCGGTTGAACTGGTTGTAGCGCGCCAGGTGGTTGTCGCGGTTCAGCACGCGGTCGAGATTGGCCTTGACGGCCGCGGCGTTGAAATCCGTGCCGTCATGGAACTTCACGCCCTGGCGCAGCTTGAAGGTATAGGTCAGGCCGTCGGGCGTGACGTCGTAGCTTTCGGCCAGCACTGGCTGGATCTTCAGGTCTTTGTCGAACTCGAACAGGCCTTCGTAGAACGACTTCGTGACGGCCGTGGTCAGCGTGGTGTTGGTGTTGTAGGGATCCAGGGTCTCGGCCTGCGAACTCAGCGCCAGCACGACATCCTTGGCTGCGAACGCGGCGCTGCCGCAGGTCAGGGCCGACAGTGCCAGCAGGCTTGCCGCCAGGTTTTTTCGCTGGAACAGCGAATCGACTCGTTTATTCATGAAGGCTCCTTGGGGGTATGCAGTCGCTTGCTTATCAATAGGCGCCGGCAATGCGGTGCCGGGCGACAAAATGCCGTGGTGCGACTTGCACCAGCGGCTGGACCGACGGTTCGTCGCCGACGGCCCGGATCGGGCTGGGAATTTCATCGGACAGCAGTTCGCGCCTCAGATGCCGGCGCGCCGGATCGGCGATCGGCACAGCGTCCATCAGCTTGCGCGTGTACGGATGCTGCGGATTCTCGAAAATGGCGCGGCGCGGGCCGATCTCGACGATCTGCCCCAGGTACATCACCGCCACGCGATGGCTGACGCGCTCGACCACCGCCATGTCGTGCGAAATGAACAGGAACGCCACACCCAGTTCGCGCTGCAGGTCGAGCATCAGGTTGACGATCTGCGCCTGGATGGACACGTCGAGCGCCGACACCGATTCGTCGGCCACCACCACTTTGGGGTTCAGCGCCAGGGCCCGCGCAATGGCAATGCGCTGGCGCTGCCCGCCGGAAAACTCATGCGGATAGCGGCTGGCGTGTTCGGCCGGCAGCCCGACTTTTTCCAGCAGCCAGGCCACGCGCTGGCGCGCCGCCTCGCCCTTGGCGATGCCGTGCACCAGCAGCGGCTCCATGATCGAGAAGCCCACCGTGACACGCGGGTCCAGCGAGGCGAACGGATCCTGGAAAATGAACTGGATGTTGCGGCGCAGGTGCTGCAGCGTGCTGGACGGCATCTCGCGGATGTTCTGCCCGCCGAATTCAATGGCGCCGCTCTGGCTCTCGACCAGGCGCAGCAGCGAACGGCCGGTGGTCGACTTGCCGCAGCCCGATTCGCCCACCAGCGCCAGGGTCTCGCCAGGATACAGGTCGAAGCTGACGCGCTCGACCGCGTGCACGCGCCGCTTGACGCGGCCGAACAGGCCGCTGGGCACATCGAAGCGGGTAATCAGGTCTTTCACGCGCAAGATGGGCTGGGCGTCGGCGTGCACGGTGTCGTGGGGCCGGTCCGGCTCGGGCGCCTGCCCGGCATCGACGCGCAGCAGCGGAAACTTAGCCGGCAGGTCGGTGCCGGCCATGGCCCCCAGGCGCGGCACGGCCGACAGCAGCGCGCGCGTATAGGCGTGCCGCGGCTGGCCGAACACCTGTTCGGAAGCGCCCTCTTCGACCTTGTCGCCGCGGTACATCACCAGCACGCGGTCGGCCACTTCGGCCACCACGCCCATGTCGTGCGTGATGAAGATCACGCCCATGTCCATTTCTTCCTGCAGCTGGCGGATCAGCTGCAGGATCTGCGCCTGGATAGTCACGTCCAGCGCCGTGGTAGGCTCGTCGGCGATCAGCAGCTGCGGCTTGCACGACAGCGCCATGGCGATCATGACCCGCTGGCGCATGCCGCCCGACAGCTGGTGCGGGTAGCGGTCCAGCACCTGGCGCGCTTCGGGAATGCGCACGCGTTCCAGCATGCGCAGCGCCTCGGCGCGCGCACTGGCGGCATCCTTGCCCTGGTGCACCTGGATCGATTCGGCGATCTGGTCGCCGGCCGTGAACACCGGGTTCAGCGAAGTCATCGGCTCCTGGAAGATCATGGCGATGTCGGCGCCGCGGATGCCGCGCATCGTGGCGCCCGGCGCGCGCGCCAGGTCGACGATGGCGCCGCTGCGCCGGCGCAGCAGCATGCTGCCCGAGGCGATCTTGCCGCCGCCGTGCTCTACCAGCCGCATCAGCGCCAGCGAAGTGACCGATTTGCCGGACCCGGATTCGCCCACGATGGCCAGCGTTTCACCACGCTCGACGTGGAACGACAGGTTGCGCACAGCTTCCACCGTGCGCTCCGACGTGGCGAAACGCACGCTCAGGTCGTCGACCTGCACGACGCGGTTGTCTGGCAGCGCCAGGCTGCTTGCGCGCTCAACCATATTGCTTCATCCCCTGCAGGCTGCCATGCGGGCAGCGTATTGGCGCGGCGGTCATCGATAGATGGCCGCCACGGGCGGCTCGCCCACGCGGGCATAGCCCCGGTACATTCCTTCCGTGTTGAACGGCAGGACCACATTGCCGCGGGTGTCGACGGCGATCAGGCCGCCCTTGCCCTGGATGGCGGGCAAGGTGTCGAACACCACGCGGTCGGCGGCCGCCTGCAGCGAGGCGCCGCCGTATTCCATTTGCGCGGCCACGTCATAGGCCGCCACCGCGCGGATGAACATTTCGCCGGTGCCGGTGGTGGACACGGCGCAGCTGCGATTGCTGGCATAGCATCCGGCGCCGATCAACGGGGCATCGCCCACGCGGCCGACCTGCTTGTTGGTGATGCCGCCCGTGGACGTGGCGGCTGCCACGTTGCCCTGCGCATCTACCGCCACCGCCCCAACGGTGCCGAATTTCTTGTCGGCGTCCAGCGGATCGGCCGGCGCGGGCTGGCCGCGCGCCACCAGGGCCTGGCCGTCATGGTCGAGCACCGCGGCGTCGGGGTTCTCGCGCTGCACGCGCTGCAGCTGCTCGCGCCGCGCGTCAGTCGAGAAATACGACGGGTCGACCAGTTCCAGTTGCTGCGCGCGGGCGAAATCTTCGGCGCCCGGGCCCACGAAAAATACATGCTTGCTGTGTTCCATGACGGCGCGCGCGGCCAGCACCGGATTACGCACGCAGGTCACATTGGCGATGGCGCCGCAACGCACAGTGGCGCCGTCCATGATGGACGCATCGAGTTCATGCGTGCCCGCACTGGTAAACACCGCGCCATGGCCGGCGTTGAACAGCGGGCAGTCCTCCAGGCGGCGCACCGCCTCGGTCACCGCGTCCAGCGCGCTGCCGCCGGCGGCCAGCACCGCCTGGCCAGCCGCCAGGATATCGTTCAGGGCCGCCAGGTATTCCTGCTCTTTCTCGGGCGACATGGCAGCGCGCGACATCGCGCCTGCGCCCCCGTGGATGGCAATAACCGGCTGAATCATCTTTTTCCTGCTCCTGCTCCATGGAAAAGCCACGGCATGACGGACTGGGTCACGCCGGCCGCGGCCTGGATTGAATTCTTGGCCCGATGGGCCACTGCCGCCCCCAGCCCTTCCACCAGCCCCAGCGCGGCGGTCTCGGAGTTGGACGACAGCTGGCGCGACGTGTGGGCATACAGCGCCACCGTGGCTACCGGCGCCAGCGGCGAGGTGGGCTTGTCGGTCAGCACCAGCACGGGTACGCCGGCCTGCTGCGCCGCCCGGCCCAGCGTGACCGTATCGGCCAGGTAGCGCGGAAAGCCGATGGCGATGATCAGGTCGCGCTCGGTCATGCGGGCCAGCTGGCGCGCCGCGTGCGACACGCCGCCGGGGCCGGCCAGCGAATCGCAGGCGTGCAGGTACATGCACAGGCTGCGCTGCAGCAGCCCGGCCAGGAAGCCGCTGGCGCCGAACCCGATAATGAAGACGCGTTCGGCCCCCAGCACGATGTCGACGGCCCGCTCGCAGGCATCGGCGTCCAGGGCCTGCAGCGTGCGCTGGGCGTTGCGGATGTCTTCTTCCAGCGTAGCGGCCATGACTTGCACGGCCGTGGCGGAATGCGCCAGCTCGACGCGCAGCTTTTCCACCGGTTCGAGCGCCGACTCGAAGCCGCGCGCCAGTTCGGCGCGGAACTGCGGGTAGCCCGGCAAGTCGAGCGCACGGGCGAAGCGGTTGGCCGAGGCCACCGACACGCCCACCGCGGCGGCGAATTCGTCGATGGTCATAGTGGCCACCCGAAATTGGTGGGCCAGCACATATTCCGCCATGCGGTGCTGGGCGCGGCTGAGACTGGGCTGCGCGCGGGCGATCCGGGCGGCGACGGACGGACTGGCCTGGGTCATGGGTGGATGGGCTGGTGCAAGGCCGGTAGTCCGGCACGAATGTAAATTTGTTTACATAGTAATTTTAGATAAGAAAATTGATTTTCATACTCCGGGATTACCCTCGCCGCGCCGGGTATTGAGTAGGGTGAGGGGTTACCCCCTCAGCCCTCTCACACCACCGTACGTGCGGTTCCGCATACGGCGGTTCAGTGGATACACTGGAGGCGAACTACGGTCTCATAGATCGAGACCAGTCCGAGCCGCTGGAACCAGGCATTCGGGAATGCCTGTTGCATATGCGAAGCACCCGCATTCCACCAAGGTCCGCGACCATTCACGCTCGAACGCCACGCCCGCTCCGGGTCTAGTCCCTGAGCCAGCAAGTAACGTTTCCGCGTTCTAGGCCGCGCCCCTGACGCATCAGTTCACGCACCCGTCGCATCAATCGCTCAATGCTCTGGGGCGCAATCCTGATGTGCGCCTGCTCCAACCGTGTGGCAATCCGGTAGCCCAGAAACTTGCGGGCCCCCGGCTTCGCCACCTCGCTCTTGGCTTCGTTCACAACCAGCCTCAAGGCCTTCTCGAGATAGGCCCTGGTGCTTGCCATGACGCGTTGTCCCGCCCGCCGACTGCCCACATAGATGTTGCAGTCGTCGGCGTACCGGCAAAACGCCAGCCCCCGGGCTTCCAGGTGACGGTCCAGGTCGGTGAGCAGGATATTGGACAGCAACGGCGGCAGCGGCCCGCCTTGCGGCGTGCCTTCCGTGCGTGTCCCAACTAGGCCATCAGCCATCATCCCCGCTTCCAGCAAGCGACGGACCAGCTTCAGTACCCGTCGATCTTGCACCTGCCTGGCCATCCGGCTTCCTTCAGACTCGCAGTCACCCACGAAACCCTTGCCTTAGGCTAACTCTTCTCCTTGTCGGGCGAGTACGGGACTTACACCCGCTAGTGGGTGCGCCCTGCCGGGCGCACCATGAAAAAACCCTGCCGAAGCAGGGTTTCTGGCGCGGATGCAGGGCCGTGGCTACACGCCGGACACATCCAGCCTGGCCTGGGTCTTGGCCTTGATTTCATCGACCGTGACGCCGGGGGCCAATTCGCGCAGCTTCAGGCCGCCTTCGGCGACTTCCAGCACGCCCAGGTCGGTAATGATCAGGTCGACCACGCCCACGCCGGTCAGGGGCAGCGTGCACTTGGGCAGCAGCTTGATGTCTTCGGTGCCGTCTTTCTTCTTGGCCACGTGCTCCATCAGCACCACCACTTTGCCCACGCCGGCCACCAGGTCCATGGCGCCGCCCATGCCCTTGATCATCTTGCCGGGGATCATCCAGTTGGCCAGGTCGCCGGTTTCGGACACCTGCATGGCGCCCAGGATCGCCAGGTTGATCTTGCCGCCGCGGATCATCGCGAACGAATCGGCAGAAGAAAAGATGGACGAGCCGGGCAGCGTGGTGACCGTCTGCTTGCCGGCGTTGATCAGGTCGGCATCGACCTGGTCTTCAGTGGGGAACGGGCCGATGCCCAACAGGCCGTTTTCGGATTGCAGCCACACCTCGACGCCCTTGGGCACGTGGTTGGCCACCAGGGTGGGCAGACCGATGCCCAGGTTCACGTAGAAGCCGTCTTGCAGTTCGCGCGCGGCGCGCGCGGCCATTTCATCGCGGGACCATGCCATGTCGTGTTCTCCTTAGGCCGGGCGGGTGGTGCGTTGTTCGATGCGCTTTTCCGGCTGTGCGTTCAGCACGATGCGGTGCGCGTAGATACCGGGCAGGTGGATCTGGTCGGGGTCGAGCGACCCCGTGTCGACGATTTTCTCGACTTCCACCACGGTGATCTTGCCGGCCATGGCCACGTTGGGGTTGAAATTGCGCGCGGTCTTGCGAAACACCAGATTACCGCTGCGATCGGCAATGTGCGCCTTGACCAACGACACGTCGGGCACCAGCGAACGTTCCATCACGTACTGATGGCCGTCGAATTCACGCAGTTCTTTGCCGTCGGCCACGATGGTGCCCACGCCGGTGCGCGTGAAGAATGCCGGAATGCCCGCCCCGCCGGCGCGCAGTTTTTCCGCCAGCGTGCCCTGCGGCGTGAATTCGAGTTCGAGTTCGCCGGCCAGGTATTGCCGTTCGAATTCTTTGTTTTCACCCACGTACGAGGCGATCATCTTGCGGATCTGGCGGGTATTGAGCAACTGGCCCAGCCCGAAGCCATCCACCCCGGCGTTGTTGCTGATGCATGTCAGGTTCTTGACGCCGGAATCGCGCAGGGCGGCGATCAGCGCCTCGGGGATGCCGCAAAGGCCGAAACCGCCCACGGCAATCATCTGGCCGTCTTCGACGATGCCTGCCAGCGCCTCGGCGGCGCTTGCATAAACTTTGTCCATCTGTCCAGCTCCTAAAGTTCGAATGTGGATAGGCGCGGCTGCATGCGGGTGGCGCGCCCGTTCGTTTTTAATTAGTTTGAGCCGATTTTAACGGCTTGCGCGGCAGATACGCACTGCCGCCCCAGTTGCTCGAGTATGCCGGGCGGCCAGGGTTGCGAGCGGCCGGCCGCGTAATCCATCCAGACCAGCACGGTGCGCCCGCGCGCATACGGGCCGGAATCGTCGCCCGCCTTGTCGAGCACCACCTCGGTTTCCAGGCTGGAGCGGCCGATCCGGGTGACCCGGTGCGTGACCCGCACGTCGGCCGGGTAGACGAAAGACCGCAGGAAATCGCACGAGGCGTGCGCCAGGATGAAGCCCTGCCCCGGCGGCGGCGACCAGTCCGGGCTGCGCAGCATCTGTATGCGGGCCTCTTCCATCATGCGGAAATACACGGTGTTGTTCATGTGATTGAAGGCATCGGCATCGCCCCAGCGCATGGGCACGTCGGCCTGATGCCAATCGCCGACTTCGAGAATGCGGGCGGGTTTCTGATCCCAGGTCAACGGGGGCTCCTGACAATGAAAGAGGCGCCGGGGCACAAGCCGGCCGGCTGCAATACAATCGCCGATAATACTTCCTTGCATCACCATAAGGCACTAGAGGGGATAGGTGTAATGTCTGAACGCGAGTCAATGGAATATGACGTGGTGGTTGTCGGCGGCGGGCCGGCCGGCCTGGCCGCCGCGTTGCGCCTGAAGCAGCTGGCCACCGAGCAAAACCGCGACCTGAGCGTGTGCGTACTCGAAAAAGGCGCCGAACTCGGCGCCCACATCCTGTCCGGCGCCGTCATGGATCCGCTGGCGCTCACCGAACTCATCCCCGACTGGAAAGACAAGGACGCGCCGCTGAACGTGCCGGTCACCCAGGACCAGTTTCTGTTCCTGACCCGCACGGGCGCGCGCAAGACGCCCAACTGGATGCTGCCGGCCTGTTTCCAGAACCACGGCAACTACATCGTGCGCCTGGGCGACGTGGTGAAATGGATGGGCGAGCAGGCCGAGGCGGCCGGCGTCGAGATCTTCCCCGGCTTTGCCGCGGCCGAAGTACTGTACGACGACGACGGCGCCGTGCGCGGCGTGGCCACCGGCGACATGGGCGTGGCGCGCGACGGCTCGCACACCGACCACTACCAGCCCGGCATGGAGCTGCTGGCGCGCTACACCATCTTCGCCGAAGGCTCGCGCGGACAGCTGGGCCGCCAGCTCATCGAGCGCTACAAGCTCGACGACGGCCGCGATCCCCAGGCCTATGGCATCGGCCTGAAAGAAATGTGGGAAGTCGATCCGGCCCAGGCCCGGCCCGGCCTGGTCGTGCATACGGCCGGCTGGCCGCTGGATGCCGACACCTACGGCGGTTCATTTCTGTACCACCTGGACAACAACCTGGTGGCGGTGGGCATGGTGGTAGGCCTGGACTACGCCAACCCCTGGCTCTCGCCGTTCGAAGAATTCCAGCGCTACAAAACCCACCCGGCCATTCGCGGCACTTTCGAGGGCGGCAAGCGCATTGCCTACGGTGCGCGCGCCATCACGGCCGGCGGGCTGCTGTCACTGCCCAAGCTCACCTTCCCGGGCGGCGCGCTGGTCGGCTGCGAGGCCGGCTTCCTGAACGCGTCGCGCATCAAGGGCAGCCATGCCGCCATCAAGACCGGCATGCTGGCCGCCGAAGCCGCATTCGACGCCGTGGCGGCCGACCGCCGGCAAGACGAACTCTCGGCCTACCCGTCCGCGTTCGAGGCCTCGTGGCTGCGCACCGAACTGAACAAGGCGCGCAATTTCAAGCAGTGGTTCAAGAAAGGCCAGACCATCGCCACCCTGATGACCGGCATCGAACAACTGGTGCTCAAGGGCAATATCCCCTGGACGCTCCACCGTACCAAGCCCGACCACGCCTGCCTGCAGCCGGCCTCGGAATGCGCCCGCATCGACTACCCCAAGCCCGATGGCAAGCTGACCTTCGACAAGCTCAGCTCGGTGTTCATCTCGAACACCAACCACGACGAAAACGAGCCGGTCCACCTCACTCTCAAAGACCCCACCGTGCCGGTGGCGGTAAACCTGGCCAAGTATGGCGGCCCCGAGTCGCGCTACTGTCCGGCCGGCGTGTATGAGTTCGTCAAAGACGACCACGGCGACGACCGCCTGCAGATCAATGCGCAGAACTGCGTGCACTGCAAGACCTGCGACATCAAAGACCCCACCCAGAACATCGTATGGGTGGCCCCGCAGGGCGGCGAAGGCCCCGTCTACAGCGGCATGTAGGGCGGCATGGGCCAGCGCGTCCTGCTGGCAGGCTGCGGCGACCTGGGCCTGCGCCTGGCGCGGCGCCTGCAGGCGCACGGCGCCGAAGTCTGGGCGCTGCGGCGCCAGCCGCCCGTCGCCGGCCACGACGGCATCCATTGGCTGCGCGCCGACCTGACCCAGCCCGCCACCCTGGCCGGCCTGCCTGCCGGCATCACCCACCTGGCTTATTTGCCGGCCCCCGGCACGCGCGATCCAGCCGTCTACCAGGCCGTGTTCCGCGCGGGCCTGCCGGCGCTAATGGCGGCGCTGGACACGCGCGCCCTGCGGCGCGTGCTGTTCGTGTCTTCGTCGGCGGTGTATGGCGACAACCACGGCGGCTGGGTCGACGAAACCACCCCGCCCGCTCCCGCCGGCTTCAACGGCCGCGTCCTGCTCGATACCGAAAACTGGCTGGCCGGCCAGGGGCTGCCTGCGGTCAGCCTGCGCCTGGCCGGGTTGTACGGCCCGGGCCGGCTGCAGCTGATCGAACGCCTGCGCGCCGGCACGGCCCGCGCGCCGCGCCATCGGCCGCACTGGGCCAACCGCCTCCACATCGACGACGCGGCCGCGGCCGCCGCCCACCTGCTGGCGCTGCCGCGCCCCGAAACCGTCTATATCGGCTGCGACGACACACCGCTGCCGCTGCACGAACTGTATGCCCACCTGGCCCGCCTGGCGGGCGCGCCCGAGCCCGCCGACGGGCCCGCGCCCGCCGCCGTCGGCAGCAAAAAACTCAGCAACGCGCGCCTGCGCGCCAGCGGCCTGGCACTGCAATGGCCCGACGCACGCGCGGGCTACGCGGCGCTGCTCGCTTGACGTAGCCTGCCAAAGCGCTGCTGCTGCCAGGCTTGCCCGGACGCCACGGGACGGGGCTAGAACTCAAACCCATCAACCAGCACCCATCTCATTCTGAACAGCTCGCGCAGCACGATGCGGTGAACCACCCCGACCTTTCGACCCGCATCGAAACATCGCAGCCAGCCTCCACCACATACTGGCGTCATGCATCCCACCGACCCCATCCAGGCCACCACGCACCCCGACCCCTATCCGTACTACCGGAAGCTGGCGCGCGAGCGGCCGCTGTACTACGACGATGAACTGAAACTCTGGGTGGCCAGCGCGCCGGCATCGATCCACGCCGTGCTGGGCCACCCCGCCGCCCGGGTGCGGCCGGCGGCGCAACTCGTGCCGCCCGCCTTGCGCGATGGCCCGGCGGGCCTGCTGTTCGGCCGCTTCGCGCGCATGCGCGACGATGCCGGCCACGCAAACCTGAAGCCCTTGCTGGCAGACTGCCTGCGCGCATTGGCCGCCCCGCCGCCCTGCTGGCCCGCGCCGCCGCGCACGTTGCCCGCGCTGGATGATTTCCTGCTCGATGCCCCCGTATACGCGATGGCCGGCCGTCTGGGGCTGGCGCCGCATGCCATGCCGGCCTGTGCCCACGACGTGCGGCAATTCCGCGCCGCACTGGGCCCGGCGGCAAGCGCCGGCCAGTTGGCGGCGGGCCATGCGGCGGCGACGCGCCTGCAATCCGGCATGATCGCACACCTGGATGCGCAGGCGGACGGCACGCCGCTGGCCCAGTTGCGCGATCGCGCGGCGCGGGCCGGCATCGCGCCGGCCGAGATTGCCGCCAATCTGGCCGGCCTGCTGTTCCAGTCGTGCGAAGCCGGCGCGGGGCTGATCGGCAATACCCTGGTAGCCCTGGGCCGCGCCCCGGGCCTGGCTGCGGCAGCCCGCCGCGATGCGGCGCTATGCCAATGCGCGGCCGCGCGTACCGCGCAGCAGGACCCGCCGGTGCACAACACCCGGCGCTACCTGGATGTGCCCATCTTGCTGGACGGCCATTCCCTGCCGGCCGGCGCCACGGTGCTGCTGGTGCTGGCCGCGGCCGGCGCGGCCGAGCCTGGCGACGCGCCCTGGACCTTCGGAGCCGGCCGGCATGCCTGCCCAGGCGGCTCGACCGCGCTGCAGTCGGCCGGCCAGGCCGTGGCACATCTGCTGGGCGGCGGCCTGGCTCCCGCTACGCTGCTGCATGGGCTGAATTACCTGCCCCTGCCGAATGCGCGTGTGCCCCGCTTTTCGGTCGCGTAGCGCGCAATGCGCTGAAGTGAAAGCCCCCCGAAGCGCTGCTGTCGCCAAGGTGTCTGGCTCGGCACCGGCTTTCATCCCGGGCGGATCGCGCTCCGCGCAGTGAAACACTGACACCGGTCTGGCCGGCTCGCGCTCAGGCGAAATATGCCTTGATCGCAGCCACCGTCTTGCGGACGTCGTCGGCCGACAGGTCCAGGTGTGTCACCAGCCGGGTCGGCCCGCCATAGACAGCACGCATCAGGATGCCCTGCTCTTGCAGCGCACGCGACAGGGGCTCGCAATCCTGGGGGGCGAATTCGGCGAACACCATGTTGGTGTTCTGCGCCAGCACCCGCACGCGCTCGATGCCGGCCAGGCCTTCGGCCAGCAATTGCGCATTGGCGTGGTCTTGCGCCAGGCGTTCGACATGGTGCTGCAGCGCATGCAGGCAGGCGGCCGCCAGCACGCCGGACTGCCGCATGCCGCCGCCCAGCACCTTGCGCCAGCGGCGCGCCGTGTCGATCAGGGCACGGCTGCCCACCAGCACGGACCCCACCGGTGCCCCCAGCCCCTTGGAAAAGCAGATCGACACGCTGTCGAACGGCGCGCAAACGTCTTGCACCGGGCGCCCCGAGGCAACCGCCGCGTTGAACACCCGGGCGCCGTCCAGGTGCAGGCCCAGGCCATGCTCGCGCGCAAAGGCCGCGGCCTGGTCGATGTAGCCGGCCGGGATGACCTTGCCCTGGAAGGTGTTTTCCAGCGCCAGCAGACGGGTGCGGGCAAAATGCGGATCGCCCTGCGGCTTGACCGCCGCGGCCAGCTTGTCCAGCGGCAGGGTGCCGTCGGCGGCATGCTCGATCGGCTGGGGCTGGATGCTGCCCAGCACCGCGGCGCCGCCGCCCTCGTACTTGTAAGTATGGGCGAGCTGGCCCACCAGGTATTCGTCGCCGCGGCCGCAATGCGCCATCAAGGCGGCCAGGTTGCTTTGCGTGCCCGACGGAAAGAACAGGCCGGCTTCTTTACCGGTGCGTTCGGCCAGGGCCTGCTGCAGCCGCTGCACCGTGGGGTCGTCGCCCATGACGTCGTCGCCCACCGGCGCCGCCGCCATGGCTTGCAACATGGCGGCGGTGGGCCGCGTGACGGTATCGCTGCGCAAATCGATCATAAGTGCTCCAGAGTCTTCAGTATCCGGGCGGGCGGCGGCCCGCCTTCGCAAAGAAATCTATGCCGGCCGCCGCGCCGCGCGGCTGACTACCCACAGCCCGCCCAGTATCAGCGCCATGCCCGCCATTTCGACCAGCGTGGGTTGCTCGCCCAGCAGCAGCCAGGCCAGCAGCGTGGCCACGATGGGCACGCCCAGACTGGACAGGCCGGCGATCGACGCAGGCACGCGCCGCACCACCGACAGCCACAGCAGCCAGCCCACCGCGGTGGCGACCAGCACAATGTAAAACATGCCGGCCCACAATTGCCAAACCCACTGCACCGGCGCGTGCGGCACCCACAGCGCGGCCGGTACGGTCAGCGCGCCGCCCAGCAGCATCTGCCAGGCTGTGAAGGTCATCAGGTCGGGAGCATGGCGGTCGAACATGCGCTTGGACAGCACGGTGCCCAGGCCCCAGCACAGGCCGCCCGCCAGGGCCAGCAGCACCGCCCCGGCATCGCCCATGCCGCCCCAGGGCTCCAGGAAGCACACCAGCCCGGCCGCGGCCAGCGCAAAGCCCGCGCCATGCCGCGGCGTCGGTTTTTCGCCCAGCAGGGCCCAGGCAAACACCACCACCCAGAACGGCATGGTGTACGCCAGCAGCGACACCTTGCCCACGCCGCCGGTGACCAGCGCGACCTGCACCAGGATCTGGAACGCGGCTGTCTGGGTCAGGCCCGTCAGCAGGGTCAGTTGCCAGGGCGGCATCACCAGTGGCCGGCGCAGCGCCACCAGCAGCACGAACAGCACCAGGCTGCCGGCCAGGTAGCGCGCCGCCACGAACTGGAAGGGGGCTATATACGGCACGATCAGCTTCATCGACACCCAACTGCCCGCCCACACCAGAATGGTGGTGAACATCAGGGCCAGCCCTGTCCGGTCGAAGTTGCTGCGGCTCACTGAACAGCCTGTGGAAAAGCGCGCTTTGAAAGTTGAAGGCTCGAAAAGCCAGGTGTCTGACACCCGGCCGGGTGTCAGACACCGAAGTGTAGCCAGACCGTTTCGATATCACGGTGACCGACACCCTGCCGGGAGCCGGACACCTGCAGAGGCGTCAGACCGACTTGGACAACTGGTCGAGGATGGCAGGGTTTTCGAGGGTGGAAACGTCTTGCGTGACCTGCTCGCCTTTGGCCACCACGCGCAGCAAACGCCGCATGATCTTGCCCGAGCGGGTCTTGGGCAAATTGTCGCCGAAGCGGATATCTTTGGGCTTGGCGATGGGGCCGATTTCCTTGCCGACCCAGTCGCGCAGCTGCTTGGCGATGGCCAGCGCCTCGTCGCCCTCGGGACGCGCGCGCTTGAGCACCACGAAAGCCACCACGGCTTCGCCGGTGGTGTCGTCGGGGCGGCCCACCACGGCGGCTTCGGCTACCAGTTCGTGCGCCACCAGCGCCGATTCGACTTCCATGGTGCCCAGGCGATGGCCCGAGACGTTCAGCACGTCGTCGATGCGGCCCATGATCCAGAAGTAGCCGTCGGCATCGCGCTGCGCGCCGTCGCCCGCAAGGTAATAGCCGCGCAGCTCGGGCGGGAAATAGCTTTTCTTGAAGCGTTCCGGGTCGCCCCAGATGGTGCGGATCATGGCGGGCCAGGGCCGCTTGATGGCCAGGAAGCCGCCATTGCCGGGCTCGACATCAGCGCCGGTTTCATCGACCACGGCGGCCGCGATGCCGGGCAGCGGCAAGGTGCACGAGCCGGGCTTGGTGGGCGTGGCGCCGGGCAGCGGATTGATCATGTGGCCGCCGGTTTCGGTCTGCCACCAGGTGTCGACGATGGGGCAGCGTTCCTGGCCGACGTTCTTGTGGTACCAGATCCAGGCCTCGGGGTTGATGGGCTCGCCCACGGTGCCGATGATGCGCAGACTGTTCAGGTCGTAGTTGCGCGGATGGGTGGCGGGCGTGCCTTCGGACGCCTTGATCAGCGAGCGGATGGCGGTGGGCGCCGTGTAGAACGTGGTGACCTTGTGGCGCGCGATCATGTCCCAGAAACGGCCGGCGTCGGGATAGGTAGGCACGCCTTCGAAGACGATCTGCGTCAGGCCCGCGGCCAGCGGGCCGTAGGTAATGTAGGTGTGGCCGGTGACCCAGCCCACGTCGGCCGTGCACCAGTAGACGTCGTCGGGACGGGCGTCGAAGGTCCATTTCACCGTGAGCAGCGCCCACAGCAGATAGCCGCCCGAGGAATGCTGCACGCCCTTGGGCTTGCCAGTGGACCCCGAGGTGTACAGGATGAACAGCGGATGCTCGGCATTGACCGGCACCGGCTCGCAGGTGTCGGGCTGGCCGGCCTCGACGTCGTGCATCCAGAGGTCGCGGCCGTCTTTCCAGGGCACATTGCCGCCGGTGCGCTTGTAGACGACGATTTTGGTGACCGCGTCGCAGCCGCCCATGCCGATGGCTTCTTCGACGGCCGGCTTCAGCGGAATGGTTTTGCCGCCGCGCACCTGTTCGTCGGCGGTGATGACCAGCGATGCGCCCACGTCGACGATGCGTTCCTGCAGGCTCTTGGCCGAAAAGCCGCCGAACACCACCGAATGCGTCACCCCCAGCCGCGCGCAGGCCTGCATGGCCACCACAGCCTGGATGGACATGGGCATGTAGATAATGGCGCGGTCGCCTTTCTTGTAGCCCAGCGACTTCAGGCCATTGGCGAAACGGCACACGCGCGCCAGCAATTCGCGGTAGGTGACCTTGTCGACCTTGCCATCGTCGGATTCGAAGATGATGGCGGTTTTATCGGCATTGCCGTTTTCCAGGTGGACATCGAGACAGTTGGCCGATACGTTGAGTTCGCCGTCGCCGAACCAGCGGTAGAACGGCGCGTCGGATTCGTCGAGTACCTGCGTGAAAGGCTTGGACCAGGCAAGGTTCTCGCGGGCATGGCGCGTCCAGAAACCGTCGAAGTCCTGTTCGACTTCCTGGCAGAGCGCGCGGTAGGCGTCCATGCTGCCGATGCGCGCACCTTGTGTGGCGCGTTCGGGCGGAGGAAACACGCGCGTTTCGACCAGGACGGATTCGATGGTATTGGACATGATGTGTCTCCGGGTTCGTGATTTATGGGTATGGCGGTAGTTGCTTATACCCAACCGTATCGCCGCGCTCTTACGGGCACCTTACGCAGCAGGCAGGCTGGAGCGGCCCGCCCGGGGCGCACGCCGGCGGTTGCATCCATAAGGATACCAGCCGGCGCCCTGCGGCCGCTTCAGCCACGCAGGGCGCGCCGGGCCAGGCCGCGGCTGATATCGACGCGCGCCAGCAGCGCCAGGCCACCCACGAAAAATACGCCGGTGACCAGGATGGCCAGCCGGTGGTTGCCGGCGGTCAGCCAGGTGACCAGGCCGTAGGTCAGCGGCCCCACCACGGCGGCCAGCTGCACGGCGAAGGTCCACAGGGCAAAGAACTCGGCCAGGCGCGCCGGCGGCGCCAGGGCCCCGACCATGGCCCGGCCCGCGCTCTGGCTGGTGCCCATGCACAGGCCCGCCAGGATGGCTGCGGCCCAGAACACCGGCGCGGTAACGGCCGCATAGGCCACCAGCACCATGACGATCCAGCCGGCCAGCGTAATGCCCAGGGCCTGCTTGTGGCCGATGCGGTCTTGCAGGTAGCCGAAGCCGAAGGCCCCCACCGCCGCGCCGATGTTCACGGTAAATACCAGCAGCATGATCTGCGGCAAGGTAAAGCCCATTACCTGTTCGGCATACACCGCCGCCAGGGTAACGACCACCGCGATGCCGGCCTGGTAGCAGGCCCCGCACATCAGCAAGCGGCGGAATTCGGGATAATGCGCGCCCGTATCGCGCCAGGCGGCGGCCAGCCGCCGCAGCATGTCGGGCGCGCGCACGGCGATGGCATGCGGCGTAGCCCGTTCGCGCAGCAGGAAGAACGACGGCAGGGCCGCCAGCGCGAACATGACGCTGGTAATGACGATGACCCACGGCACATATTGCTGCGCCGACAGGCCGCGCGCCTCGCCCGCCGTGACCGCCGCCAGCGACAGGCCCAGCGTGAGCATGCCGCCGCAATAGCCGAAGCTCCAGCCCCAGCCCGACACGCGGCCCAGCGCGTCGGAGCGCGCCAGTTCGGGCAGGAACGCCGCCACCACCGACTCGCCGATGCAATAGCAGTAATTGGACACGGCCACCGCCGCCAGCGCCAGCCATACATCGCCCGGCCCCGCCTGGGTCAGCAACAGCGTAGCCGCCACGCAGCCGGCTGTGCTGGTGTACAGCAGGCGCCGCTTGGCCGCGCGCGCGTCGGCGCGCGCGCCCAGGGTGGGCATGGTCAGCATGATGGCCAGGTACGACAGCGACAGCGCCGCCGTCCAGGCCAGCGTGGCCCAGTCGGCCCGTTGGCCCACCACGCCGACAAAATACGTGCTGAACACGGTGGTGAGAATGACCGTGGTGTAGCCCGAATTGGCGAAGTCGTACATGGCCCAGGCCCAGACCTCGCGGCGCGCCACGCCGGGGTTGAGCAGGCCGGCCATCGGCCCGCAGGCCGGCCGGGCCGCCGGCCCGGAACCCGGCTCGGGCGGCAGGGGGTGCGTCACAGGCCCAGGGCCGCAATGCCGGCGCGCGCGATCTCGGCGTCTTCGGACGATTTCACCCCCGAGACGCCCACCGCGCCCACCACATCGCCGCCGGCCTGGATCGGCACCCCGCCTTCGAGCATGCCCTCGAGCAGCGGCGCCGACAGGAATGAATAGCGGCCGTTGTTGATGGATTCTTCGTACAGACGCGACTCACGCCGGCCCAGCGCGGCCGTCTGTGCCTTGGCCGGCGCGATGCGGCTGGAAATGGGCGCCACGCCATCGAGCCGCAGCAGGCCCAGCAGGTGCCCGCCATCGTCGACCACGGCAATGGCCACCGCCCAGCCGTTCTTCACGGCGTGCGCTTCGGCGGCGGCCAGCACTTTCTTGACGTCTTCGGCGGTCAGCGTGGGTTTGGTCTTCATGGCAGCGATTCCTTGATTCGTTCGAGTGATGAGGGGTCTTCGATGGTGGTGAGATCGCCGGGGTCGCGCCCTTCGCACAGGGCCACGATGGCCCGGCGCAGCACTTTGCCCGAACGGGTCTTGGGCAGCGCGGCCACGAAATGGATGCGCGCGGGCCGGGCCACGGCGCCAAGCTGTTCTTCCACCACGCGCATGATATCGCCTTCCAGCGCCCGCGCGGCATCGGGGCCGGCCGCCGCGCCGGGATCTTTCAGCACTGCGAACGCCACCGCCGCCTGGCCCTTCAGCGCATCGGCCACCCCCACCACGGCGCACTCGGCGATGCCCTGGTGGCTGTTGATGGACTCTTCGATTTCGCGCGTGCCCAGCCGGTGGCCGGCCACGTTGATGACATCGTCGGTGCGGCCCAGGATGAACCAGTAGCCGTCGTCGTCGATGCGCCCCCAGTCGAAGGTGGAATACAGCTGGCGCCCGGGAATGGAAGTGAAGTAGGTCTGCACGAAGCGCTCGTCGTCACCCCAGATGGTGGACATGGCGCCCGGCGGCAGCGGCGGCGCAATCGCCACCACCCCCTTTTCGCCCGGGCCCAGGTCGGCGCCCGTGCTTTCGCTGACGATGCGCGCATCAAAGCCGAACACGGGAAACGACGGGCTGCCGAAGCGCGTGGGCACGCGCTCGACCCCCGGCTGGGCCGACAGGATGGGCCAGCCCGACTCGGTTTGCCAATAGTTGTCGATGATGGGCTTGCCCAGCCCTTGCGAGATCCATTGCGCGGTGGGTTCGTCGAGCGGCTCGCCGGCCAGGTACACCGCGCGCAGCGACGAGAGGTCGTGGCGCGACAGCAGCTCGGGCGCCTGGCGCTTGAGCACGCGCACCGCGGTGGGCGCCGAAAACAGCGTATTAACCCCGAAGCGCTCGACCAGCTGCCACAGGATGGCGCCGTCGGGGCGCACCGGCGTGCCTTCGTACAGGATGGTGGCCTGCCCGCCGATCAGCGGCCCATAGACAATATACGAATGCCCCACCACCCAGCCGATGTCGCTGGTGCAGAAATAGGTGTCGCCCGGCTTGCCGTCGAACAGGTATTCCATGGACGCGGCCAGCGCCACCGCGTAGCCGCCGACGTCGCGCTGCACCCCCTTGGGCTTGCCGGTAGTGCCGGAGGTGTACAGGATATAGCTGGGCTCGGAGGATTCCAGCCACTGCACGGGCACCTGCTCGCCGCTGTGCCGCTCGCGCAGCCCGGCGTAATCGAGGTCGCGGCCGGCCTGGCGTTCGCAAGGCGCCAGGCCGCGGTCGAGCACGATGACCGAGCCCGGCGGCCGGGCGCACAAGCCCAGGGCCTTGTCGAGCAGCGGCTTGTACGGCACCACCTTGCCGGCGCGCGAGCCGGCGTCGGCGGACACGATGACCTTGGGCGCAGCGTCGTCGATGCGCTGCGCCAGGTTCACCGACGCAAAACCGCCGAACACCACCGAATGCACCGCCCCCAGGCGCGCGCAGGCCAGCATGGTGAACACCGCCTCGGGCACCATGGGCATGTACAGCAGCACCCGGTCGCCGCGGCCCACACCCTGCGCCCGCAGCATGGCGGCCACCGCATTGACCTCGTCGTACACCTGGCGGCGCGTGTAGGTGATGTCGCGCCCGACCTCGGTGGATACCCAGATCAGGGCGGGCTGGTCGGCCTGCTGCGGCAGCCAGCGATCGACCGCGTTGTAGCAGAGATTGGTGTGCCCGCCGACGAACCAGCGGGCGAATGGCGGCCGGGAATAGTCGAGTACCTGCTCGAAAGGGGTTTCCCAGTGGATGCGCTGCGCCTCGGCGCGCCAGAACGCGTCGCGGTCGTCGATGGAACGGCGATGGAAATCGCGGGTTTTTTGCATGCTTGCCTCCGGTTACACGGGCTTGCTCTCCGTTGAGGGGTTCTTTGCCCCCTTGCCGAGGCTTATTGTGGCTGGCAAAGCTTGCATCAGGCTTGCCGCGCGACCTGGGGAATTCCCCATGTACCCGAGTCCGACGCGTGCAGCCCGGGCTGCACGGGCAGCGGCATTTGCTAGAATCGCGCCAATTCCACCAGTATTCGCGGGGCACGGCGCCCCGCTCGGGGCGGGCATGCACCGGCAATCTACGCGCGTACTCCACATGCAGGGCTCCGGCCTCGTCCGCCGGCATGCCGGCCTGTCGGCCGCCGCGCTATGCGTGCTGCTGGCGGGCTGCGCAGGCCCCCGCCCCGGCGTCGACAACGGCGCGCTCGATTCGCAGGACGCGGCCTGGGCCGCGCGGTCCGACGACCCGATCGGCTCGCTGGTGACGCGCAAGCTCAGCCGCGAACGCCAGCAGGCCATCGCCAACCCGCTCATCGACGAAGCCCTGGATCAACTGGGCGTGCGCTACCGCTATGGCGGCTCGTCGCCCGACACCGGGTTCGACTGCAGCGGCCTGGTCGCCTATTCGGCCCAGCAGGCGCTGGGCCTGAAACTGCCCCGCAACAGCTCGGCCATGGCGCTGCTGGGCACCGCCATCGACAAGAAGCAATTGCAGCCCGGCGACCTGGTGTTCTTCAACACCCTGGGCCGGCGCTATTCGCATGTGGGTATCTACCTGGGCGACAACCGCTTCGTGCATTCGCCCAGTTCAGGCGGCGTGGTGCGCATCGAGAAAATGACGCTAGCCTATTGGGCCAAGCGCTACAACGGCGCCCGCCGCCTGGAAGGCGGCCTGCTGGCCTCGGCCCCTGGCGAAGCCAGCCAATAAGAAGAAACGGCGACAGGAACAGGTATCAGTGTTCCACCGCGCGTGGCGCGGCCCGCCCGGAATGAAAGCCGGCGCCAGATCAGGTGTCTGGCTCCGCAGGTGCCAGACACCGAAGCGTGCACTGGCTGTCTCAATAGCACGGCGTCTGGCACCTGCGGAGCCAGACGCCTTGGCGATAGCAGTGCTTCGGGGGTGGGCCTCTCAATGCATCGAGCACAGGCCGCATTGCTGCAGAGCCTGCTGCATACTGCATACCGACCGCCGACACGCCACCACCCGGATGCCGCCGCGCTGGGCCGCATGGCGGAAGGTCTTCATCACGTTGTGCCCCAGGAAGTCGGTCAACAGAATGACCAGTTGCGTGCCCGAGGGCAGTTGCAGCGTCTTCTTCTGGTGCGAAGGATCACGCCCGCTGATATGGTGCGTGATCGAAATATTGTGGCCCTTCAACAGGTCCGGAATATTTCCCAGCCTGTCGGCGCCCACCACCACTGCGCTAAGCGCTGCTGCCATGATATGTACTCCAGATCGTTAAGAACCGGAGTTAATGATAATGATTCCTATTTTTTAGTCAACACAAATGAGATCGGTTCTTATTTAATTATTTTTATCGGCCCCTGCCCTGGCATAGCATCGTTCACCGGGCGCCCAAAAAACAAAGCCCGGCCTGGGGCCGGGCGGAATCGAATGACCAGACCCGTTCAGGCGCCTTGGCCCTGCACCGCCTCAGTGACCACCTGGCGGGTGAGCGACGGCGCCATCATTTCCAGGAAGGTGTAGACGTAGTCGCGCAGGAACACGCCGGCCTTCACCCCGACGCGCGTGGTATGCGTGCCGAACAGGTGGCCCACCGGCAGGCCCACCAGGTTGCCGTCGCGGCGCGGGTCGTAGGCCACGCCGGCGATGATGCCGATGCCCAGGCCGACATCCACGTAGGTCTTGATGACGTCGGCGTCGATGGCCTCGAGCACGATGTCAGGGTGGATGCCCTGGCTGGCGAACACCTCGTCGATGGTGCTGCGGCCGGTAAAGGCGCGGTCGTAGGTCACGATGGGGTACTCGGCCAGCTGCGCCAGCGTCAGGTTCTTAGCCGCGCTGCTGGTCAGTTCGGCCAGCGGGTGGTCGGGCCGCACCACCACGGTGTGTTCCCAGGCGTACACCGGCAGGGTGGCCAGGCCGGGGGTCAGGGCCAGCGACTCGGTTGCCAGAGCCAGGTCGGCCTGTTCATGCAGCACCATCTCGGCCAGCTGGCCCGGGCTGCCTTCGGCCAGCGACAGGTGCACCTTGGGGAACTGCTTGCGGAACCCGGGAATGACGCGCGGCAGCAGATAGCGCGCCTGTGTGTGGGTGCAGGCAATGACCAGGCCCCCTTCATCGCGGCGGGCGAACTCATCGCTGACTTTTTTCAGATTGTCGACTTCGCGCATGATGCGGTCGATGACCTGCGACACGGCCAGGCCGGGCTTGGTCAGCCCCTTGATGCGCTTGCCATGGCGTTCGAAAATTTTGATGCCCAGTTCGTCCTCGAACTCGATAATGGCCTTCGACACGCCGGGTTGCGAGGTATACAGCATGCGGGCGGCTTCAGTCAGGTTGAAGTCGCGGCGGATGGTCTCGCGCACAAAACGGAATTGCTGCAGGTTCATGGTGGCCCCTGATAGACCGGCCAATTATAAGTAATAAAGAACCTGTTCTATATTATTTATTGATATAAGTTTAGAGGGACACAAGATCGGACGCGGGCCGCCGCCGAGCCAGACACCTGGCAAAGCCCTGCAGCGGCCCGCAGACTTTAGCGCATCGAGATCGTGGTGTTCACCGAACGCCCATGGGCCGACCAGCGCGCGGTCACGGTCTTGGTCTGGGTCCAGAACTGCACGGCCTGCTTGCCGTTGGGGCCCAGGTCGCCCAGCTTCGAGCCGCGCGAGCCGGTGAAGCTGAACCAGGCCACCGGCACGGGAATGGGAATATTGATGCCCACCTGCCCCACATCGATGTTGTTCTGGAAGTAGCGGGCCGCACCGCCGTCCTGGGTGAACAGCGCCACGCCGTTGCCGTTGGGGTTGCGGTTGATGAACGCCACCGCCTCTTCCAGGGTGTCGACGCCCACCACGCTGAGCACGGGACCGAAAATTTCCTCGGTGTAGATGGTCATGTCTTCCGTCACGCCGTCGAACACCGTGGGGCCCACGAAGTTGCCCTGCTCGAAGCCCGGCACTTTCAGGTTGCGTCCGTCGAGCAGCAGCTTGGCGCCTTCGTCCACGCCCTTCTGGATCAGGCTTTCGACGCGCTTCTTGGCATTGGGCGACACCAGCGGCCCCAGGTCGGCCTTGCGGTCGGTGCCGGAATTGACCTTCAGGCCCTTGGCGCGCTCGACAAAATCGGGCAGCCAGTTGCGCGCCTCGCCCACCAGCACCGCCACCGAAGCGGCCATGCAGCGCTGGCCGGCCGCGCCGAAGGCCGCGCCCAGCAGCTGGTTCAACGCGACTTCGGGGTCGGCGTCAGGCAGGATCACGCAGTGATTCTTGGCGCCCATCATGGCCTGGCAACGCTTGCCGGCATTGGAAGCGCGCTGGTAGATCTCGGAGCCGACGCGGGTGGATCCGATGAACGACACAGCCTTGATGTCGGGGTGTTCGCACAGCCCGTTGGCGGTCTCGGGGCCGCCGTGCACCACGTTCAGCACGCCCGGCGGCAGGCCGGCTTCGAGGGCCAGCTGGGCCAGGAACAGCGAAGACGTCGGATCCTGCTCGGACGGCTTGAGCACGAAGGTATTGCCGCACGCCACGGCAATGGGAAACATGAAGCACGGCAGCATCACCGGGAAGTTGAACGCCGTGATGCCGGCGCACACGCCCAGGGGCTGGATCAGGGTGTAGACGTCGATGCCGCCGGCGGCATTCTCGGCATACTCGCCCAGCTGCAGGTTGGCGATCGCGCAGGCGTGCTCGACCACTTCCAGGCCGCGGCCGACTTCGCCCTCGGCATCCGGCAGGGTCTTGCCGTGCTCGCGGGTGATCATCTCGGCCAGCTTGCCGGTGTTTTCGCGCAGCAGCTGCTGCAGCTTCAGCATGACGCGCATGCGGGCGCCCTGCCCGGTATTGCGCCACGACTGAAAGGCTTCTTTGGCATTGGACACCGCCAGGTCCAGCTCCTCGCGCGTGGCGAAGGGAACGCGGGCGACCACCTGCTGTGTGGCCGGATCGATCACGTCGCGCCATTCAGTTGTCTTGGATTGCACGAGCTTGCCGCCGATCAGTAGCGGTACGCTGGGAACTTCACTCATGGGTTGCTCCTCATAGATTGCGGGATACTGCCGGCCCCCGGGGCAGGCCTGCGCGGCCCGCCCCTGGCAACCGTTTTACTGCTTCAGCAGCGGGCAGGTCGAGTCCGCCAGCGGCTGGAAGGCCTCGTCGGCCGGGATGGTGGCGACCAGCTTGGAATAATCCCAGCCGCCCTTGGATTCGCCCGGCTTCTTGACCTCGTACAGATACATGTCGTGGATGACGCGGCCGTCGGGCCGGATGCTGGCGTTGTGCATGATCGGATCCTTGATCGGCAGCTCGCGCATCTTGTCGGCCACCTTGCGGCCGTCGGTGGTGCCGCTGGCGGCCACCGCGCGCAGGTAGTGCAGCACGCTGGAATACACGCCGGCCTGCGTCATGGTGGGCTTGAGCCCGCGGAACGCCTTCTCGAAACGGCTCGACCAGGCGCGCGTGCCGTCGTCGTAGTCCCAGTAGAAGCCGTCTACATAAGACAGCCCCTGCGCGTTCTCCAGGCCCAGGGCGCGCAGGTCGGACAGGAAGATCAGCAGCGACACCAGGCGCTGGCCGCCTTCGACGATGCCGAATTCGCGCGCCTGCTTGACGGCGTTGACCGTGTCCTGCCCGCCGTTGGCCAGCGCCACCACCTGCGCCTTGGAGCTTTGCGCCTGCAGCAGGTACGAAGCGAAGTCGGGCGCGTTCAGCGGATGGCGCACCGAGCCCACCACCGAGCCGCCCAGGCTCTCGACCGCCTTGGCCGTGTCGGCTTCCAGCGAATGCCCGAAGGCGTAATCCACGGTAATGAAATACCAGGACTTGCCGCCGGCGCGCACCGTGGCCTTGGCGCCGCCTGCCGACTGCGAGTAGGTGTCGAACATCCAGTGAAAACCCAGCGGCGAGCACTCTTTATTGGTCAGCGCGGTGGTGGCCGGGCCGGAGAACATCACCACTTTGTTCTTCTCTCGGGCAATGCCCTGCACCGCCAGCGCTACCGCGGAATTGGTGAGGTCGGCGATGGCGGTCACGCCGTCGCGGTCGAACCATTCGCGCGCCCGCGCCGCCCCCACGTCGGCCTTGTTCTGGTTGTCGGCCGACACCAGCTCGATTTTCATGCCCTTACATTCCGCGGCCAGGCAGTCATCGATGGCCAGTTGCGCCGCCGCCACCGAACCTGCGCCGCCCATGGCCGCGTAGGTGCCCGACATATCGGTCAGGATGCCGATCTTGACCGGCGGCCTGTCGGCCGCCATGGCCGGACCGGCCAGCATGGCGCCCAGGCAGAAACCGGCGGCCAGCCCGCGAGCGTGCAGTGTCATGTTGTGTCTCCGGTGATTATTCGTGTGGTTGTGGCCGGGCCGCCCGCAAGGGCCGGCCGGCTAATCTAGTGTAGATGTGTAAAAATCATCAAGCAACAGCACAAATTGCACATTCATTGTGCACAAATAAACAAGGAAACCGGATGCTCGACTGGGACAGCCTGCGCTATTTTCTGGAAGTGGCCCGCACGCAGCGCGTCAGCGCGGCGGCCCGCAGACTGGGGGTGGAACACACTACGGTGGCGCGCCGCATCCGCGCACTGGAAGCCGAGCTGGACTCGCTGCTGTTTGAAAAATCGCGCAGCACCGGATTCGTGCTGACCGACGACGGGCAGCGCCTGTTCGTCTATGCCGAGCAGATGGAAAGCGCGGTGCAGACCGCGCGCGAGAGCCTGTCGGGCATCGGGCAGGCCCTGTCGGGCCACCTGCGCATCGGTGCTACCGAAGGCTTCGGCAGCTATGTGCTGACGCCGCTGGCGGCCGACTTCCAGCGCCGCTATCCGCACATCACGCTGGACATCCTGCCGGTGCCGCGCTTCGTCAGCCTGTCCAAGCGCGAGGCCGACCTGGCCATCACCATCGAGCGCCCGCAGCGCGGCCCGTATGTCTGTACCAAGCTGTGCGACTACACCCTGCGCCTGTACGGCACCCCCGGCTACCTGGCGCGCCATGCCCCCATTACGGCACGCGCCGACCTGGCCGGCCACACGTTCATTGGCTATGTCGACGAGCTGCTGTTCAGCGAACGGCTGCGCTACCTGGAAGACCTGCTGCCCGACAGCCGGGTGGTGCTGCGCAGCACCAGCGTGGTGGCGCAGTACCATGCCGCGCTGCAGGGCCGCTCGCTGGCGATCCTGCCCTGCTTCATCGCCGCGCAGGACGCGCGCCTGGTGCCGGTGCTGGAAGACGACATCGCCATCACGCGCAGCTTCTGGATGTACTGCCACGAAGATCTGCACAAGCTCAAGCGCATGTCGGTGCTGTGGGATTTCATGCGCCGCTCGGTGGTGCGCAATGCGCCGCTGCTGGCCGGCCGCCAGGGCGGCATGCGCTACCTGCCGTAACCGCCCGGGAATATCACGCCGGCCGGCGCGGCGCCTTCACGCGCAGGCGGCGCATCAGCAGGTAGACAGCCAGCGCCAGCACCACGGCGTGCACGACCCACACGCCGACGCTGAACGGCAGCCTGCCGCTGCTGATCCAGGCGCGCGACAGGTTGATGACGTTCATGTACAGCAGGCCCACCAGCCCGGCGATCAGCAGGTCGCCCGAACGGCCCAGGCGCGGATTCACGGCGCCCAGCGGAATGGCCAGTAGCGCCAGGTTGAGCGCCGCCAGCGGCATCGATACCCGCCACATGATCTGCGACCATGAACTGTTGGTGTCGTCGGCAACCAGCTGCATCGTGGGGCGGGCCTTGCTGGACCGCTCGGCGGCGGCGCGCGCCTCGGCCATGGGGTCGCCCGACTTGCTTTCCAGGCGTACGCCGTACTTGGCAAAATCCACCAGGCGGATCTCGGGTGTGCCCGGCTTCAGGTCATAGCGGTGGCCGCGCCCCAGCACCAGGAAGCGGTCGCCGTTGGGTTCGGTTTCGACGCGTGCGCTACTGGCCGTCATGACGCTATGCCATTCGGGGCCGGTTTCGCGCGCGAACACATTGCCCAGTTCGTCGGTGGCCTGGGTGGGCTCTTCGGCGAAGAACACGCGCTGGCCTTCGCCCGACTCGGCGAACTGGCCCGCGGTGACCTTGGACAGGTCGGAGCGCTGCTCGAAGCGTTCGCGGTATTCGGCGATCTGGCGATAGGCCCAGGGCGACGCCACCAGGGTCAGCACCGCCACCAGCCCCGCCACCGGCACCGCCACGCGCAGCACCGGACGCAGCCAGTCGGCCAGCGACAGGCCGCTGGCGAACCACACCACCATTTCCGATTCGCGGTAATTGCGCGTAACAGTAGTAAGCACCGCGATGAACAACGACACGGCCAGCACCGTGGGCAGCGCAGTGATCGTGGAAAAGGCCGCCAGGCCCAGCACCACGTCGGCGCCGATGGTGCCGCCGGCGGCTTCGCCCAGCAGGCGCACCAGCAGCACGCTGAGCCACACCACTACCAGCGTGGAAAAGACCACGCCCGCGTGACTGGTGATCTCGGCGACGACAGACCGTTTGAATAGAGACATGTGAGAATATGCGGGATAATCAACCGCACTGCACCACGCACACGGGAATCCTCCATGGAATTTAGCACACAGAGCACTGCTTCCCTGCACCAGATCAAGACCGCCGCGCTGGCCGTCGGCGTATACGCCGACGGCGAACTCAGCCCCGCCGCCGATGTCATCGATCGCGCCAGCAACAATGCCGTACGCCATGTCGTCAAAGCCGAATTCCGCGGCCGCGCCGGCGCCACGCTGGTGCTGCGCGCGCTGCCCGGCGTGTCGGCGCAGCGCGTGGTGCTGGTGGGGCTGGGCAAGCAAAGCGAATACAACGCGCGCACCCATGCCGCCGCCGAACAGGGCTTTGCCTCGGCATGCGTGGCCGCCCGCGTGGCCGAAGCCGTCTCCACGCTGGCCGGCAACCCCATCGCCGACACCGGCATCCGGGCCCGGGCCCGCTCGGCAGCTATCGCCGCCGGCGCTGCCGCCTATCATTACGACGCCACGTTCGGCAAACCCGACCGCGACGCCCGCCCCAAACTCAAGAAAATCGTGCAAGTGGTCGAGCGCGGCGAAACCGCGCAGGCCCAGCAAGGCTTGCGCGAGGGCGGCGCCATCGCCAACGGCATGGAACTCACCCGCACCCTGGGCAACCTGCCCGGCAACGTCTGCACCCCCACCTATCTCGGCGACACCGCCAAGAAGCTGGCGCGCGAATTCAAGTCACTGAAGGTCGAAGTGCTCGACCGCAAGCAGGTCGAGGCGCTGGGCATGGGCTCGTTCCTGTCGGTGGCGCGCGGGTCCGACGAACCGCTGCGCTTCATTGTGCTGCGCCATGCCGGCAAGCCCGCCAAGAAAACCAAGGCCGGGCCGGTGGTGCTGGTGGGCAAGGGCATCACCTTCGATGCCGGCGGCATTTCGCTCAAGCCCGCCGCCACCATGGACGAAATGAAGTACGACATGTGCGGCGCGGCCAGCGTGCTGGGCACGTTCCGCGCGCTGGCCGAACTCGAACTGCCCGTCGACGTGGTGGGCCTGATCGCCGCCTGCGAAAACCTGCCCAGCGGCAAGGCCAACAAGCCCGGCGACATCGTCACCAGCATGTCGGGCCAGACCATCGAAATCCTGAACACCGACGCCGAAGGCCGCCTGGTGCTGTGCGACGCCCTCACCTACGCCGAACGCTTCAAGCCGTCGGCCGTGGTCGACATCGCCACGCTGACCGGCGCCTGCGTGGTGGCGCTGGGCCACATCAACACCGGCCTGTTCTCGCAAGACGACGCGCTGGCCGATGCGCTGCTGGCGGCCGGCAGGCAGTCGCTCGACACCGCCTGGCGCATGCCCATGGACGACTCCTACCAAGACCAGCTCAAGTCCAATTTCGCCGACGTGGCCAATATCGGCGGCCCGCCGGCCGGCTCGGTCACGGCCGCCTGCTTCTTGTCGCGCTTTGCCAAGGCCTATCGCTGGGCCCACCTGGACATCGCCGGCACCGCGTGGCGCAGCGGCAAAGACAAGGGCGCCACCGGCCGCCCGGTGCCCCTGCTGATGCAGTTCCTGCTCGACCAGGCCTGACGGCCGGGCTGTGCTGATGACGCGCATCGACTTCGCCTTCGGCGCCTCCGACCGCTTGCGGGCCGCCTGCCAGGCGGCCCGCAAGCGCTACCAGGCGGGCCAGCGGCTGGTCGTGTACTGCGCCGACGGCGGGCGCCTGGCCGCCTTCGATCGCATGCTGTGGGCATTCGACGACACCTCGTTCGTGCCGCACGTGCTGGCGTCCGACCCCCTGGCCGCCGACACGCCGGTCATTCTTACCGCCGCGCCTCCCCAGCCTGCCGCGGCAGGCAGCCAAGCCGGCGAGCCCTGGCTGCTCAACCTCGACGACGACTGCCCGCCGGGCTACGATGGGTTTGCGCGTGTGCTGGAAATCGTCTCCGGCGACCCCGCCGACCGCCAGGCGGCGCGCCAGCGCTGGCGCAGCTACCAGTCCGCCGGCCACGCCCCGCACAGCCACGATCTGGCGGGCCGCGCGGCGTAAGGCCCCAGGAGCTCCCATGCCTCATTATTCAGACCCCGGCATTCCCACCCTGACCCAGCGGGCCGAACCCACGCTGGCACCAGACTCCGGCACCGCGCAGGCCGGCAGCGCGCACGGCGCCGAACTGCCCGTGCTGACCCAGGTGGTCGACCAGCCGGGCCCTGATGCGCAGGCGGCCGATGCCGCCGGCGGCGCGGGCCTGCCCCAGGCCGCCTGGAGCACCGCTGCGGGCGCCGCCGGCGATGCCGTCCTGCGGGCCGCCCTGCAGGCCGAGCTGGAACAGGCCTTGCAGCGCGCCGTGGACGACGCCGCCGCCGGCCTGCGCGCCCGCCTCGAAGCCGAATTGCCCGCCCTGATCGAGCGCGCCGTGCGCGGCGTGCGCCCGGGCTGAAGCCGGCACCTGCCGTACCCTGGCCCGCCCAAGTAGATTTTTCAGGGAACTGTAAGGCATCCTACCCATCTAACCCCATTGGGCAATCCCCTTTTGCCGCAATCAGGAGCCGTCCATGAACGAATACCGTCCTTCCCCCTTCAACCGCTCCGGCAGCTACGCTGGCGCGCCGGGCGAAGTCGTCCGCAACAAGGTGCTGCGCAATACCTACTGGCTGCTGGCGCTGTCGCTCATTCCCACCGTGCTGGGTGCCGCGGTGGGCCTGTACACCGGCGTGAACCAGATCATGATGGCCAGCCCCGGGCTGTCGGCCATCGTCTTCCTGGCGGGCGCCTTCGGCCTGATGTTCGCCATCGAGAAAAACAAGAACAGCTCGCTGGGCGTCACGCTGCTGCTGGCGTTCACGTTCTTCATGGGCATCATGCTGTCGCGCCTGCTGGGCTTCGTGCTGGGCATGGGCAACGGGGCGCAGCTGGTCATGACGGCCTTCGGCGGCACCGCCGTGGTGTTCGGCACCATGGCCACGCTGGCCACCACCATCAAGCGCGACCTGTCCAGCATGCAGAAATGGCTGTTCACCGGCGCGGTGGTCATCCTGCTGGCGGCGCTGGCCAACATCTTCCTGCAGATGCCCGCCCTGATGCTCACCATCTCGGTGCTGGCGGTAGTCATTTTCTCGGCCTTCATGCTGGTCGACCTGCAACGCGTGGTCAACGGCGGTGAAACCAACTACGTGTCCGCCACCCTGGCCATCTACCTGGATGTCTACAACGTCTTCTCGAACCTGCTGATGCTGCTGGGCATCTTCGGCGGCGATCGCGAATAACCCTGATCCACCGGCATCCTGGGGCCCGCCATGTGCGGGCCTTTTTTCACGGCGTCCATCAGGAGTCTGGCTCCGCAGGTGCCAGACTCCGAAGCTTGTACTGGCTGTCTCAATAGCACGGTGTCTGGCACCCTGGCGGGAGCCAGACACCTGGCAACAGCAGCGCTTCGGAGGGACCTTCACTGCAGACGCCCATGGCGCTTTGAGGCGAAAGACGGCGTTTTGCAGAGCTTTACCCAAGTATCCAGCTCGTAATGCTATGCGCCGGCACCGCTGGCCCGGACGCCGCGGGACGGGGCTGGAACATAATCACCCCCCAAGCGCAATATCCACAGGCGCATGAGGCAATAGCCGGGAAATCACCGGATCGGTCTTAAGATCGTGCCATGGGTGCCAGACACGGTACCGTTGGGACGGTCGCTGCGCACTTCGGTGTCTGGCACCTGCGGAGCCAGACACCTGCTCCGTAGACATCACGGCATGGCGCGTGCTACACGAGAAGATATCCCTGTTCCCCCAACCAGAGGCCTGCATGCCGCTTTCTCTCTGCCGCCCAGCCCTGATCTATTTCTCTCTCGCCGCCCTGCTCGCCCTGCCCGCCGCGCAGGCCAGTTCGCCCGCCGCCTGGCAGCAGCAAGAAGACAAGGCGCTGCGCCTGTGCGCCCAGGCATCCGGGCTGACGCAAACCGAACAGGTCGGCACTCCCATGCAATTCGACGACCAGTCCGGCCAGACCGCCCTGCTGATCCGCGGCCGCGCCACCCAGGCGCACATGCAGGGCGCAGCGGTGACCATGCTGTGCCTGGTCGACCGCCGCAGCAGCCGCGCCAGCCTGGTCGAATGGGCCGGCTCGGCCAGCCCGGCCGATACCGCCGCCCCGGCGCCCATCGTCGTGCCCCTGGCTGCAGCACCGGCCGCCCTGGTGGTGGCGCAAGAGCCCGGAGAACCCGCCTCTATCGGCACCTACAGCGTGCGCCTGTACCGCAACCTGTCGGCCGGCGACTATGCCGACGGCCTGATCCGTCCCCGCGACGGCGAGCTACGCCAGGCGGAACTCAAAGACGTGGATGGCGACGGCCGGCCCGAGCTGGCGGTCACGCTGGTCACCGCGGGCTCGGGCAACTATGTCACGCTGGATGTCTACAAAATCCAGGACGGCCAGCGGCTGCAATGGGTGCCGGCGTTGTCGAAGACGCCTTGACCCCCGCCCGGCTACAGGCGCTGCAGGTCCAGCAGCACCCGCCGCGTGGCCAGCGGGCGCCCCGCCAGGTTGGCGGCCAGGCGCTCGCGCAAGTCGCGCCGCAAGGCGGGCTCGATAGCAGGGTCGTCGAAATCCGGCGCTTCCTGGTCAATGCCATAGCCGGTTTCGCGCAGCAAGGTCCATTCGAAGCGGCGCAGCGCCCCGGCGGCCCGGGTGCCGCCCGCCAGCTGCTGCAGGGCCGTGTCGTAGGCGTCGAACAGCGCCGGGTGCGCGTCTTCGCGCGGCAGCAGGCGCAACAGCAATTCGTTCATGTACCAGGCCGACATCAGGGCCGCGCCGGCCAGCGGCCGCAGGCCGGCCGCTTCGGCCCGGGTCAGCGTCTTGACTTCGCCGGCGCCGCTCCAGGACAGCAGCAGGGGCTGGAATGCCGACAGCACGGGCCGCAGCACCGAATACGGGCGCTTGGCGCCCTTGGCCACCAGCGCCACGCAGCCGTGCTCGCGGGAAAAGCTCTGGACGATCAACGAGGTTTCGCGCCACGCGGTGGCGTGGAGCATGTAGGCGGCACAGTCCTGGACGCGGTGCGCCCTTCTACTCATAGCCGAGGTCGCGCAGCGCGCTTTCGCGGTCGGACCAGCCCTTGCGCACCTTGATGTACACCTCGAGGTGCACGGGCTTGTCGACCAGTTTGGCGATGTCCTGGCGCGCCTCGGTGGCGATGCGCTTCATGTGGACGCCGCCGGCCCCCAGCAGAATGGGGCGATGGCTGTCGCGCTCGACCACCACGCAGGCCGCCACACGCACGCCCTTGTCGGTTTCTTCCCACTGTTCGATGACGACCGTACAGCCGTAAGGCAGTTCGTCGCCGACCAGGCGGAAGATTTTCTCGCGCAGCAGTTCGGCGGCAATGAAGCGCATCGGCCGGTCGGTAAGCGTGTCTTCCTCGAACAGCGCTTCGCCTTCGGGCAAGCGCACGGCAATTTCATCCAGCAGCTGGTCGAGCTGCTGCGACTTCAGGGCGCTGACCGGCACCACGGCATCGTAGGGGTGCTGCGCCACGATCCTGGACACGAAGGCGTACAGGTCGTCGCGCCGCTTCACGGCGTCGATCTTGCTGACCGCCAGAATGGTGCGCTTCGCGTCGGGCAGCAGAGGCAGCAGCTTGGCATCGCCGTCGGTCCATTTGCCCGCCTCGACCACGTGCACCACCACGTCGACCTCGGCCAGGGCCTGGGTGACCACGCGGTTCATCATGCGGTTCATGGCGCCGCCGTGGCGTGTCTGGAACCCCGGAGTATCAACGAACACGAACTGCTCGTGTTCGCGGGTAAGCACACCATGAATGCGGTGCCGCGTCGTCTGCGCCTTGCGCGAAACGATGGAGATCTTCGAGCCGATCAAGGCGTTGGTCAGGGTGGACTTGCCCACATTGGGGCGCCCGACCACGGCAATGAAGCCGGTTCGGAAAGGGGGTTCGCTCATTTGACCTCTTGGGCCACTGCCACGGGCAGTGACAATTGCGCGGCCTTGCGGGCCTTGCCCGGCTTGCGCGCGGCGCGTGCGGGGCTGGCCGCCTGCGCGGCCTCGAGCGCCAGCTTGGCGGCCGATTGCTCTGCGGCGCGCCGGCTGGCGCCGGGCGCCACGACTTTGATCTCGAGCGCCGGAATGGCGCATTCGACCTCGAACTGCTGGCTGTGGGCCGCGCCGTGCGTGGCCACTACGGTGTACAGCGGCAGGGCCAGCTTGCGCCCCTGCAGGAATTCCTGCAGCAGGGTCTTGGCGTCTTTGCCCAGCGTCTTGGGATCGACGCTGGCCAATACCGGCTGGTACTGCCGCACGATTACCTTGCGCGCCGCGTCGAAGCCGCCATCCAGGAACGCCGCCCCGAAAATGGCCTCGACCGCATCGGCCAGGATGGACGGGCGGCGAAAGCCCCCGCTTTTGAGTTCGCCCTCGCCCAGCCGCAGGTACTGCGACAGCTCGAGCCGCTGGCCGATGTCGGCCAGCGAGGCCTGCTTGACCAGATTGGCCCGCAGGCGCGACAGATCGCCTTCATCGAGCTTGGGGAACCGTTCGAACAGCATGGCCGCCACGACGAAATTCAGCACGGAATCGCCCAGGAACTCAAGGCGCTCGTTGTGGCGAGCGCTGTGGCTGCGGTGCGTCAGCGCCTGCTCGAGCAGGGCGGCATTACCGAAGCGGTGGTCCAGGCGGGCTTCCAGCGTGGCGAGGGACATGTCAGTTAAAGCTGCCGATACGGCTGAGATCGCTGAAGTTCATCCAGATGAAGAATGCCTTCCCGACGATATTAGCGTCAGGGACGAACCCCCAGTAGCGGCTGTCGGCGCTATTGTCCCGGTTGTCGCCCATGGCGAAATAATGGCCTTCGGGTACTTTGCAGCGTACTCCATTACGGGCGTACTCGCAGTTGCTCAGCCCCGGAAACTTCCAGATGGGCCCGTAAATCTGCGATTTACCCTCATCAAGCAGGATATCGTGGTTAACTTCGCCCAATTTTTCTTTATATTGGGCGATGTACGACACCCGGTCGGGCTCGAAATACTCGCCGTCGCGCTGGTGCGGCACCAATTGGCCGTTCACATAGAGCTTTTTATCGACGTAGGCGACCTCGTCGCCCGGCAGCCCGACAATGCGCTTGATGTAGTCGACGGTCGGGTCCACCGGGTAGCGGAACACCACCACGTCGCCGCGTTGCGGCGAGCCGATGTCGATGATTTTCTTGTCGACGATGGGCAGGCGGATGCCGTAGCTGTATTTGTTAACCAGGATCAGGTCGCCCGACTGCAGGGTGGGCAGCATCGACCCCGACGGAATGCGGAACGGCTCGACCACGAACGAGCGCAGCACGAACACGAACAGAATCACCGGAAAGAAGCTGACGGCGTATTCCACCCACCACGGGATGCGCCCGGCCGCCGCGGCGGCCTCCTGGCGCAGGCGCGCGGCTTCCTGGGGGTCGGCGGCGTACGTGGTGTCGACGCCGTCGGCCGCCGCCCGTGCGCGCTGCGCACGGCGGCGCCGCAGCATGGCTATGTCGAGCACCCAAATGATGCCGGTTACTACCAGCAGCACGAAAAGTATCAGTGCAAAGTTCCAGCTCATGTAAAACGCCTTTTATCGCTACTTGTCTTCGACTTGCAGAATGGCCAGGAATGCTTCTTGGGGGATTTCCACGCTGCCCACCTGCTTCATGCGTTTCTTGCCGGCCTTCTGCTTTTCAAGCAGTTTTTTCTTGCGGGTGATGTCGCCGCCGTAGCACTTGGCCAGCACGTTCTTGCGCAGCGCCTTGACATTCTCGCGCGCGATGACTTCGGCGCCGATGGCGGCCTGGATGGCCACGTCGAACATCTGGCGCGGAATCAGGCCGCGCATGCGGGTGACCACGTCGCGCGCGCGGTAGCGGGCATTGGCCCGGTGCACGATCATGGCCAGCGCATCGACCCGGTCGCCGTTGATGAGCAGGTCGACCTTCACCACGTCGGCTGAACGGTATTCCAGGAACTCGTAGTCCATCGAGGCATAGCCGCGCGACACCGACTTGAGCTTGTCGAAGAAGTCGAGCACGATCTCGGCCAGCGGAACCTCGTAGGTCAGGTGCACCTGGCGCCCGTGGTAGCTCATGTTGATCTGGACGCCGCGCTTGTTGTTGCACAGCGTCATGACCGGCCCCACGTATTCCTGGGGCATGAACAGCGTGACCTTGACGATGGGCTCGCGGATATCGGTGAACTTGCCGACTTCGGGCATGCGCGCCGGGCTGTCGATGACCTGGATGCTGCCGTCGCGCTGCTCGACCTCGTACACCACCGACGGCGCGGTGGTAATGATGTCCATGTCGAATTCGCGTTCCAGGCGCTCTTGCACGATTTCCATGTGCAGCAGGCCCAGGAAGCCGCAGCGGAACCCGAAACCCAGGGCCTGCGAGACCTCGGGTTCGAACATCAGCGCGGCGTCGTTGAGCTTGAGCTTTTCGAGCGAATCGCGCAACTGGTCGTATTCGGAGCTTTCGACCGGATACAGGCCGGCGAACACCTGCGGCTTGACTTCCTTGAAGCCCGGCAGCGGCGCATCGGCCGGCTTGCCGGCCAGGGTGATGGTATCGCCCACCTTGGCATTGGCCAGTTCTTTGATGCCGGCGATGATGAAACCGACCTCGCCCGCCGACAGTTCGCTGCGCGGCTGCGACTTGGGTGTGAACACGCCCACCTGTTCGCACAGATGGGTGGCGCCCGAAGCCATCAGCAGGATCTTGTCTTTGGGGCGCAGCACGCCATTGATGATGCGCACCAGCATCACCACGCCGACGTAGTTGTCGAACCACGAATCGATGATCAGGGCCTGCAGCGCGCCGTCGGGGTTGCCCTGGGGCGCGGGCACGCGGGCCACGATGGTTTCCAGGATCTCGTCGATGCCCATGCCGGTCTTGGCGCTGGCCAGCACGGCGTTCGAGGCGTCGATGCCGATGACATCTTCGACCTCCTGGCGCGCGGCGTCGGGATCGGCCTGCGGCAGATCCATCTTGTTGAGCACCGGCAGCACTTCGACGCCCAGCTCGATGGCGGTATAGCAATTGGCCACCGTTTGCGCCTCGACGCCCTGCGAGGCATCGACCACCAGCAAGGCGCCTTCGCAGGCCGACAGCGAACGGCTGACTTCATACGAGAAGTCGACGTGCCCCGGGGTGTCGATGAGATTCAGGTTGTAGGTCTTGCCGTCCTGGGCCTGGTATTGCAGCGCGGCCGTCTGGGCCTTGATGGTGATGCCCCGCTCGCGCTCGATTTCCATAGAGTCCAGCACCTGGGCGGACATTTCGCGCGCCGCCAACCCGCCGCAACGCTGGATCAGGCGGTCGGCCAAGGTCGATTTGCCGTGATCGATGTGGGCGATGATGGAGAAATTGCGGATATGCTGCATAAGGTGGGTTTATTAGGGACAAAACACGCGCGGACACAGGCGCAAGCGGCGCCCCGGCGACAAGCCAAAAACGAGGGGGCGCATCGCGCCCCCTTTTTGCGGCAACTGGCTATTTTATACGGGTTCGCGCCACATAACGTCGCCCGCCCGCCTCACGGTGTTTTCCCCTGGGCTGCGCGCGTCGCCCCCTGAGGGGGAAGCGCGCAGCGCTTCGGGGGCAGGCTTACTTTTCAGGCTCTACCGCCACCCACTGGGTCTGATCGCCGCGGCGCACCAGCAGGCCGGCCGCCTTGCCCTTGGGCAGCTTGTCGACCAGCTTGTTGAACTGCTCGGCGCCGGTCACATCGGTGTTGTTGACCGCCAGCACGATATCGCCCGGCTGCAAGCCGGCCGCGCCGGCCACGCCGTCGGCCGCACGCACCTGCACCCCGCCCTTGATGCCCAGCTTGCGCTGCACATCGGCCGGCACGTCGACCACGCGCAGCCCCAGCGCATTGCCGGCATGCTCGGGTTCGGCCGGGGCCTTGTCGGACGAGGCCGCCGCGGTGTTGGTAAGTTCGCCCACCTTGACCGACAGGGTCACTGTCTTGCCGCGGCGCCACACTTCCATTTCGGTGCGGGTGCCCGGCTTGGTCTCGCCGACGATGCGCGGCAGGTCGGACCAGCGCTTGATGGATTCGCCATGGAACGAGGTGATCACGTCGCCCGGCTTGACACCGGCGTCGTCGGCCGGGCCATCCGATTCGACATTGCTGACCAGCGCGCCTTCGGCCTTGGGCAGACCGATGGCCTCGGCCACGTCCTTGCCGACTTCGCTGATCTGGACCCCGATGCGGCCACGGGTAACCTTGCCGCTGGCGCGCAGCTGATCGGCCACGCGCATGGCCTCGTCGATGGGAATGGCCAGCGAAATGCCCATGAAGCCGCCGCTGCGGGAAATGATCTGCGAGTTGATGCCGACCACTTCGCCATTCAGGTTGAGCAGGGGGCCGCCCGAGTTGCCCGGGTTGACGGCCACATCGGTCTGGATGAACGGCAGGTATTCGCCGGTATCGCGGCCGATGGCGCTGACGATGCCCGAGGTGGCGGTGGAATCCAGGCCGAACGGCGAGCCGATGGCCAGCACCCACTGCCCTTTCTTGAGCTGCTTGGGATCACCGATCGGCAGAGCCACCATGCCCTTGGCGTCGATCTTGATCAGGGCCACGTCGGTGCGTTCGTCGGTGCCGATGACCTTGGCCTTGAACTCGCGCCCGTCGGTCAGGGTGACATAGATGTCGGCGGCGTCGGAGACCACATGGTTGTTGGTCAGGATGTAGCCGTCATCGGAAATGAAGAAACCCGAACCCACGCCGCGCGGTACTTTGCGCTCTTCGGGAGCCTGGCGTGGCTGCGGCTGCTGCGGCTGCGGCGGCATGCCGGGCGGCTGGAAATCGGGGCCGAAGAACCAGCGGAACAGCTCGTAGGGATCGTTGCCGCCCCCGGGCGAGCGAACCGGCACGGTGGCGGTAGTACGGATGTTGACCACGGCCGGGTCGGCCTTGGCGATGATGCCGCTGAAATCGGGCAGCGCCACCGTGGGCGGCGCGGAAGACTGGGCTTGCACGGGCCCATAGGCCCCCGCCAGCATGACGCTGGCCATCAGGGCCAGGAAAAAGCGCCGGAAAAAAAGCGTCGACACTGAAAGTGTTTGCATGAGAGAACTCCGAAAATTCCCCAAACCTTTTTATGCAGGTTTCTTGTTATTGAGAGGGTACTGGCACGTACTCGGTGGAAGTGGCCAATTGCTCGAGCGTCGAGGCCGGCACTTCACCCAGGACAGTCAGCCAGAAGTCGGCAATTCGCGTGCCATAGATATTGATGGCGCCGCGGCGCGCCGCCCCCGGCGACAGGGGATGGCCGTGCCCGGTGTCGTACGGCTCGATGAATACCGAAATGGCCGCCAGCCCGTCGGAAAGCACCAGTTGGTTCACATTGCTGTGCCCCATCGAGCGCTTGACCTGCATCACGGCCACGAAACCCTTGGGTGCAGGAATGCGCCAGCCCTGGGCGGCCAGGTCGGTGGGTTCGATGCGCGGCTGCAGCACTTTCCAGTCGCGGGTGCTCCAGCGCGACGTCAATTCAGAGGAATCGACCTTGCCGCCCACGCGGATGGAAGTGAACGAAACCTGTTCGACCACGCCCTCGTCGGCGTCGATCGTCTGGGCTTTGAGCAGCAGGTTGGTGTCGACGTCGGCACACAGGCGATAGCCATAGCGCAGGCCGTCGCGCGGCTCAATGGTGATGATGCGGCACTGGCGGTCGGCCACGCGGTGCAGCTTGTCTTCGGTGCGGATGCTGTAGTGCTGCGCCAGGTCGGTGGGATTGCCCAGCAGCAGGCCCGGGAAGCGGTCGCCGCGGCGCGGCTCCATCAGCACGGTCTTGCGCTCGGGAATGAGGCACTGGATTTCGTCGTTGTGGCGCAGGTATTCGCGCGGCTGGCCGTCCAGGATTTCCAGGCGCTCGCGTTCGCCGGTGCCATCGATGACGTGCACCAGGCGCGACGACTGGATGACTTCGCCCTGCTGGTACAGGAAGACGCCGGCGTAGTCCTGCTTGCGGGCGGCCTGCTGGATATCGTAGAGCAGTTGGATGGAACTGTCGCCTTGGGCGGGCTCGGCGGCCTGGGCGGCTTCATGAACCGCCGCCAGGGCCACCAGGAAGACGGCGGTGAGAGCCCATCCAGCCCCCTGTGCGGGCCGGCGGCCCCAGGGTGCCCGGCCCAGTACCGGTCGACAGAACTGCTGCAGCTGTGCGATCAACGTCCGGCTCCGGCATCGAACGAAACCTGGCGCACGGCGCTGGGGCCGGCCATCTGACGGTGCGCTTCGAGGTAATCGCGCAGCCCCGGCGTTTCAGTGGACGAGGCATCGGCCAGCACGCGGGTTTCGGCGGGACGGCTGGAACCGCCCATGATGTAGGGCTGCGCCACCCAGGCGACCGTGGCCACCGCCGCGGCCACGGCCAGGCCGGACAGGCCCAGGCGCAGCGGCGAACGGCGCCGTTGCGGGGCGACGATGGGCAGTTCGGCGTCCAGCGCCCGCGACAGGCGCGCATGGAAGCTGGCGCTGGGGCTGACGGCCAGGTCGGCGTTGCGCAGCGCGTCGCCGATCAGGTGATAGGTGTCCCAGGTTCGGCGGCCCTGCACAGTGGCGAGATCGGGAAAAATATCTTCGGACGCTTCGCCGTCCATCCAGGCCGATACCGATTCTTCCAGGGATATATCGGTATCTGCCGAGGATTTGACTGTTGATTGCATGACTGCCGCTCCTTACCAACGACGCTCGGCATCGGTGTCCAGCAGGGGGCGCAACCGGGTGGCAATGGCTTCGCGGGCACGGAAAATGCGCGAACGCACGGTACCAATCGGGCAACCCATGCTCTGGGCGATGTCTTCGTAACTCATACCTTCGATTTCACGCAGCACGATAGCGGTCCGGAGCTCTTCGGGCAATTCCTCGATGACCGCGTTGACCGTTTCGGCGATCTCGCGGCTGGCCATCATGGATTCCGGCGTGCTGATATCGGTTAGGTTGTCTGTTTCGTTAAAAGTTTCACCGTCTTCGGTCTCGATTGCATTGGGCGCGCTGGGACGGCGCCCGGCCGAGGCCAGCCAGTTGCGGGCCGTATTGACCGCAATACGGTACAGCCAGGTGTAAAAGGCGCTTTCGCCCCGAAACTGCGGCAGCGCCCGGTAGGCCTTGATGAAGGCCTCCTGGGCGACGTCTTCGATTTCGGCCGGGTCGCGGATCATGCGCCCCAGCAGGCGCAGGATCTTGCGCTGGTACTTGAGCACCAGCAGGTCGAAAGCCTTCTTGTCGCCGCGCTGCACGCGGGCGACCAGTTCGGCGTCGATGTCGCGCTCGCTCATGCGGGCCTCGGGGCTGGCGTGTCCAGGCGCTGCGCCGCCCCTGCCAGCAGGCAGAGCCGGCGCCAGCGGGCCGGAGACACACTGGGCCGCCACACGGCGACCCGGTAATTTGTAACCGCCCGCCCTGCGGCGGGATCGGGCTGCAATCGCAAATCAAGCCAGCAGGCGCCGCGCCGGGCGTCACGCAGAGTGGCCGGCTGCCAGCGGCGCCCCACACGGACCTGCCAGCGGCGGCTGCCGGCCACGGCCCGGATCGCCCGGACCGGACCGCGGCGCGCCGGCCGCCGGCCGCGCAGCGCGCGGCGCAAGCCCGCGGCGGCCCCCGCCGCGCCGGCCAGGACGGCCATGCCTTGCGGCCCGGCCTGCCACCACACCGCGGCAGCCACGCAGGCGGCCCCGCCTGCAACGGCCGCACGGCCCAACAGCGTCAGGTGGCTCGGGCGGCGCACCGGCACGCAGAGCGTCCGGCGGCCGAGATCCCGGCGGTCGTCCAAATCAGATCCGGCGAACGGCCATGGAGCCGTTGGTGCCGCCAAAACCGAAGGAATTGGAAATCGCTACGTCGATCTTCATGTCCCGGGCCTCGTTGGCGCAGTAGTCCAGGTCGCATTCGGGATCCTGGTTGAAGATGTTGATCGTGGGCGGCGACTTCTGGTTGTACAGGGCCAAGGTAGTGAACACCGCCTCGATGCCGCCTGCGGCGCCCAGCAGGTGGCCGGTCATGGATTTGGTGGAATTGACCACCAGCTTCCTGGCGTGATCGCCGAACGCCAGCTTCAGGGCGTCGGACTCGTTCTTGTCGCCCAGCGGCGTGGACGTGCCGTGCGCGTTGACGTAGTCGACCTCGTCGGCATTGATGCCGCCATTGCGCAGGGCGTTCAGCACGCCGCGGCGCGGGCCGTCTTTGTCGGGCGCGGTAATGTGGTGCGCGTCGGAACTCATGCCGTAGCCCACGAATTCGCCGTAGATGCGCGCGCCGCGCTTCTTGGCGTGTTCGTATTCTTCGAGCACCAGCACGCCCGCACCCTCGCCCAGCACGAAGCCGTCGCGGTCGCGGTCCCAGGGGCGCGACGCGGTGGCGGGGTCGTCGTTGCGGGTGGACAGCGCCCGCATGGCGGCAAAACCGCCGATGCCCAGCGGCGATACCGTGGATTCCGCGCCGCCGGCCAGCATGATGTCGGCATCGCCGTATTCGATCAGGCGGGCAGCGTCGCCGATGCAGTGCAGGCCGGTGGTGCACGCCGACACGACGGCGTAGCTGGGGCCCTTCATGCCGAAGCGGATGGACAACTGGCCCGAGATCAGGTTGATCAGCGAACCCGGCACAAAGAACGGAGAAATGCGCCGCGGGCCCTTGGCCAGCAGCTCGGTCTGGGTTTCTTCAATGCGAGGCAGGCCGCCGATGCCCGAGCCGACGATGACGCCGATGCGATCGGCATTGGCCTCGGTAACCTCGAGGCCGCTGTCCTGCCAAGCCTGGATGCCGGCCGCCATGCCGTAATGGATGAAGGTATCCATCTGGCGGGCTTCTTTGGCGGGCAGGTACTGGGTGACGTCGAAATCCTTGACCTCGCCCGCGATGTGCGTGGTGATGGCCGAGGGGTCGAAACGGGTGATGCGGCCGATGCCGGAACGTCCGTTGACGATATTGTCCCAGGCGCTGGAGATGTCGTTGCCCACGGGCGATACGATACCCAGGCCGGTGATGACGACTCGTCGCTTCACTGAGGACTCCTAAAACAGACAAAAGAAAGGCGGTTTTCGGATGCGCCGCCCATGCGGCCCGCCCGGCCGCGGAAACATCGTGGTGATGCTTCCGCGCACGGACCGCACGGCGCTCCTGAAACCGCCCCCGTTCCCGGCCGCGCCCGCAAGGCGGCGTGGCGCCCGGGAGAATACAGGCTGAGCTTACTGCTTACCGTGCGAATTGATGTAATCAATCGCTTGCTGCACGGTGGTGATCTTTTCGGCCTCTTCGTCGGGGATCTCGGTCTCGAATTCGTCTTCGAGCGCCATGACCAGTTCAACCATGTCGAGCGAATCGGCACCGAGGTCGTCAAGGAAGGAGGATTCGTTCTTGATCTCGGCTTCGTTGACGCCAAGTTGTTCAGCGACGATCTTCTTGACGCGCTGTTCGATGCTTTCCATGCAGA
>Ga0222427_100126_pt1 | contig 198847 bp, 146 predicted proteins | sample 2B20Ametagenome_FD_182890 | JGI IMG/M metagenome (GOLD analysis project Ga0222427, IMG submission 182890) | Enriched microbial communities from leaf-cutter ant dump, University of Wisconsin, Madison, United States - 2B20A (version 2) | ecosystem: Environmental > Terrestrial > Nest > Insects...
TTTTAAAAAAAATAAAAAAAAATTAACCGTAAATATTTTATTACAAAAAAAAAAAAAAAAATAGTTGTCCTAAAAAATTAGACACTATTTTGTTAAAAAAAGGCTGTATGTTTTTTTGTATATTGCTTATTGCTAAAGTAATTTTATAATATGATAAAAAATGAAATTGTAACTCTAACAATATCAATGCTGGAACTTCTTTATTTCATATTACAATTCATTTTTAGTAAAATTCAAATTATAACAAATATGGATACAAATGATGTTTTAACTTTATTTATTGCAAGTCTAGCTTTAATAATTTCAGGGCTTACTTATTGGGACAGCAATTACAACTTTAAATTAGATACAACAATTGGCAAGCACATTAAATTAAGTAGAATAAATGCTGATGGAACCTCTTATCCACTTATAATGATGAATGTATCATTCATAAACAATGGAGGTAAAACTGATACAATTGAAGACACAAAATTAATTGTAGAAATAAGCGGAACTGGAATCGCATCATATAAACAAGAATTTATAACAGCTAGAGAATTTACAGATATTTTCAATGACATGGCACCTACAACTGAGATACTTCCAATCGTCGTTAACGGAAAAAGCACTACAGTTAAAAAATATGCCTTTCAAGCATTTCCAAATATGTCGCAAGCAGTGATTCCTCCAATTTTTAATATTAAATGCACTATTCACCTAAAATATCGTGGCAAATGGCGTAAGCAAAAAAATTATAGAAGCCTAAATATTTCAGATGTCTGGCAAGACTTAAATTCAACAACTACTGTACGTAGTAAAATTATTAATGTTGAGGAATTACTTTCGTAATTAAAAATGCACATTAAACTTACAACCGTTAAAAGAAAACATTTTAATAACTTTCAAATTATCATCTTTTCAGAGTGCTCAATGAGACAGATTATTATAAGTAAATAATATTTATAAAATAAAATCAAGTCCAACCTGAGTTTTAATCTCCTCCACTATTCTACTCAAATCCAAACAATTCTGATGTGACCAAAATTTACTTTCAATTTCATTATTTAAAATAGAATTCTGGCATTCGATAATTTCATGAGAATATCCTTTTCCAAGAGTTGGCAAAGTGACTACAGCTTCTTTTTCTTCATTTTTAAATAAGGAATAACCATCGGCAACAAACCACGGCGCGTATAATTCTATTCGCCCTTCTGTTCCAGAAATAACAGCTTTCATATCAGATTCTGAAACTATAGAAGCATGCAAAACAGATTGCCCTGATTCGTATTGCAAAATCATCGAAGTCTGCAAATCGACATTGTTTTTATGTTTAATCGCTTTTGCTAAAATCTCTTTTGGATATCCTAATAGTATATAGGAGAGAAATAAAGGATAAACGCCAATATCAAATAATGCTCCGCCACCTAGTTCTCTATCAAAAAGTCTTTTGTTTTCTGTTTCACTTCCGTGAAAGGCAAAATCGGCTTTTATATAATTTACGTTTCCAATTGCACCATTATTTATTTTCTGTAAAACATCTTGAACCGATGGAATAAATCGCGTCCAAAATGCTTCCATAAAAAACTTATTGTGTTTTTTAGAAGCTTCAACCATTCTTTCAGCATCTTTATACGATAATGCCATTGGTTTTTCGCATAAAACATGCTTACCTTTTTCTAATGCTTTTATAGACAATTCAGCGTGAGAATTATGTGGAGTGGCAATGTAAACGATTTCCACTTCTGGATCTTCAAAAAGCAAATCATAAGAATTATACATTCTTAAAGCATTAAACTTTCCGCCAAATTCCTCTGCTTTAGAAAAATCTCTAGATGCAACTGCTGTCAGTTCAGCATTTTCAATTAATAATAAATCTGATGCAAACTGACTTGCAATATTTCCAAGCCCAACTATTCCCCACTTAATTTTCCTGTTTTCCATTCTTAAATTATAATCATCAAAATTGTTAAAAAGATTAAAAAATATCCTTCACAAACAACTCTAGACGTTTTTTAAACAACAAATATCTATTATCCTACAAAAAATAGCAATCAATTACCCCAAAAATTATCAAAAATGATGGTAAGTGAAAAAAAAATGTTGCCAAATTGTAAATTTTAAGTTTGTTTTAAGAAATTCACGCAAAATGATAGGGGTTAAATTTTAAATTTAACAAAAATTAACCAACTAACCCTATTTTTTTAGGGGGCATTAAATCATTTTATACTTTTATAAAAAATTTAAAACTAAATAACTATGCGAAAAATTATTTTAAGTGTGATTCTTATCACGATTTTGGTACTAACCTTTATTTCAAACTTTATTATTGCAGACAACCCAATTCCTGCAGAAGCTGTAAAATTTGATACTGGAGATACTGCCTGGATGATCGTTGCAACTGCTTTTGTATTGTTAATGACACCTGGATTAGGATTTTTCTACGGAGGTATGGTAGGTAAGAAAAACGTAATTAGTACTATGCTTCAAAGTTTTATGGCAATGGTAATTGTTACTATTCTATGGACAGTTGTTGCTTTTGGATTGGCTTTTGGACCAACAATTGGCGGAATTATCGGAAACCCGTCTGAGAATTTATTCTTTGCAGGAGTTGGAACGAACACAGCTTGGAGCCTTGCACCAACAATTCCATTTATTTTATTCGCATTATTTCAGGCAAAATTCGCCATCATTACTCCTGCATTAATTACAGGTGCTTTTGCAGAACGTATTCGTTTCTGGGCTTATTTGTTATTCATGGTTTTATTCATCATTTTAATATATGCTCCTCTTGCTCATATGACATGGCACCCTGATGGAGTTTTCTTCAAAATGGGAGTTCTGGACTTCGCCGGAGGAACAGTAGTGCATATGAGCGCTGGATGGGCTGCTTTGGCTGGAGCTATGTTCTTAGGAAAAAGAAAAGTTCAAAAAGTTAATCCTGCTAGAATTACTTATGTATTATTAGGAACAGGTTTACTTTGGTTCGGATGGTTTGGTTTTAACGCTGGATCTGCTTTAGGAGCAAATGGTCTTGCTGCTCAAGCTTTAGGAACTACTACTGTTGCTGCCGCTGCCGCTGCTATGGCTTGGGTTTTCCTTGACAAAATCTTAGGACACAAATTATCTGCTCTTGGAGCTTGTATCGGAGCTGTTGTAGGTCTTGTTGCTATTACGCCTGCTGCTGGTTTCGTAAGCATTCCTCACGCAATCTTCATCGGTTTATTCTCTGCAATTGTAAGTAACATTGTAGTAAGCAAATTCCCTAAAGGAAAAATCGACGATGCTCTAGATGTATTTGCTTGTCATGGTGTTGGTGGTATGGTAGGTATGCTTTTAACTGGAGTTTTTGCTTCAAAAGCAGTTAACCCTGCAGTTGGAGATAATCAAGGTTTAATCTTCGGAACTCCAACATTATTCATCAACCAATTGACTGCTTTGGTTATCGTTTCAATCTTTGCTTTCGTTGCTTCTTATGCTTTATTCTTCATCGTTAATAAAATTACTCCTCTAAGAGTTACTGAAGAAAAAGAAGAACTAGGATTAGATATCTCTCAACACGGAGAATTCTTATAAAAATAAATTCCCTTTCTCACATTACTTGATAAATAAAAAAGCACTCTAAATTTGACTTAGAGTGCTTTTTGCTTTGAATTAAATTCCCCTTTATTTATTTTAGATTTTAGATTGCAGATTTTAGAATTTTGATTTACCTTTTGATTCTCTCTCTTTCATCTTCAATCTATTTTCTACTATCTTGCTTATTTCTTTTCTCTTGCTTCTTTCTTCTTTAGAACTTATTTAAAATTAGCAATCCCTTCTTTCAGCCATTCTAAATATTCATCAGCGCTTACATAACTAATTGTAGGTTTAGAAGTATTCATGTTTTTTCCTTCCAAATCTGTAATAACGTATAAAGGCTGTGTATTGGTTTTATATTTTGAGATCATAAAATCTGTCCATTTATCTCCTACTGTAATAATTTTATCTCCTGCAGCAGTTGTAAATTGCTCTTCTTTTGGCAATTCGCGTTTATCATCAACATAAAGAGAAATTAAAACCACATCATTTTTTAGAATTGGTAAAATTGTCGGCTCAGACCAAACATTGTTTTCCATTTTTCTACAGTTTACGCAAGCATAACCTGTGAAATCTAACATGATTGGCTTATTGATTTCTTTCGCATAAGCTAAACCATCTTCGTAATCATGGAAAACCATAATTCCATGTGGACCTAATTCTGCTCCTGCTGGAAGTCCTTTTATAGATTCTGCAGAAACTGCTCCATTTCCAGATCCTCCAACTCCAAACGGACTTTCGCTATATTGCGGAGGCGGCGGGAATGCGCTGATTAATTTCAAAGGAGCTCCCCAAAGTCCAGGAATTAAATACATTGTAAATACAAAAGTCAATAATCCTAAATACAATCTTCCAACAGAAATATGGTGTGATGGACTATCGTGAGGCAATGTAATTTTTCCGAATAAATATAAAGTCAAAGCTCCGAAAATAGCAATCCAGATTGCGATGAAAACCTCTCTTTCTAAGAAATGTAATTGTAAAACCAAATCTGCATTTGATAAGAATTTAAATGCCAATGCTAATTCTAAAAATCCTAAAACAACTTTTACTGTATTTAACCATCCTCCAGATTTTGGTAATGAATTTAACCAACCTGGGAACATTGCAAATAACATAAACGGAAGCGCTAATGCCAATGAGAATCCTAACATTCCAACAATTGGTGCAATTCCTCCATTTGAAGCTGCTTCAACTAATAAAGTTCCAACAATTGGTCCTGTACAAGAAAATGACACAATTGCCAAAGCCAAGGCCATGAATAATATTCCGATTAAACCACCTTTATCAGCTTGTTGATCGGCTTTGTTTGCCCATGAATTCGGAAGCATAATTTCGAAAGCTCCCAAAAATGAAGTAGCAAAAATGATTAGGATCACGAAGAAAATCAAGTTAAACCAAACATCTGTAGATAAAGCGTTTAATGCGTCTGCACCAAATATTTTAGTTACAATAAGACCTAAAATTACATAAATAGCAATAATAGAGAATCCGTAAATAATAGCATTTCTAATTCCTTTTGCACGGCTTTTACTTTGTTTAGTAAAGAAACTCACCGTCATCGGGATCATTGGGAAAACGCAAGGAGTCAATAACGCTGCGAAACCTGATAAAAAGGCAATAAAAAAGATGGAGAACAAGCTTCTTGCTGGTGCTGGCGAAGGAGTTTCTTCTTTAGCTACTTCTGCTGTTTTCTCTACTTTTGGTTCAACTGCAGCTTCTTTTTTTACCGTATCAACAGCTAGTCCAACTACTTTTGTTTCATCGGCTTTAGCTTCTGCTACAACAGGAACTTCATCTATTTTGAAAGTTGACGGAATTGCAATTGAGAATTTCTTACTCGAATTGATACAAACTTCTTTACAAACCTGAAAATCAAAATCTACATCAACCGTTTTTAAGTTTGGGTTTATGATTTTAATTTCTTGTTCAATATGTGCTTTTCCTTCAAAGAAAGTTTCATCTACGCCAAAAACATCGTTAAAAGCGGTTCTAGTTTTACCTTCTTTCGCTTTTCCAACTAGCTCGTAGTTTCCTTTCTGATTTTTGAAAGATATTTCTAAGGCCAAAGGTCCGCCGTCTGGTGTAAACTGCGAATACATATGCCAGTCTTTTTCGATTGTTCCATCAAAAATTAAAACGGCATTGTTTCCTTTTTTCTCAATTTTAGAAGTCCATTTTACAGGCTCTAATATTTGTGCGTTACCATTTGCAAAAGCAAAGAAAAACAAGAAAAGTAAAATGGTTTTAGTCCAAACATTTTTTGACAAACTTGTCTGAAGATTTTGAGTAAAGTTCATTATTGTAATTCTATTTTAAGTATTCGATTTGTGGTTTTCTCTATTTTAAAACGTTCGTCTTGTCGGATTCCGACAACCCAGATTATTTCATTTTCAGAACATAAAATCCAAGTTTTTTCTTTTTCGATCAATGATAATTTTTCGTCTTTAAAAAGCTTGCTGACTTTTTTAGATTTTCCTCTCATCCCAAAAGGCTGAAAAACATCCCCTTCTTTCCATTTACGTAAAATGAGAGGAAAGCGGATTTTGTCACTATCGACAAATATAACCTTATTTGAACCGAATGTTGTGTGACCTACGTTACAAAGACTCATTTTTAAGGGAAAATTAACTTCTGTCTCGTTTTCGCTAATTTCATATTCTTCATTTTCTGGCATTCCTGAAAACGGACTCAGAATAAGGGTTTCTCTATTTTTTAGCAATCTAAATTCTTCTGAAAGAACTTGTTTGCCCGATTGTCCTTCAACTAAATCATAAATATCATTCCAAGCCGAAAAGCCAAATTCATTCAGCCATTGGTACAAATACGATTTATAATTTGGAAGTTTTTTTAGCTGATTTAAATCGAAATGAATATCGTCTCCTGCTTCTTTGGCTACTTGTTGATAGATCATAATCGATGCATCTTCAACCATTTCTTTTGATTCTTGAAGAAATGATTGCGTTTTCTGAAAAGCATCCAAAAAATTAGGATTGATTTCTTTTAAAACCGGAACTAAATTATGACGGATTTTGTTTCGCAGATATTTAGTCGAAGCATTACTACTGTCTTCACGCCATTCGATATTATTTTCCTGCGCATACATCAAAATTTCTTCTCTAGAAAAAGGCAAAAGCGGACGAATAATTTTATCGTTTTGTTCTGGAATTCCAGTTAAACCTTCTAATCCTGTTCCGCGCGTTAGATTGATGATAAAAGTTTCCAGATTATCGTCGGCATGATGTGCTGTTAGAATATAATCGAAGTTTTCTTCTTCCAAAAGCTCATAAAACCAGCTGTAACGAAGTTCTCTCGCTGCAACTTGAGTCGAAAGTTTATAATCTTTAGCAAAAGCTTCGGTATCAAAATGAGTGGTAAAAATTAGGATATTGTTCTGATCGCAATAGGTCTGAATAAATTCTTGATCTCCAAAACTTTCTAATCCGCGGAGTTGAAAATTGCAATGCAAAACCGCAATTTCATAAGGCAATTTATTTAATAAATGCAACAAAACCATACTGTCTAACCCACCGCTTACAGCCAGAAAAAGCTTTTTTTCGGCTAAAAAAGGAAATCTTGAATTGATATGGTTTTGAAATTTTGAAAACATTTGATAAATGTAAAAAATTAAATTCGATCTATTTTTAAATGAAATGTTAACCGTATTTTTTTTTCGCCACGAATTATTCTTTATGCTGATGGCGTAAATTTTCCTTTGCCACAAATTACACAAATTCCCACAAATTATTTTCTTCAACTAAATAGCCACAGATTAAAGGATTAAAATGATTAATCTGTGAGAATCATTTTAATCTGTGGCTAAAAAATTAGTGCGAATTTCTGTAATTCGTGGCAACCTTTTTATTGCAAAACTTCATGCATTGCTTTTGCTTTCAGCAAGCATTCTTCATATTCTTTTTCTGGAACAGATTGCGATGTAATAGCACTTCCTACTGAAAAAGAAACATATTTATTTTCTTGATTGTATAAAATACTTCTGATCACGACATTAAAATCAAAATCGCCTTCTGGTGAAAAATACCCCACTGCTCCGCTGTACAAGCCTCTTTTGGTTTCTTCTAGATTTTCTACAATTTCCATTACAGAAATCTTTGGAGCTCCTGTCATACTTCCCATTGGAAAGGTTGTTTTTAAAACATCTACAGCAGAATATTTCGGATCTAATTTTGATGTTATCGTAGAAATCATTTGGTGCACTTGCAGAAAAGAATAGATTCCGCAAAGTTCTTCAACCACAACAGAACCTTTTTGTGCTGTATGCGATAAATCATTTCGAACCAAATCGGTTATCATGATATTTTCTGCTCGTTCTTTAGCATCTGAAACTAAAACATTTTTCGATTTTTCATCTTCAATTGGATCAGAAAAACGTTTAGAAGTCCCTTTTATTGGTTGAGAAATAATCTTCTCTCCTTCTTTTTTTAAATAACGTTCTGGCGAAGCAGAAAGCAAATAATGTTTATAGTTTTTAAAGAAAACTGAAAAAGGCGGTTGTGAAATCTCATTCAGCTTCTGAAATTTTTCTAACGGATTAATAACTGCATTTTCAGCATAAAATTCCATACAAAAATTCCCTTCATACATATCTCCAACATGAATATGTTCGAGCATTTTATTTACTTTCTCAACATATAATTCTTTAGAAATACGCTGCTGCACTTCGACTCCGCTCAGTGTGACAAATGTTTCTGTTTGCGTTTTTTCGATTTCATCAAAATCTTCATCAACCTCATCATCACAAAGCATTAAATACTGAATTTCAAGCTCGTTTCCTTTTAAAATAAAAATCTTTTTAGGCTGAAAGAAAAACAAATCAGGAAAATGCAAACCATCAAAATTGTTAGATTGAAGTTTTTCAGTATCATTCTTTAAATCATACGAAAGGTATCCAAAAAGCCAGTCTTTTGTATTTTGCTGATATTGTTTTAAATCTTCAAAAGCATTGTAATAATCTGTTTGTAAAGAAGTAAAAGCATCAACTGCCAATATGCAGTCAAAATTGGAATATTGCTGCGGATAAGAATTGCTGTCTAAAAAAACGACTTCGCGAAATTGCTGCGCCCAACTTAAAAGCTGCTCCTTAAACAGTTTTGGATTGGCAATATTTTTATGAATGGAAACTCTCAAAAATGGTAATTTTAAAGGTCAAAATTACGACAAAATTCTGTCATTAGCGGAAAGCGAAAAAAATAATCTAACGATTTGAATTACATTACAAAACTGTTAAAAAGACATTTATTTTATAAGAAAAAATTCGTTATATTTGATATACAATTAGATTAATCCTAAAACAGCCCTAATTTGATTGTAAAATCCTTAAAAAAGAATCTCAAATAAAAATAATTTGCGATTTTATTTTGAGCTTTTATACCGCATCTTTTCCAACGACTTAATTATATTTTTTAACCCTAAAAAATCCTAAGTATTATGAAAATTGCCACAATTATTGTCCGTGTTTTAATTGGCCTTTTGTTGCTTTTTGCCTCTATCAGTTATTTTTTCCATCTTATGCCTGAGCCTGAAACTACAGGAAACTTTAAGGCATTTAACGTAGGTTTAATGGCATCGACGTATTTAATGCCAATGGCAAAATCTATCGAATTACTGTGCGGAATTGCATTTGTAACTGGGCGTTATGTAACTTTAGCAAACATTTTGATCTTACCAATTACGGTAAATATTTTGTTTATCAATTATTTCCTTACTCCTGACGGTTTGCCAATCGCAGTGCTTTTATTTATCGGAAATTTATTCTTGATTTACAGATACTGGGATAATTACAAAAGTGTTTTTACAGCATAAATTATTTTTAAATAATAACAAAAAAGCCCGTCAGATAAAACCTGACGGGCTTTTGTTTTAATTCATCTTATCGTGTTTCACCCACACTAAATCGGTTACATTATATCCGATTTCCTGAGCTTTGATAAGAAAATCTGCTTTAACGCTTTCTGGAATTGTTTTTTCTCTAGAAAGTATCCACATGTATTTTAAGCTTTCTCCAGCTACAAGCGCGTATTTATAATCTGGATCGATTGCTACGACATTGTAACCAGAATAAAAAGGACCAAAAAATGAGACTTTCAGCATACCAATATTGTCCTTTTTGACAAATTTAGCTTTCCCGACACTTTGTTCCCACTTGTCTTTTTTGACATCATAGCCCTTATTATCGACTTTTATTGTATTATCCTCGTTTAAAGAATACTCGGCAGTTACATTGTTCAAATCTCTTTCCCATTTGTAATCTAATCTGGCAATTTCATACCATTTTCCGAGATATTTTTTGCTGTCAAAGTTTGTTACAGCTTTTGCATTTTTTGGAATTCCGCCTCCACAAGAGTACAATGCAATTCCGATTCCTGCTCCAATTAGAATTGGAGCGATATATTTACTTTTCATAGCACTATCTTTTTAATAATCATAAAGATAGCACCAGAAATCTACATCTAATTTACAAAATTATTTTTGATTATTACATTATACAAAGCTTAAAAATAGCGCAAAAAAAACCGTCTCGTTTTCTAACGAGACGGTTTAAAATATCTTTGAACGCAATTTATACGTGTAAAGCTCTATTTTCTGTAGCTGCCAATGCTGCTTCTTTTACCGCTTCCGCGAAAGTTGGGTGCGCGTGGCTCATTCTAGAAATATCTTCAGCAGAAGCTTTGAATTCCATTGCAGTAACTGCTTCAGCAATTAAATCTGCTGTACGAGCACCAATCATGTGAACTCCTAAGACCTCATCTGTTTTCTCATCAGCAAGGATTTTTACGAATCCGTCTAAGTCAGCACTTGCTCTTGCACGTCCTAAAGCTTTGAATGGGAAACTTCCAGATTTGTATTTCACTCCAGCAGCTTTCAATTGCTCTTCAGTTTGTCCAACTGCAGCAACTTCCGGCCAAGTATACACTACTCCAGGAATTAAGTTGTAATCGATATGTGGTTTTTGACCTGCTAAAATTTCAGCAACCATTACTCCTTCTTCTTCCGCTTTGTGCGCTAACATTGCCCCACGAACAACGTCACCAATTGCGTAGATATTTGGAACGCTAGTTTGTAAATGATCGTTTACTTCTACTTGTCCTCTGTCTGAAATTTTAACTCCAGCTTTATCAGCGTTTAATCCGTCTGTGTAAGGACGACGACCAACAGAAACTAATGAATAATCTCCTTCAAGAGTAATCGTTTCTCCTTTTGCGTTTTCAGCTTGAACTACAACAGCATCACCGTTTCTTTCAACTGATTTCACTTTATGAGAAACGTAGAATTTCATTCCTTGTTTTTTCAATACTTTAGTCAATTCTTTAGAAAGTGCTCCGTCCATTCCTGGAATGATTCTATCCATGAATTCTACTACAGAAACCTGAGCACCTAAACGAAGGTAAACTTGTCCAAGCTCGATTCCGATAACTCCTCCACCAATGATAACTAAGTGTTTTGGAACTTCTTTTAAAGCCAAAGCTTCAGTAGAAGTGATGATTCTTTCTTTATCAATTTTAATAAATGGTAAAGAAGATGGTTTTGATCCTGTAGCAATTACAGTATATTTTGCTTCGATAGTTTCTGAAGTTCCGTCAGCTTTTGCAACAGCAATGTGAGTTGCGTCTACGAATGAACCTAAACCATTGAAAACAGTAATTTTATTTTTATCCATTAAGTAGTTGATTCCACCTACGGTTTGATCTACAACTGCTTGTTTGCGCGCGATCATTTTCTCTAAATTGATTTTTACATCACCAGAAACTTCGATTCCGTGATCTGCAAAATGAGCAATTTCTGCATAGTGGTGAGAAGATGATAATAATGCTTTTGAAGGAATACAACCTACGTTAAGGCAAGTTCCGCCTAATGAATTATATTTTTCTACAATAGCAGTTTTGAAACCTAATTGTGCGCAACGAATTGCTGATACATATCCGCCAGGACCTGAACCTATAATGACTACGTCAAATGAACTCATAGTTTATCTTTTTATTTTAAGCGTCACAAATTTAAGGAATAAAGTTCTTTTTGAAGTTTAAATTTTAATGTTTTTTGCGTGAAATTTTGCTTAGAAGTTTAACCGCAAAGGGCGCTAAGATTTACGCAAGGTTCGCTAAGTTTTTTTTTTAATCTCGCAAAGTCGCAGAGTCGCAAAGTGTTTCTTCAAAGTATGTCATTTCGACGAAGGAGAAATCTCCACGAGAAACTCTACAAAGATTGGCGAAATTCTGTGAGGAGCTACTTGTGGAGATTTCTCCTTCGTCGAAATGACAAAAATGCGTTTAGCAATTCAATAGTAAGGGAATAAAACTTAGAATCTTAGCATCTTTTAAAAAGAAATCACAGTCGAATTCTTTACTTCGCTAATCATAAACATACTTTGTGTACTTCCGATATGTTGTAACGAAGTGAGTTTGGTTACTAAGAATTCTCTATAAGCTTCCATATCTTTTACCAGAACTTTCAGAATATAATCGTAATCACCGCTAACATGATGGCATTCTAAAACTTCGTTTAGTTTGATTACTTCGCTTTCAAATTTGGTTAAGAATTCTTTGGTATGCTGAATGAGTTTTAAATGACAGAAAACCACAAATCCTTTTTCGATTTTGGATTTATCGACCAAAGCTGCGTAGTTTTTTATAATGCCTTCGCGCTCCAGTTTTTTAATTCGTTCGTAAACTGCTGTTACTGAAAGATTCAATTTTAAAGACAATTCTTTATTAGTCTTTTTACTATCGGTTTGAAGCAAAACAAGAAGTTTTTTATCTATTTCGTCAAGAATCATTTTTTGTTGTTTTTGAAAATGAAAGAAAATCTACAGAATTAGATTCTACGATTCAAATTTAGATTAAAAATCATAACAAATACATATTTATAGTTTTAAAATCTAAATAAACAAAACATCATTGATTAATTATCTAATCCATTCTTTCTTTGACGGGGATTTCTTTTGAAAATGAGTACCCTAGCCCAGATTGAAGAGGAAAGCCCGGAGTAAAAAAGGCATAAGTTTCTTGGTCTAAAAAAGCGACCAGAGGAAGCTCTTTTTAGAACATTAGAAACTTTGACTTTTTTATGAGGACTTGAAACGAAAAGCCGGAAATAGCTTCTAAAAAATTCTGCTTCAGGTTTCAAGCTCCAACAACCTGAAACTTGAAACTTGAAACCTGAAACAAAAAAACAAAAAAAACAAAAAAACTAACTATAATGAAAGACTTTAAACCAGCAGATAAGATTCAGGATTTACAATATTTTGGGGAATTTGGCGGAGTAAATCCATCAATTTCTGATTCTTCGACTTATACTTTTTTATCGGCAAAAACGATGTTCGATACTTTTGAAGGCAATATGGAAGGCTGTTATTTATATTCGCGCCATTCTTCGCCAAGTAATTTGTATCTGGATCAGGCTTTGGCAGCAATGGAAGGAACAGAAACTGCAAATGTTTCGGCTTCGGGAATGGGTGCTATTACGCCTACTCTATTGCAATTGTGCGGTGCTGGTGATCATATTGTTTCAAGTCGAACAATTTACGGCGGCACTTATGCTTTTTTGAAGAATTTCACACCAAGATTTGGAATAGAAACCACTTTTGTTGACATCACAAAACTAGATGTTGTTGAAGCTGCAATTACGTCTAAAACAAAAGTTTTGTATTGCGAAACAGTCAGTAACCCTTTATTGGAAGTCGCTGATATTCGCGGTTTAGCAGCAATTGCTAAAAAACACAATTTAAAATTGGTTGTAGACAATACGTTTTCGCCGTTATCGGTTTCTCCTGCAAAATTGGGTGCTGATATCGTGATTCACAGTTTAACGAAATACATTAACGGAAGCAGTGATACCGTTGGTGGTGTGACTTGTGCTTCGAAAGAGTTTATCAATTCGCTTAAAAATGTAAATTCTGGTGCGAGTATGCTTTTAGGCCCAACAATGGACAGCTTGCGTTCTGCGAGCGTGATGAAAAACCTAAGAACACTTCATATTAGAATTAAACAACACAGTCATAACGCGCATTTTCTGGCTGATCAATTTGAGAAAGACGGTTTAAAAACGGTTTATCCTGGGTTGAAAAGTCATCCAAGTCATGAGTTGTATAAAACCATGATTAATCCTGAATATGGTTTTGGCGGAATGCTAACAATCGATGTTGGAACTTTAGAGAAAGCCAATGAATTAATGGAATTGATGCAGGAAAGGAATCTAGGTTACTTGGCAGTAAGTTTAGGTTTTTACAAAACATTGTTTAGTGCGCCAGGAACTTCGACTTCGAGTGAGATTCCGTTAGAAGAACAAAAAGAAATGGGATTAACAGATGGTTTAATTCGTTTTTCTATTGGTTTAGATAATGATATTCGACGTACTTACGAAATGATGAAAGCTTGTATGAAAGAGCTTGGAGTCTTATAAAAACGAAACATTCCTCTATAAATAAATTTGCACGATTTTTTATTAGTTTGTTTAAATCCGCTGGAGATTCTTCTCTTAGCGGATTTTTTTTCGTTTATAAAAAACATTAAAAACTCATTTACAGTAACTTAAATATTACACAAAATGAATTATTCATTAAAAACTAACAAATTTTGCGATTAATGTTTTTTAATTTATGATTTCCAATAAAGTTTTAAACACTAAAACGTTGTAGTTATTGAATTTCAGATTATTACGTATTTCAAATGTTAATTAAATATACTTTTGTCAGAAATTTAACCACTTAACTAACTAAAATGAAATTATGAAAAAACACCTACTTTTGTTTTATGCCCTGTTTGTTCCTTTTTTATTTCTGCAAGCACAAGTGCATACTTCTTATTTATGGCATCTTCACCAACCAACTTACTGGGGAGATGTAAGCAAGAAAAACCCAAATCGATATCAAATCGTAAAAGAATCTCAAGATTTGAAAGTCTCTGGAGCCAATAATGACAAAAATGGTCTGGCTCACCCGACAAACAATCTCGAAGAAATTTTTGGAGCAGGAGATCGAGTAGCTGCGTATCAATTTGCACCAAAAAATGCTATTAATTCTATTCGCGATTTAGGCAAAGCTGGCGCACAAATTACATACGGAGGATCTTTGATGGAAAATGTGAATGAATTAGCCCAAGCCAATCAATGGGGATATTCGAATTCTTGGACGCAAAATATCAAAGATGCAAAGGCGTGGAAAACTTCTGGCGGATTTTCTCGTATGGAAGTCGTTTCTTTCACCATGCATCATGCGCTTTCGCCTTTATTGAGTGATGAAGCTTTGAAGAAAGAAATAAAAGCACATCAATACTACAGTGCTCAATTATTTGGAAGTCATGATTCTAAAGGATATTGGCCAGCAGAATGTGCTTTTTCTGAAAGAATTATAAAAACTCTGGCTGAATGCGGCATAGAATGGTCGGTAATTGCCAACAGCCATTTATCGAGAACTTTGGCCGATTATCCTATAAAATATGGCTCTGGTGGAACCATGTGCGATCTTCCAAACAAAGCAGATCAGGTTGAAACGCTTGGAGGAACTTGGTTCTCTGCTCAAAAAGACGCTCGTGGCGGACAGTTTGCAGTGCCTTATTCTTATCTTCCGTATAAAGCGAAATATATTGATCCTGAAACTGCTCAAGAATATAAAATCACTGTTGTTCCGATGGCAGATTATGAGAGTTATGAAGATGGATATGCTGCAATAGGCACTTCTTTAATTGCTCCAATTGTAGCAAAAGCATCAACTTCGCCTCGACCTCCATTGGTTTTATTTGCTCATGATGGCGATAATGCTTGGGGCGGCGGATCTTCTTATTACAACGAATCTGTAACAGGATTTTCTCATGCATCTTCTGCTAATGGAAATATCGCGACTACAATTCCGCAATATCTTTATGATAATCCTGTTCCAGAATCGGCGGTTGTACACGTTGAAGATGGCGCTTGGGTAAATGCAGATGGAGATTTTGGACATCCGCAGTTTACCAATTGGCTTTGGCCTTTCTATGATCCTGTAACCAAAAAATTCAATCCGAATGGGTGGACCGAAGATATGATGAATCAAGCGATAACAACTGCTGGAGAAAACCACGCAATTATGGCGGAACAATTGGAAGGCAATAATCTTAGAATGAGCGAAATTGTAAATCCGACCTCAGCAGTAAGTCCTGCTGAAAAAGCGTGGCATTTTTTAATGGCTGGATATGACAGCGGAAATGCTTATTATGGATTGGCCGAAGATTTAGAAATAAAAACAACTCTTGCTGTTAATCGATGTGTGCAATTTGCAAAACCAACTTTAGATGCACATCCTGGAGTTGATTCAACAAAACCATCAGTATTTATTCCGCAACGTTGGCCTTATAATCCTGGCGAAAAAGGATATGGAGCACCTTATGCTTATAAAGATTTTTTAAACTCAGCTGACTTTACGGTATATACTTTTGCTTATGACGTAAGCGGTATTGAAAAAGCCGAATTAAAATATAGAATTGATGTTGACGGCAAAAATAGTCCTAATTCTAATCACAATGAAACTTATGCTGGAGGAAGCGAAGTAGGAAGCTGGATAACATTGCCAATGGCAGAAAGAGTTTTTCCAAAAGGAAATGTTACCAATAATCCGCAAGCTGATTTATACATGCTTCCAGATGTAATTGCAAATCAATATTCTGCTGAAATTGCTGGAATCTCTGAGAAACTATTAGATTATTATGTGGAAGTAACTGATAAAAAAGGAAATACCACTAAATCTAAAATCCAACATGTTTGGGTTGGAAAAAATCTTGATGTTGCGCCAAAAATTGCTTTTACACCCGAGGCTGGAAATTCAACTACAGCGATAGATGTAACAATTACAGCAACAGACAGCACAGATCCGAAACCAAAATTATATTATACAACTGATGGCTCTACTCCAACAACAGCTTCAGCAGTTGTAGAATCTACCAAAACAATCAACGTTACACAAACTACTACAATTAAAGCTTTTGCTGTAGACGCTGACGGCAATCAATCTGATATTGTGACTAAAACGTATACGATTGGGGCGCTTCCAGAATTTACAGTTTATTTCAAAAAACCATCTAACTGGAATTCTGCTGTAAAAATTTATTATTGGTCGCCAACAGGAACCGCTCCTGCCGTAACTTACCCAGGAGTTGCAATGACTCAAGATTGTGGAGACTGGTATAAATATACTTTCCCATCAACAGTAAGCGCTTCAAATTTATTGTTTAATGATGGCTCTTTAAAAACAGGCGATCTAAATTCAACTGGCGGAATCAAATTTTATGATAACGGCTGGTTAAGCGCAGAACCTGCAAACAGATGCCCTTCTACTGCTCCAGATTTTACATTTTCGCAAGCTGGGGGAAGTTTCACTACAGGAACAACTTTAAATCTGACTTTAACAGCAAACGAAAGCACTTCTGTAATTTACTATACTCTTGACGGAACAGTTCCAACTACAGCTTCTGCTTCTGCCATAGGTTCTAAAGCAATTGCAATAACTAGCACAACGACGCTGAAAGCTTTTGTTAAAAATGCTGCGGGAGTAAGTTCTGCTATAAAAACAGAAACCTATACTTTTTCTACTCCTTCCACTTTTACAGTTTACTTTAAGAAACCATCCAATTGGAGTTCTTCAGTTAAAATTTATTATTGGTCACCAACTGGAACTGCTCCTGCTGTAACATATCCAGGAGTTGCAATGACTCAAGATTGTGGAGATTGGTATAAATATACTTTCCCATCTACTGTAAGTGCTTCTAATTTGCTTTTTAATGATGGAAATCTAAAAACTGGAGACCTAAGCTCAACAGCAGGAATTAAGTATTATGATTCTGGTTGGCTAAGTGCAGAACCTGCAAACAGATGTCCTGTTATTGCTCCAGATTTTACCAATTCTAAACCTGGAGGGACATTTACAACTGGAACTACTGTGAATGTTGTTTTAACTGCAAACGAAACGTCTTCTACTATTTATTACACTTTAGACGGTACAACTCCAACAACAAGTTCGGCATCTGCAATTGGCAGTAAATCATTTGCTTTTACGGCAAATACAACTTTAAAGGCTTTTGTTGCCAATACTTCTGGAGTTGCATCAGCGGTAAAAACAGAAACTTATACTTTTACAGCTGTTCCAACACTTACTGTATATTTTAAACCTCCTACAACTTGGACAACTACTCCAAAAGTATATTATTGGAATGCTGTTCCTTCAGGAAGTGTCGCAAATGCTACTTGGCCAGGGGTAACAATGACAGCAGATACTAATGGTTTTTACAAATACACCATTACTGGACCAACATCAATCAATATTATTTTCAATAATGGTTCTAGCGGTTCTGCAAATCAAACTGCCGATTTAGTAAGTAAAACTGATGGCTACTCTTATACATGGGGCTCTAGCACTTCAAGAATGGCAATTGCTCCAGATACAAAAGAAGAAGAAACTTATGCAGTTCGCCTTTATCCAAATCCAGTAGATCATACCTTAATGGTTAATTCTACGATTGCAATTAGCGAATACACGATTATTTCTGCACAAGGAAGCATTGTTCAGGAAGGAAAATCTAACACAAGCAGTATCGATGTGAGCCGTCTAAGCTCTGGATTGTATTTCATTACAATTCGTTTAGAAAATGGTGTAGAAACAATGCAAAAGATTGTAAAGAAATAAAGTTTTTGAATCAACATTAATTCAATAAAAAAAGCCGTTCTGAATTATCAGAACGGCTTTTGAAATTATTTAGGCTGAAAATGTCTAAATGACTGCCAATATTTATCTTTATAAAGTTCGTAGCTTATTTCAAAAGCTCCGCTGTATTTTTTGATTAGTTCGTCAGCAATTTTAGCTGGTTTTCGGAAGTCTTTACAAGTAAAAAAGATTTCTCTTTTATTGTTTGCAGTTTCTCTTCCTACATTTAAATATCCTTCAGAATCTGGCAAACTATAGATGATTTCTTCTTCAATTTCATCTAATAATTTATATGTTTTTTCGTCTGGCAATCCGCCATTATCACAATCATCAAAAGGAACTGCGACTATAAAAACCCACGGATGCGATGCCTTTTTATCCCATTCTAAAATCGTGGTATTAATTAAAGCCAAAACAATTGAACCATCCTGTCTCTTTCCTTCAAAATTAGCATAACCATCATTCTCTGTATTATGTCTTGTTCCTTCGTATTTCTCAACAAATTCCTTCTCTCTCCAGATTAAATAATCTTTTAATTTTTCGATCGGAATTAATTCTTCAGAAACATTTTCTGGTCCTATAACAACCAAATTATCTATTAAAGTAACCGAATGCAATTCACCCAAATAATTATCAAGAAAAATATAGACTCCGTTAGTCACATTCGCTTTTTTCTCTTCAATAAAATGATCATAAACAATTACCAAATCTATTTCATCTGGATAAGCTTCGTGAACACGAGGATAAAATTTTAAATTTTCTTTACTGAATTCGAAATTCTGATAAGTAATGCTGACATTATTGATATCAGAAGCTGGTTTTAAAGCTGTAAATTTCCATCCATTAATTTTTGGAGCAGCATTCACCAATTCTTCAATAACATAAATATTTCTGATTGCTCCGTCAGGCGTAAGAACCAATTCGGCAGTTTGATCATCAAACATTCCGGTAAGAAAATAAATTCCTTCGTGAATTTCATCCAGCTTTGGAGCTAGTTTATCAAAAAAGCCTTGATGGATATTTTCTCCATTTTGAACGGTTTTAAAAAACTCTTTTTCATTTGCTAAAAACCAATTCCAGAAATCATTATAAGATTCTATTGGAGCTTCTTTTCTGCCCAGTATTTTATCAAGAAAACTCATGTAATAAATTAAAAATTTGAGAGTCCAAATTAGAGAAAAAACGGACTTTCGGCAAGGAAAAACTTCTATATCTTTTCTCAAATAAAAAAGCCGTTCCAGAGATATCCAGAACGGCTTTTTATATATTTTTTAAAATCTTAACTCACAGCTTGAGTATTCAATTTACTATTTTTTCTACTATAAGTAAAGTATATAAACAGTCCAATTAATAGCCAAACCGTGAAATAAATCCAATTCCAAACACTTAATTCGGCCATCATATAAAGACAGCAAATTAATCCTAAAAGCGGAATCAAAGAAAGGTTTTTTCTGAAAGCCCAAACTGCTAATCCTACCAAAACAAATAAGAAAATCCACATTGGAATTTTGTGTTTGAATAACTGAAATCCTGTTTCATATTTTAATGAATCTTTTATTGGAAGCCCTTTTACAACCTCAGCATATTTAACCTCATCATCTTGATATTGGCTTAATAAATGCTCCAAATCTGAAGTTTCAGAAGTTTTATTATTTACATCAATACTCTTTAAATAACTGAAAACTTTTTGAGAATCTTCTTTATCTAAAGAAGTTACAATTGAAGTTGCATCAAAAGTTTGAGCATCATTATTAATAAATGCCATTGTAGCTTTATTATTGAAAGCAAAAGCATAATACAAACCAGCAATAATTAAAGTTGGTAAAATGTATTTTGAATTAATATAAGGCGTTTTGAATTTTCCTCTTGGAATTTCAGGTTTATTTTGAAGCACTAAAACTCCCGCACAAACCAATACAAAGGCAAATAAAGTTCCGATACTGCATAAATCGGTTACCATTGTCAAGTTTAAAAATAATGCTGGAACTGCTACTACAAATCCTGTAACAATAGTTGCGAAAGATGGTGTTTTGAATTTTGGGTGAACAGTTGAGAATTTCTTTGGCAATAATCCGTCACGGCTCATACTCATCCAGATACGAGGCTGCCCCATTTGGAAAACCAATAAAACGCTCGCCATTGCCACTACCGCACTTACTGCAATAATTCCCGACATCCATTTTAAGTCTAATTTATCGAAAACAAATGCAAGAGGATCTCCAACATTTAATTCATGATATTTTACCATTCCAGTTAAAACCAAAGCAATGGCAATATATAAAATAGTACAAATAATAATTGCCCACATCATTCCGCGTGGTAAATCTCTTTGCGGATTTTTACATTCTTCAGCTGTTGTAGAAATAGCATCAAAACCAATATAAGCAAAGAAAACTGCTGATACTCCTTTTAAAACGCCGCCAACACCATTTGGTGCGAATGGATCCCAATTTGCTGTATCAACATAGAAAACACCAACTGCAATTACTAGCAACACCACACAAAGTTTTATAACAACCATTAAGTTACTTGCGTTACGAGATTCTTTCATTCCTCTGTAAACCAAAGCGGTAATCAAAATAATGATGAATAAAGCTGGAATATCTGTAACAAAATGGAAAGATCCTATTGTTGGCGCTGTTGTCCAAGCTGTATGCGCTTGCTGTAAAGCAGCACTTAAATTTTCGAATGATTTTCCGCCTCGCATTAAAGCTTCAGCATCTTTAAAACCGTTTGAAGCGGTTAAGTAATCCATTTGAATCCATTGCGGCAAATGAATTCCGCCACTCTGGAGAAGTCCCGTAAAATAATCACTCCACGATATGGCGACGGTTATATTTCCAACGGCATATTCCATAATTAATGCCCAACCAATAATCCACGCAATTATTTCCCCGAAAGCCACGTACGAATATGTGTAAGCACTTCCTGAAACTGGAACCATCGATGCAAACTCCGCGTAAGCAAAAGCAGCAAAACTACAGGCAAGAGCGGTAAAAAGGAACAAAAATATTACGGCTGGTCCTCCGTCTGCACTTGCTTTTCCGATGGTGCTAAAAATTCCCGCACCAACAATCGCAGCAATTCCGAAAGCAGTTAAATCTTTGGTTGTAAGGTGTTTTCCTAATGCTTCATGCCCGTCTGCTTCATTCTTTGCAACCTGTTTCAGAATATCCTGCACTGTTTTTTTTCGGAATAAACTTGAAAATGCCATATATGTTTTGCTATTGTAAATTAATTTAATTCAGTCGTTCTGGTTTTATTTTGCAAATAATGCAAAAAATATCCTGATTTCAAATATATAAAAGCATTTTGTTTTTCTGTGATTTTTTTTCTTGCCACGAAGTCGCTAAGGCACTAAGTTTTTTTTCGCCACAAATTCACGAATTTTCTCTAATTTATCTTTGCGCTGATTTCACAGATTAATACAGATTTTTTTAATCCATTTCATCCGCATAATCTTTGATTAAAAAATCTTTGCGAACCTTGCGTGATTCTTAGCGCCTTTGCGGTTAAATCAATTACAAATGTAACATTTCTCAAAATGAGCTTACTAATACAAGTAGTATTTAATTTTAAAGAATCATTTTTATGGAAAAAATCACGAGACGTTCTTTTGTAAATAAATTTGGACTTGGTGTTGGCGCTTCGGTTGTCATGACTTCGCTTCCTTCTTTTGTAACCGAAACAGAAAAGGTTCACAAACCCTACACCGGAAAAAAATTAAATATTGCCTTGTGCGGATTAGGAAATTATGCTTCATTACTAGCTGAAGGCCTTCTGGTTTCTGAATATTGCCAACTAACAGGAATTGTCACGGGAACGCCTTCTAAAGCGGGAACATGGAAAAAGAAATATAATATTCCTGAAAAGAACATTTACAACTACGAAAACTTCGATTCAATCGTAAAAAACAAAGACATTGATTTGGTGTATGTTGTAACTCCAAACTCGCTTCATAAAGAATTTACTGTCCGCGCTGCAAAAGCAGGAAAACATGTTATTGTCGAAAAACCAATGGCTATTACTGTTGAAGATTGCCAAGAAATGATAAAAGCTTGTAACGATAATAATGTACAATTAGCAATGGGTTATCGTTTGCATTACGAACCAAATCATTTAGAAGTAAAACGATTAGGACAAGAAAAAGTTTTGGGACAAGTTCGTTATATCGAAACTTCTCTAGGTTATAGCACTTATGATATTCATGATGTTAATAAACCTGTCGATTTAAATGCTCGCAACGAATGGAGACTTACCAAAAAGTTTGCTGGCGGTGGCGCGTTAATTAATTTAGGAGTTTATTGCATTCAGGTTTCTCGTTATGTTTTGGGTGAAGAACCAATTGCAGTTACTGCTCAATTTGGAACCATAAACAACAAAAACAGATTTGCTCAAGTAGAAGAAAATATCACTTGGCAAATGGAATTTCCAAGTGGTGCTGTTGCGAATTGCAGCAGTTCGTATGGTTTTGGAATCGATAGATTTCACGCTGCCGCGGATGAAGGTTTCTTTGAAATGAGTCCCGCTGTAAGCTACGGACCTTTTGTGGGCAAAAGATCGGATGGAAAACCATTTAATTTCCCAGTTATAAACCAACAGCAGACGCAAATGGATGAGATTTGCAAAGTGATTTTAGCCAACCAAAAACTCCCAAATCACATTACTGGTGAAGAAGGAATTAAAGATGTTAGAATTATCAATGCTATTTATAAAGCTGCTGAAACAGGAAAGAAAGTTAGTTTGAAATAGTTTTTTCTGCCACGACCCGAGCGATAGCGAACAGGCGAAGCAATTACACTAATTTCTCTAATTTTCTTTTTCACGCAGATTTAGCAGATAATTTGGATCTTGATTGCGATCAAAAGATTTATGCAGATTTTTTAAAATTAAATCTGTAAAATCTGCGTGAAACAAAAAATCTTCTTAATCCTTTTAATCTGTGGCTATATTTTTCTCTCGCAGATTTAGCAGATAGTGGAGATTTTGAATGCGACGAAGGATTTGTGCAGATTTTTTATAATAGAAATCTGCAAAATCAGCTTAAATCAGCAGAATCTGCGTGAAACAAAAAATAATCTGCTAAATCTGCGAGAGAAAAAATCTTTGCGAGCTTTGCGTAATTCTTAGCGCTCCTTGCGGTTAAACTCTACTTCAAGCAATTTCTCAAAATACTAACAGGATGCTGAGCTTCACGACTTGTTCCATCATAAATTTGATGACGACAGCTTGTTCCTGCAGCAGCGATTTTTACGTTTTCGGCAGTAGCACGTACTTTTGGAAATAATGTATCCTCTCCCATTTGCATGCTCACTTGGTAATGTTCTTTTTCATAACCAAAAGAACCCGCCATTCCGCAACAACCCGAATTATAAATTGTGACAGCATTATTTTTTGGAAGATTCAGCATAGCAAAAGTCGCTTCGACAGAACTCAACGATTTCTGATGGCAATGCCCGTGGATTTTAATTTCCTTGGTTTCTTCTGAGAAAGAATCGGCTGTGATTTTTCCATCTATGATTTCTTTTTTGAAGAATTCTTCAATTGTAAAAGCATTTCTAGATAGTTTCTCTGCGGCTTCTTTATCATCCGCTAAACGAAGATATTCGTCTCTAAAAGTCAAGATTGCCGAAGGTTCAATTCCGATTAAAGGCGCATTTGCTAAAACCAAATCTTTAAAAACGTTTACATTATGATTGGCAATTTTCTTCGCTTCTTCTAGAAATCCTTTAGAAAGATAAGTCCTTCCACTTTCTTCATGATCGACAACCAAAACCTGATAACCAAGTCTAGTTAATAATTCGAAAGCATCAATTCCGATATTTACATCATAATAATTCGTGAATTCGTCTACAAACAAATACAATCTTCCGTTTGGAAAATCTGTTTGTGATGGTTTATTATTGGAATACCATTTTCTAAACGTCTTTTTCGCTAATAACGGAACTTGTCTTTCCGGCGCAATTCCCATTGTTTTTTTCACCAAAGACTGATTCGAAATAAAATTCGTAATCGCTGGGAATTTGCTTCCCATTTTATTCAATTTGGCATTGTTGGCAAAAATCTTATTTCGGGTTGCAAAACCGTTTGCTTTTTGATATTGGTATAAAAATTCGGCTTTTAAAGTCGCTACGTCCACATTACTCGGACATTCGCTTGCGCAGGCTTTACAGCTTACACACAACTCAAAAACTTCGTATAATTCTTTCTGGTCGAATTTATTTTCTTTTTCAGAATACGTTAAATATTCTCTCAAAGCATTTGCTCTTGCACGTGTCGTTTCTTTTTCATTTCTCGTCGCACGATAACTCGGACACATCGCTCCTCCGCCTGAAGGCAATTTTCGGCAATCGCCAGAACCGTTACATTTTTCAGCAGCACGCAAAATTCCTAAACTGTCTGAGAAATCCTGAAATGTTTTAATATCCGGTTCAACTCTTCCCGAAACTACACGATGATTCTCATCCATTTTCAAGGCATTTACAATCTTCCCGATATTCAAAACCGAATTGGGGTCGAATGCCAGTTTGATTCTTTTCAGCAATTCGTAATTCTTCTCGCCAATCATAAACGGAATAAACTCTCCGCGCACAATTCCGTCTCCGTGTTCACCGCTTAACGAACCTCTGTATTTTTTAACCAAATGTGCTACTTCAGTCGCAATGGTTCTGAATAATTTTAGATCCGATGTTTTCTTCAAATTCAAAACCGGACGAAGGTGCAATTCTCCTGCGCCGGCATGCGCATAATAAATCGCTTCTTGTCCGTGACGTAACATCATCGCTGAAAACTCCGCAATATAATTTGGTAAATCGCTCAATTCAACCGCTGTATCTTCAATAGAATCGGCTGCTTTATCGTCGCCTACAATACTTCCTAAAAGTCCAAGACCTGCTTTTCTCAGTTCGTTGGCTTTATCAATATCATTTCCGTAGATTTTTACGCGAGCGTAGCCAAAATTGTTTTTCTCCAAATCGGCAATCAAAGCATCGGCTTGTTTTTCGGCATCTTCTAAAGTATGCGAAGCTACTTCAAACAACATAATTGCTTTTGGTTCTCCAACCAAAAAGAAACGGTTTTTAATGTGCTCACGATTTGTTTTCGTACAATCCAAAATTGTATCGTCGATCATTTCACAAGTGTACAAATGATGTTTCATCGCCACCACAACCGATTCTAAAGATTCCTGAATCGTATGATAATGCCCAACAACCATAATACTGTGAGGCGGTGGCAGATCGTCAACTTTCAGCGTTACTTCGGTTGTAAAAGCCAAAGTTCCTTCGCTTCCACAAAGCAGTTTCCCAAGATTTATAGTTGGTTCATTTCCGCCAAATAATTCTGATTTTAACAGAATATCAACGGCATAACCTGTATTTCTTCTGTGAATTTCCGGTTTCGGAAACTCTTTTACGATTTCTTCCTGAGCTTCTTTTATTGAAAGTTCGTCGTAAATCGTTTTGTATATTTTATTTTCTAAAGAATCACCTTTTGTTTTTTCTATAAATTCAGCCGAAGTCAAGTCCTTAAAAACCACTTCAGAACCGTCGCTTAAAAGTGCTTTTACCTCAGCAATTTTATCACGCGTAACACCATATCGAATAGAAGTTGTTCCAGAAGAGTTATTTCCCACCATTCCGCCAATCATCGCACGGTTTGATGTTGATGTAATTGGAGCGAAAAATACACCGTGAGGTTTTAGAAATAAATTCAGCTCATCGCGAATTACGCCTGGCTGAACTGTTACGGTTTTCTTTTCGGCGTTGTATGAAATTATTTTTGTAAAATGCTTCGACACATCAATTACCAATCCGTCTCCTACTGCTTGTCCTGCCAGCGAAGTTCCCGCTGTTCTTGGCGTAATCGACAGCTTATGTTCTGCCGCAAACTTGATTAGTTTGGCAATATCTTCAGTCGTTTTAGGAATCGCCACCGCATTCGGCTTAATTCTGTACACCGAAGCATCTGTAGAATAAAGCGTTTTATGAAGCTCATCGAATAAAAGTGTGCCTTCAAGACTAGCGGATAATTGCTCTAAATGAGATTGGGTCAACATGTAAATGTGCTTTTTATAAAAATATTTCCTGAAAAAACTCAGAACACAAAGATAAAAATATCGGAGGGCAAAATGATTCTATTTTTTGGATTTTATGTAACAACTCAGCCATATTTTATAAAATCCGAAGCGAATCCTGTAAAGCATTCGACTTACTAAAAAGGTAATTTTAGGGTTTTGCCAAGTTTGATGAAAATTTTTAAACACATAGAAACATAGATTTATTTCTTTAAATTCTAAGAATAGTTGAAAAAATCTAGATTTTAACACATAGCACTTTACGTTAAACTATGTGATTTTAAATAAATGAAATGCCTTTAAACGTAAAGAAAAACTATGTTTCTATGTGTTTAAAAAACTTCACTCAACAATTTTAAACATTTTACGCCTTTATTATTATGGAAAATTTCTTTCAGGACGTCATCAACCACCTCGAAGGTTACTACAATAGCATTGTCGATCTTACGCCAAAATTTATTCTAGCCGTTTTGGTCGTTCTCGTTTCATGGTTTATCGCAAGCCGTGTCGGTATTTTTGCCGGAAACCGACTCAAAACAAAAATGCACGATCGCCTTTTGGCGGTTTTTATTGCCCGTTTAATTAAATCGGTTTTGATTATTATCGGAATCTTGTTTATGTTCCGAATTATTGGCCTCGAAGGCGTGGCTCAAAGTATGCTTGCGGGTGCGGGAATATCGGCTTTTGTAATTGGTTTTGCGCTTAAAGATATCGGCGAAAATTTCCTTGCCGGAATTCTGCTGGCTTTTAAAAGGCCATTTTCTATTGGAGATATTATCGAAAGCAATGGCGTAAAAGGCGAAGTCATCAACCTCAACCTTCGCGATACCGAAGTCAAAAGCGATTCTAAAATTATTTATATTCCAAACGCGCTTCTTATAAAAAACACACTTATTAATTACAACAGCGAAGGTTTTCTACTCCAAACTTTCACCGTCGGACTCGAATATGGATCTGATTACAAACGTGCCATCGAACTCGTAAAAGAAATTCTAGGAAACAGCGAAGACGTTACCGAAAAAGACCACGAAAACGCCGCCGTAATTACCGATGTTATTGCTGGCGGTATTATTCAGCTTAATATTCGCTATTGGGTGAAAACCGCATCAACAACTGAAAATTCTGAATGCCGTTCTAAAATTATTGCTGTGGTTTTGAATAAGTTGAAGGAGAATGGATTTGTGTTGAAATAAAGGTTCTTAGGTACTGAGATGCTAAGGTTCTAAGTTTTCCCTAAACACGATTGTCACCCTGAGCGTAGTCGAAGGCTTATGAAACCTAAAATTCCCACAACGAATCTCCTCAATCTTGTCATTTCGAGGAACGAGAAATCTCACGCGGGATTTCATAAATAGAATTGCCAATCTTTGTTGAGTTTCTAGTGTGATTTCTCGTTCCTCGAAATGACAAACTAGCTGGAAATTTACCTTCGTTTATCTTTTCTCAAAATAACGTTTTATATTTATTTTGCAGTGATTTATTGCAAGAAATCATTTTTTATTTATTCTCTTTCCTTCAATATCCAATAGAATACAAGGATATTGTATTCCTGTATATTCCCCAAATTCCAAATAATTATAGTAAAGCACTTTTTGTCCTGACATTAAATACAATAAAACAGTATCATCTGGCAATAAAAACCAGATCGAATTTTCATTTTTAGATTCATCACTTAATTCAAAGAAAATTGCTTTTTCTATAAAGTCTTGACTAAATCTAAAGTTACAGCCACAATTATTTCTTTCTGCTGTTTTTATCGCTTTATTAATATCAAAAGTTGAGTTTATGCCATGTTCTTTATTCCATTCTAAGCTTTTAATATAATCATCTTGCTTTTTCCATTCTACAGAGTTTTTATTCACACCATCAATATTATAAGCATTAATGCCGCTATTATTGAAATAATAAATATCAAGAATTGTTGTTGGATTTGAGTTCAAATAATCTTTAATAAATTTTACAGACTGAACTCTTTTTATAATTTCTTTATACTCTGATTTTATAGAGTCTCTAGAATAAATAGATTGACCTATTTTTGAAGCCAGAAAATTAAGATACACATTAGTAAACATTTCTTTACTTTTTAATCTTATTTTAAATGTTTTTGGCTCATTCCAAATATATCTTCCCCTACCATACATTTCTTCGAAAGACAAAACTTCAAAATCTGTTTTTAATTCATTAATTTCCGTCAAATAATCATATGCAGACAATTTATAAAGCTCCTGCATATTAGTATCAATTATTTTATTAACCAAATATCCCAACAACTCCATTCCTTCAAGAGGCGCTTTGGTTTTTGACTTGATTTTAAATATTTTATCAATTTGTTTATCAATCTCAAAATTGTAATTTAAGTTACCTGAAACATCTTGATAAGGCATAATAAAACCCCAAACCGCTTTTCTTGATTTAAAACTCTTTATCAATACATCATTTTTAAAAACTTCAATCATAAATTGAGCTCTATAAGAATTGTGCATTGTGTAGCAACATCCGTTAGTTAAATAAGAATTCAATAAAGAACTGTATAGACTCAAATCTTTTAAGACTTTATAAGCGTATTCCTTTTGTTGCAAATTCCAAGTAATTTTGTTTTCGTTTTTATACAAACTCAATAATTTTTCAGGACTATTCTTTATGTAATTAACATCTATTTTAAATTTTTGCAATAGTTGAGTACTATCGTCAGATTTGTTCAATTCTGATAACAACTTTGAAATAGATTTTTGCGATTTTATTTCCTTCTTCTCTATTTTATACACTTTCTCAGTTTCATCATCACCAAACTGATTTACATAAGTAATCCTTGATATAACAATTTTATCTGCTAAATCCTGTGATTTTACTTTTGAGAAAGCGAACAATAATAAGAGAATAAATATCCTTTGCATTATAAAATGAAACATATCTTAAAGATTTGAAAACTTGCAACTTCCTTACTCCTTTCCCCAAATCCTAGTATTCAAATCCAGTTCATGAACAATGTCATACATAAACTTAACAATCGCAAGATCATTTGTAAGTAAATCGGGAACTAAAAGCGAGGAATGAATTGGCGCTTCAAAATAATTGTGAGACAATGGAAAAGCGACGTACATTTTAGAATGTATAAACGAAATCGAGATTGTATCGTCAGATTTACTGTTTAGATCTAGAATTCTTTCCATCATTGCAGGCGTTAGAATATATCTTGCCTCGATTTGATCTTTAGAAAAGGTTGCAAACTTATTATCAAATTCGATGTTTTCTAGCTGTACCACTTCGCTGTCTCCGAAACTGAAAACGTTTTTCGAAAACCATGAACCAATAGCATCCGCAATACCTTTCGGACGTACCACAGTCGAAACATTGAAGTTTTTATTGAAATCAGCTACGAAAACAATTCCCTTAAAAATCGTGTGCCAAGTTGTTCGGGTTCCATTTTTGGTTTGGGTTTCCGTTTTATATTCGGCATGGACTTCGGCAAACCAAAAAGAAGTTTTATCGGCTATTCCGCTTATTAAATCTTGTGTTTTATAGCGATCTGGTTCAGTTGTAAAAAGTTCAGAACTAATAAACTCATATTCTGGAAGTCCGCTTTGTGGCGTAATAGTCAGCGTTTCGTTAATGTCTTTTAGCGCCACTCCCACAACGTTCATTTTATAAGCCGATTTGTATTTTATAACATCATCTTCTATTCTAAAATACATGACAATGGCAATAATTATAGGAACTAAACAACCAATAATTCCCAACGGAATAAATCGAATAAAGAATCCAACAGCAAAAATCAACACCGCAAGTCCAATTAAAATGTAACAGGTTTGATACGTTTCTGCTATTTTTTTTCGATCGACTTCTAAGGTATTCAGAACTTCCTGCAAATTGGCTTTAGAATTTATTTCTGAATCCATTAATTATTGAATAGTTCTTTTGCACTAATATTTTTACGCTCTTCTTCTGGAGTTGCCAACACATCAATTTTAGTATAACCCAACATTCCCGCAAACATATTACCAGGAAACATCATAATCGCGTTGTTATAATCTGTCACTGCAGAATTGTAAGTTCTTCTCGCAGCTGCAATTTGCTCTTCGCTTTCTGTCCATGTAGTCTGCAGGTTTAAGAAATTGGTATTTGCTTTCAAATCAGGATAATTTTCAACCGTTACCATCAAACCTATTACAGCCGAACTTAATTCAGTATCTAAACTCGCTTTTTCTTCATCAGTCAAATTGCCTGAAGTTGCTCTTGCACGAAGCTCTACAATTTTTGTTAAAGTGCTTTGTTCGTAATTCGTATATTGTTTTACAACTTCAACAAGATTCGGAATCAAATCGTAACGTTTTTTCAACATTACATCAATTGCTGAAAAAGCATTTGTAACTTGATTTCTTTTTCCGATAAGTGAATTGTAGATTACGATTCCGATAATAAAAAGGAAAACAAAAAGTCCTATAATAACTAACATGATTTTATTTTTTTGAATTGGTTATGGGCAAATATATAGAAAAGGCAGTAAGTTTGAATTTTATTTTTTAAGATTTATATCACAAAATCGTATTGGGTAAAATACCAATCAAAAATAAAAATTGTATAAATTCTATAGCTTTATATCCGAAATAATCCCATTTTAGCGTTATCAATAAACTGACTTCTATAAAACCTCATTTTAAATGAATAAAAATATAACCGCACTTTATACTATAGCCCAAAAAGAGACTCGAAAAATTCTTGGTTTAATGTCTGGAACTTCTCTCGATGGACTTGATATTGCTTTATGCGCTGTTTCTGGTTCTGGCGAAAATACAGATGTAAAAATCCTTGAATTTGAAACGATTTCTTATTCTGAAGACATTAAAAATGAAATCAGAAAAGTATTTGCTCAGAGAACAATCGATTTTCAGCATTTGGCTTTATTAAATGAGTGGATCGGAATATTGCACAGCGGCATGATTAACGATTGTCTGAAGAAATGGAATATTTCGTCAAGCGAAGTAGATTTAATCGCTTCGCACGGACAAACCGTTTTGCATGCTCCAAAGTTTTTGCATCAGCAGGAAAAATTTCCAAATGCGACTTTGCAAATTGGCGACGGTGATCATATTGCAGTAAAAACGGGAATTATCACACTTTCAGATTTCAGACAAAAACACGTTGCGGCTGGTGGCGAAGGCGCTCCGTTAGCAGTTTACGGTGATTATTTATTATTTGGAAAAAAAGGCGAAAACAGAATTATGCTTAACATGGGCGGAATCGGGAATTATACCTATCTCCCAGCCTCTCTCAACGCCGAGGAAGTTTTTGTAACCGATACTGGAACAGCAAATACGTTAATCGATATTTTCACTAAACACTATTTTCCTGAAAAAAGCTACGATAAAGATGCAGAAATTGCCCAGCAAGGAACTGTAAATCAAAAGCTTTTGGACGAACTTAAAAAAGACGATTTCTTCCAGAAAAGCTTTCCAAAATCGATCGGACAGGAATTATTTAATTTCGATTTTGTACAATCGGCTTTGGTAAAATGCGGTTTAGAAAACATTTCGGCATCAGATTTGCTGGCGACTTTAACGCGTTTAAGTGCAGAAACTATTGCAGAAGCAATTTATTTCACCATAAAAAAAACTCCAATTTCAGCAGAAGAGTTTCATATTTATATGTCTGGAGGCGGAACAAATAATCCGTTGTTAGTACAATGGTTAAAGGAATTATTGCCTTGCCAATTTCACACTAGCGACGATTTGGGCATTTTAAGCGATGCCAAAGAGGCCGTTTTATTTGCCCTTTTAGCGAATGAAACTATTTCTGGAGGAGATTACAATTTCGGAAACAGCAAAGGAATTCCATCAGTAACAATGGGAAAAATTTCTTTTCCTGATTAAGAAAAAGTTGCCACGAATTACACGAATTGGCACGAATTATTTTTTTGCCACAGATTAAAGGATTTCTGAGATTAATCATTTTAATCTTTATAATCTGTGGCTAAAAAAATGCCTCGAATTACTCGAATTTTTACGAATTATTTTTTAAAAGAATAATTAAGTACAAAAATTAGTGCAATTCGTGTAATTCGTGGCAAAAACAAACTATTTTTGATTCTTGTTAAAATAAACATTTGAAATGCATAAAAATCAGCACTTAATATTCTTTCTTTTAATTTCATTTTTCATTACTTCGATTTCTAATGCACAGGAAAGTAACATGCATCCTAAAAACGAATTCAGAGGTGTCTGGATTGCAACGGTTGTAAACATTGACTGGCCGAAAACAAGTACTGATAATGTAGAAAAAGAAAAAGCTGATTATCTTGAAATTTTAGAAGCTTATAAAAAACTAAATTACAATGCCGTAATTGTTCAGGTTAGAAGTGTTGGAGATGCTATTTATCCTTCAGAATTTGCGCCTTGGTCACGGTTTTTGACAGGAAAAGAAGGTTTGGCTCCAAACCCATATTACGATACATTGGCTTGGATGATTGAACAGGCACACAACAGAGGTTTTGAATTTCATGCTTGGCTGAATCCGTATCGTGCTACTTTCGATTTGAATAAAAATCTTTTAAGCCCAAATCACGATCTTTTTAAACATCCAGAATGGATGATTGAATACGGCGGAAAATACTATTACGATCCTGCATTGCCAGAAGTTCAAGCACATTTAACCAAAGTGGTAAAAGAAGTGGTTGACAAATATGATATCGACGCCATTCATTTTGACGATTACTTTTATCCTTATGCTGTTCCAGGAAAAACATTTAATGACAATGCTTCTTACCAAAAATATGGTGCAGGTTTAAGCCGTGCCGATTGGCGCCGCGCGAATGTGAGCAACTTTGTTCACGCTATTTCAAACACAATTAAAGAAAGTAAACCTTGGGTTCAATTCGGAATTAGTCCGTTTGGGGTTTGGCGAAATAAATCTCAGGATCCAAAAGGTTCAGAAACGCAATCGACATCTAATTACGATGATTTATACGCTGATCCTATTTTATGGATGGATCAGAAATGGATCGATTATATTCTACCACAATTGTATTGGAGTATGAATAATCCGAGAGCCTCTTATTCTAAATTGGTAAAATGGTGGTCTGAAAATTCTAATAATACCGCAATTTATATCGGACACGCTACATACAAAATTAGAGCTGATGGTGATAAAAACTGGAATTATATGACCGAAATTCCAACTCAAATTGATTTCTTACGAACGTTCAAAAATGTTTCTGGAAGCGCTTATTTTAGTTCAAAATGGTTTATGGGCAAAAATTTCGATGTCGTTCGTCATTTAGAAGAAAATCAATATAAATATCCTGCACTTCCTGCGGCAGTTCCAAATTTGCGCCATGTAATTATTGACACGCCAAAATTATTGGAGTACAACAAAGACAGCATTAAATACAACTTTACATTCAAAAGTCCGTTGAATACAAAAGTTCGCTATATGGTAGTTTATGGAGGCGAACATGTTTCGAAAATCGACATTAATGATGCTACAAAAATCGTTGAAAAAGTAACAGTAAAAGAAGCTGACGGAAAAATCACTTTTGCAATAGCAGGCGGAAAATTGAATCTTTACAAAGCCTGTGCGGTAACTTTTATCGATTATTATGCCAACGAAAGCACGCCAACTGCAATAGACTTAAAAAAGCCATTTAAAAACTATACCCCAAATCAGCCTAATGAAAACAGATAACAAACCATGGTTTTGGATTCCGCTTCTTAACTTCGCTTCTGGATTACCGTATGCTATAATTATCTCCGTTTCGGTAATTATGTATAAAAATCTAGGAATTTCTAACGAAGATATTGGTGTTTACACCAGTTTACTTTATTTGCCTTGGGTTATCAAACCGCTTTGGAGTCCGTTAATTGAATTAATCGGAACCAAAAGAAAATGGTTTTTATTAATGCAATTAATCATTTCAATTGCCTTTCTGCTAGTTGGTTTTACCATTCCGCTCAACGGATTTTTTATAATGACACTTTCCATATTTTGGGTTGCGGCATTTGCTTCGGCTTCGAATGATATTGCCAGTGATGGTTTTTATTTATTGGTTTTACCAGAAGACAAACAATCTTTCTTTATCGGCATTAGAAGTACTTTTTACAGACTTTCGATGTTAGCAGGAAACGGATTAGTAGTACTTTTTGCTGGTTATCTAGAACATAAATTTGGAGACAATACCAAAGCTTGGTCTTACACCATGATTTGCGTTGGTTTGTTAATGTTGTTTATAACGATTTATAATTTCATTTTCACACCAAAAAATGAAATCAATACCGTTGCAAAAAATGAAACGGCACACCATCAAGATTTTGGAACAATTTTCATCAGTTTCTTCAAGAAAAAACAAATCGGATTAATTTTAACTTTTATCTTGGTTTTTAGATTAGGTGAATCTCAATTGCTTAAAATGTTAAGTCCATTTTTATTAGATTCGAAAGAATTAGGCGGAATGGGATTAGATACCGAAGCCGTTGGAATTATTTACGGAACTTGCGGAGTTGCAGCCTTAACTATTGGAGGTATTTTAGGCGGAATCGCAATCTCAAAACAAGGACTTACAAAATGGATGTTTCCTATGTTTTTAGCAATGCACCTTCCCATTTTAGGTTTTATATTATTGGCTTTCTTTCATCCTACATCAATTTATTATATTTATGCCGTTGTAATTGTAGAGCAATTCGGTTATGGTTTTGGTTTTACTGCCTTTATGATGTATCTAATTCATGTTGCCGAAGGAGAATCAAAAACAGCGCATTATGCACTGGCAACTGGTTTTATGGCATTAGGAATGATGCTTCCAGGAATGTTAAGCGGTTTTATACAAAAATATTTAGGCTATCAAAACTTCTTTATTTGGGTTTTGCTAGCTACAATTCCAGGTCTTATTTTATCACGTTTTTTAACTTTCCCGAAAGATTTTGGGAAAAAATCAGAAGAAGTTTAACTCCCAAATCAAACTTTACCTATGGAAATCAATGAAAATTTGCAGAACGAACGCAATCTGAAAGGAACTGAGTTCGAAAAAAATGGAAATCTAGAAAAAGCAATTGAGTTGTATGAAGAAAATGTTGCAGAAGGCTTTAAAGGAAATCATCCTTATGATCGATTAGCAACAATCTACAAAAACGAAAACGATCTTGACAATGAAATCCGCGTTTTAGAAAAAGCAATTGTGGTTTACGAAATAATCACCATTGAAGACCGATTAGAAGGATTGCCAAAACTTTTCCGTTTCAAAAATCGACTAGAAAAAGCAATTGAAACCAAAAAGCAATTAGCCAAACAAAAGAAAGCAAAATTGAAATAACTAAAATTAAGTTAAGCTTAATTTTCTTTTTACCATTAAGCCATTAAGTAATTTAAGTCAAGCTTTATGAACTTAATACCTTAATGGTAAAAAACATAAAGCAGATACTATTATTTGCATGAAAAAGACTTTATAATAATGAAAATCACAGCCGAAGCATTACGCCAAAAAATAGGACAATTTTTCTTTCCAGCAGTATTCATCAACGATACTGAAGAAAATATTCAGGAAACTGAACGTTTAATTAGAGAACACAATATTGGAGGATTGACCTTTTTCCACAGTCGTGCGAGTGCTGCAACAAATTACGAAAGCAAGAAAAAAGTAGTTTTTAATGATGACAGCTACGAAAAAATCAAAGCATTAATCGTTCGTTATCAAAAAGCCGCTTCTACTCCACTTTTAATCAGTATTGATGCAGAATGGGGTTTGGCAATGCGTATCGAAAAAACACCGCAATATCCATACGCGATTACGCTTGGCGCTTTACCAGAGAACAAATTTAGTTTGGTTTACGAAGTTGGAAAACAAATTGGTTTAGATTTAAAAGCGGCTGGAATTCAGTATAATTTATCGCCTTTGGCGGACATCAATAATAACCCAAATAATCCTGTAATTGGCTATCGCTCTTTTGGTGAAAACAAAGAAAAAGTAGCCGATTTTTCGATTGAATATTTAAACGGAATGTCAGAAGTTGGCGTTTTAGGCTGTTTGAAACATTTTCCTGGACACGGGAATACGAATGTTGATTCGCATTTAGGATTACCTGTTTTAAAAGAAACTTTAGAAGAATTATTAGAAAACGAATTATATCCATTCATAAAAGGAATTGAAAATAATGTCGATTCGATTATGATTGGACATTTGGCTGTTCCGAGTTTAAATGACGGAAAAGATACTTCGGCAACTTTATCAAAAGCGGTTATTCAAGATCTTTTGCGTAATAAATTAGGTTACGACGGTTTAGTAATTTCTGATGCTTTGAATATGCACAGCGTTTCTAAATTATACGAAACAAAAGGCCAACTGGAATGGGAAGCTTTCAATGCTGGAAATGACGTTTTATGTTTCGCCGAAAATGTTCCCGAAGGAATTGAAACAATTTATAAAAATGCTTCGCCAGATCGTATTTTTGAAAGTTATAACCGAATTATGAAAGCCAAAGAAAAAGCAGGAATTCTTTCTGGAAACACAGCTATTTCGGGCGAATTAAACTTCGGAAAAACATCAGAATTAAATCTAGAAATTGCTCAAAATGCAATCACAAAAATCATCGATAACGAAATTTCAGATTTAACTCTTGAAGCTCAAAAAAACAACAAATTAGCCAAACTGAGCTTATATAAAAATACTGAAAATACATTTTTCAAAACTTTAAATTCAAAACTTCCATCACCAGAATTTGCTTTTGAAAATTTAGAAACTTCGGATATTTCATCAATCAAAAATGAATTAGAAAATTTCGAAACCATTATCATTTCATTATTTGTTCCAAAAGCAAAACCGTTGAATAATTTTGAAGTAAACGATGAAGTTTTCGAACTACTTTCAGAATTATTGCAAACCAAAAAATGTATTGTTTACGTTTTCGGAAATCCGTACGTTTTACCGCTAATTCCGAATTTGAAAAAGGCTTCAGGACTCGTTCAAGCGTATCAGGATTTTGAAGAATTTCAAAAAACAGCAGGAATTCAATTTTTAGAAAAAAATAATTTTTCTGGCGTTTTACCCGTAAATATTGACATTCAATAAATTACAACACAAAATAATCAAAATTTATCAACTTATAAATTTTTATAATCACATCTTATTGTAACTACCTGTACTTATGCCCTACTTTTGCACCAGAAATAAATTTTTAACGTAAAACGATTATTATGTCTTTAGTAGGAAAAAAATTCCCAAGTATTGCAGTAGATGCTATCTCAGAAATGGGTGACAATTTAAAAATCAACATTTTTGAAGAAGCAGTAAACAACAATAAAAAAGTACTTTTATTCTGGTATCCAAAAGATTTTACTTTTGTATGTCCAACTGAATTACACGCCTTTCAAGCTGCATTACCAGAATTCGAAAAAAGAAATACTATCGTAATTGGTGCTTCTTGCGATACTAACGAAGTTCACTTTGCTTGGTTAAATACTCCAAAAAACAATGGTGGAATCGAAGGTGTTACTTACCCAATCTTAGCGGATACAAACCGTAATTTAGCTAACATTTTAGGTATTCTTGATATCGAATCTACAAGCTACAGCGAAGATACAGATTCAGTTATCATCGAAGGTTCAAACGTAACTTACAGAGCTACTTACCTAATCGACGAAACTGGAAAAATTTTCCACGAAAGTGTAAACGATATGCCATTAGGACGTAACGTAAACGAATACTTAAGAATGGTTGATGCTTACACACACATCCAAACTAAAGGTGAAGTTTGTCCTGCTAACTGGGAAGCTGGTAAAGAAGCAATGTCTGCTGACAGAATCAGTACTGCTGAATACTTAAGCGCTAATTAAGCTGCTAAGATACTAAGGTTCTAAGTTGCTAAGTTTTTTAACTTAACTTTTGAATCTTAAATACAATTCTACAATAAAAGTCAAGAGATTCTAAGATTACACTTAGATCTTAGAATCTCAACGACTTAAAAATCTATCAAAAAAATCCACACAAAGTTATTCGGTTCGAGAGCAAACTTAGCATCTTAGAACCTTAGCAACTTAGTGTCTTAAAAATAAAAATTATGTTAATCGACTTAAACGAAGATACGTTAGCAGATTTAGTTGCTAAAAACGAAAAAGTAGTAGTACAATATTCAGCTTCATGGTGTGGAAATTGCCGTATTATGAAACCAAAATTCAAAAAATTAGCAACAGAAAATGAAGCTATCACTTTTGTTTTGGTTGATGCAGAAAATTCTCCAGAATCAAGAAAATTAGCAAACGTAAGCAACTTGCCTACTTTCGCTACTTTCGTAAACGGACAATTAGTTGACGAAACGCAAACTAACAAACAAGAAGTTTTAATCGATCTTGTAAACGCAATTGCTTAAATAGATCTTTAGACTTGCTTAGATTTTTAGACTTCTTAGATGTTGTTTAAAATCTAAAGAAAGTCTAAGAAGTCTAAATTATCTAAAAATCTAAGAAATCTAGAAAAATGAAATTACCAGTAATAAAGCATTTAACGCAATTCATCGAAGAAAACGATCAAGATTATATCATTGAAACGATCGAAGTTCTAGAAGCGATGACTGAAATTCCTTCTCTTAAAGACGAAGAATTAGATGTAATCGGCGAATTGATTTCAAATATGTACGGTGCTCTTGAAGTACAAAAATTAGTAGCTCAAGGAACTGATAAAAAAGAAGCTTTAAATACGTTCATGAAACGTGTTTTAGGTTCTATCGATAAATAATCGAGCCTCTTATTTCAAAGAAAAAACAAAAAAACATGACGGAGAAAGCGTTTCTATTTTTAGGGACGCTTTTTTTAGTTTTAAGTCGCAGTCGCAGTTTTCAGTCACAGTTTCGCGTTCTGCACACAATCGTTGTCAGGCTGAGCGAAGTTGAAACCCATGCAAGTAGCTCCACAACCAAAATAAATCTAAAATCATCAGGGCGAGACACCATTAGAAAAAGGGGCCAAACATGCTTTATCTACATCAGCCCCTTTTCCTAATGCTGTCGGGCTATCCGCGCTACTTCGGTAGCTTGCTCCTATCCCTCTCGCGGGCAGGCGTTTTTAAAAGATGTTTTAGGTTCAAATCACAGTCACCGTTTTCAGTCACACTCTTTACTCAATCTTTGTCAGGCTGAGCGGAGTCGAAGCCCACGCAAAGCAAATCGACAAAGATTGTGTATCTAGATTACGGAGCTACTTGCGTGGGCTTCGACTCCGCTCAGCCTGCCCAAAAAAGCAAAATTTACTGGAACTCAAATAAAATCTTCGTGAAACAAACCTCCAACAATATTCTACTAAAATTTCAGTTATCACTAAGAATAATTTAGCAAAATAAATCCCAAATTCGTGAATTCATGGCGATCAAAAAGGACTCCTTAATCTCTCCTTAAACCGTTAACAAATACTTTTACATTCAAATATTAATCCTTACTTTTGAACCTCATTAATTTTAAACAAAAATCATGGCATCTATCACATTAGGAGGAAATCCAGTTCATACGTCAGGCGAATTGCCAGCAGTTGGATCACAATTAGCTGATTTCAAATTAGTACAAAACGATTTATCTGTTGCTTCTTTAAGCACTTTTGCTGGTAAAAAATTAGTTTTAAATATCTTCCCAAGTGTTGATACAGGAACTTGCGCAACATCTGTTAGAACTTTCAATGCAAGTGCAAGCGGATTAGAAAACACAACTGTTTTATGTATCTCTAGAGATTTACCTTTTGCTCAAAAACGTTTTTGTGGTGCTGAAGGTTTAGAGAATGTAGTAAACTTATCAGATTTTCAAACTGGTGCTTTTGGAAAAGCAAACGGATTAGAAATCGTTGACGGACCTTTAGCTGGTTTACACTCAAGAGCAATCATTGTTGTTGATGCAGACGGAAAAATCCTTCACACAGAACAAGTTGCAGAAATTGCAAATGAACCAAATTACGAAGCAGCTTTAGCAGCACTATAATATTATCCTCTAAAATGGAGTTTCAAAAAGACAATACCTTTGTTACAGGCCGTTTAAAAAGCATGACTTATGCTTTTAACGGTGCTGTAAAATTAATTAAGACCGAACATAGTATTATGGTTCAATTTTCATTGGGAATCATAATGACTATTTTAGGTTTCTATTTTCATATTTCACAAACCGAATGGCTTTGTCAAACTCTGGCAATCGGTTTAGTTTTAGCTATCGAAGGATTAAATACAGCAGTTGAGAAAATTGCCGATTTTATCCATCCTGATTATAGCAAAAGAATCGGATTTATTAAAGATATTGCTGCAGGGGCAGTATTTTTTGCTGCAATGACTGCAATAGCAATAGGCTTGATTATTTATATTCCAAAATTTATTTAGGCAAAGGAAAACGCAAGAATGGCAAAAAATAAAAAAGAAACTGTAGATAAAAAAAACGATAAACAAGAAGGAAATAAAAGATCATTTAAGATGTCCAAACAACAAAAATTTGTTCTTGGATGTCTTTTGGTTCTTTTTTCTATTGCCCTATTAGTCGCATTTATTTCTTTTTATGTTAACGGACAATGGCAAAATGATCAAAGCGTTGTAAACCAGCTTGGCGATCGTTCTGAAGTTGCTGAGAATTGGCTTGGTAAATTCGGAGCTTATCTTGCCGATTTGATTATTTATAGAGGTTTCGGACTTGCGTCTTTCATTTTCGTACGTTTATTTTTCCTTACCGGAATGTTTTTAGCATTGGAACTTTCTACTCAAAAGCTAAAAAATACTTGGTTCTGGGATATTTTTGCCATTATTATCGTTTCTGTACTATTTGGTTTCTTCGCTACTTCTGCACCAGAATTAGGAGGAACAATTGGTTACGAACTCAATCTATTCCTTCAAGATTATATCGGAAAAACAGGCACTTTACTTACTCTGCTTTTCGGTTTAATTGTTTATTTGATTTTCAAAATCAAATTATCGCCAGAAAAAATTCAATCTTATTTTGATTCTACTAAGAAAGAATTCAAATCAGAATTAAACACTTTAAAACCTACTGTACAACAGCCTGAAAGCGCTTATAATTTAGAAGAGTTTTCTATTAAAGAAGAAGCTGAAGAAGAAAATGATCCTGAATTGGATAACATTCATCTTAAAACTGTCGATTCTCAATTCGAAATCAATAAAGAGGCTTTAAAACCAACCATTTCTCATTCGTCAGAAATTGAGCTAACTCCTACTTTAAAACCAATTCAACCGACACCAACACAAATTACTGCCACGCCAGAAGAGGCATTTGTTATAGAAAAAGCGGAAGAAGAAGACATTATCGAAGAAAACTTGGCTTCTCGCCTAGTTGCCGATTTCGGATTGTTTGATCCAACTTTGGATTTATCTAATTATAAATTTCCAACCATCGATTTATTAAAGGAATATTCGACTGGCGGAATTACAATTAATCAGGAAGAATTAGAGGAAAATAAAAACCGGATTGTAGATACACTTCGTAACTATAAAATTGAAATCGCACAAATTAAAGCGACCGTTGGTCCATCGGTTACTTTGTATGAAATTGTGCCAGAAGCAGGAATCAGAATTTCTAAAATTAAAAGTTTAGAAGACGATATCGCTTTATCATTATCAGCACTAGGAATTCGTATTATCGCGCCAATTCCAGGAAAAGGTACTATCGGTATTGAGGTTCCGAACAAAAATCCTACTATGGTTTCTATGAAGAGCGTTATTGGAGCCGCAAAGTTCCAAGAAGCTGAAATGGAATTACCAATTGCATTAGGAAAAACTATTTCTAATGAAACTTTTGTTGTCGACTTAGCCAAAATGCCTCACTTATTGATGGCTGGAGCAACTGGACAAGGTAAATCTGTTGGATTAAATGCGGTTTTAACTTCGCTTTTATACAAAAAACATCCGGCAGAAGTAAAATTTGTTTTGGTCGACCCGAAAAAAGTGGAGCTTACGCTTTTCAATAAAATCGAAAGACATTATTTAGCTAAACTTCCTGACACAGAAGATGCTATTATTACAGATAACGCAAAAGTTGTCAATACTTTAAATTCGCTTTGTACAGAAATGGACAATCGTTATTCTTTATTAAAAGATGCGATGGTTCGTAACATTAAAGAATACAACGAAAAATTCAAGTCCAGAAAATTAAATCCAGAAGCTGGACACCGATTTTTACCATACATCGTTTTGGTTGTCGATGAGTTTGCCGATTTAATTATGACTGCAGGAAAAGAAGTCGAAGTTCCGATTGCTCGTTTGGCTCAATTAGCTCGTGCGATTGGTATCCACTTGATTATTGCAACACAAAGACCTTCTGTAAACGTTATTACAGGTTTGATTAAAGCCAATTTCCCTGCCAGAATTGCCTTCAGAGTAACTTCTAAAATTGATTCGAGAACGATTTTAGATACACAAGGAGCTGATCAGCTTATTGGACGTGGAGATTTATTATATACCAACGGAAATGACGTAATTCGTGTTCAATGTGCTTTCATTGACACTCCTGAAGTGGAAAAAATTACCGATTTTATCGGCGGACAAAAGGCATATGCTACAGCTTATTTGCTTCCAGAGTTCGTTGGCGAAGAAAGTGGCATTAATCTTGATATAGATATTTCCGAAAGAGATACTTTATTTAGAGAAGCGGCAGAGATAATTGTCAATGCCCAACAGGGTTCTGCTTCTTTATTGCAACGAAAATTAAAATTAGGATACAACAGAGCCGGTCGTTTGATCGATCAACTTGAGGCAGCAGGTATTGTTGGTCCGTTTGAAGGCAGTAAAGCACGCAGTGTAAACATCTTAGATTTAAATGCTCTTGATCAATTTTTTAATAATGAACAAAATTAATCCAATCATGAAAGCAAAAATTCAAGAAATCAACAACAATTCTATCACAAACATGACTAAAAAGTGTTTTCAAATGGCAGTTATATTCCTTTTGAGCTTCACTTCTATTCAAGCTCAGGATAAAAAAGCGAAAGATTTATTGAACGAAGTAACTTCTAAAATAAAAAGCTACGACAATATTGTCATCGATTTCAAATATTCTTTGAATAATGCCAAAGAAAACATCAATCAAGACAGTAAAGGAAACGTAACAATGAAAGGAAACCAATATGTATTGAACTTCATGGGCGTTACTAAAATTTTTGACGGTCAAAAAACATATACTATTGTTCCTGAAGACGAAGAAGTTACTATTTCTAAAGTAAACGAGAAAGATGATAACGCTATCACTCCTTCTAAAATGCTTACTTTCTTCAATTCTGGCTACAAATACAACATGGACATTGTTCAGAATGTAAAAGGAAGAAAAATTCAATACATCAAATTAGTTCCTACAAGCGGAAAAGACCAAAGAAAAGAAATTTTGTTAGGTATTGACGTTCAGACAAAACACATCTACAATTTGATTGAAACTGGAAAAAACGGAACAAAAACAACTTTAACCGTTAATTCTTTTAAAACCAATCAGCCATTATCAAAAAATCAATTTACCTTTGTAGCGAGTAAATACCCGAAATACTACATCAATAAATTAGATTAATCAGAAGGTTGAAAATACTAGACAAATACTTATTAAAAACATTCTTACTTACATTTACTACGGTATTTGTAATCTTATTTTTCATATTCATACTTCAAACAGTATGGCTATTTATTTCAGAACTAGCAGGTAAAGATCTCGACTTAATTTTGGTCGTGAAATTCCTGCTTTTTTCTATGCCACGAATTATACCGCTGGTTTTACCTTTATCGGTTCTGTTAGCATCGATTATGACTTTCGGAAATCTTGCCGAAAATTACGAGTTTGCAGCTATGAAATCTTCAGGAATCTCACTGCAAAGAGCCATGAGAATCTTGATTATTTTTATTTTCGTCTTAAGTATTGTCGCATTTTGGTTTGCAAACAACGTTATTCCATATGCAGAATATAAGTTTGTTAACTTTAGAAAAAACATTGCACAAGCCAAGCCTGCAATGGCTATTGCTGAAGGTCAGTTTAATGATGTTGGCACTTATAACATTAAAGTAAACAAAAAATCTGGCGAAAACGGAAATCATCTTACTGGTGTAACAATTCACGAGAAAGCGAATAATATGGGTGAAAACAAAACCGTAATTAAAGCTAAAACGGGTTTACTAGTTAGTAATGAAAAATCAAGCATTTTAAAATTGGTTTTAAATGATGGTTACTACTATCAAGACGTTACCCCAAAAAAATATGAGGATCGTGCGAAAATGCCTTTTATAAAAGGAAAATTCAAAACGCAGATTATCAATATCGATTTATCTGAACTTAACAAAGTTGATGACAGCAAAGAAAATATTGTTGGAACAAATGGAATGCTTAATGTTAATGAGCTACGCTATACTTTAGATTCGTTGAATAAGAATTTAAACAACGAAATTGTTTCTTTCTCTGAAAATATTAATCAACGCGTTGGAATTAAAAAATTCTATATAGATACTCAAAAAAACATCAAAAAGAAACCGCTTCCGAATGATCTTTTATCTATTTACTCTAATAAAGACAAAGTAGATGTTTTAAAAATGGCAGGAAGTAATGTGACAAGTAATATATATTCTATTGACTCCACTCAACAAGATTTAAAAAATAAACAACGAGACATTAACAAACACCTACTTGCATTATACGAGAAATTCGTTATTGCTTTTGCTTGCTTTCTAATGTTCTTTATTGGAGCTCCGCTTGGTGCTATTATTAGAAAAGGAGGACTTGGACTTCCTATTGTATTCGCAGTTTTAATTTTTATTACTTTCCATTTCATCAATACATTCGGAAAAAGGCTATCTCAAGAAGGCGGAATGTCTCCTTTTGTAGGATCATGGATGTCATCTTTTATTTTGTCTCCACTTGCAATATTATTGACCTATCGTGCCACAAACGATAATGGTTTAATTAATTTTGATGCAATTACAACTCCGATTTCAAAACTATTTCAGAAAATCTCTGAGCGGTTTTCACCTGCTCAAAAGCAAAAATAATTATGTCAACAACAAAAATACAACTGAATACCATTGAAGAAGCTATAGAAGATATTCGTCAAGGTAAAGTAATCATTGTAGTCGATGATGAGGATCGCGAAAATGAAGGAGATTTTTTGGCTGCAGCCGAAAAAGTAACACCAGAAATGATCAACTTTATGGCTACTCACGGACGTGGATTAATTTGTACGCCACTTACAGAAAGTAGATGCAAAGAATTAGATCTTCGCGCTATGGTGACCAATAATACAGATCATATGGAAACTGCTTTTACAGTTTCTGTCGATTTAAAAGGAAACGGTGTTACAACTGGTATTTCTGCAGCTGACAGATCTAAAACAGTTCAGTCTTTAGTTGATCCAAATACAAAACCTCACGATCTAGCTCGTCCTGGCCATATTTTTCCTTTAATTGCTAAACAGGGCGGTGTTTTAAGAAGAACTGGTCATACTGAGGCAGCAATTGACTTTGCACGTCTAGCAGGATTTAAACCTGCGGGTGTAATCTGCGAAATTTTGAACGAAGACGGAACAATGTCGCGTTTGCCAGAATTGATTAAAGTTGCTAAAAAATTTGATTTAAAATTAGTTTCTATTGAAGATTTGGTTGCTTACAGAATGCAGCATGATAGTTTAATTGTTAAAAAAGAAGATTTTGACATCGAAACTCGTTTTGGAACATTCAGATTAAGAGCTTATGAACAAACTACAAACAAACAAATACATATTGCTTTAACAAAAGGAACTTGGAATCTTGGCGAACCTATCTTAACAAGAATCCACTCTTCTCAGGTAAATAATGATTTGTTAGGTACATTGACTAATAATGCAGAACAGCAATTAGACGATATGTTTAAAGTGATTAACGAGAACGGAAAAGGTGCTGTTATCTTTATCAATCAAGACATGACAGCAGTTAATCTATTAAACAGAATTTCTGAGCTTAAGTCATTACAAGCAAATGGAACTTTAAAAGCGCCAAAAGTTATTATTGATAGCAAAGATTATGGCATTGGAGCACAAATTCTTCATGATTTAGATATTTCTAAAATTAGATTGGTTTCGAATACAGAGCAAACAAAACGAGTTGGTATGATTGGATACGGACTTGAAATTACAGAATACGTTAAATACTAATATGGGAACAGTAGAAGAAAGAATTCAGAAATCAGAAACTCGAATTTTTAAAGCGGTTTTCCCTAGCACAACCAATCATTACGACACGTTATTTGGAGGAACAGCATTACATCTTATGGATGAAGTAGCCTTTATTTGTGCTACACGTTTTAGCCGTAAAAAAGTTGTAACGATTTCTACAGGTCAAATTGACTTTAAAAAAGCAATTCCGGCAGGAACTTTAATCGAATTAGTTGCAAAAGTAGATAGCGTTGGAAGAACAAGTTGCAAAATTCATGTCGATATTTTTATGGAACAAATGTATTCTGAGCTTCGCGAAAGTGTAGTTTCTGGAACTTTTTCGTTTGTTGCTGTTGATGAAAACAAAAAACCAACGCCTATTTTAGATGATTTGGATTAATTTTTGAAAAAATCTCACTTTCGGAAATACTGATAATTAGACACTTGAAAATTATTTCAAAAAACTTCAAAAAAAAGTCTACAAAAAGTTTTCAGAACCGAAAAACCGTCTTATATTTGCACCCGCAATCAGACAATGAGAGCAACATACTGGAGAAATGGCAGAGCGGTCGAATGCGGCAGTCTTGAAAACTGTTGACTGTAACAGGTCCGGGGGTTCGAATCCCTCTTTCTCCGCCAGTAGAAGTTTCAAAAAAAACTTTAAAAGTCAAAAGCCTTTAAACACTAGTGTTTAAAGGCTTTTTCGTTTTTGCAAACTTTTCAAAAAGCACATGTTTTATCAAAGAATGGTGGCACAATCAGTGTTCCACTCTTTTTGAGATCTTTTTTCTCAAAATTGGACCACTAAAACAAAAGAATTCCCCAGGAATTCCCTGCAGTTAATAGACTCTCTTAAAATTATTAATTCAATTTGATTATTAATTTTAAAATTAGATAACATGTTAAAAACAATTTTTCTGCTAAAATCCGGCAGAGTTAATCGAGATGGAGAAAGCTCTATTATTCTAAGGCTTTCTTATAAAACCAAAACAATTACAATCGCCTCGGGAAAATATATTTCGAAAGAAAAATGGATCCAGATAAACCATCTGAAAAATACACTGAAGGCGGAAAAAGAAAAGGTAATCAAAAGCTCTCTTGATCTCATGCAGCTTAATGCCGAAAAGAAGTTTACAGAACTCTTCCGAATTGATCCTGAGGTTGATCTGGAACTGCTAAAAGCTGAACTTACAGGAAAAGCCAAAATCAGCCAGCCTCAAGAGCTTTCCATAATTTCAATTATGGAAACATACAATATATTCTTCACCAAAAGAATCAATTCCGGAGAACGCGCTGCGGCTTCACTGCAGAAGTACAAAAGAGCAAAGGATTTACTTTTGGATTTCATCACCAGCGCCTACAAAAAGGAAGATATGCCTGCATCTGAAATATCAAGCTCGTTTGTGTTTAAACTGGAACAGTTCCTTAAATACGAGAGCAGTTTAAACACCTGACAGGCATCAAAAATAATTCGGTGGTAAAGTACATGAAAATGTATAAAACCGCCTGCAATTATGCCATTAAAATGGATTTGATTATAAAAAAACCATTCAACGTTTATGACGGAAGGCTAAGCGTCAAAGATGCTGTTTTCCTAACCCAGCTGGAACTGAATACGATCGAGAAAAAAATATTTTCAATACCCCGTCTGGAAAAGGTCAAGGATATATTTCTTTTCAGCTGCTATACAGGATATGCGCCCATCGATGCCATGGATCTGACCGAAAAAAACTTATCGGAAGATTCAAATGGCAACTTATGGATTATGACCAGCAGAGCCAAAACTGCCATTAGAGCAAATGTGCCTGAATTACCAGCCATTGAGAAAATTATTTCTAAATATAAAAACCAGCAGAAGGGTCTTATCCCGAAATATCTAACCAGAAAATGAATGCTTATCTTAAGGAGATAGCTGATGCCTGTAGCATAGACAAACATCTTACATGGTATGTTGCCAGACACACATTTACCGCCACTGTAACTTTAGGAAATGGTGTGAAACTGGAAAATGTATCGGCAATGATGGGACATATCAATACTAAGCAGACACAGTATTATGCAAAAGTTTTGGATGTAAACATTATGGAAGATATGGAGAAACTGAAATCTAAGTTTAGGTGATATTTTTTTTATCAAGGGGCGCCTGAATCTGAAACCTCTTTTAAAACTTTGATCAAATTCAAAACAAAAAATCAAAGCATTATTTGTCGGACATATAAATAAATTAAAATGTATCCTACAAAACATTTCAAATTGTGTCTGCACTGCGGACACAAATGACATGGACAAAAAACTTATATTCATTTTAGTTTTTTTTTTCTGAATAAAGATTTTCCAAATCTCTCAACACTGTTGAGAGATATAAGCTAGACAGAGATTTTCTGTTTGCAGGTTGAAGAACGTAAGTTTCAGCTCGGAAACAAATGAGCTCTATATTCAACTGCAATCTAGAAATTGAAAATCTATTTTTTTTAATTGCGTCCGCTGTAAGGACGTAATTAAAAAAAATAGATCTTCAAAATAAGTGTCATAATAAAACTTGAATTGCGCTAATTTTACAACAGAAGACAAAGCATAATTTTACTGATTTTCAAACCTTAAACTTGTAGCAACACCATGGAATCATATGTCTTCAACAATTTAAATCTTAGCAAAGACAGTACTTTACAAGCTTATGTTTTAAACTGTATTAAACCATTTTTTTTTGTTGTTCTGCTGTTGTAAAAATTCATCCATTTCCGGTTAAATCCCTTCATAATTTAAATTCAAATAAAAAAATAAAAAAGCCCTCTTTCTGAGAGCTGTTGATTCTTAGAAGTGTCCTTTTTATAAAGAATCGGCTCTCATCCTTACAATATTACCATCGAAAAACCGCAAACAAAATAAGCTTTAAATTTTGTCTGCTGCAGCTCATTTAATTGTCAACTTATCAATTTTAGATATTTTTAAGAGGAGGCCAATTTACATGATATGAAAATATAGCCTCCAATTTTAATTGTTATTAATCCTGACTGTCACTATAACCAGTTTCTTTGCCATTAGTATCTCTAGAAATAGTATAAGTAGGCTGAACAATATATCCTCCATAAATTGATTTAACCTCCAATTTTTCCATTTCGAAATCATCTAATTTTTTCATAATTTTTAAATTTAATAGTTAATGTTCTTTAATTGAATTTTTATAATTCTAAGTAGCGTAGTTTTTAAATGGTTTACTTTACTACTTAATCAATCCCAAGTAATTGGCCAATTACTCTCAAGAAATAATCAGACTTTTACAGTGACGTCTTACTGTAAATATCTTACTTTCCATAAACCAAAACTAGATTAACAGCCTCTAATTCCCAAATCTTACATCTCGAAATTCAGGAATTCTGACCTTTAATTCAGGAATTCCTCTCAAGCACAAAAAAACACACTCAAAATCAAAAAGATATAATTCAGATATTAGAGAAATTATATTCCTTTAAAAGGAGAAATATAATATACATGATTAAAATTATTATGACTGCTCAAAAATATTCTTGAACTGATAGAGGATTCTCTCTATTAAGCGCAAATCATCAGTTATGATTTCGGCGCTTCCTTTCATTTCTTGTTGAAAAAAAATTTTCTTTTTATAAGAGGTTTCCAAACCGTTTGGCAACGCAACGTCAAGAAGTAAATTTCCATCTTTATCTGGCACCAAAGAAATGTTCTGGATTTTACCTTTTAAAACACCAAATTCTCTGTCTGGAAAATTAACTAGTCTAATATTTACCTTCTGGCCTACTTTTATTTTTCCAGAATTTAGTGCTGGTGCTTTTACTTTTCCAACAAATCCGCTTCCAGTCTTGGGAATAATTGAAAAAACATTATCTCCTACATTAATTGTTTGATTTTCTGTCCAAACTTGAAGAAATGTTATTACCCCGCTAACAGAAGATCTTAATGTGTATGCAAGTTCCCAATCTTTTATTGACTTTTTAAGCTGATAAAATGATTGTGCCATGTTTCGTCCTAAGTTAACTTCTTCTTTGGTGCCGTTTATTTGAGAATTCTTTGCCGATTTTGTATTATCTATCAAAGAGGATTTTAATTGAGAAATAGAAGTCAACAAACTCTTATAATTTTTTTGTGCCTGAAGATAGCTTAATTTTTTTGCTTCCATTTCCTGGGTAGAAATAATTCCTTTATTGAATAATGTTTCAAAACGAGTCATCTCATTTTTTTGAAGTTGTAATTCGCTCTCGTTTATTGTTTTTTGTTGCTGTAAAATATCTAGCCTTTCCTTGATTTGAATATTCTCTGAAGCCTTAGCTCTGCTTTCTGTCGCAAAGGGTTTAAGTTCTTTATTTAGTTCATTTGTTTGATAATCCTTTTGAAAAATAGCGTAAGCATTCTCAATTTCCCCTAATTGAGAATTTTTTAAGGTTGTAAACGGAAAGTCTTTTTTTGGAGTATTGACATCATAAGCATTAACGATATTTTTCAATAAAAAAACGTCTTTGTAATTAGCTGTATTTTCTATAATTGCCAGTATTGCATCCTTTGTTATTATTGCTTTGTCCTTAACTAATATTACCTCTATTCTGCCTGATGATTTTGAAACTATTTTTTCCGGTGGAATATTGGTAGTAATTACAATTTCAGTATTGACAACATCTGGATATTTTACAAAGTAGGAAATAAAAAACAATATCAGAATTATGACAAATATTAATACTGTTCCCCATCGAATCATCCAATGCGGAACTTTGGTTAGAATATCCTGAACTTCTTCGCTTCTTAATTCAAATGTACTATCTTCTTGAGCCATGATTAATTTCCTAATTGTAATTGATTTCGAACCAATTCGAAATAATTTCCTTTTTGTTCCACTAGAGCAGAGTGGTTTCCAATTTCTATGATTTTTCCTTTACTTAAAACTACAATTTGATCTGCGTTCATTACAGTACTTAATCTGTGTGCGATAACAACAACGGTTTTATCCTTAAAAAAAACATCTAGTTTTCGCATGATCTCTTTTTCATTATTTGCGTCTAATGCTGAGGTTGCCTCGTCAAAAAACAAAATCTCAGGATTTTTATAAACTGCTCTAGCAATTAATAATCTTTGTTTTTGGCCTGTACTCATTCCGATTCCCTCGGCGCCAATTTTTGTATTGTAGCCAAGTGGCAATTCACTGATATATTCTTTGATATTGGCTACATCTGCAGCATATAGCAATCGCTTTTTGTCTATTTTATCAACTCCGATAGCAATATTGTTTGCAATCGTGTCACTAAAAATAAAACCTTCTTGCATTACGGCACCAATATTGGAGCGCCATGCTTTTTGCGAAACATTTCTTAATGCTGTATTGCTAACAGTAATTTCTCCTTCGTTTGGCTCATAAAATTTAAGCAATAATTTCATTAGCGTGGTTTTACCACTTCCGCTTACCCCGACTATTGCAGTAACTTTATTGGCTGGAATTACCAAACTTAAATCGTCCAAAACAGGACTATCAGATCCTAAATAACGATAGGAAAGATTTTTTATATTTAGATCTGCGTTGTAAGGAATCTCATTTGTTTGGTGTATTTCTTGTTGTGTTTCATCTTTTTTTTGATGAATTTCAGACAGCCTTGCCAATGATATTTTAGCATCTTGTAATTCTCTTACAAATTCTATAAGTTGTATTATTGGTCCATTTAAACTTCCCACTATTGAGCTTATTGCAAGCATCATACCTAATGTAATCGAACCGTCGATAACTAATTTAGCCGAAAGAAAGATGATAAATATGTTTTTTAATTCGTTTATTACTGCTGATCCTATGGTTTGGGTTTGTTCTAAAACTAATCCTTTTATAGATACTCTAAAAAGTCTTGCTTGTACATATTCCCAGGCCCAGCGTTTTTGTTTCTCAGCGTTATGAAGTTTAATTTCCTGCATCCCGTTTATAAGTTCCATTACTTTGCTCTGCTCATTAGAAATTTCAGCAAAACGCTTGTAATCTAACACTTCTCGTCTTTTTAAGAATAAGGTAATCCACCCAAAATAAAGAAAACTTCCTGCAAAAAACACAAAAAATATCTGAAGGTTATAGTATGCCAAAACGGCTCCCATAACAAACATATTTATAATCGAAAATAGAACATTAAGTGATGATGTGGTTAGAATTTTCTCTATCCTGCGATGGTCATTTATTCTCTGCATAATATCGCCTGTCATTCGCACATCAAAAAATGAAATGGGCAGGCTCATCAGTTTTATAAAGAAGTCTGAAATAAGCGAAATGTTTATCCGGGTAGAAAGATGAAGTAATATCCAACTGCGAATGAGTTCTAAAAAGGTTTTTCCAGCAAAAAGAAATAATTGTGCAAAAAGAATTAAATATATAAAATGTATGTTTTGATTTTGAATTCCGACATCTACAATACTTTGGGTTAAAAATGGGAAAATAAGCTGAAGCAAACTACTGGCCAATAGTCCTATACTTAATTGTATCAAGAATGATTTGTATCTTAAGACGTATCCTGCTAAAAGTGCAAATCCCAAGCCTTTATTCTCTTCTTTATCAAAATCAGTCTGAAAGAATTTTGGAGTGGCTTCAATTAATAATGCAACGCCTTCCTTTGTTGCTTCGTTGGCATTATTTCCGATCCATGATTTAATGAAATCCTCTTTATTATATTCTATCAATCCAAAGCCGGGATCAGATATATACCAGGTATCTTTTTTAATCTTATAAAGCACTACATAATGTACATTATTCCAATGTAAAATACATGGTAATGGCGCTTCTTCTAATCTATCTACACTCAACTTAACGCCTAATGTTCTAAAGCCTATTTTCTCGGCTGCATCACTCAAAAAAAGTAAATTACTTCCTTCACGTGTTGTCTCGCTATGATCTCGCAACTCCTGAATATGAATTGTTTTGCCGTAATGTTTTGCTATTATTTTTAAACATGTTGGACCACAATCTTTATAATCGGCTTGTTTGTAATGGGGGAATTTTCTAGTCATTTAACAACAATAGAATCATTTAATATCGTTTTATCATCTTCTGTTTTTACAGTAAGTCTGCAATAACCATAAGTATAGAAGGCCATATTTTATTATTATTTTCAGATACTCTGCTAAGTATTTTTTTTAAAAAAAATCCTAAAAATTTTATTTTTGATAATGTAATTTTTAAATTCAACATTACAGGTATGCTTCTCTTAAACAAGCCTTCAAATTATTATCCAAAATAATCTGCACTTGATTTATCTTAATCCTAAATTGAAAACAATTTTCTTGTTATGAGAATTTAATTCGATCTTTTAAATTTTCAAATTGAAATCCATTACCAAAATCAGTAGAATGTTTTAACGAATCATTATAAAAAACTTTATTAAAAGAATTGCATACTATAATATTCTGAGTAATTGTTTTGCAACCGACAGAAATAAGAAAAAAGGAGAACAATTCTAATTCCAACTGTTCTTATAAGGATCATATTTACATTTTGTCAGATGAGTATAAAACAAGTCTCCAGTTGCAAATTTAACAGGAACTCTGCCATCAGTACAGATGTATCTAAACTCACAATCTTTGCATACGGCAATCTTGTCTTTTGAAATTTCCCAAAATTTGAAAATAGATTCATTCTCTAAAATTATAGCATCTATTTTTTTATCTCCAAGATTGCCAAATATATTATGATCCAAAATGTGTCTTTTTATATTACCATACTGATCAATATAAATTGTTCTATTAAAATTCAGATTATAGTGTAATGCCTCTAGATAGGTATTTATATTGATTAAAAAATCATCAATTTTTTGAACACCTTTGTAAAAAATCTTATCCAGTGGTAAAATATCATAGAAATAGAAAGATTCATGAGAATGAGCTGATTTACAATTCTTACTATAATTATAAAAAACAACCTGCATTAACCTGGCGTATTTAGCTCTTAAAATATTTAATTTTTCTTCTATGTCGTTCTCATGCTCCATAAACAATACGATTGATTGTATTTTGGAATTTTCCAGCCACTTTAGAATCTTGCCAATATTGTCTAGTGCATTTTTTTTTAATATAAGTTTTAAACACCACGTGCCAAGATGGTCTAATTCATTTTGAAAAAAAGACTGGTTATATATCTTAATATCTTCTATTTCAAGAGTAATCACATCAACTAAAAAAGGTCTTTTGTAAGCAGTTTCCAAGGGGCTGAAACCGTCTAGATTATCTGACAGTATTAATAATTCATTGTCATGAAAAAAGCGAATATATTTTTTTAAGATCGTTCTACTTTCTTTAAAATCGTAAAAAAGATTATAAATACTTTTGCCGCTATACTCACTAACATAGTCAATAATCTGATTAGGTAAAGTAAAAACTAATTTTCTCTGTAAATCGATTATAACTCCTCTGCTGATTCCTTTTACCGGAATGCAGCATTGAAATAATTTAAATTTTTTATTTATCATTTTTAGAAGAAGGAGATGTCAAGTATAATGGTTTATGAACAGAAAAACATACCAATTTGCTTGTTTGAAAAAAAGAGGAACTTACATAGGTCGTTTTTATATTTAATTTACTATACTCAAAACCTTCAGCACAATCTGCGATAATAGGCAAGTTAATTTTTTCATCTATTTTTATTAAATGTTTAATTTTCATAAATGGCATTTTTTAAGAATTGAGCTACTTTTTCATGTAAGTTATAATTGCACGGATCACTTGTCATTCCAAATTGCCCACAGGGATTTACTTCTAAAAAATAATATTCTGAATCTACCGATGATTTTAAGATATCTAATGATCCTGTATTCAAATTAATAGAGTCCATAAACCTTTTTATATTTGATTCAAGTTCATCTGGCAATTTATAAGGTACATAACGATTCGGTTTTTCGAGATCGTAATTCCTGAAATCTAATTTCGTTTTTTCATTTTGTTGAGAAAAAATAGCCATTGAATAGCAATAGCCTCCTAAATAAAAAGTTCTAATTTCTATTTCTTTTTCAATATATGCTTGAAAAAAAGAAGGGCTAAATTGATCCTCAAAATGGTCAATAGATTCAATCTTATGTGTTTGAAACTTAAAACAATTCCCTTCATGTTTAATGTATGTTCCTTCTCCAATAGATTTCGTAATTAATGATTTATTATTTTTTATAAAAAAATCTTTTAAATCACTTTTCTTACTGCAAATTAAAGTGTCGGGGCATTTAATATTAGCCATTTTTGCCTTATCCAGCATTTCAATTTTGGAAACATCTAGCTTCTTTTCAAATAACCATATTTTATCCGCTAACTTATCAATTAGATACCCACGCAGACTTTTGAATTCCATCGAAATGTAATTCATTAGATCGCTGTTTTTGCCTAACTGATCTTCCAGATCAGACAAAAAACCAAATTTTCTGAACCAGACGACTTTTATTTCCTTAAGATTAATTTCTACTTGATTTTTAAGTATTACTTCACCATTGTAGTATTTTATACTAGTTTCACCACTCATTAACTCCTCCTCATTTAGTCTAAAAAAAGGTGTTTTATAATGATGGAGCCATTCTATTACTAAATGAGTATCATAATCGTTGGGTCTACTTAAAATTAATATCATAATTAATAAAAGAGTGTTATATTTAAAAACTATTTATGATTGGTAAAACACACACTACACATTTGTAAATCACTAAAAAACAAAAACTTAACAAGAGTAAAAAGAAAAAAAACATTTCCTGAGATCAGAATTTATATCCAGAATATAATAAAATCCTATATTATTATATTTAATGAGTCCAATAGTAAGAAATTAAATATAATACTTACATTTTTTAGAATTGCATAATATATGGTAGTTGAGCTTCTTCAATTCTTTTTACAGATAATTTTATTCTCAAGCTTCTTAAGCCGATTGACTCAACTAGACACTATTTAATCTCAAAATTGTCAAATTTAAATATCTGATTATCTATAGATTTTACTTCAATGTAATATTTTCCTATTGGTAAACTAAATTCAATTCTATTTCCTTTTGGCTTTACAAGTAATGCAGCGATTGGTATTAATACAGATGCGCTTTTAGATTTTCCATACTCCTCTTCGCTATAAACCTCTAATAGCATTTCTTCATTCTTATAATTAATAAACTCGCTGTTTCTCACAAAAGCAGTTTTGAAAATTTTATCTGGATAAACATTAGTCAATTTAGCTTCCTGATTATTTATTAGAAAATAATCAGCGCTTGAATGCATTAGAGTATCTTTCTCAAACACTGATCTAGGAATCAGAACAAGCCCCTCCTTTGTTTTATCTACTATTTTTTCTTGATTAATTGTAATAGGATTTATTTTAGAGAACTCCTTGAAATAGCTTGCCATTAGGCGTCTTTTCCCTTCTTTTTCAATATGCCCATGGCCTGCATAAACAAATATTTTTGCTTTCGGATCCTTTTCTAATATCTTCATTATATTGCGCGCTTGACCAATTTCTCTGTCGATGTCTTTGTCATAACTTTCATGACCAACAATATTGAATCCCATATCATTAGCCTTTCTTATAAAATGCCCAAAATAAGGTTCCTTTGTGTAAAGTCCATTTTTAGAATTAGGTATTACATCTTCATTAGGAGTTACTGTAAAGGCCTCTATTGAGATATAATTAAATCCATTTTGCTTTAAGAGATCTAAAAGTTGCATTGCAAATAATCTATGTTTTGGATAAAAATGATCTTCATTAAGCATTATGACCTGATTATTTTTTGCCAATTCAGAAATGAATACAAAAACAGAATCGTCTTTTTTTACTCCCTTTGATAATAATCCATATTGCAACGTTTTCTCAAAATGATCTTTTTCATTCTCATAGTCATGAATCAATTCTTTATATTCACTATTGTTTGACATAAATGAATTAAAAGTCATGATAAAGGCATCTTTCCACATATTTTTTTTGGGGTCTTTAATAGGAGCCTTTTTTAGCTTATCTCTTCCTTGAAGAAAATTTCTATTTCCGTTTATATAATAATTAAAAATATTTAAAGCTGTGATACGTTTTAAATTGCTGGAATCCAAAGACACTTTTTTTAAATTTTCGATATTCATTATCGATATGCTATCTCTGCTATTAAAAGATTTTGTAACACAGATTATTTTTTTTGTGCCCATCTGCTTTTCGCCTATAGAAATTCCATTCTCTTTATCGTCTTTTATTGTTCTTTCATGCAATAATGTATCTGTTGGGAACTGCACTTTTTCAAAAAAAAAGTATGACTTAACATCAGATGTTTTGGAACTAACTATTAGGTTATCAAGACATACATCTTTAATACCAGACAATTCACTTTTAAGTTTACTTATTTTGATCTTAGTGGGATCCTGATAGCTAGTGTTTTTAGGAAAATCAATGGAAACATCAATAGAATCATTATAGAATATATCTCCAGAATTTCTATATCCAACTATGTAATTGTGTTTTATGATATCCTTATTTATTGTTGTACAAGCAAACTGAATTAAAATGTAAACCATAGGTAAAAAAACAATTAGAACTCTTTTTATTTCTTTTTGCATAACTTTTTTAAACGAAAAATATATTAATTGTTTATTATTTTGGTGCTGTCTTACTCATTGCTCCAAATGTTAGAATAAGGGCTATAATAGCAGCTTTGTGAACTGGTATAATGCTTTTCATCAACTGTTTTTAAAGGAATACTACCATCAGGACAGATATATCTAAATTCACAATCCTTGCAAACCCTAATTTTATCTTTGTTTATGCCCCAAAAATCTATTATTTCTTTGTTCTTAACTATTTTGTTTAAATCATCAGTTTTAACATTACCAAAAATTGATTCATCGGTTATGTACCTCTTTACGTTTCCATAAGAATCTATAAATAGTGTTCTATTATAAGCAAAATTATATTTCAATGACTCATTATAATTGAAAAGATTCATAGTAAAATTTTGCTGATTGATAATTTTCATTTCTAACACTTCTTCTAAAGATTTTCTATCATAAATAAACTTACTATTATTTGAAGTTTCTTTAACATTATAAAAAATTACTTCTGCAATTCGTGGAAATCTATTTTGAAGTTTTACTAAAACAGGCTCTAATCCTGCAGTATACTTTATATATAGAACGACAGCCTTAATTCTAGATTTATCAATAAATTTAAGAGTTTCAACAGTCTCCTCTAAATTAAAAGCATTGCAAATGATTTTTAAGCTGGATACACCAAGATCATCAATTTTTTTTTCTAAAAAATCTTTTAAGATTGATCTGTTCAACTGTGAGTCTAAAGTGATAGTATCAATACTATAAGGACGTTCAAAATCTGTGCTTATTGCTGGGTATTGATTAATGTCATTACTCACAATAATTAATTCGTTTGAAAGAAAAAAGCGGATGTACTTTTTTAAAGCTATTTTATCACTATTAAAATCTTGGAATAAAGAATATAATTCTTTGCTAGAATATTCATCTAGTAACTCAACTATTTGATTTGGTATTGTATAATAATTTTTTCTCTGAAAATCAATTATTATTCCTCTATTTATACCTTTAACCGCAAAACAGTTTGAAAACAGTTTAAATTTTTTATTTATCATCTGATATTTTTAAATAGATTGGCTTGTGAAACTCAGCACAAATTATTCTTGAAGTTTGATAAAACTTTGATTCAACATAACTATAATAGCTTCTATAATTCATTGTTAATACAAGGCTTTCTTTTGCAGATTCAGCAATGACTGGCAAATTTATCTTTCGTTTATTCTTCATCATTAAGTAATATTAAGTTTTCAGCAACTATTTTATGCAATGGGAAATTACACGGGAAAGCAGTCATTCCAAATTGCCCGGAAGGATTGACTTCTAAAAAGTAATAATCTCCATTTTTTCGCGACTTAATTAAATCAATCGATCCAGTATTAATTTTTAGATTTTTCATAAGCAAATCTATTTTTTCTTCAATACTTTTTGGAAGCTGGTATGGGACAAATCTATTTGGATTATTCCAGTCAAATGCCCTAAAATCTAATTGGGTTTGCGGATTACTTTGTGAAAATATAGCCATGGAATAAAATTTCCCCATGATATAGAACACCCTTAATTCAATTTCTTTTTCAACATATTCTTGAAAAAGAGAGGGACTGAAACATTTATTTAATCCCTTTACATTTCCAATTTCTTTAGTGCTTAATGATATTGCACTATTTGGCAGCTGGACATGCATGGCTTCATGTATAGGTTTTGTTATAATAAAATTATTATTTTCTTTTAAAAATAAATTTAAATTATTCCTTTCTGTGGTTATTATTGTTTTGGGAATATTCAAGCCAACTCTTTTTGCTTCATTCAAAACCTCCAACTTGGAATTCCATAAATTTCTTTTAAAAAGCCACTTCTTATTCTCCAAAAGATTTAAAATCAAATCACGTAAAGCGTTAAATTCATTATATAAAAAATCTGTCAAATCCCTTGTAAGACTAAGTTTTTTTTCATAAGTGTCTAAAAAACCAAATTTTCTACACCAAACTACCGAAATATCTTTTAAGAAAACTTTTTGCATTGAGTTCTCAAAATATGAGTTTTCAACAAAATCAATATTATAAGAAAAAGAACATTTCCCTTCCATTAATTCTTCATCATTAATTCTAATCACAGGTGCGTTTAGAAAATTTAGCCATTCAATAACGTTGTCCGTATCCCTATCACCTGGCTTGCTTAATATTAATATCATAATTTTAAATTATAAAACATATTTAGGCATATATGCTATGCCTAAATATGTGAATTGAAAAATAATGCAATTAACTATTTGGATCCATACCGTCAAATTCGTTCCAATCAGATGAGACTTTACAAAAAGTATATGCATCTTTTGGAGCATAACCTCCATTTACATGTTTTACTTCTACTTTCTCACATTGGAAATCTTCTAATTTTTTCATGATTTTAAATTTTAATGGTTAATAATTTTTTAATCGAATTCTGTAATTGTTAATAGCCAAGTTTTTTTTAATAGTTTACTCTATAGCTATATCAACTCCTAGTAATTGGCCAATTTCTAATTTGGAAATTATCTGATTCATACAGTGACGTCCTGCTGCAAAAAAAATTTAATTTCCTAAAGCCAAAATTATATCGTCACCTTAAAGCTTACAAATGTTGTCTGTCGTAATTCAGGAATTCCGACCAGTAATTCAGGAATTCACACACAATACCCTTCTAAAACTACTAAAAATCAAACAACTACAACCGATATTGTTTTTTACCTTCCACGAGTAATTAATTTAATCAAAACAATTAATTTTGAAACAAATATTAACACATGGCTTTTTACAAAAATCTTATTATACTTTATTTAATTCTACTAAAGTCTTTTTCATTTGCCCAGCCGCAAAAAAAAAATTTGACAAGACTTTCTTATGAACAGCTTCATAATCTTTATTTTGATAATCCAAAGGATCCCCAAAAACAGCTAAAGTATGCAACTGCCTACCTTGAAAAAGCCAATAAAGAAAACATAGCAATTCGAAAAGCAAAAGCATATTATCAATTTGCTATTTTATATTATAGCAAAGACTTAAAGAAGAGTATCATATATCTTGACAGCGTAATAAAATATTCTCAAAATAGCGGAGATAAATTCTTTCCTGCTGCTGCATATTGTGAAAAAGCAGATTTGTTAAGATCTAAATTTAGATTCAAAGAGGCCATGTCTAATTATAAACTTGCAGAAAAATCGGCACTTGAAAACAATATCGATTATTATTATGTTGTAAGGGAATATATAGCAATTGCTAAATCTGAGGATTTAGAAGAATATCAGGAAGCTTTAGATATATATAAGGAATGCTACAATTATTACAAGAAGACAGATTATAGAGTGGGAAAATATGCAAAGGATTATCAAAATGTTATTTTTGGGATAGCAGACTGTTTTAAGTCTTTACAAAATACAGATTCGACTTCCTATTATAACCAACTAGGTTTAAAAGAATCAGTGATAACTAAGAATGAGCATTACAAATATCTTTTCATTTTAAACGAAGGAGCAAATCAGGTATTAAAAAAGAACTATAATCACGCTCTTGACAGCATTAACAAAGCTCTACCGAAAATGATCCAATATAATGATACGGGAAACATACTGGCATCATACTATTACATGGGTAAGTCATACAGCGGATTAGGAAAGAAAGAAAAAGCAGCTGCATCTTTTATCAAAGTTGATTCAATATACAATTTAACAAAAGAAATAAGCAACGAGTTTCTAGGAGGATACCCATACTTAATTAAGTATTATAAAAATACAGGAGATAAAGAGAATCAGCTCAAATATATAACATCTTATATGCAGATAGACAGCACTCTGCAGAAAAATTATCGTGAACTAAATAAACTGTTAAATAAAGAATATGATACCCCACGTTTGCTTTCCGAAAAAGAAAATCTGATTGCGTCTCTCAAGAGTCATAAAAAGAATACATATTGGGGATTAGTAATTTTACTTGTAATAGCTCTCAGTCTAGGAACTTTTGGTATGTACCAATATCGAAAAAAAAAACTGTACCGTTCCAGATTTGAGAAAATAATAAAAGAAGTAAAAAACGCTGAAAACTTTGAAAAGAAAATAGATACCGAAAATACAACTACAAACGAAACAAATAAACCTGAAGATATTGGAATTATTCAAGAGCTGGTAAATCAGATATTAGAGAAACTAAATCATTTTGAAATTAAACGAGAATTCCTTACCCCAAATATTACAGTTCACAGCTTATCTCAAATTTTTGAAACAAACAGCAAATACCTATCAAAAATAGTAAATGTATACAAACAGAAATCATTTACTCAATATGTTAATGATTTAAGAATTGACTATGCTCTTACCAAATTAAAAGAAGATAACAAACTCAGAAAATATACCATTCAAGCACTTGCTCTGGAATTTGGTTTTAATAGCGCTGAATCTTTTTCATCCGCTTTTTATAAAAAAACAGGTATTAAACCTACTTATTTCATTAAAGAATTAGATATAGGCACACCTTAAAAATATATTGATTTTCAATAACTTGAAGACAACAAAACTCGAAATTCCTGAATTCCTGTATACAAATAAAATTTCTGCATAATTCTATAAGCCTGAGCATATATATTTGCTACAATAACAATTAAAAATAAAATTATGAAATCTAAAAAGAAAACAGAAAATAAAAAGAAGTTTAAACTAGAAAAGTTTGAAGTAGCTAAATTAAAAAACCTGCATTTAATTGTAGGAGGAGGAATTGGTGCTGATGACCCTATCGATACAAATAAAACTGGAAGAGGCGCATCTTCTGTTGACTGTGGTTAATAAGCAATTAGATTATTCTAATTGCACTATAAAATTCTAAAAATAGGATTTTAGAAAATTAAATTTCCAAAAAAAAAAATGAAACCATATTACATAATTATTCTCTTTGCATTCTTTGTCTTCAGCTGTAAATCTATACAGGAATCAAATAATATTACCGAGAATAAAAACTCAGGCAAGGAAATTTTGTTTGCAGATTCCAAAAATTGGTATCAAAAAGATTACAGACAGGATGGCATTCCAGGTATCTCATTAGACCGTTGGTATTCTTTGAATAAAAAAAAGCCTAAAAATAAAAATATTATTGTTGCAGTAATTGATACACAAATTGATTTAAATCATGAGGATTTGCTGGGCCAAATATGGGTAAATACTAAAGAAATACCAAATAATAATATTGATGATGACAATAATGGATACATTGATGATATTAACGGATGGAGTTTTACCGGCACAAAAAGTGGCAATTATGTAGTATGGAATCGATATGAATATGTTCGTATAGTCCAAGAGTGGGGAAAGCTTTATAAAGACAAGACTGAATCTCAGATAAACCATGATGATTTATGGAGATTTAACGAATATAAAAGAGCCCTGAGCACCTTGAAAGAAAAAAATGCCTACTATAAAAGATGGTTTAAATCTTTAAATTACAAAGTCGAACTCTATCCTAAAGCAAAAGATACATTAAAGTTCTTTTTCCCAAAAGAAAACTACACTTATAAACAGCTCGACAGCCTTTATCAAAAATACAAAATTAATGATAAGGAATTTCGTCAAAGGCGCGATGATGGCGATAGAGATTTAGGTGCATTGATAGCCTCTATTATTGCTAATTTGGATATGGGACAAGATACTTTTGAAAAATTACAGGACCAAAGAACCCAATTGGATTCTATTGTGAACAAAAATCTAAATTTAGAATATAATGAGCGTCTTCCAATAGGTGATAATCCCAATATTTTAGAAAAAGGATATGGCAATAATAAAATCAGTAATACTATTGAAGGTATCCGGCCCATCCAGGATCATAATACAATGGTTTCTGGTTTAATTGCTGCAAACAGAAATAACAAAAAAGGAATAAAGGGCATTGCTGAAGTAAAAATTATGCCTTTAAACATCTCGCCATCCGGTGATGAACATGATAAAGATATTGCTATGGCCATTAGGTATGCTGTGGATAATGGAGCAAAAATAATTAATATGTCTTTTGGAAAAGAATTTTCAATGCATAAAGACTGGGTCACAGACGCTTTTAAGTATGCTGAAAAGCATAATGTCCTTCTGGTTCACAGTGCTGGAAATGAAAGCACTGATATTGATAAAGAGCCAAATTATCCAAATGATCTAGATTACGATGGCGTAACTGAAATCTGCGGTAATTTTATTAACGCTGGATCGATAACTCAAAACTTAGGAGATAAATTTGTTTCTGATTTTTCAAATTACGGTAAACGTAATGTAGATTTATTTGCACCTGGAGATGAAATCTATACAACAGGCTTTGGCAACATTTATAAAACAGACTCAGGAACTTCCTTTGCTGCTCCGATGGTATGTGGAGCCGCTGCGTTAATATGGATGCATTATCCCAAATTTACAGTGCAGGAGATTAAGCAAATTATTATTAATTCAGGGACTTCATACGACATAGAAGTTATTATACCAGGAGCTAATGGTAAAAAAACTCCATTTTCACAACTATCAAAATCTGGAAAAGTCTTGAATGTTTATAATGCAATGAAATTAGCTGAAGAAATAAGTAAAAAGAAATAATGCATAATTATAAAATTATGGTTTTCTCTGAATATGTTCTTAGAACACCTTTACTTCCATTATCAACTTATTTGGAGTTAGTTAAAAGTTATTCTTCCAAGAAAGCAAAAAAACTATATGAAAATTTAATTATAAAAGAAGCTATTAATCTAGCTTCTCCCGAGTTGCGAAAAGAACTGGATAAATGGGCTTTAGAAATGTCTTCATTGTCTAATGAAAAAAAACAATCTTTAGAGCTTACTTTTTTAAAATACATAGCAAGAATGTCTTCCCGCTGTACTCCTTTTGGCTTATTTGCAGGATGCTGTGTAGGAAAATTAAATTCGGAAACAAATATCATATTACATACTATAGATAAACACAAGCGATTTACCCAATTGGATATGCAGTACTGGATAGCGATGCTTCAAGATATTGCTAAAAGAAAGGAAGCTTCCCTTCATTTAAAATATTTTCCCAATTCTTCTATTTATGAAGCTGGTGATTTTTATCGGTTTATTGAATATAAATATGTCAATGCTAAACGTGAACATAGCATTTCAGCATTACGAAAATCCAATTTATTAATACAGATTCTAAATCACTCAAAATCTGGAATGACTATCAATGAAATGGCTTCTCTTTTGGCTAATGACGAATCAGAAAAAGAGCAGGCTGAAAAATATATTTTTCAACTAATTGATTTCCATTTTTTAGTGTCTGACATAGATGCATCACTGACAGCAAATAATGAATGGGAAAAAATAATTAAACTCTTTAACGATATTCCTTTTTATAATAACGAAACCGAGATGTTCAAAAGTTTAAAAATAAAACTTTCTGATCTAGATATTAATTTATCTCCGTCTGGAGCATTATATAAAGAAATAAAAACAATAATAGATCGAATTGGAACTGCATATGACGAAAAATATCTTTTCCAGACAGATTTAAATCAATCAGCTCAAAAAAATAATTTAAATCAAAAAATTTCCCAAAGAGTTCTAAAGGCCACTGAATTCTTAAACAGTATACAGATTCAGAAGGAATTTCAAAATCTTGAAAATTTCAAAAAAGCTTTCACCAAAAGATATGAGAATAGAGAAATGCCTTTATGCATAGTATTGGACACTGAAATTGGAATTGGGTACCTGCAAAATCATGATATGAATGATACTCATGATCTATTAGAAAATTTTTCATTTAGAACTAAACCAGCAAAAGAGAAGAAGCAAATTTGGACTGATTTTGATTTTATTCTGCAAAAAAAACTTCATGATTGTTATACCAGAAAAGAAAAAGACATCCAACTCAATGAAAATGATTTTCCAAGGTCAGACTATAATCTTGAAAATATTCCTGTAACATTTTCGGTAATGATCGAAGTCTTAAATGACGATCAGATTGTTTTAATATCTTCTGGAAATGTCAGCGCTGCAAAACTACTTGGAAGATTTTGCAACTCTAATGCTGATATACATAGTTTAGCCAAACAGATTATTGAAAAAGAGAACGAATATCAAGATGATAAAATTTTAGCAGAAATTGTTCACATTCCTGAATCCAGAACGGGCAATATACTTAAAAGGCCAAATCTTAGAGAGCACGAAATAAGCTATCTATGCAAATCTGGTGTTTCAAATGAAAAGAATATCGATCTGAATGATCTTTTTTTATCGGTGAGATCAAATAGAATTGTTTTGAGATCCAAAAAGCACAATAAGGAAGTAATTCCATGCATGTCAAATGCGCATAATTTTACAAGTAATTCACTTCCTGCTTATCATTTTTTATGTGATTTGGAAATGCAGAATACCAAACCTGTTTCTTCATTTAACTGGGGAGTTTTAGAATCTCATTATATCTATTTTCCAAGAGTTACATATAATGGAACTATACTTTCTAAAGCAAAATGGAAAATTAAAGAAGATGAAATAAAAACTTTCTACAAAATCGATAAAAATATTTTAAAAGATTTTTTTTTGAAATGGCGATCAGAAAGGAATCTTCCTCGTTTTGCAAATTGGATTCATGGCGACAATACACTGCTATTTGATTTTGAATCTTTGATTTCAATAAAATTATTTTTGAATGCAACTAAATCAATAAAAGAGTTTTTTCTAGAAGAATTTCTATTTACTGATGATGCGGTTGTAAAAAACAAATCAGGAGATAATTTTTCCAATCAAATTATACTTTCTTATTATAAAGAAAAAGCGTAAAAAATGCAAAGAGATTTTTGTCTTGGCAGCGAATGGCTGTACTATAAAATTTATACTGGAGTTAAAACTTCTGATTATATTTTATTAGAAAAATTGAAACCTGTTATTTTAAAATTAGAAAAAAAGAATATTATCCAAAAATGGTTTTTTATTAGATACAAAGATCCAGACGAGCATCTACGTATTCGTTTTTTAGTAAAAAAAACAGCTAATCTAAATATCGTGATTCAATCTTTGTATTTTGTTCTTAATAAGTTATTGAAACAAAACTTAATCTGGAAAATACAAACAGACACCTATAAAAGAGAAATAGAACGATATGGAAAAAACACAATTTCTGATTCTGAATATCTATTTTGGAAAGACAGTAAAATGATTCTGAAATATCTTAAGCTAAAATCATCTTTTATCAAGCAAGAAACTCCTCTACTTTTTAGTTTTTTAGCCATTAATTCATTTTTAGATTCTTTTCATTTATCAAATCAAGAAAAACTAGAAATGATGGATGAGTTGCAAAATTCTTTTAAAATTGAATTTGAAACTGATACGTTACAAAAGAAAGATTTGTCCAAAAGCTATCGAATAATATATCCTCAAATACAAGAACTTTTATCAGATATACCTAATAATAATTATACGGATATATACAATCTTGTAAATAAAAAAACTGATAAAACAAATAAAAAATCAATACAAATTAAAGCCAAGATCGAAATTTCGCTACAGAATTTTCTAGCAAGTCATATTCATATGATGATCAATAGACAATATACTTCTAAACAAAGAATGTATGAATTAATTATTTATGATCATCTTTTTAGATTTTATAAATCAGTAAACTATAAGCAGACCAACGCAAAATATTCCGTTTAACGGAAAGACAATTGGGGTCGTATATACAGGTTCGAAAAATATAATGAGAGAATCTTATACAGGAACTTCTTAGAATTGAGTGATTAGGGATCGTATTTTTCAATTATTTTGAAGATTCCGATCATCAAGAAATTCAGAAACTCTTTGATCTTATATTTGAAACTTTTGCCTATTATTAGAATTACAAGCATAAAACATTTGTTCTCATTGGAATCAACAAAGCTCCTAATTTTTTAAACTCTATTTGTAAAGACTATGAAAGATTTACAGCCTCAGATGAAAAGATTATTAAAATGGCGTAATCTATTATAGCATTTTTTGTACGAGCAAATTATAAAATCAAAAAAACTGTTTAATAACAAGTTAACACTCTAAATTAAAGTTATAAATTCCTATAAAAAATATTTCCTTGATAAAACTATCAAAAACATTTCTAAAATTGAAAAAACATTTTATCATTGCAACCGCAATGAGCAAATAATTGCGTCTTATTGGAGAAATGGCAGAGCGGTCGAATGCGGCAGTCTTGAAAACTGTTGACTGTAACAGGTCCGGGGGTTTGAATCCCTCTTTCTCCGCTGAATTAAAAAACCCTTAACTTTGTTAAGGGTTTTCTTTTTTATTACAACAATCCAGAAAAAGCTTGTCAAGTTCTTTACCTATTTCGCATTGCTCTTATTAATTTTTCATTACGCCTATCGGCTCTTGAATTCTGAAGTGATATAACTGCCCATATTGCAGCAGGCAACCAACCGATTAAAGTAAGCTGTAAAATTAAACAGAACAAAGACGTTAGAATTTTACCTCTTAAAAGAAAGGAAATACACGGAAAAAATATTGCTATAAGGGTCATCATTTTTATCTTGGTTTAATTATGTGTCGCAAATCTTGCGATTTGTTACTTAAGCCATAAAAATTATTTGAATCTCACAAACAAATTAAACTCCTTAATCACACTCTCTCCGCGCTCAACTCCATTCTGGAAACTGCGTTTTATTTAAGTCAAGCTTTTCAATTTCTTTCATATCAGCATTATCAAGTTTGAAATCAAAAATGCCAAGATTTTCTACAATATGGGCTTTTTGCGAAGATCTCGGAATAGCCACAATACCACGTTGATAATGCCATCTCAAACTTACCTGAGCAGTGGTCTTGCCATGCTTTTTAGCAATTTGCGTCAATACTTCGTTCGTAAAAAGACCATTGCGTCCTTCAGCAAAAGGCGCCCATGCTTGCATTTGGATATTGTGTTGTTTTAAGACATTATAATCATTTGTCTGTTGAAAATAAGCGTGTGTCTCAATTTGATTTATTACAGGTTTTACCTCAGCATAAGACAAAAGACCTGCTACTTGGACTGGATCGAAATTGCTTATTCCAATAGCTTTAATTTTTCCCGCTTTGTAAAGCTCTTCCATTGCTTTCCAAGACCCTTTTACATCGCCTCTTGGACGATGAATGAGATAGAGATCCAAATATTCAAGCTCTAGTTTTCTTAGTGTCTCTTCAAAACCTTTTTTAGCATTTTCGTAACTCGCATCATCAACCCATAATTTTGAGGTAACAAAAAGTTTCTTTCTATCAATTCCGCTTTGCTTTATTCCTCTTCCTACTGCTTCTTCATTTCCGTATACTTTTGCCGTGTCAAGAAGACGATAACCTACCGCTATAGCATTTGCAACTGATTGCTGACATACTTCTCCACTAAGACCGTATGTGCCAAATCCTAACATAGGCATTTTTACACCATTATTGAGCGCAACATCTGGAATCTGAACAATCTTTTTATCTACTAGAACATTTCCAAATAATTCAGGCATACCAAACATTCCCAGATAAATTCCTGCGGCTGCAAATTTTGCACTGGTTTGCAAAAATCTGCGTCGGTTTATTTCATTCTTTTGGTTTTGAGAACTCATTTTTTTTTTGTGTTAGTCAATTTGTAAAATCAATTACTAAAAGTATATATTATATTTTAAATTTTTTTGGCACAATAAAAAAAGACGCTCAAAAATTTAAGCGTCTTTCTCAATTCATTTTATAGATCTATTTTATTTTACAAACTCAATAATAAAACCTCCTTTTGGAGCCATATTGCACTGCCATTTTGCTGTTACAGGTTGAGTTTCTACTTTAAAATCCATCAAAGGATCTTTGCCTTCAGAAATGATTCTGAATTTAGAATATCCTTTTCCGTATTTAGCCAGATCAATAGAAATAGGCAGAGCCGCATTAGTACCATTTATTCCGATAATATAAGATAGAGCATCTTTTTTGCGAGACAGCACAATTGCCTTGCCTGGTTCTGCTACAATTGCTTCCGTTTTATCCCAAGTCGCAGGCATTTCTTTCAATAATTCTTTAAGTTCATTTGGCAACGAATTGAATACTTCTTCTGAATCGGCAAAATGAATAATTCCTGAAGTATAAATCATAGCCATTGCCAATTCATGAACCGAAGTGTTTAAACGAGTATATTTTCTAAAAGTCAAAGCAAACGGTGTATAGTCGGCTGGGCCAGCAACGTTTCTTGTAAAAGGCAGTACGGTATTCTGTTCTGCCGCTTTTTCTGGGAATCTTGGTTCGTAAAAATAACTTTCGGTTCCTAAAATAGCTTCTGCGGTAACAAAATTCGGCCATGTTCTATGCCACCCTCTTGGAACCGTTGTTCCGTGTAAATTCACTAAAAGATGTTCTTTTGCCGCATCTTCAAAAACGCCTTGCAGAGCTGCCATAACTTCTTGTCGGTCTGAACACCAAAAGTCAATCTTCACTCCTTTTATTCCCATTTCAGCCAATTCTTTAAATCTCTTTTTTCTTTTTTCCGGATCAAAGTATTCTGCTGAAAATCCCCAAACTAATGGCTGTACTCCTTTAGACAATGCATAATCTACAATCTTTCCTTCTTTGTTTGCTTTTTCCCAACCTGCATCAAAAAGTGTGTATTTAAAACCAAACGAAGCCGAAACATCTGTAAATTTATTGTACATCTGTGGCGTAAAATCTTCTGGATGCGACCACCATGACCAAGCTGCTTTTCCTGTTTGAATCCAAGAAGCATCTTTAATTTTAGAAGCCGGAGCCAAATCGGTAATCATGGTAGACAATAAAATATCGCCTGCTTTATCTCCAATCATAATAACTCTCCAAGGCATTGTCCACGGCTCAGCAGATTCTGGATAAGCATTTCCTTTGTCAGGTAATGGCAAAGTGAATTTTTCATCGTTTTTAGCAAAACCAACGGTATACATTCCGCCTTTAGAATCTGGCGCTAAATGACAACCCGGAAACGAACCCTCATTACCAGATTCTGCAATTAAAACCCAGTTTTTAGCATCATTCACATTAAAAAGTGCCGGCATACACCAGCCAATAGATTCATTTCGAGCACCGCTTATCGGATCTCCTGATTTTATATTCACATAAAAGTCCTCATAACCTGGCGTATAATCTCCTGCTTTGTTATACGGCTGCAGCCAGCCTTTTGCTTTTTGGTCGATATGGAATCCTGTCAATTCATTTTTAAGAATTTTCGATCCATTAGTTTTATTATCAAACTTATATCTAAAAGCTACACCTTCTTCCCCTGCAATTAAATCTATTGTCATTAAAGCGCCTTGCTTGTTTTTAAAAGTGATGCTTTTGGTTTTAAAAACATGATCGGCTGTTTTATTATTGGCTACTTTCAATTCATATTTTTCGCGTTTTTCTTCTACTGGAGAAACTTTTACAACAGACAAACCAGAAGTAAAATCATCATTTTCAAAAGTAAGCCCTAATGGAGAATCCAATATAACTGCTTTATCATGACGCGTCACTTTATAAGACAATTGTCCGTCTTCGCTTAAAGACAGCGAAATTTGATTGAGATTGTCCTTAGACTTTAGCGAAAGTGATGTATTCTGCGCTGTACAATTCGTCAGCAGAAAAAATACTGACGGCATCAGGACCATTAAAAATCGGTTTACAAACTTTTTTTTCATTATATAAATATTTAAAGGTGATAGTTACATTTTGTTAGCTGCTATATCAAAAGCATAAATAATGGTTTCATCGTAGATTTGACCTGCTCCAAATAAAGTATTAGGAAAATGTTCGTGGTTGGGACTGTCAGGATAATACTGGCATTCTAAACATAATCCGTCAAAAGATTGATATAATTTCGAATGCTGGCCAATTACACTGCTATCTAAATAATCTCCTGTGTAAAGCTGCACTCCCGAATACGACGTATAAACCCGCATTACTCTTCTTGATTTTTCTTCCATCAATTCGCAGACAGGTTTTTCATCAGCATTATTTCTATCCAAAATATAATACAGATTCAATCCTTTGTCTTTCATAACCTCAACCAATTTGTCATTCAAAAACAGATACTCATCAGCCAGTATAATTTTTCCTGTCGGAATGTAATCGGCTGTACTTTCTAAGATTTTTGATCCCTGAATGGTTAATCTATGATTGTGTATTTTCTCTTTGCAGGCAGATAAATTGAAGTAAGAATGATTGGTAAAATTCAACGGAGTCAATTCGCTCGATTCTGCCAAAAACTGAATTTTAAGTTCGTTTTGATCAGTCCATTTATAAATCACTTTTAGATTTACATCTCCCGGAAAACCACCTTCTCCGCTCCTGCTTTCAAGTGAAAAAATCACAGCATCATCTTCTATTTTAAAATCAAAAACTTTAGAATTAAATCCTGCCGAACCACTGTGATTATTATTCTTTCCGTCGTTTTTATCCAGATAATAGGTTTTATTCTGAATAGAAAACGAAGCATTATGTATTCGGTTGGCAAAACGCCCAATTGTTGCCCCGATGTAAGCCTTGTCTTTTACATAACCTTCTAAAGTAGGAAATCCCAAAACCACATTTTCTTTCTTACCATTTTTATCCGGCACCACTATGGATTTTACTATGGCACCGTAATTCAAAAGTTCTACGTAATTTCCTTGGTTGTTTGTGATTGTAAATTTGAAAATTTCCTGCTCTGCATGCGAGCCAAAAGACTCGTATGCAATTATATTGGTAGAATTCATATTGGTTAAAAAAAGGTCAGAAAAGATTTAAGTTAGATTAGATTTTCAAATTTACTTTTGATAATTGTGCTTAAAATGGACATTTTTTTTGAAAGCATGGATTAAATTATGATATTTGAAAAACAAGAATCAGGAAAATGAAAAACGCATCGCAAAAGGAAAAAATAAAAGTCAAAGAAGGTTTTTTAGGACAGCGCATGATTGTAATTCCTAAAAACATACTTTCCAATATCAAGAAGAATCCATTGATTTCGGGTTTGTATTTTACCGATATTGGGGTTTTTCCTAATGCAAGCCATCATTCCATGAAGCGAAAACACGGAAGCAAACAATACATTTTGATTTATTGTTATAAAGGAGAAGGTATTATCAGCAGAGAACACAAAACTATTACACTCAAAGCCAATACTTTTTATATTATTCCGCCAGAGATTGCGCATGACTATTATGCTTTAAAACAAAATCCGTGGAGTATTTACTGGATTCATTTTACGGGACCGCAGGCACCTCATTTTTATGAAAAATTCATAACAGAATTTCCAGATTCAGCACCGCAATTATCGCTTGAAGAAAGACGTATAGAACTATTTGACAATATATTAGACGTTATGGAAGACGGTTACAGCTCCAGCAATCTCGAATTTGCAAACCTTTCGTTATGGCAGTTATTGAATACCTTTTTATATGAGAAATTTTTCATTCAAAAAAACCGAAAATTTTCAGAGGATAATACTATTGAGTCGGCTATTGATTACATGAAAAAACATCTGGAACTTTCGTTAAAAATAAACGATGTTGCCGCTTATTTTAATTATTCGTCGTCGCATTTTTTCACCTTATTTAAGAAGCAGACGGGTTATTCTCCAATACATTATTTCAATTATCTAAAAATGCAGAAAGCCTGTCAATACCTTAGTTTCACTACTATGAGTATAAAAGAAATCAGTTTTAATTTAGGTTTTAATGATCCGTTATATTTCTCCCGCTTATTCAAGAAAATAATGAGTACTTCTCCTATTCAATACCGAACAGAATACAAACAGTAACGCAATTGTTTTCGTGTTTTAAAACAGTATATCAAAAAATCAGATTATAATCCATCTATTCAAAAAAATCATCCATAAATCAAAGGTTCTCATTCCGCTAATTTTACAAAAGCTATTAAAACCTTTTTATGAAAAATTATAATTATACCTTTTTACTATCAATTAGTCTGGTTGCGGCACTGGGTGGTTTACTCTTTGGCTATGACTGGGTGGTTATTGGCGGAGCAAAACCATTTTACGAAATTTATTTTGGCATTTCAGATTCTCCAGCGCTTCAAGGCTGGGCAATGAGCAGTGCTCTTGTTGGCTGTGTGGCGGGTGCGGCGGTTGCAGGAAAACTAGCCGACACTTACGGAAGACGTCCTTTATTGATTGCTGCCGCCGTATTATTCTCCTTATCGGCAATTGGCACGGGAGCTTCAGAAACTTTCAATATCTTTATTATCTGGCGTATTATTGGAGGAATCGGAATTGGAGTTGCCTCTACCATTTCGCCTTTATATATTGCCGAAATCGCACCTCAGGAAACTCGCGGACTTTTCGTATCCATAAACCAGCTTACGGTAGTTATTGGGATTCTTGCCGCACAGATTACTAATATGGTAATTACAGAAGTTATTCCGACTGGTTATTCTCATGAACAAATCCTAGCTTCCTGGAACGGACAAACCGGATGGCGATGGATGTTTTGGGCAGGATTTTTTCCCGCTGTACTTTTCTTTTTATTAATGTTTCTGATTCCGGAAAGCCCAAGATATTTGGCTAAAAAAGACAATCAAAATTCGGCAGAAGACACTCTTGCCAAGATTGGAGGAATTGATTACGCTAAAGAAGAACTTTCAAAAATCAGAGAAACTTTTACGCACGAAAGCGAGAAAACCGATTTCAAAATATTATTCGACAAAAAAGCTTTTTCAATCTTAATTATCGGAATTGTATTGGCTGCTTTCCAGCAATGGTGTGGCATTAATATTATTTTCAATTACGCTCAGGAAATCTTTGTTTCGGCTGGCTACAGCATCAACGATTTGTTCATGAATATTGTCATAACAGGAAGTATCAACTTGGTTTTCACTTTAGTTGCTATGGGAACTGTTGACAAATTAGGACGTAAAAAACTAATGCTTTTTGGTTCTGGAGCACTTGCCGTAATCTATGCTTTACTAGGTTATTTTTATTATACCAATGTTACTGGTTTCCCATTATTGCTATTAGTATTGTTAGCCATTGCTATTTACGCAATGTCACTTGCTCCTATTACCTGGGTTATTTTATCTGAAATTTTCCCTAACCGAATCAGAGGTGTAGCGATGTCTATTGCCACTTTTGCACTCTGGATTGCATCTGCTTTATTAGTACAGACCTTTCCAATTTTCAACAACTATCTGGGCACGTCAGGCACTTTCTGGCTGTATGGAATCATCTGTGCCTTAGGATTTCTATTTGTATTCAGAAAACTTCCTGAAACGAAAAACAAAAGTCTTGAAGAGATTGAAGAGCTTATGGCTTCTGATCAATCAAAACATAATCAATAATTTAAATTTCATTACATCATGCAAAAAGTAAATGTTTGGAAGGAAAAAATTATCCTGCCAACTTATGAGGTGGGCAAACCTGAAAAAAATCCTGTATTTATTGAGAAAAGAGTGTATCAGGGAAGTAACGGATCGGTATATCCTTATCCGGTTATTGAGAAAATCGCGGATGAAAAAACAAACAAAGAATATCAGGCCGTATATCTTGAAAATGAGTTCATTAAAATAATGATTCTGCCTGAACTTGGCGGAAGAGTTCACATGGCGTATGATAAAACCAAAAACCGTCATTTTGTATATTACAATCAGGTTGTAAAACCAGCATTGGTAGGACTTACAGGTCCGTGGATTTCGGGCGGCATCGAATTTAACTGGCCTCAGCACCACAGACCTACTACATTTGATCCTGTAGATTTTACGATTGAAGAACATGAAGACGGAAGCGCAACGGTTTGGTGCAGTGAAGTTGAACGTATGTTCAGGACTAAAGGTATGGCTGGTTTTAGATTATATCCTGATAAAGCCTATTTGGAAATTAAAGCACAATTATACAATAGAACTTCGTTTCCTCAGACTTTTTTATGGTGGGCAAATCCTGCTGTGAAAGTAAACGACGATTACCAGTCTGTTTTTCCGCCAGATGTAAATGCAGTTTTTGATCACGGAAAACGTGATGTTTCTTCTTTCCCAATTGCAAAAGGAACGTATTACAAAGTCGATTATTCGCCTGGAACTGATATTTCCCGTTATAAAAACATTCCGGTTCCGACTTCTTATATGGCGATTGCTTCAAAATATAATTTTGTGGGCGGATACGAAAATGATTCTAAAGGCGGATTACTGCACGTTGCCAATCATCATGTTTCTCCGGGAAAAAAACAATGGACTTGGGGGCACGGCGATTTCGGACGTGCGTGGGATAGAAACCTTACAGATGAAGATGGTCCTTACATCGAATTAATGTGTGGTGTTTATACTGATAATCAGCCTGATTTCACTTGGATTATGCCGGGTGAACAAAAAGATTTCACGCAATATTTTATGCCGTATCGTGATTTGGGAGTAGTGAAAAATGCAACCAAAAATGCGATGGTTAACTTAGAAAACATCGGTGATAAATTAGTAATAAAAGCCTATACAACTGGAGTTTATCCGAAAACGACTGTTACTTTAAAAAACAATGGCGCAGTTGTATTCCAAAAACAATACGATGCATCGCCATACAATTCATTTGAAGAAACCATTGATTTCAATACCTTATCAGGTTTAGAAGGTTTGTCAATTGCTGTAACAGATGCTGATGATAAAGTTTTAGTAGACTGGAATTACGAAGCCCAAAACGAAGATGAAATTCCAGAAGCAGCAAAACCAGCTCTTGCTCCTGAGGATATTGAAAATAATGAGCAATTATTCCTGACAGCGCAGCATTTGGAACAATACAGGCACGCGACTTACAGTCCGATTCCGTATTACGAAGAAGCTTTGAAACGTGATTCTGGTGATGTTCGTGCTAATAATGCAATGGGATTATGGCTGATGCGCCGAGCGAAATTTGCTGAAAGCGAACCGTATTTTAGAGCTGCTATTAAAACGCTGACACAACGAAATCCAAATCCGTATGATGGTGAGGCGTATTTCAATTTAGGATTGTCGCTTAAATATCAGAATAAAAATGAAGAAGCTTATGATGCATTCTACAAATCGACTTGGAATGCCGCTTGGCAAAATCAGGGTTATTTTTATGTAGCGCAACTTGATGCTTTAAAAGGTGATTTCGAATCGGCTTTAACCCATATTAAAAAAGCGATTTCTAAAAATACAGAAGATCATAAAGCGTTGCATCTGCAGGTGGCTTTTCTTAGAAAATTAAATCAAAAAGAAAAAGCATTGCAGCTTGCTAATGCTTATTTAGAAAATGATTCTTTCAATTTCGGATTGCTTTTCGAAAAATATCTTCTAAGCAATGACAAACAAGATTTGGCATATTTAAATGCACTAATCCGAAACAATATTCATACGTATATCGAATATGCTTTAGATTACAATGCAGCAGGCTTATATGAAGAGGCTTCTGCCTTATTAAATGAAGGATTGAAAGACGAAAATACTTATCCGATGGCTTGGTATTTTGCGGGTTCATTTTATGAAAAATTAAATGATTTCGGTCAAGCCGAAAAATGTTTCAAAATGGCTTCTCAGGCAAAACCGGATTATTGTTTCCCAAATCAGATTGAAGCAGCTTTGGTGCTTTCAGAAGTTATTCAGAAACAGACTAATGATGCAAAAGCGTTGTATTATTTAGGGAACTTCTGGTATGCGTCGAAATTCTATGATGATGCAATTTCTTGTTGGGAAAAATCGGTTTCAATTGATGATCGTTTTCCAACTGTTCATCGTAATCTTTCATTGGCTTATTATAACAAACTGAACGATGAACAAAAAGCGCTTTCAAGTCTGGAAAAAGCATTCTCATTAGATTTAGAAGATTCAAGAATTCTAATGGAATTAGATCAGTTATACAAACGTTTGAACAGAGATTTAGTTTTCAGACTGGCTTTCTTAGAAAAACATTTAGAATTGGTTATTCAGAGAGATGATGTTTATTTGGAAAGAGTTGCTTTGTACAATCTTTTAGGGAAACACGATAAAGCGCTTACCTTATTGCAAAACCGAATATTTCATCCGTGGGAAGGCGGTGAAGGAAAAGTAAGCGGACAATATTTGATTTCTCTTACTGAAATTGCCAAACAGGAAATTACGCAAGGAAATTACGATAAAGCCATAGCACTTTTGGAACAGGCACAAATTTATCCTGATAATTTAGGCGAAGGAAAACTACCAGGCGCACAGGAAAATGATATTCATTACTGGCTTGGTGTGGCTTATGAAAAGAAAAACGATCTGGAACAGGCTCATAATTGGTGGGAAAAAGCAACGCAAGGTTTAGAAGAACCAACAGCTGCTATTTTCTATAATGACCAACAGCCGGATAAAATTTTCTATCAAGGTTTGGCTTTCTTAAAATTAAATGATTTTACTGAAGCGAATACACGTTTTGAAAAACTCGTAGCTTACGCTAAAAAACACGTAAACGATCATGTTACGATTGACTATTTTGCGGTATCGCTTCCAGATCTTATGATTTGGGAAGATGATTTAGACAAACGAAACAAAATTCACTGTTTGTATATGCAGGGATTAGGGCTTTTAGGTCTTGACAAAAAAGTGGAAGCAGAGCAGACTTTTAATAGCGTTCTGGCGGAAGAAAAAAGCCATTCAGGAGTTACGATACATTTATCTCTTCTGAAAAATGAAGAATCGGTTTTTATAGGTTAAGATAAAAACAGTTTTTTGAAGAAAAAGGTTTGATGAAATTAATCATCAAACCTTTTATTTTTTTCAATATTTAAAAACAGAAAAGCTTAATTGGTTGGTCTATCTTCTGGTTTTGTCCCCCATTTCTTGTTAGGTTTTGATCCCATAACAAACTCTAAAGTTCCTCCTGAATCCAAATCTGACTGTTTGATAAAGGTTTTAGTGTAAATCTTACCGTTTAATTTTGCGCTTTGGATATAAATGTTTTTATCTGATACATTTTTAGCGGTTACTTTAAACGTTTTTCCTTTTTGCAATTCAATTGTTGCTTCCTTCAAAATTGGAGAACCGATCACATAGGTTTTGTTCGCAGGATTTACAGGGTAAAATCCCATTGCACTAAAAATATACCAAGCCGAAAGTTCACCGCAGTCGTCATTTCCAGAATAACCCGATGAAGTCGTATTGTACATTTTCTTCATGATTTCAGCATTATATTTTTGCGTTTTCCACGGCTGGCCTGCATAGTTGTACAAATACGCAATATGATGGCTTGGTTCATTTCCGTGAGCATATTGCCCAATAAAACCTGAAGCATTGTCGTTTACTTCTTCTGGTTTGTCTTCTAAAGTAAAAAAGGTATCCAGTTTTTTAGTAAACAATTGATCATTTCCAACTAAACCAATCAATCCTTTTACATCTTGAGGAACGTACCAAAAGTACTGCCAGCCATTGCCTTCTGTAAACGGATAACCGCCGTTAGCTCCATATTTTAAAGGATTAAATGGACCAATCCAATTGCCTTTGTCATCTTTGGCTCTGAAAAAACCGATTTCTTTATCGTAGAGATTTCTATAAAACTGAGAACGCTTTGAAAAATGATTATAATCTTCAATTTTAACCAATTTCTTTGCCAACTCTGCCACACACCAATCATCATAAGCCATTTCTAAAGTCAATGAAACCGATTGTGATTTTAGATTTTCAGGAATATATCCAAACTTTTCCCAAATGCCAAACGATGATCCCGGATGTTCACGCATAGCTGAGTTCTTAATGGCTTCGTAAGCTAAATCGATATCAATTCCTGGCAAATTCTTAAGAACAGCATCTGCAATTACTGGAATGGCGTGATTTCCAATCATACAATAATTTTCCTGCCCCCATAACTGCCAGATGGGTAAATAGCCAAAAACTTTATAATATGCCAGCATACTGTTTACAAAATCGGCTGAACGTTCTGGCTGAATTAAGGTGTATAAAGGATGTGCAGCACGATAGGTATCCCACAAAGAAAAAGTAGAATAATACGGTTTTGAAGTATTTCTAACCGTAAAATCTGCCGAAGGATAATCGCCATTTACGTCTGATAAAGTATTCGGCTGAATATACGTATGGTATAAAGCGGTGTAGAAAATCTGTTTTTGTTCGTCAGTGCCTTCAATTTTTATTTTGCCGAGTTCTTTTTCCCAAACGGCATCTGCTTCTTTTACCGTTTTTTCAAAATCCCAAGTCGGAATTTCAGTTTGTACATTCAATCGTGCATTTTCTATACTTGTGGCAGAGATTCCCACTTTTACCAAAACTTCCTGCTGTTTTGAAACATCAAAATCTAATATGGCTCTTATGGCATTTCCGTTTACTATTCTGGCGTTATCATAACTATTACCGCCGTCTTTGACATGATTACGAATTATAGGCTGTGAAAATTCTGCATGAAAATATACTTTTCGCATTGGTGCCCAGCCTGTAATAATGCGATAACCTTCCACTGTATGATCGTTTGGAAATGATACTTGCGAGGCAATAATTCGTGTGTTCCAGTCTGATTTTTTCATCGAATGATCTAAATCGATGATAATATGTGCTTCTTTATTTTTAGGAAAACGGTATTTATGAAAACCCGCTCGTGTGGTTGCCGTAAGTTCTGCTTTTACTTGATAATCTAAAAGTTCTACGCTGTAATAACCGGGTTTTGCAGTTTCAGTTTTATGATAGAATTTTGACTGATAAGCATTTTCTCCTTCTGCTTCTTTCACGATTGCACCGCTGAAAGGCATCAGCATAACATCAAATAATTCGGCAACTCCTGTTCCGCTTAAGTGAGTGTGGCTGAAACCAGCAATTGTAGTATCGTTATAATTATAACCGCAGGCTACACTCCAATCCGGAGTACTGCGTGTATCTGGGCTAAGCTGTACCATTCCAAATGGAACTGTGGCACCAGGGAAATTATTTCCTGACAAAGGTGATCCGTCTGCTGCTCCTGTGCCAATAAAAGGATTAACATGTGGGGTGATTTTTTCTGAATTCTGTGCACTTAGCATTACAGAAACAAACAAACTGCTTATGACTATTATATTTTTTAAAATCATGATAAAAATTTCGCTTTAAAAAATTAATCCTGCAAACTCACAAAAGATCTTGCAGGATTAGGGTTGTTATTAACTACAATTTAGAAGAGGTGGTTTCTTTTAATTCTCCATTCACTTTGATTTTTACTTTTTCAGGTGATGGCGATAGTATTTCATATTGTGTTACTTTACCATTTTTCCATTTCATGTTGATGGTAAAATTGCCTTCGGCTTTTAGTCCTTTTACTTCGCCTTCTTTTAACCAGGCATCAGGCATTGCGGGCAATAATTCGATAAATCCGGCGTGACTTTGTATCAGCATTTCTCCAATTGCTGCTGCGGCTCCAAAATTTCCATCAATTTGAAAAGGCGGACCTGCAGAAAGCAGATTAGGATAAACTCCTCCACCTGCACCATAATTAATGTTGGTCGCCAATGTTGGTCTTAAAATGGTTTTTAATAGTTTATAAGCTCTGTTTCCGTCTTTTAGTCGAGACCAAAACAACATTTTATAAGCAATTGACCAGCTTGGTCCATCATCTCCTCTAACTTCTAAAGTTTTCTTTGCCGCTTCTGCCAAGTCAGGAGTACTTTCAGGCGTTATTAAAGAAGCTGGATATAATCCGTATAAATGAGAAATGTGACGGTGCTGCGGATCTGGTTCTTTGTAGGGTTTCAACCATTCTTGAATTCTTCCGTCAGGCCCAACAACTCCAGAAGGCGGTAATAATTTCAGTCTTTTTTCAAGATCATTTCTCAAATCAGAATCAATTCCTAGTTTTTCAGATGCCGTAATTACGCCATTAAACAATTCGCGTACAATTTGATTGTCGATTGTCGGTCCCATACAAACATGCGCGTCCTGACCGTTTGGAAGCAAAAATGAATTTTCCGGCGATACCGATGGCGAAGTTACCAACCAGCCTGTTTCTGGATCTTTTACCAGCATACTATTATAAAACTGAGCCGCCCCTTTGATTATCGGATAAATTTCTGCCAGATAGTTTTGGTCTTTGGTGTACAAATAATGGTTCCATAAATTGTTGCACAGCCAGCCTGAACCTGCTTTTGCAATTCCCCACGAAGCACTTTCTCCCGGTTCTGTAAATCCCCACACATTGGTAATTACGTGTGCCACCCATCCATCAGCATTGTAATATGCTTTTGCTGTTTTTTCTCCGTAAGGAACCATTCCTTTTACCAAATCTTTTAAAGGAAGATTCAACTCAGATAAATTTCCTGTTTCTAATGCCCAATGATTCATCTGAACGTTTACATCAAGATGATAATCGCCATTCCACGGAGTCTGCACCTGATGCGCCCATAATCCTTGCAAATTTGGAGGAAGCAACCCAACTCTTGTACTGCTAATGCTTAAATAACGTCCGTATTGGTAAAACAAAACTGGAAGTTCGGTATCTGAATCTGGTTCTTTTAAAAAGGCATCCAAACGTTCGTTTGTTGGCAGTGTTTTCTGCATTGGTTTTCCAAAGTTTAAAGCCACACGATTGAACAGTTTCTGATAGTTTTGAATATGTGTTTTCTTCTGATCGTCGTATTTTTTCTGCATCGCTGCGTCCAAAATTTTATCCACTGAAGATTCAAAACTTTTATCTTTAAAATTGGTTCCTGCCGAAATGAATAAAATTACTTCTGTTGCATTTTTTATTTCAATTGTATTGTTGGCATATAAAACACTTCCGTCTGTCGTTTTAGCTTTTACTTTGGCTTTATATTTCATTCCTTTTCCGTCAATTCCGTTGTTCAATTGTCCTGTCATTACAAGAGAATTATCGTTTCCGTTTTCGGTTTTAAAATGTTCTGGACGGTCTAACTGAACGGTAAAATTCAATTTTCCTTTTTTGCTTGAAGTCAATTTTACAAAAAGAGCATCATCGCCAAAACCAGCAAAATATTCACGCTTGTAAGTTACTCCATCAATTATAAACTGAGTTGAAGCAAGAGCCGTTTGAATGTTCAGATTTCTGCTGTAATTTACAGGCTGTGATTTGGTTTTATAATCAAATTTCAGCGTCATATCGGCCAAAACCTGATAACATCCAAATTGGACATTAGCACCGTCACCGCTTCCTGAACCTGGGCCCGTGCAGACAAAATTCTCATTGATTAATTTCTCTGCATCGCTGTTTTTATTCGCCAGCAACAATTCTCTTATTTGAGGCAAAAATGAAAATGCTTTGTAATTGTTGGCATCTTGTGGAGATCCGCTCCAAAGCGTAATGTCGTTTAAAACCAATTTTTCGGTTGTAACGCCTCCATCGGGCATTATTCCTAAACGGCCGTTTCCTAAAGGCAGTGTTTCTTCCCATTGAGAAGCTGGTTTGTTATACCACAACTCAAGCGGGCTTTTTTGTGAATAACCTAAAATAGGCAGTAATATAAAAAGTAGTGCTTTATACTTTCTGATATTCATAGTTTTATTTTTTTTTGCCACAGATTAAAAGGATTACAATGATTTTATTCTGTGGCGAATTATATTTATTCTTTAAATTAAACCTGTTAGGTTTGTTTCGAAAAAAAAATTATTTGTTATACGGAATCGCTTTTATTACTGGTTTTTCTCCGTTTTTAACAGCTGATTCATCAAACTCAATTGTAACTTCCTTGCTTTCTCCTTTTAATAAAGTAAAATAACTGTCGGTTGCAATTGCGGGTAAGATCTGAGTTCCTGATTTATCATTTAAAACCTGCATCTGGATTCCGAAGGCAATTCCTGACGGACTAGAAACTTTGCTTTTTATCACATATTTTCCGTTTTGTTTTGTCATTTTCGAAGTCACATTTACGTTCGCTTTTGGCAGATTGTTCAATGCTGTAAAATCTTTCATATTGGTTCCTCTCCAATAAAAATTCTCGCTGATTAGTTTGTTCTGCGCATCTTTTAGCTTTAAGCGAATAAAATGCACCGGACTTAAATCTGAAGTATCGGTATTGTTTTCTGCTCCAAAAACCTGAAAATCGTATAAAGAATACCCCCAGCCAGAACCTCGTTTTATACCTAACATTCGAACATAACGTCCTTTTACCTCATCAAATGCTATATCTTGAAGTCCTTGTTTTCCGTCTTTTATGACACTTGCATCAGTCCAGTTTTTTGCATCAGAACTGATTTGGATTTTATATTCTTTTCCAAAAGCATTTTCCCAATTTAAAGTTACGCGATTGATCACGTATTCGTTTTCAAGATCGACGTAAATCCATTCGTTATCTGTAGAATTACTTGCCCATCTGGTATTAGAATCTCCGTCTGTAATATCTTTTACATTTCCTCCGTCTGTAGAAGATGCCGTAACATTCTTTTGAAAAGCCAAATCTTTCTGGTTCGAGTAAAACGGAATTACAAAGCTTTCTGTTGCTGTATTCGAATACGAATCTACAACTGCATTTTGTTTGAACTTATTTACTGGTTTTCCATCCAAATTATAGACAACAGCTTCTGCATTTAAGTTTTTAAAATCGGTTCCTGTGGTATTAATTATTTTAACCGAATTATTAACCGGACTCCATTGAATGTGCATCGGTTCACAAGCCGATTTTACACCCCAATAGGCTCCTGTTAAATCATAATAATAATCGTAAGTCTGCCAAACCATACTTGGATAAGACGACTGACTCATCCAAATCATAATTCCCGAAGCATCTTCCCACATGTGATCCAGCCAGCCTTCGTACATGGCTTTGTTGGTTTCAATGTTTAATAATTGGGCTTTTGTGGTGTATTCTTCCAGATTATTTGGTTTCCCGTAACGTTCATTTATGCTTTTGTCATAATTATCTGGTGCGGCATTGAATGCTTTTTGTCCAAAGAAATGTTTGTCCCACATATCGTTTCTTGGCCACCAGTCTTTTTCTGGAATAAATTTCTTGAAGCTTTCTATGTTCGGAAAAACGGCTGTTCCAATTTCAGAGCGCAATCCCCAACTTGGTCCGTCGCCTGTGCCTTGATAAGGTTCTGGATATTTTGTGAAATAAAATCTCGGATCTTTATTTCCCCACAATCCGCTTCCGCTTAAATTTCCTGTGTTTGAACATGGCTGATAATAACGGTCATTATTGTCGAATGTTTTGATATTTTCAGCAATCCAACCATTTAATGGAGGCTGCGGAAGGCCTTCGTTATTTCCACACCAAAGTGCAATACTTGCATGGTTTCTAACACGTTTTATTTTTTCGATTACATTGCTATTGAAAACATGAATATCTAATGGCAGATTTGGATTGGCATTCAACCAAAAATCATCCCAAACCATGATACCATATTTGTCGCAGGCTTGATAAAATTCATCGTCTGTAGTCGAACCTAACCAATTGCGAATGATGTTATAATTCATTTCTTTATGAAGTTTGACTTTCAAATCGTATTCTTCGTCTCTGCATCTCAACATGTATTCGCTCATTCCCCAGTTTCCTCCTTTTAAGAAAACACGTTTTCCGTTAATGGAAATATGGAGTACGCCACCTTCTGTATCGTAAGTATATTTTTTGATTCCAAAAGTTATTTTCTGACTATCTGAAACTACATTTCCTATTTTGAAAGTAAACTGACAAGTGTACAGATTAGGATCTCCGTAACCGTTTGGCCACCATAATTTCGGGTTTTGAATAGAAAGTTCTGGAAACTGTTCTTTAGTCAATTTTACATTTGTGATTCCGTCTGCATCAAGACTGATTTTTTTAGAGAATGTGATATTTCCTGGCATAATTACTCCAGTAAGAACACCTTCTAGATTTTGCGTTGATGAGTTTTTAAGATCTACTTTTATTTCTAGATCGGCACGGGCATTTGTTTGCAAATTGGTGTGAACCCACGGATCTGCAATGGTAACTTTATCAGTGTTGCTTAAGAAAACATCGTCTGTAATTCCTGAATTTAATCCCGGAACATACGGCATCCAATCCCAACCTGCGCTAGAAATATAAGTTGGGCTTCCGTAATTGTTTAAAGGTTGTTTCGGAATGCTTACCAAAATGTTTAATACGTTTTTTGCTTTACGATGCACCAATTTTGTAATATCAAATTTTCCTCGCTGCATCATACCGCTTAAAACTGCGATTTTTTTTCCGTTAAGGTAAATTTCTCCTTCGCGATTTATTCCTTCAAAATTAAGCCAGACAATTTCTTTTGTGAAGTTTTCCGGAATGTTGAATTCTGTTCGATACCAGAAACTGCGGTCGTATTTTGACTTGTCGACCTGATAAATATTATCGCCGAAATTTGGATCTTTTTCTAATCCGCTTACTACATAAGAGTTAAAAACAGTTCCCGGAACAACCGCTTTTACCCAGTCGGCATCTGAATAGTTTGAAGTAAATATTTTAATGCTGTCTTTTCCAATTTCTGCTTGTGGTTTTACTTTCCAAGCAATATCAGAAGAATTTAAGCTTACTCTATTTTGAGCATAAAAATGGAACGATAAGGCGTTTAAAACAAATAAATAGAGATAAAACTGAATAGTATAGAATTTCATTGTTATTTGAATGATTATAAAATTGTAATTTATTAAAATAAGAATGCCATTTTGGGCTCAGTTTCTAACAGAAAAGCTCAGTACTGTTACTACACCTATACCCAAAATGGCATTACAAATCAAAACTGTGACATTAACCAAATCACATGACCAAAAAATAAAAAATTACTATTAAAAGTTTTTTTAGATATTAGTAACCTGGATTTTGATCCTCTGGACCAATCTCATCATTTAGCTTAATCTCTCCAATAGGAATAGGATAACGGTTGTGAAATTCAGCAATTGTACCGTTCTGTTTTGCCCATTTGTTACGAGCGCCAACTAATTCTACTAATTTTCCTGTACGGATAAGATCCATTCTTCTCCAGCCTTCAAAAGCCAATTCACGCATACGTTCGTCAAGAATTTGGTCTCTAAACTGCGTTTGAGAAAGTCCGCTCCATTTCATTGCATCTGGTAATGTTCCTCCAAAAGCTCTTGTACGAACTTGGTTAACGTATCCTTCTGCTTCTGTCGTGCTTCCTAATTCATTTAAACATTCTGCGTAATTAAGCAATACGTCAGAGTATCTGATATATGGTTTGTTTTTTCCTGAATTCCAAAACGATTGTTTTCCATCTACACGAATATCTTCAAATTTTTTAATGTGCGGATCTAATTCATCGCCTCCAAAACCAGCAGGAAGCGTTGGTACAACTCCTTTATAAGTAAAATCATAACGAATACTTGCGGCTTTACGCAAATCGCCTGCTTCCCATATTCCGCCAGCCGTTTTATCTTTATAGCAATATTGAGTAGGAAGAATTAAGTCGTAACCTCCAAAATAAGCATATTGGTCCATATTTGCCAAAACTCTTGATCCTGTCTGCCATTGTATCTGGTTGTTATCTGGCCAATTATTGGTATACTGCCATTCGTATAAAGATTCTGGAGAGTTAGCATGGTCTGGGCTAAAAACATCTGCGTAGTTAGGCAACAAACTATATTTTCCAGATTTGATCACTTCTTCAAACCATTGTTTTGCTTTGGCGTAATCACGGTATCCTGAAGCTTGAGGAGCATATAGATATACTTTTCCTAAAAGCGCTTGAGCTACTCCTTTTGCAGGAAATGCAGGATTACTCTGTGTTACAGGAAGTTTTTCTACTGCTCTTTCTAAATCGGCAACGATATAAGAATAAACTAAATCTAAAGGTTGGCGTTTTAAACCAAATTCTGCTGATTTTGCTTTATCATTAATCGGTATTTCTCCCCAATATTGCGTAAGCTCAAACATTAATGTTGCTCTTAAAAAACTAGCTTCACCCATCAAAAGATCACGTTTTGCGCTATCATCTTCTGTATTGATGCCTAGTGCTCTAATAGATTGTGCAGCCACTTCAATTACTGGCCACCTGTCATTCCATAATTGACCAATTGCCTGATTTTCTTGGCTTAAAAAACCATTGTACAAGTCAAGTCCTGCTTGGTTTGCATCTCCAGTTACTTGCAAAGCTCCTTGTTGTGCTTCGTCTGTACCAAGAGAAGTATAAAGTCCTGCACGGTCTTTTTGCATATTTCTCCAGTTGGTAATAGCTCCCAAAAGAACAGGTTCTATTTTTCCTAAACTACCGTAAGCTTGGGCAGCAGTAAGTGAACTTTGAGGCTCTTCATCCAAAAAATCTGAAGAGCAGGATCCTGATAATATAGCTAGAGCCATAAAGGCTATAATTTTTGCTTTCATAAAAATAATTTTTAAAATTAATTTGATTAAAGAGTTACATTTAATCCCATAACTATCATTCTAGACATTGGATAAGAATCTCCTCCTTCAGGATCATAACCTTTATACTTAGTAATGATAAATAAATTAGAACCTGTTAGATAAAACCTTGCGTTTCTAAGAAAAACACTTTCTGCAACTTTATCTTTTAATGTATAAGATAATGTAAGTGCATTTAATCTTAAGAATGAAGCATCTTGAATTGCCTTATCTGTCTCACCTAAACTATATCTTCCTCCTCCATAATAAGCTCTTGGCACATCTGTATTAGTGTTAGTAGGAGTCCAACGATCTAAAAGATCTGTATGCGCTGCACTCATTCCTCCTGAGTTCATATAGCTTTCGTAAGTTCCACTTGGTCTCTTACCTCCTATTGAATAAGCAAATACTGCATTTAGTCCAAAACCTTTATAGTTAAGATCTGTAGCAAAACCTCCATAATAATCAGGGTTCAAATCACCAACTACATATCTGTCTTGATCGTTTATTACACCATCTCCGTTACGATCTTTAATTTTAATATCTCCAGGCTGAACAGTTCGGCTTCCGTAATTTACTTTACTAAGGTCTTCTCCTTGTTGTGCTATACCATCATATTGAAACACATAAACTGTATTTACTGATTGACCTAAGAAAAAGTTACCTGTTCGTTGAATTTCATTGTTGCTATAACCACCTAAATTGTATATTTCTGTAGCATCTCCATAAAGTTTTGTAACCTTATTTTTTGCTGATGATATATTGGCAGAAACATTCCATCTTAAATCTTTGTTTTTAATGATGTCTCCGCTAAGTTCCAATTCGAAACCTTGATTTGTTGTAGCACCAATATTATCCAGTTTATATTTATATCCTGATGAAACTGGCATGTTGCGAATCATTAAAAGATCATCATTATTTATATGGAAATAGTTAGCGCTTGCAGTCAGTCTGTTTTGGAAGAAACCTGCATCCAATCCAATGTTAAACTGTTTTTGTTTTTCCCATCTCAAATCAAAATTATCGATGTAATTATCAGACACGTAAGTACCAGAATTATTGCTGACTTGTGCATTATATAGTGCAAAATATCTGTAAGGATCTACATTTTGATTACCTACTGTACCATAACCTACACGAAACTTAAGTTGATTTAATTTTTCAAATCCTTGAAGGAAATTTTCTTTAGCAATATCCCAGCTTCCTGCAATAGAAGGAAAGGTTCCCCATTTATTATTTGGACCAAATTTAGAAGAACCGTCTCTTCTTATTGTTCCTGTAATATTATACTTCCCGTCAAAAGTATAGTTCAGTCTTGCGAAATAAGATTGGTTTGAATAGTTTGTAAATTTTGAACCCAATTGCGCATTATCCTTTTGATATGCACCTGATAATGCCATATAAGTCAAATCATCACTAACAAATCCGCGGGCTCTTACATCAGTACTATTATCAGAATTGCTCGTTACAGAGAATCCTCCCATTAAACTTACGTCATGTTTTTCAGCAAAAACTCTGCTATAAGTTGCTGTATTATCCCATTGATAGTTTAATTGTGAATATCTGTAATGATGCGCTTCTCCATTCATAGAATTTCTAAGCGATTGTCCTGTGTAACTTGGTACATAATCAAAATTTGCTTGATCTGTAACATCTACAGAAAGAGTAGTTCTAATATCAAGTCCTTTTACTGGTTTTAAACTTAAAAAGTTACTACTTGTAAGTCTATTACGAGCACTTGAATTTATGATATCAAGACTTATTATCGGATTATAAAGATTTTGATCAAATACTTCACCATATCTCAAATAAGTAGCCTTAGGATCTATTGGCAATAATGGATTTGCTCCTAACGCCACACCAAAAGCGCTTCCTTCTTGATAGTTAGTTTCACTTCTTGAGAAAGTAGTATTAGTACCAAACTGCAACCATGATTTTAAATCCTGAGTAAGGTTAATTTTCCCATTATATCTTTTAAAATCAGAGTTTTTAAGAAGTCCCTCTTGGTTAACATAATTGAAACTCACAAAATAAGTTCCTTTTTCTCCTCCTCCGCTAAAGCTTAAGTTATGATTCGTTTGAAAACCTGAACGCGTTACTTGATCTAACCAATTGTAACTTTTACCAGTTCTATAAGATTCCAATTCATAGGGTGCAAATACAGTCGACCCATCCGACTTAATTTGATTGATATAAGCCGCACGATCAGCTCCTGGATGCTCGTCCATATAACGATTTGCATAAGCATCAACTCTTAGATCAAATAGCTGTTGGCCATTCATCAAAGGGATAGTTCTTGCAAATTCAGATATACCAGTCCATGTGTCGTACTGAATTTTTGCATCTCCTGTTCTTGAACCTTTTTTTGTCGTAATTACGATTACTCCATTTGCTGCTCTTGAACCGTATAATGCAGTAGCAGAAGCATCTTTAAGAACTTCCATACTCTGAATATCGTCAGGGTTAATGTTTTCAAAATTACCATCGGTAATCAAACCATCGATTACGAATATTGGGTTACCTCCAAAATTTAAAGAGTTGTTTCCTCTAATTCTGATTGTACCTGTTTGACCTGGAACAGCGTTTTGTTGTACATATACACCTGAAGCACGCCCTTGTAATGCTTGTACTACGTTTGGTGTAGGAACCTCTCTAAGCTTGTCCCCAGAAACACTGGTTACAGCTCCTGTTAGATCTCCTTTTTTTATTTTGGCTCCCACGATTATGACTTCAGTCAATTCTTGTGTGCTTGGAGTCAAAGAAACATTAATTTCAGATTTACTTGCTGCTACAGTCTTTGAATCAAATCCTATAAAACTAAATTCTAGTGTGGAGCCAGATTTTACGTTTGTTAATTTGTAACTACCATCAATGTCTGTCGCTGTAGAAATCTTAGTACCTTTTACCAGAATGGTTGCGCCTGGCAGAGGTAAGTTTTCATTATCTGTAACTTTACCGGTTATGGTTTGGGAATAAAGTGTACCGGCAGAAAGCATAACTACTAAGAAGCATAAGTATCTTATTGCAATTCTCATAATAATTTGGTTTTTTTAGTTAATAAATTAGAGAGTTAGTTTTTTTATTTGTTTATTGAGCATTGAAATAGGAGAAAACGAATTGACTTATACTATACTATACTACAACATTACAAACATACAAATATTTTTATTACATCCAACTTTATGTTTAAGAATTTGCTATTTTTTTGAGTGATTTATTTCGTCTTTGATACAAATACACAGGAATAAAAACGAAAAAGAGAATAGACCTTCAATCATTTTAAAGAAATATCAGACAAAACATTAAAAGTATTATCCTTAAAACAAGGAAAATCGTATGATTTTGACTTATAGTACAGTAAATAAAAATTCTAAAAAAATCAAGATTTTAGTCCAGTATTGAAACAAAAAAAGATGCACTATTGTGCATCTCTATCAAAAAGCTTTAAATCTTAATTTCTCTGATTGTTAGAACCTTATAACTTTACTAAAACCTACGCCACACCCCATTTTGAAAATAATATAAAGATACTTAGCATACCAATTATTAAGAGAGCAAAATACCAGTGGCGATTCTTCCAAGGAGTCAATTCAATAGATTCCAGTTTAATTTCAGCATAACTATAAGTAGGATAGAATTTAGATACCACTAGCATACATACAGAAGTAAGCACAAACAGCAAAGCCAACATATGCAGATAATGCAATTGAATATCCAGAACGTAATTAAAAAGGATATAACTCAGAATAAAAAATATCATTCCGATTTTTGCTGCTTGAGGCGGTACTTTTTTAAACACAAAACCAACTAAAATAATGGTGAAAATTGGCACGCAAAACATACCTCCTAATTGCTGCAAATAAGTATAAAAACCCGCTTTACTAAATATGATAAATGGAGCTGAAAACATTGCTAAAGCCGAAACAATAATCTCAAACTTTCGTCCTGTGTAAACCAGATGTGTTTCGGTTACTTCTTTATTCCTTTTTTCTAACCACGGTTTATAGAGATTAAGTACAAATAATGTACTGCTACTATTAAGTCCTGCATTAAAAGTACTAATTGCAGCACCCAAAACTACAGCGGCAGTTAAACCAATCATTACTCCTGGCAATGTATCTTTTATAACAAGCGGAAAAACTTCTGCCGTATTTTCTAATTTATCATAAAGATGCACACCAACTAATCCTGGAATATTAATAATGAAAGGGCATAACAGTTTTCCTAAACAAGCCAATCCCATACCTTTTTGGCTGTGCGATAAACTCTTTGCAGAAAGCGCCTGTTGCATAATAAACTGCTCCATTCCCCAATAGTACAGATTCATAATAAACATTCCTGTAAAAATGGTACTCAGCGGAACCTCATCATGAGGCTGACCAATGGCGTTTAAATGTTCTTTATGCTCTGAAAGTAAAATATGAAGACCTTTGAACCAGTCTCCATTCCCTAAAAATTTGAAGCCAAAATAAGGAAAAGCAATTCCGATAGTCAGTAATCCAATACTTAAAACGGTATCGCTTATTGAGATTGCACGTAAACCGCCTAAAACAGAATAAGCACAACCTGTAAGTCCGATTACCCAAACCATAAACCAAATGTTTTGCCAATAACTAAAACCCAAAGGCCCTAGAAAATTAAACATTCCGGTCAAGGCAACAGCTCCTCCGTACAAAACAGCAGGAAGCAAATTGACAATATAACTGCATAAAAAGATAATCGAAACTAGCCTTTTAGTAGAATGATCATAACGTTTTCCCAGATAATCTGGAATAGTCATGGCGCCTGTGCGAAAATAGATTGGCAGGAAGAACTCGGCAACCAAAAGCATGGCTAGCACAGAGCTTACGCCCCATGCTATCACGCTCATATTATTAATGTAAATAGATTCGTTTTCGCCTATAAACTGATTCGCACTGATGTTGCTTAGCAGTAAAGCACCACCAACGATGAAGAAATTATTATTATGATCGGCAAAAAAAAGTCCGCTTGTTGTTTGAACCTTTTTTTTTCGAGTTTTTAATGCCGAAATTACAGCAACTAAACCTGTTATTAGTAAAAAACTAACAATGGATGAAACGTTCATAAATTACAACGAATTTCTATCTATAAGAATTGTTGGAATGATTTCCTGAGTTTTTTTTCTGTTTAAAACAAAATCGGCCGCTTTTTTTCCCATTTCTGCGAAATCGGTAGAAAATGTAGTGACACCATCAAAAATAATCTCTTTTACGATATCATCATTGTGTGAGATAAAACCAATGTCTTTACCTATTTTCAAGCCTTTGATTTTTGAATCTTTCAGCATTTCCCAAAGCTCTAGATTGTGAATGGTAAAGTATACTTTTCCTTTTTCTAGAGAACCCGCCGTATACTCTTCTTTTATAACTCCTTTGATATCATAATCTTTCATGAATCTCTTGAAGGAATTTAGAATTTCGTTAGGTTCTGCAGACGATGGTTTAAAGAAGAAAACCAATTCGTCGTATTTTTTAATTTTATCTTTAAGCTGCACAAAAGCATTGTAAGACGAATCTCCAAACTCTTGTGCAACATAATTGTAATCTTCATCTGTTTCTATAAAACGGTCTACCAATAATACTCGGTTTGTTGGAAGCTGTTTTAAGACAGCTGGTGTTTTTTTGTTAGGAATTGGAGCAATAACAAACATTCCGTATTTTCCTTTTATACTCTGAACAATATTTTCGAATGTGCCAAAATTATTGTGATGGAAGAAAATATCCAATTGCACATTTTTTCCTAGCCCTTTTCTAAAATTCTCATAAAACGTTTCCTGAAAAATATCAAATGCAAAAATCAATAATGCAACTTTCAACTCCTGCTTTACATCATTAGTAGCAACAAAGTAACCCAATCTGTTTTTTGATTCGATTATTCCTCTATGAACAAGTTCTTTATACGCTTTTGCAATGGTTTCTCTCGCAAAACCTAGCTCGCTTATAAAAGTGTTTACAGAAGGAAGCAAATCACCTTTTGTCACTACCTTTTCATCAATTGCATTAATTATTCCCTGAACCAATTGCTCATGTTTAGATAAGGAATTAATAGATTCAAGATTTTTGATCTGTTGAATAATTTGCTTCATAAAACGTTTTAATAGGTATTTATTTAGAAAATATAGTATTACAAATATATACTAATGTTTATAATTTAGTTAAGCTTTGGTAATTTTTAAAACCACACTGCTGTTTGATGCCGTCACATTTGGATTGATTCCTACTTGCATTAAGAAATCGCCAGAATAAACCGCTGTTTCTACCACAGGTTTTTTATCTGGATAAACGTTGATTTCTTCTATCTTATAATTTTGACCAGCCTGCAATCCTTTTAATTTTATTGGAAGATGTGTACCAGCTTCATATCTTGAATTAACCGAATAACTGAAAACCACTCCTTCGTTTCCGTTTTTATTGACAAACATTACAGAAGCCGCATCATTCCCATATGGATCTTGTAGACGATATTGATCACCTTGCCAAATAGTATTACTTAAGGCATGATAGTTTTTGATGGCTTGTTGTGTAAAGGTTAAATCTTTATCGTTTAATTCTTTAACTACAATGTCAAAACCTAATCTTCCCATCATGGCAACATCTGTACGGTATTTTAAAGGCTGTTTTCCCCAATCTGTAACGTGTGCTGCAATACTCAAAGCAGGATAAAAATACGAGTACTCATATTGCATGTACACGCGCTCTAAAGGATCTGTATTATCACTTGGCCAGAATTCTGTAAAATATTTCAAAGCTCCGTAATCGACTCTTCCTCCACCGCCTGAGCAAAGCATCATTGGCACTGTTGGATATTTTACACGAATACGCTCCAATACTTTATAAAGTCCTGTTACATAATCAGTATAAAAATTATTCTGATTGTCTTTTAAATAACTAGAATACGCATTATAAATCACCGCATTACAATCCCATTTAATATAAGCTAATTCCGGATTTTGAGTAAAAAGATTATCCACAACTCCATAAACAAAATCCTGAACTTTTGGATTCGATAAATCTAAAACCAATTGGTTACGGAAATAATGTTCTGTTCTTCCTGGCTGTTTTACAACCCATTCTGGATGTTTTTTGTACAAATCACTCGCCGGACTTACCATTTCAGGCTCGATCCAGATTCCAAATTTTACCTGATTGTCTTTAGCTGTTTTTACCAAAGTTCCAATTCCGTTTGGCAGTTTCTTTTTATTAACGTCCCAATCTCCCAAAGCCGCGTCATCATTGTTACGAGGATAAGTGTTTCCAAACCATCCATCATCTAACAAAAACATATCTACGCCCAGTTTTTTACTATCCGCGATAAGCACTTTTAGCTTTTTTTCATCAAAATTAAAATAAGTCGCTTCCCAGTTATTCAATAAAGTTAAACGATCTCCTTTTCCGTCAAGGATTTTATGACTTCTTGACCAATCGTGTAAATTACGACTTGCAGTTCCTTTTCCTTTTGATGATAAAGTGTACCAAAATTTAGGCGTTGTAAAAACTTCACTTTTAGCCAATTTGTAAGCTGCCGCCGCATTATTAATTCCTGAAATAACACGAAGATTATTTAAAGGATCTAATTCTAAATCGGTTCTAAAATTTCCTGACCATTCCAAACCTGCAAACAAAACCCTTCCTTCATCTTCTGAAGCTGGTTTATCCAAAGAAACCATAAATACTGATGGCTGAAATAAATTGGTGCGAGATCCTAATTTAGTATCTAACGTTTTAATTCCGTGAGTAATTTTAGTTTCTTCTGGCTGCATTTCTTTTGCCCATTCACCGTGATATTGGTTCAAATAGAAATTCTTATATCCTTTCAAATACAAATTAGCCGATGCATATTTGTTTAAAGTAATACTTCCTTTTTCGTTATGCTGAATCGTTGTCCACTGTTCGATTACATCATTATCAAAATAAGACTGAATAAACAAATGAACCTCAACTGGATACACAGGATCTTTTAGCGTAATATCAGTTTGAAAAACTCCTGTACTAATTTTTTTTGTTTCATGGCTTACATATAACAAATCAAGTGAAGTATTTCCGTCAGCATGAGTTACTGTTATCGCTGGTTCTAATAAATTTTTAGATCCAGAAGCGGTATAAGCTGCATTATAAATAGTTGAATAATCGGTTCCTTGACGATACTGACTTTGTATTTTGGCATAATCTGAATCGTTTGCCAATTTTTCTCCTAAATAAATAGTGCTTACTTCTTTTCCTTTATTTACCTGTAAAACCAATGCATTAGTTTTTGTTTTTACAGCTATAATTTCTTGTGCTGTTATTGTACTGCAATAACTCGTGAGAATAAAAAATGCTATCGCAAAAGACTGCCTTAAATTGATACTTTGTTTTTTCATTTTATTATGTATTATTTTTTACTTCTTTTCTTGTGTAATTCCTTTCCAAACATCGGTTCTAAATAACGATGCTGGAAGTCCAGACGCATTTGTCAAATTTCCGTTTGGATTATCTGCCCAGTTGTATCGAACCGAAACAGGATTTGGAACGTTCTGCGCATATACCACAACTTTTCCGTTTACAATTTTGGCTTCTGCCCAATAAAATTTCTGGTCAGCTCCTGCAATCGAAAATCCTTTCAGTTCGCCATTTTTGGCTTTGATATCAGTATTAAAATCAAAATCCAGCACAATCGTATTGTTTTCAATTTTGTATGATTTATAAAGCGGACCTGAATATTCGATTTTGGTATTATACACTTTAGCCAAAGCGATATTAGCCAGACGACCGCCAACATCTTGTTTGTTTTTTGGGTGAATATCTTCTCCGTTTCCAATATCAGTTGTAACCGCCATTCCTGTATTTGGCAATTTTAAAGTCAGGAATTGCGCTTCTCTTAATTCTGCCCAATCTGAATCTCCAGGTTCTTGTTTCTGCTCTTTGTAATTGGCTAACTGAACAAAGAAAAATGGAAGATTTTTGTCTTTAAATTTTTCTCTCCAATCGTTTATAAGCAGCGGAAATAACTTTTGATATTGAAAAGCTCTTTCTGCATTGCTTTCTCCCTGATACCAGATTACTCCTTTTATTTTATAATCTACTATTGGAGCTATCATCGCATTATAAATTGCACTTGGTCTGTTTTGTCCTTGTGCTAAATAAGGTCTTACAGGCAAATCTTTACTGTCTGCCCCTATACTATATTTCCAATCTCCTGCTAATGAAACCATCTCTTTATCTGATTTTAAAGCGATACTTTCTTCTCCATAAATACCCCCATTTCCTGCTCCATCATATACTCGAACGGTAATAACATTTTCTCCTTTTTTCAAATATTTTGATGGAATGGTATAATGGCGTTCTACATTGTATCCTTTTGTTTCGCCAACATAATTTCCATTTACCCAAATCATATCATCATCATCGGCAAAATAGTTTAGATTGAAATCTTTACTATTATCTGAAATCGTAAACTTTTTTCTGAACCAAACGATACCATCAAAATTTCCTAATCCGTTGCTGTCAAAGAAAGAAGGAACTTTCATTGTTTTCCATGAAGTATCATCAAAACCAACTGAAGCCCAAATTGCTTTTTCATTCTGATATCCTTTGTCTGCATTTGCAAGTTGTTTTTCCCAAACTGCTAAATCAGCATTGTATTTTTTCTCTAAAGTTTCTCTGCTTGATTCCGATTTCATTGCTTCAATCTGCGCATCAAAATCATGAATCGTACTTAACGCTCCAGAACTTGTCCAGGCTTCTATCAATGTTCCGCCCCAAGAAGAATGAATCAATCCAATTGGAATCTTTTTTTCTTTGTAAATTTTTCTAGCGAAAAAATAAGCTGTTGCACTAAAATCGGCTATGTTTTTAGGATCGCAAACATTCCATCCGTCGTGCTGTACTTTTAATGTATTTAATGGTAAAGTACTTTCTATATGCTCTGCTTGCAATAATCGAATTTCAGGATAATTGGCGTTTGCAATTTCTTCTTTGTAATTCTCTATTTTTCCCCAACCTTCAAGAGGCATTTCCATATTACTTTGTCCAGAACACAACCATACTTCACCAATTAGAATGTTTTGAAGTGTTTTTACTTCTCCGTCATTTATGGTAATCGTATAAGGACCGCCGTAAACAGGTGTTTTTAAAACTACATTCCACTTGCCGTTTACAACAGCAGTTTTGTATGTTTTTTTATCCCATGAACTGGTGACAGACACTGATTTCTGATTGCTTTCTCCCCAAAACGGAACTGCACTTTTTTGCTGCAAAACCATATTATCTGTAAAGAAAGAAGGCAGTGTTACTGTGGCATTTGCTGTAGCCGAAACTAGCCATAATACAGCCAGCAAAACATTATTTAAAAGATATTTTCTCATGCTGAATCTATTATCGTTTTATGATTTTATACAAATGCGCATCTTTTGAACCAAGATTTACATTTAAAGTATTGTCTTTTATTTCGCTTTTTTGAGAAGTAAAAAGATCTTCTATCTGATAATTGCCTTTTTGAATATCCAATCTCTCAAATGGCAATGCATAACTTTTTGTGTCATTTCCATAATTGAAAACAGCAACATACCAATCGTTTCCTATTTTCTGTTGAAAAACCTCAGTTGTATGTTTTCCTGTATTTCCTTCCAGCGGACGAAAAGCTACTCCATGAGCTACAATTTTCAGCAGTTCTTTGTTTTGAAGCCATTCTTTTGCGCGTTTGCTCCAAATTCCTTCCTTACTATAATCGTCTCCTGTAATTAAGGTTCCTGTGATTATAGCAGAAATTAATCTTGCACGATTTTCTCCTTCTGTAACACCAGCAAAAACAACATGATCGGCATCGATATAATCGTACGAATAAGTTTGCCACCAGCCGTAGTTAACACTATTTAAAGTATACTGAGTCTGTTCGATGGTTTTCCAGGCATCGCATGCAATACGTCGCACATGAGCATAACGAGAAGTTGCCATATTGGGAGAAATTGCGGCATAAATAAGCATTTGTCCGTTAAGTGCGTTTACCAAATGTTCCATTCCAACTTTGTAAGCCTGCATTCCTGTTGTGACATTTTTATCATAAAAAGAAGAAGACTCAGCCGCTGCGTGTCCCAAAAAGTCGATTTTAATCATTTTGAAGCCGCACGCTTTAAGTTTATTAATTACATAATCAACACGTTTCAGCGTACCAGGATGTGTTGGATCAATTGCGCGTGCGCCATCAAAATCAAAATACGTATTTCCGGTTTTGGTCCAAATTTCGCCAAAAGTATAATCGCTTCCTTCTGCCTTACGGTTTGGTCCGTCTTTCCAACCCCAATCTGTAAAAGGTGCCCAATAAGCTCCCGGTTCTAAACCTTTACTCTTACAATAATCTGCAAATTCTTTTAGTTTACTGAAATCTCCTGTAAAACCGTCTTTTACCATATTATCCCAAAATGAATCAAGATCAATATAAGCCGTATTGCCCACTCGAAATTGCGGAATTTCATTGGAAAAAAAATCAGCAACTTTAGTCGTATTTTCATAATTGATTTTTTCCATCAAAACACCCCAGCTGTTCCATCCTACAGGAGTTGGTTTGTCCCATTCAAAAACATATGGTTTTTCTACCATACGATTGGTTTTAGCATATTCTTCCATCCCGTTTCTCCAATCTGAATAATATCCGACAAAGAATTTTGGGGACACTATTTTATTTCCTTTTACTAAACCATGGGCAATGCTGTCGCGTGTAATTTCTTTTTCAGAAAAACCAGCCCAAGCCGAGAATAAAGGTTCTTTATTTTTGTTGATTGATTTTACAGCACTTTTCCAAACCGTATGTTCTAAAGACCCCACAATGAAACCATTTCTGGAAGCGTTATTGAATACGATTCCAACTTCTGCACTTGTATTACTTGAAATAGTATCTAATTTTTTAGAATTGTAACTTGCCCACGCATCATTATCATAAGGAACATATACGGTTTGCAGGTTTTCTACTTTATCGAAAGTAATTTTTCCTAAATTTAATGGTGCAATATAATTGGTTGCTATCTGCTTTTCGTTACTTATTATTTCTATTTGAGTTATAAAATAAGATTGATTATTATAAGTGAAGAAATTTTGAATTAAAGTTGGATTGTTTTTATCCGTATAAGTAAGAATGTATTTTGTTCCTTTTCCTAAATTATCAGTAAAAGCTTCTTTTGACAAAATTGCTTCTGAATAATCAGCAATAGAAATTGTTTTACCATTAACCACAACTGAAGCTTTTGCTCCAGAAAAAATATTTTTGCCTGATTGGCTTACTGCTATTGTTTTGTTTTTAGAATCAAAATTAATACTGCCATTTTTTCCAAAAGTCATTTTTATGTTCTTTTGAGCTTGCATAAATGGACTAAAAAAAAGCATTATTATACCAGACAAAAACAGCTTTTTTAGTAATAAACAGTGTGGTTTCATCAATTTTATTTTTGGTTATTATACTATTCTATACTACAATGATACGAATTAAAATTTACCCTGCAAGAACATTGCAAAAAATAGTGTTTACTTTTTTTGTTCAAAAAAACATAATCACCTACAAATCAACACGTAAAGCAATTAAAAAAGAGCTTGATTTTTTTTCTTCAAAATAGTCATTTTGACAATAATTCTAACATAATCTCAAAAAACTAACTAAAAATATGCATCTCAAAAAATTTTATAAATCAAAAATTATCATTTTAATATTCTAAAGCTCAAATAAAAAATCCCGATTCTCAACTAAAGTGAAAATCGGGATTTTTGGAAGTTTTTAAAAGTCTTTACTTCTTAACAAACTTAAAGTTTTGCACAGGATGTCCCACAGCTTTTACTTTTACCACATAAACACCTTTTGAAAGTCCGTTTACTGGTATTTCTGAACTAATCATGTCTTCGGCAGTTATAGAGTTTTTCCAAACTTCTTTTCCGCTTATATCATATAATGAGATTGCAGCAGTGCCATTAATTGCCTGATCAAATTTAATTCTAATGCTATTTGACGCCGGATTAGGAAAAACATAATTGGTAGAAGCCGTTGGCCAATTATAGCTTGGTGCACTTAATACCCCCGCGTTTGAAATAGCGTAAATAGCCGCATCTGCTGCAGGCAATTGAACGCTTAATGTGCTTTGAGCGGTACTTGTTGCTCCAGAATAAAGTTCTTTAACAGTATAGTTTCCAGATCCAAGTCCTAGTCGACTCAAACTGATAGTATTGGTTGTTGCTGTGCTTCCGTAGTTAAAAACAGCTACATAAGTAACATTGTTGTTCGTTGCAGAAAATACATTTGCTGCATTATATCCTGTATTTCCATCGGCGGGAATAAAGTACGTTTCGTTGCGGGCAACATTCATTACATCATTATTCTGTAAGAGGCTTTGTGCAGTTGTTTTCCATTGTCCTGTAGCAGAAAAATCATCACCTGTAATTACCGTTCCTGTAACCACACTGCTTAGTAATCTCGCACGATTTTGTCCTATTGAAGCAGTCCCAAAAACAACGTGATCGGCATCTATATAATCATAAATCTGATTTTGCCACCAACCGTAAGTTGTACTATTCAAAGTATAATCTGTTTCATTTATGTTGGTGTAAGCATCGCATGCTATACGTCTAACATGTGCAAAAGGACCAGTTGCCAAATTAGGAGAAATTGCAGCTTGTACTAACATTGTTCCGCCAATTTCATCAATTAAGTATTTCATTCCCTCTTGATATGCTTCCATACCAGTATGAAGCTGATTATTTGCAAAACCATCTGCTTCAATACTCGCATGCGTTAAGAAGTCAATTTTTATCATTTCGAATCCTGCAGTTTTGAAACGATTTATAAAATAGTGAATTCTAGCCTTAGTTCCTGGACTTGTTGGATCCATAGCATAAGCGCCATCCAACTCTAAAGGATTTCCGTTGACTTTTGTCCAACACTGATTATAAGTATACGAACTTCCTTCAACCTGACGATTGTATTTTCCCCAATCTACAAAAGGAGCCCAATAAATTCCGGCCTTATATCCTTTGCTTTTTGCGTAAGTGACAAATTGAGCCAACTCAGCATCGCTCATATTATCCCAATACGAATCCAAATCTATATATAAAGTATTGTCTTGAGTTTTAAATGCAGGACAATCATCATGAAAAAAATCTACAACAGCTTTGGCTTTCGTTAAGTTGACATTGGTTTGCATAGCTCCCCAACTGTTCCATCCAAGCGGTTTTGGCGCTGTCCAATCAAAAATATATTTGGGTTGCATGGCTGCATTTGCTTGCGCAAATTCCTCAAATCCTGTTCGCCAATCATCTGTGGCATTAATCATTACTTTTGGAGAAGGACAGCTCGTTTGACCAACGTTTACCCAGCCATGTCCTCTTGCATCTCGAGTTACATCTTGTTTTGTCCAACCTGCGATAACCGAAACATAAGCTGATGAAGAACCGCCACCACTTACTGTAACACCTGTTTTCCATTTTGTATGTTCCAACGAACCAATTACCAAACCTTTACGATTGGTGTTATTGTAAATATTCGTCACCTCAGATGCCGTAAAATCAGCCGAGTTTAAAGTATAAGCATTGTATCTAATCCAAGCATCATTATCGTAAGGAACAAATACGGCTCTAGCATCTCCAGTTCCAAAATTTGGCGTTACCTGATTACTGGTTAAAGGAGACATTCTATAACAGTTTGATCCATTTCCTGTTAACACCACTTGTACAGCCAAATAATTTTTATTGGTATAAGTATAAAAAATCTGCTGCATTCCAAGCGAATAATTACCGCTTAAGGTAAAGATGTGTTTAGTTCCACTTCCTACATTATCAGTAAATGATTCTGAGCTATAAACCGCCGAGGCAAAATTAGTGCTAACATACTGCTGATCGCTGTTTGCATAAGCAGATGCATTGCTGATTACAGTTGCGCCATTAAATTTTATGCTATACGTTTTATTAGTTAAATTGTATACGATACTATTATTTGTTCCGAAAGCAATGGTTTGGTTAGTTCCAGCTGCTAAAGGTGTCAAAATAAATTTATCGAGATTGGGAGCCCAAGAGTTTGTATTATCCCAAAGCAAAGTCGTTGTACCGCTGTTCAAGTAAACACTTATATTTTTAGAAGCTGCTGTACTCCATCCTCCGCTCGGCTCACATGGAATTGCAATCGCTGCCGCTGAACCAGCTGTTAGTCGAATCGCACGCGGATCTCCCGTACAATAAAACAATTGGAGATTGTACCAGCCAGTTGCTGCAACAGTAACATTTACAGAGACACTACCCGTACCTCCTAAATTACCGACTATTTTTCCTGAGCAGGAATCGCAATTTTGGATGTCGGCATTTCCTGTACGGGTGCCATTTTCAAATTCATAACTCTGGCTCCAGCTGCAAATCGTTAATAAAAACAACATTGAGGTCAGTAGTTTTTTAACCCATACTTTTTCTTTTGTAATTTTTTCTTGCATAGTTTTTTTATTATTAGTTAGTAAGATTTAGTACTATTCTGTACTATACTACAATAATAAGAAAAATATTAGTATAACATTAAAAATCAGACGATTTAATTGCTTTCTATAATGATAATATATAGAGAGCCAATAAAACCGATACTTTTTTGTCGCTAAATTTTTTTTAGATTACGAAACATCTTTCTTCACTGACCTTGAAACACTTAACTTTATCAAACACTATTCTTTTTTATAGTCTACTATTTTCTTTAGAAATAATTCAAAAAAAATTTTCACAATTAAAAAAACGCCTTATATTTGCACTCGCAATCACGCAACGATTGCAACATACTGGAGAAATGGCAGAGCGGTCGAATGCGGCAGTCTTGAAAACTGTTGACTGTAACAGGTCCGGGGGTTCGAATCCCTCTTTCTCCGCTGAATTTTAAAAACCTCAATTTTTTATTGAGGTTTTTTTTTGCTTCATACAGAAGTTAAGTCGTCTTTAAAATTCAATTCAAAACAAAACCTCAACCCAAAAATCATGTGCAGTAGGTAAGAAAAAAATCATTATTTTTAGACTAACCTTCATTTTTGCATTATGACCGATAAATCACAACTCTTAAGTTCCATTTTCAGGCATCTTGACGGCTTGGTTACTGCGCCTGTAGCAATAGCGCTAAAAAATAAATCTGTTTTAGAATTTATCTTAAGCAAAAGGCAAATATCATTATCTGAGCTTACTTCTGCTTTTAATGCTAATGAAGGATATCTGAATGTCGGTCTGAGAGTTCTCGCTTCTCAGGGATTTTTAGAATATGAGATCGATAATAAAACACAGATAATTACAATTTCTGGTAACGAGAAAACCGAAATTGCTTTTTCGCTGTTTCATCTCTACGAAGATGTTGTTGAATTGCTCCAATTATCAATACATTTTCATCCGCGTTTGTTTGAAGATACGCCGTTTGAAAAACTCAATATTATTTTTGAAAAATATAAAAAACGATACGGAATTGGACCTTCTAGCGATCCTTTAACAAATAGCATTCAGGAACAAATTTTAAAACACATTGAAGGTTACCTCATCGGACCAACTATTGTGCGATTGGCGATGAACGGAATGTTTCATAAGTATTTTATGGAAACTTCTTTCAGACCCGAAGAGTTTCATAAATCACCTGAGAACTTTAAAAAAATATTAGACTTTTTTGCTCATCTGGGCTGGTTTCTGGAAAAAAATGGAAATTATCAATTTACCGAAGCGGGTTTGTTTTTTGCAAAAAGAGCTAGTGCTTATGGCGTTACAGTTTCTTATCTGCCAACATTTGCCAAAATCGAAGAATTAATTTTTGGAAATCCTGATGCTATACGAACTGCTGAAGGCAAAAACGAAATTCATGTTGATCGCGAAATGAATGTTTGGGGAAGCGGCGGCGCGCACGATACTTATTTTAAAGTCGTTGACGAAATTCTAATCAAGCTTTTTAATCTTCCAATCGGAGAACAGCCAAAAGGGATTTTAGATATGGGATGCGGAAATGGCGCTTTCCTCCAGCACATTTTTGAAGTAATCGACAGACAGACTTTACGCGGAAAAATGCTTGATGAATATCCGTTATTTTTAGTCGGTGCCGATTACAATCAGACAGCTTTGAAAGTTACGAGAGCCAATCTTATCAATGCAGATATTTGGGCAAAAGTAATTTGGGGCGATATCGGACGTCCTGATTTACTGGCAGATGACTTGAAAGAAAATTATAATATTGATTTGAAAGATCTCCTGAATGTGAGAACTTTTCTCGATCATAATAGAATCTGGCAAGACCCGAAACATAGTAACGAAAATAGAGCCAGTACCTCAACTGGTGCATTTGCTTATAGAGGCAAAAGAATTAGCAATAATTTAGTCGAAGATAATCTTTTAGAACATTTACAAAAATGGTCGCCATATGTACACAAATTCGGTTTACTTCTGATTGAACTTCATACTATAAATCCAAAACTTACGGCCAATAATTTAGGTAGAACTCCCGCAACAGCTTATGATGCTACTCACGGTTTTTCAGATCAGTATATTGTTGAAATTGATGTTTTTAATGCAATTGCCGCAGAAGCAGGATTATTTCCAGATAAAGCAATTTTTAAGCGTTTTCCTGATGCTGATACTGCAACAGTTAGTATTAATTTATTGAAAGGAAAATAATTCCGAAATAAAAAAAGCCTCCAAATAGAGGCTTTTTTTATTGAATTTTATATTAATTGAAATGAAATTATTTCCCTCCAATCAACTCCATCATTTTATCATAAATCGCTGTATTCTGATAAAATCCCATGAATTTTTCAGCACCTGGACCGTAAGCAAAAACTGGAACTGGAATTGAAGTATGATCGTTTGTGCTAAAACTTCCGTGAACGTAACCTTTTTCAATGCTTCCATCAATTAATGACAATCCGCCTGTTTCGTGATCTGCGGTTACGATTAATAAAGTTTCTGGATTTTTATCTACAAATTCCATTGCTTGACCAACCAATTTGTCAAAATCAAGCATTTCTCTCACCACATATTCCACATTAGTTTGATGTCCGCCATAATCAATTTGAGCACCTTCTGCCATAATAAAAAACGGATTTTTAGTTTTTGCAAAAGTGCTTGTTGCCTTCGCAAAAGATTTAGCTAAGAAATCTCCTCTTCCATTTTTCATAGAAACCACTGCAGCATCTTCTAAAACCACAAATTTGCTGTTTTTAATGGTGTCTAAACTTGAGAATTTATCTGAGAAAGTATAGCCTTTTTCGATTAAAGCTTTAGACAAATCTTTACCATCTTTTCTAGCAATAAATTCTTTTTGTCCACCTCCAATCAAAATATCAGATGGACTTGAAAGAAAATCATTTGCAATAGGTTCGCTGTAACTTCTATCAGACTGATGTGCATAAAACGCAGCTGGAGTTGCATCTGTAATGTCTCCTGCTGAAATAATGGCTGTTTTATAGTTTTTCTTAGCTAATTGTTCCGCAATTGTCTGAAGTGGCTTTCCTTTTTCATCTACACTTATAAAACGATTATTGGTTTTATGTCCTGTTGCCATGGCAGATCCTCCTGCAGCAGAATCTGTGATGTAACTATCAAAAGAATTGGTAATAGAAAATCCTTGAGTTGGAATATTAAATAAACTCAATTGTCCTTTGTTTGCTGTGTAACCAGAATAGATTTGCGTTAATCCCATTCCGTCTCCAATTAGCAGAATAACATTTTTTGGGCGTTTATTCTTGAAACCATTTTTAGGAACATACGCTTGATGAAATTCTGTATTCTGATAAAATGTCGTTTTGATATTATTGATAAATTGAGTCAACTCAGCCACTTTATCTGTTCCGATAAAATCAACTTTTAAATTCATCAAAGTCATGTATGTGTTTACATTATCTTGTGTCGCCCAAAATCTCACTTTTTTGTTTTGATCATGAACTTTTTTAATAATTGCCTGAATCTTTTCAGCATCTTGTTGCGTCAAAACCCCTTTTCCGTTCCAAACGGTGAATTCATGCAAATCTTCGCTGATCATTTCAACTTTCGCTAATTGCTCTGGAGTATAGTTTTCATTCGGTCTGCCATCAAAATAAATAAAATCTGGATATGTTGCCCAAAGCGATGGCAAAGACCTGTTTCCAGAAATAACCACCTTTATATTTTTATTCGAAATAATATCTGGAAAAGTCTTTAATTGTTGTACAATTGTTTTCAAAGTCGAATCGGCATCTGACTTAATATCAATCATTAAAATCAATGGTTTATTGCTTGGATACGCTTTTCCTTCCAACGTTTTTAATTTGTTAGAAAGCGGTTCCAAATACATGCTTTTAAGTGTATTGTGAGAAGCAATTTCTTTAGAAGTATGTGCCACAAAAAGCTCGTTATTCACTAAAAAAACATCGGCTTCTATAACGCCTGTTTCGTTAGAATAAGCTCCGTAAAATGGCAACTTACTTTCGTAATCGTTATGCGAATGAATGTTAGACGAACTGTATTCTTGCGCTTGCGCGAACAAGCAAAATTGAAGGCAAAAAAGGGTGATTATTTTTTTCATTTAAAATGATTTTTATTCTTTTTAAAGCTGTAGGTAACTTTATTAGAAATGAGATTCTGTAATTTATTAAGTTCTATTTGTCATTCCGAGGAACGAGGAATCACACTCGGAATTCTACAAAGTTTGGAGAAATTCTATACGGAATTTCTAGTGTGATTCCTCGTTCCTCGGAATGACAAACTTTGCTTTTTTAAAAACTGCAGTCTCCTGACTAAAGACTGCAGTATAAAAAACTAAAAAAACACAATGAAATTAAGTTATTACCAGCCTTGGTTTTGAGTCAAAGCTCCTTTACTTACTGCGATTTCATCTGGCGGTATTGGCCAAACGTGGTGAATCGCAGGATTAAAATTACGAGCAGGATAAATTACACTTCCATCATAATGGTGCAATGGTTTTGCGTACGTTTCTTTTGCATCTCCCCAACGCACTAAATCGAAATGACGGTCTGTCCACTCTCCTGCTAATTCGCATCTTCTTTCTCTTTTTAAATCGACCATTGTAGCTCCAGAAATATCTGTAAGACCAGCACGGTGGCGAATCATGTTGATTTCTGTATCTGCATTTTGGCCTTTCATTAGTTTCGCTTCCGCTAACATTAAAATCACATCTGCATAACGTAAAAGAGGTACATTTAAAGCTGTTGAAGGTTTGTCTCCGTTTGCGTTTACATAACGAATATCTACTCCACCCGATGTTGTTTTTGGATAACTGAACGGCTCCATATATTTTTTAAACTGATAACCTGTTCTGTTACTTGAACTTACTACATGATTTCCTTCATTAAAAGTTACTGTTTCTCCGAAATAAACAAATTTGTCTCCTTTTTGTAAAATCGTAGCGCTTCTTCTTTTATCATTTGCTGCGTAAGTATCAAATAATTCTTTTGTTGGATAAAAATTTCCCCAACCGTTGTAAACTCCCCAACCTTTATCTTCTAAACAAACTCCAGGAAAAATTGAACCCAAAGAAGTATTTTCTGCACTTGAAGTTACTGACCAAATATATTCTGAAGACCAGTTGTTACTGATTTTAAATACATCTTCAAAATTGTCTAATAATTTGTGTTTTCCGCTAGCCACAATCATATTCGCATATTTGATAGCGTTGTCCCAATCTTTAGCATACAAATACGTACGAACCAAATAAGCCCAAGCTGCAGTTTTATGAGCGCGCCCGTAATTGTCTGGAGTAAGCTGATCGAAATAAGGCAATAAATCGGCAGCTTTGATTAAATCGGCAGCAATATAAGCGTAATTTTCAGCAACGTTTTTTGCGCGAGGCACAAAAGCATTCGTTGGATTTTCTCTGTCTTGAATCGGAATTCCTGCGCGATCGTCTCCATAATGATAAGCTAATTCTAAATGCATTACCGCATGATTAAAATAAGCTTCTCCCAACATTCCGTTTCTTGTACTTTCATCCAAAGTAATATTCGGAATATTGCGAATCACGTCGTTACAACGTTTCATAATTTCGTAGTGAATTCTCCAGATATCTTTTGTATCCGATTCTGATCCATCCACAATAAAATTTTTGATTCTTTCTGCGTTTTGTCTTGGTTTTGTTCCGATATCATCGCTGGCATTATTTAGCCAAAAGAAACCACGACCATACATATTATCATCAGAATATAGAGCATAGATTGCGTTCACTCCCGCTTTTGCATCTGCTGGCGTTTTCCAGAAATTCCCACTCGAAGGAGCTCCTTGTGGAATCACATCAAGTTCACTTTCACAAGCTGAAAAACCAGCTAAAAGCACGAAACTCAATAATAAAAGACTTATTTTTTTCATTTTAATTGTTTTTTATTTTTTAAAAAGTTGCGTTAACACCTGTCATGTAAATACGAGAAAGCGGATAACGTGCTAAATCCATTCCGAAGTTTTTAAGTCCAACTTCAGGATCCATTCCAGAATATTTCGTGATTGTAAATAAGTTTTGTCCAGAAACAAAGAATCTCAATTTTACTTTTCCGTTCAACCAACTTTCTTTAATAGTATAACCAAGCGAAACGTTTTTCAATCTTAAGAAAGAAGCGTCTTCGATAAATAAATCAGAAATACGTCCGAAGTTGTTATTGTTATCTGTAGAAGAAAGAACAGGAACATTCGTATTCGTATTTGTTGGAGACCAAGCATCTTTTGATTCAGCTAACAAATTATAACCAGGGAAAGAAGCATTTAAACCTGTATGTTTTACGGCATTGAAAACGCTATTTCCTGCAGCTCCTGTGAAGAAAATATTCATATCAAATCCTTTGTATCTGAAATTAGCATTTAAACTATAGGTTGTTTTAGGGAACGGACTTCCTAAAACTACTCTATCGCTATTGTTGATTACACCATCTCCGTTTTCATCTCTAAATTTAATATCTCCAGCAACCGCATTTGGCTGATACATTACACCATCTTTGTTTACATATGCTTTTGCTTCAGCATCACTTTGAAATAATCCGTCAGTTTTATATCCATAAAAAGCACCAACCGGACTTCCAACTTGGTAAATATTAGCTAAAGGTAAACTACGAACTCTGCTTAAACCTAGAGGCTCTAATGAAGTCAAATCATCTTTAATAGAAACAATTTTATTGCTTAAGAAACCAGCATTTGCTGTTACATCAAACTTAAATTCTCCACGAGTTTTTTGGTAGGTTAAACTCACCTCGATTCCTTTATTTTCAACATCTCCAGAGTTAACGATTCTTCCTTGTGGCGTTCCAGAAACACCTGGCAATTGGTCACGCACCAACATGTCTTTGTTTTTCTTTACATAAGCATCAACAGATCCTACCAAAGTATTATTTAGCATAGTAAAATCTAAACCGATATTAGTCTGTTCAGAACTTTCCCATTTTAAATTCGGGTTTGATAATTCGCTTTCCGCATATCCATAATTAATTGATGGTACAGCTCCAATTAAAGCTTGAGTTTGCACCAAAGGCACACTAAATTGATATGGCCCAAGATTTCCTAAGTTTCCAATTTGTCCCCAGCTTGCGCGAAGTTTCAAATTGCTGATAATTGGCTCAATACCTTTCATGAAATTTTCTTCAGAAATTAACCAACCTGCAGAAACAGAAGGATATACTTTCCAACGGTTATTTTCTAATAATTTTGAAGTTCCGTCACGACGAACAATTCCTGAGATTAAATATTTCTGACTGAAATCGTAATTGATTCTTCCCACATAAGAAGAAATAATCTCATCTGATCTTCCTGCTGCTGTTTGCTGAATCAATTTTGCATTCAATAAATAACGTTGCGATGGATCTTCATTATCAAAACCAGTTCCTTCAATGGTGTAGAAATCTCTTTTGGTTTCTTGATACGTATATCCAGCCAAAGCTTTCAAATTGTGTTTTCCAAATGATTTCTCGTAAGAAATAGTCTGCTCACTCAATAAATCGGTAACCGTAATATTCTTCAACGTCAATCTGTTGAAATCAAATATTTTTCCTGGCTCTGTAACTTTTACTGTAAAGTCTGTTGCATTATCTTGAATTCTCGTATAACCCCAGTTCGATTTTACTTTTAAACCTGGAACAATTTCCCATTCTGCATAGGGATTGATCAAAATAGTAGAAACTGGATTTTTATTGTCTAATCTTTTCAAATACGCTACTGGGTTAATTACGTCTCCATAAGAACCAATATATTTTTCTGGAACACCACCAAATTGTCCTGAACCGTCTTCTCTATAAATTGTTGCGTTTGGCGGATATAAAATTGCTGCTTGAATTGCTCCTGTATAAGAACTTGACGTATTTGCCGTCTGTCCATCAGTTAACGAGTACGAAATATTTTCTCCAACTGTGAAATTATCAGCCAATTTGAAAGAAGAATTTGCTCTTACTGTGTAACGTTCGCCATACGTATTTAGCAAAATACCTTCGTTTTTTCTATAACTTCCAGAAAGAAAGAAATTTGATTTTTCTGTTTTTCCGTTTACCGAAAGAGACAAATCTTGAATTTCGCCTGTACGGAAAATTTCATCCATCCAGTTTGTTTTTGTTGTTCTTGCAGTTGGTTCAAATGCTGGATCGAAAGCAGGAATTCTTGGCAAACCAGCATTATCTCTTGCAAGATTCATCGCATCAGCATATTCTGCAGCGTTTAAAACTTCTAGTTTTTTTGCTACATTCTGAAAACCACCTTGGTAGTTTACATTTACATTAATTTTATCTGAAACTCCTTTTTTAGAAGTAATTAAAATTACCCCACCAGAAGCTCTCGCACCGTAAATTGCAGCAGAAGCCGCATCTTTTAAAACGTTTATCGATGCAATATCATTTGGGTTAATCGTATTTAAAGAACCGCTGTAAATAATTCCGTCTAGAACAATTAAAGGCGTTTCAGCATTCAAAGATCCAATACCACGAATGTTGATTGTTGGTGATGCAGTTGGGTCACCACCATCGTTGATTACCGTAACTCCGGCAACCGTTCCTTGCAATAATTCAGCAGCGTTATTGTACGTTCTGCTTGAAGTTTCTTTCATAGAAACAGAACCAACTGCTCCCAAAACTTCATTCTTTTTCACGCTTCCGTAACCCATTACCACAACTTCTTGAAGCTGTTTTACATCAGCCGCTAATTTTACTGTGATGTTTTGCGAACTAGTAACTTTTACTTCTTGCGTTATATAACCAACGTAAGAAAAAATAAGCGTTGCTTCTGAAGCGTTTATTTCTAATTTAAATGTTCCGTCAAAATCTGTCGCTGTTGTTGCATCAGAACCTTTGTCTTTAATTCCAACACCAGGCAAAGGCATATTATCGTCTCCTCCAAAAACAGTTCCCGAAACCGTAATTTTATTCTGATCTGCAGACGCTACTTTTTGATTTTTCTTGATTACAATATTGTTACTCACAATTTCATATCGAAGCACATTGCCGCAAATTTTATCCAACGCTTGTTCTAGCGTTACATTACTTAGTTTTAAACTTAATTTCTGATTGGTGTTTACTTGGCTACTTTCGTACATAAAATGTACATCAACCTGATTTTCAATTTTTTGAAATATATTTTTTATACTCTCATTATCGACTTTTAAAGTCACTCTCTTGTTAATGTCAACATTCCCGGCTTTTACTGTTAGTGCAGCAAAAAACAAAGCCATAAACAGGAATAATTTTGTTCCCATTGTCCTTATGCTCTGATATTTTGCGGCATACCGCATTTGTTTTTCATTCATAGTTTTTAGATTTAGTGTAATTGTTTTGTTTTTAGTTTGCTACGTAGTTTTATTTTTATTGTTTAAAGAATTACTCGATTTTGTAAACCCCAGAATCCATTTTGTATTGGGCGTTGATGATATTGCACACCAATCCAATTACCTGATCGGCAGGCAGTTCTTTAAAATAAGCGCTAATCTTTAAATCGTTTAAATTCTTGTTTTTGACTTCAATCGCGACATTGTAATTACGGTTGATTGTGGCCACAACTTCAGAAAGAGGCGTTTCTTCAAAAACCATAATATTTTTTCGCCATAGCGAAATGGTATTGACTGGAATATCTTTAAAGGCTTGAAGCTTGTTATCCTGAGATTTAAAAACCACTTTCTGACCTGGAGTTACATAAACATTTTCTTCTGTAACAGTCGATTTCACATTTACCCTTCCTGTTGCAACCGAAACTTCTTGTGTTTTTTGATCGGGATAAGCTTGAACATTAAAACTGGTTCCGAGAACTTTGGTGTCCATTTTATTGGTATGAATAATAAAAGGATGTTTTTTGTCTTTGGCTACATCAAAAAAAGCTTCTCCGCTTAAATACACTTCTCTGGTATCTCCTTTAAACTCTTTTGGATATTTAAGAACACTTCCTGCATTTAGCCAGATTTTTGTCCCATCACTTAATTTAATCTGAGCATGTTCTCCTAGTTTTACTGTAAATTGTTTGCTTTCAACAGTATTCGATGTTTGATAAAAAAACACCGATAATCCGATCAAGAAAACCAAAGAAGCTGCAGCAGCCCAGTTTTTATATTGAAGAGATATCACTTTATTGGTATTCTTTATTTGTCTTAATTCTTTTTTCAGTTTTGATCGGTCTGATTGAACCATTTCCATATTATCAAAAAAATCATCAGTACGATCGTACCATTTATTCCACATTTCTTGTCCTTTCGGAGAATACTTTCCTTCTAAAAAATTTTTGATTTCGTTATTTGAATTTTCAGGCATTATAATTTCTTTATGTCTTTAATAGTATGTCTTGGGAATTGTAATTTTAGGTAGGCGCAAAAGGTTACGCTTCTGTTAAGAAAAAAGCTGAATTCTTAATCTGAAGTTTACTTTTAATTGAATTCGCCCAAATACGTGCGCATGAATTTCAGCGCATACGTAATATGGTATTTTACGGTTTCGATAGAAACATTCAATTCTTCTGCGATTTCTTTATTGGTGTAATGTTTTACGCGACTCAGAATAAAAACCTCTTTTGATTTTTTTGGAAGTAAATCAGCCGCTTCATCAACCGCTTTTTGCAATTCATCGTAATAAATAGAATCTTCGATCGCATTATAACTAGATTGCGAAACGGTATTTTTTTCTAAAACTTCTTGAATGTATTGATCGGTAACTTCGTGCGATTTGATATAATCTAAAGTCATGTAGCGAACCGAAGTATAGATATAAGCCGCAAAACTTTTCTGGATTACAATTGTCTTTCGTCTTTCCCAAATAGAGGTAAAAACTTCCTGCACAATTTCTTCTGAAATGGTGATCGATTTCATTCGCAGATATACGAATCTAACAAGCAGATCTCGATATCTAAAATAAAGTTCATCAAAAGCTTTATCCTTGCCCGATTTTAATAATTCGACAAGTTCTTCGTCTGTAAACTTCTTATACATAATTCATTATTTTACGATTAATCAAATAAAAAGCGTGAGCCAAAACACTTTTTCTGATTGTGTCTAGATAATGATCGTGTTGTTTTAAAAATGGCATATACAAAGTATTGGGTTCTTCTTATATGTCTCCAAAATTAAAACTGAGGGTAGGTCGATTAGGTTACGTTTACATTAATAAACCACCTCTTAAACGAAACATATTATTAACATTTGAAGTCGAAAATTTGCAGTAAAATAAAATCAAGCAATAATCGAAGAAGAAAACAAAAATCTTTGTTTCATATAACAATCTTTCTCTTATAAAAAGCAAGATTGAAGGCAAAAAGCGCTTAACAAATACTTAATGAAAATGCCTTGAAATGAGTTTTAGTCACTTTAGAATTCTTTTCTAATGAAATAAAAAATTAATATTGGTTGACAAAAGCAACTAATTTCATATATTTGTACCTCAACAATACAATATTTCCAATCATGAATACTACAACTTCAAAAATTAGAAGTTTTAATAGATTTTACACAGCGCATCTAGATATTTTGAGTCAACATTATTTGGATAGTGAATATTCTTTAACGGAGATACGAATCTTATACGAAATCAGCGAAAGCAAAATAATAACGGCTCAGAAAATCACTGAAATTTTAAATTTGGATAAAGGATATTTAAGCCGAATTTTAAAGCGTTTTTTAAAAGAAAATTTAATTGAGAAAGTTACTTCTTCTGAAGATAAACGCGCTTTCAATATTAAGTTAACTGATTCTGGAAATGAATTATTAAGCGTTTTAAATGATAAATCTGAAAACAAGATTGAAGGAAAAATTGAGAAACTGAATTCTTCAGAAAAAGAGATTTTAGTCGATTCGATGAACACGGTTCGAAATCTGCTAACAGAAAATAAAATAGCGCGAGAAGATATTATGTATCGCCATGAAATTACTCCTGGAGATATTGGGTACATTATTCATTTACACGGTGCGATTTATGGAAAAGAATATAATTTTTCAACTGATTTTGAAAAATATGTAATCAAGACTTTTTACGATTTCTTAGAAAAATATTCTCCAGAAAACGACCGAATCTGGATGGCAGAATACAATAACAAAATTGTGGGTTGTGTTGCGATTGTTCATCAACCAAACGGAGAAGCTCAATTAAGATGGTTTCTTCTAAATCCAGCCTTTAGAGGATTAGGAATTGGTAAAAAACTTTTAACTGAAGCGGTAGATTTTTGTAAAGAGAAAAAGTTTAAAAACGTTTTTCTGCTTACTACAAACCTGCAAGACAAAGCGCTTCAAATGTATAAAATGATGGGCTTTGAACTTACGAAATCAGAAGAAGTTCAGGAATGGGGAAAGACGTTTTATGAAGAGCGTTATGATCTAAAGCTCTCTTGATAAAACATTTGGTAATATTCAAAAAATAAAAAAGCTTCGTCTACAAATAGCATCGAAACCTATATTTCATAGAAAAAAGATGTTTAAGAGACGAAGCTTTTTAAAAATATTTGTCGAAATATTTATTGGTGTCTTTTTAGAATATAAGCATTTTTTGCTGGCTCAACTCCTCTTGTTTCCAGTCTTTTTCTAAAACTTCTTTCACAAGATTTTTAAGACCAATAAATGTATTTGGCTTTACAGCATAAAAATTGGCTCCAAGATCAAAAGCTTTCTTTATATTGAATTGATTATTGCTAGTAGAAAGCATAATCACCTTGGTGTTTTTTAATGCTCCATTGTATTTTTTAATTTCTGAAAGACAATCCAGGCCGGTTTTTCGAGGCATGTTAATATCCAGAAAAATAAATTCAGGAAATATCTTTGGTGATTGATCAAGAACATCAATAAGCTCTTGCCCATCTTCAAGTTCCTGCACTTCTACAGCTACATTTATATCTTGAATTGCATCTAAGAATAACAACCTATCATCGGGATCGTCATCTACCAAATAAATAATCTTTTGGAAGTTTTGAAGAGTTGTCATGACTTAAAAAGTTATGTAACATAAACATAAAACAAGAATCTAAAAATCTGCAAATGTCTATATAAACTTTATATAAGTCTTTGTAAATCGATAAACGATCGAATTATATCCGTGAAACGGTTAATCTTTTCAAAGATAAGTAATTAAGCAAAGAGAACGCTTAAAACTGAAATAAAATCACTTTTTTTTACAAAACATTAACAAAAAATCAAAATACAACGAAAAATTCTCTTAAAAATTTAAAATTTTTAATTTAGAATAGATAATGATGATACCAGTTTTAAAATTTATAAAAAAACCTCTGCAATTTGCTTAATCATTCTGAGAAACTAAAAAACCATATTTTTCTGGTTTCGTTGAAATACTATTTTTCAAATCAAAAACCTCACTTGAAACATAATATTTATCTTTTATTTTCACAATTTTAACCTCTGGAATTTGTTTATTCTTAAGGTAATTTGATCCAGAAAGAAGAGATTTTTGATGATATAAGAACAAAGTATCTTTACTTTGATAAGCTAACATCAAATCTTTAAGTGGTCGTTCGACAATATAAGCCGAATCTTTTGAAAAACTAATTAAATAATTATAATTGTAGTTAGGTTCGTATGAATCTAATGAAACTATATAGTCTCTATACCAAGAATCATCGATTTTTAATTTGGAGATAGAATCGAAGAAAGCTGTTTGAACTTCTTTAGTCTTTTTTTCAATAAAATAGTACCTCCATTGTGGTTCTTTAAGACGCTCTTCTTCAGAATTTACAACAAAAGAATCAATCTTATTCCATGACTTATTTTTATACTGATACACATCTGTTTGATATTTTTCAGTATAATTATATTGGCTATCATATCCTGGCGTCGAAATCAAATATTTTTTATCCACAAGAAAGACATAAATGTCAAATAGTTTTTTATATTCTTCTATACTCAATTTATTTATATATTCTTCCAAAGGCTCAGGTTCTCCATCTTTTATGTATTTTAACTGTTTTTGAAAAAAAAGAAAATCTTTAGGAACTAAAAAAGTTACTAAATTCCCCAAGTCATTTCCATTTTTAGGATCATAATAAACTCCCGCATCATAAGATGTTGTAAAAAAATCACCATGATCAGAAACACCATATACATATTCATTTATTTTTAAGATTTTATCAAAATCCAGATTACTAATCTCATTTATTGTAGTTCTAACATTTTCTTGTTTTTCTGCATTGGTATTTTTACATCCAAAAATTGTAAATAATAAGCAAGCAACTGCTATTCTATAAGTAATGCTTTTCATGTGTAATTTTATTATTTTCCATTCGTGCCTAAAGTGCGAAAATACATCTATAAAATTTAAAAGACAATTATACCTAAATTAAAAAGCGCAAAAGTCTAAACGACTTTTGCGCTTTTTATCTAAATCTTTCTTCTATTTAAACACTTTATTCTTTCACGAAGTCTAATAATATAGTAGAATTAGAATTTTGTTTTTTTTCATGATTAGTTTAAAATATTACCAAAACGGCCATTTAAAAATAGCCGTTCAATTTTATTTCTTATTCTTTAACGAAGCCTTATAATCTTTATAATACTTATCTTCTTTTTCGATACGATTTTTACGATCAGAAATAATATATTCCTTATCAGCACCCCATGCAAGATATATGCTATCATATGCTTTCTCTCTTGGAAGAAACACTTTGGTTCGAATTAATTTCCCCTCAATATTATAATATTTCCAAATTCCTCGTTTTTGGGTTATATAATATTTAGAACTAGAATTTTCAGATATGTCATGTAATCCTCCTTTTTCTATGTAGATATGAATTCCTTTTTCTTTTAATTTTCCATTTTCATGATAATATTCCCATGTCCCCACTTTTAAACTATCCTGAAACGCCCCTAATTCTTTAAAGTGACCATTTTTGTAATAATGTTTCCAAATACCCATTTTTCTGTCTAATGAATATTGTCCTTCAGATTCTAATTCTCCTGTGGGATAAAAATGTTTCCAATCATAATTTTTTTTTTCGTCTTCTATTATTCCAATAGCTTTTATAACCTTGGTCTTTGGATAATAAAAAGTGTCCTTATTGTTTAAATAGGCTTCTCTTTCTGCTTCATTTGTCTTTCTTTCTGTTCTTATTTCTTCTACATCTTCTTCTTTTATATATCCTGCATAATTACCGCCATCTGGTGTAACATCTAAATAAGAACCATGAATCCAAAAAATCTGGTTGCCAAGAGTTGATCCAAATTCAACTTTACCCATACCTGATATAATCTCCAAATATTCATAACTGTATTCTTCCCAGTTAAAAATATTTATTTTGTTCGCCTCACGCTTCCATGTACCAGAATGACTGCGTACCACGGTATCTTTTTTGTAATAATGAAAAAAAGTGCCATCGTCCTTAAAATCCACATAATGTACAGCTTTATCGTCTTCGATATTGTAATATTTGCCTGAAACTTCTGTCTGGCAGGAGATGCATCCAAATGTAATAATCCACGATAATATAGCAATTTTTAACCTCATTTGTTCTAATTTTCTTGCAATTTACTGTTTTTATGGTAATTTAAAAGTAAAATAAATTCTTTGTTTTATAGATGATAATATAGTCTCTTTTTTACCTTTATTGTTTCTCTTTAAATCACTTGCAGCATGAAGCATTAGGGATTTTCTTCCAGTCTCATTATAAATATATCCTTCTAATTTTTTATTTTTTATACGAACCAAAGCAAAAGCCCCACCGATAAACATTTGTGCCAGATTAGAATCTAAATGTTTATCGATCATCTCTATTAGATAAGTTGGTGTTGGGCTAAACTCTAAATCTACTTTCAAATCTTTACTGTCGGGTTTGTTGGTAAAATCATAATTGGTTTGTCGTAACAATTTTAGGGTTTCCTCCATAATCTCATCAATCATTCGGCCATTTAATACTGCCTGTGCAAATTTATGCTCGTGAAGATCGAAATTGCGTATTTCGGGTCCTGTACCAGTGGCAAATTCGTACAATAAAATAGCTACTGTAGCCTCATAACTGCTCTTAAACAATATCTCTTTTTTACTATCCTCAAGTTTGCTTACTCCCGGATATATACGTTCTGCGTTCCTTACCAATGCATTTGAGGCACTTTTATCAAGTAGTTTTTTTCCTTCTTTTGTTACTGTATTTACTGTTTCTTTTGCCTCTTCCAGTAATTTTTTCCTTAATTTTTCGCCAAGCTCATAAATTTCAGCCATATCGGCGTATAGTTTTTCTGTTAAATCATTATTTTTTTGATTATCAGGATTACTTGCCCTGGTGGTTTCAAATTCTTTTTTGATATCTTCAACAATTACCATCAAATCATTGTACAGGATCTCATCCATGTCTAATGCGGTATTGGACACTTCATCCCCAATACTTTTTAGTGACTTTTTAATTTGTTTTTTAATAACTGCCAGTGATTTTCTAATTTCTTCAAGAGATCCATCGTATACATCATCAAGAATGTTTTCTACCTCATTAAAATCTGTCGATTTGTTTTTAAGTTTCTTGTATATTCGCTCTAGTCGTTCCAGTATCTTATATTCTTTTAAGTATTTTTCTCTTTCTTTTACAGCTGTTTGCTGGTCAATTATAAAATAAGTTGTTTTGTCACTGTTTTGTAATGGGTTTTTAAGTATTTTATCAATATTATCTGCTTTAAAGGTATCGCTAAGCCTTAGATAATACAACTCTTTTACCATGACCTGTCCCAATTTTACCCTGTCATCGTATTTTGCGAAATTGAAGGTTACTTTTCCGTTTGTAGTAAAATATTTCTGCATAATATCCTCTGTAAGATCAGGCGCCATCCAGAGCGTAAAATTTTCGTTAATTTCTGCTACAATTTCATCTAATTCATCATTTCCAGTAACACCAGCTTCGCTTAGTGCTTTTTTCATTAGATTAATGTCTAAATCTTTTAAGTAAGAATTGATATAATCCTGTACCAAAGATTGTTCGAACTCAACAAGTTTTAAATCTAATTCCTGTTTAGATAAATTTTTAAAACTCTGCTTGTTTCCTTTTGCATCAATAAATTCGCCACTCAATTTCCCTTTTCCTTCTAAAAGCAGTTTTACATTCTGCATATTATCAGAAAATAAATATCTATTTCCACCTTTTAAAAATTCCTCACTCGCATCAGATAAATACCATAAATTCATCATTTCAGCCGATCCTAATGCTAATTCACCCTGCATGGCATCTTTTATTGATCCAACTGTTACCCTTGCGGCAGCATCGAACCATTCTGATATAATACCTTTGGTTTTTAAATAAGCATCGACAAATTTGTAATAGGCATGACGTTCTGCAATTGTATTGTAAAAATAATGTTGTGCATTCAGGGTATTATATATAGAGGCATTCCAAAAGGTAGAGCCTTTTTTGTCAGCATTATTAATTCGGTCATAATCGTACCACTCGCCTTCTTTTAAAACAGGGTATTTTCCGTCTTTATTTTTTACCTTTTCGCCTATTGCAGATTTAACTTCTATGTCATCAAGCTCAGTTCCAGACCAGATATAATAAATTCTTTCTGCACCAATATCTGGATACATTTGTTTAGGGCCTAAATTTGGATATATTACTTTTCTTGTCTGGATTGTAATTTTGCCTGGAAGTATTGGAAAAACTGATTTTAACAGCACAAAAAGTTCATCATGCTCTAAAAAAAGTCTGTTAATATCTACATTAGGCTTTTTGATTTCTAAAATCAGATTTTTATAATACTCCTTTATACGAACCTCTCTACTGTCTTTGGACAGTTCAATCAATTTTAAGATCATTAATTCACTAACGTCTCCCCAGTTTACGTTATTAAATGCTGTTTCTGGAATTGAGGAAAGGTGCCACTTTTGAAGTCCAAAATACATTTTAGTAAAAAGTTCATGATCTTTCTTACCATCAAATTTTTTGGCTGTAGCACCTTCATCAAAAGCTTTACTAATACGAGTCCAATATTGAATTGTTTCAAGATTGTTTGCTTTTCTTGCCTGATCTAATTTATTTTGGATTTCAGCTTTAATAATTTCTATTGAAGGCCCATCATTGCTGACTTGCAACGTTTGTGGTACAGTTAGCGTTTGTTTCGTATCTACACTTTCATAAACCTCGCTTAGAGAACTATCCAGAATATCGTTGTCTGCTTTCGAAACCGGAAGAGTATTGTTTACTGAAGCGAAAGAACTCATAATTGTGCTTTCAGTTGTGTCAGTAACGCCTCCTCCGATTGAAGCATTAAATGTTGGCAATTTAAGTGAATAAGCCTCTGAAACCGAAGAAGTAGTGTTATACGATGTCGCTGTTTTAATTGCAGCATTATAGATATCGAAAACGCCTTCTCCGGTCGAGTCTATGGTGTTATTTACCAAAGCAGTTAGAGCATTTTGTTCCTGCCAAATTTGTGTAATATCTTTTTGCTCGTTAATTTCTTTTGAAACCTGCGCAAGCTCTTTTATAATAGTTTTGGTTAAATCTTCTGGGCTTTGTGAAGAAGCACTGTTTTTTATTGAAAGATTGAAATTGTGGATTGTATTTTTATTCATAATGGAGCTATTTTTCTGGGTGTAAAAGTAGTCTCATCTCACATGATTTAAAAATTACAAACCCTTTGTTTTCAGTAGTTTCAGCAAGTTTTCTTTCTACTGAAACTACTGAAAACGAAGTCTATTTTTTTCGTTTTTTAGTGTTGTCTTGACCTACTTTTACACTCTCAATTTTTAATAACAGCATTGTTTAATTCAATGAAAATCTACTTCTGTTATTCTTAAAAAATTTCCTAAGAAACATTTTTATTAATCATTTATAACAAATACAACAATGAGTTATTTATTATCAAAAGGTGCTAGAAAAGCACTTAAAATTCCTGACAAAAGCCTTTTAAGAAATCTATTTAATCTGGAACCAACCTCCTTAAAAAAAATCAAAAAACTACAATTTAATTAGACATTACTATCATGGCTATACAAACATTAAACACCATAAAAAACTGGTTCAAAACCAACCTCAAGCCTTCTCAACAACAATTTTGGGATACTTGGGATTCTTTTAGACATAAACATGAAAAAATTCCAGCAAGAGATATTGAAGATATTGATCAATTAATCAACGGACAAAAAATTATCCCATCTGGACAGTTTCTAATTTTTAAAGTTGCTCCCAATACAGCCGATGAATTAGAAATTGGGGATAGCGTAATTGGTTATTGTCAAGGTAATTTTCTTGCAGAAGCAACTTATTACGGTGGAGATATAAGTTTGATGAGCAGTTTTACCAAACCGAATAATGTAGTGGGAAAAATTATATCGTTTAATTCTGATAGTATAAATGGTGATTTTATTATTTATGAACTTAATGAAGAAGTACTATTAAGATCTTATACTTGTGGTGCATACAATGGAATTTTTCTCAAGTACAAAAGGCCTGGCGAATCTGAATTCTCAAATATTTGGCCTAGTGGCTACTATCCGCAATCATGGGTAACTTGGTCAGAATTTACTTCAGGAACAATCATTAAATTGGCAGATGACCTTGGAGATTTCGACGACTCGGAAGAATTTATAATCCCTTAGAAAAAAACTTTTTTTTCAGTTATCATAAAAATTTTCAAACAATTTAGGAGCATTAATATTTCCAAAAATCTAAAGCTAAATTCTACTCCAAAAGCGAAGTTTCCAAATTAATATAAGCCTAATAGTTTACAAGAAAGAGTAGATTAAAAACCACAAGAAATATCTCAAAAAAACACTACAAATTAATTATTATGAACAAATCAAAAATTACAGTAATCATAAGCTTATTAATTGTTTTAACAGGCTTAATTGACACAAAATTCGATCTTTTGCAAGATGCTGGATTGTCATTGATAACAATCAATAGAATCAAATTGATCGGTTTATTTTTGTCAGCTACATTATCAAGCATTAGTTCATTATTTTCTAAAGAAGAAATTTAAACGAATTCTATAGAGAAACAAATTCTACTAGATATCAAAGTAATTAGTAAAAATACCCCAGAGTCATTGGAAAAACATAATTTATCTAATACTCTTCGGAATTTTTATAAACATTTAAAACTAAATTATCCATTTATTTTCACTGAAACTACCGAAAACTGAAGCCTCTTTTTTCCTTTTTAAGTGCTGTTCTAATCTACTTTTACACCCTCAAATTTTAATTGCAATATTGTTTTTCTGTAATCAGAAATCTATTCTACTATTCTTAAAATACACTTCTAAAGCAATATTTTATTAATCCATTTATACCAAATACCACAATGAATTATTTATTATCAAAAGGTATTAGAACAATGCCTAAAATCCCTGATAAAAGCCATTTAAAAAACATCTTTAATCTGAAAATAACCTCCCTAAAACAACAACTTAATTAGATATTACTATCATGGCGATACAAACATTAAATACCATTAAAAACTGGTTTAAAACTAGCCTAAAGCCTTCTCAACAACAATTCTGGGATACTTGGGATTCGTTTAGACATAAATATGAAAAAGTTCCTGTAAACGATGTTGAAGGAATAGATGAATTACTAAATACAAAAGCAGACAAAACTTCTTTAAATGAGCATCTTAATGATAAAAACGCACATGCTCCTCAGATAAACACAGATTGGAATAGTGAATCTGGTTTTAGTCAATTGCTTAATAAACCCGAATTTAAGACAATCAATGGAAAATCTGTTCTAGGCGATGGAGATATAACTATTGAAGAGGGCGGATTGCAAAATTTAGATCAAACTTTAGCAAATGGAAATGAAACTGATCAAACTGCTCTGTTCAAAGGCAGTGAAGATCAAGATATTTTTGAAAACACAATCAAAGGAAAACAAATTGAGATAAAACACTCTAATCTTAACCTTCCAGATAAGATTGAAACACTTTCTTTAAAGAGTGATTTAATTGAAATTGCCAAATTAAACACAGGAGAAACTACGGCTTTATTTGCTGAAGGTATTGGGTTTGGAAATTCAAATTCAAATCATTATTCCGTTTTAGGAATGAATCCAAATACGACTGCAAATTACTCAAATGTTTTAATGCCTTTCTTTTCAGAAGAAGGACAAACAAAAACTTTGGCTACCACAGAGGATTTCAAAACTATTAATGGCCAATCTATAATCGGAGAAGGTGATATCGATAGTACTCCAACTTTACAACAAATCTTAGATTCTGGAAATCAAACATACCTTACCGCTTTGTTTAGAAGAGGTGAAGATGAAGATATCTATGAAAACACAATTGGCGCAAAACAAATAGAGATAAAGCACTCAAATGATTACACTCCAGACAGGAATGAAATGGTCTCTCTAAAAAGTGATATAATTGAGATTGCTAAATTAAACACTGGGGAAACTACGGCTTTGCTTGCAAATGGAGTCGGTTTTGGTAATTCAAATACGAATAACTATTCTACTTTAGAAATGAATCCTGCTACAACAGCAAATTATTCAAATGTTTTAATGCCTCCAATCACAGAAGAAGGTCAAACGAAAACTTTGGCTACCACAGGTGATTTTAAAACTATTAATGGTGAATCTATTCTGGGTAAAGGAGATATAACACTTGAAAGTAATAATCAATCTGGAACACCAAATGCAATATCAAAATTTGACTCTTCAGGAGAAAAACTGGAAGATAGTAATATCTCAGATAATGGTTCACGCATTTTAATGAATACTTCTATAGAAATAGATAGCCAGGAAGAAGGAAAGGCTGGTTTAAAATTTAGTAATCTAAAAAATGAATCCAAAACTGTAAGTGAAATTGTATTCGATCAAGATGTATTTCCAACAGCAGGAATTGACGAAACGGCTTATTTCCCTTTTGGGAATGTTGTCAAAAAAGTAAATTTGGACAAATCCATAATTGATTATTTCTCATTTCCAGAAGGGTATTATATAAGCGAGATAATAGCAGGTCCAAAAAGTGGAGATCTTTTTCTAACCTGTTACGATGGAACTCTTTACAATCTAGTAAAATTTGATAATACAGGTGTATTATCTGTCCTAAAATCTTCCAGCAATAATTTGTATAGTATAGCTATTGACAAAAACGACAGTGTGTATGTGCAAGAATTTGGTTCAACGGCAATATTTAAAATAGATTCTTCAACATTAAGCGAAGATTCTTATTATACTGGAGGCTTATCATTATACTTTTTGGGATTTGATCAAGAATTAAATGGCTATTTTATTGATTATAATGCTAGAAATGAAATATATAAAATAAATGAATCTGGTCTAGTAACAAATTTTATTACACTTGATTTTAGCATTAACCATGGGTGCGTAAAAGCTGATGGATCTTTATACATTACTCCATCCAATTATGATGATAAAAATATTTATTTAGTAGATAAAAATGGAACCAATGTTATTATTTTTGCTTCAGCAGATTATAATTTACATGAACCTTGTCTATCAGAAGACGAATATCTTTATGTTCATAATAATAATTATGATAATGGTTTAGTGTATAGAATTTCACCTCAGGGAGAACTATCTATTTTTGGTTCTGCAGGTAAATCACCTCGCTATATGACAGTAACCAAATCAGGAATCGTTTACACCAGCAATAGCGGATCATATAATCTTATAAAAATTAGCGTTCAGAAAGACATTAAATTATTAACTTTAGATAAAGATGGAAATGTTATCTTTTCTAACAGAGAAGTCACTGTAAAATCTGATTTCAAAACTATCAATGGAGAATCTATATTAGGTGATGGTGATATTAATAGTACTCCAACTTTACAACAAGTAATGGACGAAGGAAGCATGGCAAAAAGTTTAATGTCATTGCAAGATCCTAACGGCACAAACAATTACTTTTTCTTTTCGGGAAATTATACAGCGTTTACTGACGCTAATATGTCAAAACAAACGAGAATGCATGAAGACCATCTTTTCATTTATGATTCGCCTAAAGGAGGAAATATGAATATTGATGTATCCGGTTTAAGAAATAATAATTTCGCAACTGGTGGTAATGGTTCCAGTTCATTAAATTTCTTGGCATCAGCTTTGGGTGATTCAGTTTTAAATGTACCAAATACAGGAGCAACAAACGTTATTCCAGTTGAAGTGAACGGGGTTAAAGCAGACGAAAACGGTAAAATTACAATTCCGACAGAAGGTAGAGCTCAGGATTTAAAGAGCGTTTTAGATGCAGGAGCAGTGGCTATATTAAACAGACCACCAGAAACAGAGGATACAAATAGCTTAGAAATCGAATTTAACCCGAATGGAGTTTACTATTCACAAAGAAATGGAAACGGAGTAAACATAGGATTAAACGTAGCAAACAGTAATCTAGGATTTTATGGGTCTAGGGATATTCGTGACTCAGAAACTGATGAATTCTTAGGTTATTCTGATATTTCGGTTATGTTACCTATACCAAGAGATGAGATTAGTGCAATCAGTTATACCTACTCCACGGCTAAACCTTCGGGGACTTATACAATAGCAACTACATCTGATTTCAAAACTATAAATGGAGAATCAATCGTTGGTGAAGGAAATATATCTCTATCTAACGACAACGTATTGCACAAAACTGGAAACGAATCCAAAGAGGGTGATCTTTATATAACAGGTAATCTTGGTGTATCTCAATATCTTGGTTTAACTGGTAATATTGAGATAACCGATATGGACACATTTCCTGGTCCGCCAGAGACCACTATAATTCTTGATAAAAGTGGAGATCTTACCGCTAAAAACTTCATAGGCAGATCGATAGTTTCTTACACTGGGGAATTTAGTAGTGTAAAAATAGGCACATCAGCTAGTAGTGAAAATAAACTAGAGGTTGGCGGAACTATTTCAAGTAATGGAATCAAAATTGGAGCTTCAAATACAGAATCCTCAGATACCATATTCGTTAATACTCCTATTGGTTCTCAAAAAACAATAACTGGAAACACAATACAAATAGCTGGAGCTACAGGAGACTATTTTTTAGAAACATTTAGATATAATGCTTCTGATTACGGAATGCAACGAATAACATTTACATCTACAGCTTCAGCTGGTCGCTTTTTTATAAGAACATTGACTGCGGGAGCTTGGTCTACATGGATCGAAAAATAAGAAATCGAAAAATTTAGACAATTCAAATTTTAAGAAGCTACAGTTTTGCCCATTAATTCCAATCTACAAGAGATTCAAAATTCCAACATTTTTAATAGATCTATTAACCATAACATCACCTCAAAGTAATTATATGAATAAATCAAAAATCACAGTAATTATTAGCGCATTAATTGTTTTAACAGGTTTAATCGATACAAAATTCGATCTCTTGCAAGATGCTGGATTGTCATTGATAACAATCAACAGAATTAAATTGATCGGTTTATTTTTATCGGCTGCATTTTCAAGTATTATTCCTCTATTTTCTAGAGAAGAAATGTAACAAAAATTCATAGGTCTTTAAATATTCTCTGATTATAAAAATATCCCAGGATTATTAGAAAAACACAAACTCTCTAATGATTCTGGGTATTTTTTTATGAAAATTTCGACAAATCATTTACTACTGAAACTACTGAAAACCAAGCTCTAATTATTCTTTTTTCAGCTTGCTAGCCCCTATCTTTACATACTTCTAATTCATCTATTAGAATCTTAAAACAAAACATAAAAAACACAATTGCGCTTTCAGATTATACCTGAAGGTCAGCACTACAATTGCGTAAATCATTCTAATAATTATAATTAAAAATTAAATTTTATCAATCATGGATTTTGTATCAAAAGATTTAGGAGAAATACCTAAAACACCAGACCTCAGCAACTTTAAAAACCCTTTGGAATTGCAGTCCTCAGGAAGCATTTTTATTGAAAACTTCAATATTACACCTTTAACTGCAAGTGAAAAAAACGAAAGCTTGTCTGAAATTATAAAAAAAGAAAGCAAAGACAGCTGTATTTAATCTTAAAAAAATAAAAAATGACAGACGAAAAATCCATTCATGACCTTAAAGAAAAATACGGTAAAATATTAAAACTCACTTCCGATGATCAGTTAATAACCGCTTATTGTAAAAAGCCAACTTTTGAAATATACCAGAAATATCAAAACATATATAAAGACAATCCACATGAAGCGATTCTATTTTTATTTAAAGAATGTTTACTTGAGAAAGAAAATTATAATGACGAGTTCATGCTTTCTGCAGGAAACTCAATCATCGAAATAATCAAAAAAGATAGTGAATTTACAATTAATGCAACTCCTCAAAAAGATGAATTCAAAAAATCGGCTGCGATTATTCGATATGCTTTTCAGGTAGATCCGTATGAGCTTCCAATGGATGAGTTTTACAAACTTCTTGAAGAAGCGCTCTGGTTACAAAAGCATAATGACAACAGAATGGAAAACACCATGATTACAGCTTTTGCTAAAACATTTTCAAACTAAAAATAAAAAACAAAATCATTATGAAATTCAATTTTAATGTAAACGAAATTTTAGAAACCAAAGACACAGAATACAGCGGTATTAATTATAACGAATCGGAATCTAAAGATTTTATTATTGACAAAACTGGAGGCGAATTTAACCTGCGAGTTTTTGCTCCTTTAGTTTTTGAACCTCTTGCAAAATCAGATCTTAACTTGCCAAGTTTAAGAGTCGATGCGGTTACAGTGAATCTAAGCCGTTCTAAAATTATAAGAAAAGAAGGTGTTGAAGGGAGAGACTCAACGATCAAAGAACATATCACCAATGGCGATTTTAGTATTTCTATTGAAGGACTTATTGCTAATGAAACAGGAGATGAATACCCGAAAGAAAAACTTTTCCTTTTGAAACAATTTCTCAACGCACCATATTCTTTAAGAGTAACTCATGCTATTCTTAACCGATTTGGCATTTACGAAATTGTAATAGACTCCTACTCTATCCCATCAATTTCAGGAACAAAAAATATTCAAAAATTTACTGCCAGTGCTACATCAGACGAAACAGTTGAACTAATAATTAGAGACAATGTTTAAACTCAATGCCAAAATTAAAGTTTACGAAACAGTAAAACTCATTCCGACTTCTAAATTTTATGAATTTAATTATGTCAAAAACGTTAACATAAACAGTTCTTATAAATCGCTTACGGATACGGCTACTATCATAATGCCACAAAAAGTATATACAAATACAAAAGGATTTGACCAAAACCTCTTTGAAAATGCCACTGGAGAAGAAAAAACAATCCATGATTTTTTCAAACTTGAAAGCTACATTGAAATCTTTTTAGGATATGATGGCGATTACAAACCTGCTTTTAGAGGTTACATCACAGGAGTTCAATCAGACATAAATGCAGTTATAACTTGCGAAGATGCTATGTATGCTTTTAAAAAAGTAAAAGCTGTAAAAAACGATGATGTTCAAGATAAAAAAGACAATCTTAATATTGTCGCCGTTAATCCTGCAACAAACGTTGACAATTTTAATCCTAAAACGTTTTTCGAAAAAAGGATCAAAGAACTAAACCTGCCTTTTAAAGTAAACGCCCTCGATGAAAACTTAGGAAATATTGTAGTAAGTAGAAACCATAGTCTAGCTCAAGTTTTTGAAATGCTGAACGACAAAGGAATTTATACTTACTTTAAAACCGAAACAACGGGTCCTATTCTTACCATTACCAATAATCCTCAGCAACATACTCCTACTGAATTATCAGGTTTTATTGATCGCAATTTTATCAAAAGCCCCTTGGCTGGAGTTCTTGTAAAAAAACTGATTAATGAAGGCTTAAACTTTCTTGGTTCTCAATTAAACAAAGCTATTCAATCTGTTGCTGGAGGTTTTTCTGGAAGAGTAAATTTCAGATTTCGCCATAATATAATCGAAGATAAACTAGTTGTTGTCAACGAGTCAAGCAAAAATACCCGAACAAGAGTTGAAAAATACTTTAAGAATTCAAACACTCCAATTTTTGTCGAATTAGGAGATCCTAACGGCCAGCTTTTAAAAACACATGTTTTGCATAGTGATACCGAAAATCTGCCAAATGATCCCACTTTATTTGAAAAAACAACAACAGAAATCGCTTCAGAACTATATCAATATGGAGCCTTGAGGGCAATGCAATCCAAACCAAACGGATTTGAAGGCTATATTCTGACTTTTGGAGAACCATTTGTACGTCCTACAGATAAAGTAATTCTTGAAAACGCAAAAGACAAAGAGAAAAACGGAACTTTTCAGGTAGAAAAAGTAGAACGCAGTTATGGAGAAAATGGCTATCGCCAGAAGATTTTTTTAGGAAGAAGAGTCGAATCAGTTTAGAAAAAGAGAAATGGGAAATATAAAAGATTTAATAAAAAATGTAGCCGCCAATAATCAGAATATTGAAACTTTTGCGGCAAAAGTAATCGAAATAAATAAAGAAGACGATTCGCTTCATAATCCAGAAGATGCTTATACCGTAAACATCATGCGAGCCGACGGCGCCATTATTAAAAATGTGCGCCTAAAAGCCTCTATTCAAGATTTGGAACAAGGAATTATTACCATTCCCAAAAAAGACAGCTGGGTTTTGGCTTCAATTATTGATGGAGTTGAAACGAGAGCGTTTATTTCTCAATATGCCGAAGTAGATAGAATAATGGGAAGAATCCAAGCGACAAATGATCCAAAATTGTTTTTTGATTATAGTGCAGATGGAAATAAACTTCATATTCGCTACATCAAAGCAGATGATCTGTCCGAAATCAATGAGACAAAGATTATTGATGTTGCTAAAATAGAATTTAATGAAAGCCAAAATTTAAAAATTAGCTATTTTGACGAGGATGAAAAACCTTTAGCAACTACTGATTTTACTTCTGATAGTCTTATAACAACTTTTAATTCAATTGAAAATAAAGAAACAAAAGAACGTTTAACCTTAAATGTTTCTAAAGATATCGTTTCTCTTAACTTTAAAAACATTAAAGGCAAAGAATTAAATTCTGTACTGATAACTCCAGAGAAATCCAGCATTTTAATAAAAAACGATGATGATAAAAAACAGTCTTCTTTTACAATTGAAAAAAATAAAATAGCTGGTTATTTATTTGAAGAAGATGAACTTAAAAAATTAGCTCTTGAATTAAACGGAGAAAGCGACAGCATCCGTTTAAAAAAAGATGATCAAAATCTAATTGAATTAAAAGGGAAAACCGCAATTAACATAAAGACTGAAGGAGACATTAATATAGAGGCAAAAAATATAAATATGAAATCTACAGAAAAGATCAATATTAATGCCTCTGGAGATACTACAATTACAGGAAATAATGTAAAAATAAACTAATTATGGGAGTGAAATATGTTTGCAATGGCGCTTCATGCATGTGTGACCAAGGTAGTGCGCCTAGTAGTTTAGATGTCAAATCTCAAAATACAATTTTTATCCAAGAAAAATTGATGGCAACTGAAAATGATATCACTTTTAAAAATCCTTTTGGAACTTGCAAGTTAAATAATAATTATCCTTGTAGTCCTGTAATAATAACGAAATGGGAAAAGCCTTCAAATAATGTATATGAAGGAAATAAAAAAGCTTTATTGGAAACTTCAGAACTAAAGTGCAATTTTTCAACTGGAGGTAAGATTAAAATTACAGATTCTCTTCAAGCGGGTTCTAAAATAGTTATATTTGACAATTATTCTCCGACAGTAGTAACGCCTTTAACTAAAGAAATTATAAGTGTTAACTGGAAAAATAATGATTTGGAAAATGAGATAGATTCAGCAAACATTCGTGACAAAGTAAGCCTAATTGTAGAAACAAAAAATTACAATGAAGGAGAAACAATCGTCATTGTAATAGATGAAGCAAACGGCAAGAACATTAAATCAAATACCAAACTGGTCAAATTTAGTGGAGAGGTCAATGCAGATGGTTTTGCCATTTTAAAAAAAGAAATCTCAATTGAAAATGAAAATTAGTTATTACAAATGGAAAGAATATTTAGAATAAAAGAAGTAAACGGAGATACTAGTTTTCAAGATAAAACGTTAATTGTAGATAAGAAAAAGATAAACCTTCTGATAGTTTTGGAATTGGGAGGGTTGTCACAATTTAACAGGACTTATAATGATATTTGGAAATGTGTTAAATTAGACAGTATAGCCGATATTGAAACAATAAATAAATTAAATGCAGAATATGAATATAAAAACATTTGCCTTGTTCATCACGGAAATATATTTTCTGACACTTCAAAAGGCAAAAACAGCTGGGCCACTTTGTTCACAAACAAAATTCGTGAAATAAAACAAGTAATTTCTAGATTAGATACTCCGACAGAAGTTGATAATGCATATGTAACTAAAGTAGTGGAAAAAGCAAAGACTCTGTATAGCAAAGACGCACCTAATGAACAAAAAATAAAAACCTGTTTAGGTTTAAAATTGTTAATAAGCAATTTGCTAGATGGAGGGGCTTTTATCTCTGTTGCATGTAAAGAAGCGGGTGATCCAGACTTTTTAATTGAACTTGGAGATTTTACAGACAAAAATATTAAGATATTTGGAAATACGAATTTCTCATTTATCGAAAATAACGGCTCTGTAATTGAGCAAGGACTTAAATGCGCTGCCTTTCGTTGCATTTTAAATTCATTTGTTTCGTCTGCATGGCAAAATAAAAAAGGCTGGATATATTATGATACAAAAAGCAAAAAAACGGTAGTTACAAATAAAGACCTATGGATTTATTCACTTGGAACGAAAATATATGAATTAGTTGCACGAAGTAAAGAACTCACAAAAGATCAATCCCAAAAGGAGGAACATGCTCAAAGATATTTCTCTAAAACATATGAAGCGTTTTATATTAAAAATTGGGGAAAACCAGCTTTCAACAATTGGAAGTCAATCATAAAAAAGACCTATATAGATTTTAAATAAAAAAAATTATGGTATTAAAAAAAATAACAATTCTCATTTTTTCATTACTATTATCCCCAATATTTGGACAACAAAAGAAATTAATAGAATTACGCGATATTCATTGTGAAACCAACTGTGAATTCTATCACGAAAATCTAAACTTCCGTAAATCACTATTAAATAAGCCACCTACTCCTTTTTCTAGTACATACAATGATACACTTGTCGCATTTTTCAAGATCCCACTAAATGAAAGAAGAAAAATATTCCCTTTTTCTAAATATGATACTGTATATGTTGTAACACCAAAATACTATGAAGATAAAGAACCACGAAATTATATTAAACCAAAATTTCATGATTCAAAAACCTTGGTTACAAAAGAACAATTAGATAAAATTTCTGATATCTTTTTTAATTACTATGAAATTAAAGACAATAATATCGTCGAATTAAAGTATAAAATAACAGGCTGCAGTGGTATTGAAGACACCTATCCAAAAATTATTCTTCTTTTTGTAAAAAATGGAAAAACCAAAGATTACATCGCATTTCCTAGTCAAATATTTCGAAGAACAAGTTTTAGCGATAAAGAATTAGAAGGCTTAGATCTTTGTGCCGAAAAAGAAAATATGATTATGGAAATGTTTGGTGTAAATTTAGAAGAACCTTATGGAGAATCAACGCCAAGGGATGAAGATGGTATATTAAATGATGCCTATAAAGGAAATTAAAATCTACCATCATAAATCAGTTTTAAAAGTCACAAATGAAAAAATCACTCTCTTTGATATCTACTGTTTTAATTCTCCTTTCCTGTAACAAGGATAAAAAAGATTTAAAAATAGAGCTATTAACCAATGAAATAATTTGCGTCGACGACTTAAACAAATATGATTTTATCGAAACTCGCTATCAGCCAAATAAAGAGTACGACAGTTTATCAAAAAATATACTTCACTACAAAATAACTAACAATTCTGATAAAAAATATTTTATCATGTTTAATGAAAATTCTATTGGAACATTAGAACGGAACCTCTATCGTGAAGCTTTAGGAAGAAAAGATTTTTCTCCATTAAATTCATTAGATTTTACTTTGTACAGAAATAATTCAGCATTAGATGGTAGTTCTACAAGAGCAGAAATGGGAAACTGTGTTTCTCCTAGTTTAAAAATCCAACAAAGAGAAGCTCTTATTGACAACTTTCTTAAACAAAATAAACTTGAAAGAAATTACACTCTTAAAGAAATTGGTTTCCGAGATGGATCTTTACAAAGTTTTGTTCTCTATCCTCGACAAACTAAATATTTTACCTCAACAATTAATTTACCTTATAGAGACGACCAAAGATGGTTTTCAAATATAGACAAGCTAAAACCAAATCAAGCATCAATCTCTTTAAAGAACGACTCCATATTTACCAAATCTAAAATAACTGAGGATCAGAAAAAAGAAATTAAAGAAAATGGATATGTTTTGTTTGATGGTAAAATATATTCAAATAAAGTCCCTGTCAAATTAGTACATTTAAAAGGGAAAACAAACTAGAAAAACATATATAAAAATAAAAAGAGAAAATCTCAGTTTAGCTGTAATTTTCTCTTTTTTACTTTAATTCAATTTCTTTTTCAAAGTTTCTTCCAATTCATAATATTTACTTTCAAGAGCATGAAGTTTTTCGTAAATATTAATTGGATCTGGCATTTGTCTTGAGGCGTACATACTGGCGTACCAAACTTCTAGAATATCTTCGGCATAAATAGAATACATCGGATAATTTCCATCTCGGTTATCCGATTTTAGAATCAACTTTCCGCTTTCTCTAATTCTGTTTAAAACCCTCTTTACCACTACTCCATCATTCTTACTGACAATTACATAAATTCTTCCGTCAAGAATATCATCAAAATTATCGACATATTTTCCAAAAAGATAATCGCCGTCATGTATCGTAGTTGACATCGAATTTCCTTTAATTTCGAAACATCTGTAAGTACCGTTTTTAAGCATCGGCATACTAAACGAAGGAAGACTTTCCATATATTCTGGATCAGCGTAGCCGTCTAAATATCCTGCTCGGGCTTTTACTCCAACGTAGTTAATGTTTTCGTCTCCCTCTTCATTTACAGTTATAATTTTGGGTATGTGCAAACTAACCGCATTACTTGATTTATTAGTAAAGATATCTTCACTCTCTCCAAAAAAATAGTCTGGGTTTACATGACAATGTGTAATAATACTTTGAAGAAGATCAAAACCTGGTTTAGTTCTTTTTCTTTCTCCATCTGCTTGTAATCTACCAATCGTGATACTGTCTATAGTTGTACTTGTAACTCCAATTAATTTTGCAAATGAGTTATTGTTCAACTTCATTTCGTCTATAATACGCTTTATTTTATCATGTACTTCCATGTTGCAACTCGTTTATTGTTTTATGTAATATGTTTTACTTAAAGCTAAACTTCAAGTATATGTTGCAAAACTACACAATATATGATTAATAATCACAATTTCAACCTGAATATTTTATAAAATACTGATTATCAATGATTAAAATTTAACAAAAATAAGAACTATCATACACATTAAGAGTCAAACAGTTAAATCATATTACTGAAATTACTGCATATTCATATGTAATATGTTTGCAAAAACAAAACATATGTTTTATATTTGCTTAAAAATAATCCAACATATGATTTTAAAAGAATTTTATAACGAAAAGAAAAACGCTATTGAAACAGAATTTAATTCTGAAGCGTTAACAGTTCATCTGTACAGTGATGCTGTTTTTAAAACTCCCATAGAAAAACCAACAGTAATGTTTAAGTATGACAACATATTTTGGGAAACATCTTCTGAAAAAAATTATAAAGCCGATGTTTCTTTCTGTCTTTATGTTGTAATGCCAATAGGAATTGTTCCTTCAGTAAATTACGAAGAGGTTTTTGAAATTGCTCAGCGTATTGATAAATCTATATTATCTGTAAACAATAGCAATGCGCTTATAGACACCAACTCGACTTTTAAAGTTAAAGAGAAACAATGCTCTAATGAGTACGATTACTGGAGCAAAAACGATTATTTCATCTGGGAGATTGCATACAAAACTACTTTAATTGAAAATACTTTAAAAAAGAAATACATCCTTTTTAATAACGGATTAAGCAATGAAGAATTGGAAGAACTCGGATACAATTTGACTTCAGGAATAATTGAAATAAATCCTAATCAAGTGGAAGGAAATCTTGATTTGAGCACCAATATTTAGTCTGAGAGAACTGCAGCACAACTTTACAAAGCCCTTTTTTAACCCACAATTACAAATACCACTATAAACCGAAAATCATGAAAAGAAGCAGAACATTATTAGACAAAAGGAGAGATTATGTTATGAACTATATTAACACTAATCAAGCCAAACAAATGAAAGTTGTAGTTGCAGAACTTTCAGACACTTTGTTCCTTACAGAACGTACTATTTATACCATTATTAACGAAGGACTCGCTACAGAAGCCCGAGCGTAAAACACTGAAACTACTGGCTTTGCCTCTTCTAAAAATTGGAAAAACAAGCATTGAACCTTAAATTTGTACTCACAAATAAAAAATAAATTTACCGCATGGCCTAAGGTAAAATTGAACTAAAGAACTTCTTATTAAAATAGGTTCAAGACAAATAGATCCAAATACTTTTTGGATTAAGAATACCATCACATTTTCAAATCATAAATATTCATATTAACAAGTTTAACACTTGTTACAGCCACTCTTTTGCCCTTTTTGTGCAGAACCAAAATACATTAAACATTTAAAACAATTTATATTATGAGTACATTAAACGATGTAGTAATTAACAAATTATCAGGCGGATTAGGAAGAAGAAACCCAGAGCAGGATATGGTTTCAGGATTGCTTTTTAGCGGGCTAGAAACTTCAAGTTTAAAATTTGATACAATCAAACGCATTGCTTCGGTAGAAGATGCAGAAGCTCTTGGTATCGATGAAAGCTACGACATCAACGGACAATCTGCTTATTATCAGATTCAGCAGTTTTTTAGAATGAATCCTTCTGGCGATTTATATGTTATGCTTGTAGGCACAGAAGTGTATGGCGATACTGTGAAAAAAGCAATGAGCATGCAGGAAAAAGCAAATGGAAACATTCGTCAAATGGCAATTATCTTTTCTGGTGACACCACATTTGCTCAAACAAAAGACGCATTAGCCATTGCACAAGAACAGGCAGATCTTGCCTATACCGATTATATGCCATTTGAAATCATTTTAGAAGGAAAAGGTTTTAATGCTTTTGTAGAAGCAGACTCACCTTCTTTAGCTTTATTAAATTCAGAAAATGTTTCTGTCGTGATTGCAATGGATGTTGAAAAAGCATTTGAACAAAAATTAATTCAACAAGACACAAACAAAGTATATACTTTGAAATCAGGTGAAGAATTAGTTCTTTCTCAAAGCTCTTCAGACATTTACAACGTAAGAGATGCTGATGGTTTGCTAAAAAAAGAAAATCAAGTTGTTCTTGAATTTGTCTTTAACAAATCATATACAAACACTGCTGCCGTAGGTTTAGCATTAGGAGCTTTATCTAAAGCAAAAGTATCGGAAAACATCGCTTGGATTGAAAAATTCAATCTGACAGGAAATGGTTTTGCGAAACCAGGTTTTGTTGGTGGCAATGAAATTAAATCATTAGGAGATTTAAGAACTCTAAACGAAAAAAGATACATTTTTACACAAACTCATACTGGTCTAGCTGGAGTTTATTTTAACGACAGCCACACTTGTACAACAGGAACTTCAGACTTCGCTTATATCGAAAACAACCGTACAATTAATAAAGCCACTCGTTTATTGCGTACTGCTTTATTGCCAAAATTAGCTTCTCCTGTTTTAGTTGATATCGATGGAAAATTGCCTCAATCTGTATCTAAAAGTTTCGAAGATTTATGTAGAAATGCTTTAGAAGGAATGGTTGCTAATCAAGAAGTTTCTGCTTTTGATGTTTATGTAGATCCTAAGCAAAATATTTTAGCAACTTCTGAATTAAAAGTAAAAGCTGAAATCACTCCAATTGGAACTGCTCGTAAAATTATGGTTGATTTAGGATTTAAAAATCCATTTGGAATTGACAAAGCATAATTTTTTACAATCCTACTTCCGAAAAAATTTAAAATATAAAGACGATATCTCAACGCTATAGTTTCTAAGCGTTATCGAAAAACAATCAAATACACAAAAGCTACACTATGAATAAATTGCCATTAATTAACGGACAACAACACAGCTGGTCATCAATCGAAGTAAGTATTGCAGGTAATATCGTTACAGGTATTACGGCTGTAAACTACAGCGACTCAGTTTCTAAAGAAAACCATTATGGAGCCGGCGATATGCCTGTACACAGAGGTAGAGGAAAATACGAAGCAAAAGCTTCGATCACTTTATACAATTACGAAGTTGAAGCTATTCTAGCCGCTTTACCAAAAGGACAAAGATTACAAGATATCAATCCTTTTAGCATCATTGTAAGTTATTTAGACGATAGCAACGAAGTAATTACACATACGGTAAGAAACTGTGAATTCAATTCTAATAGCAGAGGAATTAGCCAAGGAGACACTAAAATTGCTGTTTCTTTCGACTTGATCTGCTCTCATATCGAGTGGAATTAATTTTCTAAAAATACTTCCTTAAACCATAAAACAGTTTAAAAAACCGACTCAAAAGAGAAAACCAATCGCATCGCGTTACGCAAAAAAGAAGTTCAGAGCAACATGATTTTTGCAAGCAAACTATTTTATCTGCTCTTTTAGCAGTCCGTTTTAAACTGTTTACTTTCTTCAGAAGGCTGCCTGGAGCATTTCGTCCTGAAATATAGCTCAGGCAGCCTATTTTTTTTAAATAAAAACGCATTTTCACCATGAAAAAAACAGCACCAGAGAAAACCGAAGTATTAGACGGAAATATTACTCAGGCACAATTAAATCAGTGGAAACACAAACACAACAAAGTAGTCAAACTCACTATCAAAGATGATGATGACACTACCCTTTTTGCTTATTTCAAAAAACCCGACATCAGCATTCGTTCGGCCGTATTACAAGCTTCAAAAATGGATGAATTTAAAGCACTCGAAGTCCTCTTTAAAAATTGTTATCTCGGCGGTGATGGCAAAATCGAACAAGAAGACGATTTACGCCTTAACATCACTACAGTATTTTCAGACCATATTCAACCAAAACCTGTAAAAGTAGAAATTCTTTAAAAAGCATCTTTCTTATCCCTATTTGTAAAACCCAAAATCATGATTATTAAAAACCATAACATCGAACTAAATGACACCAGCGCTTCTGAAATGGCTAGGTTTAGACAAATTATGCTCAACATTTGGCGGCAGCAGATTGAGGATGATAGGAATGCTAAAGAAATGCATGATGCTTTAAAAAATTCACTAATTAATACTACTGCATATTCTATTTTTATAACAGATGTTATAGACTGCATTAAAAAGAATTTAGGACAAGTTTATACAAAAATGCTTTTCAGCGATTTTATAGGACTTCCAAACAGCACTCCTGAAAAAACTGGAATTATGAATTATAATGACAGTCAGGGAGCACAAAAAACTGGTGCAATAGATTTAGAATGGAACTACTTTTTAGGATTAAATCTAATTGCAAAAACTTTTAAACCCAATATAAAAATTGGAAAATATCATACTGAATTTACTTTAGCAATTTTTGATCATAATCTTGAAAAAATTGCTTTCAAATTTATAGTTTTCGATTTTGACCTCTTCCTATCATTACTAGATTCATTAGGAGTTGAAATTACAAGTAGCGATCAAATAATTATTGACTTATATCGAAAAAAGATAAAAGAAGCCAAAAACAATCCAAATAAATTAGATGTAATTTATGAATCGCTACCAAAGATTTTATTTGGACAAATGGATAGTGATGATGAGTTATACAATCATCTTAATCTTATTTTAAAAAGCAATTCTCTAATTGAAGGAATTATAACCCCTACAGACTTTGATACAAATGAAGACAAAGCTATTTTACAAATTCTGTACGCAATAAAAGACAGACACTGTTTATATATAAATCTTCGAGATACTAATTTATTATATGAGATTTATTCTAAACTTCATGGCGAAGAAGTTCAGGATTTACTGCGTTTCTTAACTCGTTTGGTTGAAGAATTTGACAATACAAAACCAACAGATACTGTATATTTTGACAACAGTTATTATTTATTCAGAGATACTCATCTAAAAACATTCTGGTCGGGAGAGAACATTCTAATTGATAATTGCAGAAAGACAGATAAGACTGAAAAAATTGGAAAAGCAAGACCCTCAATAAACTCAAAAGAACTTGATAGAATAAACCCTCCCGGAGTCTACGAAGTACCAATTTTTGATCATTATATTGACTGGAAACCTTTTAACCCGTTAGCAAAACTAAATTTCGGAACAAAGCTGGGCGAATTAGGCGAACAAACAGGAGATGAAAACACTTTTGTTATTGCTTTAAAACTGCACGATATGGCAACTAAACAATCAAATTGGGATCTGTTTAATATTGCTACAGATTTATTGAGTTTTATATCTGCTGTTGGAGCTTTACGTGTTGTGTTGGCAAAAGGTGCTCCGATAGCTTTTAGAGGTTTAGCTGGACTCACTTTAGCAAAAGATGCAACTCATTATGCCATATTAAGTAACGGAACTTTAGAAAAATGGCATGAAAACGGTTATGGCTGGCTGGCTAATCTTTGGATTGCATTCAGTATCACCGTAGATCTTGCCTCTTTAGGATTACCCAATTTATCTAAAATCGCAAAAGAAGGAAACGCCGCAGCTGAACATGCTGAAACCGCAAAAGATGTAAAAGAAATAAAAAAAGTTGCCGATGAAGCAAATAAAATTGTAAAAGCTGAAACAGGGAAGGATGTTTCTAGGATGTCTGAGAAACAATTTGAAAGTTTTACAAAACAGATAATTCAAAATAATCGAAAATTAATTACTTTGGCTGATGTAAATCAATTGGGAACCGCAACTAAAATTGAATTAATTGATATTACGGGCGAAAATATAGGTTACATTACCCGAAATATGCGATATCCAGCAAAAAAAACTATTAGATACCAATTTAGTGCGACAAAAGAATCTGAACCAATTAAAGTAGGAAATAAAATAGATTTACAATGTGAAGTAAAATTACTAGATAGTAAATTAGCTCAAAAAATAAACTTGAAAGTAAATGATGGTGAAGAAATCATGTATCTTAATTTAAATATTCCACCTAAGATAAATGATCAATATAGTGGTTTAGGAAAAATAATTTTTGATGATGCACATGCTTTCTTGAAAAGCAGTAATAAAATACCTGAAATAAATGGTATGTTTGGCCATTGGGTAAAAAATCCATCACTATATGCACATTATGGTAACGAATCAATCAATCTTAAAAAATTTTGGAAAGCATATGACAATGGAATGAGTGAAACTGAAGCTGCTTTTGAAACTATTACAGGTAAATGGGCAAAAGAAAACGGTTATACAAAAGCCAATATACAGACCCTTAAACAAGACGAAGTTATAATTAAATTTTTAAAAGAATAATAATATGAAAAATCATTTCTTCGAAAACGGAAATTGGTTAATATTAACTAACTCAACTATAAAAGATAAAGTTAGCCGTGATTTTTATGGTTCTAAGGCAAAATTTAAATCAGAAGGATTTAACGAATCCACAGATTTAAAATATCCAATTATTTTAGATTTATTAAAAGAGACTATTCCTGAAAAAGCAAGTAAAAAACAAATAATGGACATCGAATTATCGACTGAAGAAGTTTTGGGAATAAAAAACATTTTTGAAAGAGAGATAATTCATATACTAAACATTAGGAAAATTGCACTAAATGGATATTATATAAATGTCTTCGATAAAGAAATTTTAATAGATACAAGGAATCAAGCTCCAACTGATGATTTTTTACGAGCTTTTAATGATATTTATTTAATAGCTAAAGAATGCCTTAATGACAATAAACCAATGTATTTAAGCATTGATTAATTAGTTTTTTTCTATTAATCCAAAAGATCAAATAATAGAAAAATTAAAAAGCTGGCTGGAGAAAACTAAAATTTCTATGATGAAAAAAGCAGGATATATAGAAGTTGATGATTCTTATTAATCAAGTATAATTTATTCTTAATCATAAACCCGTTTTTCAATTTTAGAAAGGCGGGTATTTTTTTATAATTTTTCCTCGATTCCAAATCACAAAAAAAGCTTCAGTGAAGTCATTTTTTCATCTACTGAAACTACTGTTTTACAAAGCCATAATATTTTAAGAACATTGCATTTAGCCGTATTTTTACAGTCTAAATAAAACCAGATTAAATCTCAAAAAAGAGATTCTAAAAAGAGTTTTTCCATTCTTAAAAAACTCAAAACCACACAAAAAATCTTATCGTCAATCTACTGCCGTGATTGTTTTTTAAACAATCGGGAAAGGGCTTTTATTTTTAAATCATTAATACACATAATATGGATCAAACGACAAAAAAACACATTGATTTGCTTCATCCTTCTGTTAGGGAAGAGGTCACTAAAATTATCGAAGAATGCGATTTGGCATTGACTGGAAGAGCCAAAGTGCGCATTACACAAGGATTAAGAACTTTTCAGGAACAAGAAGATCTTTATGCTTTTGGCAGAACCAAACCAGGAAAAAAAGTAACCAATGCCAAAGGCGGACAATCGATTCATAATTACGGATTTGCTGTAGATATCTGTTTAATCATCGACGGGAAAACAGCTTCTTGGGATACCGCAAAAGATTGGGACGGCGATCAAATTTCCGATTGGCAGGAATGTGTCGACATCTTCAAAAAAAATGGTTGGAACTGGGGCGGAGACTGGAAGACTTTTAAAGATCTTCCGCACTTTGACAAAAAAGGATATGACGATTGGAAAGTACTCAGCAGACTAAAACGTGACAAGAAAAATTATGTAATCTTATACAAATAGTCATATGAAACATTTAAAATTAATTACTCTTTTAATTGCTTTTTCTTTTATCATAATCTCCTGTGATTCAACCAGAACTGCTTTATTCGACCCTTATTCATATCAAAAAACAACCGAGATAAAAATAGAGACGACTAGAATTATGGATAAAGCAACGACACCATACCAAAATCAAAAACAAGAAGTTGAAACACTTCTTTTCGAAATCGAAAAACTAGTAGAATACGAAAAAAATAAACCTAATAACGAAATTACTTTCGCAATGTGGCAAGTGCTAAATGATAAAGAAAAAAATCTTTTAGCAGGTTTCTTTAAGCGTTGGAAAACCCAAGAAATCTTGTCTCCCTATTTTGTTGATGAATCTAAAAAACAGATTCTTAATGCTTTTGATTTACTTATTCAATATGAAATCAATAAAGACAAAGAATCTAAAGAACAGCTTTTGGAACTAATTAATCTTAACTCTTAAAAAAATGATCAACAATAATTTTACTCAAGAATTAAAGGATAAGGTTAAAAAGCTTATAACCGATAATTATAATGACTTTAAACCTGAATTAGAAAAAGATTTAAAAACTTTTTTAGAAACATCTGCCGAAAAGCTCGAACGTTGGGCAACACTTTATGCTAATCAAGAAATTAATGATGAAGAACTAGAATGGCTTCTCAAAAGTCAACTAGATTTTGTTTCGCTTCAAGCATTACAGGCTGCTGGAATATCAAAAATCAAACTCAACAAGCTTAAAAATAATGTTATAAAGTTAATTTTTGAAATTATCATTAGCCTTATCACAAAACGTTCTTAACCTACTGAATTTCAACAAAAACAAGTTACTGAAACTACAGAATCATAGACCTAAAATTCTTGATTAAGGTAAAAGCATGATGTATTTTTACAGTATCAAAACCGATGGATATGGCGCGCAAATTCAAAGGAAAACTCTCAAACATTTTTAACAAATCATCCCTTAAACAGTAACAATATATGAAAGATTTTATCGTAGATGAAGATCTATTAATACAAGGCGGAGACTTCGCTATTAAAGATTCAGATCAGCAAAACATAGAACATTTACTGCTAAGTCAAAAAGGAAGTTATAAAGAATTTCCAATTCTTGGTGTAGGAATTAAAAAATACATCAACAGTCCGGATGCAACTTCTAGATTGCGATTAGAAAACGAAATAGACAAACAATTATCGTATGACAACTTTCATGTAAAAACATTAGATGTCAACGATTTACAAAACATTAAAATCGATGGAAACTATTAAACCACAAGAAAATCAAAACATTTTTGATTTATCACTACAAGAATACGGAAGTATAGAAAAAGTATTCGACATTTTAGAAGACAATGACAAATTTGATATCACAGAAGATCTTTCTGTTTATAAAGAATTAAAAACAGGCAGAGACGCTTTTAAAAAAGACATTGTTGAATACTACAATTCAAGAAACCTAAAGCCTGCAACTGCTCTTACTGACGAAGAACAATTTTTGATGGATAATTTCTCTGGAATTGACTACATGATCATCGAAGATGATTTTATCATTTACTAAAAATCTTCAAATGCAAACTCTGGATTTTAAATTGATTCAGAATTTCAAATCCTCTATTTAGAAATCTCTAAAAAGAAAACTACTTCTCTGTAGTATTTATCAAAATTCATAAACAACTATCTATAAGCATGTTAAACATGTCTTACAGGCTAAACTATATCTAAAATTAAAATATGGCACGTACAATTGCTGAAATTCAGAACGAAATTCTGATTGAAAAAGGGAAGCAAAGTTCCCTGAATGGCCTAGACAACAACTCCAAAGCAAGTATTTGGAAATTATGGGTCAACATCATGGCTACCGCTATTTGGGTTCATGAAAGAATAGTAGAAAAAAACGCCTTAATATCGAGGCCACATACCTTAAATTGGTATCGTGAACAATCTTTAAATTTTCTTTACGGAGCACCATTGACATCTGACTCAAGCAACGATGTTGTTCCCATTATCTGGAAGGACGGTTCTTATAAATTTGACACTACAGGCCTTGACGATGATCTTGAAAAATACAAAATCATAAAATACTGTGCTGTAAGCGAAATTGATCTAGAAACAGTACTTGACTTCAAGAAAGAGCCAACAGAAATTTTTTCTGATTATTTTCATAATAAAGTCGGCGTTGTTTTTATAAAAGTGGCAACTCAAAAAGGTGATAGCATTTCTCGAATTGATGTTCCAAATGAGCTTTTTGCTTTCAAGGAATATATTGCCAAAATTAAGGATGCGGGAAATCAAGTTTACATTACTTCAGATGATGGAGACGTCTTGAATCTAAAACTCAACGTTTATATCGATCCACTGATGATTAAGATCAATCCACAAGATGTTGAATATTATCAACTAAAAAGTCTAAGCCGACCATTAGAAGAAGATGAAATAATCAAACTGGCTTCGTATGGAGAAGATTATAAACCAGATTCTTCGAATGGTTCGTTAATCACAAAAGAAGATTCGTTTCCTGTTTTGGAGGCAATAAAAGATCATTTGAAAAATATTGAATTTAATGGCGCTTTTGTTAAAACCTATCTTGTTGATGACATTCAAAAAGCTGAAGGAGTCAAAATTCCAGTATTGAAAAATGTAAAAACTTCAATTGCTAAAAACCCTTCTGATCTTGAAAATCCCGCATTAAGCGATGTAACTAACATCGAATATTTTATTCCGAGAGCGGGATATTTTGATTTAGATGCTCTTGAAGTTGAAGTCAATTACATTCCGTATACCTTTTACAGAGATAAACAATAAATAGTCTAATATATTTACAATGAATCAATACACCATTTTAAAATGGGAAAAGCTTTTGTTATGGCTCATCCCTCCTATTCTAAGGAAAAAAACTCATTTTGACTGGCTTGATGTGCTGCTGACACCACTTCATACCATTTACGAAGAGACACTTTACAAAATGCAGCATACTGGTCAGGTTATTTATCTTGAAAAAGTGCTCAACGAAGCTTTTAATGTTGATAAAAACTACAATCCGAATTTCAGCATTGACCAAAAACGACAACAGGGATTAATTTATATTGACGAATCTGTAAAACCATCATTGCAATATCTCTATCTCCATAAAGAATATTACGAACCGGATAAAACCGAAGAAGATGGAAAAAAAGTCCAAGGAGATATAAGAATTTCGTTAATGAAAATTTTTACTAATAAAGAGTATAATGAAAACAAGGACAACAAACCTGTCTATCTAGCTCATCGCAAAGATTATACTAAGGTAAACTATGCCAACTTTAGAGTATTTATACCTCAAAATCTAATAGCAAATGAAACTTTTAGAATAGAATCTAAAGAAGGTAGTTACAAAACAACAGAAGCTATAAATGTGGCAACAAGAGAATATCATAATCTTCTCAATTTCTACAAGTTAGCAGGAAAGAGCTACGAAAGCTACTGCTATTCTGTATAAAATTACTCGGAATAAAAATAACACTTACAACAAATTAATAAAAATGAAGCAAGTAAATTTTAGTCATCCTGGAGGTTTTCCTCTTGAGCAGGAAACTTTAGAAAAACTTCAAACCGCCTACAGATCTGAATTGTATGAAGCAATAAAAAGTCATTTAAGCATTATTCCAAATAAAAATTATATCATAACTCATGCGCAAGATGGTAAACAAGGGTGGGCTGTTATTCATCAAGATAGCGAAGGAATTTTGTATCCTATAAAAGCAGGCCCTCCAACAAGTTTTTTAAAAACAACCAAAACAGTCACTGATTTAATTTATGGTGATGGAGCTTCACAGACGGCGTATAGTGACTATGCTGCAGAATATGCAGCTGCAATGGGAACTTCAACAACAAATGGTAACGAAACGGTAAAGTATTATGATTTAAAAGATTTTGAAACTGTGAAGAGCATTAAATCTATTGAAAATGATATTAATCTTATCAATAAGTCATACCTTCCTTTAGACGGTTCAAAAGCTATGCAGGGAGATTTAAACCTTGGAGATTATCATTTATCAAAATTAGATACGCTCGAAAATTTCGTTGCAAATGTAAGAGCTGCAGATTTTAAATTTGGATCTGAAGAAAGAAGAGGAATATTACATCCCGAAGATCATTTAGGAAGAGCTTTAGTAGATAGCAGTGATGAAACAAAAACAAATCTTACTTTAAATCATGCTTCAGATTGGCAAAACACCACTATTGGTGGAAAATTATATCTAGACAATTTAAATACAAACACCACCGATTTTATAGTCGCTAAAAGTTCTGCAAATTCTTTACTACTAATAGACGATGCAAAACAAGTTACTAAAAGCAATAATTTATTAAACTCATTACTTAATCGAATTGCAAAGTTAGAAGAGCAACCTAATTTGATTCCAGGCATTCAACTAAGTATTTCAAATCTAAAAGAAAGTTTAACTACAGTAGATGGCAGAGTTCAAAAAGTAGAAGAAAAATTAAATACAATTGAAAATGGCGCACAGAAAAATGTCCAAGCCGATTTTAATGTTGTAAATACAAGCTCTGACGCTTTCATTAAGAACAAACCGAATTTGCTTAATCTGCTTTATATGGGCAGCATATATATTGGAAATATTACAGAAAATAGCTACTACAAAGTCATCTCGTTTCCAAATGTAGGCACAACGAATTATCAAGTAGTTGGTTCATTGCGGTCTAACTCTACAAATTTGAATATCGATAATAATGTGTTTCATAACACACGTGAGCATCAAGCTACATCATTTAAATTGTGTATTCGCGAAATGACTAACGACGATCAGGATATTTCATTTGATTATTTCTTAGTTAAACAATAACGGCTACAAATAAAAATATATCAAAAAAAAAACGATTTAAGATCTACACAAACTCGATTTTGAGCTTGGATAGATTCATATGAACGACAAAATAAATAGTAAAAATGAAACAAGTAAATTTTAGTCATCCTGGAGGTTTTCCCCTCGAACAGGAAACTTTAGAAAGGCTTCAAACAGCTTATAGATCCGAATTATATGAAGCTATAAAAAGTCATCTGAGCATTGTTCCCGGCAAAAATTATATCATAGCTCACGCACAAGGCGGTAAACAAGGATGGATTGTTATTCATCAAGATGGAGAAGGCATTTTATATCCTATGACTGGTAGTGTAACCAACTATTTAAAAACAACCAGAAAAATCACCAATTTAATTTATGGTGACGGAACTTCACAGAAGGCTTATACAGATTATTATGGTGAATATGTTACTGCTTTAGGAAGTCCAGTAACAAATGATAACGAAACAATAAAGTATTATGACTTAAGTGATTTAAATACTTTTGAAACTGTAAAAAGTATACAGGCAATTGAAGAAATTATTGCAGGGATAGAAAATAGAACTAAAACTATTGAAACTACTATTCCAGCAATAGATAATAGAGTTAAAACTATTGAAATAGCTATACCTACAATAGATACCAGAATTAATACAATTAAAAATGATCTTGAATCCTATCTCCCTTTAGATGGTTCAAAAGCCATGAAGGGAGATTTGAATCTTGGTACGCATCAATTATACTTAAATAATTCAAATACAAATTCTAATGGTTCATTATTAATATTAGATAATTTAAATAAAGTTGTTAAAAGCAACACGATGATTGAAAAATTAATCGAGCGTATAGAAATTTTAGAAGGAAAATCATCAACACCGTCAGCACCACCAATACCAATTGGAATGATTGCTATTTGGGGCAAACCTGCACCATTTCCTGAAGGTTGGGAAGAATATGAGCCTTTGAGAGGAAGAATGCCTGTTGGTCTTTACAATCCGAATCCTCAAGAGCGTGCTCAACAATTTAGCCAAAGAAGCTATTTCCAAGATTTAACTTTTTATAATAACAATGGAACAATGACATGGCCATTTGATACCTTAGAAGCTGTAGGAGGAAAAGTAGCCAAAAATATAAGCATTGATGAAATGCCTCAACATAGCCATAATATATCATTAGTTGATGAAGAAGGTGTTGGTGCACCAGCTGGAGGTGATCCAAATGGAAAAACAAATGGAACAGGATCAACTCAAACTGCTGGAAATGGCCAATCCTTCCCAATATTAAATCCATATAGGGTTGTTCATTTCATACAATATACAGGACGTTCAAGTTCTGGTGTAAATTTAACAGCTTCAAATACTTCTTTAACGTCTACTGTGTTAAATTGGACACCAGCAAATGCAGATTTTAATGTTACAAGTTATCTTGTTTATCAAAATGACATTTTAGTTGCAACATTGGGTAATGTACTTACTTATACTGCAACAGGTTTGGCAGCGGGAAAGCTATATAACTTTTATATTATTGCAAAAAATGCAACAGGAACATCAGCACCTAGCAATACTGCAAGTATTACAACTATTGAAGATGATGTTAAGCCATCAGCTCCAGCCTATATTACCTCTTCTATAACACCACAAAATCAGATTAGGATTGACTGGTCTGCTTCTACCGATAATGTGGCAATTAAACACTATCTCTTATATATAAAATCATTTGGTGGAGAATATACATTATTAGGCACAATTCAATCTCCTGACACTTACTTTATTACTTCTGGCATTACTAACCAACTTTATTATTTTGTGGTACAAGCTGTAGATACATCTGACAATTATTCTTCATTTTCAGATCCAACTAGTGCCATCATAGAATCAACTGGTGGCGGTAATGCTGGAGGATGTTTTGATGTAGAGTCTTTGGTTACAATGGCATCTGGTCAATCTAAAAAATTGAAAAATGTTGTGATTGGTGATAAACTGCAAGGATTAACTTTCCCGAACGAAATTGATGAATCTGATGGAGATTATATGTTATGGAATGGGTTCTTAAGCGAAGCTTCAAAGGCTGAAGTAATTGTAGTAAACAAAAAAACAAGTGTACAACCAGCATATTACGAAATTGAAACTGAGGACACTACTTTTAAAGTTACAGGACAGCATCCTTTGTTAGCTACCGAAGATGGTGAGAATCTAAAATGGGTATGCACTAAAGACGTTTCACAAAACATGTTATTAATTGATAAAGCAGGAAAAACAAAAGCTATTAAATCAATTACATACAAGGAAGAACCTTTAGAAGTTGCACTTTTAGATGTAGAAACTGTGGATAATTATGTCATCTCGGGAATTGTTGCGCACAACAACAAACCTGCTGAAGAGAATCCAAACGGTAATTAATAATTCCTATCAACCTTTTGAGGCTAAAAACCTCAAAAGGTTATTTCTCAAAAAACATCATAAAAAATGAATCCAACTTTTATTTGCATTGATTTGTTTTTTAGAATTTTTCCTTCCTTCTTTTATTTATGTCGACTTAAAATAGAAAAGATTCTAAAATATTTAATAGAATTTAGCCTAACGATCAGCATTCGAAAAAATGATACGATTACTTCACTATTAAATGAAAATCTAATTATCCCCAGCTCTACAAATCAATTTGGCATCGTTAGAAAAACCACAACCAACAACTTATGAAAAGTGAGCAAAAGAATGTGTTATTAATGAAAACATTCACTTTGATTCTACTTACAACTCTTTAATAGAGGATAAAACAATAAAACTATGATGCAAAAAATCTCAGAATACACAAACGAATTAAAATTGCTTCTTTATGCAATTTTTATGTACTTAGAAATGGATACAGGAATTGTCAAAGTATTATTTTATCTAATGATAATGGATACTTTTTTAGGCGTTACCAAAACCATTGTCTTAAATAATCATTTTACTTTTAAAAAATTAGCGGTTGGATTTGTTTCCAAATTAGCCGTTTTACTGATTCCAACGGCCTTAGCACTTATGAGTAAAGGCCTAAATTACAACTTTAAATGGTTTGTAACTGTCGTAATGGATTTACTTATCGTGAGTGACGGAATCTCCATAATCAGTAATATCATTGCTATAAAAACTAAAAAAGAAGTCGAGAATTTTGACGCCATGACACTTATTTTAAAATCAATTCGTAATCGTTTAATAATGCTTTTTAAAAGACTTCTAATTACAATCGATCCTAAATATCATATGGAGAAATAGTCCCAAATAAAATTTATCAAACTAATTCTGTAAACTATTTGCTTCCTCAAAAACGACAAACACATACCTATTCAATCCAAAACAACATTAAACATGATAGAAAACAATAACAATAAAGATCTTGTAAAAGAATCTAAACAAAACCAAGACATTGCAAAACAAATTGTCAGTAAGCCGCTAAAATTAGAAACGGTAAATGAAGGTAGCAACGAAGACGATGTACTTGTGCGTGGGGATGATAAAACTGTAAAATTTGTACCAAGAAATGCTTTTCAGACAGGAGGCTCTCAGAATTTACAGCAAACTTTGGATAACGGCTCTTTTTGGATGAGTTCAGATTTCACTAAATATTTTTCTCCTTTCTCTGCAATGAGTGGGGATGCTAATACTTTTATAGCAAGCTCTGCCAGAGGTTCTGGAGAATCTGGAGCAATAGCAGCAGGAACTCTTATTTCGTATGTGGTAGGGACTGCTTCTGGAGGAGCGACCACGAGTGCCTTAGAGGTTAAAAACGGTTTAGCCAATCTATACAGAAGAAGTCAAGGAGAAGGAAACAAATTTATAAGCCAGCTTAGATTTGCCGAACCTATAGGAGAATATACTGAGGGTGGAGAATTTGACGAAGGAGCTATTTTTGAAATTCCTGCTAAAGAAGCTGGAACTTATGAATTGGCAACTACCGACGATATTGAACAAAAATCATTTAATCAGCTTTTAAATGAAAATGGTTCGGCTACAGTTACAGAGGAAGGTTTTCAAGGAAAATATGATTTAGGAGCTTATTATTTTAACGTAAAAATGGAGCAAGGTTCTGATAAATATGGAGAAATGAATCTTGTTTCTGAGGGATTTTCATTGAACCTATTTTCTGATAACGGTCAAACTCAATTAATGATGAACCCACCTCCTGTAGAGGGAGGTTATTACTCTTTACAGCTTCCAAACAATAAAAATGGAATTATAGCTGTAACTGACGATATACCTACTGTCGATGGCTCAGAAACTAAAATTGTAGCAGGAGAAAATGCTATTGTAAGTGGTAATGGTACTACTGCTAGCCCTTATAGGATTAGTGCGATTGCAATATCGGACTTTGTTTATAAAGTATTAGACAATGGCACAAGTTATTATATTGGCCCAAATACAGCTACTGGAACAGCACCCTTCGCTGGAAGCAATTCAGTAGTTATTGGCTCTAATAATGTTAAATACCCAAGAAACTCAAGTTTGGTTTCTATAGGAGCTAATACATTAGCGGCTGCTAACACTGAAGAGATGAACAGAAGTGTACTTGTTGGAGCCGAAGTAGGTAATGCATTAACTCAAATAGGAGATTATACAACAGCAATAGGATATAGAGCATTACTTGTTTCTACGGGCTTTACGGGACAAGGTAATACTATTGTTGGAGGAAGAGCAGGACAAAAGATATCAGGAACTGCTTCAAATAACTCTATGTTAGGGTATTTAGCTGGTGTTAATACTACCACGGGAGAAGGTAATGTTTTTTTAGGGGTTAACGCAGGTTGGCATGTGACTACTGGCTCTGGAAATATTATTATAGGTAATCCCCTTAATGTAGGCGGAAGCAACAAGATAACAACGGGCTCTAACAACACTATTATAGGTGGTTCACAAAACTTGCCAGTAGCTAACCCTAGTAATTATGTAGTTATAGGTACAGGGAATAGTAATTATACAGCTTCTTCTGGAGTAAACAGAATCATCATTGATGACACAGGTAAAACTCAACTATTGGGAGCTCTAAAAATAGCTACAGTTCCAGTTTATGCTGATAATGCAGCTGCTTTGGCAGGAAACCTGATAGCAGGCGATGTTTATAGAACATCTACAGGGCAGATAATGATCGTTTATTAAAAAACTGTATTATGAAACCAAGTTTATTTGTTCAAAAATATTTTCCTCATGCAAAAAAGGTTGAAGTAAATACAGGTATTACAGCGATAGCAATATTAACTCAAGCTGCTCTTGAATCAGCTTGGGGTGATGTCGCGCCAGGGAATATGTTTTTTGGTGTAAAAAATACTGACGGGATTAATGGAAATGAACAATTTGATTATGACTGAATACATTTCAAAACAAGACCTAAAGTTTCCAGAAATCATTTCAATTACACCTGTTGTTAAGAATGGTCGTAAGATGTTTAAATACAAGTTACCCCAACTGCAGAAACTTGTTTTAGAGTTCATTGTACTGGAATATCAGTGGGAGGATTAATTTATGAAAAAACTGACAATGGCTGGGTACAATACTCTCTAACAAAAGTTAATTAATTAAAACAAAAAATCTTCATTAATTATTAATGCAAAAAACCACCATCAGAAAAAATTATCTAATGGTGGTTTTTATTATTAATAAATAAAAAGATTATTCACAATCTATATTCTCCAAAAACCTATTTTTTAAATTTCCCAATCCCACTCTGCAACCAACCATAATACTCCTCAATATTAGGATTATAAGCTGATGGCTCCGTCAAATTCGCACTATTATGATCTACAATTACATAAAATGGCTGTGCGTTTGCTTTGTAGGTTTTAATCTGTAAATCACTCCATTTGTTTCCTATCGTTTTAATCTTTTTTCCAGTTGTTTCAGAAATATATTGTTCGTTTTCTGGAAGTTCTTTTTTATCATCTACATACAATGAAATCAAAACCACATCATTATTTAAAACGCCTAAAACTTTTGGATCTGACCAAACTAATTCTTCCATTTTTCTGCAGTTTACGCAGGCATATCCTGTGAAATCTAATAAAACTGGTTTTCCAACTTTTTTAGCATATTCCATTCCTTTATTGTAATCGTGGAAAGTGATAATATTTTGTGGACCGTGTTCTGCTCCTTCTGGTAACGAACCTGTGATTTTTAATTCAGAATTTCCAGAAACCCCAAGTCCGTTTGGAGATTCGCTGTATTGCATTGGAGGAGGAAATCCGCTGATTAGTTTTAACGGCGCGCCCCAAAGTCCTGGAATTAGGTAAATCGTAAAACTTAAAACTAGCAATCCGAAACCTAATCTTCCGACTGAAATATGGTTTAAAGGCGAATCATGCGGTAATGTAATTTTTCCGAACAAATAAAAAGCCAGCATTCCGAAAACGGCAATCCAAATTGCTAAGAAAACTTCTCTTTCTAGCCAATGCAATTGTAAAACTAAATCGGCATTAGATAAAAATTTGAAAGCCAAAGCCAATTCTAAAAATCCTAAAACCACTTTTACCGTATTTAGCCATCCGCCCGATTTTGGCAACGCATTTAACCAACCTGGAAAAGCAGCAAATAATGAAAATGGTAATGCAATTGCAATCGAGAACCCTAACATTCCAACAATTGGCGCGATTCCACCTTTTGAAGCTGCTTCAACCAATAATGTTCCAACAATTGGTCCTGTACAAGAAAATGATACGATTGCTAAAGCTAAAGCCATAAAGAAAATCCCGATCAGCCCTCCTCTATCGGCTTGTGAATCTACTTTGTTAGCTAGCGAACTTGGCAATACAATTTCGAAAGCTCCCAAAAATGAACAAGCAAAAACGACCAATAAAATAAAGAAAATCAGATTGAACCAAACATTTGTAGAAAGTGCATTCAGCGAATCTGCACCAAAAACTGCGGTTACAATTGAACCCAATAAAACATAAATAATTACGATTGAAATTCCGTAAATCATGGCGTTTCTAATTCCTGCCGCTTTACTTTTACTTTGTTTGGTAAAAAAACTCACAGTCATCGGAATCATTGGGAAAACGCAAGGTGTCAACAATGCAGCAAATCCTGATAAAAACGCTAAAATAAAGATCGTCAATAATCCTCTAGATTCTGTTTTCTTTGGTGAAGTTGCAATTTCTTGCTTTGATTTTTTTTCTTCGGTCTGAGAAACAGTTTTTTCTTCAATTATTGTAGAATCTGTTTTTACGACTGAAGTTTCTTCGGCGGAAGCCAATTTCTTTTCATTCGGAATTTTAAAAGTTAATTCTTCTGTAGATGGCGGCAAACAATTGCTGTCGTCGCAAACCATAAAATCTACTTCTGCTGAAATGTTCGAAATATCGTCTGAAGTGAATTTGATTTTTTGCGTAAAAAGCGCTTTATCTTCAAAATATTTAATTTTCATATCGAAGATTTTATCGACTGTTTCGTGCCCTTTGTCTTCGGTTGTTTTTCCGGTTAATTCGAATTTTTTCGACTGATTTTTAAAAGTAAAAGCCGTTGGTGAAGGTCCGCCTTCTTCGATATATTGTCCATATAAATGCCAGCCGGATTGTATTTTCGCCTGAGCTTTTAAGATATATTCTTTATCTGAAATTTTTTCTACCGTTGTCGACCATTTTACCGGATTATACATTTGTCCGAACATAGATATCGAAAACAAAAGCAGAAATGCAATTGTGGTATTTTTCATTTGTTTTTGGTTTAATTTTTTGAAAAAAAAGAGCTGTCGGCAAAACAGCTCTTTTGGTCTTTCACAGAAAATGGCTTACTAATTCAGATTCTAAAATGAAATAATGAAAGACGACTATTAAAATTGAGTTTTCAGTCTCAGTCTCAGTTTTCAGTGATATTCGCAGTCGCGTAACTTTGTCAAAGTTTGAAACTTTGACAAAGTTGAAGTTTCAAGACTGAAAACTGTGACTGAGACTGAAAACTATTTATCAAGAGATCCAGCTTTAATGATAATCATTTTATCTAGCTGAATGTATTTCTTAATCGCATCATTCACCTGCTGTAAAGTAGCTTTGTCAATATCTTTTGGATACTGATCGATATAACTTGGTTCTAAACCTCTTTCAATAAAACTTAAAATAGTTCTTGCCATTCCGTTTGTGGTAGACATTCCCACTTTAAAGCTTCCAATTAAGTTGGTTTTCTTGTTTTCTAGTTCTTCGGCTGTGATTCCATCTTTCACCCATTTATCAACTTGAACCATTGTCGCGTCCAAACCTTTTTGAAATAAACTCGGATTGAAAGAAGCGTTTACAAACCAATAACCACCCGTTTCGATATTTCCGCCTAAACCAGAAGAAATGTTGTATGTTAAACCATCATTATCACGAACAGTCTGCATTAAACGTCCTGCAAAACCAGCTCCTAAAGTGTAATTTCCGATGAAAAACGGAATATAATCGGCATCTGCTCTTTTTAAACCTGTAAATTGTCCGATATACAATTCGGCACTTGGTTTTTCAGGAATGGTTACCACTTCTGTTTTTGCTGCAGTTTTTGTAGCTTCTTCAAATTTCAATTTTTCAGTAACTCCGCCATTCCAATTTTTGAATGATTTTTTTAATGATGCATTTAAGTTTGCTCCATCAGTATCACCTACAATTACCAAACGCATTGAAGCTGTTCCAAAATATTTTTTGTGGAAAGCTTTCACTTCTTCTAAAGTGGCATTTTTGATATTCGAAATATTGTCTTCTACGCTTAAACTGTAATTTGGATTTCCTTTTGGATAAATCGCCTGAGATAAAGCAATGCTTCCTCTTTCTCCTGGATCATTCAAATCTTGTTGCGTATTTCCAATAAATTGTTGTTTTAAGTTTTCGAATTCTTTAGCATCAAACAACGGATTTCTCAATTCTTCAGCCAATAAAGTAATTACTTGATCTAAGTCTTTTTTCAAACATTTAAATCCGATATTGATTTTGAAAGTTGAAGCATTTACGTTGAGATTTACTCCTAATTTTTGAAGTTTTTCAGAGAATTTAAATTTGTCATTCAAAGTCGTTCCTTTTGACAACATTGAAGCTGTTAACGCTGGAATGATATCATTTTTAGTTTCGCTTGCATAATTTCCTAACGAAATGCTTGCCGCAACGGTAACGAAGTCTTTTGCTGAGGTTTTTACCGAAACCACATCAATTCCTGACACTTTTTCTCTTTTAAAAGCCGAAGCTGATTTTTCGATTAATGTTTCTGAAGCAGCAATTTCTTCTGTTGTATTTTTTACTAAAACTGGAGCAGATGAAGTTTCTTCGTGAATATGACCTTCTTCTGAATGTCTGTAATAAAACGGACCATTTTCTGGCATATAATTATTTGCTTGAGCTTGGTCTTTATTCTGAGAACCAGATTGTTTCGGAATAAAATACCCTGTTGTACTTTGATCTTCAACCAAATATTTATTGGCGACACGCTGAACATCGGCTGGAGTTACTTTTTTCAATCGGTCAACTCCTGTAATATAATCTGTCCAGTCGCCAGCAGCGATAGACTCGTTTAATTGAGAAGCAATGACACCCGATCCGTCACGTGCTAAAATAGTTTGCGCACTAATTTTTGCTACAACTCTATTTACTTCTTCTTGAGTTACTCCTTCTTTCTGAATTTTGGCAACCACTTCACTGATTTTAGTATCAATGTCTTCGTGCTTTGAAGTGGTTGGAAAACCAACACCAATTGTAAAAAGTCCAACTTCTTTAAAATTTGTTGCTTCTGCATACGAGTAAATTCCTAAACGAGTATCAACGAAAGTTTTGTTTAAAATTGCTGATGGTCCAACACCAATAATCTGAGCCAAAATATTCAACGCTGGAAGATCTTCATGTAGAGCTCCAGGAATTTTATATGCTTTGTTTACAACACCTAATTCTCCTGGTTTTCTAACAATAATTTTTCGCGCACCATATTGTTGAGGTTCTTCTGTATAAGGTTGAGGCATTGCATTTGGCGCTTTTGTAATTTTCCCGAAATACTTTTCGATCAATTCAAAAACATTCTCTTTTTTGAAATCCCCTATAATGGTTAAAGTCGCATTATCTGGCCAATAATAAGTATTATAGAAATTTTTCAATACTTCAATCGGAGCTTTTTCGATATCCGATTTCCATCCAATTGTCGAGTGATGGTACGGATGCGCAATATAAGCCGAAGCCCAAATTTCTTTATCTAATAAACTGTTCGGATTGTTTTCTCCACGCTCAAATTCGTTGCGAACAACCGTCATTTCTGCTTCTTTATCTTCTTTTAATAATAAAGAATTACGCATTCTATCGGCTTCGATCTGAATCGCCAATTCTATTTTATCACTTGGCAATGTTTCAAAATAATTCGTACGATCGTACCAAGTTGTCGCATTTAACTGTGCACCTGTATTTTGCAAAACATCCGTAATCGTATTTCCGTTTTTCTTATTGAAAGTTGGCGTTCCTTTAAACATTAAATGTTCTAAAAGATGCGTTGATCCCGTGTTTCCTAAAACCTCGTGTTTAGAACCTACACGATATACAATTTGCACCGTTGCAACAGGAGAAGCATTGTCTTGTAAAAGCAAAACATTCATTCCGTTTGGCTGATATAAATATTCTTCGATTCCCCCTAATTCTTTTATTTTCTTAAAATTCACGGATTTATTCTGCGCTGACACAAGGGCGCAAAAAGCTAATGAGCAATAGCCCAGAAAGATGTATTTTTTCATTTTTTGAGATTTTTTTGAGTCGCAGTTTTCAGTCTCAGTTTAACTGAAAACTGTGACTGCGACTAAGAACTGATTTACGATTTACTGAAAATTTCTTTTAATTTAGATTGCAATTCAGCTTCTCTAAGGTTTTTAGCTACGATTTTTCCATCAGGTCCAATTAAGAAGTTGGTCGGAACCATTTTTACACCGTATAAAACTGCTGCTTCATTTTGCCATCCTTTTAAATCAGAAACGTGTGTCCAAGTTAAACCGTCTTTTTCGATTGCTTTTTCCCAAAGTTTCTTTTTATCGTCTAATGAAACGCCCAAAACATCAAATCCTTTGTCGTGATATGTTTTGTAAGCTACAACTACGTTCGGATTTTCTTTTCGACATGGACCACACCAAGAAGCCCAGAAATCTACTAAAACATATTTTCCTTTGTAATCAGATAATTTCACCACTTTTCCGTTAATATCAGTTTGAGAAAAGTCTAATGCTGGAGCGCCAATTGCTGTTTTGTCATTTAGGTCAATTGTTGCTTTTAGTTTTTTCCCGTAAAATGATTTCTGAATTTCTGGAGTTAAAACTGCATAATATTCTTTTACTTTTTCTGGAGTTCCGTAAGACACAATTCGGTCATCAATTACTAAAGCTCCTCCTAAATTATCTTTGTTTTTTCTGATGAATTTATCTGTCAAATCATCCGCGAAAGCGCCAAGATCTTTCCATTTTTTATCCATCATCGTTTGCTGTTCTGGAGTCAATTTTACTTTTCCTCCTTGCGTCAATGAATCAGATAATTTGTAAATCGGACCTGCAATTGCTTGTATTTTTTTGAATTCGTTATCGTAATATGATTTATAAAATTCATTTTGCGTAGCTCCGGTTACTTTAGCTTTAAAAACTGAATCTTTCTTTGCTTCAATTGTAATGTCTTCATTGTCTAAAAGAAACATTGCTCCGTATTCTTGCCCTTTAATTTTAACGGTATGGAACAACGGCTCTCCTGTTTTACCAGTAAAAGTAAATGCACCTTCTTTTACCTCAGCAGAATCAATAATTTTCTTATCTCCTTTTTCGTCTGCATATTCTAGATAAACCATTCCTTTATCTAATCCTGCAATTTTTCCGTTAATTGTATATCCTTCTTTCTTCGCGCAAGAAGTAAATGCCGTTGCCATTGCTAATGCGAATAGGCTAGATTTTAATACTGTACTTTTCATGTTGTATTTTTTGTTTGTTAGATTGCGATGTTTTTTCAGTTTTCGTCGCTATTATAACTTTGTCAAAGTTTGAAACTTTGACAAAGTTGTTTTCAAAACTGAAAACTGTCACTGAGACTGCGACTAAAAATTTAAGATTTCATAAGTTCCTTCAACTTAGCTTCCAATTCTGCGCCTCTTAAATTTTCTCCGATAATTACACCTTTACCGTCTACTAAATAAGTTGCTGGAATTGCTTTTACATTAAATGATTTACTCACTTTATCGTCGTCTAGAAGATTATGCCATTGCATATTTTCTTGACCAAGAGCTTTTTGCCAAGCTTTTTCATCTTTATCAATTGAAACGCTTAAAATTTCGAATCCTTTTGGAGCATATTCAGTATAAGCTGTTTTTAAGTTCGGAATTTCTTTTCGACATGGACCGCACCAAGACGCCCAAAAATCTACTAAAATGTATTTTTTTCCTGATACAATATCTTTTGCATTAAACGTTTTTCCGTCTTTATCTTTTAATCCGAAATTGGCAATGCTTGTTCCAACTAAAGATTTCGGATTCAAATCTTTGTCTACAATTTGACCATAATAGCTTTTCTTTGCAGCATCTGAAAATTGCTCATAAATTGGCTTTTGTTCTGGAGTAAAATAACTGTAAGAAGTCATCATAAAAAATGGTCCCCACCAATTGGTTTTATGCCTTTCGATCAAGTTTTTTGACAATAATTCTACTTTCGTGAAAAACGCTTTTTCGTCTACTTCAAATTTTTTCCATTGTGCCGTATTGTAAACAGAATCTAATAATTTCTTGTTGTTTTCTTTTTTTGCTTTTCCAGCTAAATTACTAAGTTCATTTATTCCAACATGATATGCTACATAATCAGCTTCTAATTCTTGTTTAAAAGCAGTTTCTTTCGCGAAATAATCATGAGATTTAGAACCTGTAATTACTACATCTTTAAAATTAATCCATTCTCCTTCTTGATCTGAAACTTTACCAGTCGCTGCAATTTGTATTTTTGAATTTTCGACCATTACAGAAATATTTCCTTTGCTTTTACCAAAGACAACATAGAAAAAACGAGGTTCTTTTAATTTTCCTGTAAAAGTAAATTTCCCGTCTTTTAATGTTGTTTCAGCAACTGGAAGTTCAGATGAATGTGTTGCGCCTGGAACCAATTTTACAGCTGTTCCGTCAGTCAAACCAATAATATTTCCTTCAATTGTATAAGAAGAAATTGGCGCTGAGGTTGCTTTCTTCTTTTGTGCCTGAATGTTGATGGAAACCATAAACAAACACAGGCAAAATCCTACTATTTTATTTTGAATTGCTTTCATTTTTGATTGATATTTTTAGAAAAAGCTTCCCTTTCGGGGAAATCTAATCAGGAAGCTTTTGAGTTATTATTTAGATACGTTTTGTGTTATTGTTCCGTTTCCTGGATTTTGCGTTGCTCCTTGCGGGAAAGGCATTGTCCACAGATGTGATGTTGAAGACAATTTATAAGTTACACCTGATACAACTTTAGATAAACTAAACGGATAAGTTCCTTCTGCATTTAGACGACGTGCGTCTGCAAAAGGTATTAAGGTTAAAATAAGTTCGTTACGCTTAGTATTGAAAATAGCATTCAAAGCCGTTGTTTTGTCAGTTGTTGAAATGTCTGCATAAGATTCAGGTAAAATACGCGTTTTGCGAACATTGTTTAGAATTGTCAGGGCTTCGCTTATTTTATTTTCACGAGCCAAACATTCTGCTTTAATTAAATAAACTTCAACAGTAGTGATTCCTCCAAAATTATACATTCCTGACATAGTTGAATAATAATAGGTATCTGCACCAACAGTTCTAATTTTCCAACGTGATTTGTATTTAACATCTCCTGCTTCAAAACGTTGTGCTCTTTCTACCGGAATACTTAATTCTCTTCCTAACGAATAAGAAGAACCATGACGGAAAGTATAATTTTCAACATAGTTATAGCCCATTGGCGATGGCGTTGTAGTATATGAATTTGGCAAATCGATTACTGTTTTGTTAGCGTTATAATAACCTACCCAATCAAATAATTTATTGTTTTCTGCCAAAGCCATGTCTGCATATTTTAAAGCCTCTGTATAATTATTCATTTGTAAATAAACACGTGAATAAAATGCATAACCAGCTCCTAAATTTGGATGCAAAGCCGTTTGCGAAACTTTTGGTAAATATGGAATTGCTTCATTTACATCTTTTAAAATGAAATCGTACATTTCCTGAATTGTTACCTGTTTGCTTGGCGCATTAATATCGGCACTAGTAATTAAAGGCACTGATAATTTACTTGCATTTGCTGTAGTGTAAGTATCTGCATAAAAATTAGTCAATGTAAAATAAGACATCGCTCGCAACATTTTTGCTTGAGCCCAAAGAATTCTTTTATCAGCCTCTGTTGCTTCGGTTGTTGTCAAAGCATTTTCGATAATCAAATTAAAAGTCGAAATTCCGGCATAAGTTCTATAATAAGTAGTTTCATCTGCCTGATTCAGATCAATACGATCTGCATTTTCATCCCACATATAATTAGCATTTGTCAATCGGTAGTAGGCTAAATTGGCAGCAGTTTGAAATCTATCGTTCATCAAAGTTATCGCTTGCTCTACGTTTACGACTTGATTGCCATATTCGTCTCTTATAAAAGCTTCAAAATCTGCTAATGTAGTAGGAGTTTTAGAGCCTTTTGGCACATCATCCAAATAATTTTCACAAGAGGCAAAAGTTATTCCTAATGCTAATACATACAGTATATTTTTATATAGATTTTTCATTTTGTCTTCTTTTAAAATTAGAAATTAACATTTACACCTAAAACAAAACTTGGTGACTGGAAACCGTTCAGCATATATTTAGCATCTCTGCTTTTTGCCCAAGTGTATACATTTTCTGCATTCAAATTAAATCGTACGTCATACAGATTTACTTTCTGAACAACATACTTTGGCAATTGATACGCTAATGAAACATTACTTAATCTGACATTTGAAGCATCTAGAATATTAATATCTGCATAACGATAAATATCTCGTGAAGCACTGTTAAAATCGGCTTCATATTCATAAACTGCGCGAGGTACATTGGTAAAAGCCTCATCACCTGGCTGCTGCCAACGGTTTACAATATTTTTGTTTATTACTGTAATATCAGTTACATAGCCACCTAACGCTCCAGAATAGTTGTTATTTAACATAGGCAAAAAGGTATTTCTAAGTTTATGCCCCAGTTCGTAAATAAATAATGCTGAAAGAGAAAAGCCTTTGTAAGCTACAGAAGTATGGAAAGATCCGCTATGATTTGGTACTGTAGAACCATAATCGTGTATTGCTTCTAAATCGGCAGGATTATAAATTATAGCAGTTCCTGAAGCATCGTATACTTGTGGCAAACCTTTATCGCTTAAACCTGCCCATTTGTATCCGTAAATAGAATTGTAGTTATTGCCAACTCTAGGATAAGCAGATGGATAATCTAATTGTAAATAGTAAACTGGCGCTTTTACATTAACATAATCCACTTTATTTTTGTTATTAGCATACAATACTGATGCATCCCAAGAGAAAGATGGCGTTTTAACAATTGTTCCTCTTAAACTTACTTCATAACCTCTATTGGTCATTTCTCCGTTGTTTAATTTGTAAGTAGAATATCCCCAGCCTTCTGTTGGAACTCCTGTACTGCTGGCCAATAAATCTTCTCCTTTTTTATTGTAAAAATCAAAAGTTCCGCTCAATCTGCTTTTGAATAAACTAAAATCAAATCCAATATTTTTTGTTGTAGTTTTTTCCCAAGATAATTCAGGGTTTGGTCTAGAATTAACGCTTCCCTGAACACCTCCTACATTACCATTATTGGTATAATATGCTGTTAAATAAGGAGCTGAATCTTTAGCTATATTTCCTCCAATACCATACGAAGCACGCAGTTTAAGCGCATCTACCCAATTTACGGCAAAGAAAGATTCCTCATTAATATTCCATCCCGCCCCTGCAGACCAAGTCGGTTTATTTTGGTATTTATTATTTGTTCCCCATAAATTAGAGCGATCCCAACGCAAACTTCCGCTTAAAGTATATTTTTTGTCGTAAGTATATCCTGCTGTACTGTAAACAGAAACATAGCGATTCTGGAATTCTCTTTCTGCAGAAAAATCATTAGTAGACATATAACCATTAAAAACACTGCCGTATACTTTTAATAAATCAACTTGATTGATTGGTGCGAAAGATAAAGTTTGTTCGTCCCAGCCATAACGTGTGTCATCTCTGTACTCTGCTTTATTATGGCGTATTTCCATACCCGCAATTGCAGAAATATCGTGCTTATCATTAAATATCTGAGTAAAATTTAATTGCTGACGGAAATTATAAGCATTTGTAAATTGATTGGTTTCTTTTAAAATATCACCGTATGGTAAATTGTAAACTGCTGCATTGTTTGCAATAGTCATCATTGCGTTTACCTGTTCTCTTACGCTAAATGATTCTTTTTCTCTTAAATAATTGGTACGATCTACACCAAACTCATACTGAAACATTGCATTGTAAGTAAACGCGTTACTAAACTTTACATTAAATTTTGCAAACGTACGGTTTAAGAAACTTTTAGTCTCGCTTACATTTCTGCCCAATTCGTCCATTGGCGTAATATCCATATTGTACATGCCATAATTCTGCATGGACTGAAGCGTAAAATTATTGTATCGCGAAGCTGCTGTAGAGGTAAAATAAGATCCATCATCATTAACCAATTGATTGTATGGTTGATATTTAAATCCTGCACTTGCTAAATAACTAGGATTATAAGGATAATAAGTCTGCAAATCGCTTTTACCAAAATTGGTATAACTACCTAAATCTACAGAAAGCCAGTGATTTATTTGAGTTGAGTTTTTTAAGTTAAGTCCAATACTCTCATTTTCAGAATAAATATCTTCCAACTGATTATTTTTATAGGTCAGAGATGCATTAAAACTGTTTGATTCAGATGCTTTTCCTAAACTAATATTGTGCTGTGTATAAAATTGATCACGTTTAGCATATCTCGCTACATCATCAAAATATTTGTAACCTAGAGATGCCAAATGATTCAGCTGGTTAGAAGCGTCTGTTTGAGAAATCGCTCCCGAATATCCTTTTAAAATAGTCTGCATACCTAAACTTGTAAAAGCAGCATTATTTAATAATGATTGCGCATAAGTACTTGCGTTTGCTCCTTGAAGATTAGGATTTGAAGCTGCCCAGCCTCTCTCTAAATCAATAATATCAGCCGAGTTAGTCAAATTATCAGTATAATTTCTGTACGGTGTTACTGTGATATTACTTGTATAAGAAATATTGGTTCTTCCTGCTTTTGCTTTTTTAGTTGTAATTACTACAACTCCATTAGCAGCACGCGCTCCATAAATAGAAGCTGCAGCAGCATCTTTAAGAACTGTAATTGTTTCAATATCTTCTAAATTTAAGTTCGGAAGATTGTCTTCTAAACCAAAATTCTGATTATATTTAGTGTTTTCTATCGGAAAACCATCAATAACATACAATGGCTTGGTAACTCCGTTCATAGAAGTTGTACCACGAATTCTTCCATCTTGATAACCAACAATACGTCCTTCTAAAATTTTGTCTAAACTGCTTAAACGTTGTTCTTGATAATCTTTTGCTTTTAAACTTGAGAAAGATCCCGTTGCTTTTTCTGCAGAAATCTCTTGATAACCAGTTTTTAAAACTAGTCCTTCAAGTTCCAAAACATCTTCTTTTAAAACAACATTGATAACGCTTCTGCCATCAACTTTTATTTCTTGTCTTACATATCCTAAATAGGCAAAAGCCAAAGTCGTTTCGCTGCTTACCGCAATAATCTGATATTCACCATTGAAATCGGTATTTACACCTCTTCCAGAACCATTGTCCGAAATCGCTGCTCCAACTAAAGGCATTCCTTTTTCATCTGTTACTCTACCTTTTACGATAAAATCTGCAACAGGTTTTTTCTCTTCGGGTTTTTCTGCAGAGACTTTTCTAGGCATCAGAACAATATGATTTCCAGATACTTTAAAATCGGTACTTGTATTATTAAAAATTTTATTTAAAATAACTTCGATTGAAGCTTCGTATGCATTTACGTCGATTACTCTGTTTAAATCTACAGATCTTACATTATAAACAAATCTATAATCTGTAGTGTATTCAAGTCTTTCAATCACTTTAGCAACGGTCATATTGTTGGCATTAAAAGAGATCTTGTTTTTTTGAGAATAAGTGGTTCCGGCGTGCATTACTGTTAAGGCAGTTAGCAGAAATAATGTGGTCAATTTCATTTTCAAATCAAATTTCAAAAAAGGCTTATCAAACCTGATTCTGTTCAAGAGTTTTTTCATACTTTTAAATGTTTTTTTTAATGTTGGTTGGTTAATTAACTGACCGATACTCTACCGGGAAATGTTGGCGCATTTTCCGGTTTTTTTATAACGATCCTTTTCATTCTGGATTTTTGTTACATAGGCTTCTTTTAATTGTTAATTATAAATTATTAATTGTTAACTACTTAATCGTTATTTTGTCTCTGTCGATATTATAATCTATGGCATAACTGTCGCTGAAATATTTCAAAACCACTTCAATTGGTTCATTATCAAATCGAGCGTTGAAAATTTCTTTTCCGAGTGTTTTATTTCTGTTGATGAAAGTCACGTTGTATTGACGTTCTAGTTTCTTTATAATATCATCAAAAGAAGCATTTTTAAAAACCAAACTTCCTTTTACCCAATCGGTATAGTAATCGGTATTCACTTGCTCGATATTTATTTCTTTCTGTCCTTTTTGAGTCGAACCTTTAAAACCTGGAGTTAAATAAACCTGATTTTGACTTGTTTTCTGATCTTTATAAAGCGAAACTTTACCTTCAACCAGCACAACATCTGTACTGCTATTATTGCTATAAGAATCTACATTAAACTTAGTTCCTAAAACCTCAACATTAACTTCCTGAGCATTTACGGTAAACGGATGACTTTTGTCTTTGCTAACTTCAAAATACGCTTCGCCTGTTAAATAGACTTGTCTGTTTTTATTTTTGACAAACTGAACAGGATATTTAAATGAAGTTCCTGAATTCAAATGCACCAACGTTCCGTCTGATAATTGCACATCAAATTTTTTCCCATACGGAATTTTCAATGTATTATAAACCAATTCTCCTTCAGCGAAAGCTTTATTATAAACCAATCTGTTTTTTTCTTGTTTTCCAATAATATTTCCATCTTTATCCGTAACATTTTTTTCTTCAGAAGTATCAATATTTTCAGAAGCTCCGTTACCAAATTGTAAAACAATTTCGTCAACTCTCGGTACGATAACATTTTGTTTAACTTGTTCTGAGCTAGAATTTTTATAAAAATAAAATCCGCCCAAAGCCACAATTAAAACCGCAGCATATTTATAATAAGATGAAAATCTTCGTTTATAAAAAACATTATTTTCTTTTTCAATTCGTTCTGAAAGCTGTTTTCTAACTTCAGTCGAATCAAAAGTGTTCAAAGCAGTATCAATTGCATAATTGGTTTGCACAAAATCCTTAAATACAATCTGATTCTCTTCTTCTTTTAACCACTTGGTAAGCTGCTCAATCTCTTCTTGAGAAGCCTGATTTGTGATAAATTTAACAATTAGTCTCTCTGACTTTTTTACTGTCATTTTAGTCGTTTTTAATATTATTACGAAGCCAAAAAACAAAACCCTAACAATTTGATAAAGTTTTTTTCATTTTGTTGATTTTTTTATTTTTCGCAAGTCTTTTCTCTCAATAAAACTCGACTAATTTGGTAGAAATTATAAAGTAAATGATTTATATTTGCATTTTTCTTTCTTTTTTATTTGTAATAATTTTCGAATAGAAAGGCAAAAAAGAAGTCGATTTAAGCAAATTCAGTTTACTTTTTGACCTCAAAAACTATTAATTTATATATTTGTTTTTATGAAGATTGATGATTACAGCGATAATACTATTCTAATTGAGTCTCTAAAAAATGGAGATGAAAGTGCTTACACGTATCTTATCGACACCTATCATCATAAACTTTGTGTATATGCGAACAGCTTGGTTAAGAATGTTTACAGCGCCGAAGATATCGTGCAGAATGTTTTTATAAAAGTCTGGGAACAACGTACAAGATTAAAAACAGAACACTCTCTAAAAAGTTTTCTTTACAAACTGGTTTACAATGAATTTATCGATTTGTATCGAAAAAACCAGTCTTTATTTTCTTTAGAAAAATCGTATTATGATGCCTTAAACGGAATTGTTCAGGAAGAAGATTCTGAATCTTTTCAAAGGGTTTTGAATGCAGTAAACAAAGAGATTGAAAACTTACCGCCAAAATGCAAAGAGGTTTTTATTCTAAGTAAAAAAGAAGGTTTAACGAATATCGAAATTGCAGAACATTTGGATGTTTCTATCAAAACGGTTGAAGCACAAATTACAAAGGCATTCTCGATTTTGCGTACTTCTTTGGAAGAAAAAATAAAAAGCGTTTTATTCCTTCTGTTTTCTGCTAAAAAAAAATTCAGACTAAATAATTTAATCTGAATTTTCCTTTTATTGTTTTAAAGCATAAATATAACCAACTCCTTTTTCGCCAGTTTCTAACTGATATTCGCTTTGAATACGAATATAGCCATCTCCTTCAAATTCATCGAGATAATTCCAATGTGAAGGCAAATCTTCCGAAAATAAAACGTAAGCTTTTATAGTTTCTGCTTCTTCATTATTTAACGGAATAAAACCATTATATCCTAAAGAAGAACCCCAACCTCCTTCTTCGAGTTTTCCTTTTATTGTCGCTTTTTTCCACTCACCTTTAATCGGATCCATAATCGAATGATTAGATTCTCCCGGAGCTAAAGATCCATAAATTATTAAAGCGGGTAATTCTTTATTTTTCATCAATAGTCTTGCTTCTTGCTTCTTTACTTTTTTTATCAACTTGCTTCTTCGAGCTCGCTTCTTTCTTCGGCAAAATCTAAAATAGGCGTTTTCATATCGTGGTACAAAAGCACTTTCCAATTTTCTTCTTTAGCCTGAAGTTCCCATTTTTTTCTTGATTCCATGGCACGTTTTCCATCGAAATCTGTTTTGTAGGCTAAAGGAAATTTCAAATATCTTTTTTGCGGAAGATCATCAGCTCCATAAAAAACAATTTCGTCATCCGCTTTAATCCAAAATACTTGTTGAAACTTGGTATGTCCTGAAGTAACTTCAAAATAAATTTCGTCAGTAATATTACCGCTGTCTTCATTTAATAATTCAACATTTGGTAATTCTTTCAGCTCATTTAATATTTCTGGAACATACGACGGATTTTGCAATTGTTCTAAAGCGAAATCTATTTCTCGTTCTTGAATGTAAATCTTAGCATTTGGAAAATTTTGTATGAATTGATTATTTTCGAAATAACCGATTCCTTCAATATGATCTTTGTGCAGATGCGAAACTAGGATTTTAGTAATCTGTTGAGGTTCGATATTATTTTTTCTGAGCATTTCGTAAATAAACGGAACGCCATTATTCACAAATCCTAAACCGAAATCTATTAAAATAACATCATTGTCTGTAATAACAACAAAAGGCTGAATGGCCATTTTTAAACCTAAATCGGTTGTATTCTCTTCTAAAAGCTGAAATTCTTTTTTAGAATTGACAATATAATTTCCTTCTTGTAAAGCTATAATTTCCATTTTATTCTGTTTGTAATTTTACAACGAAGCAAAGTTCTTAAGAATATCTATATTTGTAAAACCTTATTTTTCGATATAATCAATCGATAAAACCGATTTAGAAATGGAACTTCGTCAGCTAAAATATTTTCTGAAAGCAAAAGAATTACTCAATTTTACCGAAGCTGCTTCGGCTCTTTTCATTAGTCAAAGTACATTATCACAACAAATAAAACAGTTGGAAGATGAACTTCAAGTTCCGCTTTTTAATCGAATTGGAAAAAGAATTACACTGACAGAAGCTGGAGATTTATTTGCCGTTTATGCACAGCAATCTGTCAACAAAGCTTCTGACGGACTCGAATTATTAAAAGATTTAAATAAACTCGAAACGGGAAAAGTAGCTATTGGTGTAACGTATGCGTTGCGTCATGTGGTTACAAAAGCATTGATTTTATTCAGCTCTGAATATCCGAAAATACAATTTGAAATTATCTTTGGAACTTCTCAGGAATTGATTCAAAAACTAAATCATTTTCAGCTTGATGTAATTCTAACTTTTGAAGAAATTGCTTCTGAAGCGCATTTCAAATATCTGGAATTGTTTACCTCGCCAATGGCTTTGGTTACCTCATCTGAAGCTGCTTTAAAAAACAAAAAGACCATTTCTCTAGAAGAAGTCAGTACGCTTCCTCTTGCCATGCCTGCGGGCGGTTTTAGTACTACTCAGTTTATCAGTAAGGCTTTTGAAAAAAGCAATTTGCATCCAAATATTACGATTGAAATAAACGATATTCCGACGTTGTTGGAGTTAATTAAAACGGGAAAATGGCATACGATTTTAACGAAAACTACAATTGAAAACGAGAAAGATTTATACGCAATTCCGATAAGTGGCAAAAACATGACACGCACCGCAATGCTTATTTCTTTGAAAGAAGTCTATGAGAAAAAAGCGGTTACGGCTTTCTTGAAAATAATGGTGGAGAATTTGAAGTGATGATTCTTTTTAACGTAAAAAGCTTTGTCAAAGTTTGAAACTTTGACAAAGCTACTGTCATTTCTTTGTGGAGTTTCTTGCGAAGATCCCTCCTCCGTCGGGATGACAAGATTGGGTATACACTTTTACGTTAAGTTTGTCATTCCGAGGAACGAGGAATCACACTAGTAGCTCTACAAAGATTGACGAATTTCTAGTGCGATTTCTCCTTTCAGTCGAAATGACAAGATTGAGGGTAAAAAATCACTTCAACTCTGCTTCAAAAGGCGAAGCTGGCAAGTTTTCTTTATTGTACAAATTGGCTTCAACCGGATTGTCTGCCCAAGCGTAACGCACTTTTACAGGATTTAAAACAGTGTCATTCCAAACTACAATTTTATCGCCTTCGATACTTGCTTTTGCCCAAACGAATTTTCCATCTGTTCCTGCAATTGCGAATTCTTTTAATTCATTTCCGTTTTTTATTTGTAATCCTGTTCCAATATCTGAAAAACTTAAAATCAGTTTGTTTCCATCTCGTTTCATAGATTGAAAAATCGGACCAGAAGCGACTAGATTTTTGTCACCGTACACCAATTTCCTTGCTTGAAGCGACAATCTTTTTCCAACATCATATTTGTCTAAAGGATGAATATCGTTCCATTCGCCTAAATCTATTGTAATTGCCAATCCTGTATTTGGAACTTTCAGCGTGTTCAATTGTTGTTGTCTTAAAGCTGCCCAACTGCTTTCTGTAGGTTCTGTTTTTGGTTCCATAAAGTTTGGAAGCTGTACTAATAAAAACGGCAATTTATCCTGTTTCCATTGTGCATGCCAATTCGAAATTAAAGCTTCCATTAAAGGCCCGTATTCCGATGGTTTCTTTGTATTGGCTTCGCCTTGATACCATAAAACGCCTTTTATTGGATATTCTTTTAAAGGCGCAATCATAGCATTGTAAAGTCCCACAGGTTTCCAGCGCACGAAAGTTTGTCCTGGAAGTGGTTCCATTTTTGAACCTAATTTGTATTTCCAAGTTCCTTTTAAATCGATGGTTTCATCGCCAATAATAAGCTCGTAAGGTTTATCAGTTACAAAACCTCCTTTTCCAGAATTGTTGATGATTCGAACCGTAATTTCATTTTTTCCTTCTTTTAAAACATCGGCATTAAAAGAATAAATTCTTGGCGGATATTGGTATGAAGTTGTTCCAACAAAACGTCCGTTTACAAAAACGGAGTCGGCATCTACAATTCTACCTAAAATTAATTTTGCCTGATTTTCTTTTACTTTTTCTAGAACAAACTCTTTCTTAAACCAAACCGAACCGTTTGTTTTTCCAAGTTCGCCATCCGCCCAATAACCTGGAATCTGCATTTCTTGCCAATCTGAAATATCGACAGAATTTGCCCATTTATTTTTAACGCCAATGTCGGTATTGTTTACTAATTTATACCATTCTGAACTTACTTTACGATCATTTTCGTCGATTTGTTTTTCGAGTTTTCCGTCTTTGAATTTCAAATATTCCTGATAATATTCTGGGAACTTTTTAATGCTTTCCTCGCTAATCCAAGATTCGGCTGGCGAACCGCCCAAAGCGCTGTTGATTAACCCAATTGGAATTTTATACTTATCGTATATTTCTGAAGCGAAAAAATAGCCAACTCCCGTAAACTGTAAAACGTTTATAGGATTTGCTTCAACCCAAGAACCAGAGGAAAAATCGTTTCTTTCTTTCGCGAAATAATATTCATCTGGAACTAAAAATTGTCGAATATTTGGATTAGCCGATTTTGCAATTTCTTCTTTGTATTTGTCTTTCAAGCGATCCATTGGAAGTTCCATGTTCGATTGTCCTGAACACAGCCAAACGTCTCCAAAAAGAATGTTTTTCAAAACAATTGTATTGGATGCTTTTAGAGTCATTTCATACGGTCCGCCTGCTTTTTGAGATGGAATTTGAATGGACCATTTTCCGTCTTGAGCGGTTGTTGCTTTGTATGTTTTATGATTGAAATCGAGTTCTATTTTTTCATTTGGCGATGCCCAACCCCAAATATTGATTTTAGTATCACGCTGTAAAACCATTCCGTCGCTTATAAGTCGCGGAAGTTTTATTTGAGCATTGATGCTAAAGGTTATTAGAAATGCTAGTAATACTTTTTTCATATATATTGTTTTTGTTTTTTTGCCACAGATTAAAAAGATTAACACAGATTATTTTAAAAAATCCTTTAAATCTAATAATCTGTGGCTAAAATTTCTCCCGCAGATTTCGCAGATCTCGCGGATTTTTTTGTTTTTTTGCCACGAATTTCACTAATTACACTAATCCGTTCTTTGTCTATAATACTGCAATGACTCGAATTTTTTAATTTGTGTAATTGAAGGTAATTAGAAAAAAATTAGTGCCAATTAGTGAAATTCGTGGCGAAAAAATTACTCATAAGTATATAATTTTATTTTTTGGATTTCGTAATCGCCAACTGAGATTCTTAAATGTCTTCCTTGATGGGTTTGATCTCCGTTGAAATGTCTTATCGTTCTCCAAATTTCATTTTCGAATTTACCAAAATCTGTTTTTAGAATTCCGGCGTTTACATTTTCTTTTAAAGGTTTAAAAGTGACTACAATTCCTGATCCAGAAATGTAAAATTCATCTTTGGCAATTTCGATAATAATCGCACTCGACATTGGCCAAGTTTCGGCTTTTGCCCCATCAGACCAATTTAAAGTGTAGTCATGTTTGAATGTGAATTCGTAATCGCCCATTTTAATAATCTGCATGTTGTTTTCTTTATCTAACAAAACGCCATCAATTTTTCCTTGTCCTTTGTATTTTTCAATTGTTGGAGTTAGCTGTTTTACCAAATCGTAGATTTTGCCTAGAGGTTCTTTTTTAGCATCAGCAACCGATTCTATCGAAAATGGAGAAAATCCAATGGCTTCGTAATGTCCGATTGCGTAAAGTCCTTTGAAAGGTGCAGTTTCATCAAAACGATGTTCTGGAATAAAAAGCGGATCGCCTTGACGGGTAAACAAATCGTTCCATTGTTTGAATGATGGATTGTAGAAATCTGGCGCTAAAAAGTCGATTGAATTTCCTGCAGCTTTCCAAACATCCATAATGTGTGGCAACGGTCCTGCACTTGGATATTGTCCTGGCTTTTTTTCTGGTGCGTTTAAAGCGGCATTCACAAACATCGGAATTGGATAATTATCTTTTCCTGCTTTGGCAACGATATTGGTGAATTTAGAAAAATACCAAGCCATAAAAATTTCGTCGGTATGCAATCCTTTTCCAAAAATTTCTTCCCAGTTTCCTTTGGTTTTAAATCCGTTTTTCTTCCAGATTTCTAAAAATTCGGGAACTAGTTTTTGTTTGTTTTCTTCTAAATATTTAACCAATTCATCTGGAACTGGTTTCTGAAATGCAGCATTCGCTAAAGCGTGATAATCACGAGCTGTTGGCAACATTCCGATTTCATTTTCGACCTGAATCATGATTACGGTTTGATCTTTTTGGTCGAAATCTTTGATATGCGCCATCAGTTTTTTGAAAGCATTCAAATCGGCTTGAAGATTATTTTCGCTGAAAGGCGTTAAAATTTCATGACTTTTATTTTTATCATCTTTAACTCTCGGATATTTTTTCTGATTGAGTTTTATCCATTCTGGAGCATGGCTCGACATGCTGTTTTTCCAAGATCCGAACCAAAGAAAAACGAGTTTTAGGTTTTCTTTTCGCGCACGAAGAATTAAATCATCTACTAACTGAAAATCAAATTTACCTTCCTGCGGTTCTATCAATTCCCAATAAATTGGAGTTAAAACCGTGTTGAGGTTCATATCGGTCAATTTAGACCAAATTGGTTCCATGCTTTCCATACTCGTTGCAGAGGAATTTCCTAATTCTCCGCCTCGTATTAAGAATGGTTTTTGGTTGACAATTAATTGTGTTTTGTTTCCCGCTTTTTGAAGATGAGGTATGTTTTGACTAAAACCAAATTGTATCGCCAAGAATGTCATGAGAAACAATTTGCTTTTGGTAAAAACTTTTATTCGGTTTGTTTTTAAATTGAAAGCCATTTTTGATTTGTTTTTTGCTCTGATAAATCTTGAGCGATAAAAGTTAAGAAAATAAACAATCCATAGTGCAGACCTTTTCAGACTTGCACTATGGATATATTACTAATTAAATATTTAAGGTTTTTGTAATTCTCCTGAGAAACCTAAACTCACATCTTTTCCTGCAAGACCGTCTGCTGTGCCTTTGTAAGCATGTTTACGAACGTAATTTGCATCCCAAAGATTTGGCGATTCATTTGGAAGCCAGAATTCATGTTCTTTAGAATTATCTGATACTCCCCAAATGGTAATTCCGTATTGCTGACCTGCAGGAATATATTTTTTGTACATATCGATTACGTATTGATACATTTCTGCCTGAGAAGCTTGTTGTGCTACTGTTGGTGTAGCAGTTCCTAATCTGATGTCTAATTCAGAAATTTTAATCAGTTTTCCTGTAGCTGCCAGTTTTTGGAACATCTGAACAATTTTATCTTTATCAGTTGTTAAATCAATGTGCATTTGTGTTCCGATTCCGTCAACTCTAGCGCCTTTGCCTTCAATGTATTTTACATATTCGATTAATCCGTCGCATTTGTCTAATCTAGATTCTAAGTTATAATCGTTGATGAAAAGTTTATCTGTTTCATTTCCGTATTGGCGTGCTAGTTTAAATGCAGTTACAGCATAATCTTTTCCTAGATATTTAATCCATGAGAAATAGTCTGTAGCTGTATCGCCTTCTGTTCCGTTTCTTAGCGTTCCATCTTCTTTCATTGGTTCGTTTACAACATCCCAAGCAAAAACGCTTGTTTTGTAATGTGTCATCATTTTAGAAATCCAATCGGTCATTGCATCGCCTATGATTTTTGTTTTCTCAGCATCTGTTTTTTCAACTGTAATTGGTTCTGTTGGACCGCTGTTTGTTGCAGATTTTTTACTTAACACAATGTCATCAATATAATAGGTAACGGCATCTGCTCCAAAATCAAATATTATTTTGTCTCGATCTGCTTTAGACGGAACAATTGTTTTTGTAACCTGAGTCCATCCTGTTGTAACACTTATTCCTCCATAATAATCTGCATTATAGTTTGCTCCCTGAGCTTCTACTTGCAAGCTAGCTGCTGCAGAAGATTTTACCATAAAAGAAAAACTATATTCAACTCCTTGTTCTAAAGGTGTGCTCAATGTATACACTTGCTGTGCACTGTAGTTATTTGCTACTGTTGGGTTAGTAAGCACCATAGCATAATCACTTGCATATCCGTCTCCTTTTGCAGAAATTGCTCTGGTCGAACTGTTACCCCATCCGCTCCAAGTTCCAAGGCTTCCGTTTTCGAAATTTCCATTTGAAATCATATTTACAACTCCAACTGGCGCATCAAGATCAACAACTGCAAGTGTATTTGCATCGATTAAATAGGTTACATTTGGAAGATATCCTAAATCTAAATTAAACTGAAAACTTGTGCTTCCTGTTTTAAAATCGCCTGGCGCTAATTTAATTTTAACTTGTTGCCAAGATGAGGTTGTAGCAAAAGCTTCTCCATTGTTGCCATTATTGTACCAATCTTTATATGGATATTGATTGTTTAAAGTGTTCCCGAAAGAAATACGTCCTTTTCCAGCAACATCCGATTTTACATAAAATGAAATCTCATAATTATGTCCGTCAACAATTGGCACGTTTGGCGAAGTTAATTGCAGATTGTAAGCTGCTGAAGAACTTGCGCTAGATTCTAATTGAATTGCTGGCGAAGTGCTTGTTAATCCAGAATTTGCAACTGTTGTAATACCTTTACCTGGGTTATTTCTAGTCCATCCTGTAAAAGTTCCGTTTTTAATAGGTGTTAGATCCAAGACGTTTGTACCACTTGAACCTGGAATTACTGTTGGGGCAATAATACCGTTTAGATAACTTGCATTTTGGTTAGAATGCCAAATTAAAGTATGTCCGAAAACTGTTAATCCAGCACTTTTTGTTGCTGCAATAAAAGCATCTACATTGGTAAAGTTAATTTCTCCTTTAGAATTTACCATTGCGCCATGCTTCATTTCGTAGCCTGGTGTTACTTCGTCAAAATTTTCGTTTACAATTTTTCTATAATTAGCATCGCTCATGTATAAACTAATTCCGATTCCGTTTCCTAAAGTAAAATCAGAATAATTTTTTAATGGTTCGTAACGGCTAATTTTTTCTACTAAAGCCAACGGAAGTTCGGCTCCAGTTACTTCTCCGTGATCTGGGTCTTTTCCCCACTCCATCAAGTTGTCATCGCATGACGACAAAATCATTAGTGATGAAGCAATTATTGGTATGATATATTTATATTTCATTTTGTGGTTGTTGGGTTAGTTAAAATCGTTGTAAACTGGTGTATCTAATGGCACAATTCTCCAATTGTCTGTGTACACTTTTACAGAAGTTGCTTTTGAAGGGAATTCTACTTCGCTTGCGTTTCCTGTTACGTTTGATAATTTTATATCAGAGTTTTCGAAGTAAATTCCAAAGTTTTGGTAGGTTGCTGCTTCACGATAAGCCAAAACTGTTTCAAAAGTAAATGCTTCTTTAGACCATGCATAGAATTTGTTTAACGGAATTGTAACTGTGATCCATCCTGTAGTTTGAAAAGCAACCGATTTACCATCAACAATCCAAGGAACATAATTATAGACCCCTCCAGTCCATTCTCCTCCATTAAAATTATTGATCATACAGATTTTTAAGAATCCTGAATCTTTCCAAACATCTGGCACGTAAATATCAAACTGGAATGCTACTTTGTCTAATGCTGTACTTGCTGGAATGTATGGTGTTAATTGCGCTCTCCAATTGTCTACTCCGTTTCCTGCTGTCCAAACTTCAGAACAACGGTTTTTAGCAGCATCAAAAGAAGCAATACGAGCTGGACGATGAGGTACATATTTTCCTTGTGAAGCATTTCCTGTTCCTATAGTTGCCGATTCTATATCTGTATTTAGAATCATTCCTACAGCAGGAGGCGTTCCCCAATATCCATGAGAACCTTGTCCGTCAAAATTTAATAATATTCCTTTTTTGAAGTTGAAATATCTTGGAGAATAAACACCTCCATTTGATGTTTCTGCATAGATTGCTCCTCCTAAATCTGAAATTCCGTTTGGAACTACAACTGTAAATGATTCTCCATCTTCATCTGAAGTAATTCCTGTTGTAACCTCAACATTTCCTGGGAAAACTACTTTACTAACTTCTGTTAATCCTGTTCCTGAAACAATAATGGTTTCTCCCGGATTTGGCATTGTGTTAGACATGCTTACAATAGCAGGTTTTCCTGAACGAATTTGGAAAGGAAATGTCACTTCGTGCGAATCATTTACAAAACGAATTGTATTTCTTACCGACGGATCTGCGTCTGTAATTGGCGTATCTGCAGAAATGCTTACCAACATCGAATTATTAGTTACAAAAACGACATTAAAATAAGTCGAATATCCGTTAATGTATACTTTCTTCAAGCCTGCAAATCCAGAACCTTCAATGCGCAATAGCTGTCCTAAACGGGCAAAACTCACTTCTCTATCAGGTACAGATGAGTTTACATCTTCTAAGAACACTTTTGTAATTGTGATTGTGCTTCCTTCTGAATCGTTGTTATCGCAAGAAGTAAACAGCATACTGAAAACCATCATGCTAAGTAGTGCGATGGGTGCCCAATACTTTTTATTTAAAATATATTTCATATTTATATCTTTTAGTTTTTTATTTCTGAAACTAGAATAAGTCTTTGATTTTCTCTTCTGTAAACTGATACGGAACAGGATTTTCTCTCAATAATGGATTCTGAACTAATTCAGATTCTGGATAAGGAAGTGTGAAAATGGTCGCATCGATTACACCAATTGCTCTTGGGCTTGTAGCTTTTGAAGCGTCAACAGTAACTGTGTTTGTTGCTGTATCATACAAAATTGGCGTAATTTCACCTCTGTTTTGTGCTGTAACATAGTTAATTACTTCTTGCTGTTTGTAATAAGCTCTACGAACTAAATCGTACCAATATTGTCCTTCCATACATAATTCTACTCTTCTTTCGTGAGCAAGATCTGCATACGTCAAAGTTGTTTTTGGATCTAATCCTGCACGCGTGCGAAGTCTGTTTACAACCGAAATAGCCGTTGCATCTGAAGTTGAAGCATTGTTTCCTAAAGCTGCTTCTGCATAATTTAAATACACTTCTGCCAAACGCAACATATAGGTATTCAATGCAGAATTCATACGTGTAATTTTAGAATTGTCTTTTGTAGAACCTACAACTCCTTTTTTAACCGTTAAGAAATCGGCACTGTGATCTACTGTGTAACCGCCATTTGATTTATTAATTTCTGCATAATGATCGTTATCTCCCATCCAAGTTGCTCTACGGCGAAGATCTTTTGACTCATATTCTTGTAAAACATTATAAGAAGCTCTTGTCCAGTATCCCCAAGCTGCATCGTCTCCTGTTATGTCAGAACTTAATGCAAAATAGGCTTGCTGTGTATTGTTTACTCCGTAATCTCCATTTGGAACCCATTGTAGGGCAAACATCGATTCTGAATTGTTGTTGTTATCAATCATGAATAAATCTTCATAATTTGCCATTAAACTATATGGTCCAGAATTCATTACTTTTTCTGCTGCTTTTTTAGCTAAATCAAGATATTCTTGGTTGCGAGTTCCGCTGTTTGGATTGTCGCTTACTCCCGAAAATGATAAGTAAACACGAGACAACATTCCGAATGCACTATATCTTGTTAAACGCCCAGACTGACCTGCAGTTTCTGGAAGATATTTGGCAGCAAATTCTAAATCGCGTATAGAAAATTCGTAAACATCTTTCATTGGATTTTTATTCACAATTGGATTTTTTACCAATTCACTTGGGTTTGTAGAAATGATTACATCTCCCCATAATGAAGCCAAATACCAGTAAGCTGTTCCTCTCATAAAGCGAGCCTCGGCAATGTATTTATCTTTAATTGCATCACTCAACGGACTTCCAGAAATTCCGATAATCACGTTATTAGACTGCTGTACTACATTATACAATGACGCCCAAGCCGAAACCAAAGGTCCTGTTAATCCTGTTTCTGTTAAATCTGTAAACGGATAAACGTAATCTGAGAAAGGCGCATACATGTTTGCAGCACGTCCGTCTCCTAATCCGTAATAAAATTTATCATTAAAATCGAACCAAACTTTATTGTATAAAGGTCCTGTTGCTGCCTGAAAATCAGACTCGCTTTTATAAAAATTCTCTTTTGTAATTACATCATTCGGTTCAACATCTAAAATGTCGCTGCAACTCGTCCAAACAAATGGCAATGCAATAATTAAAGCCGTGTAAAATATTTTCTTTGTTTTCATTGTGCGTTTTTTAGAAATTAACAGTTAATCCAAGTGTAGTGATTGTTGGCGATGGATAACGTCCGTTATCTACACCATTTAAAAGTTGGTTTTGGTTGATTGCTCCAACTTCTGGATCGTATCCTTTATATTTCGTAAAGGTTAAAACATTCTGCATGTTTGAATACACTTTGATGTTTGAAATTCCGTATTTAGAATATAAATCTTTAGGAAGATTGTATCCGATAGAAATGTTTTTAAGTCTTACATAAGAACCGTCTTCTACAAATCTGTTGCTCAAACGATAATTAGATGCCGAAGAAGCTGAAGAAGCTGCAATTCTAGGCATATATGGATCTCCGCCAACAATTTGCACGTTGCGATAATCATTTGGTCCGTTTGGATCAATTAATTCTAATTGCGCATATCCTAAAGCAGTTTTTAGCAAGTTGGTATTCTCACGAGGATTTTCTAACCATCTTCTTTGATAGTTTAAAACGTCATTTCCGTAAGATCCTGTAAATAAAATGCTCACGTCAAATCCTAAGAAAGAGAAGCTATTGTTGAAACCAAATGTAAAATCTGGATTTGGATTACCAATATAACCAGCATCTTTCTCGTTGATTACTCCGTCTTTGTTTGCATCTTCAAACATATAATCTCCAATCCAAACACCATTTTCACCAATTGCCATTCCTTCAGGCAAAGCTGTTGGTTTTACTACTCCGTTGGCATCTTTATAATAGAAATCTGTAGCTTTTTCAAAACGTCCGATTACTTTATAACCATAAAATTGTCCTAATGGCTGTCCTACCGCAGTACGAGTAACAACTGTCACGTCTGAACCTTGCTGTAATGTCTGATCGTAAACACCAGATTCTGAATTTAGTTTCAATACTTTAGATCTGTTCATAGAGATATTGAAATTTGATTTCCAAAGAAAATCTTTTCTCTGCATGTTGATCGTGTTTATTGTAAACTCTAAACCTTTATTTTCTAGAGATCCAATATTAGCAAAAGGTGGTGTTGTTGATCCTTGACCTGTTGTTCCTACGTAAGCTGGAAGTGATAATCTTAATAATAAATCGTCTGTTCTCTTGTAGTAAGCATCTGCTGTAATTTCAATTCTATTATCCAAAAGTCCAATATCTAAACCAATATTAGTTTGGTTTGATTTTTCCCATTTTAAATCTGGATTTGCTGTATTGGTTGCAATTTGCCCGCTTCCCCAGTTTGTTGCAGAAGTTCCGTAAATAGAAGTGTAAGCATTATTTGGTACACTTGAGTTACCTGTAACTCCCCATCCTGCACGTAATTTTAAGTTGCTAATGGTTTGGTTTTCTTTTAAAAATGATTCATTTGAAACTTTCCAAGCTAAAGAAGCAGACGGAAACCAACCCCATTTATTACCATCAGCAAATTGTGAAGATCCGTCTCTTCTGATGGTTCCTGTTAGGATATATCTATCATCAAATGAATACGTTGCTCTTGCAAAATATGAACTAAGCGATTTTGTAGAACTTGCGTTTGAGTTTCTTGCTGTTGTTGGATCACCTGCATTTAAATCTGTTGCTCCGTTTGTTAAATAACCTGAACGGTAACCGTAAAGATTTTCCCAGTTTTGCTCTTGAAGCTCTTGAGCCAACATTGCGTTAATATTGCTTTTTCCGAATACTTTATTATAAGTCAATGTATTGGTCCAAATCCAATTTTCACTAGTAGATTTTGTTCTTGATCCTTCTCTTACTTCGTTTGATAATGCTCCAAAAGTATAAGATGGATTAAAAGTATATCTATTTCCAAAACCATAATCTATAGAATATTGTGTTTTAAGTTTTAAGTCTTTTGTAAAACCAATTTCTGCATAAACATTCCCTCTAATTCCATAATCTTTTCCATGATTATCTTTTAGCATTGCAATTCCTAGTGGATTTGTTTGAACGAATTCAGTTGTATCTGGTCCGTCAAAAGTTCCATCAGCATTACGAGCAGCTACGTTTGGAGTTTGTTTTAAGGCAGTTAAAATTACCGAATCATCATTAACCGTTGTTACCTGATTGGTTTTGTAAGTATTTAAATTAACTCCAACTTTCATCCATTTTTTCACTTGCGAATCAACTACCGCACGAATCGTCATACGATCAAAAGAAGATCCAATTATTGTTCCTTCCTGATCAAAATAAGACATTCCTAATGCATAAGTAGTATTATCAGATCCGCCTGAAGCAGATAAATTGTAGCTCTGAATTAAACCGGTTTGAAATAATTCGTCTTGCCAGTTTGTTCCTTCTCCCAATAAATCTGGACGAATAAAATAAGGGTCTCTTTGTACAATTCCTAAATCTGCTCTTGTATTTTTCAATGTTCCATATTCTTGCAAATTTAGTACTTGCAATTCTTTAGGCATTTGCTGCCATCCTACATAACTGTCAAAATTTAAAGTCAAATCTCCTTTTCTACCTGTTTTAGTTGTAACCATAATTACACCATTTGCAGCGCGAGATCCGTAAATAGCAGTTGCAGATGCATCTTTCAAAATATCGATTGAAGCAATATCTTGAGGGTTAATTCCTGAAAGCGGATTTGAGTTTAAAGAACCTGAATTACCGTCTATAATAACACCATCAATTACATAAATTGGCTCGTTTGAACCTGTAATAGAACTTATACCACGAATACGCACAGAAGAACTTCCTCCTGGTGTACCACTATTCTGCTGAATTTGCACCCCTGCTGCTCGCCCTTGTAAGACCTGATCTATAGTTGTAGAAACAGATTGTGTTACCGCTGCACTAGATATAGAAGAAATAGCTCCTGTTAAATCGGCTCTTTTTGCAGTTCCGTACCCGATAACCACAACTTCTTTCAAGTCATTTAGATTTTCTTCTAATACAGCATCAATTTTAGTTTTATTGTTTACCGCTACTTCATGCGGTTTATATCCAATAAAGCTAAAAACTAAAATACTATTCGTAGGAATAGCTTGAAGCGTGTAAGTTCCGTCGAAGTTAGATACCGTACTTGTTTTAGTTCCTTTTACAATAATATTGACACCTGGTATTGGTCCAGTACCATCAGATACAGTACCTGTAACAGTAATTTGTGCATTTACTGCAGCAGAAAATACCAGCATCAGGATCAAGAGTCCCCAATTCTTAAAGTATTTAGATCTGCTTTTAGTAATTAAAAAGTTAGTCATAAATAATTGGTTTAATGAGTTAATAGTTGGTTTAGTTAGTTTTCTATTTTGAGTGACTTTAGAATTGCTTTTAATGTTAACATTTCAAACGAATAACATCTTATAGTCAAAACAAATATATGCAAAAAACAACAACACACAATCGGTTGCGTTAATTTTTATTCTCAATTTCAAAAAAATACCATTAAAAAAAAGAATTATACGCAGTAATATTTAAAAAATATTAAACAATTATTAAAAACAGTATTTAATACAACGAAAACGTTAGAGATAATAAATCGTTTGATTCAAAATCTTAAAAAAAAGATAAATTGTTAAATTTTGAGATTTTCTAATAAACCACTAAAACGTTGTAGTAACCGTCATAAAATTCGTCATAAAATAAATCTTTACTCAACCCTTATAAAATGGGACTTACGAGATTTTATAAACTGTAAACCAACAAATTAAGCAGTAGTCTGTATATTTCTTACAAAACTTAAAAAAGGAACAATCGGTTGCTTTTATTTTATAAAAAAACTCCCTTCTAAATAGCTAGAAGGGAGTTTGAAAACTATAAAAAATGAAAAATAAATACTATTATAAGTTCATCTTCTTGGCATCTTCAACAAACTGTTTTAGACCAATATCAGTTAACGGATGTTTCAATAATCCTTTAATCGCAGAAAGAGGTCCAGTCATTACATCTGAACCGATTTTAGCACAATTGATAATATGCATCGTATGTCTTACAGAAGCAGATAAGATTTGGGTTTGATAATTGTAATTATCGTAGATTTCTCTGATTTCCGAAATCAAATGCATTCCATCTGTCGAAACATCATCTAAACGTCCTAAAAATGGAGAAACATAAGTCGCTCCGGCTTTAGCGGCAAGCAACGCCTGACCAGCCGAAAATACTAAAGTTACATTGGTGCGGATTCCTTTTGAAGAAAAATATTTACAAGCTTTTACTCCATCGCCAATCATTGGCAGTTTCACCACAATCTGCGGATGCAAAGCTGCTAATTCTTCTCCTTCTCTCACCATTCCTTCATAATCTGTAGAGATCACCTCAGCCGAAACATCGCCATCAACGATATTGCAAATAGCCAAATAATGCTTTAAGATATTTTGTTTTCCGGTAATGCCTTCTTTTGCCATCAAAGACGGATTGGTGGTTACACCGTCTAAAACGCCTAAAGCCTGCGCTTCTTTAATATCCTGAAGATTAGCAGTGTCAATAAAAAATTTCATAGTTTTTTTTAGTTTTTGGTTAAATATAATGTGTTTATTCGAAGAGTATAACCGTAAAGTTTGTCATTTCGACTAAAAGGAGAAATCACACTAGTATGTCGACAAAGATTGGAGATTCGCTTTATGGAATTTCTAGTGCGATTTCTCCTCCGTCGAAATGACAAGATTACGTGGTATTTCTTTGTGTAAGTAGTAGAAACGCACTGAAGTGCGTCTTAGTTTCAGCGAGAAAAAATGTGCATTTTCGATCGATTCTGCTCTTCAAAAAACCTTCAATAAAAATTTAACTCACTATGAATTTTTATCAAACTGACCTTATTTATGCTTTAAGATTATCAAAAATAGCAACTAAACCTTCAAACTATTTTTTTCAAATTTAAAGCTCAAAAAAAGCCATAATCTTAATACACATTTTTCAATTTTCCTCTAAAAAGCAGTTTTAAACACGATTAACGTTTTACAACTATCACATTTAAAAACTCAAATGTTTTTTAGGTATTTTGTCTCACTAAATATTTTTGTAGAAACCTAACAGGTTTTAAAAACCTGTTAGGTTTAATTTTAAAATCTAAACCAATTAAATATATTGGTTGATGATGTTTTCAAACAATTCTTGTTTACCGCTTTGAAGATTTAATTCTCCGTTTTCGTGAGCGATAGTGTAAAGATCTTTTAAGCCTAATTTTCCATCAGCAAAATCTTTACCTTTTCCAGAATCGAATGAACTGTATCTTTCTTTTCTTAATTTCTCGTATGGAGAAGAAGAGATGATTTTATCAGCTGTCAATAAAGCTCTCGCAAAAGTATCCGCTCCACCAATGTGTGCTAAGAAAACATCTTCTAAATCTGTAGAGTTTCTTCTGATTTTAGCATCAAAGTTAACTCCTCCGCCTTGCAATCCGCCAGCTTTTAAGAAAACCAACATTGCTTCAGTAGTTTCCTGAATGTTATTTGGGAATTGGTCTGTATCCCATCCGTTTTGGTAATCACCTCTATTCGCGTCGATACTTCCTAACATTCCTGCTTTTGCAGCCACTTCTAATTCGTGTTGGAAAGTGTGTTGTGCCAAAGTAGCGTGGTTTACCTCAATGTTGATTTTGAAATCTTTATCTAAACCATAATTTTTTAAGAACCCAATTGCAGTTGCAGAGTCAAAATCGTATTGGTGTTTAGATGGCTCCATTGGTTTTGGCTCAATGAAGAAAGTTCCTTTAAAACCTTGTGCTCTCGCGTAGTCTCTAGACATTGCTAAGAATTGTGCCATATGATCTAATTCTCTTCCCATATCTGTGTTTAGTAAAGACATATAACCTTCTCTACCTCCCCAGAATACGTAGTTTTCTCCACCTAAAGCAATTGTAGCATCTAGAGCTAATTTTACTTGTCCTCCGGCTCTTGCCACAACATTAAAATCAGGATTTGTTGCCGCACCGTTCATGAATCTTGGGTTTGAGAAACAGTTTGAAGTTCCCCAAAGCAATTTAATTCCAGAATCTGCTTTTTTCTGTTTTAAGTAATCTGTAATGAATGCTAAACGTTTTTCTGATTCTGCGAAAGTTGGCCCTTCGTTGATCAAATCGTAATCGTGGAAACAGAAATAATCGAATCCCATTTTGCTGATGAATTCAAAAGCTGCATCTGCTTTATCCTTAGCAGCTTGATACGGATCTGATGAAGCATCCCAAGCAAAATTTTGAGTTCCTGGTCCAAATGGATCGCCACCTTGACCGCAGAAAGTATGCCAGTAAGCAATTGCAAATTTAAAGTGCTCACGCATTGTTTTTCCAGCTACAACTTGGTCTGGATTGTAATATTTAAACGCCAAAGGATTATCAGATTCTTTTCCTTCAAACTTAATTTGGCCAATACCTTTGTAGTATTCTTTATCTCCTAAAACTATCATTTGTTCTTTTATTTATTTTGTTAATATTAATTCTAATTCTTGTTTCCATTTGTTGTAAGCCGTTTCATATTCCTCTTTGTTTTTAAGAGGTAAAAAGGTCATGACGTGGTCATTTGTTGTAATTCCTGAACCAAACTTTTCAAAGTCACCATCTGTCAAGCCAACAGCTCTCGCCGCTCCTACAGCTCCGGTTGTATTGTAAATTTCGATTTCATGTCCAATTAATGTTGCCACAGTATTCGAGAAAATTTCCGAACGGAATAAATTATCGTTTCCAGCTCTAATGACATTAATTGTTGCATTATCATCTTTCAAACATTCCATTCCGTACACAAACGAAAATGCGATTGCTTCTAAAGATGCTCTGAATAAATGCGCGTTGGTATGAATATTAAAATTCAGGTTTAAAATATGAGAACCAATGTTTTTGTTATTGAACATTCTTTCGGCACCATTTCCAAACGGAATCACAACTAATCCTTGCGAACCCACATTGATCTGAGATGCTTTTTCATTCATTTCTTCGTACGACTCATTTCCAATGTTATTTCGCATCCATCGGTATTGAATTCCCGCTCCGTTTATATTCAGTAATTTTCCAACTCTCGGATTTGATTCTGTATAATTTACATGAACAAAGTTGTTTACTCGAGTACTTTTTCCTGAATTAGTTTCGGTAACAGCATAAAAAACACCCGATGTACCACCTGTTGCTGCAACTTCTCCTGCACGAAGAACATTTAATGACAAAGCATTATTTGGCTGATCTCCTGCTCTATACACAATCGGAATTCCTGCAGGAAGACCCGATTCTTGCGAAGCTTTCTCTGTAACAACACCCTGATTCGTAAAATTCTCTACAATTTTTGGCGTTAACGACTGATCGATTCCGTAGTAATCCAAAAGCCAGTCTGCTACTTTATTTTCTTTATAATCCCAAAGCATTCCTTCAGACAAACCGTTTTTGGTTGTCGTTACTTCGCCTGTCAATTTCAAAACGATGTAATCTCCCGGAAGCATGTATTTATCAATTTTATTATAAACTGCTGGTTCGTTTTCTTTCACCCATTTCAGTTTAGAAGCAGTAAAGTTTCCTGGCGAATTCAATAAATGCAACATACATTTTTCTTCTCCAATTTCGGCGAAAGCCTTATTTCCAATTTCAACCGCACGGCTGTCGCACCAGATAATTGAATTTCTTAATGCAGCGCCTTCTTTGTCCACAATTACCAATCCGTGCATTTGATACGAAATACCAATTCCTTGAATTTTAGAAGCATCAATATTAGCTTCCTTAATAGCTCTCTTTGTTGCTGTACAAATGTATTGCCACCACATTTCTGGATCCTGCTCTGCCCAATCTGGATGAATCGAAAGAATTTCCATTTCGTTTTGAGGCTCATTAAGCACAATGATTTTTTTGCCTGTTTCTGCTTCCACCAAGGCTGCCTTGACAGAAGAACTTCCAATATCATAACCGATATAATACATAACTTACAATGATTCTCTTATTATTAATTTAGTCGGCACATAACATTTCGTTTCTTCGTCATGCGTAATAAATGCCGCTGCTTTGGTTCCCATTTCGTTAAAATCAGTCGAAACAACTGAAATTCCTTTGTATATAAATTTCTTCATTGGCGTTTCGTTGTACGAAAGCAAACCAACATCTTTTCCGGGTTCAAAATCCTTTTCTTTGCACTGCTCTAAAAAGTATCCCAAAATCCTGTCGCTCACACTGATATAAGCAATTCCTTTTTCGATATTGAACTTTTTCGGATCTGTGATAATGTCGTATTGAAAACCAAAATCAGCACAGAACTTCTTAAAAAATTCTACCGTTTCCCACGGATGATTCGTGAAATCTGGATATACAAAATCTATTTTTTTATACTTTTTAAACAAATCAACCGCTTCTTTCAAAGCATCATAAAACGCTTTTCCGAAATCCTGAAAAACATAATTATTCGCTTTATCCGCTCTGATATTCCAGTCAATCAAAAGCAGTTTATCTTTTGAAATCGCTGATAATGCTGGCGGAATCTCTTTGTGGTCAAAATTCATCACCACATATTTGTAATACTTCCCAATTCCGTTATTAATGATTGTTTTAAAAACATCAATATTATAGTGATGAAACTGCACATCGATAATCACATTATCAGGCAGATTATTCACAACCGAATGGTACAAAACCTCTTTATAAGCCTTAAACGTATCTAAAACCAAAAGCACTTTTCTCGTTTCGCCCGCTACATAGTAACCTTTGTTTGGCACAGAATCGATTACTTTTTGATCTTTCAAAATCGAATACGCCTTAAAAACCGTGTCTCTCGAAAGCTGATACGTTTTGCAAATCACATTCACAGAGGGAAGCAAATCTCCCTTTTGCAAAATATTCTCCGCAATCGCATTTGTAATTCCATCAACCAACTGCTGATACTTCGGAATATCACTTTCGTGATTCATTATAAACTCAAATTTTTCTTCTTCTTTTGGCATACCGTTCTGTTCCGTTCTGTTATGCTAAAGTAGATAAAAATCTTTTACAAAAAATTATTTTTTAGATTAAAATTGTTATTTTTTTAAACGTCTTAATCTTGATAATTTGGGCGTGTCCCTCCGGGTCGGGCTATCCGTTTCAAGTCCTCGCCTGCTCGTTCCTCGCGTCTGTGGGCTTTCCACTTCTATCCCTCACGCGTACGGTTTCATAAGAAATGACGGGACATTATTTTTTCAAAAACTTCAGCAACATGATTTAACCGCAAAGTTCGCGAAGGTTTACGCAAAGAACGCGAAGGTTATCCTTTTCACTCATTTTGTCATCCTGACGGAGGAAGGATCACACTAGAAACTCCACACAGAATGTCGCCAATCTTTGTCGAACCCCGCGTGTGATCCTTCCTCCGTCAGGATGACAAACTAAACGGGAAAATTTAAAAATGCTTACTCGAAGCATACATTCCCAAATAAGCCCCCACAAAACCACCTGCTTCTTTGGTACTCAAAATAGAACCATCAACATCTTTTATCAATAAATTCCATTCTGCTTTTTCAGTGGTTTTATAATAAAAACTATACAATCTTCCGTTTCCTTCAATCTTTACAAATAATGGTTTATCAGCATCTAAAAGCTCTTTTTTAGAAATAATCTCCGAATTCCCTTCATTAATTTTAGAAGCCGTTCTTTCTACAAAAACTTCCAATTTATTATCCGAATTCAGACGTTTTCCAATCAAAAAATAATGTTTTTCGTTTTGAAAAGCAGTCAAACCTGCTGCTTCCAAATTATCTTTTGGATTGAATTCTAATTTTACCGAAGCTTGAAATTTTAAATGCTGCTGTCTTCTTCCAATAAAAGAAAAATTACTTTCGGTATGAATCGATTCTAATCTTGGCTTAATTAGTAATTTTCCGTTAATCAATTCGTACCATTTCTCTTTTGGCGTTCTGATGAAACTCCATTTTAAATCCAATTCATTCAAATTAAAATCGTCTTTAGAAACGAAATTTCCATTTAAAGATTCAATCTTTTCTTTCGAAAGTGGCAAATTCGGGCGTTTATTCATCATCGGGATGGGTTCATTTCCGCCAACAATTTCAGGCCAATCGTTTTTCCATTCTACTGGCATCATAAACGTTTCTCTGCCTAAATTGTACAAATCTGGTCCATAAGGTCTGCATCCTAAAAATACCGACCACCAATCGCCATTTGGCAATTCTACAAAATCGGCATGGCCTGTTGTAGAAACCTGATTTTTACGATTCGGATCTAATTTTTTTTGCGTCAAAATCGGATTCTGAGCATAACTTTCGTAAGGACCGTAAATATTTTCGCTTCTAAAAACAACTTCTGAATGATTGAAACCTGTTCCTCCTTGAGCACAGATTAAATAATAAAATCCGTTTCTCTTAACAACATGCGGGCCTTCGATCCAAACGGGTTTTATAGACATATCGGTTCCGCCGTTAATAACCAATTTGGGGCTTGTTGTGGTTTTCTGTGTTTCCAAATCGTATTCCAGCATATAAATGGCGCGATGGCCGTCGTAAACTGAAATATTATTGGGCGGAGGTCCGTTATGCGTAATATAAACTTTTCCGTCTTCGTCAAAAAAGAGATCAGGATCGATTCCGTTAACCTCAGGAAGCACAATCGGATTTGACCAAGGGCCAGCAGGATTTTTAGCCGTAACAATAAAATTACCGACACCGCTTACATTGGTACAAATCACATAAAATGTTCCTTTAGAGTAACGAATTGTTGGCGCGTACATAACCACCTGACAAACGGGAATTACCAAAATCGGCTTGTTCTGCACGATTGATAATATTTCCGATTTGTTTCCAATGCACTAAATCGGCGCTTTCAAAAATGGGCAATCCAGGAAAATAACAAAAAGAAGAATTGACCAAGTAAAACTTATCTCCGACCCTGCAAATCGTAGGATCGGGATAAAAGCCAGCCAAAACAGGATTTAAATAATCAGCATCAGATTTTGATAAATTTTGATAAACTTCGTCATTTCCTCGGTAATCAAACCAGTCAAAAGCAGCATAATCAGAATACACAACCGATTGTGATTTTTGTGAAATTTTTTTACACGAAGAAACGGCACTCATCAAAACGACTGCTGCAACAATTTTTAAACCTGTTTTTCTTCTCTTCATATCTTTAATCTATCAATCTTCTTATTCCGTAAGGATCAATCGTGATAATCGAACCGTCTTCTAAATAATCGATTTTCGTTACTTTCATGCTTCGCAAATGCGTTACACCTTTTGATAAACTTGAATCATGATAAAACAAATACCATTCGCCTTCTACTTCACAAATCGAATGATGAGATGTCCAACCCACAACCGGATTCAAAATTCTTCCTTGATACGTAAATGGCCCATAAGGATTATCTCCAATCGCATAACAGATAAAATGCGTGTCTCCTGTTGAATAAGAGAAATAATATTTTCCATTGTATTTATGAACCCAAGACGCTTCAAAAAAACGACGGTCATTATCACCTGCTTTTATAACTCCTCCATTTTCATCCAAAATTAAAATCTCTTTCGGTTCTTCGTCAAATTCCAGCATATCTTCTCTAAGTCTAGCTACGATAGGTCCTAACTCTTTTTCATCTGCTGATGGTTCTTCATTGTTCTGATCGTATTTATTATTTCGGTACTTCTGAAGCTGTCCGCCCCAAATTCCTCCAAAATAAATATAATGTTTACCGTCTTCGTCCTCAAAAACCGCGGGATCAATACTGTAACTTCCTTTTATCGCTTCTTTTTCTGGAATAAAAGGCCCAACAGGAGAATCTGAAATCGCAACTCCAATCTGGAAAATTCCGTTGGCACGTTTAGCAGGGAAATACAAGTAATACTTTCCGCTTTTATGTGCTGCATCTGGCGCCCACATTTGTTTTTCTGCCCAGGCAACATCGCTTACATGCAATGCAACGCCATTATCAACTGCTTCTGATGAAATGTCTTCCATCGAAAAAACGTGATAATCTTCCATCCCAAAATGATCTCCATTATCGTTAAACGGAATTCCCGCATCGATGTCATGCGACGGATAAATATAAATTTTACCATTGAATACATGCGCCGAAGGATCGGCTGTATAAATGTGTGATACTAAAGGCTTCGAAATCGCCAGTTCATTAATTTGTTCAAAATTAATGTGTTCAATACTATCTTCAGGCATAGTGATATTTTGTTTAAATAATTAAGTTCTTCTTTGTTTAAGGTCTGTTTCAATTTGCACTTCCATTTCTTTATTGATTTTATAGAAAAACAGCAATCCAGCTCCAATTAAAAAAGGGATTGCAGGGAAAATACTCACTAGTAATTTGATTCCGTTTATGGCTGTTTCTGATTGCTGTGAAGCATTTGGAACGTAATGAAAATAACCTAAAAACAAGGTTGTCAAAGCACCTCCAATACTTAATCCTGCTTTTAATCCGACCATCATAGCGGAAAAAATGATGGCAGTTGCACGACGGTTATTCAACCATTCTGAATAATCGGCAACATCGGCAATCATTGCCCAAAGAATTGGGATTGTGATTCCGTAGAAAAAACCATGTAAGATTTGAGAGAAAAATATCAATCCGATAGAAGTTGGCGGAAAGAAATAGAAAGCAATAATGAATAAAGTCGAAATGAATAAAAACAGTCCGAAAACATTTCGCTTCCCATATTTGTCTGCCAGATTTTTAGACAATGTAATTCCGACAATCATAAAGATAATTCCTCCTGCATTGAATAAACCAAAGCCTGCAGAGACAGGATCGTTACCAAAATGATTTAATCCAATTGTGGTTAGAAAATCCAATATCGGCTGAATAAAAACAGCTAATTGCTCTTTATTAACGTAATTCTCAAAATAATATACATACGAACCGCCTTTCATCGCCAAAGTCACAAAAACCAAAGTCGTCAGCGTTAGCATAATTACCCAAGGTCTGTTTTTGATTAAATCACTCAAATCTTCTTTAACGCTTGACTTTTGTTCTGGTTTTGGAATAATTCTTTCTTTCGTAGTTAAAAAAGTTATCAAAAGCATGATCGTTCCAATAATTGCTAGAGCCGTCATTACTTTTTCTATTCCGACTGCTTTATCTCCGTTTCCAGCACTTTTTATAATGCCGAGCATAAAAACTTGAACGAAAAACTGAGCAAACATAACTGCCACAAAACGATATGATGACATACTGTTTCGTTCTTTCATATCTCCTGTAATTACACCGCTTAAAGCAGAATAAGGCAAATTATTCGCAGCATAAAAAAGCAGCAAAAAAGTATAGGTTATAACCGCATAGATTACTTTTCCTTTATAAGAGAAATCGGGAGTTGAAAAGGCTAACAAGGCCACCACTCCAAGCGGAATCGCAGTTACTAGAATCCAAGGTCGAAACTTTCCCCATTTGGTACTCGTTCGGTCTGCCAAAACCCCAATAATCGGATTAAAAATAAAGGCCGCAACAAGACCAACGATCAGCATAATGATAGAAGAATCGGTTGGCGATAAGCCGTAAATATCGGTGTAAAAATACGCCAGATACGTCATCAAAGTCTGAAAAACCAAATTGGCCGCTAAGTCTCCTAAGCTGTATCCGATTTTCTCTTTGATGGATAGTTTTTGTGAAATGTTAGTCATTCGTGGGTTTGTGGTCATTTTGTTGATTAGTTAGTTTCTAATCCTGCAAGGTTTTTCTAAACCTTGTAGGTTTCCTATTGGTTCAAACTGCTCTTCATTTTCATACCTACAAAGTTTCAAAAACCTTGCAGGAAGGTGAATTAGAATTAAAACAATCGGTTGTGTAAAATTAGACAAAAAAACATATTATGCAAATTTAGTTTACTTATTTAAGTTATTTTTCAAACCACAACCGATTGTTGATTAATTTATCAAAACTTAGGCTTTTTTTAGTATTTATTCTTTAGTTTCTTTCAACTTCAAAATACTATCGTAAGCTTTTTTATGTCTCAAATCTTTATCAAATGGCAAAGGATAATTTGTTCTTCCTTTTATTGGCCAGTCGTTTAACCAAGATTGTCCGTCGTGAACACCCCAAAAAGTCACTCTGCTGATTTTGTCTTTATGTTTCAAAAATAATTTAAAAATCGAAGCGTAACGTTCTGCAAGCTTGTTTTGAATAGAATCTGGCAATGCTTTTGGGTACGGATTCATTTTCGCGCTTCCCTCAAATTTCTGATTTACGTCAGCTCCTTTTAAATCCCACGGATTTGGTAAAACTGTAATGTCCAATTCAGTAAACGCTACTTTAACTCCTAAAGCAGAATATTCTAAAATGCTTTTTTCAATTTCTTCTATTGACGGACTATTTAATCTCCAGTGTCCTTGAATTCCAACGCCATCAACTTTTCCGCCTTCTGCTTTTATTTTTTTGATTAAAGCTATCGCTCCTGCTCTTTTTGCTGGTTCTTCGATGTTATAATCGTTATAATACAATTCGGCTTTTGGATCTGCTTTTGCTGCTAATTTAAAAGCATCAACTAGATATTTCTCTCCCAATGTTTTCAAGAAAACCGATTGTCTTAAAGTTCCGTCTTCATTTAAAGCTTCGTTGACAACATCCCAAGAATTGATTTTTTCTTTGTATTTTGAGACAATTGTATTGATATGGTCTTGCATAAAAGCTTTCATTTCTGTACTATCAGCAATTTTCTCCATCCAAGGTGCTAATTGGCTGTGCCAAATCAAAGTATGCCCGTGAATAAACATTTTATTCTTTTCACCATACGCCACAAATTTATCTGCTAAAGCAAAATCGTATTTGTCTTTTTGCGGATGGATATACATCGATTTCATGATATTCTCAGCCGTAATAGCATTAAATTCTTTACGAATCAGCGAATCTTCTTTCGCATTTTTAACCTCGATTTGATCAGCGCTTAAAGCAGTTCCGATGTAGAAATCGTTTTTATAAGCATCTTTTAATGAAGCAGTTTCTTTCTGCGAAGTACAGCTCACAGCCAGCAAGGTCGTGACGGCAAATAAATAAGGTTTAATGAATTTCATATCTTTTGGTTTAATAGTTAATAGTTTTTTTCGCTTCGTTTGTCATTTCGAGGAACGAGACCCGAGCGATAGCGAACAGGCGAAGCAAATCACACTAGAAATTCCGTACAGAATGTCTTCAACCTTTGTCGAATCCCGCGTGTGATTTCTCGTTCCTCGAAATGACAAAACAGGACCTTTTACATTATGTTATTACTCCTTCCTAAGACTCTCTGGTGGCCCCAAATAAGACTCCATAACCTTTCCTTCTTCCGTTTCAATTACAATTTTCTGAAGCACCAAAGCCGAATCAATCGCATAAATTTTCAAAACATGATTTCCTGCATTTTCTATTTGATGCGTTGAGGTTATAATTTTAATATTATTCGCAACCGATTCTGCCCAATTTTTCTCTGTCGAATCAGCGTTGAGGTTCATGATTTGTGGTTTTTCCGAGTCGAAAGCAATTCCGTATTTCAGTCCGTCACCGATTTTAAAATTGATTGTTGGCGAAAAATAAGCTTTTACCTTTACTTTTCCTTTACTGAAAAAATGAACATTGTATTCTAATCTCGGCGATTGTTCTGAAATCTCAATCGGCTGAATATTCGAAGGTTTTATTGTTATTCCTGCATCTGTTTTACCAAGATTCGGAATTACAGTCCATTTTACTGAATCTGAATTTATGGCTTTTGAATAATTTTTGCTTTCTATTGAAATATAACCGTCGTTCTCTATAAAACCATGAACTTGAGCTAAATATTGATTTTTGCTAGTTGATGTTTCCTTTTTTGCCATCTCTTCAGCACTAACAACTTTTATCGCTTGAACTTCAGGTGCAATTTTCCTTGTTTTCGGGATTACATTTTTATCTGGCTGTTGCCAATTATCATAACCAATATACGTTTGCGACATCATATGATTCCATTTGCCGTTTGCTAATTTTGTGTGATAATAATTCGTCAACTGACTGTCTTTTTCAAACAACTCTTTTACTTTTTCAACATACTTATTTGCAATTGGATTTCCCTGATCTACATATAAATGGTTTTTAGCTGTTGCAACATACAGTTCATTTAAATTCGAACTTGCCAAAACAGGAAATAAAACCAGCTGATAAAAAGCATCTTTATACTCAGGTTGTAATTTTTCATCTATAGAATTGGCTTTTTCTACCAATTTCTGATAATCAGCAATAACTCGATCTGCTTCATTATAATTAGTTATGCTGTACGTTTTCGCATCTAATAATTCTGGTTTTCTTCGTGCGTTGTATTTAGTGTATAGTTTCAAAATCTCTGCAATTTCTTCTGAAAATTGATTTCCGAAATTCTCTTTTGCCCAATTCACATAATACTCTTGCAGATTTCCTGCATTAAACTTTTCAGGATTCCAAGCCATATCCAAAAAGAATTCAATCGGAAATTCCATTGGTTTTATATCGCCTACATTTACAATCCAAATTTTATTAACGCCATATTGATACGCCAAATCCATTTGTTCCCAAGTTCGTTCGATTTGGTTCGTATTAATCCATTTGTAATTTCTTGGGCCTCCCACATAATCAAAATGATAATAAATTCCGTAACCGCCTTTTCTTGGTTTTGCGTTCAGTTCTGGCAATTTGCGGATATTTCCCCAATTGTCATCGCACAATAAAAGCGTCACATCATCTGGAACTCGCATTCCCTTGTCGTAATAATCTTGAACTTCTTTGTAAAGTGCCCACATTTGAGGCGTTTCTGCAATCGGTTTTTTCGTTACTTCTTGAATAATATTTCGCTGGGTTTTGACAATATTTTCCAATAAATCAATTGCAGTTCCTTCTGTCATCGGTTCATCGCCGTCGCCACGCATTCCAATCGTGACAAGGGTTTCTTTGTTTCCCATTCTTTTAATTCCATCTTTCCAGAAATTAATCAAAGCTTCCGAGTTGGTACTAAAATCCCATTTCCCATTTGCTTTTCCCCATTCGGCATGCGCTCGCGTTAAAGGTTCGTGATGCGAAGTTCCCATCACAATTCCGTATTCATCAGCCAAAACAGCGTTCTGCGGATCTTCAACATAAAACATTCTTCCCCACATTGCCGGCCATAAATAATTGCCTTTCATTCTCAGAATCAATTCAAAAACAGTATCGTAGAATTTAGAATTGAATCCGCCGTATTTCTCAAAAGCCCAACCCGTCAAAGCTGGCGCTTCATCATTAATGAAAATGCCTCGATATTTTACTTTAGGTTCTCCTTGTGTATGTATGCCAGGCAAAACATGCAATTCTGATTGCTTTTTCACTGGAACATCTGCCCAGAAATACCAAGGCGAAATTCCAATCTGATTTGACAAATCGTAAATTCCGTAAATGGTTCCTCTTTTATCTGAACCCGCAATGACCAAGGCTTTTTTAATTCCTTTAAACGGATTTTCGACAATCTGCGTGGTAAATTTTTCCCATTTTCCTTGAAGTTCATTTTTATCAATTTTTCCTTTTTGGGCTAATTGATCTATGATTTCGCTTTTTCCTAATGTCCCAATTATAACAACAAAATCTTCTGCTTCAGCAATCTTTTTAATTCTTTTTGGATGTAAATCTGAAACTTTAAAAATGTCATTTTCTAAATGTCCCACGACTTTTAAAACGCCTGCACAATCTTTATCACTCACCAAAATCGAAGCTGTTTTTCCTTTTGAAACCAAAGGGAAATTTTCTTGAGAAGATTGATTAACTACATATTTCTCTGGATTTATGGCGTGCGATTTTGTGCTTAACCCAATTAGGAAAAGCAGTGAGATAATGTAGGATGTTTTGGTTTTTAAACACATAGAATCATAGATTTTCTTTGTCTGTAAAAAGGCATTTCACTTGTTTAAATGCACATAGTTTTTTCCGCAAGTTTTGTCATTTCGAGGAACGAGAAATCGCACTAGAAACTCCGTATAGAATGTCGCCAACCTTTGTCGAATACCGAGTGTGATTTCTCGTTCCTCAAAATGACAAATGATACTTATTATTTCTTTTTTTTACAAATTCAATTTATAAGCAATCCCCATTTCCAAACCTCTCAACTCGGCAAGACCTTTTAATCTCCCCGTTAAAGAATAGCCAGGATATGTTTCTGTTTTTTCGTCCACTTCATGAAGAAAACCGTGATCTGGACGCATCGGCAGACTTACTTTGGTTTTATTCATCAACAGTAATAATTTCTCTACAATTGCGCCCATATTGGCATCACCATTTAAATGTTCCGATTCTCTAAAAATAGTTTCGCTTTCGCGAATGGTATTTCTTAGGTGTAAAAAATGGATTCTATCTTCATAATCATCGATTATCTTCTCCAGATTATTCTTTGGATCAGCACTTAATGAACCTGTGCAATAACACAATCCGTTTACTGTTGAAGGAACGGCATTGAAAATCGCCTTCAAATCGGCTTCTGTTGAAACGATTCTCGGAAGACCCAAAACCGAAAACGGCGGATCGTCTGGATGAATCGCTAATTTTTGTTCGTTTTGCTCTGCGATTGGTGTTACTTCTGATAAAAAATAAATCAAATTTTCTCTTAGTTTTTCATTATTGA